>OJHE01000018.1_pt1 | contig 195965 bp, 190 predicted proteins | sample 1595221 | NCBI WGS metagenome assembly OJHE01 (sample SAMN05416831, study PRJEB24817) | seawater metagenome | isolation source: Sea water | place: Canada:Atlantic | collected 2013-07 | reverse complement strand
CGGCGACCACCGAGATCTACACACTGCATATCGTCGGCAGCGTCAGATGTGTATATGAGACAGGGCCTGATTACGATTGAGGATGTTCTTGAGCAGATAGTGGGTGAAATTGAAGATGAGCATGACTTTGAAGAAGAGGCGTTTATCCTTCAGCGAAACGAACGTGAATATAATATTAAAGCGTTGACGGAAATAGATGATTTTAATGAACGGTTTGGTACGAATTATTCTGATGATGATGTAGATACAGTCGGCGGTATGGTGGTTAAAAGTTTTGGTCATGTACCCGACCATGGCGAAAAAACACAAATTGATAATTTTCTATTTGAAGTATTAAGAGCTGATAATCGCCGCGTGCATTTGCTTCGGATGACACTGTTAAGTTCTTCCACCGACGCAACAAAATAATCTTACCTTGGCATGGGAATAAGGACTTTTAAACCAATTAACTCTCATGTATTCGCGTTTTTGGCCGGTGCGCTTCTTCCATTAGCGTTTGCACCTTACGATCTTCCTTTTATGGCGTTAGTGTCAATAGTGCTCTTTTTGATACTTTTACGCTCATTGACGCCCAAACAGGCTGCAGTAATAGGCTATGCGTTTGGTTGGGGCTATTTTGGTCATGGCGTCTATTGGGTTTATTTTAGTATTCATCATTTTGGTCATGCCCCATTGTGGCTGGCCATTATTATTATGCTGGGGATGGTAGCGATTCTTGCGCTTTATATGGCGTTGTTTGCTTATTTAATGAATCGGTTTTTCAAGCAAAATATGGCGGTTCGTTATCTACTGGCGTTCCCTAGTTTGTGGGTTGGGCTAGAGGCATTACGCGGTGTTTTGTTTACCGGCTTTCCATGGTTATCACTTGGCTTTAGCCAGATTGATACATGGCTGTCTGGGTGGGCGCCAGTAGTGGGTGTATTAGGTGTTTCTTGGTTTGTTGTGGTGACGGTTGGTGTGGTCTTATATTGTTTCTATGGAGTGAAAAGACCCCGTCGCGTTTTATCAGTTGTTTTATTGCTAGTGGCTTGGGCTGGCGGTTTTTGGTTGAACGAGGTTAATTGGACTAAACCAGCGGGGGAGCCAATAAAAGTGGCTTTATTGCAGGGAAATGTCCCACAGGAAATTAAGTGGTTAAGGTCCTTTCGCCAGATAAATAATGGTATTTATTTGGATATGACACGGCAGCAAGTTGATGTTGATCTTGTTGTTTGGCCAGAAACATCGGTCCCTGCTTTTTTTCACAGCGTGCAAGACTCATTAATACCGGTGTTAAAACGTGAGGCTGACGATCATCAAATGGATATTATTTTGGGTTTGCCAGTGATGCCAGAAGGTGATAGCCAATACTATAATGGCTTACATAGTGTTCGATACCCCAAGGAGTTTTATCTAAAACGACACTTGGTTCCATTAGGTGAATACATGCCTTTAAAGCCTTTTTCGACAATAATTTTGGGCTTTTTAGATATCCCTCTGTCAGACTTTTCTGCCGGGAATAATGAACAGAAGTTATTAACAGGCGGAGGTTACCCGTTTGCTTCATCTATTTGTTATGAAGATGTATTTCAACAAACATCCATCGATGGTCTTCCGGAAGCAGCTTATTTAGTGAATGTTAGTAATGATACGTGGTTTGGCGATACGATTGCACCGTACCAGCACCTTCAGATGGCGAGAATGCGAGCACTTGAAAGTGGGCGTTATCTACTACGCTCAACTAATACAGGTATAACGGCTATTGTTGATCCATCGGGACAAATTACTAGGCAGGCACCCATGTTTAAGCGGTTTTCTTTAACAGGCGAAATAACTCCATTAAAAGGTGCAACACCATTTGTGCAAGGTGGTTGGTGGTGGTTTTTAATATTGATTGCTGTAATGATTGTTATTAGCTTTTTAAAACGTGATATTAAAAAGTAAATAAAACTAAAGTTTAGAGATTAACCTAATTTGTTTTTGTTTTTGTTTTTGTTTTTGTTTTTGTTTTTGTTATTGTTATTAATGCTTTTTTTGCTAATACTGAGAATCGTTATGCTATTTAAAATTGGACACATTTTGTGCAGAAAGCTGCAAATTTCAGCATCTAAACGATTAGTAGCAGATAATCGAGCGCCAAGATAATGCTGGGTTGCGAAGATCTTGGCGATAAAGTAATCGAAGAGTATTACGATGTGGATCAGCTAAGAGCCATGTGGTTAGTTATCTAACTGTCTAGAATCTAAAAATTTATCGTAATGGATGTTGTCTAGGCTAACATTTGCTTCTTCGAGTTTTACCATCGTTGCGTCAATCATGCCAGGAGGGCCGCATAAATAGGCGTGGCTTTCTGATACCGCGAACCCTGTTGTTTCATCGTTAATAAAGTCGGTTACTAAGCCTCGTTTGCCTGTCCAGTTAGAATCTTCAGGTTCTTCAGATAGCACGGGTATAAACTTAAAAGTATTCGGCCATTTGTCCTCTAGTGCTTTCATTTCGTCTAGGCAATATAAATCACGTTGAGCACGTGCACCAAATAAATAGGTGACTGGACGGTTTACGTTGTTTGCTAAGGCATCTTCTAAAATAGATTTTAAAGGCGCCATTCCGCTACCGCCAGCGACACCTAAAATGGGTGTGTCTGATGTTCTTAACCAGAAGGCACCACTGGGACCATGCAGTTCAAACTTTTCACCCTTGCGGTCTTTTTCAAAAAGCCACTGCGTATAATCGCCGCCCGGCACGTTTCGCACATGAAAGCAAAGTGTTGATTGCCCGCCATTAATTGGTGCGCTGGCAAATGAGTAGCTACGATGACGTTCAAAACCTTCAAGTCCAATATCGGCAAATTGCCCGGCAGTGAAAGAAATGTCACGGTCTAGTTCAACCGTTACTTCCATAATATCGTGCGTATGCATCTGAGTATTAGTGATCGTGCCGTTAAATGTCTCCATCGAGTGAGTAGGCAGGTTAGCATCGGCCTCTAGTTCAACCACAACATCTGTTTTTAATAAACTCTGGCACGCTAAAATATATCCTTCTGATATTTCTTTCTCAGATAAGGTGTATGAGAAATCCATAATAGCTTTTACGTTGCCTTCAATGAGTTTGCACCGACAGTTGCCGCAGGTGCCTACGGTGCAATGGTAAGGAAAACTAACGCCTTCGTTGAGAGCGGTTTGTAATAAGGTGTTATTTTTAGGCACAACGAATGACTGACCAGATGGTTGAATAGTCGCTGTTAAAGGTTCTTTTTTTGTGCCGCCAAATAAGCTGCCGAATAGTTTTTTCATAGTTATAATTTTAAAGATGTTCGTTTTAGTTAGTTGGCTATAAGGGTAGATTTATAGCCCTTATTGTACGGCTGTTTGTGCAGCGCTTAATGAGTTAATTGTTTGTTTTAACTTAACTTCGGGTATTAATGCAATTATTTTTTCTTTAGCTCTTTGTATAAACTTTTAAACTCTTCTGTTACTTTGTGCGTTGGTGCATATTGAACCATCGGCTGACAGGCGCTGTGCGACTCTCGTATTTTTACAGATGGTGATATTCTGGTTTTAAACAGCTTTAGTTTGTCATTAATAAGCTCTTCAACGAGCTGTGTGGGTAACTTTGCACGTTTTTGGAATTGATTAACAACGATGCCTTCAATGGATAAATTTGGGTTATGGTCAGCCTTTACCTCTGCAACGGTATCGAGCAAAGAATAAAGTGCTTGTTTTGAAAAAATATCGCAGTCAAAGGGAATAATGCAGTTATCTGCAGCGATTAATGCCGAACGCGTATAGAAATTTAATGCCGGTGGTGTATCAATAAACACATTGTCAAAATCATCCATCGCCTCGAGAGCTTCTTTTAGTTTGTATATTTTGTAACGCGATTCAAGCTTGGCGTGTAAATTATCCATGTCGGGGTGAGAAGGCATGACATATAAATTTGGCATGTTGGTTTCATAGATAAACTCGCTGAAATCTTTTGGGAATAAACTAATACTTAGGGTGCTGGCATAAAAGTCCGCTAATGTTGATTCGAGTTCGCCCGTTTGATGGCCTAACAAATAGTGGCTTGAGTTACCCTGCGTATCGAGATCAATGACCAACGTTTTTCTGCCTTTTGAAGCACTAATAGCGGCTAAGTTACAGGTGATGGTAGACTTCCCAACACCGCCCTTTTTGTTAAAGATAACGCGATTCATTTCTTTGTTGTGTTTTTAGTGTGACGCTTGAATTCTGTTTTGTGACATTTTGGACAGGGTGGAATATGTCCGGTTTTCTTGAAGTTTAAGGTTTGTTGGCAATGCGTGCATTCTAGAGTGCCGGGGCCGGTAACTTCCCCAGAGTGATACAGTTGACCCTTAATGGCATCTAAGCGGAGTTTGTCCCATTGTAATTTTGTTTTGTCGGCTACCAAGTTGATCCAGTCGCCGATTTTACCTTCAACCAAGCCAGACTCAAATGATAACCAGTCGGAAAACTCTTGTTGAGTTTCTTGCAAATAAACTGACACGTCCTCTAAATCCCTCTTTAAGTAGGCAGCCACTTTGCTCGCTTCTTCCTTGCTGAGCTCACCTAATTCAACCGCTTTTTCTTGTGCTATTTTTAGGTTGTCGTCGATGGTGGGAATGGCTAACTTTTCGGCTTGTTCAACTGCGTCATGAAGCCGCTGAGTCATTTTGTCGTACGCTTGAAGTAACTTGTCTTGTACGGGGTTACTCATAAAATCTCCTTGCTTAGGGTAGCTTTTTTTAAAACAGTTAATGTTTCATAGTATGAAGACATTTAAAGGCTTGTTCTGCCTAATACAACTTTAGATTTGGAGGTAGCTAAGGTATTCTACACACCTTATATAATAGTGTGTCCGACGGTAAAAAAATGCAAGAAGAATATCAACCTTCTCTTATTGAAAAGAGTGTTCAAGAAAAATGGCAAACCACGAGTGCTTTTGAAGTCACTGAGGATGCAGATAAGGAAAAATACTACTGTTTATCTATGTTTCCGTACCCTAGTGGGCGATTACATATGGGGCACGTGCGTAATTACACCATCGGCGATGTGATTAGTCGTTACCAACGTATGAAGGGAAAAAATGTGCTGCAACCGATGGGTTGGGATGCCTTTGGTTTGCCAGCAGAAAATGCGGCAATGAAGCACGGCGTTCACCCGGGTGATTGGACTGCCGAGAATGTTGATTACATGCGCGATCAACTAAAGCAGCTTGGCTTTGGCTATGACTGGAAACGTGAGTTAGCGACCTGTAACGATGATTATTATCGTTGGGAACAGTGGTTTTTCACCCGTTTGCTTGAAAAAGATTTAGTTTATAAAAAAACGGCACCGCTTAATTGGTGTCCGGATTGTAATACGGTGTTAGCTAATGAACAGGTCATAGATGGTTGTTGCTGGCGCTGTGACAATGAGGTTGAAAAACGCGAAATATCTCAATGGTTTATGCGCATTACTAATTATGCGGAAGAGCTGTTAAGTTCATTAAAGGAATTAGAAGGCTGGCCCGAGCAAGTTCGTACCATGCAGCAAAACTGGATTGGTCGTTCAGAAGGTGTCGAACTAATGTTCGATATTGAAGGTAGTGATACAGCTTTGTCGGTCTACACGACACGACCGGATACGTTGATGGGGGTGACGTATGTCGCGGTTGCAGCAGAACACCCATTGGCGATAAAAGCAGCCGACAATAATACGGCTATTTCGAGCTTTTTAGATGAATGTAAAACTATGGAAACATCCGAAGCTGCGATGGAAACCATGGAAAAAAAGGGGGTGGACTCTGGCCTTCAGGCAATTCATCCTTTAACGGGCGAGGTGGTGCCAGTATGGATAGCAAATTTTGTGTTGATGCATTATGGAACCGGTGCGGTGATGTCCGTACCTGCGCATGATCAACGTGATTTTGAATTTGCGACAAAATACGGGCTAGATATTAAACAGGTTATTAAGCCGGATAATGCTGACGAAATTGATATTTCCCAACAAGCCTATACGGGTAAGGGTGAGTTACTGAATTCGGGTGAGTTTGATGGACTCGATTTTCAGTCGGCGTTCGATGCGATTGCGCAAGTACTTAATAACAAAGGAAAAGGCGAAAAGAAGATAAATTACCGTCTGCGTGACTGGGGTATTTCACGCCAACGTTACTGGGGTACGCCCGTGCCGGTTATTTATTGTGATAGTTGCGGCACAGTGCCGGTGCCTGATGAGCAATTACCGGTTATGCTGCCAAAAGATGTGTCATTGGAAGGCGTTGGTTCTCCATTGGCGCGGCACGAAGCATTTATTAATACATCTTGTCCAACGTGTGGAGAAAAGGCAAAAAGGGAGACGGACACGTTCGATACCTTTATGGAGTCTTCATGGTATTTTGCGCGCTATTGTTGTGCCGATAATGATCAAGCGATGTTAGATGAGCGAGCGAATTATTGGTTGCCAGTAGATCAGTATGTGGGTGGTATTGAACACGCCATTTTACATTTATTGTATTCACGTTTTTACACTAAGCTATTACGAGATATTGGTTTGCTAAAGTGTGATGAGCCGTTTAAGAACTTGTTAACACAAGGGATGGTGCTAAAAGACGGTACTAAGATGTCAAAATCAAAGGGCAATACTGTTGATCCGCAAGGCCTTATTGAAAAGTATGGGGCCGATACCGTGCGTTTGTTTACGATGTTTGCTGCGCCGCCTGAGCAATCGTTAGAGTGGTCTGATAGCGCAGTAGAAGGGTCGTTCAGATTCATTCGCCGTTTGTGGCGTTTAGTTAAGGAGCATGTTGATACGGGTTTAATGCAGGGCTATGTGGTAGCGGAATTGTCCAGCGAGGAAAAAGTACTGCGTCGTCAAATTCATGAAACGTTAAGCAAAGTGAATGATGATTTTGGTCGTCGGCTAACGTTTAATACGGCGATTGCGGCTAATATGGAGTTATTAAATGCGGTGTCTAAATTTAAAGTTGAAACGGATGTTGCTCGAGCGTTACGTCAGGAGTGTTTGGAAAGCATTGTATTGATGCTTTCACCCATTATTCCTCATGTTTGTGATGAAATGTGGCAAGCCCTAGGTCACCAAGAAGAGCTCGTTCAAGTGACATGGCCTGAGTTTGATGAGTCGGCCTTGGTGCTAGATGAGATTCAAATGGTGGTGCAAGTAAATGGCAAATTGAGAGCGAAGATAACCGTGGCAGCTGATACGCCTAAAGAAAGCATAGAAAAATTAGCGCTATCAGAGGAGAATGTAAGTAAGTTTATTGGCGACAAGCCTGTTCGAAAGGTTATTGTTGTGCCTAAAAAATTGGTCAATATTGTTATTTAACGGACATGAACATGATGAATAATCGAACTAACTCTTTTACGATGCTACGTTTAGTAACCGCTATTTGCTTACTATCATTGCTATTAACGGGGTGCGGCTTTAAATTAAGAGGGTCTTTTGAATTGCCTGCCGAGCTTCAGAAAATATACATCGCTGGTTCGCAAAATAGTGATTTAGTGAGAGACTTAAAAGAGATGCTCGACTATTCCGCTGAGGTCGTTACTAAGCGTTCTGAGGCCGATGCCGTGTTAACGATAAATAAAGAAGAATCAGAAAACAGAACCTTGAGTGTGGATTCCAGAGGTAAAGTTCGTGAATCAGAAATGCAATACTCTGTTATTTATAGTTTAGTGAAAGTTGATGGCGAGGTGTTATTGGATAATGAACCCTTATTACTCGTTCGAGATTTCATTAATGATGAAAATGACATTATTGGCCGCACGAATGAATCAACGGTTATCGCACGTGATCTAAAGCGCGACGCTGCACAGCAAATTTTAAGACGAGTGCAGGCCCTAAAAGTAAACTCTGTCACTCAATAATATAAAATAGCTAGCTTGTCAGACGCTAGAACAGATGCAATTAGACGTTAATCAACTTTCTTTTTCAGTCGATAAAGGGCTGTCACCGGTGTATTTAGTGTCTGGTGATGAGCCGTTGCAACAAGGTGAAGCCGTTGACCTTATTCGTAAAAAGGCTCGGGAAGCGGGCTTTCTCAATCGTGAGGTATTCCATGTTGAAGGGAAGTTTGATTGGAATCAGCTGTTTGCTGCTTGTTTAAGCCAGTCTTTATTTGCAGAAAAAAACTTGATTGAATTAAACCTACCCACCGCGAAGCCAGGTCGGGAAGGTTCGCTTGCTATTGAGCAAGTCATCGCTGAGCTGTCGAATGATAATATCCTTATTATTATCGCGGGTAAGCTGGACGCGAACTCAAAAAAAGCAAAGTGGTTTAAATCGATAGATCAGCACGGGGTTGTTGTGCCAGTATGGCCATTAGCTGATGGGAAGTTAATGCAATGGTTAAAACAGCGACTTCAACGTAAAGGTTTAAGTTCGAGTCAGCAGGGCATCAAACTATTGGCTGATAGCGTGGAAGGGAATTTACTAGCGGCAGATCAAGAAATTGAAAAACTGCACATTCTTTTCGGCTCTGTAGAATTATCAACAGACGATATTATAAATGCTGTGGCGGATAATGCTCGGTACGATGTTTTTAAATTGACCGATACTCTGCTGTCGGGTGATTCAATAAGAACAGTACATATATTAAGAGGCTTGTTGGGCGAAAAGCTTGCCGCTCCTGTTGTTTTGTGGGCGCTAATGCGTGAGTTGCGTATTCTGGCTGGGTTAGGTTTCGAAAAGAAGGCGACAGGCCGTGCCGACGCTACGTTTAAGAAGCATAGAACATGGGACTCTAAGAAATCGAGTTATTTATCAGCGCTATCGCGTGGTAGCTTGGAGCAATGGCATAGTTTGGTGCAAGCCTGTGCCAAAGCTGAACGCATCACGAAAGGTATAGAAACCGGTGATGAGTGGTTGCTGATAGAGCAGATCTGTTTGGCTTTTTGTGAGCCAAGCCGGTTAAAGCAATATGGATTGGTCGCGGTATAATCATCCAATAACGAACAGACTACTGACAGGTATAAAGATGAGTGAACTAGTTGAATATATGGAAGCCTTAGGCAAGCGCGCAAAAAATGCGGCTCGAATTATTGCTAAAGCTGATACAGGCATTAAAAATAGGGCTTTGGAAAGCATTGCGGATGCTCTTGAAGCTGAACAATTTACTATTTTGAAAGCCAATGAGCTTGATATGACGGCGGGTAAAGAGAACGGCCTTGATGCTGCACTTCTAGATCGTTTAGAGCTTAATGAAGAGCGTGTATTAGCGATGGCAGAAGGGCTGAGACAAATAGTGGCTTTGCCTGACCCTGCTGGAGAAATTAGTCAAATTAATTCGCGCCCATCGGGTATTAAAGTGGGTCAAATGCGAGTTCCCTTAGGTGTTATTGGTATTATTTATGAGTCACGTCCAAATGTAACGGCGGATGCGGCTGCGTTATGTCTTAAATCTGGCAATGCCAGCATATTGCGTGGTGGATCAGAAGCAAAACATTCTAACCAAGCCATTGCTGCATGTATTAGTAGCGGTTTGGAACAGGCGGGCTTGCCTGCTGAGGTGGTACAGGTTATTGACACCACCGATCGAAATGCAGTGGGTGAGTTGATTCGCATGGAGGGGACAGTTGACGTTATTATTCCACGGGGTGGGAAAGGCTTAATTGAACGAATTACTAAAGAAGCACGTGTTCCTGTTATTAAGCATTTACATGGTGTTTGCCATGTTTATATAGATGACCTTGCCGATAAAGAAATGGCCAAATCCATAGCGTTTAATGCAAAAACACAACGCTATGGAACTTGTAATACGATGGAAACACTGTTGATTGCTGATAGCGTTGCCGTTGACATGTTGCCAGAACTAGCCGAGTTGTACGCTAGTGAGAATGTAGAGCTTCGTGGTTGCGAAAGAACCTGTGATATTTTGCCTGGTTGCGTTAAAGCGAAAGATACTGATTGGGATGAGGAGTACTTAGCCCCTATTTTATCTATTCGTGTCGTTAGCGATATGGACGCGGCGATGGATCATATTCACCAACATGGCTCAGGTCATACAGAATCGATTGTAACAATGGACTACGCTAAGGCGATGCGTTTCTTACGTGAGGTGGACTCTAGCTCTGTCATGGTAAATGCTTCAACACGTTTTGCGGATGGTTTTGAGTATGGTTTGGGCGGTGAAATTGGTATTAGTACGAATAAATTACACGCGCGAGGGCCAGTGGGTTTGGTAGGTTTAACAACTCAAAAGTACATTGTGCTAGGTGATGGGCAAATTCGCCAATAGCGCTGAGTTGTCTATTCATTTCTTTTTGTTGGCTCAATAGCTATGAGCGTTGAGTTTATTGGTATCTATGGTGGTACATTCGATCCTATTCACCTTGGTCACTTAACGGCGGCAAGCGAAGTAGGTAAAGAAATTGGTCTAGATGAAGTTCGAATGGTTCTGTCGGCTAGTCCGCCGCATCGCTCTGCTCCTGTACTGTCAGCAGAAGAAAGGTTTTTTTTATTGCAATTAGCAGTTAATGATTTCCCCATGTTAGTCGCTGATAATTGTGAAATGGAAAGACATGGGCCAAGCTATATGGTGGAAACGCTTTTATCTTTTCGGCAGCGTAAGCCGAATAGTTCATTGGTGCTTATATTGGGTATGGAAGCCTTTAATGGCTTGATGTCATGGCATCGTTGGCAAGAAATAATTAATTTGACACATATTGTGGTGACCAATCGAGCCGGGTTTGATAACCAGTTTAAACAAGAAGTAGGCGCTTATGTGGCCCCTTTTTTAGTCACTGATAAGTCACAACTAAAACAGCGAACACATGGTAAAATCTACGTCCAGCCTGTCACAGCGATTAATATTTCAGCAACACAGATTAGGCAGCAAATTAAAGATAATAAATCGGTTAGGCAAATGCTAACCAGTGATTGCTTTGAGGCGATCAACAAAAACGGTTTTTATAGATAACTAATATAATAGAAGATAAGGTAAATAGAATATGGCAGAGCAGTTTTTAACTAAAATCACCGAGGCGCTGGATGATAAAAAAGGTCAGCAAATTGATGTGATTGATGTACGAAATAAGTGTTCGTTTGCCGACGATATCGTTATTGTGACGGGGTCGTCTAACAGGCATGTCAAGTCCTTAGCGATGGAAGTCTCGATGTTATCTAAAAAGAACGGCCTTATTCCGCTGGGTGTTGAAGGAATGGATGCCGGTGAATGGGTGTTAATAGATTTGGGCGATACGATTGTTCACGTTATGCAACCTAAAATACGTGAGTTTTATCAGCTAGAAAAGTTGTGGGCTGTTGAGGCTGACGCTTAAATAGTATTGGGTTCATTGTTTGTTCATTTAAGCAGTTTAAGATGTTGAACAAAGTAAATAGATTGCAGTAACTTTAAAAAATTGATTTCATGAAACGTATGGTTTGTAACTAAACGTTAAAAACAGGGAGAATTTGATGAATAATAGAAAACTAACAACAGGGTTCGCAGCAGGTCTGATATTCACTGTCGCTGGCTGTACCACCATTAACCCATACACAGAAGAGCAGCAAACAAGTAACGTAGCTAAAGGTGCAGGTATAGGTGCAGTGACAGGTGCTATCATCGGTGCGATGAAGGGCGATAGACGTACGGCATTAAAAGGTGCTGCACTGGGTGCGGCAGCAGGTGGCGGTATTGGTTATTATATGGACGTTCAAGAAGCGAAACTACGCCAACAGCTTAGAGGTACAGGGGTTAGCGTTAGCCGTGTTGGTAATAATCTTATTTTAAATATGCCTGGGAATGTAACATTTAAAACCGATAGTTCGAGTATAAATGCAGGTTTTTACCAAGTATTAGATTCAGTGGCCATTATTCTTAAAGAATATGCAGACACAACTGTAACGGTCGTTGGGCATACTGATAGTGTTGGCGATGCAGCCTATAACCAAGGTTTATCTGAACAACGTGCACAGAGTGTTTCCAGTTATTTACGTTCACAAGGTGTTGTCGCTCAACGCTTTAATGTGATGGGTTACGGCGAACAAAGCCCAATTGCTAGTAATGCAACTAAAGAAGGGCGTGCGCAAAATAGACGCGTTGAAATAACGTTAACACCATTAAACGCTGGCTAGAGCTCAATTCAATCGAAAAGGTGTATGCCTTTTTAACCTGGGTGTATTTAAGGTCTAAAATAAAAGGCGGCTCAAATGAGCCGTTTTTTTTGCCAAAAAATGGGTGCTAAATGAAGCTAAAAATTTTAGCCGTTGGGCAAAAAATGCCTAGTTGGGTTTCTACGGGCTACAAAGAATACGAAAAACGTATGCCGCGTGAGTGTTCACTTGAGTTGCTTGAAATTCAACCGGCTAAAAGAACTAAGCAAAGTAATTTGGCAAAAGTTACTGAAGAGGAAGGAAAAAAAATTCTTTCTTCAATTAAAGACTCTGATTATGTCGTTGCACTTGAAGTCATGGGGAAGCAGTGGTCAACAACGGATGTTGCTAAGAAATTATCGGCTTGGCAAGGTGTTAACCCATCTATTATTTTTATTATTGGGGGGCCGGATGGGTTGTCTGAAGCTTGTTTGAAACGAGCCAACGAGCAGTGGTGCTTATCTAAATTGACTTTTCCGCATCCGCTGGTTCGAGTTATTCTCGCTGAACAGTTGTATAGAGGTTGGAGTTTAATGAACAATCACCCGTATCATAGGGAATAGGTCATGCGATTAATATTGGCATCTTCATCACCAAGACGAGCAGAATTGCTTCATCAAATAGGCGTTAATTTCGAGATTAAATCGGTTGAAATAGATGAGACGCCTATTCATGGAGAGCGGCCACTCGACTATGTGAAACGTTTAGCAATAGAGAAAGCGGCAGCAACGAAAGTATTTTATCAAGAAGATGATATTCTGGTGTTAGGGTCTGATACTGCCGTTATTATTGATGGGGAAATCCTAGGTAAACCTGATAATAAAGAACAGGCGGTGATGATGCTAAAACAACTATCGGGTAATAGCCATACTGTACTGACATCAGTTGCTATTATTGGTTGTCAGCAAGAGCAGTGTCTTATTAATGAAAGTAAAGTAACTTTTTCGACCCTTACAGATAGTGATATTGAATGGTACTGGTCAACGGGTGAGCCTAAAGACAAAGCAGGGGCTTATGGAATACAAGGTAAGGCGGCGGTATTTATAAAACGCTTAGAAGGTAGTTTTTCGGGGGTAATGGGTTTACCTTTATATGAAACCTCGCAATTACTTAAGCAGAGTGGGTTTGCTATAACATAACAGCAAATTAATCCAATCGGTTGACTAATCGCTGACAACATTAGCGATGGTTAGGCAATAGCATGAATAGCTATATGATCGTTTTTGCTTGATATATAAAGGCCTTTTTAATAATCGAGAAGGGCTGGCTGATACCCTCTTAATGCTAGATAGTTGTATTAACGGCCATAGAAGTTGACTGGCTTATCATGCCTTAATTATCTTTATAGTCTTTGTTAATACATTAAATGTCGGCTGGATCGATAGACTGGTAAAGATAAACTACTAATAAGAGTAAAATCGCAGCAGTGAAAAGAGCATTCATAGTAAAGTGGGCAACAAATCAATAAGCATTCATCATAAATAACCAAGGGTTTGACAATAGAATGAGCGATGAAATTCTAATCAATATCACACCGCCTGAAACCAGAGTGGCCGTGCTTGAGAACGGTGTATTACAAGAGTTGATTATTGAACGTCAACGTAAGCGTGATATTGTGGGGAATTTATATCATGGTGAAGTTTGTCGTGTGATGCCGGGTATCCAAGCTGCATTTGTAGAAATCGGCATGGGCCGAGCGGGTTTTTTGCATGCATCAGATGTGTTGGTGAATGGCGAAACACCTTCAGAAGAGAAAGGAATCGAGCGATTTTTACAACAAGGCCAACACGTTGTTGTGCAGGTGTTGAAGGCGCCAATTGGCACGAAAGGCCCACGTTTAACGATGAGTATTTCAATCCCATCTCGATATCAAGTGTTTTTGCCATACTCTGACAAGCTAGCCTTATCTCAGCAGCTAGAAGATGAAACTGAGCGAGAAAGGTTGCTGGCATGTATGGAGGTTTTTAAGGAACAAGGTTATACCGGTGGGTATATCGCAAGAACTGCTTCAGAAGGTGTTAACGAAGATAGTATTCGTGCCGACATGCTGTTTCTTAATAAACTTTGGGATGTTATTAGTCCACAAATAAAGGAGATACCGATTGGGCTTATCTATGAGGATTTACCCTTAGCGTTACGGATATTGAGAGACTGGTATCAAACCTCGGTGACTAAAATCGTGATTGATTCGAAAACCAATTTTGACAAAATGATAGACTTTTCTAACAAGTTTATGCCAGAAGTAAAACCTTTATTAGAGCTCTATAAAGGTGATAGACCCTTGTTTGATATGTACAGTATTGAAAGTGAAATTAAAGCGGCTTTGGAGCGAAAGGTGGCTTTAAAGTCGGGTGGGCACTTGGTTTTCGACCAAACAGAAGCGATGACGACAGTTGATGTGAACACGGGCAGTTATTTAGGCCGAAGTAACCAAGAGCAGACCATCTTTAAAACGAATATGGAAGCAGCTCAGGCAACAGCACGTCAGTTACGGCTTAGGAATTTAGGTGGTATTGTTATTATCGATTTCATTGATATGCATGATGAGGCGCATAAAGAAGCAGTGTTAAATGTATTAGAAAAAGCGATGAGTAAAGACCACGCAAAATATACAATTAGTAGTGTGTCGGAACTGGGTTTAGTTGAAATGACACGAAAGCGGACAAGGGAAAGTTTAGAGCGAGTCATGTGCGAGCCTTGCTCAACTTGTTCGGGTACAGGTCAGGTGAGAACACCTGAAACGACGTGCTATGAAATTTTTCGTGAAATAATACGAGACGCGCGCCAGTATGAGGCGAAGGAATTGCTGGTCTTGGCATCGAATGAAGTAGTCGATATGCTGCTTGATGAAGAATCAACGACATTGGCTGACTTGGAGTCTTTTGTTGGTATTCGTATTCGATTTAGGGCAGAAAATGAATATAACCAAGAACAATATGACGTTGTGTTGGTTTAATGCTCACGGATAGATAATGAGTAAAGTTCGTCTATTTGGTCATTCCTTGCTATGGGTTTTTACCGTTAGCATTAGTGTTCTTGCTGTATTAATCGTAGCGGCACGTTTTTTTTTAGCCGAGGTACCAATATACAAAAACGAGCTTGAAGCGTACTTAGCTGAAGAAATTGGTGGTGAGGTTCACATTAGTGCTCTATCGGCCAAAATGAGTGGCTTTACACCCCAACTGAGCCTAACGGGTATCACGTTAGATGAACTCGATAACCAAACAAATACCCTTAGCATTGGAGAAATCCGCCTATCGTTTAACCCGTTTGGGTTTGTAGCGGGTCAATTTAAGCCAAACAAAATGTCTATCGTTGATACCAATATTAAGGTAAAGCGATTTAGTGACGGGCATTTATCCATTGTTGGCTTATCCACTGGGGAAAAGGATGACAGCTCATCGGGTGATTTTTCTTGGTTGTTAGAAGGCGAGCATTTTGAAGTCATTGACAGTCAAATTACATGGCAAGATGAGTTTCGGGGTTTGCCAGATATGACATTTAAAAAAGCAAACATCACGATTCAAAACAAGAACCAAGAGCACGCACTTAAAGTGACAGCTACCTTACCCAAAGAAACAGGTGGAGGTTCGTTCAGTTTATTAATCAAAGTGACGGGGGACGCTTTATCAACCTCGGATTGGAATGCTAAAGGCTACTTTAAAGCGCAAGGAATTAATATCGAACAGTACTTAACTCGCTTGAAAATAGATAACCTTTCTATTGATGAAGGAGAAGGTGATATTGAGTTATGGAGTACTTGGAACTCAGCAAGGCTTTCCAATGTAAATGGGAGTGTATTAGTTAGAAAAGCGAGGCTTTTGAAGCCTAATGCAGAGTTAAACATATCAAACTTTAGTGGCTACTTCGCTTGGGAAAAGGTCCTAGATGGGTGGTATCTAGATGCTCGAGACGTTGCGTTTAAAACAAAAAAAACGACACAAGGGAAAAGTCAATTTAGTGTGCAATATCGATCAGATAAAGACGATATTTCTTCTGTTTTTGTAGCGGCTAATGGGGCTAATTTAGAAGCGGTTTCAGATATTTTGAAGTACTCAAACCTCTTAGATAAGCCATTTCAACAGTTATTGGATGAGCTTGAAGTAAAAGGGCACTTAAATGAGGCGAGTGCGTTAGTTAATCGAGATGGCGATAGGATTTCTTGGGCTGGTTGTGGTCAGTTAGAAGGTTTTTTTAGTCAGTCATATAAGGCATGGCCAGCTATCAATAATTTTTCAGGAACGGGGTGCTCAACAGAAGATAAAGGTTGGCTAGACCTTAATATGAACAAGGGGGCTGTTAACTTTAGTCCTTTATTTAGAAACCCTATTATCGTTGAGGAGTTAGACGGTCTGTTGACATGGACGCATGACAATAAGGGCTGGAGTATACGTTCTAACCACATTAAGTTGAATTCCCCTCATATATCGACACAAACACGCGTCAACCTTATGCTGGGAAAGGGTGAGAGAGCACCATTTATTGATTTGCAAACCAATTTTGGTAATGCGAACAGCCAGCACGCCCCCCTTTATTTGCCGGTTGGTATTATGGGTAAAGAACTTGTTAAATGGCTGGATCAAGCATTTGTAGAGGGTGAGGTTAACAGTGGAGGGATGCTTTTAAAAGGTTCATTATCTGAGTTTCCATTTCGTAAAAAAGAAGGTGTTTTTCAGGTTTTGTTTGATACAGACAATATTCGCTTACATTATCAAGACAAATGGCCTGATGTTATTGGGATAGCTGCTAAGGTTGAATTCAAAAATGAGGGTATGAATATTGTCGGTCATAAGGGAGAAGTGGCTAGCAATGAAATTAATCAAGTTGTTGCCGATGTAGCCGATTTTGAAACCGATCATTATTTGCATTTGAGTGGCAAAGTAGACGATGACTTAAGTGGCTTATACACTTTTTTTAAACAATCACCAATTAGCAAAGAGGTTAGTACGTTGTTGACCCATAGCTCCGTTTCTGGACCTAGTGAGGTAGATTTAAATATTGATATTCCTCTAAGGAAGAAGCTGGAGACTAAAGTCCATGCAATAGCACGGTTAAAGGGTAATGCTCTAGGGCTACCAAGTTTAGGTCTTGCGATTAATAATATCGTGGGTGTTGTTGAGTATGATAAACGTGGCTTAAGTGGAAAATCTATTAAAGGAAGTGTTTTAGGCGAAAAGCTAGACATTGATATAAAGGCCGAGAAAAATAATACGGTTATTGAAGGGAAGGGTTACTTAAATATTGAACGTATTGCAAAAAAGTATCCGTCCGATGTATGGAAGCATATTAATGGGCGTAGCAAAGCGACTATAAAAGTTGAGCTTCCGCGTAGCGGGTTGGCTAAAAGTAGTTCATCAGCAGTCACTTTGAAGAGTGACCTTAATGGGATAGCTGTAGATTTACCTGACCCTGTAGGCAAGCTAAAAAACTCCAGGGTGCCTTTTGAAGTATCGATGATATTAGGTGAGCAGTCCTTACCGATTAAGGCATCATACGGTGCTGGGTTGAACACCTATTTTCAATTGACTGAAAATTCGTCAAAGAATTTTGAGTTAGACAGAGCAGATATCCACTTTGGTAAAACAGCCGCAATGTTACCAAAACAACCAGGGATTCAGCTATCTGGAATAATGGACGAATTGAATATTTTGGAATGGAAGAATAAGTTTGCAGTAGAGGGAGTCAGTTCATCCTCAAGCCCCCTTGTGAACCAGCTTAACCTCAGGGTGAAGAAGCTTAAATGGTTGGAAACAACGTTTGATAATATTTATGTGATAGGCGAGCATTCAAAATCAACATGGGTAGGTGAAGTGAGTAGCCCTATTATTACAGGGCGCTACGAGATTCCTGATAGTCTTGGTGGCGACAATAAAATAAGCCTAGATTTAGAGTCATTACGACTACCTCCTGTTGGGGAACAGATTAATAGCAAGAAGAAATCGCCAGTGAACCCGACTGACTTTCCAAATATTGATATTAATAGCAAAGAGCTTTTAATTGGGGAGTCTCAACTGGGTAAACTGAGGTTACAACTTCGTCAAAAGAGCAAAGGGGTGGTTATTCAGTTACTATCGCTAAAATCAGCACGCGATGATTTCAATGCTAAAGGTACATGGGAAGTGAATGATGGACAAAGCCTCACCGGTTTAAATGGCAAACTCAGTAGTAAATCTTTAGGTTCATTATTAAAAGATACCGAACTGACAAGCAAGTTAAAAGGAGCACCTGTAGAGGTTAATTTTGATCTTAACTGGCCGGGCGAACCGCAAAACTTTTCAAAAGAACATTTAAGCGGCTATGGTGACATCAAGTCGGGTAAAGGTCGTTTATTAGACGTGGAACCCGGTGTTGGGCGAATTTTTGGGTTACTCAGCTTGAGTACTTTACAGAGACGTTTGCAATTTGATTTTAGTGATTTAGTGCAAAAAGGGCTGAGTTTCGACAAAGTAAAAGGACGTTTTACAATGTTAGATGGTAAGGCGGAAACGAACCGTTTTTATCTAGAAAGCCCGTCGTCTCGATTGGACTTCCAAGGTAACGTTAACCTAGCTGATGAGACATTAGATCAGCTGATTACTGTGACGCCTAAAACAACTGAAAGCTTACCACTAGCAGGCGCCATAGCAGGGGGACCTTTGGTCGGTGCAGCGGTTTATATTGCTCAAAAAATAGCGGGTAAAACAGTTAATAAATTATCGGGTTATCAGTTCCGTGCTACAGGCCCTTGGAGTGACCCTAAAATAAAACAAATTAGTCAACCGGGCGGAAAAATATTTGGTTTGGTGGGTAATGTGTTAACTCCAATATATGATGCGACGGTAGGTCAATTACCATTCGAAGAACAAGGTGTAACGGCACCCGCAGAGTTAACTGATGACGATGAATGAATTTAAAGTAGCGGCGGTTCAGATGTGTTCATCTGACCAACTGAGTGATAATTTGAAAACAGTAACGTCTCAAGTTCAGCTCGCTGTTTCTAAGGGCGCGCAGATGGTCGTATTACCTGAGAACTTTGCTTTAATGGCAAAACACTCAGAGCAGCTTTTATCTATAGCGGAAGTGTTAGGTAAAGGAAAAGTTCAATGTTTTTTGAGTGAGTTAGCAAAAAAATACGGCTGTTGGATAGTGGCAGGCTCAATGCCGATTAAGTCAACGTTGGAAGATAAGGTATATGCAACTTGCCTTGTTTATAACGAGTCGGGTAAACAGGAAAGCTACTATCATAAGATTCATTTATTTGACGTTGATCTAGCTGATAATAAAGGCCGTTATAGGGAGTCAGATACATTTGTTGCAGGTATTGAGCCGGTTGTCGTGGAAACACCTTTCGGCATAATGGGTTTGTCAATTTGTTATGACCTTCGCTTTCCCGAACTTTATCGAGCATTATTACAACAAGGCGCGGAATTCTTTGTAGCACCGTCGGCCTTTACTGAAGTAACTGGCGAAGCGCATTGGGCTTTATTATGTCGAACTAGAGCAGTCGAAAATACCTGCTACCTGATCGCGGCTAATCAAGGCGGGTTGCATAATAATGGCCGCTCAACCTATGGACATAGTATGATTGTCGACCCTTGGGGGAATGTGTTATCAGAGTTAGACGTGAGTGAAGGCATGATTATCTCAACACTCGAAAAATCAAAACTAAACAAAGTCAGAAAAAGTCTGCCAGCTATTCAGCACAGGCGGCTACCTATAACGAGAAATTAATGAACGATTTAATTCAACAAGCAGAAAGCATAATTCTTCAGCCGGCAGGTTTATCAATTAACGATATCGATCAAGTGATGGGTAATCTATTGTCAAACCATATTGATCAAGCCGATATTTATTTTCAATCCTCTCGTAGTGAATCATGGGTACTTGAAGATGGCATTGTGAAGGATGGTAATTACAATATAGAACAAGGCGTTGGCTTACGTGCGGTGAGCGGTGAAAAGACCGGCTTTGCATACAGTGAAGAGCTGACCATGCCGAACATGTTAGAGGCGGCTAAGAGTGTAAAGTCGATTGCTAGTTTAGGCCATTCAGGCATTTTAAAACCGACTTCTTTCAATAAAGTACCTGCGTTATATGCCGCTATTGATCCATTAAATAGCATGAGCCGAGAAGATAAAATTGCCCTGTTAAAACGCATTGATCAAGAAACACGAAAAATTGATTCACGTATCGAACAAGTAGTGGTTAGTTTGGTGGGTGTTTACGAAGTGGTGTTGGTGGCGACAGAAGGTGGTCGCTTAAGTGCTGATATTCGTCCATTGGTGAGAATGAATGTGACTGTTATAGTCGAAGAAAATGGACGACGAGAGCAGGGCGGCTCTGGTGGTGGTGCTCGGCGAGGTTATGAGTACTTTATAGAAGATGACCGAGCGATGAGCTATGCACGTGAGGCGGTACGTCTTGCCTTAGTGAATTTAGAGGCGGTGGATGCACCAGCCGGTACGATGACGGTTGTTTTAGGCCCAGGTTGGCCAGGTATCTTGCTGCATGAAGCGATAGGACATGGCTTAGAGGGAGACTTTAACCGCAAAGGTAGCTCAGCTTTTAGTGGGAAAATCGGTGAAAAAGTAGCGTCACCCTTGTGTACCGTCGTAGACGATGGAACCTTGGACGATAGACGTGGTTCATTATCGGTTGATGATGAAGGAACTAAAACCGAATGCACTACCTTGATAGAAAATGGCATTTTAAAAGGCTATATGCACGACAAAATGAATGCGCGCCTTATGGGGCATGTTGCTACAGGAAACGGACGCCGAGAATCGTACGCACATTTACCTATGCCGAGGATGACTAATACCTACATGTTAGCGGGTAACAGTGATCCAGCTGAGATCTTATCATCGGTAAAAAATGGTTTATATGCGGTGAATTTTGCAGGTGGTCAAGTGGATATTACCTCTGGTAAATTTGTCTTCTCGGCCAGTGAAGCTTATTTGATTGAGGATGGAAAAATTACATCGCCGGTTAAAGGAGCCACTTTGATTGGTAATGGTCCAGATGTGCTGACTAAAGTGAGTATGGTAGGTAATGATCTTCAATTAGATCAAGGTGTTGGAACCTGTGGCAAAGAAGGGCAAAGTGTTCCCGTAGGTGTTGGACAACCCACACTTAAAATTGATGGTCTTACGGTAGGGGGTACACATGCCTGATTCAAAAAACACATCAGCAATAAGTGATCATGAAACGGATCGTTTGAAAAATATTGCGTCGGATATTTTATTAGAAGCAAAAAAACAGGGTGCTGATCAAGCAGAAGCGGCGATTAGTGTTGGCCGAGGGTTGTCGGTTAATGTAAGGTTAGGTGATGTTGAAACAATTGAGCAGCACCGAGATCAAGGCATTGGGATTACCGTTTATAAAGGTAAAAAGAAAGGCTCAGCCAGTTCTACCAAGCTCGACCCATCATCAATAAAAGAAATGGTATCTGCCGCGTATGCTATTGCACAATACGCGGAGGAAGACCCCTTTTCAGGATTGCCAGAGGCAGATCAATTAGCAACTAATTTTCCTGACTTATCATTACATCATCCATGGGTGTTAAACACCGAGGAAGCCATTGAAAGGGCGGTAGCTTGTGAAAATGCGGCGCGTTTTTATGATAAACGCATCAGTAATTCAGAAGGTGCGAGCATACAAACATTTGAGGGCACGCGTGTCCTAGCAAATAGTCTTGGATTCAATCATGGTTATCCAGCCAGTCGTCACAGTATGAGTTGCTCGGTTATTGGTGAGCAAGATGGCAGTATGCAGCGTGATTATTGGTATACCACGGCGCGTAAAGCGAGTGATATGGAAGGCCCTGTTACGGTTGGTGAAAAAGCATCTGAACGGACGGTCAGACGTTTAGGCGCCAAATCAATTAATACTAGAAAATGTTCAGTTATGTTTGCTGCTGAAGTCAGTAGTGGATTGATAGGCCACTTCATTTCAGCCATTAGAGGCGGTAATTTATACCGTAAATCATCTTTTTTACTCGACAGTTTAGGGCAACAAATCTTTCCTTCATTTGTCAATATTTATGAGCAACCACTACTGCCACAAGCAATGGGCAGTGCTGCGTATGATTCTGAAGGGGTAGCAACTTCAGCTAGAGATATTGTTAGTGATGGCGTTGTGCAAGGTTATGTTTTAGGTAGTTATTCGGCACGAAAGCTTGGTTTAAAAAGCACGGCTAATGCAGGTGGGGTGCATAACTTAACAGTTGAACCCGGGAATTTAGATTTTAATGGTATGTTGAAAGAAATGCATACAGGGCTTTTAGTGACGGAATTGATCGGTCAGGGTGTTAATACGATGACTGGCGATTATTCTAGAGGCGCTGCGGGTTATTGGGTTGAAAATGGTGAGATTCAATTTCCAGTTGAAGAAGTGACCATTGCAGGTAATTTAAAGGATATTTACCAAGCTATTGTCGCGGTTGGTAATGATGTGGATTTAAGGGGTAATACGCGTACAGGATCTATCCTCATCGAACAAATGACACTCGCGGGTTGTTAAATAAACTTTAGGTTAAGAAGAGTGTTGCTAACCCTAAAAAAGAAAAGAAACCAATAACATCAGTCACAGTCGTTAATATAACGCCGCCTGCAATCGCGGGGTCAATATTCATTCGTTTTAATGTTAATGGAATAGTGGCACCTGCGAGTGCAGCAACGATGAGGTTAATAATCAACGCGGCACCTATTAATAGACCGAGTGCTTGGCTTTGGAACCAAAGCCCGGTTATAACGGCAACGACACTGGCCCAAAGTAGGCCATTAAGACCACCAACTGCTAATTCTTTCGACAGTAACCAACGCGAGTTGCTTTTCCCTATCTGGTTGAGCGCGATGCCGCGAATAACCAGCATTAAAGTTTGGCTGCCTGCAATTCCTCCCATGCTAGCAACGATTGGCATTAGCACGGCGAGAGCAACAATTTGTTCAATGGTCGCTGTAAAAAGTCCAATGACCCAAGCGGCTAGAAAAGCGGTAAATAAATTAATACCGAGCCAAATTGCTCGACGTTTAGCGCTTCTGGTAACCGGCGCGAACATGTCATCGTCTTCATCTAGGCCAGCAAGATTTAAAATAGAACGATCGGCTTCGTCACGAATAACATCGACTACATCATCGACGGTAATTCGGCCTAATAAGTGGTTTTTTTCATCAATAACGGGTGCGGAGACTAGGTTATAGTCTTCAAAAAATAAGGCGACTTCATTCGCTGACAGAGTCGGTGATAGTGCCTTTTGGTCTGTTGTCATCGCGTGACTAACGGATTCTTTTCGACTTTTCGTCAGTAAATCCGAGATATTAAGTATGCCGAGATATCGGTCATCTCTATCAACAACAAACAGCTTATCAGTATTGGCTGGAAGCTCACCACGCTGTCTTAAATACCTTAGCACCACGTCTAAGTCGACATTAGGCCGAATGGTGACAACGTCGGGGTTCATTAGTCCGCCAGCACTATCTTCATCATACGACATGACGGACTGTAATCGCCGTCTGTCTTGATTTGACATCGAGCGGACAACTTGATGTAAAACAGCTTGTGGAAGATCCTCGAAGATATCGGCTAAATCATCTGTTTCCAGTGAGACCGCCGCGGTAATTAAGTCTTCGTCGTCGGTATGTTCGATCAGACCTAAACGGACCTCATCGTTAACTTCAACGAGAATATCGCCGGCTAATTCTGGATTGATAAGGTCCCAAACAATTCGTCGGTGTTGGAGCGGTAAGGATTCTAAGAGATTGGCTATTTCAGCAGGATGAAGCCCGTTAACTTGGAGTTTGATTTGTGAAAGCGCACCACTATCTAGATTACCAGTGAGTAATCGTAGGTGCTCATGGGTATTTTCATGTTGTGGAGAAGCTGACATATCAATAAAAAAATCTACTGAAGTAAACAGAAGATATTCTAGCTCAATCCAGCAGTAATCGCTTTGTTATTTAGATAGTAGAAACGGCTTTAGTGAATACTTAGCCTAATTCACGGTGTCGAGTGATAATATTGAGCCCTTGTGCTGCTAAGTGGCGTGCTAGTTTTTCTGTCAGGTAAACAGATCGATGTTGTCCTCCCGTACATCCAATGGCTATTGATAAATAATTACGGTTTGTGTTGATGAATTCAGGCGCCCAGCGCGTTAGAAATTGTGCAGTATCATCTAGATAACGTTGGACGAGTTCTTTATCATCCAAAAAATCAATAACGGCGGTATCTTTACCTGTAAAAGGCCGTAAGTTGGGTTCCCAATAAGGGTTGGGAAGACATCGTGCGTCAAAGACAAAGTCGACATCATTAGGTGCGCCGTGTTTATACCCAAAAGACATTATTTGGAAGGAAACACCGTTGTCTTTATGTGGTGTAACGCGTTCACGTATGATGCTACGTAGTTGATGCACATTGGTTTGAGTCGTATCAATCTGCATACTAGCGTGACTGGCAATTAAGCTGAGTCTGTCTAGCTCAAGGTCGATAGCCTCATCTAATGACGTAGTATCGTTGGATAAAGGGTGTTTCCGTCGAGTTTCGCTGAAGCGCTGTAATAAACTTTGTTTGCTAGCCCTAAGAAAAATGACGTCGTAGTCCACGTTATTTAATTTCAGCTGTTCAATGAATGTGCCAAATTCTGCTAAGGACGATTGGTCGCTTCGAGCGTCGATACCGACAGCGGCTTTACTGAAAATAGTCTTATCAGAGTCCGCTAGAAGAGTTACAAAGTCGGGTAATAAGGCAACAGGTAGGTTGTCTGTGCAATAAAAACCTGCATCTTCTAGTGTGTCTAGTGTGACACTTTTTCCAGATCCGGAAAGACCGCTTACTATAATAAGTTTCATGTTTGAAATAAAAAGGCCGACGATAATGTCGGCCAAATAGGGTTAACGGTGAGCCTTTGTTTTTTCTTTGTGCTTTAAAACTTGTCTATCTAGCTTATCAACCAAGGTATCAATAGCTTTATACATATTTTCTTGCGTGTCTTCAGCGAAAATTTTTGTACCATTTAGTTGGATGGTTGCTTCAGCTTTTTGTTCCAGTTTTTCAACGGATAGGACAACATGGATATCGATAACGTTATCAAAGTGGCGTTTGATTTTGCTAAACTTTGTATTAGTGTATTCACGAATAGCGTCTGTGATTTCAACGTGGTGTCCAGATAAATCTAATTGCATATTACTCTCCTGTTGTGGTAACGAAAAATGTCAAAGGATTCTCTTCCTTTGACTAGAAGGGGGGATTGAGATCGATTCGCGATATTTAGCGATGGTTCGTCTCGCAACATTAATGCCTTTATCGCCTAGTATAATGGCAATTTTATTATCGCTAAGCGGCTTTTTAGGGTTTTCGTTATTAACGAGTTCTTTGATAAAGGCTCTGATTGCTGTGGCAGAACATTCGCCACCGCTATCGGTTGAGACGTGACTTGAAAAAAAATGTTTTAGTTCGAATATACCGTTTGGTGTATGCATGTACTTATTTGTCGTGACCCGGGAGATGGTTGATTCATGCATTTCAACAGTTTCAGCAATGTCACGTAGTACCATTGGTTTCATGGCAATGGCGCCGTGTTCGAGAAACTCATGTTGTCGATTAACAATTTCTTGCGATACGAGCATCAAGGTTTCATTCCGACTTTGTAGGCTTTTTAAAAACCAACGAGCTTCTTGCAAATGGTTTTTCATTGTTTGAGTGTCAGCGCTTTTATCGCCATGCTTAATAAGCGTTTGGTAATATGGGTTGATACGAATATTAGTGGCAATTTCACCGTTGATGGAAACCTGCCATGTACCTTTTACCTTGGCGACATAAACATCGGGCGTGACGTACTCGGTATTGGTTTCTTCAACCCCTGACCCAGGTCGAGGGTTAAGCTGTTGGATAAGAGAAATAACGTCCCCTAAAGTGTCGTCATCAATGCCAAGTTGACGTTTTAATTTTGTACTATCTTGAGCACCTAGGGCTGGCATGCATTCATTGACTAACTCAATAGCCAGTGACAAAAACGGGGTATCGTCAGGAAGTTGCTTTAGTTGAATAAGTAAGCAATCTTGCAGATCAACTGCGCCCACACCAAGCGGGTCAAAGGACTGTACTTTATGTAAAACTGCGATGATTTCATCTAGATCAAGATCATCTACATGCTGAGAAAGGTGTTGGTGAATCAGCTCTGGGGTTGAGTTCAGATAACCATTATCGTCAATACTATCGATAATAGCGGTGGCAATAACGCGATCGATATCAGAAAAATTGGTTAACTCCATCTGCCATACTAGGTGGTCGTGAAGTGTTTGTTTGGCTGAATTGATGCTACCTGGGTCAGGTGGCGTGGAGTCAGTTGATTGGTTGATCCCTGGTGTAGGAGTTAAGTCATAGATCTCATCCCAGGAGGTATCGACAGCTAACTCATCAGGCAAGGTGTCTTGTGATCCCTCGCTCGTTTTTTCATCTGAAGGCGTTGAATTTTTCTCAGATTCTTCTTGATTAGGGCGCGCCTCTTCATCAGGAACTTCAAGCATCATGTTGCCATCTAAAACTGTTTGAATTTCTTGTTGTAGCTCTAATGTTGATAACTGCAACAGCCGAATAGCTTGTTGAAGCTGCGGTGTCATAGTCAAATGCTGACCAATTCGAAGCTGTAACGATTGCTTCATTCAGACCGCCTGTTGAATGGAAAAATTAAAAGCTTGGTTGCATCTCATATTGTTAATTCTAGCCCATATTTTGCAAAGATGAGAGACTTTAATTGGCAATTACATGCGAAATTCATGCCCTAAATAAACATCACGTACTTCTCGGTGTTCTAGGATGTCTTCTGCTGATCCTTCAGTAATGACAGTACCGTTATTTAGAATGTAAGCTCGATCACAAGTGCCTAATGTTTCTCTAACATTATGGTCGGTAATAAGAACGCCTATGTCTCTTTCAGTCAATTGCTGAATGATTTTTTGAATATCAATAACTGAGATAGGGTCAACGCCGGCAAAAGGCTCGTCTAACAGAATAAAGCGAGGTTCAGTGGCCAATGAGCGAGCTATTTCAAGGCGCCGCCGCTCACCACCGGATAAAGCTAGGGCGCTTTGTGAGCGCAAATGGTTAATCGCAAACTCTTGGAGTAATTCATCGAGAACCAGTTCTTGTTGGCCAGGTGATAATTCATGGCGAGTTTGTAAGACAGCTCGTATGTTATCTTCAACGCTTAGCTTCCTGAATATGGATGCTTCTTGTGGTAAGTAACCAAGACCTTGGCGTGCACGAACGTGCATGGGGCTTTCGGTGATATTTTGTTCGTCAAGAAATATGTCGCCGCTGTCGGGTTTGATCAAACCAACCGTCATGTAAAAACTAGTTGTTTTACCGGCTCCATTTGGTCCTAATAAGCCCACAACTTCGCCACTTTTTACGTTAATACTAACGTTGTCGACTACTTTACGGTTATTAAATTGTTTGCAAATGTTCTGTGTGCGTAAGGTGCTCATTATTTTTTAGCAGGTTCTAATGTTATTTTTACGCGTTTTGAACCGGTTTTCTTGTCGCCGGCTTTGACCACAGAGCGTTTACTGTCGTATTCAATTTGGTCGCTTTTGAATGTATTGCCATTTTGCCATAAAGTTGCTTTATCAATTAACACCAAGGTGTCTTTAGTAACGAAGTAATTAAAGCGGTTGGCTTCCCCACGAATTAAACCTTGGTTGCCGTCTGGTTGTTGTTTGAACTTAACTGGTTTTCCGATTGCAATCACTTTGTCGGTGGTTCCACGAACGCCATAAATAGTGACTTTATCGGCCATGATTTCCATACTACCCTGTGTGATGATGACGTTGCCTGAATAAACAGTCACTTTTTTGGCGTCATCTAAATTAAAGCTATCAGCCTCAACTTCTACTGGTTTTTGTTTATCTGAACTAAGTGCCCATAACGGCGCTGAGGAAAACATTAACGTGAGTGTAATAAAGGCAAATTTTAAATTAATTGATTTCATGGAGGCCTCGTACCTGTTCTAGTATTTTGATATTTATTGGTTCACGAAAATGTGCGCGTAAGCCAATTCCTTCAATGGTGTTAATGCCCGATTTTATTTTTACAAACTCATCTGTTTCTGCAAAATCATTGGGTAATTGAACGCGAAGATTATGTGTGTCTATTTCAAGCGGTGCAATATTTTTTAGTGCATCTCTTTTAATATTGACAGCGCCATTAAGCAAAACGAGCTCGCCATCTGATGAGATATAGCCCGTTTCAGAGTGTATATGTAAATCGGGTTTCTCGGGTGAATACATGGTCATAATCGGGCGCGTCATTTCGGTACTATCATCGTCAACGAAGTGCTCCATGTGTTCAGCTTTTATTCGTTGTTTGGGTTTTCCTTCTAAGGTCATACTGAGTACTTCAAAATCTTTTAAAAAGTAATCAATTTTATGTCCAAGTTGCGTTGTTTTTTTTTCAATGTCCGGTTCTTGCGTGAAAGCTAGCCACCAGGTAGCAGCGGCGAGAATAGCTAATGCGATGACTGTAAGAGGCTTCATGGGTTAAAGATTACACATCGGTAAAAAGTTGAACGGCAGTGGCCAGTTTATTTTGAATGCTTAAAATAGTATCACAGACTTCACGCGCGGCCCCTTGCCCGCCAAGGCGGTTTGTTTGACCTTGGCAATACGGCAAAATGGACGGATTAGCATCTTGAACGGCAATGGCAAGACGTGCTCGTGTCATCAACGCTAGGTCGGGCAGGTCGTCACCGACATGTGCAACTTGGTTGGCGTTGAGGTTTAATTTTTTTAGTAAATCGTTAAATGCGGCAGTTTTGTTTTCTTGATCTTGGTAGACATGAGTGACACCAAGGCTTTTCATACGGCGGTCAACAATTGGTGATGAGCGTCCAGAAATAATAGCAACTTCAATGCCATTTTGTTGAAGAAGCTTTAATCCTTGTCCATCTTGCGCGTGAAATGATTTGTATTCTTGACCGTTTAGATCAAAAAATAATTTCCCGTCAGTTAATACGCCATCGACATCGAAAATAACGCATTTGATGTCTTGGACGCGTTGCTTAAAGTCATTGCTGAGTTCAATCATGACAAACCGGCCTTCAACATGTCGTGCATGTTGAGTGCGCCAACCAGTTTATTGTTATCGGTGACTAATAGTGCGTTAATTTTTTTGTCCTGCATTAATTGTAGTGCTTCAACGGCTAGCTTATCAGGGCTGATAGTTGCTCCGCCCTGAGTCATAACTTGCTGAATTGTTGTGGTATGTATGTCGGTATTGTTTTCAAGCATACGTCGCAAATCGCCGTCAGTAAATATGCCGGTTAAATGGCCCTGCTGGTTAACAATGGCTGTCATGCCCAATTTCTTTTCGGTCATCTCGAGCAAGGCTGAGCTAACGAGAGCAGTTTGTTCGATAACGGGGATCTCTTTACCTTTATGCATAACGTCGTTAACGTGAAGTAACAGCCGCCTTCCAAGGCTTCCACCAGGGTGGGATAGGGCGAAGTCAGCTTCTGTAAAACCACGGGCTTCAAGTAATGCGATAGCCAAAGCATCACCCATCACAAGGGCGGCGGTTGTGCTTGATGTGGGTGCTAATCCTAATGGGCAAGCCTCTTTATCGGTACTTGCGTTGATAGCGGCGTCAGATCTAGTGGCCAAAGTTGAGCTTGGGTTGCCGGTGATCGAGATGAGTGGAACCCCAAGGCGTTTTAGAATAGGTAAAATGGTTAGTACCTCTCCTGTTTCACCTGAATTCGATAGCGCCAATGCTACATCATTCTTGGTAATCATTCCAAGGTCGCCATGACTGGCCTCACCCGGGTGAACAAAGAACGCAGGCGTGCCAGTACTGGCGAGTGTGGCGGCAATTTTATTGCCAACATGCCCTGATTTGCCCATGCCGATAACAGCGACCTTGCCTTGGCATTGAAGCATGAGCTCGCATGCATCGATAAAATGCTCATCAACATGCTGAGTGAGCTTCGAAATGGCCTCAGCTTCAGTTTTAATAACGGCTAAACCGAGTTGTTTTAGTTGCGTTCGGTGACTGTTTTTATTGGGCATACATATTCAGTGTTTGGTTAGGCTAAATTCCAATCGTATCTAAGTATACCTTGCTAAGGTAACCGACGAAAAATATCATAAAAGTAGCGCCTTTTAAACGATTGATCTTTGGTTCGCCATTAGCGCTATAGGAGAACAGTAGCAACAACAAAGTAAGGCCTAGCATTATGGGGAAGTCGCGAGAAATAAGTTGAGTCTCCACCAGACCTGGTCGGATCAGCCCTGGTAGGCAAAGCACGGCTAATAAATTAAAAGCGTTTGAGCCAATTATATTACCAACCGCTAGATCAGGTTCTTTTTTGACGACGCTCATAATAGATGCAGCTAATTCAGGCAGGCTAGTGCCGATGGCGATGATCGTTAACCCAATGACTAAATCACTGACGCCGAAGGCTACGGCTATGTTGACAGCGGCCCAAACGAGTAATTTCGAACTCACAATCAGTCCGGTGAGCCCTGTTATCGCGTATAAAAAGGCTGATCTATTGCTTAAGTCAGTGGGAATCTCATCCTCAAACTCCGTTGCGAGCGCATCAGCATTTTGCCGCTTATTTTGTTGGGCGCTACGAAATAACCAATAAAGGAAGGCCGCTAGCCCGGCTATTAGAATAAGTCCGTCTAATCTTGATAAATCTCCATCAATCACTAAAAGGTAGCTGATGATAGAAATAGTTAATAATAGAGGTAACTCTCGTTTAAGTAATGAAGACTTTATTAAGATAGGTGTAAATAGCGCAGTTGAGCCGAGCACTAAACCGATATTGGCAATATTTGAACCAATAGCATTTCCTGTTGCTAATCCGTTGTTACCCTGAATTGAAGCCATCCCCGCGACCAACATCTCAGGCGCTGATGTGCCTAACCCTACAATGGTTAGGCCAATGATTAAGGGTGATACACCGAGGTTTCGAGCAATAGCTGAGGTGCCTTTGACGAAAAAATCGGCAGAAAATATCAAAAAGAAGAAGCCTGCCAGAAGAGCAGCTGAAAATAGAAGCATAAGGGTGTAAGGCGAATCGAGTTAGTTAAAACAAGAATTATTGTCGCATATAATGATTGATTTCTAATAGATTAAGCAGTGAAACAAGAGATTTAAATAATTTTATAGCTTATGCGGTAAATATTGGAAGTTCAGATTGACGTGTAATACTAAGGTGAGGACAATGCTTGATCTATTTTAGACATATTTTTCGAGTCACACTAGTGTGACGGAAATAGACTAGGGAAGCGAAATTGTCAGAAACGAACGCATTAATAAAAATGAGGGATGTCCACTTTTCTCGCGGGTCAAAGCTTATCTTTGATGGCGTGGATATGGATATTCAGCGCGGCAAAGTAACGGCTATTATGGGCCCGAGTGGGACAGGAAAAACAACGTTATTGAAGTTGATCGGCGGCCAGTTAAGACCTTCTTCTGGTTTTATTGAGGTGGATGGACAAAATGTACATCAGCTAAAGCATAAGCAGCTTTACCAGTTACGTAAAAAAATGGGGATGCTTTTTCAAAGCGGCGCGCTATTAACAGATATTAGCGTCTTTGATAATGTTGCGTTTCCATTACGTGAGCATACTCAATTGCCAGAGTCGATGATTCGTCATTTGGTACTGATGAAATTACATGCGGTTGGCTTACGAGGTGCGCGGAATTTAATGCCAGCAGAGCTTTCAGGTGGTATGGCGCGGCGAGTTGCATTGGCACGAGCCATCGCGCTGGACCCTATGATGATTATGTATGATGAGCCGTTTACCGGCCAGGACCCTATTTCAATGGGTGTACTTGTGCAGCTGATCCGTTTGTTAAATGACGCGTTAGGGCTGTCTAGTATTGTTGTCTCGCATGATGTTAAAGAGACTTGTGCAATTGCCGATTATATTTATCTCGTGTCGGGTGGTAAAGTGGTCGAGCATGGTTCACCGCAACAGTTGGCAGACTCAGACTCAGAATGGACGCAACAATTTATGCAAGGCATGGCGGATGGGCCAGTTCCTTTTCATTATGCGGCTAAAGAGTACGCAAACGATTTGTTAGGCATAGAGGCATAAAAATGAGGACGAATTTACTATGCTAAATTATCTACAACGGTTAGGGGCTACTTCGCTAGGAATGTTCGAGCGTTTGGGCCGAGGGTCGCTTTTCTTCTTTAGTATTTTATTGAATATTCCAAGTGTGATTGTTAGACCGCGCTTGTTAGTTGCACAAATGTATTCAGTGGGTGCACTGAGCTTTTCTTTGATCGTTATTTCGGGGTTATTTGTCGGTATGGTGCTTGCTTTGCAAGGATTTTATACCTTGTCGGACTTTGGTGCAGAAGGAATGCTGGGCGTAATGGTGTCGGCTTCACTGATTAGAGAGTTAGGGCCGGTGGTGACGGCATTATTATTTGCGGGTCGTGCAGGGTCTGCTCTAACAGCTGAAATTGGTTTGATGAAGGCAACCGAGCAACTGTCGGGTATGGAAATGATGGCGGTTGATCCAATAGCGCGTGTTATGGCGCCACGTTTTTTAGCAGGTTTATTGTCAATGCCAATTTTGGCGACCTTATTTAGCGCAGTTGGTGTGTTAGGTGGGTATTTTATTGGTGTGGGTTTGCTGGGTATTGATGAAGGTGGTTTTTGGTCGCAGATGCAAGCTAAAATTGATTTTGACGAAGATGTTGTTAATGGCTTAATTAAGAGTGTTGTTTTTGGTTGGGTGGTAACGTGGATAGCTATTTTTGAAGGCCACGACGCGATACCAACATCTGAAGGAGTGGGGCGGGCGACGACGCGAACAGTCGTTCATTCGGCGTTTGCTATTTTATTGTTAGATTTTATTTTAACTGCGTTGATGTTTGGAGATATCTAAAGATGCATATATCAAGATCGATGGAAATTTTAGTAGGTTTTTTTGTAGCAATTGGTTTTGTTGCAATGTTCTTTTTATCCATGGAAGTGAGTAATTTAAGTAGTGTGAATACTGAAGATGGCTATGACATTACGGCAAGCTTCGAAAATATTGGGAGTTTGAAAGTACGTGCTCCCGTTGCAATGGCCGGCGTTAATATTGGCCGAGTAAAAAGCATTAAGTTTGATTCTGAGACATTTGAGGCCGTGGTGACGATGAATATTGAAACTAAATACAACCAGCTGCCTTCCGATACAAACGCCAGCATATTAACAGCGGGTTTGTTAGGCGAGCAATATATTGGTTTGGAACCCGGCGGTGAAGAGGACGTGTTGAAAAATGGCAGTGTGCTGGAGTTGACGCAGTCGGCGGTAGTCTTGGAGCAGCTTATTGGTCAATTTTTGTTCAATAGTGACTCGGAATAATCATTATGCGTTGTGCTAAAGGCTGGATTTGGTCATGAGTGCTGCAAGAGTAGAGTTAAACGATGCCGGAACGATAGAGGTCTCAGGTGCTTTGGAGTTTGGTTTGGTTGCTGATTTGTTGAAAAGTTCTCAGCGCTTTTTTTCTGGAGAGGGTGACCTAGTGTTTAACTTAAGTGGCGTTAATAAAACGGATAGTGCAGGTTTGGCTTTGTTGGTCGAGTGGGTGGTGATGGCTAAAAAATCTGAGCAAGCTCTTTCTTTTCAAGATATTCCTAAGCAAATGCTTGATATTGCAAGAGTTAGTGGACTGGATGAAATATTGCCAATCGTTTAGTGGTATTTAACAATATAAAATTAGGTGAATTAGAAAATGGATAAGTTGATTATTCAAGGTGGTGGTCCACTTTCTGGAGAAATACGCATCTCAGGTGCAAAGAATGCGGCTTTGCCAATATTAGCAGCTGCCTTATTAGCTGAAAATCCAGTTATTATCGGTAATGTTCCACATCTGCATGATATTACAACCACAATGAGCTTACTAGGGCAGATGGGTGTCACTTTGTCGGTGGATGAAAAGGTGAGAGTTGAGGTGGATTCTTCAACCATTTCTTCATTCAAAGCACCCTATGAGTTAGTTAAAACGATGCGTGCATCTATTATCGTTTTAGGCCCTTTATTAGCGCGCTTTGGTAAAGCGGAGGTTTCATTACCAGGTGGTTGTGCGATTGGATCGCGCCCAGTGGATATTCACTTGAAAGGTTTAGAAGCAATGGGAGCGACTATTCGTGTTGAAGGCGGATATATCCATGCTTCATGTGATCGCTTGAAAGGTGCGCGTTTAGTATTGGATATGGTGACGGTGACGGGAACAGAAAACTTGATGATGGCCGCTACTTTAGCTGAAGGAACGACCATTATAGAAAATGCAGCGCGCGAACCGGAAGTAAGCGACCTAGCGAATTTTTTAAATGCCTTGGGTGCAAAAATATCAGGAATTGGGTCGGACACACTAACTATTGAAGGTGTGGAGTCGTTGGCTGCAAAAAACTTGGTGTATAACATTCTCCCCGATAGAATTGAAGCGGGTACTTATTTAGTGGCAGCCGCAGCAACAGGTGGGAAAATTAAAGTTAAAGACGTTGACCCAAGTACCTTGGATATGGTGTTGTCAAAACTTGAAGAGGCGGGTGCAGATTTAACAATCGGTGATGACTGGATTGAGCTAGATATGAAAGGTCAGCGGGCTAAGGCCGTGTCGTTTAAAACTGCTCCCTACCCTGGCTTTCCAACGGATATGCAGGCTCAGTTTATGGTGTTGAATACTCTTGCTGAAGGTACTTCTGTTATTACAGAAACTATTTTTGAAAACCGCTTTATGCATGTGCACGAATTGCAACGTTTGGGTGCGGATATTAAGTTGGAAGGTAATACAGCAGTGTGTGTTGGTAAAGAGGTGCTGGAAGGCGCGACGGTGATGGCTACCGACCTGAGGGCATCAGCTAGTCTTGTGATTGCTGGTTTGGTATCAAAAGGTGAAACCGTTATTGAACGGATTTATCATATTGACCGTGGCTATGAGTGTATTGAAGAAAAGACAGCATTATTAGGCGGGAAAATTCGCCGAGTACCGAGCTAAAACAATGTTAACGATTGCAATTTCAAAAGGAAGAATCCTAAAGGATACACTGCCTTTACTGGCTGAAGCCGGTATTGAGCCATCTGAGGATTTATCTAAAACACGAAAATTGATTGTTCCTAGCATTTGTGGAGAGGTTAATTTAGTCATTATTCGGGCCACTGACGTGCCGACATTTGTGGAATATGGTGCTGCTGACGTGGGTATTACGGGTAAAGATACTTTAGTGGAGCATCGTAGTGATAACCTTTATGAGCCGTTGGATCTGAATATTGCAAAGTGTCGTTTAATGACAGCTATTGTGACGGGGAAAGAATTACCAACCGGTAAAATAAGAGTAGCGTCGAAATACGTGTCATTAACGGAGCAGTATTTTGCTAAAAAAGGTCAACAGGTAGAAATTATTAAGTTATATGGCTCTATGGAACTAGCCCCTATCGTTGGCTTGGCTGACTGTATCGTTGATTTAGTGGACACTGGGAATACCTTAAAGGCAAATGGAATGGAGCCATTGGACCTTATTATGGATATCAGTTCTAGGTTGGTGATCAACAAGGCGTCAATGAAAATGAAGTACCCACAAATCAAGTCACTCGTGAAAAAGTTAGAAGTTGCGGTTGATAATAGGCGCTAAAGTATGAACATAAAGACATTGGATGCCGCAGATAATGATTTTGGTCAAGCACTCAGTGACTTGTTGGCTTGGGATACAATTGAAGATGCATCAATAAATCAGGCAGTTTTAGATATCATTGAAGCCGTTCGTCAACAGGGCGATAACGCACTGTTGGCGTATACACAAGAATTTGATCAATGGCCTGCTACAGTGAGTGATTTGATAGTGGGTCGGCAGCAGTTAGAAGCGGCTTGGAATAATTTAAGTGAAGAGCAATCGGCAGCACTAACGACAGCGGCGGATAGAATTCGTGATTATGCCGAATATCAAAAAATGCAGTCGTGGGATTTTGTCGATGAATTTGGCAATACACTGGGCCAAAAAATTACAGCCGTTGAGCGTGTTGGAGTTTACGTGCCAGGTGGAAAGGCAGCGTATCCATCATCAGTGCTGATGAATGTGATCCCTGCCAAGGTAGCAGGTGTTGCTGAAATAGTGATGGTGACACCGACGCCAAAAGGGGAGTTGAATCAATTAGTTTTAGCGGCAGCCTGGTTAGCAGGCGTGGATAAGGTGATTAGAATTGGGGGTGCTCAAGCTGTGGCTGCACTAGCTTATGGAACTAAAACTGTGCCTGCTGTTGATAAAATAGTGGGGCCGGGGAATATTTTTGTAGCCACTGCAAAAAAAATGGTTTTCGGTCAAGTTGGTATTGATATGGTTGCGGGACCTTCCGAAATTCTTATTGTTTGTGACGGTAAAACAAATCCAGACTGGATTGCCATGGATTTATTTTCTCAAGCTGAGCACGATGAAAATGCTCAATCAATTCTTATTTCGCTAGATGCTGATTTTATTGACGCTGTAAAAAGAAGTATGAGTAACTTACTTCCAACGATGGAAAGAACTGATGTCATTGAGGCATCACTAGAGTCAAGGGGCGGGTTTATTTATGCGCAAACGAATGAACAGGCGATTGAAATCATCAATAAGATAGCGCCTGAGCACTTAGAGTTGTCCGTGGAAAATGCTGAAGAGTGGGTGGATGAGATTAAACACGCAGGTGCTATTTTTATGGGTCGATATACACCTGAGGCGCTAGGTGATTATTGTGCTGGGCCTAATCATGTTTTACCTACTTCAGGAACCGCTAGATTTTCATCACCGTTAGGCGTTTATGACTTTCAAAAACGGACGAGTATTATTAATTGTAGCCAATCGGGAGCGTCTGAATTGGTTGATACAGCGTCTATCTTAGCTCGTGGTGAGGCCTTAACTGCACATGCTAAATCTGCAGAATATCGTAAACTAACTCACTAATATGACATTGAAAAGCAACCCATGTTTGTCTGAACTTATTCGTCCTGAAATACAGAAGATGACAGCTTATCACGTGCCTGAATCGACAGGGTTTGTGAAGCTAGATGCCATGGAAAACCCGTTTCCATGGCCGGATGAAATGAAAGCACAGTGGTTAGAGTTGCTATCTAAGGCTGAGCCTAATAGATACCCTGACCCATCGGCCAGAGAGTTAGTATTTAGCTTGCGTGATTGTTTTGATATTTCGCCAGAGCTAGGCGTTGTGCTTGGTAATGGTTCTGATGAGTTGATCCAGATTATTTTGATGGCAATGAATGAGGACGCTTGTGTGATGGCACCGACGCCCAGTTTTGTTATGTATCAGCATATAGCCAATTCATTGGGTTTGCCTTTTATTGGTGTGCCGTTGAATGAAGACTTTAGTTTGAATGTACCGGAGATGCTGTCGGTTATTAAGGAGAAAAATCCAGCGGTTATTTTTTTATCGTACCCTAATAACCCAACCGCAAACCTCTTTGACGATGCCGATTTGCTGGCTATTTTGAAAGCATCAAATGGCCTCGTGGTCATTGATGAAGCCTATCAGCCTTTTGCACGTAAAACATTCATGGATCGTGCGCAAGACTATGAGCAGTTATTAGTTATGCGTACCGTGTCGAAGCTAGGTCTAGCAGGGCTGCGACTTGGATTTTTAGTGGGGCATCAACGTTTGACGAGTCAGTTTGAAAAGATACGTCTGCCCTATAACATAAATGTGTTTACTCAAATAACAGCTGCATTTGCATTCAAGCATATTAGTACCCTTGATGCGCAGGCGGCAGTCATCTGTAAGCAAAGAGAGGTTCTGCTCGAAAGGCTTTCATCTTTAAAAGGGGTTAATGTTTTTCCTAGCGATGCTAACTTTATTTTATTTTCCTTGTTGTCAGACTCTGCGGAACGTGTTTTTGAAGCATTAAAGCAAGCTGGCGTATTAATTAAAAAAATGGGTAATGTTCCAGGGCTTCCAGCAGAATGTTTGAGAGTGACGGTAGGCTCTAGTTCAGAAAATAAATTATTTATTGAGCAGATCGCCTCAATAATCAAATAGCTTATAAAAAAGTAACATTTGACACTAGAATCTTGTGTTAAAGCGTTTTAGGCACCCCAAAAAAAAATAAAAATATGTTAAAATTTTGAGAATTAGTGTTGTGTGAAAATTGCACGAGTAATTTACGATGATTTTATGGAGATTTAGATGAGCGAACAGGTAGTAGATAAGCGCAGGCGTCTGTTTTTAACGGCTGCTGCTACTGCAGTAACGGGTGTTGGTGCGGCTTATGTGGCCGTTCCATTTATAGCGTCAATGAACCCTAGTGATCGTGCAAAGGCAGCGGGTGCACCAGTTGAGGCGGATATTTCTAAGTTAGAGCCAGGGCAGTTAATTCGAGTTGAATGGCGTGGCAAACCTGTTTGGGTGTTAAAGCGTACTAAAGAAACTTTGGTTCAGTTAGAAGAAATGACGGATATGCTAAGAGATGCAGGGTCAGATGAGTCTGAGCAACCTGAGTCTTGCAAAAACGTTACACGCTCCATTAAGCCTGAAGTGTTCTTGGCCGTTGGTATCTGTACGCACCTTGGTTGTTCACCAACTTTTAGACCAGAAGTGGCGCCAGAAGACTTAGGCGCCGATTGGAAAGGTGGCTTCTTTTGTCCTTGTCATGGATCGCTCTTTGATTTGTCTGGTCGTGTTTACGCAGGTGTTCCAGCACCATTAAATCTAGTCGTGCCGCCACATAAGTACGTAACAGATACCCGAATATTAATTGGTTCAGAAGGAGGGCAGGCATAATGAGTGGCATGTTAAAAAATGCATTAGGCTGGGTGGATGCTAGGTTTCCATTAACCAAAGTATGGAACGAGCACCTTGCTGAATACTATGCACCGAAGAACTTTAACTGGATGTATTACTTTGGTTCGTTGGCTATATTGGTACTGGTTAACCAAATCATCACAGGAATATTTTTAACCATTAATTATAAGCCAGACGCTCAGTTGGCCTTCGACTCTGTTGAATACATCATGCGTGATGTTGAGTGGGGTTGGTTAATCCGTTATATGCATTCAACAGGTGCTTCGGCCTTCTTTGTTGTTGTTTACTTACACATGTTCCGTGGTTTAATTTATGGCTCGTTTAAAAAACCTCGTGAATTAGTTTGGGTCTTTGGAATGATTATTTACGTGGCTTTGATGGCTGAAGCTTTCATGGGTTACTTATTACCTTGGGGTCAAATGTCATATTGGGGCGCGCAAGTGATCGTGTCACTGTTCGGGGCTATTCCTTATGTTGGTGAAGATTTAGCGCTGTGGTTACGTGGTGACTATGTTATTTCTGATGCGACACTTAACCGTTTCTTCGCTTTCCATGTGATTGCAATTCCATTGGTGCTGGTTATTTTGGTCTTTATGCACATTGTGGCATTGCACGCGGTGGGTTCAAACAACCCTGAAGGCATCGAAATTAAAAAACACAAAGATGATAAAGGCGTGCCTTTAGATGGTATTCCTTTTCACCCTTACTACACAGTTAAAGATTTAGTAGGCGTTGCAGTTTTCTTATTTATATTTGCCCTTATTATTTTCTATATGCCAGAAATGGGTGGTTATTTCTTAGAGCATGCTAACTTTGTTCCTGCGGATCCTTTGAAAACACCTGAGCATATTGCTCCAGTTTGGTATTTCACACCGTTTTATGCAATTTTAAGAGCCGTACCCGATAAGTTTTTAGGGGTGGTGGCAATGGCTGGTGCGATTATTATTCTATTTTTACTACCCTGGCTGGATAGGGGTGTAAATAAATCAATACGCTACAGAGGCCCAGTTTTTAAAGCTGCGATTATAGCTTTCTGTATCAGCTTTATTGGTTTAGGTTATTTTGGAATGCAACCTGTTACAGCAGTAGGAACATGGTTCTCTAGGTTCTTCTCATTTGTTTATTTTGCATTTTTCTTGTTGATGCCATTTTATTCAAATCTTGGGCAAGATAAACATGTTCCAGAAAGGGTGGAAGAGAAATGAAAAAACTAAGTATAGTCTTATTAGTATTGTTTTCCTCGCAACTATTCGCAGCGAGTGGAGGGATAGCGCTTGAGTCTGCAAGAATAAATTTAGATAACAAAGCGTCTTTACAGCGCGGTGCTAAGTATTTTGTGAACTATTGCTTAAGCTGTCATTCAGCCAAGCAACTTAGATATTCAAGAATGGCTACAGACTTGGAAATACCGCCTGAGTTAGTAGAGCTTAATTTAATGTTCACGGGTGAAAAAATATTTGATGGCATGACAATTTCAATGCGTCCAAAAGATGCAGAGAAATGGTTTGGAGTGAATCCACCAGATTTATCATTGATTGCACGCTCTCGAGGGTCAGACTGGTTGTATACCTACCTTAAAAGCTTCTATGTGGACGAAACGCGTCCATTTGGAGTCGATAATGCGTTGTTTCCAAAAGTTGGAATGCCAAATGTTTTATCCGATCTTCAGGGTTTACAAAAAGCAGTCTATAAAGATGTAGAGCTTGAAGATGGAACAGTGCGTAGGGTGATTGACCATTTAGAAATATCAGAACCTGGTCGAATGAACGAAAAGGAATTTGATAAGGCGATGAATGACCTTGTGAATTTTATGACCTACATGGGTGAGCCTGCAAAACTTGAACGCCAAAGATTAGGCTGGAAAGTGCTGCTATTCATATTCCTAATGTTGGTTGTCTTCTATTTCTTAAAGAAAGAATATTGGAAAGACATCCATTAAGAACCAAAAAATTTAAAGTTGAAGAGCTTTGTGTTAAACGCAAAGCTCTTTTTTTCATTTAATAAAACGGAAAAAAATAATGATAAATGCACTTAATAGAAAATCAATTATGACGCTTTTTGCTGATCCTCTGTGCCACTACAGTCACAGAGCTCGCTTTATATTGTGTGAAAAAAGTGCATCTGCTGAAGTTGAATATGTCGACGGTAAAGAATTTCCAGAAGACCTTCAAGAGCTAAACCCATACGGAACCTTACCTATTTTAATAGATAGAGATTTAGCGCTATTTAATTCAAGAATTATTATGGAATACTTGGATGAACGTTTTCCGCATCCACCGCTTTACCCTATTGACCCTGTTTCAAGAGCTCGCTCACGATTATTGATTCATCGTATCGACCAAGATTGGTATACATTATTGGATGATATTGTTAACGCTGGTGAGAAAAAAGCAGCAAAAGCGAAAAAACTTTTAAGGGAAAATCTAATTGCAGCAATTCCATTGTTTGAGGCAAATAAATACTTTTTAAGTGATGAATTTACATTAGTAGATGGGGTATTAGCTCCTCTATTATGGCGTTTACCGCTGTATGGCATTGAGTTACCAAAAGAAGCTCAAGTTATTAAAGACTATATTGCTCGCGTAACAAGCCGTGAAACTTTCCAAGAAAGTATGAGTAAAGAAGAAATTGATATGATGGAAAGTCATTTATTAATGGCATCATAGTTTTTATTTATGACACCATTAAAACCTTATTTAGTCCGCTCATTGTACGAATGGATACTTGAAAATGGCATGACACCTTATTTATTAGTTGATGCAAACTATGAGGGCGTTATTGTTCCTACCGCTTATGTGTCTGATGAGCGCATTATTTTAAATACGAGTCCCAGTGCAGTAGAAAACTGGGTATTAGATAATGAAGCGGTTTCATTTTCAGCTAGATTCTCAGGTATTTCTGAAAACCTCTATGTTCCAATTAATGCCATTATGGCGGCCTACGCAAAAGAAAACGGTAAAGGAATGATGTTTGATGATCGTTTTGAAGACGATATTCCACCTGAGCCTAACAATAAGCCTGAAAAACCTATAACTAAAAAGCCCGTTTTAAAGATCGTTAAGTAATTTTTAAGTTTTATCCGGTATGTATATTTGGGCAACCCATAGAAATTTCTTTGATTGGAGAATAACGTGGTGAGGCGGAAGATATACGACGCAGTACTACCAAAGCGGGGGAAAAGTCGTAAGGCAAGCCTTGATTCTATTATTAAGTTGAGTAGATGAGTAGGGTTGCGGTAGTCTTATTGAAAAGTGATAAGTAATAGTAAATACCTTATATTTACATGAGGACTACTCTTTTGCTGTGGTTGTTAAAGGAAACGGTACGTTATGCTGATTAGCCCTATATTATTTATAGAAACTTTATTTGATTACCTTGCTGCCTATTAACATAGGAATTAGTCGTTGTTTAATCGGTGATTTGGTACGTTATGATGGTGCCGGTAAGTATTCAGCAGTGTGTCATTCGGCTTTATTAAAAAACTTTCAGTTAACACCCTTGTGTCCAGAGGTTGAATCAGGACTGACTATTCCTAGACCTCCGATTGAACTTATTAAATATCCAAAAGGGATTAAAGTACTTGGTCGTGATGATCGTTCGATTGATGTAACCGATCAACTAAAGCAATACTGTGATAAGCGTGTGCTTTCATTGAATTCATTATCGGGGTTTATTCTAACACCCCGATCTCCCAGTTGCGGACTCAACACAGTATCAATTAAATCTCCCAATGGTGACTTGCTTAGCGGTACGGGAATGGGCTACTTCACAAAGACACTCAGCCGTCAGTTTGCATACTTGCCTCTTATCGAAGAGCCTTCTCTAGCTAACGAGCGATTGTTAATATTATTTCAAATACGCGTTATCTTCTATCATTTTATCAAAGAGGAGAGGTGGTTTACAGAAAGGTTTATTAATGACAGTAATTATGCGACATTAATAAGCCACGTAAAAAAGGCTGAGCCAAAGAAAAATAAGTTGATAGCAGTCAATAATGGGTTAAATTACCTAGATGACGAACAGTTAAAAGAACTATTAACGCTATTAAGAGAGAATCTAGATGAATAATAAATCGTTAATAGATGTATTTAACAGAACGGCTATCAAATATGCAGATAATATATCGGTTATTGATAATGGTACATCGTACACTTTTTACGAATTAAAACTCGCGTCCGATAAATTTGCTGCTGGACTGATTCAACGAGGAATAAAAAAGAGCGACAGAATTGCACTGTATTGCATAAACAGTGTTGAATTTACTATTGCTTACATGGGGATTGTAAAAGCGGGTGCAGCCGTTGTGCCTATTAATTTACTTCAGAAAGCCTCAGAAATTCTATATGTGATGAAGAACTCAGGCGTTAGCGGGTTGATTTATTACAGTGCTTTTCAGTCAAACGTAGATGTCATTCTTTCCGATTTACATGCCACTAAATTGACCGTTTGTATTAGCACAAGCGCTGCTAAATCGAATGAATGGGAAAGTCTTTTCGAAAATAATGGCATGTTTCCACCTATACCCATTGATGTGGAAAATGATTTAGTTGCCATCCTATATACCTCGGGTACGACAGGCAAACCCAAGGGTGCGATGTTGACACATCAAAATTTAGTGAGTAATACAGCCAGTGTCTATCAGGCGATGAAATGGTGTGTTGGTGATGTGATCATATTAGTTTTACCCATGTTTCATGCGTTTGCAGCAACCGTTGGAATGTTAACACCGTTAACACATGGGTGTTGCTTTGTACCGATCGCAAAATTTGAACCAGATAATTTACTAAACACGATAGAGAAAACTAATGGCACGGTATTTTTGGGCGTGCCTAGTATGTATAACGTATTACTAAATACTAAAGATGATAAAACCGACCGGTTTAGTTCAATTAATCTATGTGTATCGGGTGGTGCATCAATGCCAGTTGATGTGATGGATCGTTTTGAAAAAAAGTTTGGCGTGCCTATTTATGAAGGGGATGGGCCAACAGAGTGTTCGCCAGTGACTTGTGTAAATCCAGTGGGTGGCATCCGAAAAATAGGGACGGTCGGTTTACCTGTGCCAAACGTTGAAATGAAGATTTTAGATGATCATGGGGTTGAAATGCCCATTGGTGAAGTAGGTGAAATTGCAGTTCGTGGTGATAATGTTATGAAAGGTTATTGGCAATTACCTGAAGCAACAGAGGAGTCATTTTTTAAAGATTGGTTTTTAACAGGCGATTTAGGTAACGAAGATGAAGACGGCTACTTCAGTATTCTAGATCGTAAAAAAGATATGGTCATCGTTAACGGGATGAATGTTTATCCGCGTATTATTGAAGAAGTCTTATACCGTTTGGAGTCCGTTTTAGAAGCGGCAGTCATTGGTCAACTAGATAAGCTGCATGGTGAAATACCAGTGGCTTATATTGTGTTACAAGAAGGCTTCAAAGCAGACTCGGCGGATATCCGCAGTTGGTGTCGCCAACATTTAGGAAGTTATGAAGTGCCAAGAAAAGTTGTATTTATGGACGCGTTACCAAAAAATGGCGCTGGAAAAATCGTAAAGCGAGTTTTAAATAAACAAGGTGAAATTGAACGAGGCGTTCAATAATTTAGGCAGTTTGCGTTCCGATACGCTATACCCTGGGTACTGTTGTAAAAAACTCTCTAATGCTTCAGGACCTAGCCCATGCATAAAAATAGATTCGTGTTGAAACAACACACGCACACCGATAATTTCTCTATCATTATCAATACCAATGAGTAAATTTATGATGTCGCCAGCAAATCCTTGTATTTGTAGGAAATCTTTGCTTTCGAAGGCATAGCCGACACGTTGAGAGGCCACATAAATAGGCCACACGTGATTGTTATTATCTTTTTTATCAATGCGTGTAGCGTTTGGAAAAATTTCACTGATCAGGCCTTTTATTTTGCCAGCCTGGAGTCCATCGGTAGCAAAGGGGGGCGCGTTCTTCTCGTTATTGTCATCGGCTGCAACGATCGATGAAGCCAGCGTAAGGGCGGAAAAAAAGAAAATAAGAATGCAGAGTAAAAAATGCTTTTTTGTCATTAATTAGAATGCATTTATATATTTAGTGATTCAAAGAGCATAAATTTAAGTAGGTATAATAACAACCAACAATAAAATATTTTTCAAATAAAGGTTAAAAAGGCTATAGATGAGCAAACTAGAGTTTACCCATGTTTTTCCATTATCGGTTCGTTGGGGAGATGCTGATGTTTATGGACACATCAACAATGTTGAGTTTGTTCGTTATGTTGAGTCTGGCCGTGTGGCCTACTGTGAAGAGGTGATGGGTTTAAATCTTAAAGTGGGTATGGAATCTGGTTGGGTACTAGCAGATATGCACTGTACTTATCTACAACAAGTTCATTACCCAGCCATGCTTGAAGTTCACACCCGTATTAGCAAATTAGGTAATAAAAGTGCCACTGTGCTGGCCGATATTTATTGCAAGGGCGAAGAAGAGCCGGTTTTAACAAGTCGGGGTGTAATGGTTTGGTTTGATATGAAGCGTCAACAAAGCGCTCCCGTTCCTGAGCAAATTAAAACAAAGGTTGTTTCGTATGAAAAATCGGTTGAAGATCTAACAAAGTCATGACAAGGAAAAAAACATTATTGTCATGGAGTAGCGGTAAAGATAGTGCGTGGACTCTTTACCAACTTCAGCAAGATAAGAATATTGAACTGGTTGGTTTAGTGACAACGGTTAATCAAACACATCAACGTGTTGCCATGCATGCGGTTCGTGTAGCACTGTTGGAACAACAGGCTGCAGCGGCAAATTTGCCTTTATACATTATCCCTATACCGTACCCGTGCAGTAATGATGAGTACAATCACGCGATGCTGTCTTTCTTTGAGTCTACCGAAGGATTGGGTGTGACGCATATGGCGTTCGGTGATTTACACTTGGAGGATATTCGTCAATACAGGATAGAAAATTTAAAGTCGACGGGGCTTGAGCCCTTGTTTCCCCTTTGGTTGAAACCGACAGCTCAGCTAGCTCAAGAGATGTTGGCCGGTGGGTTAAAAACTTGTATTACATGTATTGATCCTAAACAGTTATCAGTCAGTTTTGCAGGCCGTGATTTTAATCAACAATTTCTTGATGATTTACCCGCGGGGGTAGACCCTTGTGGTGAAAACGGCGAGTTCCATAGTTTTGCGTATGCAGGTCCTATGTTTAAGTACCCCATTGGCATTTCACTTGGCGAGGTGGTGGAACGAGATGGTTTTGTGTTTGCTGATTTAATCCCAATCGAGGAGCCTGTATGAATAATTTGTCGTTTAGTAATCAATTTGTCAGCCAATTACCCGCTGATGGCATCAGCGAGAATTATCCGCGTCAAGTACAGAATGCTTGCTTCTCGTGGGTTAAGCCAAAAGCGATGCAGGCCCCAGCGCGTGTTTCGTATTCGATAGAGGCCGCTGCTTTATTGGATTTAGATGAACATGATTGCCAATCAGAACAGTTTCTTAATACCTTTTCAGGCAATGAACAATTGGATGGAATGCAGCCTTATGCCACGTGTTATGGCGGCCATCAGTTCGGGAATTGGGCGGGACAGTTGGGTGATGGACGTGCCATCATTTACGCGGTTTGGTCATTTTCAATACTATGCACAACAAGAAAGCGATTTGCTAAAAAAATTCGTAAATTACACGATTGAAACGGACTTTCCACATTTAATGACAAAAGGTTCGATTCCTTCAAAGGGCACCTATACTAAATGGTTCGACGAAGTCTGCGTGTCAACATGCGATATGGTTGTAGAGTGGATGCGTGTTGGTTTTGTACATGGCGTAATGAATACCGATAATATGTCGATACTCGGTTTAACCATCGATTATGGCCCCTATGGTTGGCTTGAATCGTATGACCCTAATTGGACGCCGAATACCACCGGTGCAACTCATTACCGTTATGCATTTGCTCAACAAGCAAAAATAGCGCATTGGAATTTGTACCAATTAGCGAATGCTATTTATCCGCTGATTGATGAGGTGGAACCGTTGGAAAAAGCGCTTAATGATTATGCTGACCGTTACGGTAAACGCTGGTTATCAATGATGATTCAAAAACTGGGTTTATCGCAGCTTCAAGGTGAAGATGATAGTAAGCTGATCAAGCAACTATTGGCATTTTTTAGCGTGCACGAAACGGATATGACTATTTTCTTTAGGCGATTAGCCGGCGTTCAAACAACGCAAGAAAACGTCAGTGTGGCTAAAGCGATAGAGCATTTAAAACCGGCGTTTTATACGAATGAATTTAAAGATGGAGCCGAAAAAGCAATCACTGACTGGCTAAACAATTACGCGCAACGCTGTGCTCAAGACGGCAACAATGCTGCGCAAAGAGAGTCTTTAATGAATAGCGTGAACCCTAAATATGTATTACGTAACTATTTGGCTCAGCTCGCTATCGATAAATCAGAAAAAGGTGATCACAGTATGGTGAATGAACTCTTAGACGTGTTAAGACGCCCATATGATGAACAACCCGATAAAGAGCACCTAAACCAAAAAAGGCCCGACTGGGCTAAGCATAAGGTGGGCTGTTCTATGTTGTCGTGTAGTTCGTAGCTAGGGTTATTTGTTGCTAGTAGAATGGTTTTTTATTGAATAAAACCAAGCGCCTAAGGTCAGTAGTGTATATATCCCCGCAATGAAAATGAGCTGTTGCGGTTGATGCTTAAATTCATAGTAAATAATCAAGCTTGTTCCCAAAAAAAGCCCTGTAATAGAGAGTAGGGTAATGAATAAGGATGAATTTGTCAGGTGGCGAATTTTGTAATTTGCATAAGTCATCAGCAGCGATACGACTAGAAAAGTGATGCTACCAAACTCAAGAATAACGCGTAGGCTTCCAGCCAGTATTAATAAAAACGCGAGTGTCGACATGCCAATAATCGCCGCGCTGGGTATTTGGCCCGAACGTTTGGCTAGGATAGTTGGAAAGTAACCATCTTCAGCAATAACGGCCATTTGCCTAGATGCGCCGAATAAGGTGCCACTAATGGCGCCACTGGTTGCTAAAAGTGCACCGATGATAACGAGGTCGGTCCCCCAGTGGCCTAGCGTGTGATTTGCTCCAGCGGCTAGAGCGTACTCTTGGTTGTCAATAATTTCTTTAAATGGAATGGCTAAAATGGCGCCGACTGATATCACAACATAAATTAGAATAGCTAAAAAAATAGCCGAGTAAATTGACTTAGGAATATTGACCTCGGGGTGTTCCATTTCATTGACGGCATTAATAACCAATTGGAACCCTTCGTAGGCGACAAAGGTCAGCGATGCCACAATTAAAATAGATAAAATGCTGGTGTTTTGTTCGTTGTGTAGAAGCTCAGGAAGCGTCGTTTGGCTATTGTTAATAAGCACAAAAGAGATAACAACAAGAATGATTAATTTGCTATAGACCATTAGGTCCTCAATTTTCCCCATGCCTTTAACACTCCATAGATTAATCAGCGTGAAGGTTAAAATGACGAGGCCGGCAACGAGTTTACGAATCCATTCATTGTCCGCAAAGTCAAAATTACTAATGGCGTAGGAAGAAAAAGTATAGGCATATAAAGCGAGTGTGCTGATATAACCAAAAATCACACACCAGCCAATCAGTGAGGCGGCAAAATGTGATTCAGTAAATGTTCTTTTATAAAAAGAATAGGTCGCTCCCTCATCTTTGTAATAAACACCTAATTTAATGTACGAATAAGACGCCAACAAGGCAATGAAACCGCCAATGATAATGGCCAATGGTGTGTAGGCACCGATCATCGAGACGGAAATACCCAAAATAGTGAAAATACCTCCACCAACCATGCCGCCCAGTGCAATGGCAATTAACTCTGGGACACCGAGTGTTTTTTCTCTAGCTCTATGGAAAGAAGGTTGTTCGTTTAGTGCCATGACGGTTGATCGTGGAGTGAGAAAGTATGGCTAGATTAACGGGGATATAGTCAGAAAATCATTCATTTAGCCATAAAAGAGCCGCTTGCAAATTGTCAAAATACTCAATATCACCCGACATAAACCAGGAGCTAACTTTTGCACTAATCTTTTGCCAGTTCTTATTACCGTAAATGGCAATTTTATCGAACTCACTACCGTGTGCTAAGCCGAGTTTAAAATCATCCCATATTGCTCTTGCAGCCCAACCTTCAAGCTCGGTCGTATCAATCAATGCGTTAATTTTTGGGTTGCTGACAGAGGCAAGAGCCGCATTAATCATTGGGGTTAATATCTGGTAATCTTCGTGGGTAAGTTTTCCTATCGCTTTTAACGAGAGGAAAAAATTTTCATTAACACGTTCAATACCAATTGATAGGCCATGTTTTAACAATGTCATGCGTGTCCTCCTGTTTAGCGTGGTGCTTAGGTGAAAGCGCCCTCAATGGGCAATACTAACTATCAACTATTACAACTGTGCGAGTCAATGAGTTAAATCACTAACGGTATAATCTGTTAGCCTATTTTAATTGTTATTAGAAAATTAATTTACTCGCATGGCCATCAGCTCAACCATTAATAAAGTTTCTTTGACTGTCGCTAATATGGATGCTCATTATTATGCAACGCATGAGTTAACCGTTGCTCAGCACCCCTCAGAAAATGATTTTAGATTTATGATCAGGCTAATTGCTTTCATGGCTCATGCAGGTGAGCGCCTTGTGTTTACCAAGGGCTTATCAACCGATGATGAGCCGGAGTTATGGCAAAAGTCACTCACCGATGACATTGAGTTGTGGATTGAATTGGGCCAGCCAGACGAAAAGCGTATTCGTAAAGCGTGTGGACGGGCTAAACAAGTGATTATTTATACCTACCACGAAGGCAAAGCGAGCGTTTGGTGGCAACAGCAAGGTGAAAAATTGAAGCGGTTCAAAAACCTAACGGTGTTTCATATTGAAGCGAAAGGGGTGGCAGAAATGGTTAAAAGAACCATGTCGCTACAATGCAGCATTCAGGATGGCGAGATGTATTTGAATGATAATGATCTGAGTCAATTGGTTACCTTAAAAAGTTATTAAACTTATACTGGTTCGGGCTGCTTAGTTCTATGCTTAGACCCTCTTTGATACAATATCAATTCAAGGCACTGGATTTACGTTCCAGCGAGCTAAACTAAAGGAAACCCATGAAAAATCAAGATTACGTTGTTTGTGCGCTTTACCATTTTGTGCGCTTAGATGACCATACTGCGCTAAAACAACCCCTTCTTAAAGTATTAAAGCACCACGGTATTAAAGGCACTCTTTTGCTAGCAGCAGAGGGTATCAATGGCACTGTTGCGGGTAAGCGCAATGCAGTTGATCATTTGTTAGCATGGTTAAGAAATAAAGAAGAATTTAAGAACCTCGTTCATAAAGAGTCTTATGTGGATGAGCAACCCTTTAACCGAACAAAGGTTAAATTAAAAAAAGAAATCGTGACGATGGGCGTGGAAGATATTGACCCAAATCATATCGTGGGTACATACGTAAAACCAAAAGATTGGAACGCACTTATTACCGACCCTGACGTTTTGTTGGTTGATACCCGAAATGACTATGAAGTGGCGATTGGAACCTTTAAAGGAGCGCTAAACCCTAAAACAGAAACATTTCGCGAGTTTCCTGCCTACGTGAAAGAACATTTAGATACAACTAAACATAAAAAAGTAGCGATGTTTTGCACCGGTGGTATTCGTTGCGAGAAATCTACGGCGTACCTAAAGCAGGAAGGGTTTGATGAGGTTTTTCATTTAGAAGGAGGTATCTTAAAATATCTTGAAGAAGTACCTGAAGAAGACACTCAGTGGGAAGGCGAGTGTTTTGTATTCGATAACCGGGTGTCGGTTGATCATCATCTAGAAAAGGGCCAATACGATCAATGTTTTGGTTGCCGGATGCCGATTACGGAAGAAGATAAATTGCACCCACACTATCAACTAGGGATTAGTTGCCATCATTGTTTTGATAAAACGGATGAGGAACAAAAGGCGCGCTTTATTGAACGCCAGCATCAAATAAATTTGGCGAAACAACGTGGTGAGGAACATATCGGTGGTGAAATGGCTGAATTGATTGAGCAGCATCGCCAAGAAAAACTTAGAAAAAAGCAAGAAGCCAACATTCAAATAAAGGAAGCCTAGATGAAAAAGTTACTATTATCGTTAATGTTATTATCGACAATTTGTATCGCGAATGATTATCAGCCTCAAGCTGGTACCTCGGGCGGACAAATATTTAATGATGCCTGCATGGCTTGCCATGGGGACAATGGGACTGGAAAGTTTGGCCTGTTTTTTGATTTAACCAGCTCAACATTACAGGCTGAAGAAACGAAAGTGATTATTCAACAAGGTGGCTTGGCTATGCCAGCATTCCCAAATATCAAAGGTAAAGAGCTTGATGCATTGCTTGCTTATGTTATTTCGTTGCGGCCAGTACTGGCAACCAAACAGTAAGCATCACCAAGACCGTGTTGATAGACAAAGATCACGATCCGATAGGTTCTGCCTTGCTAAGTTTTTATCAAACGCAAGACGATACGCCTATTCAAGTGGAGATGGATATTGCGGAAGAAGATACACTGGCGCCCAGCTATTTTTTTCGAAGCTTTGAGCAATGTCCTCAGTTAGAGCAAGCAGCACTTAAATTAGCAAATGGAAAGGTGCTAGATGTGGGGGCGGGGGCAGGCTCACATAGCCTGTACTTGCAGAATCAAGGATTAGATGTAACCGCGTTAGATATATCACCGCATTCAGTTGAGGTGATGAAAAAGCGTGGTTTGTCTAATGTACGCTTGGCTAATTTTTATGATCTGCCAAAGGAATCCTTCGACACCTTATTGTTACTGATGAACGGTATAGGTCTGGTTCAAACCTTAGATGGTTTTGAGGCGTTCTTTTTGAAAGCGAGGGCGTTGTTAGCCCCCAAAGGTCAAATATTATTGGATAGTTCAGACCTTATTTATATGTTCGAGCAGGATGATGGCTCTTACCTGATTGATTTGAATGATAAGTATCATGGTGAAGTCGAATTTAACCTTTCTTATAAAGGCGTGTCTGGGCAGCCGTTTAATTGGTTATATGTTGCAGAAGATTTATTACAAGATGCGGCTGAAGAAAATGGCTTTAATTGCGAGATTATTCAACAAGGGCCGCATTATGATTATCTAGCAAAGTTAACGCTTTTTGACGTGTAAACTGAATACAAACTTCCGATATGAAGGGTCGTTAGCGATGTCGTAGTGACTAACTGTGAGTTAACCTAAATGAGCACCATCATGAAAAATCATCATCAGTTACCGATTGACGAACTTTATCAAGAACTTAAAAGTAATGAAAAAGGTTTATCAGATGAAGAAGCCGAGCGGCGCCTTAAAGCGTTTGGTACAAATGAACTACACGTACGGCAACAGACCCCTGATTATATAAAGTTTCTTTTACAGTTTAAAAACTTTTTTGCGATTTTGCTGATGGTTGGGGGTGGCTTAGCTTTTTTTGCTGATTACTTAGACCCAGACCAAGGTAATTTTTATATAGGCTGTGCGCTTTATGGTGTGGTGTTATTGAATGCTATTTTCACGTTTATACAGGCGTATCAAAGTGAAAAAATCATGCAGAGCTTTCAAAACATGTTGCCGACAATGGTCGATGTTGAACGCGAGGGTGAGGTTAAACAGGTGGCGGCTAGCCAAGTTGTTCCCGGCGACATTATGCTGTTGTACGAGGGTGATAAAGTGTCGGCGGATGGGCGTTTGATTCGTGTCAATCAATTGCAGGTTGATATGAGTAGCTTAACGGGTGAAAGTGCGCCAGAAACCTTACAGCTAGAGCCCGATAGTGACAGCATTTATCAAAGCCACAATATGGTTTTTTCAGGGACATTGGTGCAAAGTGGAAATGCCAAGGCACTTGTCTGCGAAACCGGTATGGACACCCAAATTGGGAAAATAGTCGAGTTAACCAAGCAAACTTCAAATGTTGAAACGCCCATTGGTAAAGAGCTGAATTATTTCATAAAAATAATTAGCAGTATTGCAATAGCCCTTGGTGTTACCTTTTTTGCGGTGAGTGTGGCGATTGGAAAAGGCGAGATCAGTAGTCTTATTTTTGCTATTGGTATTATCGTTGCCAATGTGCCAGAAGGTTTATTGCCAACAGTCACGTTGGCATTGACCATGGCCAGTAAACGAATGGCCCGTAAAAACGCGTTAATTAAGAACTTAGAAAGCGTCGAAACACTCGGTAGCACAACCGTTATCTGTACCGATAAGACCGGCACACTAACGCAGAATAAAATTAGCGTTAATACCTTGATTGCTAATCAACGTGAATACGATATGGGCCTCTCTATGGCTTCTGATGATATGGAGTTGCAGTTAGCCCGTCGAGTGATGACGCTTTGTAATAATGCACACTTAGATAGTGAACTGAAATACAGTGGTGATTCAACAGAAGTTGCTTTGTTGGCTTATTCGGAAAAACTGACCTCAATTAAAGACATCGTTCACACTAAGCGCTTAAACGAGAAGTCGTTTACCTCTGATGATAAATATATGGTGACCGTCAATGAATCCCCGGAGGGCGATCATTTTCATGCGTACTTAAAGGGTGCGCCTGAAGTGGTGATGGCAATGTGTGATCGGATTCATCTGAATGGTCAAAAGGTAGTGTTTACCGACGCTGACCGAGAGCAGGTGGTTAAGCAATACATGTCACTCGCCGAGCGTGGGGAGCGTGGTTTGGCGTTAGCTTATAGAAACCTCGATGATGATAAGGTCCCCGATGGACATTATGTGTTTGTTGCAGTTGTTGGCATGATTGACCCACCCCGGGCAGAAGTTCCCGATGCCATATTAAAATGCCGACAAGCGGGCATACGGGTTTTTATGCTAACCGGTGACTTTGGTCCAACAGCGAAAGCGATTGGAAAACAAATCGGTCTGTTTAGTGATCAAGGAAAGGTACTAAATGGTGATGAACTCTCGTCTTTAGATGAGAGTGCTTTATCCATGTTACTCGATGAAAACGAGCTGATATTTGCACGCATTACACCCGCGCAAAAATTGCAAATAGTGCAAGCCTTACAGAAAAAGGACCAAATTGTAACGGTGACCGGTGATGGGGTGAACGATGCACCGGCGCTTAAAAATGCTGATATGGGAGTTGCGATGGGACTGATGGGCACCGACGTGGCTAAAGAAGCAAGCAATATGGTGTTAATGGATGATAATTTCGCCACCATCGTTACCGCAATAGAAGAAGGCCGGACTATTTTCGACAATATTAAGAAGTTTATCGCCTATATTTTAACCAGTAATATCCCTCAAATTTTACCGTTTATCGCCTATGTTCTGTTAGATATTCCCTTGCCATTAACCGTTGTGTTAATACTGGCGATTGATTTAGGTACCGATATTATTCCAGCGCTGGGTTTGGGCTCAGAAAAGCCTGAAACTGATGTTATGAATAAACCGCCCCGTCCTAGGCACGAGCGGTTATTAACACGCAACTTACTGTTTATGAGTTATGGCATTGTGGGCATGATTCAAGCCGCTGCTGGCTTTTTCAGTTATTTTTATATTCTGCTAGAGGGCGGGTGGCAATGGGGGGAGACCCTAGCCGTATCAGACCCGCTTTATCGTCAAGCGATAACCGCCTTCTTTGCTTCTATCATTATTTGCCAAATTGCCGATGTTTTAATTTGCCGTACGCGGCGACAAAGTATCTTAACCGTTGGCATTTTTGCTAATCGGCTGGTGTTACTAGGTATCGCTTCAGAGTTGATCTTACTGGCCCTAATTGCCTATGTCCCCTTGATGAATACGTTCTTTGGAACAGCGCCTTTGGAACTGTGGCAATTAAGCCTGAGCATTCCCTTCGCCATCACGATAATTATTGCCGATGAAGTACGCCGAGTTTTTGTGAGGCGTGAGAATGCGTTTGTGCTGAAATGGTTAACGTGGTGATAGCGCTGTGTTGAGATAAATAGGCCTGCTAATACAAGTAAGGCGTTTTTACTGGCCAGCTAGGAAATAAATGATCAACAGCTTTTTGCGTATAAACTCTCGCCTGAGGCGAGCTGGTGCTTTCAATGTGTCGTTGGCTGATCCCTGCTATCCGTATAACTGTGATGCAAACGGTCGTTATTTTGTTAAGTGTTTGAGTTTATATCTAGGCGATTAGGCTTGAGAGTGAAAGAATACCTTGATGATTGTTCCTTTTAATAACTCATTAGTGAAGTGAATGGGGCACCCGCGCTTCTTATTAGAGTCATAGGGGCAATTGTTTTCGACTATTTTATAGGCCTACCTTGTAAAGGCAGAGTAGGCCTATAAAAATTTTTTACTGATGATCCATAGGGGTATGAAAGATTTTTAGCCAGCAGTTGTTTTACTTTGTTTTTTCAACAACCAGAAATCAAAGAAACCTGACACGAGGAAGACCATGGGGAAGGTCACACCTAACATGGCTGTCGCAATCCATAACTCAAGTTCCCAGCCGCCCGCAGGGCCAGATATTAGCTCATGCCCTACAAATAAATAAGCAGCATAACTGTAAAGCCTGTACATGATTAGGCCAGCTATAATCGAGCAGGCTAATAGCGCAAAACCACGGTAAGGCTGTTTTAAGTTAGGGAATAGGCTAAATTGCATCATATTGTTAACCAAAAAGGCACCAAAAAGCATGCACACAGGCACTTGAATCATATAGCTGACCTGTTCCATGCCCATAAAGTCAGTAAAAAACCAACGCACAATTAAGGCAAATAGTAAAACATACACCGTTCCAATAAGGCCTCGAACAGGCTGCGGACGACCCATGGACAGTTTGTTAATAGGCCAGAAATCAAATAAAGAATGAATAACAATAACCCCTGCCGTCGTCACGGCAAACGTCATGGCAACCCATGAATCAAACAAGCCTTTTGGATCAATTTCTGGGTGGTAAAGCGGATGAACAATCTCACCGTTTGGCGTGGGTATATGCGCTAATGCGGTGTAGTCAAAAAAGATAAACCAAACGATGTAGGCTAAGACATAAGTGGCGAATAGTGTCACTAGCCCGATGATGATAGGGTTTTTACTCACCAAGGAAAAAGGCCACGCGTGCCATATTGGAATAAGCCATAAAACAGTCACAACCGTAAGAATCGTATATTGAATAAACATAGGGGTATCGCCATAATTTTGGCCAACCAATGTGGACAATAACAGGGTGAAAAATGCACCTGCTACTACGGTAATAAGGGTCAAACTAATGCCTTTTAATGGCTGTGGCATATCACCGATTCGTTTGGGTAGGTTGTTATGCCAAAACAAATTTAAAATCACTTGTGTGGGTGTTGCACACATAAAAGCGATACCCACCCAACCGGTAAAAAAGTGTTGTTCAAACGGAAGAATACAAAGAGCAGCGAGTGTTAATACGACAATGATGCCCAAACTCCCAGTTAGTAATACAGAGGCAAGTGGCTGATTTGGTGTTTGAGTTGTCATTAGTGTCCCTTGATATTATTTTTATCTCCTAACCATAGACTATCTAGCATTAATATTAAAGCCGAAATTTAAGTCAAATTACTGTGTTAACGATAATAATGGGCCTAAGTCAGCTTAGCCTTTAAATTCACTAGCATTATCGTTATCTTATTTTGAAATTAATCAACATAACGGCTAGGGTCCTATTTTACTTTTTGGTCAGAAATCAATAAATAACTTATCTGAGAAAACACTCTGTGAGTCCCAGTATTAAGGTCAATTAATAGATTGATTACTAAACTACCTAGACTTTGATAGGGTGAAAGATCTAAGTCGGTTTCTCAGTAAAGTGTTGGTTTAAATAAGTTTTAAAATAAACTTGATATAACGCAATGGTAAAGTGACAATTTAAGTTCTAACTGTTTGGTATTTTAATGTTTGAAGAAAAAGCAGAATGTAATAATTTGTCTGATTTATTGAGTCAGCTGACTGGTGCTATAGAACAGTACCAGCGTTTTGAACACCCTGACGCAATGTCCACCGTGGATAGTTGGAAAGCCGCATTAAGTGGATCAGTTCCAAGCACAGGTATAGGTGCAGAACAAGTGATTGGCGAAATAGGCCAGCATGTTATGCCCAATGGCTCTCAAATTGCTAAACCAGGTTGTACGTCCTATATTACAACCGCAGCAACGGATATGGGCTCAATAGCCACGTTGGCAGGTATTGTGGCGTCACCTCAACGTATCGGGATGACAGCCTTTAATCACTTAGAGGGGGTTGCCTTAAATTGGTTAGCGGAGATGTTTGACTTGCCAACGGGTATGCAAGGTGTTTTTAGTAGTGGGGGTTCTACAGCTAACTTAATAGGGCTAGGCGCTGCCAGGCAGTCTGCATTTGAACAAGTAGGGTTAGACCCAGCTAATGATGGTGTTCAACGTGCTTGTAAAGTATACGCAACTGAACATAGCCACCATACCGTTCATCGCGCGGTTGCTGTGTTGGGAATGGGGCGTAATGCGATGGTGCATGTGCCCGTCGATAATATGATGAGACTTTCCCCAACTGCGCTAAAAGGCTTGTTGTTAGAAGATAAAAAGTCAGATGCGTTACCAGTGGCCATTGTCGCTAATGCGGGTAGTACTAATACGGGCTCAATTGATCCATTGCAAGAAATTGGCGAAATTGCCCGCGAGCATAATATCTGGTTTCATGTCGATGGTGCTTATGGTTTGCCGGGCACATTAGATCCACAAGTTCACGATTTATATAAAGGCTTAGCGTTAGCGGATTCTATTACCGTAGATGCACATAAATGGCTTGGCGCACCTGTTGGGGTCGGTGCCACATTTGTACGTGACGTTCAGGCGCAATATAAAACCTTTAACCAAGGGGAAGCAGCCTACATTGAAACAACCACGGTACAGAATGAACACGTTGAAAACTCTATGGATGCGATTGGCTTCCCCTATCATGATTTAGGTGTTGAATTATCTGCACCTGCTCGTGGTGCTATTGTATGGGCATTGATTCGTGAGATTGGCGTTGAGGGGGTTAAGGCGCGTATTTGTCGACATAATGGAATGGCGCGTCGTGTTGCAGATTTAGTTAAAAGTGAGCCTAATTTAGAGTTAGCATTAGAGCCGACCTTGTCCGTTTGTTGTTTCCGCTACGTTCACGAAAACGTGAGTGATTTAAATGAACTGAATAAAAAAATTCACAGACAGTTAATGAAAAATGGTGTCAACATCCCGAGTACAACCATGGTGGATAGTAAACTTGTCATTCGGCCGTGCTTTTTAGGCGCACGAACTGATTGGCACCACGCGGATGATTTGGTCAACGAAGTGCTTGAGATAGGTCGGGAACTTATTTCACAAGAAAAATGATAATCAATAAGGAGAGTCAACATGGGTAAGCGATACGATAATATTTTACAAACAATAGGTAATACGCCAGTTGTACGAATTAATAAGCTCGGCCCCAAAGGCATTAATATTTTTGTAAAAATAGAGGCATTTAACCCGATGGGTTCGGTTAAAGATAGGCTTGCTTTGGGTGTTATAGAAGATGCTGAACGAAGCGGCGAGTTAAAGCCTGGCCAAACTATTGTAGAGGCAACGAGTGGAAATACCGGCATTGGTTTAGCGATGGTCTGTGCACAAAAAGGTTATCCGTTAGTGGTTACTATGGCAGAAAGTTTTAGTGTCGAACGTAGAAAACTAATGCGCTTTTTAGGTGCTAAAGTGGTGTTAACACCGGCATCTGAAAAAGGCACAGGGATGGTTAAGAAAGCTGAGGAGCTGGCGGCTAAAAATGGTTGGTGGCAATCAAAGCAATTTGAAAACCCAGCGAATGCACAAATGCATATGAAAACGACAGCAGAAGAGATTCTAGAAGACTTCTCAGACGTAACGCTTGACTATTGGGTTAGTGGTTATGGAACAGGCGGTACGTTAAACGGCGTATCAGCCGTGTTAAAAGCAAAAAGTCCTGAGACGAAAGTTATCGTGTGTGAACCGGTTAATGCGCAATTATTAGGCAGTGGCATTCCTCAAGTTGAAAATGAAAGTCACCCTAATTTTACCCCTCACCCAATGCAAGGTTGGACACCAGATTTCATTCCAAAGTTAACCAAAGAGGTGGTGGATGCTGGCTCGCGTATTGATAAATTGATACCTATTGATGGCAAAGAGGCTATCCAATGCTCTAAAGACTTGGCGCAACAGGAAGGTGTTTTTGTGGGTATTTCAGCAGGTGCTACCCTGGCTGGGGCTTTGAAAATAGCCGAAACAGCGAAGCCAGGTGCGAATATTTTATGTATGTTGCCAGATACTGGCGAACGTTATTTAAGTACGCCTTTATTTGATGATATTTCGATTGAGATGTCAGAGGATGAAATAGCTGTTTCCCAATCAACGCCGAGTTATCAGTTTTAATTCATCATTTGTCTCACGATGAGGACCTTGCTCATCGTTTCTATGAGTTGAACTGTGACGACTAATAGCCGGTGCAAATGCTGGATACAGTAGAATAAGCTTTTATAGTCAGACGCGATGAATTGAATGAATAAGAAAATAGAGTTATTAGCACCCGGCGGCGATGTGGAAGCGATTAAAGGGGCCATTGTTGCCGGTGCAAATGCTGTTTATTGCGGTTTAGATGTTTTTAATGCACGTAATCGGGCAACCAACCTTTCTTTTGATGACTTGTGTGGCGTATTACGCTTAGCCCATCAGCACGATTGCGAGGTATTTTTGACGCTCAATGTCGTTATATTGGAGCAAGAATTACCGAGCTTAATCAAGCTGTTGAATAAATTAGTGAATACCGGTCTGGATGGCATTATTGTGCAGGACTTGGGTACATTTAATTTAGTAAAGAAATATTTTCCAAATCTTGATTTACACGCCTCAACGCAGTTAACGACGCACAATGAAGGGCAAATACAGTTTTTGAGCAAGATTGGCGCTTCTCGAGTTAATTTATCACGCGAACTAAACCTTGATGAGGTGAAAAGCCTGACAAGTTTTGCACATAATCATGGCGTGTTAACCGAAGTTTTTGTGCATGGCTCGCTGTGTATAGCCTTTTCTGGTCAGTGTTATTCAAGCTCGGTGAGTGTCGGCAACTCAGGTAACCGAGGGCGGTGTAGCCAAGCGTGCCGAGATGAGTATGAAACCACTGCCACGGGCAATAATTTTCCACTTAATTTAAAAGACAATTCAGCCTATTTTGATTTGCCTGAATTAGTGGACGCAGGGGTTGATTCGTTAAAAATAGAAGGGCGTATTAAGGGCGCGCATTATGTTTATACGGTGGTGGATAGCTGGCGTAAACAAATGGATAAATTTAAACAAACTGGTCGCTTATTAGAAGACGACTCGAATTTACATAAAGTCTTTAATCGTGATTTCACGAATTCATTTTTGAAGGGCGATCTTACTAAAAAGATGTTTATCGACAATCCTCGAGACCATAGTGTTGAGCATGCGGTGACGAAAAGCCAAGCCGTATCCATTGTGCATATTCAAAAGGCAAAACAAGGCCTCTACGATGATAAAAATAAAATTGGCGATGAGTTAGCCGAGAAAATTAAAGGCTTAAGCATTGCGAAGCAACAACTTAAACTAGGTTTCTCTGGCCAGCTGGGTGAGCCATTGGTCTTAAGCATACAAGTAAAAGGCAATAACAATGAGTTAGGTACTACGTATGTGATCGAATCAAATGAGCAACTAAAAAAAGCAACACACTCCATACTTGATTCAGTGGCCATAGAAAAACGTTTTAAATCCTTTAATAATGCGCGGTATATTATTGAAACTCTTGATTTTGATGGGTTGGCGGAAAACCTCAGTCTTCCATTTAAAGAATTAGCACGAATGAAAAACAAAGCAGCGTTCATGCTGAATGATTCTATCGAGGTGGTGGAGGAAGTGGATGTTCCTGCGTTGGTTAATCATCCTAAAACCCACGCTGGTTTATCTGCCAATAACCTGTCGTCTATGTCCATTTTAATAGCCGATGAAAAAGACTTTCATTTGTGTGATGTAACGGATGCAGATATCTACTTTAAGCTGCCCGAAAGCTTCAAAAAAGGCTGTACTAAATACATTGATTTGTTGTTGAAAAACCCGCGATTAATACCCTGGTTTCCAGCCGTATTAATCGGTAAAGACTACCTAGAAGCGGTTAATATTCTCAAGCAGGTACGGCCGAAACGTCTTGTTACTAATAATACGGGTATTGCTTATAAAGCGTTTGAAATGGGAATAGACTGGATTGCTGGGCCGTTTTTAAACACCACTAATTCGTATGCTTTGCTGACATTACAAGAAGAGCTTAATTGTTCCGGTGCGTTTATTTCTAACGAGATTAACCGGATGCAAATTAAAAATATTACACGGCCAAAAAACTTCAAATTGCTATACAGTATTTACCACCCCATTTTAATGATGACCAGTCGACAATGCTTTTTCCAGCAAACCGTGGGCTGTAAGAAACCAAGTATCGAAGATGGTTGCATGCTCAAATGTCAAAAGGCGACCACCATCACCAATGTGAAGGGTGTTTCGTTTGCCATTGATAAGCAAAAAGGCGGTTATCCCAGTATTTATAATGATGAGCAGTTTTTAAATATGGATGTAGTAACCGATTTGGCTGATTTGTTTGATGAGTTTTTTATTGATTTAACCAATATTGGCTCAGGGTCAAAAGCTGAGCAAAATAAAATTCAACTGATTGAATACTTTGAAAAAATGATCAGCGGACAAGGCGGTGCAAAAGATCAACTGACGCAAATGATACCGCTTTCTACTATGGCGCAATATCGGCAGGGTCTATAGGTGTAAAAGTGGGTTTGGTGTGAATTGCCCTCGTTATTCTTAATCATTTTTTGGAACCTTTTACAACGTTTAGCGCGAAACTGATACATTAATAACCCTTTTGTAAGGTACATGCGGTCTGTAATACGGCTCAAATGGCTAACATTTGTGACCTACATCTAAGATCTGAATGCCAACTGCCGTGGTGTAAATAAATGACAAATGTTTACCTTATACTTTCATAAGTAATGAATCTGCTCGCTTGATGAAGCGAGTGCCTGATAAGGACAAAAGGTATAACGTGATGATTAGTTGGCTTCTAAAACTTTTTGGTAAAAAGTCATTAAAGATAAAAACGACTAAACACCTATCAGAATCTGAACTGACCTATATTCGATCAGCAAATTTAGAGCTTGGTATGTATGTTGCCGAACTAGATCGCCCCTGGCTCGAATCACCTTTTAAATCACAGGGGTTCAACATCAAAACTGAACGTGAGCTAGGCGTACTTAAAAATATTTGTTACTACGTTTATATTGATCGTGCTAGAGAAAGCAAATTAAGCCTCGCTGCAAAAAGCAAGGCCGCCAATAGCTCACTGATTCTTGGAACAGCACCCAAAAAGAAAGGTTCCTTCGAAAAAGAAATTCATAACGCAACAAAAAATTATCGCGCAACGGGTCAGTTGGTATCTGATTTTATGCAAAGGGTGAAAAATGGTGGTGGAATTGACACTAAATTAGCAAAAGAAGCGGTGGCATCCTCCGTGAATAGTATTCTGCAATCCCCCGATGCCCACTTATGGCTAACCCAGCTAAAAAAGAAAGATGAGTACACTGCGCAGCATAGTCTCAACGTCAGCATGTTATCAATTGTTTTGGGGCGACACATCGGTCTATCAACACAAGAGCTAAGAAACCTAGGATTATGCGGCATGATGCACGATATGGGTAAAATGTTAATACCCTCGGCAATTCTAAATAAGCCATCAGAATTAAACCCCGAAGAACTAGACATTATGAAAACCCACACAACGTTGGGTGCTGAACTGTTAAAGTCCAGTGAAAACATGTTTCATGGCGCGATAGAAACGGCGTTAACTCACCATGAGCGTATTAAAGGATAGGGCTACCCTCAGGGCTTAAAAAATTCGGGTGTTTCTTTTTATTCCAATATTGTGTCTATTGTTGATACTTATGATGCACTAACCAGTGATAAGGTCTACAAAAAAGGGATGACACACCTGGAAGCCACTCAAGTTCTTTATCAGCAAGCAGGTGAGCAGTTTGATCGGCCATTGGTGAGTAAATTTATTGAGAGTTTAGGTGTTTTCCCACCCGGTTGTTACGTGCAACTAAGCGACAACCAGATTGCTTTAGTGCTTGAGGTTAATGAAGAATCAAAACTGCGTCCACGAGTTATGACTATCATGGATCGTTATATGAACCCAGTTAAGGAAATGGTCATCAACCTCGATAAAGTGCTGACCGACTCAAAAGGTCGCTCGCTCCGTATTCAAGGAATCGTTTCACCAGAAGCCTTTAATATTGATCGAGAAAAACACTTCCAAGAAGGCGTTATTAGCAATGGCTTTGCGATGGGGAACAGTTAAACCTAAGTACTCTCGATAGCGAACTTTTAGTTTAGTTGTACTAGCTTGCCTTGGTTGGTCTGTTACTCGCTTTTCAATGCTTATCCTGTTAGATAAAACTTTAATTAATACATCTTAGCGTCTATCAGAACAATATTTTCTCAACAAAAACAGTGTCTTTTATGAACGTTTATGCAACTGTTTATATACCCGTTTATTTTGCTTGTTTAAAGAGCGGGTTGACAGCTGATCACGTTCATCAAGGTGCTTGATTAAGCAGAGTCGTAAACGTACTATGGATGATTATCGTTGATCATGCTAATAGACAGCTTATGGGTAGATTAATCTTTTTAATCCTTGTTTTTGTCTTCGGTTCAGGAAATGCCGCTGCAAGCATTATTCTGGGCGGCTATCAGCAGACCTTCGTTTTTATTGGATTAGACCAAAGTAATAGTCTAACTAGTTCAGATTTAATTCTTGATAATCAGGATGATACATTATTAAGAACCCCCCTAATTCCTCGTGTTAACAGATATGCAGGCTATTACCGGCAAGCTGCCTTGTTATCGGAAATAAAAGGTGCTAACACTGAACCCATTCGTGGCCCGCCTTACCTTAGCGATTAGTTGATGTGCTTTTACTTGGCATATCGACCAAACTTAACGATTAAAGCGGATAAGTGTTTTACACTGAACAGTCCAATTTATTAACCCTATTAGTCTTCAAGTGGTAACAGCTTGATGTAGGAGAATAACTCAATGAAAAAATTAAATTTATATAAGACAGAAAATATTGATGACTTAGCATACCCAAAAGAAAAGCGTGATTTAACTGTGGAAAGTCCTGCGTTAGAATTTTTTACAGACTTTAATAAAGTTATGCCTTTAGTGATAAGTTCGTCGACATTAATCATTAATTTGCAAGAATTAATGGTGAAAGCCCATGTTAAATTGAAGTTTGTTATTAGTGAAAATGAACAATTTATTGGCGTTATAAGCTCGTCTGACGTTATTCCTAGAAAAATTGTAAAGAAAGTATCAGAAGGTTACAAAAGAGAAGAACTAAAGGTAATTGACTTAATGAAGTCCAAAAACGATTTAATTGCCTTAGATATTAACGAAGTAGAAAATGCACAAATCGGGGATGTGATCGATGCATTAAAAGAAAGTGGTCAGCAGCATTGTCTAGTACTGGATCGTGAAAGCCACCAAATTAGAGGAATTTTTTCTGCTAGCGATATTTCTAGGAAACTACAACTTTCTATCGATATACAAGATAGCTCTAGTTTTTACAAAGTTTTTTCAGCAACAAGTTAAAAACTCGGCTAGAGAGGGTTGATAATTCAGCCCTCTCTACTAGGAAATGATGCAATCACTAGCCTTGAGCCCGGTTGGTTCAAGCTCCTTTTGGCTCTTACTTAGTTGGCGCCGCCTGATTCAAACTGATCAGCAATTGCATCTAAGGGTTCTGCTAATTCTTTTGGCATCTCATTGTTGAAAGCAACGCCATAGAGTACAACAAGCAAAACGATCAAGGCACCAAAAAATATAGACACAGAGCTGGTTTTTAAATAATTTAATAGCATTTTGTAGTTTAAAAAAAGATGACCAATAACAGCAAATACCATAATAAGGCCAAACAATTTATGGACAGGGTGCATTTGTATAGTGAATGAAGGTTTTTCGATGAAAAACATCATTAAGCCGGAGGTTGACATGGCTAAAAAAGATACAAATAAAGCTGCCGATATTAGTTTTCTAAACATTTTTTTCCTTCCGTCATTAATTTTTAAAATAATAACTCTATTATTAACCACTAACAGGGTTTATTTACTATTTTTTTTAAACTATAGAGCATTTTTTTGCTTGAGGAGTAAAGCCAAAAGGATGGGGAAGCAACTAAATTTCTATTTCTAAGAGTAAAATTATACTTACCAATTATTTGTATTTCAGACGACCTGGTTGACCAACTACAGGTACCTAATCTTAGTTTTGAAACGACTTCTTAGGTGCCGCCTCACCCCATTATTAATAATAAAAATTCAAATGGCTTGTTATCTTGCCTAACAGATCCTTCTAATCAGTAATATGAGGGTTATTAGGTTGATGAAATGATGCAAGGCTTAATGAAGGAGTGATTGAACTAATAACCAGATAAAATTATAATCTCGCGCCTTAGAACTATTGATTATAAAAACCCCCTAATGAAAATAACCTCCGAACGCTATAAAAACATCATAGTCAGTGCATTAATACTTTTAAGTTGCACTATTATTCCTAATGCCATGGCATCTAATGGCTTGTTTGCCCTTGGTTATGGCGCTAAACAAGTTGGCATAGCTGGTAGCGGGGTCGCTTTCCCACAAGATGCGTTAATAGCGTCTATTAATCCTGCTGGTGTGGTCTTTGTTGGTGAACAAAATAATATCAATTTACAGTATTTTTCACCCAGTCGTGGTTACACGGTAGATGGACCTATGGGCGCAAGCGGGCCATTTCCAGGCCCAACCGTTGATAGTGATAGCGAGAGTTTTTTCATCCCTTCAGCTGCTTTTAGTCGCTCTATTAGCTCTAGCGCATCAGTTGGTATAGCGATTTATGGTAATGGTGGAATGAACACCGATTATGCAACCCGCGATACGCCTTTTGGTGCGGGAGTATACGGAGGTGATCATACGGGTGTCGACTATGGGCAGGTCTTTGCTAACTTAAACTATTCAAGAAGATTTGCTGATAATAAGGCGTCTTGGGGCCTTGCTGCCATTATTAACTATTCATTTTTAAGAATGAATGGCTTAAGTAACTTTGCAGACTTCTCAGTAGACCCCGATAATTTAAGCGACAATCGTTATGACCATGCGGCTGGTTTTGGTCTTCGCTTTGGTGTGTTGGCAGAGGTGATGCCAAGCATCCGTCTTGGTGCGTCGTATCAAACAAAAATTAAAAACACCTTTGATGATTATGCGGGCTTATTCACTCACGGTGGTGAGTTTGATATTCCTGCTCATGCACAAATTGGCCTAGCAGCTGATGTTGGGCAGGGCGTTTTCACTGCCGATATTCAACAAATTCAATACAGCCAATCAGACGCTATTGGTAACTCGTCACGCAGATTATTAAGTGGTGGAAGGCTTGGCGATAAAGTTGGCTTTGGTTGGAATGATATGACTATCTACAAGCTTGGTTACACCTGGTCAACACAAGAGGATTTGACTTGGCGTATCGGTGCAAGCTATGGACAGCAACCTATTCCAAGCGATGAAGTGACGTTTAACATAGTTGCATCTGGCACCATTGAGCACCACTACACGGCAGGTTTTACTAAGACCTTAGAAAGTGGCAACTCACTTGATGTTGCCATTATGTATGCGCCAGAAAAATGTGTTTCCGGAGGGAGTTTGTTTGTTCCTAACAACGCCATAGAGTTGTGCATGGATCAATTCTCTATTGATGTGGGCTTTGGATTCTAATACAGCTGTCATCAAAATCATCAAAAGGGCTTATTCTTAAAGCCCTTTTTTTATGTCAATTAAGTATAAGAGCTCATTTGAGTATAGAAAGTCAGCTTGTTAAGTAAAGCGTGTAAGAATTAGCCAATTTAAATAGTGATTAATCCATTTTAGTGGTTATTTCTGCTAAATTTATAGTAAGTTGTTGAAAGGTAATATGGTTGTTTTAAGTATTAGTAAGGAGGTGATATTTGTTACATAAAAATATATTGAACTACGTCGCCGTCATTGTTATAGGACTTTTTTTAAGTGCATGCAGCGATTCAGAAAGGCCTTTGCGTGTTGGTAGTAATCAGTGGTTAGGGTACGAGACTTTGTATTTAGCGCGTAGCCTAGGGTATTTTGATGAAAAGCACATCGAGTTGGTTGAGCTGAATTCGGCCACGACAGTGGCGCATGCTTTTCAAAATGAAATTTTAGATGTTGCCGCGTTAACCTTAGATGAAGTGTTAACGTTAATGCAAACGGAGGATGACTTACGTGTCATTTTAGTAATGGATACATCGAATGGAGCAGATGCTTTATTGGCTGCACCTAGTATAACGACCTTGGGTGGTCTTAAAGGTAAGCGAGTCGGTGTGGAAAATACTGCTGTGGGTGCGCTTGTTCTTGTTGCTGCCTTAACAGAGGCTAATTTGACCGTTAGTGATGTTCAAGTGGTACCTTTAACAGTCGATAAGCATTTTCTGGGTTTTAAAGAAGGACGTGTTGATGCAGTGGTCAGTTTTGAACCGGTCATCACTCGCCTGCACAAAGCAGGGGCAAGAATACTCTTTGATAGTACGCATATGCCCAATCAAATCATTGATGTTTTAGTGACCCGCCAATCAGTAATAGATAGTCGATCAGCAGCCTTAGCAACCCTTGTGCAACAACAGTTTAAAGCGCTGCGCTATTTCGAAACCGAGCCTGAAAGAAGTGTCATGCTTATGTCGCCAAGGTTAGCAACCAGTGCGGAAGCTCTTATGCTTGCATATAAAGGGGTCAAGCTCCCTAATCGACAAGCAAATAGACGTATGATGGCAGGTCAACAGTCCCCGTTAATGAAAAGTGTGGAAAAACTCGTGTCTGTGATGATGAAAGAAAAACTGCTATACAAAAAGCCGCTTATTAAGCAGCTAATTGATGCCAGGTTTATTCAATGAAGGTTCTTAAAGGTTGGTCTCTTAGGGTTAGCGTTCCTCTTTTTACGTTATTTCTCTATACCTTGCTGTTAATCATTACGCTGATTTATAAGCACGGAGTGTATGACGAGATAATAGAGAAAGAAGCCCATAATGACGTTAAAGTGGAAATGTCTCGATTACAAAAGTTGGTGTCTGATGGACTAAGGCAGGGAGACTTTAACCGCGTGGAGGAGGGAATTGTAAGTATGGGCTTACACCATGAAGTTAAACTACTTGTGCTTGTTGGTGCTGATGGAATGGTGAAATACTCAACAAAATTTGAGCAAAAAGGGCAATCACTGGCGGCACTTGATTCGATACAAAATCAAAAGGGTTTGATTGACTTCTTGGCAGAAACTGGTTCAAAGGCAAGCGCTATTATTTCGGCCGATGGGCGCAATATATATAGCCGCTATAGCGTTAAACTGGGCCTTGAAAAAGCCCAGATAAGAAGCGCTGAAGATGACCACCTAATATTAATATATGACGTAAGTAACAAAAAAACATCCACTTGGAACCAGTTGGTTAAAGATGCTATTTGGGCGTGGGTTGCTGGTTTTTCAATCTACTTACTGCTCGTATTCCTCTTCGATTTTTTTATTAACAAGCCGCTCATGAAATTGGCGGCAGCCAGTGAGGACCTTTCCAAAGGAGATTTGAATGTTCGAGTTGAAGAAAAAGGTGCGTTAGAACTGGTTAAGTTGGGGATGTCATTTAACGCAATGACAACAAAAATTAGACACTCGTATAAAGCATTAACCGATAAAACGGCTCTATATAATATGCTAAGTGAGTCTAACCAAGCAATGGTGAGGCTAGCCGATGAAAAAGAATTGTTTGCTGAAACCTGCCGTATTATGACAGAAACAGGAGGGTTTGACTCCGCATGGGTCGGCTTGGTTAACAAGGAAACGTTAGACGTCGAATCTCTTGCTAGCTCAGGTATTCCAGAAGACCTTCAAAAAAAAATAAAAGTATCTACCGATGTTAATACGCCTTGGAGTAAAGGAATATCGGCAATGGCGATGATAACCAATCAGCCAATTATTGAGAATGATATTTTTAATACAGAGGTTAGCTATCAATCAACATGGTTAGATGCGCTAAAGCTCAGTGATATTCAATCTATAGCGGCCTTGCCTATTGTTATCAATGGCCAAGTGATAGGTGTTTTAACCTTAAGTAAACAGCAAAAAGATTTCTTTACGGCTGAATATACAAAATTGCTAATAGAAGTAGTGAATGACCTCTCTTTTTCTGTTAGTAGTTACCGCACCGCGGTAGAGCATCAAAAGTCTGAAGCACTCCTGTCTGCTCAGCGTGTCGTGCTTGAGAAAATTGCCTTAGGCAGTACCCTAGAAGATATATTTGAAATGGCCTGTTTGCAAATAAATAGGTTGTTGAAAGATAAAGAACTAAGCAGTGCTGTTTGCCATACAGAAGGTCAGTTTATCAACTCTGTCACGGCTCCTGGGTTACCAGGTGAGTTTGTTAAAATAGAGCAAGGTGCGCTTATTGTTAAAGGTAAAACACCTGCGATGGATGCTATATTAAGCAAAGAACGCGTTATTTCAACTCTAAAAGACGATAGCTGGCTAGACTTTTACAAACTAGCGAAGCGCTACAATATAAGTGCGTGTTTTAGTACCCCTATTTTTGCTTCAAGTACTAATGTGGTGGGGACAGTCGATATTTATAGCGCAAGCCCTCGTGTTCCCACATATGAAGAGCTGGCCATTGTGGACAGTCTTGCTAACTTATGTGGCTTGGCTATTGAGCGTTTTCAAGCAATTGAGAGTATTAGAGAGCGCGAAGAAAACCTTAATGTTACGTTGGATTCAATTGGCGATGCAGTTATAACGGTGGATGTTGCTGGGCGAGTGACTCGGTTAAACCCAGTGGCAAGTGAGCTAACAGGTTGGAAGAGTGATGACGCAGTTGGAAAGCCGCTGTATGAAGTGTTCCATATTGTTAATACCCAAACCCGAATTGTTTTAAAAAACCCTGTTGAGAAGGTGATTTTAACCGGTAAAACCATGGGCTTAGCTAACCATACCTCGCTCATTTCAAAAGATGGAACGGAATATCAAATTGCGGACAGTGCCGCACCCATTTTAAGTAAAGAAGGTGACTTAAGTGGGGTTATCCTTGTTTTTCATGATGTGACAGAAAGTTATGAAGCACAAGAGTTACTACGGCAAAATAACCAACGACTAGAGGCTCTTAATAATACGTTACCTGACATGGTTATGGTGATTGATGAAGGTGGGCTGGTCTTAGAGTTTCATGGGGCGTGTGATAGCCTAAGCATGGTCAGTGCGTCTGAGATAGTTGGAAAATATGTGCCTGAAATGCTGTCTATCAAGGAAGCAGAAGGTGTTATCAGTGCCATAAAAAGAACATTAGACACAAAAAAAATGCAAGTTTATGAATATGAAGTAGCGACCCCGAATAAAAAAGTTTACCTTGAGGCGAGAGTGGTTGTATATCAAGATCGAAAAGGTTCTTCAAAAGGCTCTGTGATGTGGGTGGCTAGAGATATTTCTGAGCGGAAAAAAGCTGAGAGGGACATTGAGCGATTGGCCTTTTATGACCCCTTAACAAAAATACCTAACCGGCGCTTGTTAATAGACCGTTTGGAAGTTGAAGTGGCATCAGTTAAAAGGCATCAACATTACTCGGCTATTCTCTTTTTAGATTTAGATCATTTTAAGACACTTAATGACTCATTGGGTCACAACATAGGCGACTCTTTACTGGAACAAGTGGCGCAACGGTTAAATCGACAAATAAGAGGAGAAGATACCGTTGCAAGGCTGGGGGGTGATGAGTTTATTATTCTTTTAACAGATTTGAGCCATAATCCAAGTCAAGCCGCTGGCCAAGCCCAGGCGATAGCTGAGAAAGTGCAGCACGTCTTATCCGCACCCTTCTTTTTATATGAGCACGAGCATTATGTTTCCGTTAGCTTAGGCATTAGCCTGTTTTCAGCAGAAGATTGCAATGTCGATGATATTTTAAAACATGCAGATACGGCCATGTACAGGGCTAAAGGGCAAGGACGTAACCAAGTATGTTTTTATGAACCCGAGATGCAAAAAACAGCCGATGCTAGATTGCAGCTTGAAAAAGATTTACGTCGAGCAATAAAAAATAGTCATTTAGAGCCTTTTTATCAACCACAAGTTGACCATAAGGGACAATGTGTAGGCGCTGAAGTGCTGTTACGCTGGAATCACCCAGAATTAGGCATGATTTCACCGGCTAAATTTATCCCTATTGCCGAAGAGTCTGGACTTATTATTCCGTTGGGTGAGTGGGTACTTCGAAGTAGTTGCCAGCAAGTAAAAAAATGGGTTGATAAAGGCTTGTTTGGAAAAAATAATCAGCACTTTGCGGTTAATATTAGCCCTAAGCAATTTGTTCAAACTGACTTTGTTTCAACCGTAAAGAGTATTATGGAAGAAACGGGCTTATCTTCAGAGTTGCTTTACCTAGAAATAACAGAGGGTATGGTTATGGATAAGCTGGACGAAGCGATTGAAAAAATGACAGCCTTGATAAAGCAGGGTGTTAGGTTTTCAATGGATGATTTTGGTACGGGGTATTCCTCACTGTCATACCTTAAACGCCTGCCTTTGCAGCAACTTAAAATTGATCGCTCCTTTGTAATGGATATAGCGAGTGATGAGAATGATCGGGCCATTATCGATGTTATCTTAACGGTTTGCGAAAAGCTTAAACTGGCGGTGGTTGCAGAAGGTGTTGAGACTGAAGAGCAAATAGGCTTTCTTGCTGAAAAAGGCTGTCAGGTATTTCAAGGTTATTACTTTGGAAAGCCTATGTCAGCGACAAACTTTGAGCAGTGGCTGAAAACCCATTAATAAGCACAATATAGGCTCATGGCTAATAAGGTGAACTCTGCATGGCGATGAGAGATTTGTGACGCCTCCACTAATAAGCGAATTTTAAGTAGAAGGCTAAGCTGTGTTCAGTAACTGTCTAATAAAAGGGTGGTGCTCCCCTTTAATTCTGATTTTTATAATGAGCAAACTTAATAGAAAATCGCTAACCAAACGGTCGTTTCATCAGACGATGTTTCTATCACTCGGTGCTTTTCATTAGCGTTAATCTTTAAATAATCACCTTGTTTAAGAGTAACTCTATCGCCATTTATATACTCAATGACACCGTAACCAGATAAAACAATAACCCATTCACTTTCACTTTGATGATGCCAGCCACTACTTGGAGAGGTTTGCCCTTTTGATAGGATGCGCTCAACCCTTAGCTTGTCTGTGACGATAATATCGTCAAAAATTTCATTTGGTAAGTTCGATGGAATATCGCTAAATATATTTGCCAATTGGTAAATCCTTTGAATTTTTTTAAGGTGAAGTTAAGATTCACGCATTTTTTAGTTTGTTGTTATGAATCTTTTGTTAGGCATTTTTAATATTAACGTTCGCGGATTTCATTCGCCAGTGCGACACCGCATAATTATGCAGCTAAACACAAGGCATCGTAAACCTCATTTGGTGTTTTATAGTTGAGTAACTTTCTGGGCCTGTTGTTAAGTTTATCCTGGATCAAGCTAATATCTTCATCGTTTACTTTATCTAACGCCATGCTCTTCGGTAGATATTGACGTATCAGCCCATTATGATTTTCATTCAGCCCTCGTTCCCATGAACTGTAAGGGTGTGCAAAATAGTTGTCTGCACCGAGCGCCTCCTTCATTTGAGGGTGGTAAGCAAACTCTTTGCCGTTATCAAACGTAATCGTGTGAAGGTATGGCTTCTCTGGTTCTAGTAGCTTGATAATTGCATCCTTAACCACCTCGGCATGCTTGGTGGGAACAGCAGTAATTAGTGTTTTTTTACTGACCCGTTCAGCCAATGTCACCAAAACCCCTTGATGACCTTTACCTATGACCGTGTCGGCTTCCCAGTCACCTAAGCGTACTTTCTCATCGACAATAGGTGGCCTCTGATCGATGGGTACACGCCCAATAATTCGGCCTCTAGCATCCGGTGAGCCTGTGCGTTTCTTGTAAGGCCTACGGTGACGAAGATGTTGGTAAAGCTCACCGCCAGAGGCTTTATCTTGCTGGATATAGTTGTAAATAGTGGTCGCACAGACCATCGGGTACCCTTCGCTTCTAAGTCGCCCTTGTATCTGATCTGGGCTCCACTCGTGCCGAATGTTTTCAGCAATTAATGATTGAACCTCGGCGGTTAGCTTCCTATGGCGAGGCTTATTGTGATGTCGCTCTTGCGTTTTCTCTTGTGCTTGTTTGGGTCTATAGCCCCGCAAGCCTGTATTGCGTTTTATTTCCCGAGAAACCGCACTATGGTGTTTGTTGATCAGGAAGGCTATTTCACGATGTGACCGACTTTCTGTCACGCCCTCATAAATCTGGTATCGTTCGTCTTCGGTCAGTCGGGTATATGTCTTTGGCATAGTGATCTCACATTGGGTTTTAGTCGACCGTGAGTGTCGCCCACTGGCCATCAAAATTCAATGTGTCGCACTGGCGACTGAAATCCGCGGTTGTTTTGATAGAAGTCTAAAGATATTAGGGCATTATGGGTGGCCAACGTTGATGAAAAGTGCCGGATGAATTTTAATTAGTTTTACCTCCATTTCGCCCAAGGGTCTTCATGCTCTTCAGGAGAAGAGTCATTAGAATCAAAAGACTCGTGTTCATTCTTTTCGTAACGATGATTATCTCGGTTGTCTGCATGTTTGCCTTTGTTGTATGCAGCGGCTTTTGTTACACGTTTTATACGTAATTTTTCAGCACTCTCTAAGTTTAACTCAGCAGGTTCGCCGGGCGTTTGATCATCAGGAATAATCCGATCCCGAGGGGGTAATGAATATTGTTCGGAAGATACCTTAGGCAAGCTTTTGAATTCATATAAATAGAACGCCTCAATCTTCTCACGTGCCCATGTCGTCTTTTTAAGGAACTTAACGCTAGACGCTATACTTGGGTTGGTCTTAAAGCAGTTGATATTCAAATAAGCAAAGAGAATTTCAAAACCGTAATGGTCTACTATTTCAATCAACAAGTTTTTTAAACTAAGGCCATGCAGCGGGTTATTCGTGTAATCAATTTCATCGTTCATACTAATATCTAACAAAGCGGGGGAGGGGAACCATTATACCTGTCACTGGATATGCAATATAGTGCAACTCAGGAAGCTTTTGTGTAGGTGCGGCGCCCAAATAAATCAGGTTGAAACTTGTCTAGTGATTTTTTATTCGGGGTGCTTTATAGGGAATAGGTTCGAATGTGATAAACAAATAAATTTTGGCTATATGGTTTGCATCACCGGATATAATTAAAAGGTAACGTCCACTTTAGCTGAAGGGATCAAGCTGGCTGATTTCCTTAACTCTCTTGATTGTATAATGAGCAGTAATAATACTCGGCTCACCAAAGAATTTGGGGGGAGAGTTGCTTGAAATTCATAACTAGGCATTAAGGTCGAATAAATGGATATAGTCACTCTTTCGTTTGTTTTAATTGTACTCACCGTTGGGATTTTTGATTTTACTAACGGGTTTCACGATGCTGCCGACATGGTGGCAACGGCTATCGCATCACACCTGATGTCCCCAGCCATCTCAATTTCTATTGTTTGTGTCTTTACCTTTATTGCACCTTTTACTGTTGGGCTAACGGTTGCTAATACCGTTGGAACACTAATTGATATTAACGAAGCCTCTCAACTGCTAGGAGAAAGCATTGTTATTGGCGCCTTATTGTCGGCTATTTTTTTCAACCTTATAACCTGGTGGCTAGGATATCCATCGTCATCATCAAATTCGCTAGCAGGAGGACTTGTTGGTGCAGGCTTATATGCTGTCGGTGCGGGGGAAATTAACTGGGGGATTCATGCGCTAGAAAACGGTCATTTAGAGGGTTTAATGAAAGTAGTGGCCGGCTTATTAGCCTCCCCATTTCTCGGTTTTTTAATCGGTTTTTTTGTGATGAGGGTTTTTATAAAATTATTCAGTCATCTAACCGTTAAGGCTACTAAATGGCTTAAATACTTCCAGTACGTTAGCATTGCATGGCTAGGCTTTTCACACGGCGCAAATGATGCGCAAAAAGGCATGGCTATTATCGGTATGGCACTACTGGCGTTTCGTCATGAGCAACAGTTCCACGTACCGATGTGGGCAATCTTTTGGTGTGCATCTGCCATAACATTAGGTACGCTATTTGGTGGTTGGCGAATAATAAAAACGCTCGGCTACAAACTTTTTAAAGTAACCCCTGTGCATTCTGTCGCCAACCAAATCGGCTCTGCCCTCGTCAATACGCTAGCAACCAGTATAGGAGCACCTACTTCTACAACCCAAGTTGTTACCGCAACCTTATTGGGTAATGGTGCAGCAAGAAAACCATTACATGTTAAATGGCAAACAGCGATGGGTATTCTTTCTGGCTGGTGGCTTAATATCCCTATTACTATTATATTAGGTTGGTTATTTTGCTTTAGTTACAACGCAATTTGGAGTTAATTTATGAGCTTTATACGCAAATATATCCTTCCCAAAGAGGTGGATTTTAATGCTGCTATTTATCAGCAAGCCACTATTGTCAATAAGCTTATGTCACACATTCGAAATGCCTGTGTTGAAAATGACATTTCTGAGTTAAGGCACATCATCCATGATGTTAAGCGCGAGCGTGAAATAAAAACGAGAAACATGCAGCAGTTATTGGATGTTCTTATTACGCCCTATGACAAAGAATCGATCTATAGAATCATTACCCAACTTGACTGGATAGCGCTAAGTGTTAAACATTTCCGTTTAGAAATAGAAACGTATGACATCCACTCGCTTGAGAATTATCGGCCCATTACGGACATCCTGTTTACTATGTCCAGCCTGCTTGAAGAAGGTATTAGCCTATTACCGAAGCAACCTTTACGCCTAATCAGTCATCATGTTGAGCAAATACTTGAACTCTACGACCAAGTGGTTTCCGCTTGTGCCAACGCCAGTTCAACTCTTCTAAAATCAGATGACCTCAAGACTATCATTCGTCAAAAAGACATGATTCTTCAGCTTAAAGAAATAGCTAAAAGAATACATGTGGCTGCCAATACACTAGAAGATATGGCTATTAAGGTCGTTTAAAAGAAAATTAAGTTGGCTGATTTTTTCCTCTAATTGCTCCATTACGACTTGTCTGAAAGTTCATTCAGCCTAGCGATTACATCCGGTGTCGCGCGGAAGCGAAAAAATGCACCCGCGGTATCGGCGCGCTCTTCAAGTACTTCACAGGAGGCAAAAATTTCGCCGCGTAATCCTTGCGCCGACCAAGGTAAAAAAATCTCGGATTCAATCATCTGCTGTTGAAAAACGTGCACAATCGCCTGATGTAATGTTTTTATATCGTCTTTACGGCGCGCGCTAAGAACAATACAGTCGGGATACTTTGCTTGCAGCTCTGCGATACGCTCTGTTTGTGCATCTTCGTCGTTCAGATAGTCAATTTTATTGAACACCCGAATGCGCGGCAGACTATCGGCACCAATCTCAGCTAGTACTTTATCGGTTACCTCAATCTGCATCTCATACCCAGGGTCGCCAGCGTCAATAACGTGCAGCAACAGCGATGCGCTAAGAGCTTCGTCCAACGTTGATTTGAACGAGGCAACCAGTCCATGTGGTAAGTTTTTGATAAAACCAACTGTGTCACTGACCAATATCCGCGGTACACTTTCTGGATGTAATGTGCGTACCTTGGTGTCTAACGTAGCAAACAATTTGTTGGCCACTAAGGCGTCTTTGCCAGTTAAAGCGCGCATCAAGGTAGATTTCCCCGCGTTGGTATAACCCACCAGTGCCACCGCCGGTTGCCCTTGACGTTGTGATCGTTGGGTATCGCGACTAGCCTCCATGGTATCAATTTCTTTTTGCAGCTCAGCAATACGATCGCGAACTTTTTGGCTATCCACTTGACTGCGTGATTGACCTGTACCGCGCCCTCCGGTGCCACTACGCTGCCTACCCATGGGTCCGGCACGCTTGGCTGCTTCACGTAAACGTGGCGCCATATAAGTAAGACGCGCAATCTCAACTTGTACCCGTGCAGCGTGTGAACTGGCATTACGATGAAAAATCTCAAGGATCACCACCGTTCGGTCCATCACCTCACAACCGACTTCATTTTCTAGATTGAGTGCTTGGGACGGCGAAATTTCATGGTCAACAAGAATAAACTCTATTGGGTCTTCTTGTTTGGCCTCTAAGAACGTTTGCATTTCCTCTCGTTTGCCAACGCCCATATACGCCGTAGAATCAAAAGAAGAGCGTTTTTGAGTAAACTGGCCGACCACGTTCAGTCCTAATGTCTTTGCAAGGTCACCTAACTCGGCCAACGACGACTCGAATTCAACATCGCTGACGCTGTCTAACTGCACGGCGACGATCAGTGCTCGCGGAATGGATGTTTTTTCGGAATTCAAGATAGGGCGTTCCTCATGGGGTGGGGTGCGAAAGCAATTAAAAATAAGGCGGTAAGCTAAATAGGAGTGTACACATAATCTTGGATGAACATCTGAGTAAAGGCGAGAGTCTCCAGCCTTTACGTTAAAACTACAATAAGCAACGTTCCATTAACAAACATGGGCCTTACTTAAAATTGAAGTTCAGTACAACCACTTGTTTATTTCTTTCTATTTTCTTCTCTCTTTAGACACCGTCCCCTCGGTTCGTCGCCCTCATAAAGCACGATGTCGGAATGTAAGAACCGTGCAGCCTCTGCTGAGTCCATCACTTTTGTAGCACTGCGTTCAAGCATCTCTGATTCAAATTCAGTTAACACACTTTCTCTAACACCTGCTTTCTTCCATTCAGATAAGGGTCTGCATCCTTTATTGATGCCTCGAGCCAGCGCCAAAGCATCTAGCAGAGCTTGATTCGCGCCTTGTCCTTTGAATGGGCTCATTGGGTGGGCCGCATCGCCGATCAGGGTTACTTGAGCGCCTTTCTCTAACAATTCGGGCTCGAGTAGTGCTCGGTCATACACAGGATATCCCGATACCTGAGCATCCTGCGTCGCCGCTAAAATCTGAGGAATGGGGTCGTGCCATTGACATCGCCAACACGCTTCTTCCTTGAGTGCTTGAGGTCCTTGAGCACTCAACGCTTTAGCTGCTTTTTCTGACATGGGGAAGCTAAGCTGCCACATCACCGAGTCTGACGAATAAGGCATCATGTAAATCCGCTCGTTGCCATTGGCGGTTTGGAATACTGTGGCCGAGTCCAACAAAGAACTGTCAATACCTTCGAGGTTCTCCAACGGACAAATTCCCAAAATCACAATGCAGCCTAAGTAACATAATGGAGAAGCCTCCTCGCCAATCAACAACCGCCGCACTGAACTACGAATACCATCAGCACCCACTACAAGGTCCGCTTTGGCGCTTTTTATCTCACCGTCTACTAGAAAGCTCAAGTCGATTGCTTCACCCTCGCATTCTTTAAAGTCCACCAACTGGTGCCCCCATTGCACGGCATCATGCCCACCCAGTTGCTCAAGTAACGCTAAACGTAATGATTGCCTAGCGATATGCACATTGGTGCGTTTTGGTGCCGTGTTTACTTCTGACGGTTCCCATTTTCTGATGCCCCATTCAGCAATTACTTTGCCTTCGGTCGTGTGAACCACATGCCGGGTTGAGATGATTCCTTCGTCTAACGAGAAAATACCGAGCCCCTCGATAGCTCTACTGGCTTGCTGCAGGGTGAGCCCATAACCCTGAGAACGTTCATCGAAGCCACTATCACGTTCATAAAGAGTAAATGGAATACCGCGGTGTAAACAAGCAACCGCGAGAGCCACGCCACCAATTCCAGCACCAATAATGGCAAGGTGAGGGTAGTTCTCTTTATCCGCCACAGGGTTGTCAGTAGAACGAATTAACCCTGAGCCTTTACAGTTCACGCATGATTCTAGGTGACCTTTAGGGCGAATCGGCGGAGTCCCTTCGCACATCGTTTTCTCGAAATGTGCCAACGCCCTTTGGTAGCGGAGCTTTACTTTTTTGCGGAGGCGCCTGCTTTTTTTGCCGCGCCCCTGACATGTCGGACAAATAGTCCAGTGATGTTTTTCAGCCTTCACCCTTTCCACTTGTTCATTATGTAATCCGCTATTGGTTTCGCTGTTTACTTTACCATTTGTAACCGGCCCACTTATTTGTTTTAAAGTCCATTAAAATGGATCAGTAAAATGCCTAAAAATGACACCAGTAAATGACAATATCCGAACAACACTCAAAGCTTAGTTTACCGCAGACTAATCCCGGTGTAGGCACAGTACTGGAATACCTAGTCATTAAATTTCCCTATATTGATGCCCAGATTTGGCAGCAGCGCATGGTCGATGGCAAAGTACACTGGCACGACGGCTCATTGATAACGACGCAATCACCATTTAAACCACAGCAACGTGTTTACTATTATAGAGAGGTCGAAAGCGAGCCCAGCATCCCCTTTAAAGAAACGATTTTATTTCATGATGAGCATATTTTAGTCGCCTATAAACCGCACTTTTTAGCAGTAACTCCCGGCGGTATTTATGTGAATGAATGCTTGCAGAATCGCTTACGACGTAGCACCGGCATTAAGGCCTTACAAGCATTGCATCGCTTGGATAGAGTGACAGCCGGCTTGGTCATGTTCTCTGTGAACCCCGATACCCGTCATCATTACCATCATTTATTTGAAACAGGGCAAATACATAAAACATACCAAGCAATTGCCAATATTAGAGAGGGTGAAAGCCTTATTGGTCAGGAATGGGACATTAAAAACCGACTCGTGAAGGCCGAACCACGCTTTCGCATGTGCGTAACCGAGGGCGAAGCCAATAGCCAATCTGTGATTCGATGCGTGAAACAATCTAATCAATATGCGTTATTTGAATTAAATCCCATAACGGGTAAAACCCATCAATTACGCGTTCACATGCAAACACTCGGCTGGCCCATATTGAATGACAGATACTACCCACAATTACAGCCGAAATCGGCAGATAACTACTCAGCGCCATTACAGTTATTAGCAAAGGAACTTCAGTTTATTGACCCAATCACTCAGCAGCCAAGGCACTTTAGTTGTGACAATAATTTATCGCTGCCATGAGGCAAATAAGCCACTGAGCTTTAGCAGACAGGCGTATTTTGTTGTGTAGGGTTTTTAAAAAGAAACCTGACTGGTCTCTCGATTGTTAAGTAAAAAGAAGGGCAGGCTACTTATACCCAAAGGGCATAAGTTTCGTTGAACTGGAAAAAAAGCACTTCCAGTTAACTCAGCTTTAACTATAAAAGGCTTCAACAGTTCCTTTTAGTTTTATCAAAAGCGGTTGTCCTCTACGGTCCAACGCTTTAGGAGAAGCGATTTTTACCCAACCTTCACTGATGCAGTATTCCTCAACATCGGTACGTTCTTTGCCGTTCAGCTTAATGCCAATATTGTGCTCAAAGATTTCAGCCACGTGATGTGGGCTACGGGAATCACCCGAAAGGCGATCCGGTAAAGCGGGTAGCGATTTAGTATCGTTCATGTAAATGACCTGAATTAAATAAAAAGTGAACTATTGTAAGCAGTATAAACCTAGCGTCGCAATAGCAGCAGTAGAGTGAAGGGTGTGTTTAGTAAAACTAAGTTGACTGATCCTTTAATGATTAACAGGGCATAGGTCCGGATTTGAAAAACAATAGTCTAGCTCTATAGTTTTCACCGTGGATATAACGAATAGGGTAGCGCTTCCGTTAGTTGTTATGTTGCCTTATCGTCATTTTCTGATGTAGGCCGAACGCCTTGCTGATCACTATCGTCTACGCCTGCTTTTTGTAAGCGCTTTGCTTCCTTCTTTTTCTTTTTGGCGATTTCTTTCTGGCGCTTTTCAAAAGCGTAATTGGGGTTGGCCACGGATATTTTCCTCTACACGGTTTTAGGATTAGGGTCGTTATAATACGGCATTTTACGATCAGTTTTGCACTTCATAGCATCCAAATTAAAAGTATGGTGCAGGATCGATAGTGGGTATTCAGCGGAAATAGTTACCGCAGCGAAGCGGGGCGGTTTTTAGAGCCTGTGAACCTAGTTCTTCTACGATATTTAAATTAAGTCGAGCTCGACTTTGTTTTTTAAGATACAAGCCAGCTTGATATTCGGCAGCCCCATGAGTTAATTCAATCCACTCAGCCAATTTCTTATATCTAAGCCTTTTTGGTTGATCAGTCTCAGCTACCAATAGATTTTTCAAATTGGCGGGCCTTTGATTTGTTACCTGCTAATGAGTTTATGTCGTAGTCGTAATAAACTCATTAGCTACTTTGTAGTGCAGCAATACGTTCTTCAAGCGGTGGGTGAGACATAAAGAGTCTTTTTACTTGTCCTCCATTGATACCAAAAGCGGCTAATTCTTCTGGCATATCATTGGGCTCATTGCTTCTTTGCAGGGCGCGCAATGCAGCAATCATATTCTGTTTGCCCGCTAAATCAGCGCCACCTTTATCGGCATGAAATTCACGATAACGCGAAAACCACATAACGAGCATAGATGCTAAAAAGGACAACACAACCTGCGCTAACATTTGGGTCACAAAATAACCAATACCATGTCCTCGCTCATTTTTTAGAATTGCCCTATCAACGATATGGCCAATGACAGAAGCAAAGAAATAAACAAAGGTATTCACAACACCTTGCATCAACGCCATTGTGATCATATCGCCATTAGCGACATGGCTAACCTCGTGTCCAAGCACGGCCTCTACTTCATCTTTACTCATCGCGTTAAGTAGGCCAGTACTCACGGCAACTAAAGCGTTATTCTTATTCATGCCCGTCGCGAATGCATTGGGAGTAGGGTTGTTAAAAATACCGACCTCGGGCATGCCAATACCTGCTTTTTCAGCCTGTTTTGATACCACAGAAACAAGCCACTGTTCCGTTGAGTTTTGAGGTTGTTCGATCACTTGGACGTTCATAGAGCGCTTGGCCATGGATTTTGACATGGCCAAGGAAATCACCGAACCCGTTATACCGATGATCATGGAAACGAGCAATAATGCATTCAGGTCTAAATCCACCCCATTTGATTGTAAGGTGCCTGATAAGCCAAATAGACTAAATACCAAACTGATAACAATCATAATGGCCACATTAGTGGCTAAAAACAAAGCAATGCGAGTCATAAAAGTAATTTCCTTAATTTATACATAAACAGTATTTTGGGGGTGAATTTTATTAAATTCAAGTTGTGCTTTTTTATGTTAATTTGCCAATCTAAATTTGGGCCGATTGAGGTTACACAGTAAATAATGGTGGTATATCGTGCCCGATTAGTTATAAAAAGGGCAGCGTCACCTTTAATCCTAGATCAGCCTCTTTTTATACGCACTACTTTCATAATGTCTAAATCAAGGCCAGCAACAGTTTCTTGTGTTGGGTAATAAGTCATATTCACTCTGGCACCTTTTAAATTTTGATATTTGCTTTTGCGCTTGAATTTAAAAGGTACATTGCAATCTTCAACCATTACAGTATGCAAAACCTAACCGCTCTGATTTCGTTCGTGTTTTGTTATACGGTATTTTTATTCATCACGAAGAACAAAGCTGAGTTTTTAATTCAGCTACGTAGATGGGTAAGTTTTCCATTTATTGTGATATTCACGTTCTTTTCGGGTACTAGGAATAACTGAATTTAAAAGGTACAAGGCATTAGAATAATGGTTAAGATACGTTAAATAAACGAACATGGAAAATATGATGAATAACTCAATTTACGATATAGCGCTAACTAAAATTGACGGTAGCGAATCGCATCTTTCTGACTACCAAGGAAAGGTCATGCTAATTGTTAATGTGGCCTCTAAATGCGGCTTAACCCCTCAATATGAAGGTTTAGAAACGCTTTATCAGACGTATCAAGACAAAGGCTTGGTGGTAATGGGTTTGCCTTGTAATGATTTTGCAGGGCAAGAACCGGGCAGTGATGCTGACATTCAAGCGTTTTGCTCGACAAACTATGCCGTCGATTTTCCGCTGTACAGTAAAGTAAAAATAAATAGCAGCCCAAGGCACCCGCTATACGAATGGCTTATTAATGCCCAGCCGATAAGCCAACAGTTGGAAGGTGGTCAGTTAATGAGCCGATTGGCAGAGAAGGGTTTATCACCAGCGGTAGAAAGCGATGTCAGCTGGAATTTTGAAAAATTTCTAGTTGCACGTGATGGTTCAATTAAGGGCCGGTTTGCGCCAGATATAAAGCCTGATGATGCAAGCCTTATTAACGCGATTGAGGAAGCATTGAACACTTAAGGGTTAGGTGGGCCAGTTTCTTAAGAACCTTCTGTTTATCAAAATAAAGCAGGCAACCAAATCAATTTTGTTGAAGTTGAAATGGTTTAACAAGGGATTTATTGATTGAAAGGCCTGCCAAAAAAATATGTTTTATAGGGTCGATATAAGGCAATTAAAAGAACCGATAAAAGCAGCTTAAACTAGAGTTATGGGTTGTTTGAGCTTGCTTTATAGCAAGTTCCACAACAGCTAGCTAAATTAATGATATAACGGGGCGGTTCTTAGCGCCTGGGCACCTAATTTTCTATGCTATGCAAATTAATTCGAGTCTGGCTCTGTTTTTCTATAAATCAAGTTGCCGACCTCTTTGATTCTTTCTACATATACAGTTCAAAAATAAAGCTGGCTGACTTCTGGGTTTTTAACTCATTGTATTTAATCCGTTGAGGCTGATCAGCCTATTTTTATACGCACTACTTTCATAATGTCTAAATTAATGCCGGCAACAGTTTCTTGTGTTGGGTAATAAGTCATATTCACTCTGGCACCTTTTAAGCTTTGGTACTTACTTTTTCGCTTGAATTTAAAAGGTACAGTGCAGCCTTCAACCATTACAGTATGCAAAACCCAATCGCCCTGATTTCGTTGAACATGTGACATAACCTTCATTAACTCTGAGTGAGTAAGGCTTGAATGTTTTTCGACTAGTTTTTTTGGATCTGATTGCATTTTTTAAATTATTAATTTAACCAATAGCCGCCAATTGAACTCATCAATTTCTTGTTAAGAGTTTATGTTGGGGCAGTACTTTCAGAATCATCTAAATCAAGCTGGCTGCCCACTTGATTATTTCCTTGGTTAGGTGAATTCAAGTTGACTCGCTTGTTAAATGCAATAGCTTTTCTAGCGAATCAATATACACTAGTAAACCCTTCGTTTTGTCATGTATCTTTAATTGTTGGCCGAGCGCTCATTTTTTGAGGCAGCCAATATGACAAACCTGCGCATATCCTACCAAACCATTGAATTTGGACAAATAGATATCCATCTCTGTACACTTCGCAATAAACAAGAATTCCACGACCCCGAAGGTATTGCTAAAGAACTTGGAATATCTTCTGCTTTATGGCCTATTTTTGGGATAGTTTGGCCATCAGGATTGGTGTTAGCGCACCACATAATTAACTATGAAATGAAATCCAAACGCGTTCTAGAAATTGGATGTGGAACTGCCCTAAGTAGTTTATTACTCAATAAACGAGACGCTGATATCACTGCAACAGATTACCACCCTGAAGCCGAAGTTTTTTTGAATCGGAATACCGAACTAAATGGAGACAAGCTTATTCCATTTGAACGAACAGGCTGGGCAGATAATAACGACACACTAGGGCGCTTTGACCTAATAATTGGAAGCGATCTATTGTATGAAGATGAGCACATACAATTACTGACCGAGTTTATTCAACAACACGCCAACCCAGCTTGCGAAGTGATTATTGTAGACCCAGGCCGAGGACGGAAAAACAAACTAGCAAAAAGCCTGCTGGCCTTAGGTTACAAATCTTCGTTCACTCAACCAAAAAATACAGATTATCTAGACGCTGACTTTAACGGCTATATTTTGAATTTTGTACGCACTTTTTAGTATGAGTTAACAATCCCGGTTACGCTTGTTTTTTATCTAAGCCTATACAACTATTTGCTCTATAAGTTTGCTGCTTTGAAATTGAGTGAAGACATCTTTTTTTATTTGGGTGGACGACGTTCGTGGATTATATTTAATTTGTATCGTTTTCTTACCTTGATCATTAAGATGATTTTCCACACCAACATTATGTGGCTTTCTCCCCCAATCTTCGCCAATCACAAAAATATCTGCCTTAACTGCCTGACAAACGGAAATGTAATCCAACTCATAATATGGCAGAACAATATTCACACAGCGAAGTGCTTGAAGCATTTCAATACGTTGCTCCAGCGGAATAACAGGAATATTAGGTTTGTACAATTTGACAACCTCATCAGAAGCAACACCAACGGCAACGGTATCACCCAGCGTGGCACAATACTCAAGCAATGCGAGGTGCCCAACATGTAATAAATCAAAAGTTCCTACCGTATAAACAATCATTATGTAATTTAGACCTTCTTTAGTGAATTTGTTTTTACACGCACTAGAATCCCTACAAAAGCTTCCAACTATAGATAGCACTAATACCAAGAGTGTAAAAAATAAGAAAATAAACGTGTACTGGATTACCAGACAATTTTGGTGTTTTTAGTTGCGACACATTCAAAGCCGCAAGCCCTATACTGCAAAGATACAAAATGATTGAAAACGCACCTACGCTAAAAACAGATTCAAACAAAAATATAAATACAAGAATTAGATTATTGTTATCAAGCGCCATGCCTGTGTATTTTGAGCCACCTGAAAGGCCATATGTATTGAAATAACTTAATCTAATCGCGCTGGCGCTAACAATAATAAAGGCACCCGGTAAAAATATAGGATCGAACTTCCCATAACTCAACAGAAGAATCGCAGGTGAAACACCATAGTTAACAATATCAATCAATGAATCAAGTTGCCCACCAAAAAAACCTTGTTGACTGGTTCTTCCCTTCATACTGCGAGCAACCAACCCATCTGCCCAGTCGAATGCAACGGCCCAAACCATGCCAATCATCGCGGCGTAGAAAACACCAATAATACTGAAATAAATAGCTAATATTGTGCAAGCTAATCCTGCCAGTGAGCATAAATTAGCAAGATCTTTTAAAAATGAAATAATAGACGGCTGTGATGCCTGAGGTTCTGCTTTTTGCGCAGTCATTGAATCCCTTAAACTAGAGACTATACGCTTTAAATTAGGTGATAGGGTTTTTATCGGAGCATAATGCTACCAATAGGCTGTATGACTAAGCTAATTGAATCTATTTCACTGGAGACATTAGTAAGTGAACATGATTCGTCATCAATACGTAAGCATGAATCTTAACGTGGTGTTTTTGTGCCGCATTATAAAGGCACTTAGTCTAAATGAATTGCAAGCGGCAGGGGGAAGGGTGCAAATAATTCATTTGTCACCGCCAACTTGATATTGCGCAACTCCATGCGTTAACCCTTCCTATCCTGCCAACTTTTTATATTTAAGCTGTCGTGGTTGATCTGTTTCTGCGTCTAGTTTGCGTTTTAAATCAGCCTCGTAGTCTTCTTTCATTATGAATCGGTATTTATCTCTGCTAAGCGTCGCTCTCGCATTAATAGAAAAACGGGCACTGCAAAAGCGACCGCAACGGTAGCTGTAAGTAGGATATAAACCCACCACCGAGCCATTGAGAGGCGGCGAGCTTCAACAAATGACCAAACAATAAAAGCGGCCCATATAACTAGCACATCATTGGTTAAAGAGCTTGAGGCATTGTTAATATAGGCCTGATGAATAAAATGAGTAAGTGAAAACCCACCCTGTTCAAGCATATATTGGATATTAAAGTACGATGTTAACGTGACGCCCGCTAAAGCAAATAAAGCATAGATTATTTGACGGCTTTTGGATGAGTTGAGCATTAATGGTCCTTTTTTTAGTTGCGTTTATGATGTGAAATCATAGGGCCAGTCAGATTGGTATTTAGTAGCCCCATGAGTAAATTTTCTACCCAGCCAATTTTTTATACTTAAGCCGTCGGGGTTGATCTGCTTCTGCGCCTAGTCTGCGTTTTAAATCAGCTTCATAGTCTTCATAGTTACCTTCAAACCATACCACATTACTGTCGCCTTCAAAGGCGAGCATGTGGGTGGCGATTCTGTCTAGGAACCAGCGGTCATGCGAGATAACGACAGCGCAACCGGGGAAGCTGAGTAGGGCTTCTTCTAATGCGCGTAGGGTTTCAATGTCTAAGTCATTGGTTGGTTCATCTAGCAGTAAAACGTTGCCGCCTTCTTTAAGCACTTTGGCTAAATGCACGCGGTTACGTTCACCACCGGATAGGTCGCCCATGCGCTTTTGTTGGTCGGAGCCTTTAAAGTTAAAGCGGCCCACGTAAGCGCGCGATGGGGTTTCGTAGGTGCCGACGGTTATTACATCGTTGCCTTCTGAAATTTCTTCGAACACGGTTTTGTTATCGTCTAGGCCATCGCGTGACTGGTCTACGTAGGCGAGCTTTACTGTTTCGCCTATTTTAATGTTACCGCCACTGGGTTCTTCTAAGCCGCCCATCATTTTGAATAGGGTAGATTTACCCGCGCCGTTGGCTCCAATAATGCCGACGATGCCGCCTTGTGGCAGGTTGAAATTTAGGTTGTCGAACAACACGCGGTCACCAAAGGATTTGCTGACGTTAACGGCTTCTATTACCGAGTCACCCAAGCGAGGGCCGGGTGGAATATAAATTTCTTGGGTTTCGCTGCGCTTTTGGAAGTCTTTGGATTGCAGTTCATCGAACCGTGCCATTCGCGCTTTGCTTTTAGCATGGCGGCCTTTGGGGTTCGAGCGTACCCATTCCAGCTCTTTTTTAATGGAACGTTGCTGTGATGCTTCGGCTTTTTGTTCTTGCTCTAAACGCGCGTCTTTTTGTTCTAACCACGATGAATAATTGCCTTCCCACGGAATACCTCGTCCGCGATCGAGTTCTAAAATCCAACCGGCGACGTTATCTAAAAAGTACCGATCATGCGTTACGGCAACCACGGTGCCGGTAAAGTCGTGTAAGAAGCGCTCTAACCATGCAACGGATTCTGCATCCAAGTGGTTGGTCGGTTCATCTAGCAGCAACATATCGGGTTTTGAGAGCAGTAATTTACACAGCGCAACGCGGCGTTTTTCACCACCGGATAGTTTGCTGACGTCTGCATCCCAAGGGGGTAGGCGAAGGGCATCGGCGGCTATTTCCATGGTGCGATCAGTGTCGTGGCCATCACCCGCTTGCAGTATGTTTTCTAGCTCGGCTTGTTTTGCAGCGAGTGCATCAAAGTCTGCATCGGGTTCTGCGTAAGCGGCATACACGGCATCTAATTGAGCTTGGGCGTCGGTTAAATCGCCAAGGGCTTCTTCTATGTTGCCGCGTACGTCTTTGCTTTCATCTAGCTCGGGTTCTTGAGATAGGTAGCCAATTTTAATACCCGTTTGTGGGCGTGCTTCGCCATCTATGTCGGTATCTAATCCGGCCATTATTTTTAGTAAGGTCGATTTACCTGAACCGTTTAAACCCAACACGCCAATTTTTGCGCCGGGGTAAAAAGATAAGTAAATGTCAGTAAGAATTTTTCGCTTTGGGGGAACGATTTTGCTAACGCCGTTCATGGTGCAGATGTATTGGGCCATTGTTGTGCTGATATTGTTATAAATAAGCTGCTTAGTATTACCGAGTGGGAAGCTTTTTTAAAGCTGAATTAACAAGATATGTTTTTTGCTGCAGCAAGGGCGTTCATTTCTTTTGTATGCCCAAAAGCACCTAAGGCATAAGTCTCACTAAGCGGTTCAAGAGCCAACCGCAAAGCGAGACTAAAAACGAACCAAAGAAAAAGGCACCCAAATCGCGTGAATTTATATTTTTTTGGGCGTGCGCTAAACTCGCTATGCTCAGACAACGCGCACACTATTCCAAAAAAATATAAATTCAAAGCGCGATAAAGGGAAGGTTAAAAGTCGCTTCTTGTGTTTTTGAATGCTTTTCTGGCGTGTTAGGCACTAGATGATGTAAAATCGCCAGTCTTAAATTAATCCACCACCTATATAAAAGCACGAGGCAACGTAATGTATACAAAAAGCATGACCATTGAAGGATTTGATGACGAACTTTGGGCGTCTATTAAGCAAGAAGAGCAACGCCAAGAAGATCATATTGAGTTAATCGCATCTGAAAACTATGCTAGCCCTCGTGTTATGCAGGCACAAGGCTCCATGCTAACCAATAAGTATGCAGAAGGTTATCCCGGCAAACGCTATTACGGCGGTTGTGAATATGTGGATATTGCTGAACAGTTGGCCATTGATCGCGTTAAAGAATTGTTTGGTGCAGATTATGCCAATGTGCAACCACATGCGGGTTCACAAGCTAATGCAGCGGTTTATTTTGCCTTGTTACAAGCAGGCGATACGATTTTAGGCATGAGCTTAGCGCACGGTGGACATTTAACCCATGGCGCAAAAGTGAACTTCTCGGGCAAAATTTTTAATGCCGTTCAATACGGTTTGAATGAAGCAACGGGTGAAGTGGATTACGAAGAAATCCAAGCCTTAGCAAACGAACATAAACCAAAAATGATTGTGGCAGGCTTCTCTGCCTACTCGCGTGTGATGGATTGGCAAAAGTTCCGTGATATTGCTGACTCTGTTGGTGCGTATTTGTTTGTTGATATGGCGCACGTTGCAGGTTTAGTGGCGGCGGGTGAATACCCAAGCCCTGTTGGTATTGCCGATGTAACGACATCCACAACACATAAAACATTACGTGGCCCACGTGGCGGTTTGATTTTGGCTAAAGCGAACCCGGAAATTGAGAAAAAATTAAATTCAATGGTGTTTCCCGGTACGCAAGGTGGCCCACTCATGCACGTCATTGCGGCTAAAGCAGTGGCGTTTAAAGAGGCGCTATCACCTGAATTTACAACCTACCAAAAACAAGTAAAAGTAAACGCAAGCGCAATGGCGGACACGTTTATTGCACGCGGTTACAACATTGTTTCTGGCGGTACAGATAACCATTTGTTCTTGGTAGATTTAATCGACAAAGGTTTAACCGGTAAAGCGGCAGAAGCGGCGTTGGAAGTGGCAAATATCACCACCAATAAAAACTCGGTGCCAAATGACCCGCAATCACCGTTTGTAACGAGTGGCATTCGCTTAGGTGCGCCAGCGATAACAACACGTGGTTTCAATGAGCAAGACAGTAAAGACCTAGCAGGCTGGATGTGCGATATCTTGGATGATATTGAAAACACAAGCGTTCAACAAGCGGTTAAAGAAAAGGTCTTGGCGATTTGTTTACGCTTACCTGTTTACGCTGATTAGGACTAAATTTAATGCAATGTCCTTTTTGCGGTGATAACGATACACGAGTTATAGACTCGCGTCTTGCGGGTGAAGGGGATAGCGTTCGTCGGCGACGTGAATGCGTTGCCTGTAAAGAGCGCTTTACAACGTTTGAAACCGCAGAGCTTAATTTACCAAGAGTGGTAAAAAGTGACGGTGTGCGTGAACCTTTTTGGGAAGAAAAGTTAAGCGCAGGTGTATTGCGCGCCTTAGAAAAGCGCCCGGTAAACAGTGAAGATATAGACGCTGCATTGAGCCGCATTAAAAAGCGTTTATTGTCGCTAGGCGAACGCGAAATACCATCGATGAAAATTGGCGAATTAGTGATGGAAGAGCTCGAACGATTGGATCACGTGGCTTATGTTCGTTTTGCTTCTGTGTATAAAAGCTTTGAAGATATTAAGGCGTTTAGAGAAGTGATTGATGCGCTTGAGAAAGAGGATAAAAGCGAACAGCTCACGTTATCTGCTGTTGGTAAGAAATAGTACTCAATTATGACGTTTACAGCTGATGATCAGCGCTATATGAGCCGTGCGTTAGAACTGGCAGCTCAAGGCAAATATAGCGCTAAACCCAACCCTTGTGTAGGCTGCGTTATTGTTAATGATAGTGACATTGTCGGTGAAGGTTGGCATAAAAAAGCTGGTGAGCCACACGCCGAAGTGCATGCGCTAAAACAAGCAAGTGCCGCGGCTAATGGCTCAACTGCTTACGTTACCTTGGAACCATGCAGTCATCATGGAAGAACACCGCCTTGTGCTGATGCCTTGGTTAAGGCGGGTGTGTCGCGTGTTGTTATCGCCATGCAAGACCCTAACCCTTTAGTGGCGGGAAAAGGTGTTGCCCGATTGCGTGATGCGGGGGTTGATGTGTTCGTTGGTTTATTAGAAGAGCAAGCAAGAGCGATGAATAAAGTTTTCTGCCATAAAATGACCACGGGTAAGCCCTATGTTATTAGTAAAGTGGCAATGAGCTTGGATGGCAAAACGGCGATGGCGTCGGGCGAAAGCCAATGGATAACCGGCTCGGCTGCGCGCGAGGATGTTCATCGCTTACGTGCTGAAAGTGACATCGTGTTAACGGGCGTGGGAACGATCCTTGCGGATGACCCTCAGTTAACAGCTAGAGATGGTTTGACTGGTTTTTTAGTGCAGCAACCGCGTATCGTGGTGTTAGATTCGCAGTTAAAAACCCCTTTGAATGCACGAGTTTTTGGTGAAAATGCTAATACCACTATCCTAACCTGTAGCGATAATGAGCAAACCATTCAGGCGTTAACAGCTATAGGTTGTATCGTGGAGGTGATTGCTGCCGATAGTAAGGGTCAAGTTGATTTGTATGCTGTGCATGAGTGGTTAGTGTTGCAGAATATAAACAGCGTGATGATTGAAGCAGGTGCCCTATTAAATGGTGCTTGTCTGCAAACAGGTATCGTTGATGAGTTGGTTATTTACATGGCGCCTAGTGCATTAGGGTCAGATGCTCGAGGGGCATTTTCAATGCCGCAAGTGTCAAAATTATCTGATAGAGTCCAATTAGTTTACGTGAACATGGATGAGTTAGGCGACGATATTAAACTGACTTACAACGTCAAAAGAGAGAAATAAATGTTTACTGGAATTATCGAGGCGGTAGGTGAAATTAAGCGTGTTGAGCAACAACAAGGTGATGTTCGTTTAACCGTTGCAACGGCAAATTTAGATTTAAGTGATGCACAATTGGGTGACAGTATTGCCGTTAATGGAGTTTGTTTAACGGCCATTGAATTAACAAAGGGGCAGTTTGTTGCCGATGTTTCAAATGAAACATTGTTTGCTACTACGATGGGTCATGTTAAAGCAGGATCAGCGGTTAACTTGGAATGTGCCCTACAAGCACAAACCCGATTAGGCGGCCATATGGTTAGTGGCCATGTCGATGGAGTGGGGCAGGTGATTGAACGTAAAAGTGATGCGCGGTCAATTCGTTTTAGCTTTAGTATGCCGAAAGAATTGGCACGTTACGTTGCGCAAAAAGGCTCAATTTGTATTGATGGCATTAGCTTAACGGTAAACACGGTGGATGATGTGTCGTTTTCAGTTAATATTGTGCCGCATACACTCGAAATGACGACGCTAGGTAAGCGACAAGTGGGCGATTCTGTGAACCTTGAGGTGGACGTTATCGCGCGCTATTTAGAGCGGTTGATGATGGGGAGCGCAGAAAATCAACCATCCGTAGATTACAAAAAGTTACTTGAAAACAGCGGCTTTGTTAAATAATCTGAAAAGTAACTAGGTTGAATCGGCTACAATACGCGCCATTAACGAACTAAAAGCATTTATGAATACCACTCAAGAAATTATTGATGATCTAAAACAGGGTAAAATTGTCATCATTATGGATGATGAAGATCGCGAGAATGAAGGCGATTTACTGATGATTGCAGAGCATGTTCGGCCACAAGATATTAATTTTATGGCGAGTTATGGTCGTGGTTTAATTTGTTTAACACTGACGCGTGAGCGTTGCCAACAATTACGCTTACCGTTAATGGTGAATGACAACCAAGCAGCGTATTCAACTAATTTCACCGTTTCAATAGAAGCGGCAGAAGGTGTGACCACCGGTATATCAGCGGCTGATCGGGCAAAAACTGTTTTGGCAGCCGTTAAGCCTGATGCGAAACCAACGGATGTGGTTCAGCCAGGGCATATTTTTCCACTCATGGCGCAACCAGGTGGTGTGTTAAACCGGACAGGCCATACCGAGGCGGGTTGTGATTTGGCACGTTTGGCGGGCTTTGAGCCTGCGGCTGTCATTGTTGAAATTTTAAATGACGATGGCACGATGGCGCGTCGAGATGACTTGAGAATGTTTGCTGAAAAGCATGAGTTGAAAATTGGCACGATTGCCGATTTGATTCACTACCGTATTCAAAATGAAAAAACCATCGAATTGGTCAGTAGCTGTGATTACCCTACTAAATATGGTGACTTTAGGCTCCATGCGTTTCAAGATGAAATAGACAATAAACTTCACTTGGCACTAACTTACGGCGATGTAAGTACCGATGAGCCAGTAATGGTGCGAATAAACGCAAAAAGTACTTTGGCTGATTTGTTGCAGGCTAAAGAGAATGATCATTACCCGTTGCCAAGCGCAATGCAAAAAATAGCTGATGAAGGGCGTGGTGCGTTGATTTTGATTCGTAATAAAGAGGACAATCAATCGATTGTTGAGTTTATTCACGAGCAAGAGCTGAAAGAAAAAGGCGTGTCAAAACTAGCACCACAACCGATGGTCGATTCGCGAGAAGTGGGTGTTGGTTGCCAAATTTTAACAGAGCTGGGTATTAAGAATTTAAAGTTACTTGGGACGCCAACTAAGTATTCAGGTTTGGCTGGCTTTGATATTGAAATTGTTGAGCACGTCCCATTAGATTGAGACGTTGATATACTGATGGTGCACTTTAAGCTTAAAAGAGAGTGCTCTGTTTAAGTGAGAATAACGGCTTTTTAAATAAAGTTTATACGTACACATAACAAGGGTTTTATATGTCAGATGCAAAAGTAATAGAAGGAAATATAGTGGTGCGCGATGCGCGTTTCTGCTTATTGGTGGGCCGCTTTAACAGTTTTATAGTTGACCAGTTGCAAGGTGGTGCGATTGACACGTTGATTAGACATGGTGGAGATATTAAGAATATTGATATCGTAAAAGTGCCTGGTGCATTTGAAATGCCGTTGGCGGCGCAACGCTTAGCGGCAAAACAAAAATACGATGCAATCATTGGGTTGGGAGCCGTCATTCGTGGTGGTACGCCGCATTTTGAATATGTTTCAGCGGAAGTCACTAAAGGCTTGGCAACGGTGTCGTTGCAAGCGAATATCCCCGTTACTTTTGGCGTATTAACAGTGGATTCTATAGAGCAAGCTATAGAACGTGCCGGTACTAAAGCGGGCAATAAAGGTGCAGAAGCAGCGCTGGCAGCAATTGAAATGGTTAATGTGCTTAAGGTGATAGACGCCGAATGAGTTCACCAAAAAGTAATGCAAGGCTAGTTGCGCTTCAGGCGCTCTACCAGTGGCAAATGACGGGTCAAAACCTAAATGAAATTTGTGAGCAATTTGAAAATGACCCTGAAACACCGAAGTACCAAAAAGCATACTTTGAATTATTGTTGACTGGTGTGGTAGATAAGTTTGGTGAACTAGACGAAGCGATTAGTGAATTTACAACCCGCGACTTTGAGAAAATTGACCCGATTGAAAAAGCGGTATTGCGTTTAGGGGCGTACGAATTATTATTTAAACCTGAAGTGCCTTATCGAGTGGCGATTAACGAAGCTATTAACTTGGCAAAAAGTTTTGGTTCTGAGAAAAGCCATGCTTACGTTAATAGCATTATGGATAAATTGGCTCAAAAAAGCAGGTCGGTCGAAATAAAGGCCAAGTCAAAAGGTAAGAAAAAAACGACCTAGTTCCACGCTATGTCATTATCTGAATTTTCCATTATTGAAGAGTTTTTTACGTCAAAGTCTAATGCTGGGCTGTGCCCAATTGTGGGTATTGGTGATGACTGCGCCGTACTCGATGTGCCGGCAGATAAACAATTGGCGGTGAGTACAGATACGCTTGTTGAAGGGGTTCATTTTTTACCGAAGAGTGATCCTGAGTTATTAGGGCATAAAGTTCTTGCGGTTAATTTGAGTGATTTAGCTGCAATGGGCGCAACACCAGCTTGGGCTTCTTTGGCTATTACCTTGCCCAGTATTGATAAGGCTTGGTTGTCGCTATTTAGTAAAGGATTTTTTAGCCTGGCTAAGCGTCATTCACTTCAGCTAATAGGGGGTGATACAACCCGCGGCCCTCTTTCCATCACGGTCAATATTATGGGCTTGCTGCCTAAGCACCAACGGTTAACCCGTGCAGGCGCACAGCTAGGTGATGGTATTTATGTATCGGGTTTCATAGGCAATGCCGGGTTGGGATTAAAAAATGCAAGAGCAGGTGGCTTTGATGCGCGCGATAAGGACTTACTCAGTTACCTAAAACCAAATCCTAAAATAACGTTAGGGCAAGCACTATTAAACGTGGCAAGCTCATGTATTGATATTTCAGATGGCTTATCTGCCGATTTAAATCATATTCTTAAAGCAAGTGGTGTTGGCGCAACGGTTTGGCATGAAGAATTACCCTTAACTCACTCAGTTCGTCAGAATATTGAAGAGGTTGGTGATGTTTTGTGGCCTTATTCAACGGGCGATGATTATGAGTTGTGCTTCACTATGCCTGATGCGGCATATAAGGGCATACAGGAAAAGTTGGCACCCTATCAAATTTCAAAGATCGGTGTGATAGAACGGCAAAAAGGCCTGCGCATCAAAATGGCTACGGGTGAAGTGGCTACGTTAAACAAAGGGTATGATCATTTTAATGTCGAATAAAACGCCATCACTCAAGCAGTTATTAATCAACCCAGTGCAGTTGTTAGCCTTTGGCTTTGGTTCAGGCTTGTCAAAAAAGGCGCCGGGTACAATGGGAACGTTGCTAGCAATACCCTTTTATTATTGTTTAATTCAGTTTTATGCAGACTTTTATTTGCCGGTCTTATTGCTTGTTGTAATATCTGGCATCTGGATATGTGGCAAGGCAGCAGAGGATATTGGTGTACATGATCATGGTGGGATAGTTTGGGATGAAATAGCCGGTTATTTGTTAACTATGTATTGGGTTGGGTTTAGCTGGCAAAATGTATTAATAGGGTTTGTGTTATTTAGAATATTTGATATTGCAAAGCCGTGGCCTATTAATTGGTTAGATAAAAAAGTGAAAGGCGGCTTTGGAATAATGGTGGATGATTTACTAGCAGGATTGATGTCAGCGGCCTGTTTATATGGAACGACCATACTGTTTTAAAAAGTAGTTAGCAAAATAGTTAATTAATCTTTAATTTAGATTGTAAATAGAGAATGTATCTAGTATTATTCTGCACCTCAATGGACGCGGGGTGGAGCAGTTCGGTAGCTCGTCGGGCTCATAACCCGAAGGTCGTAGGTTCAAATCCTGCCCCCGCTACCAATATTTAACGGTACCCCATTTGGGGTATTTTTGTTTGACACCTTACGAATCGATGTGTATTAAGATTTAAGGTAAAATTTAAGTATTGAATAGGGCTTTGAGCCCTTTTTTTATACGTGATGGATAGAGATGAATCAGGCGCCTACTAAAATTTTAGAATTGATAAAGCCAGCAGTAACCGGACTTGGTTACGAATTTGTGGGTGCAGAATTTACCGGTCAAGGTAAATCATCAGTTCTCTTAGTTTATATTGATTCAGAAAAAGGTATCTTGGTAGGTGATTGTTCTAAAGTGAGTCACCAAATCAGTGGCATTATGGATGTTGAAGACCCGATTACGGGGCAGTATCGACTGGAAGTTTCTTCACCCGGTTTAGAGCGCCCGCTGTTTGAACTTGAGCACTTTGAGCGCTTTAAAGGTTCTACAGTCAAAATAGAGTTGCGCCAAGCAACGCTAGAGGGGCAGCGCCGCTTTACCGGTGAGATACTAAAGGTCAATGATGATGTAGTACACTTACATGTTGACGACGAAGAAATTGAGATTCCATTTTCTCTTATAAAGAAAGCAAGATTAGTGGTTAATTTTTAAAAATTTATTTTAGGGTTAAAGATGGCTAATAAAGAAATTTTAATGGTTGTAGACGTTGTTTCTAACGAAAAAGAGATTGATCGTGGCGTCCTATTTGGAGCTATTGAGGCTGCGTTGGAAATGGCTACCAAAAAACTATATCGTGAAGACATTGCAGTTCGTGTTGCCATTGACCGAGCGACAGGGGATTATGAAACTTTTCGCCAATGGGAAGTGGTTGAAGCTGATGCTGAATTTGAAGGCGGTCTAGAAAACCCTGATGCGCAAATTCTCCTTGAAGAGGCACAGAAAAAAGACGCTGCTCTAGAATTAGGCGACTTTATAGAAGAGCCGATTGAATCGACAGATTTTGGTCGGATTGGCGCTCAGGCTGCTAAACAAGTTATTGTTCAAAAAGTAAGAGAAGCAGAACGTAGGAAGGTTTACGAGCTATATAAAGATAAAGTGGGTGAGTTAGTTACCGGTGTTATTAAACGAATCGAACGTGGAAATGTTTTTGTGGATCTTGAAGGAACTGCAGATGCGATAATTCCTCGTGAAGAAATGATCCCAAGAGAGCCAGTTAGAACAGGCGATAGAATCCGCGGTTATTTAAAAGAAGTGGAAGAGGTGACTCGTGGGCCGCAACTGACCGTTTCACGTAGCGCATCAGAATTATTGATCGCCTTATTCAAGTTAGAAGTACCAGAAGTAGGCGATGGTTTGATTGAGATTTTAGGTGCCGCACGTGATCCTGGATCACGAGCAAAAATTGCCGTTCGGACACGTGATCAGCGATTAGATCCAGTGGGTGCGTGCGTAGGAATGCGTGGATCTCGCGTTCAAGCAGTTTCAAATGAATTGGCGGGCGAGCGTGTTGATATCATTCTTTGGGATGAAAACGAAGCGCAATTTGTCATTAACGCAATGTCACCAGCTGAAGTGGTAGCGATTGTTGTTGATGAAGATAGGCACAGCATGGATGTGTCAGTTAGAGATGACAGTCTGTCACAAGCCATTGGCCGTGGTGGTCAAAACGTTCGTCTAGCGAGTGAGCTAACGGGGTGGTCGTTAAATGTTATGAGTGAAACGCAGGCAGATGAGCAAAGTTCATCTGAAGCGGATGGGTATGCTAAGCAGTTAATGGTTGACCTGGACGTTGATGAAGATGTAGCGCTTATTTTAGTTCAAGAAGGTTACACGACGATTGAAGAAATTAATTTTTCGGATTTAGATGACTTGTCAGCTATTGAAGAGTTTGATGAAGATATTGCAGAAGAGCTTCAACAACGCGCAAAAGACGCCTATTTAATTAAAGCGATCGCTTCAGAGGAAGTGCTAGAAGAGCACGAGCCTGCTGAAGACCTTCTTGGAATGGAAGAAATGGATCGCGAATTGGCTTATAAGTTAGCGAGCAAAGGCGTGATTACAATGGAAGATTTGGCGGATCTTGCGACTGATGAGTTGCTCGAAATAGTCGCTATTGATGAAGAGCGTGCTACAGCGCTGATTATGAAAGCACGTGAACCTTGGTTCGCTGAGTAAGTAACAAACTCCCTGGAGAAAGAAGCATGGCAGATATTACAGTTCAACATTTAGCAAAAGTAGTTGGTACGACAGCTGAGAAGTTAGTCGAGCAACTAAAAGATGCGGGTGTAAAAGGTAAAACAATAACCTCAACGCTTAGTGAAGACGATAAAGTAAAGCTATTGGCTCACCTTCGAGAGAGTCATGGAAAAGCAAAGAAAGACATTAGTGCGCCTAAGAAAATGACGCTGAAGCGCAAGCCAGTTGTTACAGAGCTGAAGCAGTCCAAAAGTCGTGGAGCAGGTTCGGTTAGTATTGAAGTGCGAAAAAAGAAAGGTGCCGGGCGTTCAGCAGAGGAAGTTGCGAGCGGCCTAAGTGCCGAGGAATTTGAAGAAGCAAAAAAAGCAGCTGAGGCACATCAGCTGCTAATGGAAGAGCAAGGCGCTGCTCGTGAAAAAGAACAAGAAAGAGTCAGTAAAACCCAAGAAGCAAAAGATAAGGTTGAGGCTGAAAAGCAGGCTAAATTAGATGAGCAACAAGCTATTGAGGATGCTGCAAAAGCAGCCGAAGAAGCTGAAAAGGCGGCTAAGCAAGCAGAAATAGAAGCTGCTAAAGCAAAAGAAGCGGCAAAAGCAGAGCCTGAACAAAAACCTAAATCAGTTGTCCAGACCAAAGTGGCAAGCCCTGAAATAATGGCTAGAGTTAAAGCAGATGCTGATGCTAAGAAAGCGCAAGAACTTGCGCGTAAGCCAGACAAGAAAAAAGCAGGCTCCAAGTTTGGTGGAGGTGTCTTGCACGTGGATAAAAAGCCACGACGGAACAAAAAAAAGGGTCCTCAAAGAACGCGTGATATTCGTCTTGCATCAGATGATAAGCATGGTTTTGAAGTGCCTACGAAAACGATTACCTATAATGTAGAAATCCCAGAAAGCATTATCGTTTCAGACCTTGCTCAACGTATGAAAGTTAAGGCTGGCGAGGTTATTAAAACCCTAATGGGTTTAGGGACAATGGCCACTATTAACCAACCGTTGGATCAAGAAACAGCTGTTATTGTGGTTGAGGAAATGGGCCATAAGGTTATATTACGAAGTGATGAAGATATTCAGGCTGAGTTATTGGCTGATGTTATAGAGCAAGATGGCGAAGAGTTACCACGCGGCCCAGTTGTAACCATTATGGGTCATGTTGACCATGGTAAAACATCATTACTTGATTATATTCGTGAAAGTAGAGTTGCCGCCGGTGAGTCTGGAGGTATTACTCAGCATATTGGTGCTTATCGTGTGAAACAAGGCAATAGCATGGTGACGTTCATTGATACTCCAGGGCACGCGGCCTTTACAGCGATGCGTGCACGTGGCGCACAAATAACTGATTTGGTTATTTTAGTTGTTGCCGCAGATGACGGTGTGATGCCACAAACAAAAGAAGCGGTAGAGCATGCGAAAGCGGCGGGCGTACCGATGATTGTTGCGGTCAATAAAATGGATAAAGAAGGTGCGCAACCTGACCGTGTTCGAAACGAGTTATCACAAATTGAAGTTACACCGGAAGATTGGGGTGGGGATACTCAGTTTGTTAATATTTCCGCATTAACCGGTGATGGTGTTGATGAGTTATTAGAATCGATTGCATTGCAAGCGGAATTGTTAGAACTAAAAGCACCCGTTGATGTGGCTGCGGTTGGTGTAGTGATTGAATCACGTCTTGATAAAGGGCGCGGCGCGGTCGCTACCATTTTGGTTCAAAAAGGCACCTTGAAAATGGGTGATTATATTGTTGCCGGTGAAGCGCACGGCCGTGTTAAAGCGATGTTTGATGAACATGGTAAGGCCGTTAAAGCAGCGACGCCTGCAGTGCCAGTGGAAGTATTAGGTCTATCTAGCGCAACTGAGGCAGGTGTGGAAGTATATGCAGCGCCAACTGAGCGTAAAGCGCGTGAAATTGCCGAGTTCCGTCAAATTAAATCCAAACAAGCAAGACAAGCTAAACAGCAAGCAGCAAAATTAGAGCAAGCTTTTTCTCAGATGGAAGAAGGTGAAAGTGCAACACTTAATGTATTACTGAAAGCTGATGTGCATGGTAGCTTGGAGGCACTAAAGTCTTCATTAACCAGTTTGTCAACCGATGAAGTAAAAGTGTCGATTATCGCCGGCGGTGTTGGTGGAATCAATGAAAGTGATGTGAATTTAGCAGCGGCGTCGGATGCGTTGATTGTTGGTTTTAATACACGTGCTGATGCGAGTGCGCGCCGTATGATTGAAAACCGAGGCGTGTCAGTTCGTTACTACAGCATCATTTATGACGTGATTGATGATGTACGTGATGCATTGTCAGGCTTGTTAGCACCAGATATTAAAGAGCAAATTGTTGGTATCGCCAACGTTCGTGATGTCTTTAAATCCCCTAAACTTGGTGCGATCGCAGGTTGCATGGTGACAGAAGGGTTTGTTAGAAAAGACTTACCGATTCGTGTGTTGCGAGACAACGTGGTGATTTATGAAGGGCAATTAGAATCATTAAGGCGATTTAAAGATGATGTGCAAGAAGTTAAATCTGGCATGGAGTGTGGTATCGGCGTTAAAAATTACAATGATGTGCAAGATGGCGATCAAATCGAAGTATTTGAACGTATTGAAGTTAAACGTAAGCTGTAATTAGCGATTAATGCCTAGAGAGTTTTTACGTTTTCAACGAGTATCACGCCAACTTCAGCGAGAGTTAGGCGAGATTCTTCAGCGTGACTTGCGTGACCCTGATGTCGGGTTTGTAACCGTTAATGATGTTGAGGTCACTAAAGACTTGGCGCTTGCAAAAGTCTATATCGGCGTTTTAACCACGAAAGATGATGAGAATAAGCAATCGAGTATCGTGGCATTAAATCGCGCTTCAAACTATATTCATGGCGTTGTTTCAAAGCGGATGCGAATGAGAATGGTGCCGGAGTTAAGGTTTTTTTTAGATGAGTCTATCGAACAGGGTATTAAAATGGATGCGTTGCTGAAGGCAACAGATCCTGATAAAGAGAAGTAAAGCGTGGCGAATCGTAAAAAGAAAGGCCGTGATGTTAGCGGTATTCTCATTTTAGATAAGCCACTTAATATATCGTCTAATCAGGCAGTTCAACGAGTTAAACGGTTATATGACGCGAAGAAGGTCGGTCATACGGGTAGCTTAGACCCTCTTGCTTCTGGTGTGTTACCTATTTGCTTAGGTCATGCAACGAAGGTATCGCAATATTTATTAGCATCTGATAAAACATATCAATTCACCATGCGCTTGGGTCAAACCACGAGCACCGGCGATGTTGAAGGTGAACTGGTCTGTGAAAAAAAAAATCCTCTGATAGATTTGGATGCGTTGAATCAACTTCTTGATAAGTTCACAGGTGATATTCAGCAGATCCCACCCATGTATTCTGCACTAAAGCACAAGGGTCAGCGTTTATATGCGTTGGCCAGACAAGGTCAGGTCGTTGATAGACCTGCACGAAGTGTCAAGATTAAATCCTTAACATTACTGTCTAGAACGTCTGATAGTTTAACGTTGGAAGCTTGCTGCACAAAAGGAACATACATTCGTACATTAGCAGAAGATTTAGGGAATGCACTGGGATGTGGGGCTCATGTTACTTTTTTGAGAAGAATAAAAACGGGCCCGTTTGCTTTAGCTAAAGCCGTTACATTAGAGCAGTTAGAGCTAGTTCAAGGTGATTTTGCGGCATTAGATGGCTTGTTGCATAGTCTAGATATGGCGTTACAAGATTATCCAGCAATGAGTTTCAGCGATGAAGATAAGAGTTATTTGTGTCTAGGCCGGAAAATTCAGGTTGAAGATGTAGTTTGTGAGCCCTTGATTCGATTGAATGATATGAATGGGGCGATTTTTGGTTTAGGTAAATGGGACGGTGATCATCAACTGGCCCCAGTTAGAATTTTTGTATAGGTGATGCAATAAGTGGTTTTAGCTTGTTAGCCGTGATTGTCAAGAGTACAATGTGCTGTTTTTTCAAGATTAATATAATAGAAAGTGGAGTAAGGAATATGTCGTTCGGTACAGAACAAAAGCAAGAAATTGTTAAAGAATATGCGTTATCAGAAGGTGATACAGGATCTCCAGAGGTTCAAGTTGCTTTGTTAACGGGGAGAATCAATCATTTGACACCGCATTTTTCTGAGAACAAAAAAGATCATCACTCACGTCAAGGGTTATTAAGAATAATTAATCGCCGTCGTAAGTTACTAGATTACTTAAAAGGCAAAGACGTAGAACGTTACCGTGCATTGATTGCGCGTTTAGGTTTAAGAAAGTAAAAGACAAATAATAGGCAGGCATAAATAGTGAATTCAGTAAAAAAAGAGTTTCAGTTCGGCAATCAGACGGTTTCATTTGAAACAGGCGAAATCGCACGTCAAGCAGATGGTGCAGTATTAGTAGAAATAGATGGCACCATCGTTTTAGTAACAGCGGTAGGAAAGCGTGAAGGCGGAGAAAATAACTCTTTCTTCCCCTTAACCGTGAATTACCAAGAAAAAACCTACGCAGCGGGCAAAATCCCAGGTGGCTTTTTCAAACGCGAAGGTCGTCCGAGTGAAAAAGAAACACTGACTTCACGACTTATTGATCGCCCAATTCGTCCACTGTTTCCAAAAGGTTATAAAAACGAAACTCAAATTATCGCGACTGTTATCTCACTAAACCCAGAAGTTGATCCAGATATTCCGGCTCTTTTAGGTGCATCAGCTGCATTAGCGATTTCTGGACTGCCATTTGATGGTCCTATTGGTGCTGCACGTGTTGGTTACATTGATGGTGAATACGCACTAAACCCATCTAAGTCAGCATTAGAGAAATCTCAACTGGATTTAGTTGTTGCTGGTACAGCTGACGCTGTGTTAATGGTTGAGTCAGAAGCAGATTGTTTACCTGAAGATGTCATGTTAGGTGCTGTGACATTTGGCCACGAGCAAATGCAAGCAGCTATTACAGCGATTAATGAGTTAGCTGCTGAAACGGGCAAGCCTCGTATGGAATGGGTTGCACCAGAGGTTAACCAACCTTTAGTTGATAAAGTGGCAGAATTAGCCAATGCAGGTATCGCAGATGCTTACACTGTATTAGTTAAATTAGACCGTCAAGAAAAACTAAAAGAAGTTCGTAAGGCGGTTGTCGCTCAATTAGAAGACGAAGATGCCGATGAAGTGAAAGACATTTTTGGCTCTCTTGAAAAGAAACACGTTCGTGGTTTAGTGCTTTCCACAAAACAGCGTATCGATGGTCGTGATTTAGAAACTGTTCGTCCTATTTATGTTCGTACAGGCGTATTACCTCGTGCACACGGTTCGGCATTATTCACGCGTGGTGAAACTCAAGCATTAGTGGTCGCAACACTTGGAACAGACCGTGATGCACAAATGATTGATGCGGTTGAAGGTGAATACCGTGATAGCTTTATGTTGCACTATAACTTCCCTCCATATTGCGTCGGTGAAACTGGTTTTGTTGGTTCTCCAAAAAGGCGTGAAATTGGCCATGGTCGATTAGCAAAACGCGGCATGATGGCAGTATTGCCAAGCCAAGAAGATTTCTCATACGTGCTTCGTGTTGTAGCTGAAGTTACTGAGTCAAATGGTTCAAGTTCTATGGCCAGTACTTGTGGCACTAGTCTTGCGTTAATGGACGCGGGTGTGCCAACAAAAGCGCCAGTAGCGGGTATTGCGATGGGTCTTATTAAAGAAGGCGACGACTACGCTGTACTGTCTGATATTTTAGGCGATGAAGATCACTTGGGTGATATGGACTTTAAAGTATCCGGTACAGACTCAGGTGTGACAGCGCTGCAAATGGACATCAAAATTCAAGGTATTACACCTGAAATCATGTCTAAAGCGTTAGAGCAAGCTAAAGGCGGCAGACTGCATATCTTAGAAAAAATGAATGCTGAATTGTCAGCTGGTCGTACAGAAATGTCTGACTTTGCACCGCGTATTTTAACGTTGAAAATTGATCCAGCTAAGATTCGTGATGTTATCGGTAAAGGCGGCGTGACTATCCGTGCCATTACTGAAGAAACAGGTGCGGCGATTGATATTACTGATGACGGTGTTGTTAAGGTTGCGTCGGTAGATCGTGAAGCAGGTGAGAAAGCACTTAAACGTATTGAAGATATTACTGCCGAAGTTGAAGTAGGAAGAGTCTATGAAGGTAAAGTTGTACGATTAATGGACTTCGGTGCATTCGTATCAATTTTACCGGGTAAAGATGGATTGGTTCATATTTCACAAATTTCAGAAGATCGCGTTGAAAAAGTGAGTGATAAACTGGCTGAAGGCGATGTTGTGAAGGTTAAGGTGCTTGAAGTCGATCGCCAAGGTCGTGTTCGCTTAAGTATGAAGGAAGTAGATTAATTTTCTAAATGACGGTCAACGAATAATGGTTAATTCACGCATCATCAAAAAGTACCCTAATCGCCGTTTATATGACACGGAGATCAGTAAATACGTGACACTGAACGATGTGCGTCAGTTGATTATTGATCGTGAGCCAGTGAAAGTAGTTGATGCCAAATCTAAAGAGGATTTAACCCGTAGTGTGTTATTGCAAATTATTCTTGAGCAAGAAGAAGATGGCGAGCCAATAATGAGTGCTCAAATGCTGGAACAATTGATCCGTTTTTATGGTGACCCGTTCCAGCATAATTTTGCCAATTACCTTGAAAACTCAGTGAAGCTAATTGCTGAACAAAGAGCTAAGGTAAGAAGTCAACTTCAGCAAGCGGCAGACCCCTTTGCGCTAATGACCTCATTAGCCAATCGAAATATGGAAGTTTTTAAGGAAATGCAGGAAGGTTTATTTAAAAAAGTGATGCCTGGGCCATCCAGAAAAAAAGATAAGTAAAGAAAGTGTTTGAAGAAAAAGCCTCGTTATCGAGGCTTTTTTTATGCCTAGAAGAAAGTTATTTACATAATGTTTGAAAAGAAATCAAATACATTAGTGATGCCTTTATAGCAGAGAAATTAGTAAAATCAATGATATGAATAACGACAATGACGCAATAGGATTTGATAGTGAGCATTTTCTTAAAACGCTCACTCAAAAACCAGGTGTTTATCAAATGCTTGATCAACGAGGTATGTGTATCTACGTTGGTAAAGCAAAAAATCTTAAAAAACGTGTTTCAAGTTATTTTAATAAGACTGATAAAGATGCAAAAAAGAGAGTCATGGTTTCTCATGTACGTCATATTGATGTTGTCGTTACACATACTGAAGGTGAGGCATTGCTGCTTGAGAATCAATTAATTAAGCAACTAAAGCCGCGTTATAATATTTGTTTAAGGGATGATAAAAGTTATCCTTTTATTTATTTATCTTCTCAGCAAACCTTTCCTAGGTTGACGTTTCACCGCGGGGCTAAAACAAAAAAAGGACAGTATTTTGGTCCCTATCCAAGTGCAGGAGCGGTAAGAGATAGCCTCCATGTTTTACAAAAGCTTTTTCCAGTCAGGCAATGCGACGATAGTTATTTCAAAAATAGGTCGCGCCCGTGCCTGCAGTATCAAATTAAACGATGTACAGCCCCCTGTGTAAACCTGATCAGCGAGCATGACTATAAAGATGATGTAGACCATACAGTGCTTTTTTTAGAAGGTAAAAATAGTCGCTTAATTAATGATTTAGTAAAAAAAATGGAATCGTCAGCAGAAGATTTGAATTTTGAAAAAGCGGCTCAATTTCGTGATCAAATTGCCCAATTAAGAAAACTAATGGAGCGTCAATATGTCAGTGGTAATGAAGGCGACTTGGATGTTGTTGCGTGTGAAATACTCCAACATATAGCGTGCGTTCAAGTGTTCTTTATCCGTAATGGTCAGCATATTGGGAACCGTACTTTTTTCCCAAAAGTACCGCATGGTAAAAGCGAAGAAGAGGTGCTGAGTGCGTTTATCTTGCAGTTTTATTTAGATAAGGAGTTGCCTAAAACAATTGTTTTAAGCCATGACCTAATCGAGCGTGAGCTGACGCAAGAAATTTTTAACGCGAAAGCTGAAAGAAAGGTGAGCTTGATCAATAAGCCAAGGGCTGAAAGAGCTCGTTGGCTTAAAATGACAAAAAATAATGCGCTAACTGCATTAACGCAACACATAGAAAGTAGAGAAAATACACGTGGGCGCCTTAGAAAGCTGTCAGAATTGTTAGGTGTCAGTAATGATATTAAACGTATGGAATGTTTCGATATAAGCCATTTGCAAGGAGACCAAACGGTTGCATCATGTGTTGTTTTAAATGAAGAAGGGCCATTGAAATCGGACTATCGCCGTTTTAACATTACTGGAGTGACGGCCGGAGATGATTATGCGGCATTATCTCAAGCGGTTACGCGGCGGTTTATTCGTGCTAAAAAGAACGAGCATGTGAAGCCTGATTTATTAATTATTGATGGTGGCAAAGGGCAGGTTACCGCTGTCAAAGAAGCATTAAGTAATATTGATTACGAAGACATTTTTATTATTGGGATATCAAAAGGAAGTGATAGAAAGGTGGGCATGGAAAAAATTTACCGTGCCAGTGATGGAGAGGTGCTAATTCTTTCGTCAGATGAGCCTGCTTTGTTAGTGGTTCAACAAATACGAGATGAAGCGCACCGTTTTGCAATAAGTGGGCATCGACAGCAACGGGGCAAGGCAAAGAAGAAATCAACACTTGAGAAAATTGAAGGATTAGGTCCTAAACGTAGGCAGCAATTGCTTAAGCAGTTTGGTGGTTTGCGTGAAATACAATCAGCTGGTGTTGAAGATTTATGTACCGTTGATGGTATTAATAAATCGTTAGCACAGCGCGTCTATGACTTCTTTCATGACGGAGGAGGTATATAAAATGCTATTATACGAACATATACGCCCACTTTTTAGTTAAATGATTCTTAATATTCCAACTATACTAACGCTACTTCGTATCGCTTCGATTCCAATTATTATGGTCATTTTCTATTGGCCGATTGAAGAATCGAGACTGTGGTGTTCGTTGATATTTATTGTTGCATCATTTACCGACTGGGTTGATGGCTTTTTAGCAAGGAAACTAAATCTACAAACAGCGTTCGGTGCGTTTCTTGACCCAGTTGCTGATAAGCTAATGGTTGTTATTATTTTAGTGCTTATTGTTCAGGCTGATCCAGCTATCTATATCGCCTTACCTGTGGCTATTATCATTGGGCGTGAGGTAACGGTTGCCTCATTACGTGAGTGGATGGCAGAAATAGGGCAGCGCTCCGTCGTAAAAGTGTCTAGGCTAGGTAAATATAAAACAGGTTTTCAAATGTTCTCCATTGTCTGCTTGCTTTTCAATGCGGATGTCTATGGAATTCCTGTACGTGGTATTGGCATAGCGGCTATTTATGTTGCTGCTATTTTGACGCTTTGGTCAATGTGGCATTATATTCAGCTTGCACTGCCAGAATTTAAAAAATAGTAGACATTCTAACTTGACAGTTTAGCTACGGAAGATAGAATACACGGCCTTAAAGCGGGAATAGCTCAGTGGTAGAGCACAACCTTGCCAAGGTTGGGGTCGCGAGTTCGAATCTCGTTTCCCGCTCCAATTTTAAACCGTGTTACCACCACGGTTTTTCTGTATTAAGTCCCTCTGGCTGAGTGGCAGAGTGGTTATGCAGCGGCCTGCAAAGCCGTGTACAGCGGTTCGATTCCGCTCTCAGCCTCCATAATGAAGATAGAAACAGACTTTCGGCATCTATGTATGTCCTGTTTTATAATTCTTTTTCTGTTGTTTGTTTTCGTCGTCAATTTAAGTGCCGCTCTCTAAGTAGCAAATAATGCGAGATATTTGATCTATAAATAGACCCAGGGTAGCGATTGTCAAGATAAAAGGATTGAAAGCTTTTAAATTGTTATAAAACAGTTAAGAAAAAGGTAGCGAGGTAATGGTCCGAATTAAATAATATACTTAGCAAAATACTGACCTTTATTCTTGATAGTTTTTAATAAGGTAATCAAGAAGAAGTGCTTCAAAATGTCGTATAATCATCCGTATTTATTCACCTTACCTGGGAGCACGGAGAGACGATGAGCGTTAAAAAGTCCAAAATTATATATACTTTAACTGATGAAGCACCCATGTTAGCGACCGCTTCATTTTTACCCATTGTTGAGACGTTTGCGGCTTCAGCTAATATAGATATTGAATTGAGTGATATCTCTTTAGCAGCAAGAGTTCTCGCGATTTTTTCTGATCAGCTGCCAGAGGGGCAACAAACAACCGATGCGCTCTCCGAATTAGGGCTTTTAACACAAGACCCTGATACAAATATTATTAAATTACCCAACGTTAGCGCCTCAGTACCTCAATTAAAAGAGGTCATTAATGAGTTGCAAGAGAAAGGCTTTAATATCCCCAGTTATCCTGAAGACCCCCAAACAGATGATGAGAAAGCGCTGCAAGTAAAGTTTGGTAGAGCGTTAGGTAGTGCTGTTAACCCTGTGTTACGTGAAGGGAATTCTGATCGTCGCGCACCAAAAGCGGTAAAAGAATATGCTCAGAAGAATCCTCACTCTATGGGTAAATGGAGCCAGGCTTCAAGAACTCACGTATCACATATGCAATCAGGTGATTTTTACTCCAGTGAGAAAAGTTTAACGTTAGATAGCGACTGTAAGGTAAAGATTGAATTTGTAGCAAAAGATGGCGAAGTAACCGTTTTAAAGAAAAATATACCTCTTTTAAAAGGTGAAATCATAGACAGTATGTTTATGAGCAAGAAGGAATTGTGCCAATACCTTGAAGATGAGATGAACGATGCAAAAGAAACGGGAGTCATGTTTTCATTTCATGTGAAAGCGACCATGATGAAAGTATCTCATCCCATCGTTTTTGGGCACGCAGTTAAGATATATTACAAAGATTTATTTGAAAAACACGGCCAGTTGTTTGATGAGTTAGGCGTTAACCCAAATGATGGGCTAAGCAGTGTTTATGAGCATATTGAGAAGCTACCTGCGTCAATCAAAGAAGAAATACTTGCTGATATGCACGCTTGTTATGAAACACGCCCTGAGTTGGCTATGGTGGACTCTGCTAAGGGAATATCTAACTTACATACACCTAATGAAGTGATTGTTGATGCGTCTATGCCTGCGATGATTCGTGCGGGCGGTAAAATGTGGGGCCCTGATGGTAAGTTGAAAGACACTAAAGCGGTGATGCCGGAAAGTACCTTTGCTAGAATTTATCAAGAAATTATCAATTTTTGTAAAACTCACGGCGCTTTTGATCCAACCACAATGGGCACGGTTCCTAATGTTGGCCTGATGGCTCAAAAAGCAGAAGAGTACGGGTCGCATGATAAGACATTTGAAATGGTGGCAGATGGACGTACGCGAATCGTTGATGATGAAGGGAATGTATTGCTTGAAATGGATGTTGAAGAAGGTGATATCTGGAGAATGTGCCAAGTAAAAGATGGTCCTATTCAAGATTGGGTGAAACTAGCGGTGAGCCGTGCGCGCATCTCAAAGACGCCGGCAGTTTTTTGGTTAGATGAGTACCGTCCACATGAAAATGAATTGATCAAAAAGGTTGAAACCTACCTTGGTGATCATGATCTAACGGGTGTTGATATTAGTATCATGTCTCAAACCAGAGCCATGCGTTATACACTAGAACGAATTTTACGCGGTAAGGATACTATTTCTGTGACGGGCAATATTCTGCGTGACTACTTAACCGACTTATTCCCAATTCTGGAGTTAGGTACCAGTGCTAAAATGCTATCTATTGTGCCTCTAATGGCCGGTGGTGGCCTGTTTGAAACTGGCGCGGGTGGTTCAGCACCGAAGCATGTTAAGCAACTATTAGAAGAAAACCATTTGCGTTGGGATTCGTTAGGTGAGTTTTTAGCGCTGTGTGCTTCACTAGAGCATACGGCTATTACAAATGATAACGCTAAGGCCGGTGTATTGGCAAAAACGTTGGATGAAGCGACAGCTAAGTTACTTGATACTGGAAAATCGCCTTCACGTAAAACAGGTGAGTTAGATAACCGTGGCAGTCATTTTTATATTGCATTGTATTGGGCGCAGGCACTTGCTGAGCAGACAGATAATGAGGAGTTACAGGCTCATTTCAAGCCATTAGCTAAGGCCTTAACTGATAATGAAGAAGGGATTGTTAGTGATTTGACAACGGATCAATGGCATGCAGTAGATATTGATGGTTATTACAAACCAGATCTAGATAAGGTCAGAGAAATTATGAGGCCTTCAGCATTGTTCAATGAGGCACTTGCTTCGGTTAAGTAAATTATTCGAGAAAAACTGTGAAGTTGAACCTGATGCTTAGTTAATAAGCATCAGGTTTTTTTTATGAATAAGGTAATGGTTTTGGAGGTTTGTTATTTGGCATGGTGCCATTAACGTAGTTATTTCAGAGCGCTTTACTTGATATATCGAGCAGCTGTTCATAACAATTTCCTTGCTCTGGAAACTCTGCAATACCAATTTTAGCGTTTAGTTTGATGGCTGACCCGTCCAATAATATGATAGGTTGGGCTAATTCATTTTTGAGTTTTTCAACGAGTATAGGGACATGCTCCTTACTGGTTTCAATCGTAAGGCTAGCGAAATTCATTCCATCCATGTGAGCATAAATATCTGAATCACGTGCCTTAGAAAGTAACCTATCTGCAATAGCTTTGAGGGCAAGGTCATTCTGTTGGTTATTAATCTCACTGGTATGTGGATCAAATGAAATAAACAACATGACGGCCTTTGCGTGAGTTCGAGTGCAAAACTCTAGTAGCTCCTTCGTTTGTTCTTTAAATATGCTTGAGTCTGGTAGGCCAGTAATGGAGCAAAGGTTTTCTTTTTGATTAATATTCATTAGCTTTTATTTATTTCTATCAGTAAGTATTAATAATGGCAGGTTATTTAGAATTTACTAGATTGGACCTATAAAAAGTATGATAAATATTGTGTACTTGAAATACGATAAATTGACACAGGCACTTATTGCCAGCATGGGACTCTGATAGAGTAGTTAGAGCTTAATTTTTAATACATTTATGATGACAACGTCTCCTAATAAAGCCATTTCTGCACCTGATGAGAACCTAAGGCGTTTGTTATCGTTACGGGCGTTGAATATTAGTGGGCAATTAACGGCTATTTTGACGGCAATTTATTATCTGGGGTTGGATTTGCCGATTAAACCCTTGGCCTTCATTTTCATTGGCTTAATGGCATGGAGTTTATTGTCATTACTTTTATTAAAAAAGAGACCAAGTCTTACCGATACTAGGTTCTTTGTTCAGTTAATCGTTGATGTGTTCGCACTAACCGCTATTTTATATTTCACAGGTGGGGCCACTAATCCCTTTGCCTGGTTTTTATTGGTCCCACAGAGTATAGCTTCTACTTTGCTGTCACGGGCGCATGTTTGGTTAATGGCGCTGCTAACCTCGTTATCATATACCTTGCTGGTGTTTTATTATCAGCCATTAGTTTATGTCGATCACCCTATGGACATGGGTGCCGGGGGGCACTTTGCAGAGCATATTATTGGTATGTGGATTGGCTTCGTATTATCTACTTTTTTGTTGGCTTATTTTGTGGCGGGGATGGCGGAATCATTGCGAAAAAGGAACGGGCTTTTGTCGCAAATGCAAGAGCGAATGTTTAGGGATGAACGTTTAGTGGCTTTGGGTACCTTAGCAACTGGCGCAGCACATGAATTAGGGACTCCATTAGGAACAATGAGTGTTGTGGCTCATGAGTTGAAATTAGAGCTTGAGCAAGAAGGTAACCAGTCGGCGAGTCAAATGTTGACTATTATTAACGGGCAAATAAAACGGTGTAAGGAAGTGTTGTCAAGTATCACAGAAACGGCGACAACTGAAAAGTTTGATGCTGGCCAGTTGTTGCCAGTTGTTGATTATATTGAAAAAGTTATTGCCCAGTGGCGAATTTCTAATTTAAATGTGAATTTAATTGAAGTGGTTAGTGGAAAAGGGGCTGGCCCTAAACTTATTTCGGATATAGCGCTGACGCGGGCATTGATCAATATTTTGGATAATGCAGCGCAAGTATCACCTCATTATGTTCGTCTGACGATTAACTGGAATAATGACAATATCAATCTTATGATTGAGGATGAAGGCAAAGGTATGGATGAGGTTCAGCTTATTCAGCTGGGTAAGCATATGATGACTTCTAAAGACGATGGATTGGGCATTGGAATTTATATCACCCAAGCGACCTTGGAACGGCTAGGTGGCGATATTAAATGGGAAAACCGGCAACCAAAAGGTGTTCGTGTGACTATCCATCTTCCGCTAATTAAATAGAAAACTCAACATATCATGAATCATGACAACGTGAGAATGCTAATTATTGACGACGACGAAGTTTATTGTTCAGTTTTGAGCGATGCGTTTATACGTAGAGGCTTTGATGTTCAGTCAGCACACACTGAAGAGCAAGCGACTGAAAAAATAGATGACTTTGAACCTGAAATGGCAGTTGTCGATTTGAGATTAGGGCGAAGCTCTGGCCTACATTTAATAAAACGTCTTAAGCAAAAGGATGAGAATACAAAGGTTGTTATGTTAACGGGCTATGCGAGCATTGTGACTGCCGTGGAGGCTGTCAAGTTAGGTGCTATACAATATATTACTAAACCAGCAAATGCAGATGAAATTTTAGCTGCATTTGAACAACAAAATGCCGACTCAGGTGTCAAAGTATCGGATAAACCTTTATCTGTTAAACGCTTAGAATGGGAGCATATGCAAAAAGTCTTATTGGAGTGTGGAGGGAATGTTTCTGAAGCAGCCAGACAACTCAATATGCACCGACGGACGTTACAAAGAAAGCTGGCTAAACGACCAGTACGACAGTAAGGGCTTTTTATAGGTTTTTGAATCAGAAATTTTTATTTGGCATGAAGAGTCGTTGATAGCTCGAAGAAATTTGGCTGTTAGCCCTAGGTGGGGAGCGATACAAGGCGACAGTTAATAAGTCAGTGTGAAATGAATAAAGTATGTCCACTAAGAAAAAATAGTTAAAACTTCATTCTCTCTTCTTGATTGATGGAACGCAATGATGGACAATCCTCATCCTGAATTACACCAACGAACAATGGTGACTCATGTCGGTCCCCTCGCAACGTGAAGTCGTGAACCCCGCCAGGCCCGGAAGGGAGCAACGGCAGCGATGGAATCGTGTGCCGGGGTGTGGCTGGCATGAGTTACCACCCATTATTTAGTCACATTTTTGTAGATCTACATGGCTAAAAATTCGCACAAAGTCACCGCCTTTGTTACCCTATAAAACTTATGAGTTATAAAGTCTTTGCAAGAAAATGGCGCCCGTTAAATTTTGCTCAAGTCGTTGGGCAGGAACATATTGTGCGCGCCTTAATCAATGGGCTTGAACATGATCGACTGCATCATGCTTATTTGTTCACAGGGACACGAGGTGTTGGTAAAACGACCATTGCGAGGGTGCTGGCTAAGGCGCTGAATTGCCCTAATGTAGTGGAAGCTGAACCCTGTGGAAAGTGTGATACCTGCTTAGAAGTTGATCAAGGCTGCTACCCGGATTTAATTGAAGTGGATGCAGCCTCTCGAACAGGTGTTGATGACACACGAGACTTACTAGAAAATGTTCAGTACTCACCTAGTCGAGGTAAATACAAAGTTTATTTGATTGATGAAGTTCATATGTTTTCCAAAAGCAGTTTTAACGCACTGTTAAAAACCTTGGAAGAGCCACCGGCTCATGTGAAGTTTTTGCTAGCGACTACCGATCCGCAGAAAATGCCAGTGACTGTCTTGTCACGCTGTTTGCAATTTAACCTTAAACGTTTATTACCAGACCAGATTGAAGGGCAGTTTAAGCTGATTTTAGATAGCGAAGGCATTGAATATCAGCATCAGGCAACGGAACTATTAGCACGCGCGGCTGATGGCAGTATGCGTGATGGCCTTAGTTTGTTAGATCAAGCTATTGTGCATGGTAATGGCGGCCTGCTTGAGAGCGATGTGATTGATATGCTCGGCAGTGTGGCACGAGAGCCAGTACTTGATCTACTGAATGCGTTATTAACGAGACAAGGTGCAGCGGTATTAGACAGTATTCAGCAACTTGACGAGTTTGCGCCTGATTATGCTGAAGTTTTACAGTCGTTATTAAACTACTTACATCAAATCGCTGTGTGTCAAATAGTGGGTAATGAGGCGGAGGATAAGTCTTTAAGCTTGCTCGCGCAGGAGCTGACTAAAGAAGATGTTCAGCTGTATTATCAAATCGCATTGATAGGGCAAAAAGACCTGCCGTTAGCACCAACGCCTAAAGTTGGGTTCGAAATGTTAATGTTACGTATGCTAGCGTTTGCTCCCGTTCAATTGGATGGTGCTAGTGATAAGCCGGCCACTGAGCAGCGGGGAATAGCCCAGACTACTGCAGCAAAAATAAGTGAGCCTTCGCCTTCAGTCGTAGCGGTGCAACCAGCGGTTGAGAGCAACAAGAGTACTGAGTCATTTAAAAAAGCGCCGAAACTGGTCATCCCAGAAAAAAAAACACTTAAAAATATAGAGGCAGGAAAAATACTGCAGTCAGAAGCAGTCAGTATTCCGGCAAAAGATATACCGCGGGCAGAAGCAGTCAATATTCCAACAAAAGATATCCCTATTGAGCAGCCCGCAGTAATACCTGAATCAGACCTTCCTTGGCATGAGCTTGTACCCACGTTAGGCCTTGATCCCATGACCCTTCAGTTAGCTAATAACGCAACCTTGGTAAAAGTGGGTGAACATGAGTGTGAGTTATTGCTGATGGATGGACATATATCACTCAATAAAAAATCAGAGTTGAATTTAGAGCAAGCATTAACAGTCCATTATGGTCGAAAGTTGCAACTTCGATTAACAGAAGGCGCGAAAGATATTGAAACGCCAAACAGTATTGCGAATGAAAAAGTAGCCGATAGGCAACGCGAAGCAGAAAAAGAAGTTAGGGATAGCCCAGTAGTCAAACAAATAATCGAGCTGTTTGACGCTAAGATTATTGAAGGCTCAATTAAACCAATAGATTAACTAGAGTACAGCACGGAGAAATGATGAAGAATCAATTAGGTGATTTGATGCAGCAAGCGCAAAAAATGCAGGAAAAAATGCAAGAGGCGCAGCAAAAATTAGCAGAACTTGAAGTAACCGGTGAGTCGGGTGCGGGTCTTGTAAAGGTCGTATTGACGGGTAAGCACGAAGCTAAACGGTTATCAATTGACCCCAGTTTAATCGCAGATAATGACCAAGAAATGCTAGAAGACCTGATTGTATCTGCCATTAATGATGCTGTTCGTAAGGTGGAAAATGAAAACAAAGAAAGCATGGCAGGTATGACGGCGGGTATTCCATTGCCACCGGGCTTTAAATTACCTTTTTAGCCATGTCAGCAGAACCGGTTCTTAATGATCTTATGCAAGCGTTACGCTGTTTGCCAGGTGTCGGCCAAAAGTCTGCCCAGCGTATGGCATTTCATTTGTTAGAACGTGACCGTCAAGGGGCGTTCAAATTGGCACAAAGTCTCGCTGAAGCAGTCGATAAAATTGGGCATTGTGCGACCTGTCAAACACTAACTTCGTCTGAAGTCTGTAGCCTGTGTTCTGATGAACGCCGGGAGCAACACGTATTATGTATAGTAGAAACCCCAGCTGATGTGATGGCAATAGAGGGTGCGACTTCTTTTAAGGGCGTGTACTTTGTACTGAATGGCCGCTTATCGCCATTAGACGGTTTAGGGCCGTCTGAAATTGGCTTAGATAAGCTTGTCGATAGGCTGAAATTAGGCATGATTGGAGAAATTATTTTAGCTACTAATCCAACCGTTGAAGGTGAGGCGACTGCGCACTATATCAGCGAGATGGCAAAGAAGAATAACGTTAAAGCAACACGAATAGCGCATGGCGTACCGTTTGGCGGTGAGCTGGAATATATTGATAGCGGAACGCTATCTCATGCGTTTAGTGGTCGTAGCGAAGTTTAAAGGAGCTAGCAATGAGTGATTGTTTATTTTGTAAAATGGTTAATGGTGAAATAACGCCAGATATTGTCTATGAGACAGATTCTGTTTTAGCGTTTAGAGACATTAACCCGCGCGCCCCAACGCATATATTAATTATCCCTAAAAAACATATTCCAACTTTGGCTGATATGGGCGATGACGATACGTTGTTAATGGGAGAAATTATGCAGGCGGCCAAAAAAGTGGCTGAAATAGAAGGCTTAGCCGATTCAGGTTACCGAACGGTGTTTAATTGCAAGCAAGATGCGGGGCAGGAGGTTTATCATATTCACCTGCATTTATTAGGTGGCCGAGCGATGCAGTGGCCGCCAGGCTAGTAGGCCAGTTTGTCTCGCAGTTTGAGATATCTTAAATAACGTTGTTTTGACACGCTGCCACTTTCAACCCCGTCTTTAACGGCGCACTTAGGTTCCTTTAAATGCAAGCAGTTAGAATATTTGCATTGGTTCGCTAACTGTTTTATTTCACGGTAGCCATAAGCTAAATTGTGCTCGGTAATATGTGCCAGGCCAAAAATATTGACCCCTGGACTATCAATAATGTCACCTCCTTCTGGTAATTTATATAAAGTGGATGAGGTGGTGGTATGTTTACCTAAACCAGAAGCGGTAGATAGTGCTTTTGTTTGAATGTCTAAATCAGGTAGTAAGGCATTGGTAATAGTGGATTTACCTACGCCTGATTGACCGACTAGGATGCTGGTTTGATCTTTTAATCGTTCCCTTAATGTGTCCAAACCCGTTTTGTCTACGGCACTGACTTCGATGACTTCGTAGTCAAGGCTTCTGTAGAGCAAGATTAATTCGTCCGTATTTTGTCTTGATTTTTCATCTAAAAGATCCACTTTATTTAATACAATAAGAGGCCTAATTCCTTGAAACTCACTAACGATGAGGTATTGATCGAGTAGCAGGGGGTCAATGTTAGGTTTGACGGCTAGAATAGCCACGATTTGATCTAAATTAGCGGCAACAGGTCTGGTCTGTCCATTTTTTGCTGGCCTTGAAAGCAAGGATCTTCGTTCTAATATTTTTTCGACACGCCCAGCGCCTTCTTCAGTTTTCATCCATTCGACATCATCTCCAACGGCGGGTTGTTGAAGTTGGGTACGTTTTTTACAACGGGCGGTTAGTCCATCTTCGCCTTCAACAATTAAGGCCTTACCCAGGTGTGCAACGATACGGCCTTTCATGAGTGGTTGGCTTTGCTGTTTAGCCGAGTTTGACTGTTTATTTATGATAACAAGTCCATATGACTAATTGAATTCACTGAGGAGCAATCAATCTGCGTTTTATTGGCTTTAAATACAGCTATGCTTAACTGTATTTTCACGAGATGCCTCAACATTAGGTGGTTGAATTGGCTAGTTTTTTTAAGTGATTAATTCTAATTCCTGCCGGTGGGTGACTATGGTGAAAGCTAGAATAGAGTGGGTCGGGTGTTAGTGTGCTCGCATTGTCACGATACAGTTTTACCAGTGCCTGAATTAAATATTCAGGTTTAGCTATAGTGCTTGCAAAGGCGTCGGCTTCAAATTCAAACTTTCGTTGGAAGTAACTACCCATGGGCTGCAAGAATGTCGTAAAAATGGGTAAAACCAAAATAAATAGCAGTAACGCTGCTGCGTTATTAATTTGTACAACGCCTAATCCATCAAAAAACCAGTTTTGCTGTTTAAGCCAACCTAAAAGGGCAAAGCCCATTAATGTAGTGATCGTTGAAACAATCATCTGTTTTGTGATGTGTTTGCATTTAAAGTGACCTAACTCATGAGCAAGCACCGCTTCAATTTCGTCTGTGTTAAGTGATTCAATTAACGTGTCATAAAAAACAATTCGTTTATTATTGCCAATGCCCGTAAAGTACGCATTGCCGTGTCCAGAGCGACGTGAGCCATCCATGACATAAATGCCTTTACTATTAAAACCGCAACGTTCAAATAATTGAGTGATGCGTGACGTTAGTTTTTCATCTTCAAGCGCTGTGAACTTATTAAATAACGGTGCAATAAACGTGGGGACTAGCCATGTCATTACAAATGTAAAGCTAATGGTCAGTAGCCAAGCATATAGCCACCAATATTGCCCCATCTCTCCCATTACCCAGAGTAAGGCATACAAAATGGGTGCGCCGATAACCAGCAATAAGGCGAGTTGTAAAAACTGATCTTTAATGAACTGGCCAACCGTAGAACGGTTGAAGCCAAATTGCTGTTCGATATTAAATGTTTGAAAAGCGTCGATAGGAAGTTCTATTAGATGAGTGGCTATAAATACGAACATCATTAACGCTACACCAGCCCAAAGGTCATTATAAATATAAGTTTGAGATGCATCGACAAGTATGTTGAGGAGGCCGCCTAAGGTTAATAGAACTAATATGCCGCTCCCTATTAAGGTGCTTAAATTAGCTAATTTGGTTTTGGCGACGGTGTAATCGGCAGCCTTTTGGTGGGCAGTTAAATCAATTTTTTCACTAAAGTCATTGGGTACTTTGCCACGATGGTGCATGATATAAGCCATTTGACGGCTATTAAGCCATAGGCTTAGTACTGTTGAAACTGATAAAAGAAAAAGAAATAGATAACTAAATTCATTCATGATTTTATTAACATAGGGTGTGTTAGTAAGGTTTTAATCAAGATAATAGGTAATACAATGTCTCAAGACAAACAAAACTTAATATGGATCGACCTTGAAATGACAGGTTTAGAACCGGCTACAGATTCTATCATTGAAATAGCAACGGTTGTTACGGATAAGGAGTTGAATATACTGGCGCAAGGGCCGGTATTGGCAGTACGCCAAACAAAAGAAACCATGGATGCAATGGATGACTGGAATCAAACACATCATGGTCAATCAGGGCTAATTGAACGAGTGTTGAACAGTCCATTAACAGAAAATGATGCGGAACTAGAAACGATTGAGTTTTTAGAGAAATGGGTGCCGAAAGGCGCTTCACCGATGTGTGGTAATAGTATTTGTCAGGATCGACGCTTTATGGCGAACTACATGCCAACGTTAGAAGCTTTTTTTCATTATCGAAACTTAGATGTCAGCACGTTAAAAGAGCTGGCGAGTCGTTGGGCGCCTGAAATAATGAAAGGCTTTAAAAAGCAAGCGACACACCAAGCATTGGATGACGTTATTGAGTCAATCGAAGAGCTTAAATATTACAGAAAAAACTTTATTAAAGCGGGTTAATCTAAATACTTATTAGCTACTTGAGAGGGCACGCCTTTTTAGATGCTGGGTTTATTTCAAAGGGCTTTAGGGTGACTTTCTTGTTGTTGAATAGCCCACTGTACGTGTTCGCGAATAATAGGGCTTTCGTCGTGTAACTTCTCTTTCAGCGTGCTGATGATGTGTTCATTATGCGGGGCATTGCCTAAGGCAACGGCAATGTTCCTAATCCAGCTTTCATAGCCAATCCTACGAATAGCCGAGCCTTCAGTGGTTGCCAAGAAGGTTTCTTCGTCCCACTTAAAAATATCAATTAAGTTGACGGTGTCTAAATGATGGCGAGCAATAAAGTCTTTCTCTTCCGTTAAGTTGGCAAACCTGTTCCATGGGCAGACTTGTTGGCAATCGTCACAACCATAAATACGGTTGCCTATTGCGTGACGAAACTCTACGGGAATGGAGCCTTTAAGCTCGATGGTTAAATACGATATACAGCGTCGTGCATCAACAATATAAGGGGCAACAATAGCCTTGGTTGGGCAAATATCAATACAGTCTGTACATCGTCCGCAATGTTCGTCAGCCGCGGTGTCAATAGGCAACGGTAAATCAACATATAGTTCACCTAAGAAAAACCAAGAGCCTGCCTCTTTGTTGAGCACATTACTGTGTTTACCGATCCAGCCTAAGCCGGCTTTTTGAGCAATAGCTTTTTCCATAACAGGAGCGCTATCGACAAATGCGCGATAGCCAAAAGCCCCGGTTTTTTGTTCGATGAGATCGGCGAGCTTCTGGAGTTTTTTTCTAATAACTTTGTGGTAGTCACGTCCTAAAGAATAACGTGAAATGTAGGCGCGAACGGGGTCTTTCATTAACGCGTCAGTTTGTTTCATCGGTTCTGGTAAATAATCCATGCGACATGAAATAATGCGAACTGTACCGGTGTGTAATTCATCAGGACGAGTACGTTTAGTGCCATGCTTTTGCATGTAATTTAAATCACCGTGAAAACCAGCATCAAGCCAGCTATTCAACTGCTCTTCAGCCGTTGATAAGTTAGTATCGGTAATGCCGACTTGTTGAAAACCAAGCGACTGCCCTAGTTGCTTTATTTCCTGTGCAAGTTGTTTGAAGTCGATGTTGTTTGCATCCATCTGCGGTAGGATACATTAAAATGCTAATTGAATTTACCCATCTATATTTAACACTATACAGAATGGCCTTTTATGTCTGAAATCATACAATCTAACGTTAGCGTATTGTCATTCGGTGAAATGATAAAATTGATGCCCTCTAGAGCTGAAGACTCGCATAAAGGTGACTTTGGCCATAGTTTATTAGTGGGCGGTAATACGGGATTTAGCGGTGCGATACGCTTAGCCTCAGAAGCGGCGTTAAGAGTGGGGAGTGGCTTAGTAAGCGTTGCTACAAAGGTAGAGCACGCAGCGTACATGACAATGTCCAGGCCGGAGCTGATGTGCCATGGAGTTGATGATAAAAAAACATTAACATCACTCAGCCAGAAATGTAACGTAATTGGACTAGGGCCGGGTTTAGGGCAAACACGCTGGTCAACTAAATTGTTTGAACAAGCGCTGGATGTTAGTTTACCGATGGTAGTCGATGCCGATGCGCTTAACTTATTATCGACATCGCCGCGAAAGAGTAACCGTTGGGTATTAACGCCACATGTTGGCGAGGCTGCGAGGCTATTGAACTGTTCGACAGAGCAAATTCAAAAAGATAGACCTGCAGCGATAAAAAAACTCCAGCATGAATACGGTGGAGTTGTTGTTTTAAAGGGCTCGGGTAGTTTGGTTTTCGATGGCACAGGTGATGTTTATATCTGCGATGCGGGGAATTCAGGTATGGCATCAGGTGGAATGGGGGACGTGTTAACAGGGGTGATTGCTGGGTTAATAGCGCAAGGGTTAACGTGCTTCGATGCGGCTAAGTTAGGCGTTGTTCTACATGCAACTGCTGGTGATCGTGCTGCCCAACAAGGGAAGGTTGGCTTGCTGGCTAGCGATTTAATGCAACCGATACGAGAGTTAATTAATGATCATAAAAAATGAACAGGACATGTTAGATGCCGGTGAGCAACTGGCACTAGAGCTAACGCCGGGAATGTTAGTGTTCTTAATTGGTGATTTAGGCGCAGGAAAAACAACCTTGGTTCGTGGCATTCTTAAAGGCTTGGGACATAAAGGCTCAGTCAAAAGTCCAACGTATAATCTAGTTGAGCCCTATACCATCAAAAACCTGCCTGTTTTTCACTTTGATTTGTACCGTTTAATGGGTGCTGAAGAACTGGAATATATGGGTATGCGTGATTACCTAAATAAAGAATCGATTTGTTTTGTTGAGTGGCCTGAAAAAGGTGATGGGTTATTGCCCAAGCCAGACGTAGTGATCAAAATAAATATTTACGGAAGTGAGCGAGAACTGTTAATATCTAAATATAAAGACTCATAAAAACAGTTGGTTATGAAACTATTCTCGAATAATTTTAAACTAAGTAGGCGTTTTTTGATGCCGACGCTAGTTGTTTTTATGCTGTTAGTTAACAGCTTAGCGATGGCTGCTTCAAATAAAAACGTTCAATCACTACGATTTTGGACAGCGCCTGATCATACTCGTTTAGTTCTTGGGCTCACATCGCCCGTGGAACATAAGGTGTTTACACTCGATAACCCACCTCGTTTAGTGTTAGATTTAAATGATGTTAAATTTGATGCGACTCTGCCTGAGTTTTCATCTAACCACAAGGTCGTTAGCTTAATGCGGCAAGCCTCTCGTAATGGTAAAGATTTACGCGTAGTAATTGATTTAAAAACGACCGTGAGCGCGAAAAGTTTTTTATTAACACCTAATGCCAATTATGGTCATCGTTTAGTGGTTGATTTATATCCAGACCAGAAGAAGTCAGCTAAACAAGGGTTGGCGCTGAAGAAATCAGCGAGCGCAATCAAAAGTAACAAATGGATTGTCGCTATCGATGCTGGGCATGGTGGTGAAGATCCGGGTGCAAGAGGCCATAGAGGTACTCGTGAAAAGGTGGTGGTGTTGGCGATTGCTAAAAAATTGGCGGCACTAGTAAATAGGCAGCCTAACATGCAGGCGTATTTAGTCCGAACAGGCGATTATTATATTGGTTTGCGTCAGCGGATGGAAAAAGCTCGCCGTGCTAAAGCCGATTTATTTGTGTCTATTCATGCCGATGCGTTTAAGGATCAACGGGCCAGAGGTTCGTCGGTATACGTATTGTCTAACCGGGGTGCCAGTAGTGAAGCGGCAAGGTGGCTTGCCAATAGCGAGAATTCAGCTGATTTAGTCGGTGGGGTGAGTTTGGATGATAAGGATGATATGTTGGCATCAGTCCTGTTGGACTTATCACAAAACCATACCGAGGATGCCAGCGCAACGGTAGCGGGAGAGGTGTTAAAGAATCTAAAGGGCGTTGGGCATGTTCATAAAAAACAAGTTCAACGTGCTGGGTTTATGGTGTTGAAATCACCTGATATACCATCAATTTTGGTAGAAACAGCGTTTATTTCAAATAAAAATGAAGAAGCTAAATTACGCAGCCCTAAGCACCAATCAAAAGTAGCGAATGCTATTTTGAAAGGTGTTAAAGCATATTTTGCGAACCAACGGTTACCGTCCACACCAACGCTGAGGCTAGCAAATACTACATATAAAATTAAAAAAGGCGATACATTATCGGCTATCGCTCAACGTCATCGTGTCTCGTTATCATCGCTAAAAAAAGTAAATGCTATGCGTAGTAGTACAATCAAAGTGGGTCAAGTAATCCAAATACCAAGTTAGTCTGTTCGTTATTTTTCGATACAATACGTGTCATCTAATCGCATAAAATGTCACCAGTATTGAAGCCCATGTCTATTAAACAACTGCCTCCACAACTGATTAATCAAATTGCCGCAGGCGAAGTGATTGAGCGCCCAGCATCGGCCGTTAAAGAATTAATTGAAAATTCATTAGATGCCGGAGCAACAGAGGTTCTGGTGGAGATTGAGGAAGGCGGCTCTCGCTTGATACGAGTTAGTGACAATGGTGGGGGAATCAATAAGTCTGATTTGGATTTAGCGTTGTCTCGACATGCAACCAGTAAGATTGGCTCATTACACGATTTAGAATCGGTGTTAAGTTTTGGTTTTAGAGGCGAGGCATTGCCTAGCATGAGTTCGGTGTCACGATTGACATTAACCTCGCGACAAGCGAATGATAATGCCGCTTGGTGTGTTAAAGCAGATGGTACTGAAGCTGAGTTAGACCCTGTTCCAGTGGCACACCCGGTGGGTACAAGCGTGGAATTACGTGAGCTCTTTTATAATACGCCCGCTCGTCGAAAATTCCTCAAAACAGATAAGACAGAATTTGGTCATATTGAGACAGTTGTAAAACGCATGGCGCTCAGTCGTTTTGATGTTGGTTTTAGTCTGAAGCATAATCAGCGGCAAGTGATGGACCTCAAACCCGCTTTGACGAATGAGCAAAAAGACGGTCGAGTTGGTCTGCTTTGTGGCGATGGTTTCGTGCATGAGTCGGTAGAAGTTGATGTCATAAATGGTGATTTAGCCTTACAAGGGTGGGTTGGTTTGCCAACCTACTCAAGGTCTCAAGCGGATATGCAGTTTTTTTACGTCAATGGTCGCTTGATTCGAGATAAGTTGATCAATCATGCAGTCCGTCTGGCGTATAAAGACGTTTTGTTTCATGGCCGTCACCCCGTTTACGTTTTATATTTGAGTATTGATCCAACACTAGTGGATGTTAATGCTCACCCAGCAAAGTTAGAAGTTCGTTTCCGAGAAAGTAAGGCGGTTCATGATTTTGTCTACCGACGTATCAAACAGTTATTAACTGATTTCAGGCCAAGCGATCACTACGAAGTTAAAACGCTTGAGCCAAATTTGGCTGAGTCGTCCATACCGTATGCGGATATGCAGCAGCGACATATTCCTATGTCCATTTCTGAACCCGCTTTGAACTATAGCCGGAGTGCCTCGTACCCATCGCATCCTATGAATAGGAAGCCTTCGAATTTCAATGCTGATGTTGTTCAAGAGAATGAAGGGTCACCGCCGATGGGGTTTGCTATTGCCCATTTACATAATACTTATATTCTTGCTGAGTCTGAAAGTGGGCTGGTATTGGTGGATACGCACGCCGCGCACGAACGTATCGTGTATGAAAAAATGAAGAAACAATATGATGCGGGGGATATGCCATCTCAGCCCTTACTCATTCCACAAAAAATTCAGTTGTCGGATGAAGAAATGCTCGTCTTTGAGCAGCACCAACTAATGCTGGAAGATCTAGGACTTAATTTAAGTGTATCGGGGCCGAATACTCTGCTGGTTCGCGCTATCCCTGTGTTGCTGGCTTTAGATGGTGCTGAAGTATTGGTTCGCAATTTGTTGGAAGACCTTGTTCAAACGGGCGAAACAAACAGTGTTCAAGAGGCTTGTTATACGGTGTTGGGAAATATGGCTTGTCACGGGTCAATTAGAGCTAATCGGCGTTTAACAGAAATGGAAATGAATGCACTCTTACGAGATATGGAGCAAACAGACAATAGTGGGCAGTGTAATCATGGTCGGCCTACTTGGGTGTTGCTTAATGCAAAGCAATTGGATTCACTCTTTTTAAGAGGGCAATAATAAGTGGCAACGCGACCTCGTATTATTATGCTGATGGGGCCAACCGCATCAGGTAAAACCGCTTTAGGTGTTGAAATAGCAAAAAAACTTGATGGTGAAATAATTAGTGTGGACTCTGCATTGGTTTACCGGGGTATGGATATTGGAACAGCAAAGCCAGATAAAAAAGAGCGCGAAGGGATTAAACACCATTTAATTGACATACTGGATCCTTCTGAAAGCTTTTCCGCAGGGCAATTTAGAGATCAAGCATTAACACTCATTAATGAAATTTCTGCTCGAGGAAAAGTGCCGGTACTTGTTGGTGGCACGATGTTGTATTTTCATGTGTTAATAAATGGTATGGCTAAACTGCCAGATGCCAATGAAAAAATTCGGCAGGAAATTAATGAGCTGGCAAATGTAGCAGGATGGAATGCTGTACATGATCGTCTAAAAGAAATAGACCCAGTTGCAGCAAAACGTATTCACCAAAATGATACGCAACGAATTCAGCGAGCGCTTGAAGTTTATTTGGCCTCAGGTAAAAGCCAAACGGACTGGTTGGCGCAGCAAGCAGAGCAGCCGTTGCCCTTCGATATGGTTAAATTTGCCATAGCGCCGAATGATCGTGCGGAATTACATGAAAAAATTGCCTTAAGAATGGATAATATGCTTGATAATGGATTTGTCGATGAAGTTCGCGCATTGTTTGATAGAGGCGACTTAGACGCATCTATGCCTGCTATCAGGGCGGTTGGCTATCGGCAGGCTTGGTCTTATTTATCAGGAGAGCTCGACGAAGCGACTTTCCGTGAAAAGGCGATTATTGCCACGCGACAGTTGGCAAAAAGGCAGTTCACATGGCTACGTCAACAAACTGAAATGATGTGGTTGCAAATGGGTGATAGAACGGTTTTAGATCAAGTTTTAACAAGGTTTAACAAATAAACAACCCTATAGGCTTGAAATAATAGGGTATTGCCATCACTTATAATATTAGAGAATATTAATCGACCTGTTTTAACTGTTTTAAGGTACAATTTGTTGCACTGCAAAATAAAATAAACTCGGTAATTTTAGAGCAGTTGGGTGAAATTGAATAATAATAAGGAGAAACAAAATGTCTAAAGGGCATAACTTGCAGGATACATTTTTAAATACACTAAGAAAGGAGCACATTCCGGTCGCTATTTTTTTAGTTAATGGTATTAAATTACAAGGGCAAATTGAATCATTTGATCAATATGTCGTGATCTTAAAGAATGCGATTAACCAAATGGTTTACAAGCATGCTATTTCAACAGTGGTGCCTGCAAGAGCGGTAACAATGCCACGTGCTGACGAAGAAGAGGCTTAGGCTGGTATTTTGCTTGGGTTAGCGGCTCTAACAGAGTTCATTTAATGGAGTTGTTTGATCGCCCAGGTACGGGTGAAAAGGCGCTCATCATTCATTTATCTATTAATGAAAGTTTTTCAGAAGACGATCTGAGCGAATTTGTACAGTTAGTCATATCCGCAAATGTTGAACCCGTGGCTACGATTACCGGTTCTAGACGTGCACCTGATGCTAGGTTTTTTGTTGGAAAAGGCAAGTTAGAAGAAGTGCGGCAAGTACTGCATGAAACTTGCGCAGATATTGTTTTATTCAATCATAGCCTGAGCCCCAGTCAGCAGCGAAATTTAGAGAAAGAATTAGAGGTTCGCGTGTTAGATCGTACGAACTTGATCCTTGATATCTTTGCTCAACGAGCACAATCTTTTGAAGGTAAGCTTCAGGTAGAGCTAGCGCAATTGCAGCATTTGTCGACACGCTTAATCAGAGGCTGGACTCACCTTGAAAGGCAAAAAGGCGGTATTGGTTTGCGTGGGCCGGGTGAAACGCAACTAGAAACAGACCGTCGATTAATTGGTCAACGTATCCGCCAAATTAAAACGCGTTTAACCAAAGTCAATAAACAACGTAACCAAGGGCGACGAGGCAGGCAGCGTGCCGATGTGCCTACGGTATCCCTTGTCGGCTATACGAATGCTGGGAAGTCTACCCTATTTAACGCATTAACAAATTCCTCTATCTATGTGGCCGATCAACTTTTTGCTACATTGGATCCCACGTTGCGACAAGTAAAGCTTCCTGATTATGGCGAGCTAGTACTGGCCGATACGGTGGGTTTTATCCAAGACTTGCCACATGAATTGGTGGCAGCCTTTCGTTCCACGTTACAAGAGACCATTGAGGCAGATTTATTACTGCATGTGGTGGATGCGAGTAGTCCAAATCGCCATGAACATATTGTCGAGGTTAATTCTGTACTAAAAGATATAGGTGCAGATAAGATCCCGCAACTGATGGTTTATAACAAAGTAGACCGTCTTTCTGCGGTGGATGCGCACGTAGATAAAGATGATATGGGTCATGTGAAAGCTGTCTGGCTCTCAGCGATCAAGAATGATGGAATGAATTTTTTGTTAGAAACGCTGTCCACTCATTGTCATGATGAAAGTACACGAGCGACAATCGTCTTGAAGCCTGAAGAAGCAAAATTACGTGCGCAGTTATTTCAAGTAGCGCAAATAATTAATGAAGAAAATAGAGATGATGGTTGTTGGGTTATAGAATTAAATATACCGAATAAATATAAATATCTGCTGGGTGCAATATAGTCTTGCTTGGCTGAATTAATGGTTTAAATTCTTGCTTAGCATGACATACCACCCTAAAATTGAGCGCTGGAATAAATAATTTTTAATGTTGAGGTTTTAACTATGTCTTGGGATGACTCAGATAACGATAAAAATAAGAAAGATCCGTGGAGTGGGCGTAAAAAAGAACAGCAATCTCCTCCCGATTTGGATGAGCTAGTACGTACCTTGCAAGAAAAGTTTGGTGGGTTATTTGGCGGCGGTGGCTCCAAAGGAACAGCTAACAAAAAATCACCGAGTGGGCCGTCTGGAGCCAATATTGGTATGTTAATTGGGTTGGCTGCTTTAATTTGGATGGCAACTGGCATATACATTGTTGATGAAGGGAATAGAGGTGTGATCCTGCGCTTTGGTAAGTATCATGAAACAACCTTACCTGGTCCACATTGGCGTTTCCCTCGTCCAATTGATAGCGCAATGATTATTAATGTCGATCAACAACGATTTATCGAAATTGGCTACCGTTCTGGAGCTAATCAACAGGCGTCTAGCGGTGTTCGGAAAGAAGCGTTAATGCTAACTGAAGATGAGAATATCATTGATGTACGTTTAGCGGTTCAGTACAAAGTTAAAAGTGCACAAGATTATATCTTTAACGTCAGAGCGCCCGATGTGACACTGAAGCAATCAGCAGAAAGTGCCTTACGGGCGGTGATTGGTAAAAATAAAATGGACTTTGTATTAACTGAAGGTCGAAGTGAAGTGGTGGCTAAGGTTGAAACTAACCTTCAAACGATGTTAGATGACTATCAAACAGGGCTTGTTATTTCGTCAGTGAACCTGGTTGAAGCTCAACCACCTGAGGAAGTACAGGGCGCTTTTTCTGATGCGATTCGAGCACGTGAAGATGAACAGCGTTTTATCAATGAGTCTCAAGCATATTCTAACGAAATAATACCCAAAGCTCGCGGTGCGGCATCAAGAATTGTACAAGAAGCAGAAGGGTATGAAGAACGTGTAAGGGCTGAAGCATTAGGTGATGCGTCTCGTTTTAACCAGCTACTGGTGCAGTACGAAGCAGCGCCAGAAGTGACCCGGAAACGACTTCATCTAGAAACAATGGAAGACGTACTAGGTAACTCTAAGAAGGTTATTATGGATGTGAAAGGAGGTAATAACGTCATGTATTTACCTATTGATAAACTAATGGAGTCCTCAGCAACGAAAGCAGCAGCTCCAAATCGTTTTATTACGCCACCAGAAAAAACCGCACCTGTTAATACAGGTCGAGATACCAGTTACAGAGATAGAGGGAGGGAAAGATAATGAAAATGAACCCAATGATGTTGATTGTTATAGCGGTTGCCATTTTTATCGGTGCAGGAAGTATCTTTACCGTGGATCAACGTGAAAAAGTTATCGTATTTAGGTTAGGTGAAATTGTTCGAACCGACCTTGAGCCTGGATTACACTTTAAATTTCCATTTATTAACAACGTGAAGAAATATGATGGACGTATTCAGACGCTTGACTCAAGACCTGAGCGTTTTTTAACGTCAGAAAAGAAAAACGTGATTGTCGATACGTTTGTTAAATGGAAAATTTCTAATGTTGATAACTTCTACCGGGCTGTTGGCGGTGACCCTCGTCAAGTTGATACTCGCTTGAATCAGTTTGTAAAAGAAGGTCTGAGAGCTGCTTTTAGTAAACAAACAATTAAAGAAACAATTTCTGTTGGTAGAGATAAAATCCGTTTGGGACTTGTTGAAGATATTAACTTGTTAGGTAAAGGTTTAGGTATTGATATCATTGATGTCCGTATTAAACGTATTGATTTACCAGAAGAGGTGAGTGCGTCTGTATACAAAAGAATGGAGTCAGAACGTGAACGAGTAGCACGTGACTTTAGATCAAGAGGTAAAGAAGCGGCTGAAAGAATTAAAGCTGATGCGGACAAGCAAGGCGAAATTATTTTAGCGACAGCCTATAAAGAATCTCAAGAATTACGTGGTAAAGGCGATGCACAAGCGGCTAAGACATATGCGAGTGCCTACAATAAGAATAAAGAGTTCTTTGCCTTTTATCGTAGTTTAGATGCCTATCGTAAGAGTATGGGGTCAGGAAATGACCTTATTGTTCTTGAACCAACATCGGATTTCTTTAAATACTTTAAGACACAGTAGGCTTGTTTTAAAAGCATATTGCTGAAGAGGTTTACGTAATGGCGTGGGAAGAATTATTTGCAGCAATTGCGTTGGTGCTGGTTTTAGAAGGGATAGTCCCATTTATAAGCCCCGACGCATTACGTAAAACCTATCAACGCTTAATGGAAATGGATGATAAAACTATCCGTATGTCAGGGCTCGTCAGTATGATTGCGGGTGTCATATTATTAACGCTCGTTCGTTAGGGTTTAAACAAATAAATGGTTAAGAAAAGAAATTGGATGTTGCCAGAGGGTATTGAAGCATTACTCCCGAAGGATGCAGCTCGTCTGGAAAAAATGCGTCGTGAATTATTGGATTTGTTTCAAACATGGGGCTACCAATATGTTATTCCACCAATGGTCGAATTTCGCGATACCTTGTTAACAGGGACCGGGGGTGAATTAGCACTTCAAACCTTCAATTTGACGGATCAAATTAGCGGTAAAGCATTAGGCATTAGAGCGGATATGACACCGCAAGTAGCGCGTATGGCTTCACACCATATTCATATTGGGAAGGCGCCAACAAGGGTTTGCTATTTAGGGTCTGTGTTACAGGCTCGTGGTGCTAAAATTGAAAAATCCCGTAGCCCAATACAGGTCGGTGTCGAGTTATATGGTAGTCAGCATGTTAAAAGTGACGTAGAAATTATTCGTTTAATGCTTGAAACATTAGCAGTAGCTGGCTTGCAAGAAGTTCACTTAGATTTAGGGCATGTCGCAATTTTTAGAGACCTTGCTAAAAATGCGGGCCTAGGGGTTGAGCAAGAAGCTGAGTTATTTGAAATACTACAGCGTAAAGCTACCGATGAACTAGAAGAGCTGTTAACCGCCTATCAACTGGATACGGCTTGGCATAACGCCTTTTATCAACTATTGAATTTAAATGGTGATGTATCGGTGCTTGAAGAGGCCAAATCAAGTCTAGCAGTTGGCGGTGTTGGTGTTATTAATGCTATCGAAGAGCTCCAGCATGTTGCTGAATTGTTACAAAGTATATACCCAGCATTACCCTTGTATTTTGACCTTGGTGAGCTACGCTGCTATCAATATCAAACGGGCATTGTATTTGCGGCGTTTGTCCCAGGCTTTGGCTCGGAGGTTGCCCGTGGAGGTCGTTACGATAATTTAACGGGTGAATTAGACGGCCAGCCATTACCAGCGACGGGTTTTAGTGCTGACATTAAAGTGTTGTCACGGTTAAGTACGTTAAGTGACGAGCAAGCGGATGATGTCATTTTAGCGCCAGATGTAAATGATGTGAGTTTGCATGATGTTGTCCGGCAGTTAAGAGCATCGGGTAAAACAGTTATTCAAGAACTGCCTGGTGACCAGCAGCAACCAGAGCACTCATCGACCATTACAAAGGTAAACGGTCAATGGCAAGTCAACCAGTAGCGGTATTGACTTAAAATTCAAATTTTAAAATATAAATAGAGATAGAAAATGGGAAAAAATGTTGTCGTAATTGGCACCCAGTGGGGTGACGAGGGCAAAGGTAAGCTGGTTGACTTATTAACTGATGATGTAGCAGCAGTTGTACGCTTTCAAGGGGGGCACAATGCGGGCCATACCTTAGTAATAGGCAATAAAAAAACAGTTTTACACCTAATCCCATCGGGTATTTTAAGAAACAACGTTCAGTGCCTAATTGGTAATGGGGTTGTTCTTTCACCAGAAGCCTTGTTAACAGAAATGGGTGTTTTAGAAAAAGCCGGTGTTAAGTTGGCTGGGCGCCTAAAAATTAGTGAAGCTTGCCCGCTGATTTTACCTGTGCATGTAGGCTTAGACCTAGCGCGTGAACAAGCGCGTGGCGCAAAAGCAATAGGCACTACGGGTCGTGGTATTGGCCCAGCGTATGAAGATAAAGTGGCAAGGCGAGGGTTACGGGCGGGTGATTTGTTAACGCCGACGATTTTTGCCGACAAACTTAAAGAGTTATTGAAATACCACAATTTTGTGTTGGAAAATTACTTCAATGCTGAAACCTATGACTTTCAAACAATGTACGACCAAGTGATGGCTCAAGCAGAGGTTATTAAGCCGATGTTGATAGATGTCGCAGATGAACTGCATAATTACAGTCGAGACGGCCAAAATATTTTATTTGAAGGTGCGCAAGGCGCGTTATTAGATATTGATCATGGTACTTATCCTTATGTAACCTCGTCTAATACAACAGCAGGTAGTTCAGCCAGTGGCAGTGGTATGGGCCCGTGCGATATGGATTATATTTTAGGTATAACAAAAGCGTACACAACGCGAGTTGGTAGTGGACCATTTCCAACAGAGTTGAATGATGAAGTAGGTGAGTACCTTGGAACAAAAGGACATGAATTTGGCGCAACGACTGGGCGTGAAAGACGTTGTGGCTGGTTTGACGCGGTCTCCCTTCGACGTTCAGCACGCTTAAATAGTTTAACAGGTATATGTTTAACGAAACTTGATGTGATGGATGGTCTTAAAGAAGTTAAAATTTGTACGGGTTACAAACTAAATGGTGAGGTGATTGATGTACCTCCAATAGGGGCAGAGCAATACGCAAAATGTGAGCCTGTATTTGAAATAATGCCGGGTTGGCAAGGTCAAACAGAAGGTAAAAAATCGTTGGACAATTTTCCTAAAGAAGCTTTAGCTTACATAAAACGATTAGAAGAGTTAGTTGAAGTGCCTATTGATATTATTTCTACGGGACCAGAAAGAACGGAAACTATCGTCTTAAACAACCCCTTTAAATAGCGTCAGACATTTACTAATTAGTGAAAAAGCCTCCATAGAGATATATGGGGGCTTTTTTATGTTATTAAGAAAATAAATTGATATCGAATTTTATGGTAAGAAAGTTAAGGTGTGTTTTTTTGACTCTCGATTAGAAAATGATAAGCTACTACAGATAATAAGATAAATAAGAGGGGGGGTCCGTGGTTAATATGACAAATTACGATGAGACTAAATCATCGTTCAAACTAGATGTGCCAGAATTTTATAACTTTGGATTTGATGTCATTGATAAAAGAGCTAATGAGGCGGATAAACTTGCGTATATCGAAGTAGATAGCACGGGCGAAAAAATAACGCATTATCAATTTAGTGACTTGGCTAATAGTTCTAATCAATTTGCTAATGGGTTACTGAGTTTGGGTGTAAAAAAAGGCGATTTAGCCTTTGTGATGATTCCACGTATTGGTGAGTGGTACTCAGTAATGATCGGTTGTTGTAAATTAGGTGTTGTTACGATGCCAGGAACAAATTTACTGACCTCTAAAGATATCGAATACCGAATTAATCGCTCAAAAGCAAGCATGGCCATTCTGACAGCTAATAATGCTGATAAGGTAGATGAAATAAAACGTAACTGCCCTAGTCTCAAAACGTTGATTGTTATTGGTGAACAACGAGAAGGATGGAACACATTTGACGATTTGACGAAGACGTTCAGTGTAGATTTAGATAAATCTCAGTTAGAACCAAGTAAAGCATCAGACTTGATGATGATTTACTTTACCTCTGGCACAACGGGCATGCCAAAAATGGTGCCGCGTGATAATGCGTATGCTTATGCGCATACTATTACGGGCAAATACTGGATGGATCAGCAAGAAAATGATATCCATTGGACCTTATCTGATACCGGTTGGGCAAAAGCAGCGTGGGGTATGTTGTACTCACCTTGGCAAAGGGGGTCCGCTATGGTGTTGTTTGACGGTTCAGGTTTTGATGCTGAGTTACACCTAAAGTTGATTGAGAAACTAGGCGTGACAACTTTTTGTGCTCCGCCGACAGTTTATCGGGTGTTTGCTCAAATGGATTTATCTAAATACAATTTAAGTTCTATTCGCCATGCGTTAGGCGCGGGTGAGCCATTAAACCCAGAAGTTATAAAAGTATGGCAAAAAGCAACAGGGGGCAATATTTATGATGGTTATGGTCAAACCGAAACCATCAATATTGTAGCCAATTACCCTTGTATGCCAGTTAAGCCGGGCTCAATGGGTAAGCCCGTACCAGGCGTCAACGTGCAAATTGTAGATGAAGATGGTGATATTTGCGCTGTAGATACGGTAGGAAGTATCGCTGTTGAGATTACAGAGCCGCTTCAACCGGGAATGTTTGCAGGCTATTGGGAAGATGATGCGGCAACGGCTAAGTGTTTTAAAAATGGTTGGTATCATACGGGTGATAACGGTACGGTTGATGAGGATGGCTATTTTTGGTTTGTTGGTCGTTCAGATGACATTATTACTTCATCAGGTTACAGAATTAGCCCATTCGAAGTGGAAAGTTCTTTATTAGAGCACCCAGCGGTTCTCGAATCTGCCGCTATTGGTAAACCTGATGAAGCGCGTGGTGAAATCGTTAAGGCGTTTATCATTTTGGCGGAAGGCTACCAGCCGAGTGGTGAGTTGACCAAAGAAATCCAAACATTTATGAAAACACACACGGCACCTTATAAGTACCCGCGAGAGATTGAATACGTTGAATCATTACCGAAAACAATTTCGGGAAAAATTAGACGCATTGAATTAAGACAAAATAGTTAGGAGTTTATTATGTCAGCAGTACAAGACACGGTCATAGACCCAAGTAAAATTATAAAATATAAAGCTAAAAATCACGTTCGTTTTGTGACAGCAGCAAGTTTGTTTGACGGCCACGATGCAGCGATTAACATTATGCGTCGTATTCTCCAGTCTACGGGGGCAGAGGTCATTCATCTAGGGCACAATCGCTCTGTTCAAGAAGTGGTGAACGCCGCTATTCAAGAAGATGCGCATGGCATTGCCATTAGCTCTTATCAAGGTGGTCATGTTGAATATTTCAAATACATGATTGATTTGTTAAAAGAGAAAGGTGCTTCTCACATCAAAGTATTTGGTGGTGGGGGCGGTGTGATTGTGCCAGAGGAAATTGCAGAGCTTCATGCTTATGGGGTATCTCATATATTCAGTCCATCAGATGGCCAATCGATGCAGCTGCAAGGCATCATCAATGAAATGATCGAAACGTCAGACTATGACTTGGCAAATGATGATATTCCAGAGAATTTTGATGATTTGACTGATAATGAATATAGAAAATTATCACGTTTAATTACAGCTCTTGATGAAAAAACCATCTCTAAAAAATATATAGATAGCATTACCGCTAAGGCCAATGCATTGGTTAAAACACCTGTTCTTGGCATAACAGGCACGGGTGGTGCGGGTAAGTCGTCACTCACTGATGAATTGATCCGGCGTTTCAGTTTGGAATTAGAGCATCTTAAAATTGCCATTATTGCGATAGACCCAACTAAACGTAAAACAGGCGGAGCTTTATTGGGTGATCGAATTCGCATGAACGCCATTAACCACCCTAATATTTATTTTCGCTCTATTGCAACGCGCGACACACAAGGTGAAGTGCCTGATGCGTTACCCAATATTATTAATGCCTGCAAAGTAGCAAATTTTGATTTAATTATTGTAGAAACCCCGGGCATTGGGCAAGGTGATGCGGGTATCGTGCCCTACGTAAATGTATCAATGTACGTGATGACACCAGAGTTTGGTGCGGCCAGCCAATTAGAAAAAATTGACATGTTGGACTTTGCAGATTTGGTGGTTATTAATAAATTTGACCGTAAAGGCAGCGAAGATGCCTTTCGTGATGTTAGAAAGCAATACCAGCGCAACTACGAGTTATTTACAACGCCGATGGAGGATATGCCAATATACGGCACGATCGCATCAAAATTTAATGATGATGGTGTTACTGCGTTATATCAAGGGTTATTAAAAACGTTCGAAAGCAAAGAACTTAACACATGGGAAGGTAATCTTTTTGCGCCAGTCGAGATAAAACGTTCAACCACGAGTACGTCTATTATCGCCGCAGAACGCCAGCGTTATTTGGCAGAAATCGCCGAAACGGTGCGTGATTATCATAAAACGATAAAAGAGCAGGTGATAGTTGCAAGAGAACGCCAGCAGCTAAAAGAAGCGCAACGTATGCTGGGTGATGCGGTTAGTGTTAATGAGGCGTTTAGTAAACAAATTGCAAAACGAGAAGATGCACTAGACCCACGTTGTAAAAGACTTCTTGAAGTGTGGGAAGATATAAAAACAGCGTATAAAAAAGACACTTACGTAAATAATATCCGCGGCAAAGAATTTACCACGAACATTGCAAATTACTCACTGTCAGGAACACGTATTCCTAAAGTATCAACGCCCACTTTTGAGGACGATGGCGAGCAACTACGCTTCTTATTAAAAGAAAATGTACCGGGTAACTTTCCTTATACTGCTGGTGTATTTGGTTTTAAACGTGAAGGTGAAGACCCAGCGCGTATGTTTGCAGGCGAGGGCGATCCGTTCAGAACCAATCGACGATTTAAATTATTATCAGAAAACTCAGACGCGACACGTTTATCAACCGCGTTTGATTCAGTAACGCTATACGGTAATGACCCCGGTGTACGCCCAGATATTTACGGTAAAGTCGGTAACTCAGGTGTTTCGATAGCCACCTTAGATGATATGAAAGTATTGTTTGATGGGTTTGACCTATGCGCACCAACAACGTCCGTTTCATTAACAATTAACGGGCCTGCACCAACGTTGTTATCGTTTTTCTTAAACACGGCCATTGATCAACAGTGCGATAAGTTTGAAGCTGAAAAAGGACACTATCCATCAGAAGCAGAACGAAACGAGATTAAGGGCTGGGCATTAGCGAATGTACGTGGAACGGTTCAAGCTGACATTTTAAAAGAAGACCAAGGTCAAAATACCTGCATTTTCTCAACTGAATTTAGTTTGAAAATGATGGGGGATATCCAACAATATTTTATTGATAAACAAGTCCGTAATTTCTACTCGGTATCAATATCTGGCTATCACATTGCTGAAGCAGGCGCTAACCCAATATCTCAATTAGCGTTTACCTTATCGAATGGCTTTACCTACGTGGAAACATATTTGTCACGTGGAATGCACATTGATGATTTTGCCGCAAATTTATCATTCTTCTTCTCGAATGGTATGGACCCAGAATATACTGTGATGGGTCGCGTTGCTCGTCGAATTTGGGCGGTGGCGATGCGTTTTAAATATGGCGCGAATGATCGTTCACAAAAACTCAAATATCATATCCAAACATCAGGTCGTTCACTGCATGCACAAGAAATGGACTTTAATGATATTCGTACGACATTACAGGCACTGATCGCGATTAACGATAATTGTAATAGCTTGCACACCAATGCGTATGATGAAGCGATTACCACGCCAACCGAAGAGTCTGTACGTCGTGCAATGGCGATTCAACTCATTATCAATAAGGAATATGGATTGGCAAAAAATGAGAATTCTTTGCAGGGATCATTCATAGTTGATGAGTTAACAGATTTGGTAGAAGAAGCTGTTTTGCGAGAATTTGAACGTATTTCAGAGCGAGGTGGTGTATTAGGTGCGATGGAAACAGGTTATCAGCGTGGTAAAATTCAAGATGAATCAATGAACTATGAAATGCTGAAACACACAGGAGAGCTTCCAATTATCGGTGTTAATACGTTTAAAAATCCAACTGCGGACGATACAGAAACAACCATTGAGTTAGCGCGTTCAACTGAAGAAGAAAAACAGAGCCAATTGAACCGTCTAAAGACTGTTCATGAGGAAAATAAGGACAAGGCGGCCGAGTCGTTGAAAGCTTTAAAAGTGGCCGTTCAGAGCAAAGAAAATGTCTTTGAAGTACTAATGGAGGCGGGCCGCTATTGTTCGTTAGGTCAAATAACTGATACGTTCTTTGAAGTTGGAGGGCAGTATCGCCGTAATATGTGATCCTAAGAGACATTTTTGGCTAACAAACAACTTTATAGACAATTATTTTGTTTATGGTGATTAACGACGTTAATCGCTAATATCGATTAAAACTTCCAACGTAACTTGTTTTAATTTTTATGGCATACCTATTGCTTTATCCTTATTTTAAATACTATTAAGCCATAGGGAGAGATGACAATGGAAGTACCCGCTATGTTAAGCCCACAATTGGGTCATCCTACAAGTTCTGGTGCCGATATAACTAAGAGTGATTCGAGTAAATCGGGAAATCATGGGTTTTCGGAGCATTTAGAAAAAAATGTTGACCGTCTTGATACGAGACGTACTGAAACGTCATCAGTATCAGGAGAAAAACCTGGGAAGCTAGGAAAGCCAAAGGTTTTGGCTAATGGTGAGAATGAGCAAAAAGTAACCACAACAGCTGATGCTGTCGATACTGAAGAAGTGGAATCAGAGCAGATACTGGCATTTGGTGTAGATGTTTCCAAGGTTGCTGCGAGCGGCAATGAATTGCCACAGGCGGCAGATTTGGGAGCCATATTTAATGATGGACAGGATGGTAATTCAGATCTATCCAATAAGGCAATAGTATTTGACCCATTGAGTCAGGCAAAAGAGTCTTCGGTTCAAATAGCCGCGTTAACAGCGGGTCATTTAACTTCAGAAAAGGTTAGGTTTAATGGAAAAAGTAGTACCTCTGAGTTTTTTAATTCAACACCCGCTGTATTGTCCTTAGATAAATCTCAACACACAGAGGTGCTTGGTATCCATCTAGGTCGCGTTCAAAAAACAATGCCAGATACTAACTCGATCGACGCTTTAACTAAGGAGGTTAGCGCAGTTAATGTTGCCAAAGGTCCGGATAGCTCGTTGTCAAATATGGCCGTATTGATGACAGGTGCAGGGCAAATACAACAACCCTCAACAGATAGAGCGAGTCTTCAACTCGACACGCCAATAAGTAATCCTAAGTGGGCTGAAAATTTTAGTCAGCGTGTGCAATGGGTGGTAAATCAATCGATGAGTGGTGCACAAATTAGATTAAATCCACAACATATGGGGCCTGTTGAAGTAAGGATTCATATGCAAAATGACCAAGCGACGGTTTCTTTTACAGCGCAGCATGGAGCTACCAGAGAAGCGATTGATGCTGCACTACCTCGTCTACGTGAGATGTTGAGCGAGCAAAATGTGAATGTGGTAGATATTGATGTTTCCCAGCATTCGTTTGCAGAACAACGTGATCAGGCGTCAAAAAATCAAGAAGGCGAGCAGGGCCAGGTAAATGAGTTTGCTCAGGAAGATGAAGGCGCTTTATTTGATGGATCAGATAATCAGCTAGGGCGAAAATACAATGGCTTGTTTAGTGAGTTTGCTTGATGCATAAATAGGCCTTACGCCGAACCGCTAATGCCTGGGATGTCGTCAAAGTATCCCGGGCATTTTTGTATTTAGACGTGTCTAAATTTTGACGCACACCACGATCAAGTAAAAATAATAATGCCCATAATTTGACAAATTCAATAATACCATCCGTAACCTTCTGTAATTTAAAGTTTTATTTGATGGCATAGCAATTGCTTTAAGCAGATATATGAAGAATAACTAAGGACTTATCATGGCAGAAGAAGAGCAAGACATATCGGTTGATGAAACGGGTAAATCAAAAAAGAAATTAATGATTATGATTGCAGGTGGTGTTGTGCTATTGGCAATTATTGTCGGGGCAGGCCTGTATTTTACAGGAGTCTTTGAAGGTGAAAAAGAAACCGTGACTGCTGAATCGGCTGATTCTGAACAAGATGGTTCGGAAGAAAACGATACTAACAGTGAAGCTGAGATGGCGGTGAGTATTTATCATGCATTAACACCACCTTTCATGGTGAATTTCTCTACTGGTAATATTAAGATTGTAAAAGTCGCGATTAGCTTAATGGCGAAAGATGAGCAAGTTATTGATGAGGTGGAAAAACATGATCCCGTTATTCGAAATAATATTCTGATGTTGTTATCTGCTCAAGACCCTGAGTCATTAAAGACTGCTGATGGAAAGGCTTTGTTACAAAAGGGTATAAAAGAGGAAGTTAATAAAGTATTAACCGAGCGAAAAGTACCCCCTAAGGTGGAAGAAGTTTTTTTTACAGACTTGGTGATGCAATAAGTGTCTGATTCGGATTTACTATCGCAAGATGAGATTGATGCATTATTGCACGGTGTCGATGAGGGCGATGTAGAGACTGAAAGGGGTGTAGATGCGCCAGTTGGTGAGGCGAACGACTATGATTTTAATAGCCAAGATAGAATTATTCGTGGTCGGATGCCTACTCTCGAAATGGTCAATGAACGTTTCGCACGTTATTTCCGAATCAGTTTGTTCAATTTCTTAAGACGCTCAACGGACGTTTCAGTGTCGGGTATTCAGATGTTGAAATTCTCTGAATATGTGCACAGTTTATTCGTTCCGACCAACCTAAACATTATAAAAATAAAGTCATTACGTGGATCAGCGTTATTCGTTTTTGACCCCAGTTTGGTCTTCATGATTGTTGATACTTATTTTGGTGGCTCAGGTAAGTTTCATAACAAAGTTGAAGGGCGAGAGTTTACAGCGACAGAAATACGCGTTATTCGTATTGTGTTGGATATTGTCTTTGAAGACTTAGCAAAGGCGTGGGAGCCCGTACTAAAACTTGAATTTGAATATGTTAATTCTGAAGTGAACCCTCAATTTGCAAATATTGTTAGTCCAACTGAAGTGATGGTTGTGTCAACGATTCACCTCGAACTTGAGGGTGGCGGAGGCGATATTCAATTTAGTTTGCCCTATAGCATGCTTGAGCCAATTCGAGAGCTACTCGACGCCGGTATTCAAAGTGACAGAGGCGATATTGATGTGCGCTGGAAGTCCGCGTTAAGAAACGACATTAAAACAGCGGACGTTGATGTTAACTGTCTGTTATTAAAGCAAGAAGTATCTCTTAAAGACGTCATAGACTTTAAAGAAGGCGATATTTTACCTATTACATTACCCGATCAAGTGATACTTGAATCTGGAGAAATGCCTTTATTCAGGGCGAAACTTGGCGAAAGTAATGGCCATTTTGCAGTACAGCTGCAAGAGAAAATGGAGCGTGAAGAAGTGAAAAGTTTGGGCAATGAAGGGGATAAATCATGAGTGATGAAGAAAACAACAACGAGGAATCTGAATTGAACGACGAGTTAGATGAAAATACAAATAATGAGGCTGAATGGGGGGATCCTTCAGCTGATTCAGATAATGCTGAAGCAGCCGCTTTTGCACCGATATCAGATACCAGCGCAGCTACGAGCGCAGATAGTGAAATCAACTTAGATGTGATTTTAGATGTGCCCGTCACTGTTTCGATGGAAGTGGGTAGTACTAAAATAAGTATTCGAAATTTACTCCAACTCAACCAAGGATCGGTTATTGAACTGGATCGCTTGGCAGGTGAGCCGATGGATGTATTAGTGAATAAAACGCTGATTGCGCGTGGTGAAGTAGTAGTTGTGAATGATAAGTTTGGTTTACGTTTAACAGATATTATTAGCCCTGCAGAGCGGGTTAAAAAGCTTAAGTAATGAAAAACTTATGCTGCCTATTGTTGATTGTCACCTCTAATGTCGCCTTATCGGCTACAGCGCCTATTGTCGGCTCGAATAGTTCTGATCCCTTATCTACGGCAAACTTGACGCAGTGGACGATAGGATTGGTATTTGTTTTATTGATGATTCTGGTGGTTGCCTGGGCAGCAAAACGTTTTACAGGGTTCACACCCAACCAAAAAGTGAATCTGACAATAGTGTCTGGCATCTCTCTTGGAAGTAGGGAAAAAGCGGTATTAATCAAAGCGGGAGATCATCATATTTTACTGGGTGTTGCACCAGGTCGGGTGGTGAACTTACATACATTTGAGAAGGGTGAGATTTCAGACCAAACAAATAAGGGTGCTCTTTCAGGAGAGGCTTTTAAAGAGAGCCTACAAAACATCATGAAGAAAGGGTCTGCCGAATGAGGGTGCTAATAATTCTGGCTCTTTTCCTTGCGTTGACACCGTTCAGTGCCACAGCCGCAAATGGTATTGAGGCGATTACAATAGCGGGCGATGGTAAAAGTTATTCTGTAACACTGCAAATTCTAGCGGTAATGACGGTATTGACCGTCTTGCCTAGTTTATTAGTCATGATGACCTCGTTTACACGAATTATTGTCGTTTTTTCTATTCTTCGCCAAGCGATGGGTACGCCGCAAACACCCAGCAATCAAATTTTATTAGGTCTCGCATTATTTTTAACATTTTTCATTATGTCGCCAGTGTTAGAAAAAGCGAATAATGAGGGGCTGCAACCTTATTTGAATGACCAGATTGCGGCAGATGTGGCGATAACCAAAGTAATAGAGCCTTTTCGTAGTTTCATGTTGCGTCAGACCCGAAACGATGACTTGGAAATGTTTGCCAGAATTTCTGGAGCTGAGCCGATTACAGATGCTTCTGATGTTCCGTTGTCATTGTTACTCCCAGCGTTTGTTACCAGCGAGTTGAAAACAGCTTTTCAAATTGGTTTTATGATTTTCGTTCCTTTTTTAATTATTGATATGGTGGTTGCTAGTGTTTTGATGTCAATGGGTATGATGATGTTATCTCCGCTGATCATTTCATTACCGTTTAAGTTAATGTTATTTGTTTTAGTCGATGGCTGGGCATTGATAATGGAAACCTTAGCCGCGAGCTTTTTCACTTAAGGAGGCCTGACCGATGACACCTGATAGCGTTATGAATTTAGGAGAACAAGCATTACAAGTGACAGTCTTGTTAGCAGCGCCTCTCTTGCTATCAGCGTTGGCGATTGGATTGATTGTTGCTATGTTTCAAGCAGCCACACAAATTAACGAACAAACCTTAAGTTTTGTTCCTAAATTGTTGATAACAGTTGTTGTTTTGTCCCTTGCTGGTCCATGGATGTTGCGCCTAATTATTAATTTTACGCGTCAAACATTTCTAAATATTCCAGACTTAATAGGCTAAGCGGGCGTCGTCAGCATGGTTTATAGCGAGCAACAAATCATGGTTTGGGCCTCTAGCTTCTTTTGGCCATTACTCCGTATTAGTTCCATGTTTATCGCTATTCCAGTGTTTAGTGGTCGTTTCGTTGATAATAAAATTCTCGTAGGTGCGACGTTAATGATTACCTTTTTTACGCTCCCTTTATTGCCCGACCGTCCGGCAGTGGACGTGTTTAGTCATGAAGGGATTATGACGGGATTGCAGCAAATTTTTATCGGCGTATCAACGGGGTTTGTTTTACAGCTGGTGTTTAGCGCGATTATTTTTGCAGGGCAAGGTATCGCATACAGCATGGGTTTAGGTTTTGCTTCTATGGTTGACCCGACAACCGGTGTGAGTGTACCGGTGGTTAGTCAATTCTATTTAGTACTGTCTACACTTTTATTTTTAACCTTGGGTGGGCATTTAGTACTTATTGAGATGTTGATCGATAGCTTTAATACCTTACCGATCGGCGCCATGGGTATGGAGCGATCAGATGTTTGGTCCATTCTTGCGTGGTCAAGCAGAATTTTTTCTGCAGGGCTGTTGATGGCGATGCCTGCTATTACATCGTTATTGATGGTGAATATCGCGTTTGGTGTTGTCACTAGAGCTGCGCCACAGCTAAATATTTTTGCGGTTGGTTTTCCTATTACCTTGGTGCTAGGTTTGCTTTTAATGTGGGTGACGATTCCATCAGTTTTAGGTAATTTCACTAATTTGCTGGCCGAAAGTTATGGCGTTATCGGCGATTTTCTACGGATAAGGCGTTGATATGGCAGATGATAGCGACCAAGAAAAGACCGAAGAACCCACCGCCAAACGCGAGGAGGATGCCCGAAAAAAGGGGGATATTGCTCGCTCGAAAGAACTTAATACCGTCGTTGTTTTAATGGTGGGCTCAATGATGATTTGGATGACGGGAGACCGAATCATTCAAGGTATGTGGAAGGTGATGGAAGGCGCGTTCACGATTGAAAGAAGCAGTCTATTTGATCCGTTAGAAACGGTAAACGGATTACAGCTTGCGATGCAAGACGCTTTATTGTTTGTAGCGCCTTTTTTGGCGGCGATGGTGATTGCCGCGTTAGCGGGCCCTATTGCGATGGGGGGGTGGTCTTTTAGTGCGGAAGCTTTTACACCCAAGGCGAGCAAGATGAACCCGATTGAAGGTTTTAAGCGTATGTTTGCAATGCGTAGTTTGATAGAGCTCGTTAAGTCATTATTAAAATTTGGTCTGGTGCTGGGGATCATGGCCTTATTGGTTAATAATTACCTTTCCGAGTTTATCTACCTTAGCCGATTACCTTTAGAGGATGCGCTGTTGCGAGCAAGTGATGTGATGACCCTAGCATTTGTTGTTTTGTGCGCATCTTTATTGTTGGTTGTTGCGATTGATGTGCCATTTAGTCTATGGGAATACAAAAAGAAACTCAAAATGACGCTTCAAGAAGTTAAGGATGAAATGAAGCAAACCGAAGGTAGACCAGAAGTAAAAGGCAAAGTACGTCAATTACAGCAAGAGATGTCGCAAGGCAGAATGCTAGAGGCGGTTCCTCAGGCTGATGTTATTGTGACTAACCCTACACATTTTGCGATAGCGTTGAAATATGAAGAAGGTGGTAATGGCGCGCCAATCGTAGTGGCTAAAGGTGCGGACCTAATAGCGGCCAACATTAGGAATATTGCCGTTGGCCATGGTGTGACGCTGGTTTCTGCCCCACCTTTGGCAAGAGCTCTATTCTTTACGACAGAGATTGATCAAGAAGTTCCAAAGGGTTTGTATTTAGCAGTTGCTCAAGTGCTGGCGTATGTATATCAGTTGAAAATGGCAACAGAAAAACGCTGGAAAAAACCGGAAGCGCCTAGCGATATATCTATTCCGGATGAATATAAAAAATATGCCAATAAAACACAGTAACCTTTCAATAATGATGATGCAAAATGAACTTTAACGATATTTCTAAACTATTATTAGATTTTGCGCGGAATGGCTTAGGCGCACCCATTTTAATTATGGTGATATTGGCGATGCTCGTGTTGCCATTACCACCCTTTTTATTAGATATATTTTTTACCTTTAATATCGCACTATCATTGATTGTTTTATTGGTTGTAGTGTATGCCTTACGACCCTTAGATTTTGCCGTTTTCCCAAGCTTCTTATTAGTGGCTACCCTGTTACGGCTTAGTTTAAACGTGGCATCTACACGAGTTGTTTTGCTTGAAGGGCATAATGGTGGTGATGCGGCCGGTAAGGTGATTGAAGCGTTTGGGGCGTTTGTTATTGGCGGTAATTATGCAGTCGGTTTAGTCGTTTTTAGTATTCTGATTATTATTAATTTTGTGGTTGTTACAAAAGGTGCGGGGCGGGTTTCAGAAGTGAGTGCTCGTTTTACATTGGATGCGATGCCAGGTAAACAAATGGCGATCGATGCTGACTTAAATGCAGGTTTACTAACGCAAGATGAAGCACGTGATCGGCGCAAAGAAATCAGTCAAGAAGCTGATTTTTATGGGTCAATGGACGGTGCCAGTAAGTTTGTTCGAGGTGATGCTGTTGCCGGTATTCTGATTTTATTAATCAATATTGTGGGTGGCTTAGGTGTTGGGGTTATTCAGCATGATTTGCCATTTTCACAAGCCATGGAATATTACACCTTGTTAACGATTGGTGATGGCCTAGTGGCACAAATTCCAGGCTTGTTACTATCCACCGCAACAGCGATTATTGTCACTCGGGTCAATAGCAATCAAGATATGGGTGAGCAGGTAAATTTACAGGTGTTAAGTAACCCCAAGGCATTAGCTATCGCTGCTGCGATTATTGGTGCATTAGGCTTGATTCCTGGAATGCCAAATGTAGTTTTTATTCTATTATCGTCTGCTTTAGGTTACGTCGCGTATTCAGTTTACAAAAAACAATCGTTGGGAGAAATGGAGTCTGATGAAGTAGAGCCACTGGTTCAAGCCTTGCCTGATGAACCTAAAGAGCTATCTTGGGATGATGTGGCACCGGTGGATATGATCGGTTTAGAAGTCGGATACCGTTTAATACCGTTAGTGGATAAAACTCAAGGTGGTGAGTTGATGTCTCGAATTAAAGGCGTTCGTAAAAAATTATCCCAAGAGCTAGGGTTTTTAATCCCTTCCGTGCATATTCGTGACAATTTAGATTTAGCACCGAATGTGTATCGTTTGACCTTGATGGGTGTCAATATTGGAGAAATAGAAATTCATCCCGATAGGGAGTTAGCGATTAACCCAGGCCAAGTGTTTGGAGATATTCAAGGGATAGCAACAAAAGACCCCGCCTTTGGTTTGGATGCTATTTGGATTGATTCAGGGCAAAAAGACCAAGCACAAACGATGGGTTATACCGTGGTTGACCCAGGCACCGTTGTGGCAACACATTTAAGCCAAATCATTCAGACGCATGCGCATGAATTATTAGGCCATGAAGAAGTGCAACAAATGCTCGATACCTTGAAAAAATCCGCACCGAAATTAGTCGAAGATTTAGTCCCTGAAACCATTTCATTAGGGGCCGTTGTAAAAGTACTGCAAAACTTGTTACAGGAAAATATTCCCGTTCGTGATATGCGAACAGTAGCTGAAACATTGATTGAGCACGGCCGAATTAGTCAAGATGCTGGCGCGCTAACAGCGGCAGTTAGAATTGCATTAGGTCGGTCAATTGTCCAGAAAATCAGTGGCTTAGACAGTGAATTATCAGTCATTACTTTAGATCCAGATTTGGAACGCTTATTGCAGCAAAGCTTACAAGCGTCAGAAGATGGTAGCGCAGGACTTGAACCAGGATTAGCAGAAAGAATGATAAGCGCATTACAAGAAAGTACTCAGAAACTAGAAATGGAAGGTAAAAGTGCCGTACTTCTGGTGTCTGGCTTTTTGCGTCCTTGGTTGGCTCACTTTGTTCGTCATTCCATCTCAACGTTAAATGTTTTGTCGTACAACGAAATACCTGAGGACAGGCAAGTGCGTGTTGTTGGGAGTGTTGGGCAAAATGGTTAATAGATTTTAAGAGGTTATATACGATGAAAATTAAACGGTTTTGTGCCCCAGATATGCGAGAAGCACTGAGATTAGTGAAAGAACAACTGGGTGCGGATGCAGTTATTCTGTCGAATAATCGAGTGGAAGATGGCGTGGAGATTGTTGCGGCTAAGGACTACGATGAACAGGCAATTCAAGCCGCCGCTGATAAAAAAGAAGCTTTGTTTGACTCTAGGCTTGATGCGGAGTTGAAAAAAGACCGAGTGTCGATAGATTGGAACGAAGCACCAAAACAAGCTTATCGTGAGGACTATACGCCGTCCAAAAAGAAAGCCGTACGAGAAAAAGAGCAGGTTCGCCCAAAGGCAGCTAAAAAGACGCCGATAGCGAATAAGCACGAATGGTTTGAAGACCCTGCTATAAAAGCGGTAAAGCATGAACTCGATATGATGCGTCAAGAATTTAGGACGACATTAAACGAGTTATCTTGGGCTGATAGGGCACAACAAAATCCAGTCAGGATAGATGTGATTAGGCGTTTATTAGATACCGGATTTTCAAAAAAATTGAGTGTTAAATTAGCCGAAGCCGTTGTCACCGATACAGAGCTTGAAGCGGCATGGATTAATTGTCTTAAACTGGCCTCAGATGCATTGCCAATTATGGAAAATAAAATATTAGATGAAGGTGGTTTGGTCGCCTTGGTTGGGCCAACAGGTGTTGGGAAAACAACCACTATTGCAAAAATTGCTGCGCGTTTTAGAATGCGACATGGGCCAGAGTCATTAGCATTAATAACGACGGATAATTTTCGTATAGGTGCGCATGAACAGTTAAATAATTTCGCAAGAATCTTAGGTGTTCCAATGCGAGTTGCATCAACGCAGGATGATTTCCGTGACGCGTTAACGGATTTTGTCGATAAACGGTTGGTACTAATAGATACGGCCGGAATGAGTCAACGCGATATCCGTATGACTGAACAGTTTAAATTACTACGAGATGAAAAGTTTGATATTGAAAACTATCTTGTTATTTCAGCGACGACAGAATCTCGAGCAATGCGTGAAGTGATGAAAACCTTTGCAGATGCACAACCTGTTGGTTGCATATTGAGTAAATTAGACGAAACGGATTGCCCAGGTAGCGCGCTATCGGCGATTATCGAGCAGCAAATGCCATTGAGTTTTGTGACAGATGGGCAACGAGTGCCTGAGGACCTTCATTACCCATCAGCGAGTGAGCTAATGGCGAAGTTTATTGAACCAACCGAGTTAGTTGCTGATGAAGATGACATTGCGTTGTCTGTTTTATTAGATGGGTCGTCGCGACATGCGAATGTTTAAGGAAGGTTTAGATCAGGCATCAGGAATTACAACTATGACAGATAAAAAACCCGTTAGGGTTATAGCGATAGCGAGTGGTAAAGGCGGGGTTGGTAAAACAAACTTGTCAGTAAATCTTGGTATTTCATTGTGTAAATTAGGCCGTAAGGTTGCACTACTTGATGCAGATATGGGCTTGGCCAATGTTGATATTTTGTTGGGGCTACATCCAGAATATAATTTAACGCATGTGTTAAGTGGCGAAAAAACATTAGATGAAATTGTCGTTGAAGGGCCACAGGGCCTAAAAGTAATCCCAGCATCATCGGGTGTTCAGCACATGGCAGAAATGGGTACGATGGAGCAAGCGGGTATTATCAATGCCTTTAGCGAATTTCAAGAAGATATTGACTTATTATTGGTCGATACAGCTGCGGGTATTCATGGTGGTGTGGTTAATTTTGCTAGGGCCTGCCAAGAGGTGTTAATCGTTGTGTGCGATGAGCCAACCTCGTTAACAGATGCTTACGCGCTCATTAAATTATTAAACCGAGATCATGGTCTGAGCCGATTTCACGTTATTACCAACATGGTTGAGTCACTTCAACACGGGAAAATGCTGTATCAAAAACTCTGTAAAGTAACGGACCAATACTTGGATGTTGCTTTGTATTTTACTGGCGCTGTCCCTTTTGATAAAAGCCTACGTAAATCAGTTCAAAAACAACAAGCTGTTGTTGAAGCATCGCCTAATAGTCATGCTGCCGTAGCGATTAAAAACTTAGCGAAAAAAATTGATCACTGGCCTGTGCAACGTGGCGCGGCGGGTTATTTAGAATTTTTTGTAGAACGGCTTATTCAATCAAGTCAGATAGAGGAATCGACGGGGTGAACGGCATTGCGATGTATACCAACCTTCAAGCAAAAACTGCTGGGGAGCTGGTTGCTAAGCATGCGCCATTAGTTAAACGAATTGCCTATCATCTATCCGCAACGCTTCCTGATACGGTTTTGATTGAAGATCTTATTCAATCGGGCATGGTCGGTTTATTAGAAGCCTCCAGTAACTTTAACGATAAGCATGGTGCTAGCTTTGCTACGTATGCAGGTATTCGGATTCGTGGCGCGATGTTAGATGATGTTAGGCGCACAGACTGGACACCTAGATCGGTGCACAGAAAAGCGCGTGAGATTACTAAGGTTATGAGGCAGATTGAGCATGAAACTGGTCGAGATGCGCGCGATACCGAAATAGCGTCTTTGCTAGAGATTACGATTGAGGAATATCATAAAATATTGCAAGACAGTACGTGTTGTCGATTGTTCAGTACCGATGAGGTAGAGAGCGACAATCAACAAGTTTCTTCATCTGAAAATATTTTAGAAAATATTAATGAAGAAGATTTTAGAGTGGCGCTCGCTAACGCTATTTCAGGTTTACCAGAAAGAGAACAAATGGTCGTGTCATTGTATTACGACAATGAACTTAATTTAAAAGAGATTGGCGCTGTATTAGGGGTGAGCGAATCACGTGCTTGTCAAATTAATAATCAGGCGATGCTTCGTTTAAAGTCACGCCTATTTGATTATGCGCCAGCTAAATAATTACTTGTTTAATAAAATAAGCGTTATTGCTTTATGCTCACTTTTTTGATTGGGAAATTTGGGTGGGTAATGAAGGTTTTAACCAATGATATTTTGTTTTCAGTTCCGAAGGTAAATAATGAGACTAACGGGACAGGCTCTGCTTTGTCATTTGCTTATCAATACCATCAATTAAGGAGTTTATAAGTTGGATATTTTGACTATATTGGGGGTAATTATTGGCTTTGGTGCCATTTTGGGTGGAAACCTCATGGAAGGAGGCCACCTCGAGGCACTTATTAATGGCCCCGCCGCATTAATTGTGATCGGTGGAACCTTTGGTGCCGCTTTATTACAATCCCCGGCTAAGGTATTTTTTGGCTCGCTTAAATTATTGCATTGGGTTCTATTTCCACCAAACCTTAAATTGCAGCACTCAATTGATAAAATCATTGAATGGAGCGAGATAGCTCGACGCGAGGGTCTACTCGGCCTTGAGGCCATTGTTGATGAAGAGCAAGAAATGTTTGCAAGAAAGGGATTGCAGTTATTGGTTGATGGTGCAGAACCAGAAATGATACGAGATATTTTAATGCTTGAGTTGGAAGCATTAGAAGCTCAACAACTACAAAGTGCAAAGGTTTATGAATCAATGGGGGGTTATGCGCCTACGATTGGTATTATCGGTGCTGTTATGGGGCTTATCCATGTGATGCAAAATTTATCTGACCCAAGTAAATTAGGTGCAGGTATTGCTACGGCTTTTGTTGCAACAATTTATGGTGTGGGTTTGGCTAATTTATTGTTTATACCAGTGGCCGCTAAGCTGAAGTCGCACATTCAAGCATTCTCGCAAGCTAGAGAAATGATGATAGAAGGGATTGCCGCGATTGCAGAAGGTGAAAACCCGCGCAACGTTGAAATAAAACTGCAGGGTTATTTGTAAGCTATGGCCCGACGCAAAAGAAAGTTCGAAGAGCATGATAATCACGAACGGTGGATGGTCTCTTATGCGGATTTTATTACGCTTTTGTTTGCTTTTTTTGTGGTGATGTATTCTGTCTCATCGGTTAATGAAGGTAAATATCGAGTACTCTCAAGCACGTTAGATGGGGCTTTTAAAGGGCAACCAAAAACAATGACCCCGATTGAAATTGGCGATATCCTTCAAAATAAAGAGCTTATTGAAAGGCTGATGAAATTAGAGAATGGCGGAGATAACATTATTCCTGAGTTGTTTTCTGATTCTAAACCGAAGTTAACCGCTGAAGTTGTTGATAATGGTGTGGAAGGTGCTCAAAAATTAAGTGAAGCAAAAGTACTCGATCAGCTTGCTGATAAGTTAGAGTCAGCGTTGTCACCTCAGATTGATAGGGATCTTGTATCGGTTGAAAAAAATGACCTCTGGGTTGAAATAGAGCTGAATAGTAATATGTTGTTTGGAAGTGGTAATGCCACTTTATCAGATGAGGCCTTACGAGTGCTTTGGAAAGTGGCCAAACCAATCCGGCAGCTAAACAATACGGTACAAGTAGAAGGGTTCACTGATAATCTCCCAATTAATTCGTATGAATACCCATCAAATTGGGAGTTATCTGCTGCTCGTGCCGCGAGTGTTGTTCATTTATTTGCTAAATATGGGGTTAATCCCGAGCGTTTGGCTGCGGTAGGCTATGGCGAACACCAGCCAGTTGAAGATAATAGAACGCCAGAGGGTCGAGAGAGAAATAGGCGGGTCGTGATTGTTATTCAGTCTAATGCGATATCACGATTTACAGATAAAAGAAAAACTACCGATAATGCGGATAAAGAATCGTTAGTTGTTGAAGAGAAAGCGGTTGAGTTAATAGAAGCGATTGAAGCTCCACTAGGTCATGTTATTGATTCAGATGAGCCGATGATTGAGAAGATAGAAAAACTTGAAAAAGCTAAAAGTAGTCGATTTAATAAGTTCTTAAGACAATGACACAAATAGGTGATATTCATGGCTGGTATAAATAAAGTGACACCAAGTCGTGTGATTCGGCCCATTAAATCGGGTGATAAAAACCAAACAAATACCAAAAAACAGGATACAGAACCCGAGTTGAAAGATAAGGTTACTGAGTCGGATACACCTGTTAAACATATAGATGAAAGGGTCTGATGGAACTATATATTGTGATCTTGGGTGTTTTTTTCTTTGTGGCTATTGTTATGTTATTCATTGCTCTATTTAAAATGCAACGCTTGAATAAGTCTTTAGAGGCTAAGGTGGCTGAGGTATGTAAAAAGATAGAAACGGTGCAGCATGACGTTTCAGCGCTTTGTGCGAGTGGCTTAGGGGTTGATGAGCGTGTTGGTGGAACTGAACGCCGAGTTCGTAACTTAATTGAGCGTTTAGAAGAACTGGAAGAAAGCGACTCTTTTGAGCACTTACAGGAATTTCAAGGTGCGATTGAAATGGCGCAAAAAGGCGCTGGTATAGAAGAAATTGTCGAGAAGTTTCATTTAACGGTGGATGAGGCGGGCCTCCTGATTCGTTTACATAAAGCGTAGTGTTACTTGTTAGAAACGTTATCCGGTATTTTGTCGGATAGTAAATAAGCAAACGCTATAACTTCTGCAACTGCAATGTATAAGGCCTCAGGTATTTCTTCTCCCAAGGGGATACTGCTGAGAATCTTTACTAGCTCTGGGTTGTTGTCCAATGGGATATCATTAGCAATGGCAAGGTCAATAATTTCTTGAGCGAGACTCCCACTGCCTTTGGCGGTTATTGTTGGTGCGTTTTGACCATCGTATTTTAACGCTACGGCGATATCGGCAGGGTTAATAATGTCAGTCATTATGCCTTCTCACTTAAGATAGACGTGCTGGGCTTTACTGGCTGAATGACCGGGTCGGGCCCATTGCTAACTTGGATGCGCTCGGGTTGTAAGTTAGCGCGAGTGAGTTGCTCTTTAAATAAACTTAAATGACGTTGAATTAAGTTTTTTGTTTCTGGGCTTTCGGCCCAAAAATTGGCATCAATTTGCTGGTTATTTATGCTTAGTTTGTTCTTAATTAAGCCAAGTTTTGGTGGGTTCATCTCCAGAGAAACAGTCCATTTCTGTTCGACATCTTTGTCTTGTGTTGTGGGTGAGTCTTCTTGCTCAATTTTTAAAAACACGGATTCAGAAGCATGATGATTTAAAAACGGAATTTCAACTTGCCAAGTTTGGCGGTTGCCAGTGTTCTCAGTATGGGAGCTAGCTAATTGGTTTAAGGTGATTTTTGCAACACTACCTTCTGTTTTGTTGATTAGCTCCTTTATTTGATTTTCTAATAATAAGGCTGGGTTTATTGTTTGTGCGATAGAAGCGGGTGATTTGATTGGTATTGGAAGAGGGTTTTGACCTGTTGGCTGAGGGGTGTTTACTGTTGCTTTTGGCCAAGCTTTTAATAACTGAATAAGTTTAATAAGATTGCTTTTTAGGTCAACTTGAGTAAAGCCAATAGGGGCTTGGTTAATTGGCAGTAATGGATTTTGGCCAAGTGTGAGGCTTTTTTTTATAACATGAGTAGTTGTATTTAGGGTCGCATTATTCTCCAATAGTGCTTGTCGTAATTTAGGTTCTAAAAACATGCCTGAGTTTTGTAGGGCACTCTTAAAGCCCTCGCTAGATGCAAGTTTCTTTTGATCGGGCAATGACTGGAGAATGCTTACGGCTAACCGCTTGATCTGCATTGATTGAGATGTGAGCTCTTGAGCATGAGAACTAGCAGTAGGACTAGTGGTTAATAAAGTTTGCTGGTTAATACTTGTAAAGACACGCTTTAGAGGGTGTTGAAACTCATTAACCGGTGTTTGCTTTGGAATTAATCGGCGCAAGCTAGCGTCAATAATGCTTGCTTGTTGGATAGGAGGTTTTACCTTAAGGATAAGTTCTGATGCCGTTTTTTCTACCAATACGTTAATAGTTTCACCAACGGTGACTGGGACACTAGTTTTAGCTTGAAGAGTCTGATTCCCTAGGCGAATAATAATGTCAGTTTTGTTGGGTAACAGCTGGATAATTTTAGCCTGTGTAGATTGGCCAGTCTGTAGTTTATCAAGGGTTAATGTTGATTTCGCAGTCTCTAATATTGGACTGCTAAAGTTACTGGGTATCTCCAAAGAATCTAAGCCGCAACTTAGTTGAACAGTTGTTTTATGTTAGCGAGTTCTTCTTGTGCATTCTCTATAACATCGATTGAGTCACTGGGGTCCTTGAGCAATTTGCTAAGACGCTCATAAGCTGGAACGCTTGAGGGCTCCGGATGCTTTTCTTGTAGAGGCGTGTTTCTAAAACTGAGTAATTGAGCAACTATGACCAAGTCGGTGTAATTAGCAGGCTGATCAGTTTTACGCTCCCAACTCTCGGCATTAAGGGCTAACTCAACAAAGTCTTCAGTAAAATTCCATTTTTTCAACACCATTTTTCCTATAACAGGTGTTAGCTTTTCAAGGGTATGCTGTACATCACGTTTATTGGTTATTAAGTTCGGGTGTTTATCAGCATGCGTTAAAATGGGTATGGCGCCAATGTCGTGTATTAAGCCTGCTAACATGGCTTTATCTGTATTGAAGCCCTTAAGTTTCTTAGCCATAATGGCGCATATTCCAGCAACATCTCGGCTATGCAACCAGAGTGCTGAAATTAATTCCTTAACATCTTTTGTTTTTGCATTAAAAACCATTCTCATGGTAAAGGTAGTGATGAGGTTGCTAATGGCTTTTAGTCCTAGTCGTGTGATCGCAGGTGGAAGAGCCTCAATTCGTTCACGCCCTCGAAATAAAGGGCTATTAGCAACTTTAATTAGTTGGGCGGTAATTGCAGGGTCCTGTTGAGTTATTCGTGCTATTTTATCTGATGTTGCATGAGGGTCGGAAATGGCCGTTCGAACTTTTATGGCGGTTTCTGGAATAGAAGGTAATTCCAATTTGTCAGCTTGCATTTCCTGAGTAACTTCAAAATAGAGCTGGTTATATAGTAAGGAATCTTCGTTTTCTTCAAGGATTTCAACCTCAGTATTCTCACCAAGTGATACGCCATTCATCAACGCGTCTAACGTTGAGCGCTTTATAGAAAGTAATGTCACTGGTTCGACTGCGACAGCCGTTGCTCGGTGTGGAGTATTGTTATCAATAGGGAAGCGAGCCTCCATTTGCCCACCTTCAATGATTCTCTCTTGGTTACTAGAGAGAGTAAGCCGTGCCTTGCCTTCTAAAAGATATACTTGTTTGTCGTCATTACTACCGGCAGAAAATAAAATGCTATTGGTATCGAAACTTTCTGTTTGTGCCATTTCTTGAAGTTGTCGTTTGCTGCTATCAGAAAAATTTCTAATAGGGAATAAAGAGTTAACTTCTTCGTTTGTTAGATTTCTAGTAGACATCTTTTAAAGTATTTTGTTGGTTCTTAATTGAGTTAAAATGATCAGTTAGCACGTTGCGTTAAATATAATCCTTTCTATGGCTTTATGACAATCAAATTACAAGAAATAAATACAATTAACCAGTTAGTTAGCTATGGTGAGCATTTGTTTGATGAGGCTAGACTGTATTTTGGCCATGGCACGGATAATGCGATGGATGAGGCTGCGTATATTGTGTTAAGTATCACGAATAACTTACCACTATTAGATGATCAGGTGTTTGTTGAAACTGTTGATGCTGATGCTAAGAAAAAAATACTAGATGCTTTTGATCGAAGGGTCAAAGAAAAAATCCCTGCAGCTTACATAGTAGGTGAAGCTTGGTTTGCAGGATTAGCATTTTCGGTTAATGACGATGTTTTAGTTCCGCGTTCACCGTTTGCTGAATTGATTGATAGTGGTTTTTCGCCCTGGGTTGATGTTGATAAAGTCGGCCATATTTTAGATTTGTGTACAGGAAGTGGCTGTATTGGTATTGCTTGTGCGGTTTATTTTCCCAACACGATGGTCGATTTAGCGGATATATCAACGACTGCACTGGATGTGGCCAGAAAGAATATTCAGCGACACGCAGTAGGGGGAAGGGTTGAAGCTATTGAGTCCAATTTATTTGATGGTTTGGTTGGAAAAAAATATGACTTAATCGTTAGTAACCCGCCTTATGTTGGGCATAGCGAACTATCTGCTTTACCAGAAGAGTTTTATAAGGAGCCTAGGCTTGGTTTAGATGGGGGAGCATCAGGGTTGGACTTGGTGCATAAAATTCTCGTCAATGCACTAGAGCACCTTAATGATGGGGGTGTTCTGTATGTAGAAGTCGGTAATACAGATGAAGTGCTTCAGTTGTGTTACCCGAAGGTGCCTTTTTTATGGCAAGATTTTGATTATGGTGGCCATGGGGTTTTCATGCTAACAAAAGAACAATTATTGGAATACAACAGTCAATTTCAAGCTAAACTAACATAATTAATTAACGAGTAAGCGGACAACGATGTCAGGAAATTCAATTGGAAAAATCTTTACTGTTACTGGCTTTGGAGAAAGCCACGGTCCTGCTATCGGTTGTATTGTAGATGGTTGCCCTCCTGGGTTAGAGCTATGTGAAGCAGATTTACAAGGGGACCTTGATTTAAGAAAACCAGGTACGTCGAGGCATACGACTCAACGAAAAGAAGCAGATGAAGTTAAAATTTTGTCAGGTGTGTTTGAAGGTAAAACAACAGGCACACCTATTGGACTGCTTATACAAAATACGGATCAACGCTCTAAGGATTATTCAAATATCAAAGATACTTTTCGCCCTGGTCATGCAGATTATAGTTACCAACAAAAATATGGTTTTCGTGATTATCGTGGGGGTGGGCGATCGTCTGCTCGTGAAACTGCAATGCGTGTTGCTGCAGGTGGAATTGCCAAAAAATATTTAAAAGAAAAACTGGGTATAGAAGTTAACGGCTATTTGGCTCAATTGGGTCCGATTAAAATTGATGTTGTTGAGATGGCAGGTGTACATGAAAACCCTTTCTTTTGTCCCGACCCCAGTAAAGTGGATGAATTAGAGACGTATATGGATGCATTGAGAAAATCTGGTGATTCAGTGGGCGCTCGCGTTAATGTTAAAGCAACGGGTGTTCCGGTGGGTTTAGGCGAACCTATTTTTGATCGCTTAGACGCAGAATTGGCACATGCTTTAATGAGTATTAATGCGGTTAAAGGTGTTGAAATTGGCGCTGGGTTTGACTGTGTTGAGGCATTAGGGACGGAGTTTCGTGACGAAATGACACCGAATGGTTTTCTTAGTAATCATGCGGGTGGGATTTTAGGTGGCATCTCAACGGGGCAAACAATTTCGGCGAGTATCGCATTAAAGCCTACGTCCAGTTTGCGCCTTCCTGGCCAATCGGTCGACAGTGAGGGTAAGCCTATTGACGTGGTGACAAAAGGGCGTCACGACCCGTGTGTGGGCATAAGGGCGACACCTATTGCTGAAGCGATGATGGCGATTACGCTGATGGATCACGTGCTTAGGCATAGGGGGCAAAATATGGATGTTAGATCAACGATGCCGATTATTCCATCAGGTGAGGAATTGTTATAAACCTCGCTTCGATAGTTAGTCAGGTCTAAATTGCAACGACAGCAAAAGCTGCCATATTGGCGGTTGTCCGGGTTTTATTTCTTTTATTTTGCATCGTTGGGTGCATTTATGCCATATCTAGGCTTGTACCTAACATCTCTTGGCTATATGGCTGCGCAAGTTGGTTTGGTCTTTGCGGTGATGCAAGGCACGAAGCTTGTTTCGCCCAGTATTCTGGCATGGCTCTCAGCTAGGTTTGATAATCGAATGCGACTCGTTCAGCTGGCTTCATTTGTCGCCGCGGTCGCCTACAGTAGCCTGTTATTCGAACAAGGTTTTACTGGAATATTGCTAGCGACTTTTATATTCAGTTTCTTTTGGAACGCAATGTTGCCACAGTTTGAATCGATTACGTTAACGAAGCTTGGTAGTGAAACAAGGCTTTACAGTGGGATACGATTATGGGGTTCTGTAGGTTTTGTTGTGACGGTTGCTGGTGCAGGGTATATCCTGAATATGACGAGTTTAAATGATTGGCCTTTATTGGTTAGTTTATGCCTAATAATGATTTTTCTATCTAGCCTCCTTTTAAGTGAAAAAGGACGGCGTAAGCATAAAAAAGGCGGCCCAGCAATTTTCTCGATTTTGAAACAAAAAAAAGTTGTCGCTTTTTTTCTGGTGGTCTTTCTCATTCAAGCTTCCCATGGTGCTTACTACGCTTTTTTTTCCATATTATTGGATAAGTTAAACTACAGTGAAACGGAGATAGGGCAGCTTTGGTCTTTGGGTGTGCTAGCTGAAATTGTATTATTTATTGTTATTCAAAAGGTTCTTCATCATGTTTCTTTACGCTGGGTGCTATTACTGAGTATTTTTTTAACGGTTATTCGGTGGTTAATCATTGCTTGGCTTAGTGAGACTGTTAGCGCGTTGATACTCGCTCAAGTGTTACACGCAGCATCATTTGGTGCTTTTCACGTGGTTTGTATCCAGCTAACGCACCATTATTTTAAAGGGCCTACTCAAGATAAGGGGCAGGCACTGTATAGCAGTGTGGGTTATGGCGCGGGAGGCATGTTTGGTGGCTTGGTTGCAGGTTTTTTGTGGGATGGTTTTGGCTCTGAATGGGTTTTTACAATAGCGTCATTATTAAGCTTGATAGCGTTTTTTGTTGCCTGGAGATGGGTTGAGAAAAATAACCCAGAAGACCTTCAGGCAACGGGTGAAAGTGTTAGTTCTATTTGATGTGTAAAATATTCCAATTGAAATATTTGTTTAATTTAAATGACTTAAGATAACTAAACAACTTTAAAATTTAGATATTATGAAACCTTTAGATACTAAAAGATTAACGATAGGCATCTCTTCGATGGCCTTATTCGACCTTGTTGAATCAAATAAGGTGTTTGAAACCGAAGGTAAAGAAGCCTATTGTGCTTATCAAATTGCTAGAGAAGACGAGCCTCTTAATCCCGGTGTTGCTTATCCATTAGTGAAGAAGCTTTTAGGGTTGAACGATCGATTACCTGAATCCTTGGTGGAAGTCGTCTTGTTGTCGAGAAATAGCGCAGATACGGGATTGAGAGTATTTAACTCTATCAGTGAACATGATTTAGATATTAAACGGGCTGCGTTTACTAGTGGTGAAACGCCTTTCGGTTATATATCTGCTTTCGAAGTGGATTTGTTCCTGTCTACATCCCCAGACGATGTGCGTAAGGCATTAGAAGCTGGACACGCTGCTGCGACCATTTTATCAGGTAAAGGTAGTACGACAGATAATGGCCAGTTACGTATTGCTTTTGATGGCGATGCGGTTATTTTTTCTGATGAGTCTGAGCGAATATATAAAGAAAAAGGCTTGGATGCTTTTACCGAAAATGAGCAATTATCAGCAAAAGAACCGATGACAGGTGGGCCTTTTAAATCATTTCTCGCCGCGCTTCATAACTTGCAAAGTCAATTCGCCGAAGATATATCGCCAGTTCGTACGGCGTTAGTGACTGCTCGTTCGGCGCCAGCACATGAACGAGTTGTTCGTACACTTCGTTCTTGGGGTATTCGAATCGATGAGGCGCTTTTCTTAGGTGGGTTGCCAAAAGGGCAGTTTCTTAAATCATTTGGGGCGGATATTTTCTTTGATGATCAAGCCGCGCATTGCGAGTCTGCCCAACTACATGTTGCTACTGGTCATGTGCCACATGGTATCGCTAATGAAAGTTAACTATTAAGGCCGAAGTCGAAACGCATCATGTCGGATGGTTCTTGTAAAAAGTATCCCTGAGCAGCATCAATGCCAATATTCCATAAAAGTGCGAGTGTATTCGCATTTTCAACGGACTTAGCAATAGTTTTAACGTTGTTTCTACGGGTTACCTCGATAATATTTTTAATGATGTCTTGCGATTCTTTGTTATTAATTAGGTTTTGGCTAAAAGTGCCGTCAATTTTTAAGTAATCAACACAATATTCCTTCAGCATTTTATCAGTGATTTGGCTGAAGCCAATTTGGTCGAAGGCGATTTGGCAACCACACTCTTTTTTAACCAAATTGATGAAGTTTTTTAATATAGTCGGTTCAGTCTTTACATCAGAAAAACTAATTTGGAAGACTAATAAACTAGCATCAATGTTATGAAGTGTTAACTCACTCACCAGTGTTTCCATAAATGAATCATTACGATAAGTTGCATTAGAGATGGAGATAAAAAATCTCCTTTTTATCCCTTGTCGTGAAGCTTCCCTAATTTGTTTTACCGTGTTCTTCAGTACCCATTCGTCTAATTGATTAATATAACCCGTTTTCTCAGCAGTAAGAATGAAGTGATCGGGTGCTATGTGCGCATTATTGCCATCAAGAATACGGAGTAGAACAGCATAGTTTTCTGTCGATTTTTGTGAGAGCTCGACAATAGGTTGGTACATAGAGTGAAGCCTATTTTGTTCTAATGCATCCCTTATTAAACGTGTGTTATTTTCCTCGTCAATGATGACAGTTAAGGGTGTCGTTACTGAGTCAAACACATGGATTTGGTTGCCACCATTTGAGCACGCGTTGTCGCAAGCCTTATCTGCTTGAGAAATAAGTTGTTTTGACGTTGTAACTCGAGGGTCAATAAAACTAACGCCAATGCTTAAGGTTAATTTAATGTATTGACTATCGTCACCGAACAACATGTTATTTACGTTAGTTAATATCTGTTGGCAGTTTATTAAGAAATCTGAGCGGTTTAATTTATCTGAGAACAAGGTGAATACAGCATCACCATATCGAGCCAAGATTTCATTACTGATAGAGGACTCGTTGATGATATTGGCGACTGAACGGACAACATCGTCAGTATAGGTAATACCGTGCTGTTCTCGAATATTACGGAAATCATCAATAAGAATAATAGCCAGTGAACCATGCGGTTCATCACTGACCATCTCTCTATCTATATACTCGATTGAAAATCGTTTGTTGTACAAGCCTGTTTCATGGTCAAAAGTACGTAAATCGGTAAATCCCTTCTCTACATTGCTCCATGCATCAGGGTTATGAATTAGGACTTGAGTACATAGTTTATCGTTAACAAAACAGTGCGTTTTGTAGATCGTGGTAATAAATGAGTCATCATCTCGAGTTTGGATAAGAACGGATAGGACGGTTTCATCAGGTAAAGACTCTAATGAAGTGTTTAAGTTTCTTTTGGATAAATTCCCACCGATAGGGCAAGCGGTTGGGCTACTAAATTCAAGCACCGGTGAGCAGATAATATTTTCATCGGCGGGTATATTGAAAATCCGCTTGTAGGCCGAATTGGTTGCCCAGTATTGTCCATCATGAATTAGTGCTACACCATCTTCAGTATGCTTTAAAAATGAATCAAATCGATAGGATTCATTTTTAAATTGTGAACTGACTTGGTGAAGTTGGTATTTATTCTGTTGGCACTTTATCTCACGTGAAATGGATTTTGCAACAAGGAAACTAGGGTTAAATGTGCGAATATCAATGATGTTTTCGACATCGTAGCGGCTGCTTTCTTGCGGATCTAATTCATTGTTAGACACTAAAATAAGAGGGAAGTGAAAAAAGTGTTGTTTAACTTTTTCTAACAGCTCAGTATTTTTAAGTTCGGTGTCATGAAGCTTCACTAAGACCAAGTTTATGTTAGCGAACGTTTTTTTTGCTGAGTTTAATTGAGCTATAGAGGTTGGTGTCAAGACAACATCTACACCAATGCTGGCTAACGCAAGATCTAAAACCTTGTTTTCTTCTATTGAAAAATTGAGAGTCAGTACGGTCCGCTTAGTCATCCATTAGCCAAATATTAGTATTAAACTACCTTAATCTAGATTGGTTTCTTTTGAAACCGTGTAATGCGTAAAAACTTGATTTGTTTCGATAAGTTCACCAATTGAAAAAGTGCTTATATTGTCCTTTGTTTTTAGCACGATATCTTCGTGCGCATTATTAAGCGAGAATGGGCTAATAATAGCGTCAGGCTGATTAATAGTAGGAATACCTTGGAGAAATATGACCGGTTTTTGGGGGGCTTCTTTATCGTGTGGTTTAATGTTGGCAATTTTAAGACTGGATGCCATCATTTGAGCTCCAACAGAAATATCTCCGTCCTGAAGGGTGTTGATGTGCCTAATAATAGCCAGGTGAACTACCTGGTTTTTGGTTTGAATACCAATTAGATCGCACGCTTTTAAAAGAGCTTTATTATTGGCATGTACTTTAAAGTTTAATCCTTGTAGGCTTGTATCGTTTGTTTCAGCATTTAGTGATTCACCTTTTTCGCCTAGTTTCACGGGTTTTTTCTTGCCCCAAATGCTATTGGCGGAAAGCGAGTTGTCGGCAGGTGCTTTGAGGGCCTTGTTGATGGAAGATGATTTGAGGATCTTGTTGATGGAAGCTTCATTCTTTAAGTACTGACTTCTTTGGTGGTCATCTATAGGAATTAAGCTTAGGTCATAAATATCTAAATTTAGAGGGTCATTTATCGTGGGCAGAGTCTTTTTATTAAAGTAATCAGGGTTTTGTTTGAGTATTAGAGCTCTGATGATACTATCAAACCCTGGGTAGACGGTTACTTCTTCAGATTGCTCATGCCGAGCTTCTTTGCGACTTTGTACGCCACGCCAGCTGGGCAATAATTGATGAATAACCTCTTTGGATAGAATGGGCTTTTTAGAAACTAAAGAGATTGCGCCATGTCTTTCTGGTGCAATAATGTCATCACTTTGCATGAACTGGATGAGACGCTCATTGTTTAAAAACCGGTATTGGTTGTCGCTGACTGATAAATCGGATATGGGGATAGCAGGTGACGATGATGATAAATCAACGCAAAAGGTCGAGGCGTCATCGCGTGTTGGGGTTATTAAAATATTATCAGACTGTAAAGATAATATTCGTTGAATGGTTTTTATTTCACTTTGTCTAAACCGGTTAGATGCGGCTAAATGAAAATAATGGATTTCTTTAAATTCATTTTCAATCGTCGTCGACTTATCTTCATCTAATGTTAAGTAGTCATGCTGGTGAATACATAGGCTTTCGGCAAACTCAAATAGAGCATTAGTTCGATTCCAAAAATCAAGGCTAACTTGCTTGTAAAGAAGTGATTGTAAAAATTGAATAACTTCAAGCAGCTCAAGAGCACGATGCAGAACGAGGCCTCTTTGGTGCTCAGAAAAATCGAACGACTCCTTACTATCGCCAGAAGTACCAGCGTCCATAAAGCCTGTAGAACAAGCAATATCTATATAAATTAAACTAAAGTTTGTTAACACGGTTAGTGTTTTTGAGGAAATTTCAGATAGTTTTTTTGTTAAAGGCAGGCTCGCTCTTTCTAACTCTTCTGAACAGATTGAAAGCAGTTTTATGACACAAGGCTTAACCGCCTCAGAAATTTTAAATTTATCTAATGGGTTAATATCGGTCGTTAAAAGTGCTTGCGATGCGACGGACATCATGTCGGCCGTTGATGTTGTATTTAAAACGGGTAATGAATCGGCCCATTCTAAGCAAGAGGTGATATTAGGCTCGAACGGTAAATCTACCTGAGATTTTATTACTGTAGGCCTAATTCTATCCTTGAATTTTTTCTGCGTATCCATGTTGCTCTCTAGTGTCTGTTGTAGTGGCGCGTATCTAATGTGTTTATTGATAAGGTGTGTTGATTATGCGCCTTATTTTTAAAAATGTTAATAATTCTAGCTGTTTCTTGCAATGATAGTTTTATACATTTTGCCTGGCTCCTCACGAACTAACTTTGGTACTAGATAGCCGGGTAGTTTTTTTTGTATTTGATGATAAACGTCATCGGCATGTGACATGGTGGAGTCAAAATGCATAGCACCGGTAACTTTATCAAGTAGGTGTAAGTAATAAGGTATCGTGGAGCAATTGAATAAGCGGTGGCTCAACTTAACCAATGTCTCTGCGTTATCATTGACACCACGTAATAATACCGTTTGATTCAGTAGGGTGACCCCTATCGTTTTAAGTGATAATAAAACGTTAGATACGTCATCGCTAAGTTCATTCGGGTGATTGCTATGAATCACCATAATTATTTTTTTGCTGGTGGATGATAGGGTGTCTAGTAATTTTTTCGTTATACGGCTTGGTAACACGATGGGAAGGCGGGTGTGTATCCGAATACGCTCAACCTGGGGTTGCTTAGCCAGTTCTTCGATTAAATATTGAAGTTTCGAGTCACTCAGGGTTAAAGGGTCGCCGCCACTGAGAATAACTTCTGTTACATCTGGATGGTTTGATAGGTACTGATTGATTGAGTCGAGTTGTGAGCGATGTGCACTGTTATCAGTGTAAGGGAACTCTCGACGAAAACAATAGCGACAATGTATGGCACAAGCTCCCGTGCTGATGACCAAAATACGGCCATGGTACTTATGCAATAAGCCAGGTGAAACACTAGCTGGATTATCGCCAACGGGGTCGCTTAAGAAATCGGGATGCTTTTCAAGCTCATCCGGATGAGGAAGGACTTGCCGAAGCAGTGGGTCGTTCCAGTCGGATTTAGCCATGCGTTCAGCGTAACTTTGGGTGACGAGTAATGGAAAGTTTTTCGCCGCTTCGTTGTATAGTTTTAAATCAGTAACATTTAACTCTAAAAAACTTAATAATTCATTAATGTTTGTAAAGGCAGATTGCAGCTCACGTTGCCAACTGGGAATTAAGGAAGTTTTTTCAATGTTAATCATGTTAACCATTATAATGGCGATTAATTGAAGAACATTATAATTTAACTATTAACGAGAATTTATATGGCGACCTATAGTACAAGCGAGTTCAAGGGTGGTTTAAAAATCATGTTGGATGATGCACCCTGTTCAATCATGGAAAATGAATTTGTAAGACCGGGCAAAGGCCCCGCGTTCAGTCGCGTTAAAATTCGTAACCTAAAAACAGGCCGCGTCATTGAACGTACGTTCAAATCAGGTGAATCGGTTGAAGCAGCGGATGTTATGGAGACAGAAATGTCTTATTTGTATAACGATGGTGATTTTTGGTATTTCATGGATGATGAAACATTTGAACAGGTGTCAGGCGATGCGACTGCTGTTGGAGATGCCGCGAAATGGATTAAAGACCAAGATAAATGCACGGTCACACTATGGAATGGGGCACCTTTACTGGTGACTGCGCCTAACTTTGTGGAGCTTGAAGTGACCGATACTGACCCAGGATTAAAAGGCGATACCTCTGGTGGAGGCGGTAAACCTGCTACGCTTGAAACGGGCGCGGTCGTACGTATTCCTTTATTTGTTCAAATTGGTGAAGTGATCAAAGTCGATACCCGTACAGGCGAGTACTCTGCACGAGTAAAAAGTTAGTTTTTAATTGACCGACCATTATAATCAGCAATGGCCGCCGACTTGTTCGGCGGCTTTATTGTATAAACGAGCCGAGCTTTACCAGTCGATCAGGGCGTTTTTTATGGAAAAAAACGTGTTAGAAGTTGATACGCCTGTGTTATCAACTGCGGCAAGTTGTGACTTGAATTTAGACAGCTTCAGTACCGATTTAACAAAAACAAAGAAGTTGTATTTGCAAACATCACCAGAGTTTGCAATGAAACGTTTGCTAGCATCGGGTTCTGGTTCAATTTACCAAATTGCGAAATCCTTTCGTCAATCTGAACAAGGGCGATTCCACAACCCTGAGTTTACATTATTAGAATGGTATCGGCTTGGGTTTAAATTGGATGACCTAATCGGCGAAATGATTGAGCTATTAATGCTTTGTTTTGGGCAAAATTTAGCATTTACAACTGTAACGTACCAGCAAATATTTTTGCAATTAACCGGTATAAACCCTCATCAGGCAACGTTAAGTGAGTTAATGAATTACGCAGCTAACCGTGGTAATCCAGAGGCTCTTGGTATTTGTGGTGACAATTTGGCAAATGGGTTGGATTATGTCTTTAGTCAATACGTTCAGCCTAAGCTAAAAAAAGAAGTCGTGTACTTTGTTACGAATTACCCAGCATGCATGGCGATGCTCGCAAAACTAGATGACGGCGAGCCCGTCACGGCAAAGCGTTTTGAGGTGTACTTTAATAATGTGGAATTAGCGAACGGTTACGAAGAGTTAACCGATGCAGTTGAGCAAAGGCAACGTTTTCAGCATGAACTAACGGAACGGAGCGAGGCTGGCTTAGATGAGGTGCCGATGGATGAACGTTTATTGGCAGCGTTATCTCATGGGTTGCCAGAATGCTCAGGTGTCGCGATGGGCTTAGATCGCTTGTTAATGTTGATGACAGAGGCGAAATCTATTGATGAGGTATTAATCTTTCCCATCGATAGAGCTTAATTGCTTATCGTGTAGACGAGATAAGCTGAAAATAGCAACAATGGCCCCAATGAGGGCTAACATCATATCTGATTGAGTGTCCCAAATATCCCCTTGAGTACCTAAAAAAGCGTGGGCGTCTTCTCCAGATGCCAGCGCGACCCACCATTCAATCAGTTCATAAAACGCACTAAAACCTAAGCAGAAACAGATGATGAAGAAATTCATCCAGTGTTTAGACAGGATGACCGCCTGACGTATGATGATTTCCCTCGCAATAATGGCAGGAATAAAGCCTTGAGCAAAGTGCCCCACTTTATCGTAGTTGTTTCGAGTAGAGCCCATCAGTTCAGCCAAGTCATCAAACAAAGGTACGTCGGCATAGGTGTAATGCCCGCCGATCATCAAAATAATTGAGTGAATAAGAATTAAGAGATAGCTTAGCGGTGTAAGAGGGAATTCTTTTCGTGTTAAGGTTAAGGCGCATAGCGCAATAATGGCGGGTAAGACTTCAAGAAACCACGTGAAATTATCTTTCGGTGCTATACCAGACCAAGTGAGAACGCCAAGAAAAAGAATAAGCCACAAATAGGTTCGAATGGTTCCGGTTTTCATTAACCGTTATGCGTTAATTTTACCAATCACTTGCCCGTGTTGAACCGCATCACCAGCGGTTAACTCATCGGCCCAAGCGACCTTGTCTTTGCCATGAAGCAAAACAATGGTTGAGCCCATATTAAATCGAGCCATTTCATCGTTCTTTTTATAGCCCAACGTGTCATCATTATACGTCCAACGTCGAATTTGATTGTGACGAGGAGGCGTTACTTCACCGTACCAAACTGTTTCGATGCTAGAAACAAATATAGCACCCACCATCACCATTGCCATAGGACCTGCGGGGGTGTCAAAGAAGGCGATGACGCGTTCATTGCGTGCAAATAATTCATCAATAGAAGCGACAGTCGTTTTGTTAACACTGAATAGTTCACCAGGTACGTGCACCATTTTTTTCAGTGTGCCATCCACTGGGAAGTGGATACGGTGGTAGTCTTTAGGCGATAAGTAAATGGTCGTAAATTGGCCATCTTCAAACTCGCTTGTTAGTTCATCGTTACCCAGCAAAGCAGATAGGTTGAATGACTTGCCTTTGGCCTGGAATATTTCACCTTTTTCTACAGAGCCAATTTGACTGATTTCACCATCTACTGGACAAGCAACCGTCGTGTGTTCATGTTCTAGCGGTCTTGCGTCTTCGCGTAACTCGCGGGTAAAAAATGCATTGAATGACTCATAGGCTTCTGGGTTGGGTTCAGCCGCTTCGGACATATTAACGTCAAACTGTTTGATGATTACCTTGATAATGGCGTTCTTTACCCAGGGCGTTTTGCAACGGGCGAGTTTATGCATTAACGCAGAAAGACTGTGCTGTGGCAGGATATGTTGCAAAGTAATAAAGAGTTTAGCCATCATAATAAAAACCTATAAGTTTAACTGAACGTTGCTTTTTGGGCAGCAGGAAGGGCTACCCCCGTTTTTATATCTGCACCCATATCGCTTAAAACAGATTCGAGTGATGCAAGGCAAAACATGACGTTGCTTGCATTTGCTGAGTGACCCATTAAACCAATGCGCCAAACTTTGCCGGCCAAAGTGCCAAGACCTGCGCCGATTTCTAAATCGTACTCATGAAGCAGGCGTTTACGAACGACGGCCTCATCAACACCAGTGGGGATAATAACAGCATTGAGCTGTGCTAAGCGAGAGCCTTCAGGCACAATAAAGCCGATACCCATTGCTTTTAGACCAGCTTTTAAGGCGCCGTGCAGTTTTTGGTGTCGTGCCCAAGCGTTTTCTAGGCCTTCTTCTTTTAACATCAGCAACGATTCGTGAAGTGCATACAAGCTGTTGACCGGTGCGGTGTGGTGGTATGAACGACCGCCGTCGCTGCCCCAGTAGCCCATTACTAAGTTTAGATCCAAGAACCAACTCTGTACCCGCTTTTTACGTTGCTTAATACGTTCTTGTGCACGCTCGCTAAAGCTGACGGGTGATAAACCAGGAACACAAGACAGACATTTTTGAGTACCCGAATAAATGGCGTCGACACCCCAGTCATCAACGAGAAGTTCTGAACCACCAACGGAGGTAACAGCATCCACGAGGGATAAACAGTCGTATTGATGCGCCAAGGCACATAAGGTTTTAGCGTCGGAAAGAGCACCGGTGGATGTTTCTGCGTGTACGAATGCCAATACGCTAGCTTCTGGGTGTGCCTTTAACGCGTCTTCAACTTTTTGTGGGTCAACGGCTTGCCCCCAATCATCATGGACCATAATGGCGGTGGCGCCACAACGTTCAACGTTTTCCTTCATGCGCCCACCGAATACACCGTTTTGACAAACAATAACGCTATCGCCAGCTTCTAATAAATTTGAAAAGCAGGTTTCCATGCCAGCAGAACCCGGTGCCGAAACAGGAAAGGTGAGTTGGTTGTCGGTTTGAAACGCGTACTGAAGCAATGTTTTTACTTCATCCATCATCTGTCCAAAACTTGGGTCGAGGTGACCTATGGTTGGGCGTGCAAGAGCAGATAAAACACGCGGGTGTACATCAGATGGACCGGGACCCATTAGCGTTCGAACAGGTGGATTAAACGTTGTTATTGTCATACCTTATTAGCCTTCAATCTTTTGGCCTGCCATAAACATCCATGTTTCGATCACTGTGTCTGGATTTAGTGAAACACTTTCGATGCCTTCTTCCATTAACCATTTAGCAAGATCAGGGTGATCAGAAGGGCCTTGGCCGCATATGCCAATATATTTATTCTGTTTGCGACATGCTTGAATGGCCATTGATAGTAACTTTCTGATGGCAGGGTCGCGTTCGTCGAATAAATTGGCAATGAGCGCAGAGTCACGATCAAGCCCTAGTGTGAGTTGTGTTAAATCGTTTGAACCGATGGAGAATCCGTCGAAGTATTCGAGGAACTCATCAGCCATTAGAGCGTTTGAGGGCAATTCGCACATCATGATAAGTTTAAGGCCATTTTTACCGCTTTCGATGCCATTCTCTTTAAGTAACTCAGTTACTTGGCGGGCTTCATCTACGGTACGAACAAACGGGATCATGACCCAAACGTTTGTTAAACCCATTGTATCGCGTACAAATTTCAATGCATCACATTCCATGTTGAAGCACTCGCGAAATGACTCAGAGATATAACGTGATGCACCTCTAAAGCCGAGCATTGGGTTTTCTTCTTCAGGCTCGTAACGATCGCCACCGATTAAATTAGCGTATTCGTTTGATTTAAAGTCTGACATGCGAACGATAACTGACTTAGGAGAAAAAGCCGCTGCGATGGTTGATATGCCTTCTACTAAACGTTTCACGTAATAGTCTTTGGGGCTGTCGTAACACGAAATACGTTTATTGATTGTTTCTTTTAAATTGGCAGGCAATTGGTCAAACTCTAAAAGCGCTTTCGGGTGGATGCCAATCATTCGGTTGATGATGAACTCTAAGCGTGCCAAGCCGACGCCTTCATGCGGAAGTGCAGCAAAGTCGAAAGCACGATCAGGGTTGCCCACATTCATCATGATTTTAACTGGGATTTCTGGCATCGAGTCGAGGTTGATTTTATCAATTTGGAAATCGAGCAAGCCGTCGTAAATAAAACCAGTATCGCCTTCAGCGCAAGAAACGGTGATGTCGGTATCTTGCGTGATATGGTCGGTAGCGTCACCGCAGCCAACCACAGCCGGTATGCCGAGTTCGCGAGCAATAATTGCTGCGTGACAGGTTCTACCACCACGGTTGGTAACAATAGCGGAAGCTCGTTTCATGATTGGTTCCCAGTCAGGGTCGGTCATGTCGGTTACTAAAACATCGCCGGCTTGAACTTCGTCCATTTGTGAAATGTTTGAGATGACACGAGCAGGGCCGGAACCAATTTTGTGCCCGATGCTACGGCCTTCAACTAAAACGGTTGACGTTTCGTTCAGTGAGTAACGTTCAATCTCTTTGCCTGCACGACTTTGAACGGTTTCTGGACGCGCTTGAACAATATAAAGCTTACCGTCTAAGCCATCTTTAGCCCATTCAATATCCATTGGCCGCTGGTAGTGTTTTTCAATCGTAATGGCAATTTCAGATAACTTCTCAACTTCGGCGTCGGTGAGTGAATACACAATGCGCGTGGCAGGGTCGGTATCAATCACTTTAACGGGTTCTTTGGCATTGGCTTCATCGTTGTAAACCATTTTAATCAACTTACTGCCTAGGTTGCGACGAAGAATGGCGGGGCGACCTGCTTCAAGCGTTGGTTTATGAACGTAAAATTCATCGGGATTCACAGCGCCTTGCACGACCATTTCACCCAAACCATAGCTCGAGGTAATAAACACCGCGTCGCGAAAGCCTGTTTCAGTATCAAGGGTAAATAAAACGCCAGATGAACTGATATCGCTTCGAACCATTCGTTGAATGCCGGCAGAAAGAGCAACGCCACTGTGTTCAAAACCTTGGTGAACTCGGTAGGAAATAGCGCGGTCGTTAAATAGCGATGCAAACACTTCTTTAATAGAATGCATAACGTTATCAATGCCATCAACGTTAAGAAAGGTTTCTTGTTGCCCAGCAAATGAGGCATCTGGTAAGTCTTCGGCGGTTGCAGAGGAGCGAACGGCTACGGAAAATTCGCTAGTCGCATCGGCTTGCATCTTAGCGTAAGCTTTTTCAATGGCGGCAGATAGCTCAGGTTGGAACGGGGTATCAATAACCCAGCTTCTAATTTCTTTTCCTGCAGCGACAAGCGCATTGACATCATCAACATCTAATGCATTCAGTTTGGCATTAATTCGATCATCAATACCGCTTTGTGAAAGAAAGTCACGGAAGGCTTTTGCAGTGGTTGCAAATCCGCCGGGTACATCCACGCCAACAGACGCTAAGTTGCTGATCATTTCACCTAAAGAAGCGTTTTTACCACCAACATGTTCCACGTCATCCATGCCTGTTGCGTCGAGCCAAACAATATATTCTTCCAACTTGCTATCCTCTGTTGTAGATACCTTGTTTCATGAGCATTCTTTCTTCATGAGAAGGTGTCTTTGGTTTAAAATTTGAATTAATCCAACATTTTAACAAAAAAACACGCGTTACATTCAATGAAAAATAGAACAATCTTTTTTATATCAGATAGAACGGCGATCACAGCGGAAACACTAGGTAATAGTTTAATGACTCAATTTGCTGGAGTTGAACGTGATCGGCATGTGATTCCCTTTATTGATACCGAAGCGCGGGCGCAGGCGGTGAAAGAAAGAATTAACAATTCATACACGGTAAATGAGGGGCGTCCGATAGTTTTTAGCACATTTACAAACGATGATTTACGAGAGATAGTGGCTGAAAGTGAGTGTATTTTCTACGACTTATTCAATGACTATATCATTAGGATGGAAAGTGACCTGCGCCAAGAGTCATCTCATGAGGTAGGTAAAAGCCATGGTTTGATAGATAAAAGTTCTTATGAGTCGCGCATTCGTGCGGTTAATTACGCGTTGGTCAATGACGATGGTGCACGGTTAGATCATTACCAACAAGCTGATGTTATTTTGGTGGGCGTATCGCGTACAGGTAAGACGCCGACATCACTCTATTTAGCTCTTCAATACGGAATTTTTCCAGCAAACTTCCCGATTACCGATAGCGATTTGGATAATTGCAGTCTTCCACGTGCTATTAAACCGTATAAAAAGAAGCTGTTTGGCTTAACGATTAGTGCAGAACAGCTTAGTCGAATACGAGAGGAACGTCGTCCAGGTAGTCCTTATGCATCTCTACGTACCTGCCAACGGGAAGTCTCTCAGGTTGAAGAGTTGTTTCAATTAGAGAATGTGCCATTTTTAAATGTTACTTCTATTTCAATAGAAGAAATTGCCGCTCAAATTCGTCTGACACGTGAGTTGGATGCGAAACAATTTTGAAATGCAGCTGGGCTAAATTTATTGTTTAGCCGAGGCATATATGTTTTGGGTATAATTAATCATTGCGAGTGATGTTGATAGCTTCTATCATCCACGCCTTTTTACACCGAACCGTAGGTTAAATAGTCGATGAGTCAGCACGTTTTTCACCCAGGGCAACGTTGGGTTAGTCATTCTGAAACCGAGCTTGGGCTGGGTATGGTTGAATTTATAGAAGGTCGTCACGTTACCTTTTTATATCCTGCGGTAGAAGAAACCCGTGTTTATGCTCTAAATAATGCACCATTAAGTCGTGTAATTTATAGTGTGGGCGATACGGTTCAGTCTATTGATGGGAGTGCACTCACGGTCGATCAAACGCAAGAACACAATAACTGCATGATTTATCTTTGTGTCGATGAGCACGGTGAGCAGGTGGTTCTGCATGAAATGGATCTGAACAGCGTTGGCGCGTTTAGTAAGCCACAAAGTCGTTTGTTTACAGGGCAAATTGATAAAAACAAATTGTTTGACTTGCGCCTTAAAACACTTGAATTTCAACGTAAGCTCGATCAATTTTCTGGGTTTGGTTTAGCCGGCCCTCGAGTACAGTTATTGCCGCATCAATTTTATATTGCCAAAAAAGTTACCGAACGAAACGCCGCGCGCGTTTTGTTAGCGGATGAAGTTGGTTTGGGTAAAACAATTGAGGCAGGCTTGATTTTGCACCAGCAATTGTTAACGGGTTCTATTGATCGGGTATTAATTGTCGTGCCGGATGCACTTATTCATCAATGGTTGGTTGAATTGCTGCGACGATTTAATTTGTCGTTTACCATTTTAGATCACGAGCGCTGTGAAGCGATAAGAGATGAAGGCGATATTAACCCGTTTGAAACTGCGCAATTAGTATTGTGTCAGTTATCGTTTTTATCTGAGCACTCTAATTATCACGCATTGGCAGTAGCCGCAGACTGGGATTTAATGATTGTTGATGAAGCGCATCATTTATTCTGGAAAGAAAACAATGTTAGTAATGAATATCGCTGTATTGAAGCGCTTGCTAACACCATCCCTGGATTACTATTATTGACAGCGACTCCCGAACAACTCGGTGTGACCAGTCACTTTGCACGTTTACGGCTACTCGACCCTGATCGCTATTATGATTTGGCCGCTTTCCGAGAGGAGCAATCAGGGTATCGAGAAATCAATCAACTGATCAAACGGTTGATGGGCGCGACATCAATAGAAGACGAATTGATGGATCCAGCGTTAAAGAACACATTAGTTGAGCTACTGGGCGAGCAGGCCTTATCTGCTGATAGCGTGTCGACAGAGTCTATTATTGATGCATTGCTAGACCGGCATGGAACAGGGCGTGTTTTATTTAGAAATACGCGTGAAAATATAGATGCGTTTTCATCTAGGCAGCTGTATTCCTATGAGCTACCGGCTTTATCGATAGAGCAAGAATTTGAGTTAGATGACGACATAGCAATGATGAAGGCGTTGTTGCCTGAAGTGTTGCTGGGTGATGAATGGCTTAATGAAGACCCACGTGTGCACTGGTTAATGGACTGGTTGGGCGAACACAAAAATGAAAAAGTGCTGTTGATTTGTGCACAGCAGAGCACGGCCGAAGAGCTCAATGATTACTTAAAGATGCGGACTATTTTTGTGTCGGCCGTTTTTCATGAAGGCATGAGTCTGATTGAAAGAGATCGGGCGGCGGCTTACTTTTCAGATACTGAAGAGGGAGCGCAGATTTTAATTTGCTCAGAAATCGGTAGTGAAGGGCGTAATTTTCAATTTGCACATCATTTGATTTTGTTTGATTTGCCGCTTAACCCTGATTTATTAGAGCAGCGAATTGGGCGTCTGGATCGGATTGGTCAAACAGACACAGTGCATATCCATGTGCCATGTATACAAGGTTCTGGCCAGCAACGTTTGATGAAGTGGTATGACAAAGGGCTGGGCGCGTTTGATCAGGTTTGTTCAACGGGGCATCATGTATATGCGGCGGTTAAAGCAGACCTTAAAGAGGCATTATTGGGTGATGTTGATGATAACGAATTTAAGGTGATTATCGAAAAAACGGCTCTTTTAATGCAGCAAAGTATTGACGATATGCATGCAGGCCGAGATTTAATGCTTGAGCTTAATTCGTGTAGAAAAGATGAAGCGCAGGCGATAATAGATGAAATTAGCCTGTCTTCAAGCCACCTGGAATTGTCGCATTATATGGAAGAGGTGTTTGAAAACTTTGGTGTAGAACAGCAATACCATAGTGAAGATAGTATCGTTATAAAACCCAGTGGTCATATGCAAAGTGACACGTTCCCCGGCTTAAGTGAAGACGGCCTAACGGCTACGTTTAACCGTAAAATTGCGCTCTCTCGTGAAGACTTTCAATTCCTAACGTGGGAACACCCGATGGTGACCGCGGCGATGGAACAGATTATCAACAGCGAGTTCGGTAATTCAACGTTTTGTACGATGGCATTGCCGCCGATTCCTGCTGGTACAGTTATTTTAGAGGCTATTTTTACGACTCATTGCCCCGCACCAAAACGTTTGCATCTGCATCGCTATTTACCTAAAACGATGAAACGAATCGTAGTGGGCTCAAATGGTTTGGATATGACTGATATTTTAAAACCAGAACATATTGCCTCCAGAATAACGTTTGTTAAAAAACCTATTGCGCTGAATATTATTGAGCACGGTCAAGAAGCGATCAAGAAACTGATTGATAAGGCTGAGCAGTTGGTTGGTAAACAGCAAGAAGAATTGGTAATAGAAAGCATTGAACATATGCAGGAACAAGAATCTGCAAGCTTAGAGCGACTCATCGCGTTAGCGAAAGTAAACCCAAGTATTCGCGATAGTGAGCTGAGTCAGCAAAAAGCCAAGATAAAGGACCTGAGGACCTATATAAAACGAGCCTCGTTTAAATTAGATGCCATTAGAGTTATATTGGTGACAGACTAATAACTTGAGAGATAACATCTTGATGAGTCAGTATTTAAGCGCTATTGGGGGTTGTTGTTTTCGAAGCCAGAGTTGAAGAACATGAAGTTTTAGACGCCTTGTTGCGCTTGAAATATCTAATAAATAGCAAGGTTGTTAATAAGGCTTACGTCACTGGTAATGGAGTACCGGTAAAGCTATCTTGCCGGTATAGTTATCATTAAAGACTGAGCTGTTGGACTATTAGGTAGGGTTTTTTCTTAAAAAGACCCATTCACTCTCTGTTGATTGCTCAGCAGAAAAAGCATAACCAGCCGTATCAAATTGTTTAATATCGCTTGGGCTTTCCAATCGATTTTTAATGATGTAAGCGCTCATCATGCCGCGTGCCTTTTTGGCATAAAAACTAATGATTTTATATTTATCATTTTTCCAATCTTTAAAAACGGGCGTTATGACAGCAGCATTTAATTGCTTTGTTTTAACAGACTTAAAATATTCATTTGAAGCAAGGTTAATTAAAACAGGGCTTTTTTGTTCTGCCAGGTCTTGATTGATCTTATCGGTAATTTTATTACCCCAAAATTCATATAAATTTTTACCTCGTTCGTTGCTAAACTTTGTGCCCATTTCTAAACGATAAGGTTGGATTAAATCCAAGGGTTTAAGTAAGCCGTATAAACCTGAAAGAATACGTAAGTGATCGTTAGCCCAAGTTAAATCGTCTTGCGATAAAGAGGTTGTATCCATGCCTTCATAAACATCACCCTTAAATGATAATAGGGCTTGTTTGCTGTTATCACTGGTGAACGGAAGTTGCCAGTCAATAAAACGGTTGCTATTAAGTACGCCTAATTTGTCACTAATGCTCATCAAAGTGGACACGTCCGATGGTGAAAGTGTTTTAAGCTGATCAATCAACTCTGCCGAGTCATCTAAGAATTCAGGTTGTGAATATATTGATGTGCTAGGCGGTGTGTCGAAATCTAACGTTTTTGCAGGAGAAATAACCAATAACATAGTCTTAACTCATTGAAGTGATGTGTTTTTGTATTGTACGGTAATTGTTGTAGATCAGTTAAGCGAAAAAAATGTCTCATTCAAAGATTATTAAAGAACAGGTTTATTATATTTGTAGCTGAAACGGCCAAAATTTAACGTTGTATGAAGCGCCGACTTAGCTTCAAATATTGACTTAAGTAACAAATTTTATTATACTGCACTGCAATAAACAAAGTTTGTTCTTATAAATCATTGGAGTTCCAAAGTATGAGTAATTCAGTAGCCCTAGTAACGGGCGGTATTGGTGGTATTGGTTCTGAAATTTCAAAGAAATTATCGCAGAGTGGCTATATTGTTGTTGCGACAACATTTAATAAAGAGATTGAAAAAGCAGACGAATGGATTGCTAGTCAAAAGGAAGCGGGCTTTGACTTTTTAGTTGAAGAAGCAGATGTAACAAGTTTTGAAGCATGTGGTGAAATGATTAAACATGTTGAAGAAACAGTTGGCCCGATTGAAGTATTAGTAAACTGTGCCGGCATTACTCGTGATGGCTTCTTGAAAAATATGGATGAGTCAAATTGGGACGCAGTGCTATCTACAAACTTAGATGGTGTTTTTAATATGACTAAAAATGTCCTAGACTTTATGCTAAAAAGAGGCAGTGGCCGTATTATTAATATTTCTTCAGTTAATGGTCAACGTGGTCAATTTGGTCAAACTAACTACTCTGCTGCGAAAGCGGGTATGCACGGTTTTACTATGGCTTTAGCGCAAGAAGTTGCACGTAAAGGTATTACAGTTAACTCAGTAAGCCCAGGTTATGTAGCGACGAGCATGGTAATGGCTATTGATGAAGATATTCGTAATGAATTGATTTCACAAATACCAATGCAACGTTTGGCTGAACCAGTTGAAATTGCAAACACCGTCAATTTCTTAGCCTCAAGCGAAGCGAGCTATATCACAGGTGCAAATATTCCTGTTAATGGCGGTTTGTTTACTAGCTTCTAAGAATTTATGGCGATTTTCTAAATAAAAAAAGGCGACCACTTGGTTGCCTTTTTTATTGACAGTTTGTCTAGTAAGCGATATTAGTGAACAGTATTTATTAAATAACTTAAAGGAGTGGTAAAAATGCAAAATGACCTAATTAAACAATGGGCTCAATTAAGTAAAAAAGCCAATGAATCATTAAAAAAGATTAACGCCTTAAATACCCAATCCATAAAGCAATTAACTAAATTACAAATGGAAATGGTTTCGAGCTGTTTAGAAGGTAGTATTAAAAAAGCCAAAACAGTTAGTCAAGCGACCTCAATGAGTGATTTGATGAACTTACAGTCAAGTTTGTACAAGGAGTTGTCAGAAAAGGTACTCGAAAGTGCTCAGGGCTCTGTCAAAGTTGCAATGGAAACTAAACAAGCGATGAGTGAGCTGATTAAAGAAGGTTTTGTGGAAGCGCCTTCAATGATTGTGAAACCTGCCGCTAAGAAAGCAGCGCCAAAACCTGCCGCTAAGAAAGCAGCACCAAAACCTGCCGCTAAGAAAGCAGCACCAAAACCTGCGGCTAAGACAGTAGCACCAAAACCTGCCGCTAAGACAGCAGCGCCAAAACCTGCCGCTAAGACAGCAGCACCTAAGCCTGAGACAAGTAACCTACAAATGCCTAAACCATCAGGTCGTCCAATGACCGAAGGTGATGCAAAGAAATAGACTATTTAATCAATAGGGCCCTTAGTGTCATAATTGTTGGCATTAAGGGCAAATTAGGTAGAAGGCTATTATGAAAGCAACGATTGAAATTGATGCGACACCCCAAGAAATGAGAGAGTTGTTGGGTTTGCCAGACGTCCAAAGTATGCAACAAGAGGCGATGGAAAAAATTCGAGAAAAATTATTATCAGGTATCGAATCAAATGATATGGCCGAATTAATGAAGCTTTATATGCCGATGCCAGAGCAAATGTCGGCAATGGAAGGTTTTCAAAAAACGATGTGGGATGCCATGATGAAGAGTGTGCCCTTATCGACTACGACGGATGAAAAATAGCTAACGTTAAGCCAGCCATTCATTGAGTCGATTGATTAAATCACGCTGAGTTTTCAAACTGATGAACGCGCCGATGTGCCCACCATGTAAGGCGTGTTCTTGATAGAGGGCTGGTTTTATATGTTGGCCCAGTGCTCTTGTTGAGCTAGCTGGAACGATATGATCTTTTGTCGCGTATAAGTTGAGAACGGGAGATTTGATTTTTGTCATATCAACGACTGCTCCGCCTATAGATAAAGTTTGTTGATGTAGGCGATTTTGTTGGTAAAAATTGACAACAAATTCTTGAGCGGCGAGCCCAGCTAAATCGGGGTTATCATTTAGCCATTTTTCCATGCGTAAGAATGTATCTAAACCTCCTTTTTTCGTTAATAGGGGCTCGATTTTGCGAAATTTTTCTCGGTTTATCTGGAAGGGCTTTATTGTTTTGAATAATTGACTAATAAGCTGGCCCGATACGTTACCTGCATGATTGTTTAAAAGGGCGGTGTCTACTTCATTTGCCCAGTGGCTTAGAGTGTTATTGCCGGTATGGAAATCGACCGGTGTTACCAATGTGGCGAGTTTTCGTACGTCACCCGGATGTAACGCCGAATAACATAATGAAAACACCCCACCTTGACATATTCCTAACAGATCAATTTTTTTTCTTTTGGAGTCTCTTTTTACTTGTTGAATACACCGGTATAAATAGCCATTGATATAATCATTTAGGCTTGTAAAGCAATCGGTACTATCAGGGTAGCCCCAGTCAACAAGGTAAACGGGATAACCTTTTTCCAATAAGCGCATAACTAGTGACCTTTCAGGTTCTAAATCGACAATATAGGGACGATTGACTAACGCATAGGTGATTAATATGGGTGTTCTTTTTTGCTTAATATCCAGAGCGTTATAGCGAAAAAGCTGTAGTTTATTTTCCGTGTAAATAAGCTCTTTAGTCGTTGAGCCAACCTCAGGGTAAGGTTGCCTTGTTGGTTCGGATAGTTGCTCCATGAGTTGTATGAAATCACCTTGCCAAGTGTTCTCTGATTGTTCTTTTTTTGCCGACATAATGTAGGAGCTACTACTTTAGCTTCCGGATAGTTTGTGCTAGTTCATCAAGTTTAGTGTCAGTTTGTTCTTTATATTCTGCAAATTCAATCCGCAGTTTATGTAAGCTTTTTCGTAAGTCATGGATGGACTCTTTAGAGGGTAAACCTAAAAGCTCTGAGGCCTGCTCAGATAAGGTGTGTTGAATGTTTTTTAATTCACCTAATGACTCTATTAACCCTTTATGGGCTTGAATATATTCTTCGGTTTGATTGATCTCGCTAAAAGCTTCTTCTCCAGCCTCTAACCATTGGGCGCAAAGTTGTTCGGGTGTGGGATTTTTTGCCTGATTATTCAAAACCTGAAAGCGCTGCATCGCCAACTGAGTTAATTCATTATATAAAATACTCATTTTAGCGAGTGCTGATTGAATCGCCTTAAGGTTTTTTTGGACTTGGGTGGGTAGATTCTTAAGTAAGTCAGTGGGTTGTTTGTTTAACGGGTCGGAAGATGGCGCTGATAAGTTAGTTAAGTCAAAAACTGATTGGAGCCATTTGAGTTGATGATTGGAGAGTGAGTCAAACCCTAGTGTATTAGGTAAGCTCCAAAACTCGGATAGGTCGGGTTGTTGTTCGTTGGCGCATTGGATAAATTGTTGGTAGAAATCGCCTTGTTTTTGAAAGCTTTTCAATAAATCTTTGTATTCATCAGGGACTGCGCTGTTAAGAAAAGCATCAAATTGAGCAAAAGAATGGTCGGTTTTGGTAGTCATCTGGGTTACATCTGATTAAGGCATTGTTGATTTTATTGAAATAGAGGGAAAACGTACAGGTGAATCATTGAGTTAATCCGTTTGTAACAGGATTGAAGCTTTTGGTTCAATTTTAGTCAATGACCATTCGCTGATAGCCCAATTTAAAATATCGACAGGGGTGGAAGCGGTGAGTTCTTTAGGCGGGTTTAGGTTTAAATGACGTAAAACATTAACAAGCGTCTCTCTAACGGGTGATAATGAGACGTCACTTGCAAAGGTTTGTTTGCTGAGCTTCGCACCATCAGCACCGCTTATGACAGGAATGTGAGCATAAGTGGGCGTTTCTATTTGTAGGCGTTGTTGAAGATATATCTGTCGATAAGTGCTATCCAATAAGTCATAGCCCCTAAGGACGTCCGTTATTTTTTGTTCGTGGTCATCTAAAACAACAGCTAGGTGATAGGCGTAGATGTGATCTTTACGAAATATAATGAAATCACCAACCTGTTTAGCTAAGTTTTGTTGAGAAGTACCCTGAACGATATCCTTTAGGGTGATGCTCTTGTTCGATAATTTAATTCTTAGTGACGTGGCTATGTTAGCTGGAGGCTTATGTTTTAAGCAATAACCATCGTATAGATTGTTTTTAAAAAGTCGCTTAGCAAGGTCTTTCCTAGAGCATTGACAGGGGTAAAGTAACTGTTGCTGCTTTAGAGTATTAAGTGCTTGACTATAGGCTTCATGTCGTGAGCTTTGGTAGAAAACGTCTTCGTCCCAAGCCAAGTGATATTGCTCAAGAGTCTTCAGTATTAAGCTGGAATATTCTTGTTTGCTTCGAAAAGGGTCAAGGTCGTCAATTCGAACCAGCCATTGGCCATCATTAGACCGCGCTTGTAAAAAACTGGCGACAGCGGTGTATAAAGAGCCAAAGTGTAATGGACCGGTTGGTGAGGGGGCAAACCGCCCCCTGTAACCAGAACTTATATTAATCAAATAGCTGAAGAGCTATTAAATGATCTAAATTTTTTGTTTTTCTCTAATTTCATCAAGAGATTTACAATCGATGCATTGAGTTGCTGTGGGTCGTGCTTCAAGGCGTTTAATAGCAATTTCTATACCGCAAGATTCACAAAACCCGTAGTCGCCAGCACTCAACATGCTAAGGGACTCATCAATTTTTTTAATTAATTTACGTTCGCGATCGCGTGTACGAAGCTCTAAGCTGAAATCAGCTTCTTGACTAGCCCTATCTGTTGGATCAGGAAAATTAGATGCTTCATCTTGCATATGGTGGACTGTACGGTCTACGTCTCCCATTAAACCTTCTTTCCATTGCATAAGAATGGATTTGAAGTGCTCGGTTTGAGCAGGGCTCATATGCTCTTCACCTTTTTTTGCTTTATAGGGTTTAAATTCTAGGTGACTTGCGTCTAAGTTTTGATTTTTGTCTGTAGCCATTATTTTGTTTGTTACCAATGGTTAAAAAAATTTAAGCGCGCATAGATACCAGATATTCAGGAAATATGCAATGTTTTTCATCAATTCAAGTGCTAGTGCATGTCTTAGGCATGCTTTAAAATATAGCCCTTATTGGTTGTTTCTACAAAGGTTTTTTTATGAATATTGGTCAAGTTTCCAAGCGTGTTGACAGCATTTCTCCTTTTTATGTGATGGATATTATGGCTCGAGCGAAAGAACTCGAAGAAGCGGGGCGGAATATTATTCATATGGAAGTAGGGGAGCCAGACTTTTCGACACCAAAACCTATCATAGATGCGGCGCAGCGCTTTTTAGACATCGGAGAAGTGCACTATACGAAAGCACAAGGCCTGCCTTTATTAAGAGATAAAATAGCAAATTTCTATCGTCAAGAATATCTAGTTGAGGTGTCACCAGAGCGTATTTTTATAACGCCTGGTGCATCGGGTGCATTGACGGTTGCTTTAGCGTCACTATTGGATGAGGGCGATGAAGTTTTAACCTGTGATCCTGGTTACCCATGCAATGATAATATAGTGACTTTGTTTGGCGGCAGAGCTAAACCCATAGCGGTTGATGCGAGCCAAAACTTTCAGTTGACGGGAGCCGATATTACACAAGCTTGGACGCCTGCAACGCGTGGCGTAATGATAGCTTCTCCATCAAACCCAACGGGCACAATGGTGAACCGTTCACAGCTTGACGATATCGCTCAAACAGTGAAAAAACATCAAGGCTTTTTAATTTCAGATGAGATTTATCATGGTCTTGTGTATGGTCAGCGTGCCATTTCAGCGCTAGAAATCTCTGATGATGTATTTGTCCTTAATAGCTTTTCAAAGTTTTTTGGTATGACGGGCTGGCGCTTAGGTTGGTTAATCGTCCCAGACTATGCCGTGTCAGCTGCTAATCGATTAATGCAGAACTTGTATATTGCAGCGCCAACACACTCTCAATACGCGGCCTTAGCAGCTTTTAGTGATGAGACAAGGGTTATATTAAATCAACGACGTGATGAGTTTGAGTGTCGTAGAGACATGCTCTATGACGGTCTAAAGCAATTAGGTTTTGTATTGCTTAATAAGCCAAAAGGCGCATTTTATATCTATGCCGATTGCCGTGCGTTTACCGATGATAGCTATACATTTTCACTGGAGCTACTTGATAAGGCTGGTGTGGCGACGACGCCAGGAAAGGATTTTGGTATTAGCGCACCGGAGCGATACCTGCGCTTTGCTTATACAACGTCTACGGAACGCATTGAAGAAGGTTTAAGGCGAATTAAAGCCTTCCTAGCAGGGTGGTGAGCTTAAGTGCCTGAGATGCGCTCACTGAGTTCTATCAATTAAGAGATGATTGGGTATCGTTGCGAAGTGAAACGCCTACGATGCCAATAGTTTTTTCTCCCATGCTAAGGATGTTCTAACGATTAAATTTATGTCATCGTATTGAGGCTGCCAATCGATGGTTGAGCGAATTTTATCGGCAACGGATATGAGTTCTGGTGGATCACCCGCACGACGGGGCATTTCTTCCACATTAATGGGAGAGCCATTTTCGTTGTTAATAGCATTGATGACATCTCTTACGCTAAAGCCATGACCGTAACCACAATTAAGGGTGGTTGATTCACCACCATTTTGTAGATAATCCAGCGCTTTTATATGGGCAGCAGCTAAGTCTGATACGTGGATATAATCACGAATGCCGGTACCGTCAGGTGTTGGGTAGTCAGTGCCAAAAATGAGTAACTTTTCGCGCTTACCAACGGCCACTTCAGCCGCTACTTTTATAAGAAGAGTGGCGTTTTTTGTTGATTGACCAATCCTCCCATCAGGATCTGATCCAGCGACATTGAAATAGCGCAAAATCACATGATTTAAGTCTGTTGCATATGATAAATCACGAATCATCTGCTCGCTCATAAGCTTAGAGCTACCATACGGGTTGATCGGCGATTTAGCTGTGTCCTCAGAGGCGTAACCTGTTTCAAGCTCTCCATAAACAGCGGCTGTTGAACTAAAAATGATGTTTTTAACGCCAGCTGTTGAACAGCATTCGAGTAAATTTCGCGTGCAGCAGGTATTGTTTTGATAGTACTTTAGTGGATTTTCCACAGACTCAGGCACGATAGTGTGTGCTGCAAAGTGTAGAACAGACTCAACGTTATTTTGTTTGAGAATGTTGTTAACAAGCGCTTGATCACCGGTATTTCCTTTAATGAATTCGCCGTACAGAATAGCCTCTTCAAACCCGGTTGATAAATCATCTAAAACAATGATGTTTTCACCCCGCTCGCCGAGTAACTTAACAACATGGCTGCCAATATATCCTGCGCCACCGGTGACTAATATAGATTTCCTTGTCATATGTTTTTTCCTAATAATTGAATAGAGACGTATTGTCCTTTTTCGACATCACCCGACGTTTGATCAAGTACGATTAAGCAGTTAGCTTTGGACATGGAGCTTAACATGTGCGAGCCTTGTCCACCGGTTGAGCGAACGATGAGTTCCCCCTTGTTGTTTTCAACTAAGCCACGTTGAAACTCTATGCGCCCGGGTTGTTTTTTAATTGTTTCAGTAGTTCGTGCTTGTAATGTAACTGCTTGTTGCAGTTTTTTATACCCCATCATTTTTTGTAGAGCGGGGATGACTATTTGTTGAAAAGTCACCATCACTGATACGGGGTTGCCTGGCAAGCCGAAAAATGCAGCCTTATCGATATGTCCAAAGACTAATGGCTTACCTGGCTTTATAGCAATTTTCCATAAATCAACAGTGCCAATCTTTTCAAGAACATCAGTGATAAAGTCTGCCTCGCCAACTGATACGCCGCCAGTTGTTATGATGACGTCACAATCCCTTGAGGCAGATAAAAGAGCAGCTTCTACAGCAGATGGGTTATCTGGAATAACGCCCATATCAACGGGTGTTACGCCAGCTTCTGTCAGTAAGGCATGTAATGTGTAGCGGTTACTGTCAAAAATTTGTCCGAGCTTAAGTTGGCTACCCATCGAAACAAGTTCGTCCCCAGTCGAAAAAAAGCCAACGGTAATCGCTTTGTAAACGGCAACATCCGCTATACCACAGGCAGCGAGCAGCCCAATGTCGGCCGGTTTTAACTGTTTACCTTTAGTCAGTAAAACTTGACCTTTTTGAGTATCATCGGCGATATTCCTGATGTTTTCTTCCTGTTTAGGCCATGCTGAAATTTTAATTGTTTCTTCTATACGTGAAACGTTTTCTTGCATAACAACGCAATCACAATCATCGGGAACGTACGCGCCGGTAAAAATACGTATACACTCACCTTCGTTAACGGCGCGTGTAAAAGGTTTTCCAGCCCATGATGTTCCGACGACCTTTAATGTGTCTTTTTGTTGATCATGAGATTGTAGGGCATAACCATCCATAGAAGAGTTTCTAAAGCTCGGGATATTTATGCCGGAGGTAATATCAGTGAAAGTTATTCGGTTTAATGAGTTTTTCAGTGATAAACGTTCGTATGCATTATTTTCAGGAAGGTTGTCTGAAATTTGAGCGAGTGCCTGCTCAAGTGTTAACAGCCCCTGTGTGGCACAAAAGTCAGTCATGGTTAAGAATTAAGGTGTTATTTATAATGAAGTCCGCAATTTGTTCAGGATCGTTTAAATCAAGGCTTGGAATATTAAAGGTGATGTTTGCATTACTTGCAATAGCAATGATTGAGGGGTCGTGGGTGTGCAGATAAGCTCGGTTTAGCTCCTTGCGATGAAGTTCAATTTTTGGGAAGCTTTCATGTTTAAAGCCTTCCACAATAATTAAGTCTACGGAGCCTTCCGGGAAGCAATATAGCTGCTCAGCCAGCGTTGGTTCAGCAGACTCGAGCTCAGTAATGACCGCACGACGATGGCTTGACACGAGTACGACAGGGGAAGCCCCCGCCTTCCTTAGACGATAGCTATCTTTGCCTGGCTGGTCAATATCAAAGTCATGGTGACTGTGTTTGACCAAGCCAACCTTAAAGCCTCCCTCATTTAGAATAGGAATGAGACGAGTTATTAAGGTTGTTTTTCCTGTGCCACTATTGGCGGCAAACCCAATAATCGAAGGTGTTAAAAGATCTCTCATGTTGCGTTGCTGATAGCGTGTTTAAAAAAGTGAAGCATTGATCAATAAATGTGCATAGATACTTGCCGCGTAGCCTAACGCAATAACAGGGACCCACTTAAGGTGTGAAGCAAAAGTATAAATACCACGCGCTTGCCCCATTAAAGCAACACCAGCGGCGGAGCCAATAGATAATAAACTACCACCAACCCCAGCGGTAAGAGTAACAAGAAGCCATTGCCCATGAGACATCTCAGGGTTCATGGTGATGACAGCAAACATGACAGGAATGTTGTCAACAATGGCAGATAAAACCCCAACGATTATGTTCGCCGTTGTTGGGCCTAATTGACCATACATGGTTTCTGATACCATGCCTAAATAGCCAATAAAGCCAAGTCCACCGACAGCCATAATGACACCATAGAAGAAAAATAGCGTGTCCCACTCTGCACCAGCAACTTTTCTAAATACGTCAAAGCCCTCGGTGTGTTTCTGATTAGCGTCGTCAGTCATCCCCATGCCTTCTTCAAAACGATGTTCGGTGATGTGGTGTTCTTTGTGGCTTGTTTTTTTAAGATAATAACCGAAGAACTTTAAATAAGCCAAACCTGTCATCATGCCGATGGCTGGCGGTAAGTGAAGAAAATTGTGGAAGCTAACCGCAGTTATAATTGTCAATAAGAATAAAATAACAATCACAATGCCGCCTCGTTTCATAACGAGCTCTTCATTATGTACTTTAGCAGGTGAGCCAGATGGGATGAAGAAATGCATAATAGCTGCCGGTACTAAATAGTTAATGAGAGAAGGTATAAATAACGTAAAGAACTCAGTAAATTGAACGATACCTTTTTGCCAGACCATTAACGTCGTAATATCGCCGAAAGGGCTAAAGGCACCACCAGCGTTGGCACCAACCACGATAGCAACGCAAGAAATAGCTACAAATTTAGGCTCTTTTTTTCCTACGGTTAGTGCAACGGTGCACATGATAAGGGCAGTCGTTAAGTTGTCTGCAATGGGGGAGATAAAGAAAGATAAAATACCTAATAACCAAAACAAAGTTTTATAACTAAAACCTTTTTCTACAAGCCAACCTCTTAACGCGTCAAAAACTTTGCGCTCTATCATTGCGTTAATATAGGTCATCGCAACGAGCAAGAAGAAGAATAACTCAGCATACTCAAGGAAGTTGTGCCTCAACGCTACCTCAGCCGCATGATCAAAGCCATGTTGTTGGTACACCACGGCGATCATAATCCATATAATACCAGCGGCTAATAAAACGGGCTTCGATTTACGTAAATGGAGCTGTTCCTCAAAAATAACGAAGATGTAGGCCAAGGTAAAAACAGCAAGAGATAAGTAACCAACTATTTCTCCGGTTAAATCGAGCTGTGTGTGTTCGCTCGTATTAGCAGCAAAAGCCATGCTGGGTATAAAAAATATGAATAATAAACTGGCAAAACGAGTAAATAGGTTCATTTGCATCCTTGGTATTGTCTTGTTTTAAGTGAGATATACAGAAATTTCTTCATTATATATCGTCAAGTTGCAATGCAACAAATTTAAGTTAAGTGTTATTTGGTATATGTGTAGTGGATGCAAAATTAAGTGCTAAGTTATATAGACGCTATAATGTTTCGAACTTATATGTGCTTTCATCATGATGAAAATTTAAAAAGGGATAAGCTAGGAGGTAGGGCATTAAGACAAGATAGGCGTTGTTTATATTGTTAAGTGATAATGCACTTTTACCTTGAAGGTAATAGAGGAACGAGGTAGATATTTCAGTACTTATCAAGTAGCAATAGGTAGCTGAAGTGGCTTTCTAAAATGGGTTAAATTTAGTTAAAAAATGATGGTTTTGGTCTTTATATAAGAAATATAAGAAGATTCGAAGAGCTGGCCCTTTTCAATCGGTTATATAAAGTAGTGAGGCTATGAAACTTAATGTTGAAGTAAATATTTTTTGGTGTGTTGATACTTATTGTATGTTCATGACAGCTCGATGGCATCGGCAATGAGGCAGTGGAGGGTATGTATTAGCTGAAATAGTTGCCACTTAGCTTCCGTTAACAAAAATGAAACGGTGGTTGGTGTGCTTTTAAAATGAAGAAGTCATAGGGGGAATAACTTTTAGGGTACTTCGTCGCTTTATTTTTTATTCTTCCAGTTTTTCTTACGGGCGGCTTTTAAGGCGGTTTTTTCAGCTATTATCTTCTCGGTTTTAGCGATTTCTGCTTCGACTTTTTTGGGTGTTTCAAGTGTGATGCTTCCTAGAGCGCCGCTTCGAAATTCATGGATAAATATAGCCGATGTTTTGTTGAGGTTAACTCGCCCACCATTGACAAGCGCGCCACGTTTTCTACCAATGGCTTCTAGAAGGGTGGTCTCATCCCTTGGTTTCTCCTCTAACGAGTAACGATCCATTAATGCGTCTAAGTGCTCCTTTAAAAGATACTCGGCAGCGTAATACGCTATGTCATCATATTCTATGGCGGTGTCTTTAATGGCGCCTGTAACGGCTAAACGATATCCACTGTCTTCGTTTTCTACTTTAGGCCAAAGTAAGCCTGGGGTATCAAATAAAATAATATTGTTGCCAAGGTCAATACGCTGCTGTGTTTGTGTAACAGCGGGCTCATTGCCTGTTTTAGCAATTGTTCTGCCTGCTAATGTATTGATTAGCGTGGATTTTCCAACATTAGGGATGCCGGTAATCAAGCAGGTGATAGGTGATATTTTTGTGCCTTTATTGGGGACAAGTTTTTTACATAATGAAAATATTTGCTCGCTTTTATTAGGCTGGTTTAAATTTAGAGCGAGTGTTTTGGTGTTTTTGTTTTGCTCAAGATATTGTTGCCAGTCTTGTGTTTTATCGCTTTCAGCTAAGTCTGTTTTATTTAAAATTTTTATGCACGGTTTGTCTCCGCGGATGTTGGCCAACATCGGGTTTTCACTACTGTATGGAATCCTTGCATCCAATACTTCAATAAACATATCGACCTCGGGAAGGCGTTTTTTAATCTCCTTTTGGGCTTTATGCATATGCCCTGGGTACCAATTAATGCTCATGATATGGGTTTATTGTCGTATTAATGATCTGTTAAAAATCGGTTAGTAATGCGGTGGAATTTCATCCAGCGCAGAAAATAAGCTTTTTGCACCTTCCGTTGAATCTTGTGAGCTTTGCGTTAACTGCTTGAATTGTTTTATAAGCAAATCAATCTGTTCTTGCTGCTGACAAACAACACGATCCAATTGTTGGATCGTGTCTTCTTGATAAGCCATTTTTATTTCAAGTTCTGTGATTCTTTCGTTCATATGATTTATGAACCTTTTTTAATCTTTTTCTTTTTAGGTTTTTTGGTGTATGTTTTTTTCTTTCCTTTGGTTGGCTGAGCAGTTGTTGCCGCAGGCTTTGCAACGTGATCAGTGCGTTCAATATTGAGCGGTTGATTGCGAACACGTACTTTTTTCAAGCTTTGGAAAACAATTTTTGGCATGCCGACAGGAAGCTCTATATAGCTGTGGTCATCCTTGATTTCAATGTGACCAATATTTTTTGGCTCAACATCGGCTTCATTTGCAATCGCTCCAACAATGTCACCTGGCATAGCATTATGGTTTTTTCCAACCTCAATGCGGTAGTTTTCCATGGGTATTTTTGGATTGCCACGTTTGCTTTTAGGCAGGTCTTCTTTATTTGGTCGAAATGATTTGCTTTCCCTTTCTTTGAAAGGTCTTTCAGCTGTTGATGGTTTACCTTTAATGCCACGTGCTTCTTTTTGTGATCTCTTCGAACCTTCTTCTAATACGAGTGGCTTGTCTTTCTGTGCCATAAAGGCGAGTGCGCCAGCTAATTGAATAGGGTCGACATCGTTTTCTTCTAAATAAGACTGAATGATTTGATGAAAGAAATTCAAGTTGTCATGCTCTAATGCTTCAGTAATAGATTCCTTGAACTGATTAGAGCGTTTTTCATTGACCTGTTGGCGTGTGGGTAAATCCATTGGCTTAATTGGTTGGCGCGTTGCATTTTCAATAGCGCGTAATAAGCGGCGTTCACGTGGTGCAACAAATAAAATGGCTTTGCCGGTTCTTCCGGCACGCCCTGTGCGCCCTATACGATGGACATAAGCTTCGGTATCGTATGGAATGTCATAATTGATGACATGGCTTATGCGTTGCACATCAATGCCGCGTGCGGCTACGTCTGTCGCGACTAAAATATCAATTTGCCCTTTCTTTAGTTGTCCAATTGTCCTTTCGCGCAATGCTTGGGTCATATCACCATTAATGGCGGAGGCAGAATACCCGCGTGCTTCTAGTTTTTCTGCTAGTTCAACAGTGAGGGCTTTTGTTCGTACGAACATGATAATGCCATCAAAATCTTCGACTTCAAGAATACGTGTTAAGGCATCTAGTTTATGCAAACCGCTAACCATCCAAAAGCGTTGCTCGATGCTCTCAACAGTTGATGTCTTAGAAATTATTTTAACGATTTTTGGTGCGTTTAAATATTTGTCAGCAACACGACGAATTGGAGCGGGCATAGTGGCTGAAAAAAGAGCCACCTGACGTTGGGCTGGTGTTTGCTCTAAAATCCATTCAACATCGTCGATAAATCCCATTCTTAACATTTCATCGCCTTCATCAAGCACGATGGTTTTTAAGTTATCTAGCTGTAGTGTTTTTCGGCGTAGGTGATCCATTACACGACCGGGTGTGCCTACAACAACATGAACGCCACGACGTAGTTGTCGTAATTGCGTATCCATAGCCTGCCCACCATATATGGGCAGTACGTTAAAACCTTTCATTTCGCTGGCATAGGTTTTAAAGGCTTCAGCTACTTGAATGGCTAACTCACGTGTGGGTGCAAGCACGAGGACTTGTGGGTGAGTATTTTTTAAGTCTATTTTTGATAGTAAAGGGAGGGCAAAAGCGGCTGTTTTGCCGGTTCCTGTTTGTGCTGTGCCAATTAAGTCATGGTCTTCTAATAAGTGTGGTATTGCTTCAGCTTGAATGGGGGAAGGTTGTTCGTAACCGATCCGTTTGAGAGCGTCTAGTACAGGTTTAGACAGCGCTAAATCAGCGAAGCCTATGGTAGGTTGGGATGTCATTATTGGGCCTTAAATTGGGATAGTCGAGGCGTTAGATAGGTGTTTAATCTAAGCTTTCTATCGGAGGTAAATGAATATTATAAGCTTTTATAACAATAAATTGGAGATTAACCTATAGATGGTCGAAATATAACGTTTTGTTCATGTGTTTATTGTGTTAATTACGATCAAATGGCTCAAAATCGGCTATTATTTAGAGTACGTGCTTAATAACTATTATTGGTTGAGGTTTTTTTTGAAAATAAAGCAAGTATTGTTTAAGTGTCCTATTTCAATCCTATTAGTGTCCACTCTTTTTATGCTAACGGCTTGTGGTAGTCCGCTGCCGCGGACTGAAGACATCACAAAGTCACCTTGGAAGAGTTTTCAAGAGGCAATGGCGGATTACGATAAAGTTATTTTAAATCAAACGACGGTTGAAGAATTACGAAATTTGGGCTTTGACCCGTACTCCACGCCTAACGTAAAAATTTTATCTTACCTAGATATTATTCGAAAGTTTATGCCGACTAACTCTGTCAAGTTGGAGCAATTACCGCCCAGCGTAAGAAAATGCTTAGCTAAGCAAGACGCTTGCATGGCGTATGAGGCACATCCGGGCATCATAAAGAGAAAAAGGGTCGGTAGTGTTTTTAATGACTTGTTAGGTTTTAAGCGGAAAACAATAGAAACAGGTTGGCGCTTTGATGCACTAATAGTGTTAGATAACGGTATAGCAGTGTATAAAATTTGGAGTGGTGAACCGTTTTTGGATTCAGAAAAATCACGTAAGAACCCGTTAGGGCCTTTGCAGGGGTCGGGTGAATCGTTAGCGCGAGATGCGCTGGGTGTTTAAATAGCAGTTTTGTATCCGCTAATAAAAAAGCCTTACCATTTATTGGTAAGGCTTTTTTTTCATAGAACCAGCTTTCAATCTTATACGCTGGTGGTAATTTCAATGCCTCGCGCTTTAGCCATTGTCATTGCAGTATCGACGATCATATCTTCTTGCCCTGCGATCATTTTCTTTCTACCTAGCTCAACTAGAATATCTCGGGCTGGAATACCAAAACGTTCAGCGGCACGTTTGGCGTGAAGTAAAAAGGTTGAGTATACACCTGCATAGCCTAAGGTTAACGACTCTCTGTCTACACGAATAATATGATCCATTAATGGGAGGATAATATTTTCGGATAAATCCATTAGTTTAAATAGATCAACGCCTGTCTCGATACCCATACGTTCACAAACAGCGGCAAACACTTCTAGCGGTGTATTACCTGCACCAGCACCCAAGCCTGCTGCAGAACCATCGATTCGACTTGCACCTGCTTCAATGGCTGCAATAGAGTTTGCAATGCCCATTCCAAGGTTGTGATGACCATGGAAGCCTATTTCAGTTTCTGGTTTTAAGGTATCACGTAAAGCTGAAATACAGCGTGTAACATCTTCAGGCAGCATATAACCAGCTGAATCGGTTAGATAAACAGTTTGTGCGCCATAAGATTCCATTAAGGCGGCTTGTTCGGCAAGACCTTTAGCAGTATTTAAATGAGCCATCATTAAAAAACCAGTGGTATCCATGCCCAGTTTGCGAGCAAAAGCCATGTGCTGAGGCGATGTATTTGCTTCTGTACAATGAGTGGCGACATGGACGCTACGTGCGCCAGCATCATAAGCAGATTGCAACTCTTTCATCGTTCCCATTCCGGGGATCAGTAATACCGAGACAATGGCTTGCTTCATTAAAGGTGCTACGGCAGAAATGTATTCTTCATTTGTGGCCATTGAAAAGCCATGTTGCAATGAATTACCACCAAGCCCTGCACCATGCGTTACTTGAATATATGGAACATTAGCATCGTCTAACGCGGTAGCAACAGTCACCATTTCTTCAACAGAAATTTGCTCGCCCTTAGCGTGCATGCCATCACGTAAGCACATGTCATGCAGAATAACTTTACGACCATCCAAAGAACTTAGTTTTTCGGTTGTTGACTCAGACATTACGCAGCCTCCACAGGTTTGAGAGTTATTTTTCCAGTTTGAATTTCTTCAGCGAACATCTCCGCAGTTCGCGTGGCTGCTGCTGTCATAACATCAAGGTTGCCAGCATATTTGGGCAAATAATCACCGAGTCCTTCAACTTCCATAAACACAGAGATTTTATTGCCGTCAAAAATAGGCCCATTAATAAGTTTATAGCCAGGAACATACTTTTTAACTTCTTCAATCATCTTAAGAATGGACTCAATAATCTTTTCTTCTTCAGGCTTGTCATCGGTAATACAGTAGATAGTATTACGCATAATAAGAGGAGGCTCAGCGGGGTTAATGATCGCTAAAGCCTTACCTTTACGAGCGCCGCCAACCGTTTCTATTGCGCTGGAGGTTGTGTAGGTAAACTCATCTAGATTTTCGCGAGTGCCAATGCCGACAGATTTTGAGGCAAGACTGGCGACAATTTCAGCATACTCGACAGGCTGGATGCTTGAAACTGCGCTAATAATGGGGATGGTTGCTTGCCCTGCACATGAAATCATATTTACATTCATTTCAAGCTTTTCAGTGTGCTCGCTTAAGTTAACGGGCGGCACACATAACGGTCCAATAGCGGCAGGCGTTAAATCAATCATCAGCACACCAAGCTCATTCAGTTTGCGGCTGTTTTCAGCGTGAACATAAGCACTGGTTGCATCAAAGGCTATTTGTATATTATCCTCAAGAACATGGGGTAATAATCCATCTACACCTTCAGACGTTACTTTAAGGCCCATATCTTTAGCACGGAGTAAACCTTCAGATTCGGGATCAATACCGACCATCCAAACCGCCTCAAGATAGGGGCTTCTTTGAATTTTATAGATAAGATCTGTGCCAATATTGCCAGATCCAATCAATGCACACTTGATTTTTTCCATGATGGTCCTTTTATAGTAGTGGAGGATTAGTAAGAGGGTAGCTTGTGTCGGCGATTCTAGTAATAGCCATACATATCAAAAAAACAGATGTTACTATCGGAGCTACTAAAAAACTAGGTTTTTATAGGCGATTTTAGTCGGTGAGAAATATAAAAAAACCACACGGTCTTATTTTTATAGGCTGTGTGGTTTTTTTGAAGTCCTTGTGGGACTCTTTAATGGGGTGGCGGGAACTGCCTTTGCGCTCTAACTATTTGATATAAAAATAAATAGTGAAATTCAAAAATCACTGGTGTTACTACCAGTGTTACTAAAGCCGACAATCACCCATAAAACCTGACCCTCTGCATAACTCTAATGTATTGCTAATATATCGCTACATGCTATATTAATATTTAATACATATGCTTATAGAGGTGAAGTTATGGCAAGAAATACATCGGTAACACTGGGCGAGCATTTTGATGAGTTCGTGCATGAAAAAATCAATGCGGGTCGTTTTCAATCGGTTAGTGAAGTCGTTCGTGCGGGGTTGCGTAAACTTGAAGAAGACGAAACAAAACTTCAGGTGCTTAGAGATAAATTACAAGCAGGTGAAAACAGTCCGTTAGTAGAAGGCTTTAATAGCGAAAAGTTTAAGTCGGGGTTGCACACCAAGTACCTTAAATGACAACGCAGTATCATCTAAGGTCTCTAGCGCAAGATGACCTTGAATCAATCTGGCTTTACACGTATCAAGAATGGGGCGTTGCTCAAGCCGATACGTATTTTGATGCGCTAATTAAGCGCATTGAGTGGTTAGCTGACAACACGACATTAGGTAAGCCAAGAGACGATGTGAAACAAGGGTATTATTGCTTTCCTGAAGGAATGCATATTATCTTCTATACCTTAAACAATAATCAGGTTGAGATAATTGGCATACCGCATCAGCAGATGGATATTGTTGAGTATTTGGCATGATATGCGAAGCGTACATTAACAAGGATGTTTAACTAATGAAGTTCAATGAAGATTCACGAGTCAAAATCCCCACCATTTTGCATTTAATGCGATTGGGCTATAACTATCTATCTCTTAAAGACCCAGCACTAAAGCGAGATGAATCTACAAATATCTTTACTGATATTTTTCACACAAGCATTAAGCAAATTAACCCTGCGCTTTCAGATACAAAAGCTAGGCAGTGTTTTGATGAGGTGTCTCTTTGTCTTGAAAACGAAGATTTAGGTAAGGCTTTTTACGAAAAACTCACCAATAAGTCGGGTACGCGTTTAATTGACTTTGAAAACTTCGACAACAACACGTTCAATTTTGAAAGGGAGGCTAGGAGGGTTTGAGTGGTAGAGCTAGCGCCTTCTATCCCCCTTTGAAAAAAGGGGAGGCTTGTCAACTTTAAAAAAACAACAACATGATGACTATTGATGAATTAAAACAAAAAATCAGCACGCTGGATGAGGCGGTGCTAAAAGATTTTGTTGTGAATCTTTACCAAAATCACCCTGAGTTAAGCAGCGTTATAGAAACTTTGGTGTTGTATGACGACCCTGCGGCATTAGCGAAGCATATTTTAAAGCGTATTCAATCGGTGTCGCGTGGCAGAAAGTATATTGATTGGCGCTTAAACGCTGATTTTTCACACAAGCTAGAGTCAATTGTAACGGACATTGAAGACGGTTTATTAGAGCGTTCTCCCAAACATGCTTTTTCTTTGCTGGATAAATTTGTTGCCACTGCCGATAAAGTGTACGAACGCGTCGATGATTCTTCAGGCTCTGTGGGCGGGGTTTATTATGACGCGGTATTGCTTTGGTTAAGGGCGGCGAAGGCGTGGAAAGCGTCGAGCAATGCGGGTGCAAAGGTCAATTGGCTTGAACGTGTGTACACTTTGTATTTAGGCAATGATTACGCTGTTTTTGATAACTTATTGCCCAACAGCGCCATTTTGTTAAACCAAGATCAGCTAACCCAATTGGCATGGCGGTATGAGTCTGAATTAAAGCAGGCATTAAAAACACCGAGTAATGAGTATTCGTTTAATGCCAAAGCATCAAGCGCCTGTGTTGCATTAGGGGCGGTGGCAGAGGCGTTAAAAGACCCCAAGCTGTATGAACGCTGTCTCTTATACACATCTGACGCTGCCGACGATATGCAGTGTGTAGATCT
>OJHE01000016.1_pt1 | contig 208462 bp, 227 predicted proteins | sample 1595221 | NCBI WGS metagenome assembly OJHE01 (sample SAMN05416831, study PRJEB24817) | seawater metagenome | isolation source: Sea water | place: Canada:Atlantic | collected 2013-07 | reverse complement strand
CTCTGGCTCTGGCTCTGGCTCTGGCTCTGGCTCTGGCTCTGGCTCTGGCTCTGGCGGGAGGGTCGGTGGAAGCTCGACAATGTCCACCTCCAAAACCAAGGGCTGAGGAGGTGGGGGCAGTTTATGTCCAAAGGCAATCGCAAAGAGAAACAGGATCAGGCCGTTGAGGCCCAATGATCCCACCACAAAGGGAAGGCGCACGCGCGCGAACTCTTTCCAGGCTCCACCCATGGGCAAAAGCCCTAGCAGCCAGCCTGAGACGGCCTCAATTACTTTTCGTACAGCTTGCGCCGTGCCGCCTATAGCGCCAGCTCCAGCCGGCCATTGACCAATGCCGTGTAGTCATTGACCAAGGCTTCGGAGATCTGGCCCGGCTTGTATCGGTGCTCACCAATTTCAGCGACCGGCGTGATTTCCGCCGCGCTGCCGGTGATGAAGCATTCCGAGAAGGTCGACAGTTCGTCCGGGAAGATCGCCCGTTCGATCACTTCGATGCCGCGCTCCCTGGCCAGCTTGATCGCCGTTTGGCGGGTCAGGCCGTTGAGGAAGCAATCCGGGGTCGGCGTATGCAGGGCGCCATCGCGCACGAAGAAGATGTTCGCGCCGGTCGCCTCGGCCACCTGGCCGCGATAATCGAGCATCAGGGCGTCGGCATAGCCATCGCGCTCAGCGGCATGCTTGGACAGGGTGCAGATCATGTAGAGGCCAGCGGCCTTGGCATGGCAGGGCGCGGTGTCCGGGGCCGGACGGCGCCACTGGGCATGGGTCAGGCGGATGCCCTTCATCTTGTCGGCAAAATAGTCGCCCCAATGCCAGACGGCGACCGCGAGGTGGATCGTGTTGTTCTGGGCCGATACGCCCATCATTTCAGAGCCGCGCCAGGCCAGCGCCCGCACATAGGCGCTTTCGAGGCCGGATTTGGCGAGGGCTTCGGTCTTTGCCTGCTCGACCTGATCCACGGAAAACGGGATTTTGAAGCCCATGATTTCGGCCGAATTGTGCAGACGCCTGGAATGATCCAGCGAGCGGAAAATCTTGCCGCCATATGCCCGCTCGCCCTCGAAGACGGAGGAGGCATAATGAAGTGCATGCGTCAGGACGTGGACCTTGCTGTCCCGCCACGGCACGAATTCCCCATCCATCCAGATATAACCGTCGCGGTCGTCATAAGCAGACATAATAGTTCAGCGCTCCTCGCTTGCACTTATAGCATTTTCGCGTTCATTTCAGAACATGGCCCCTGACGTCAACCTGAATAGACCTTTCGATCCGCGCCTTTTCCTTATGGATCAGGAGCTTGATAGAGGTGTCGGACTCCTGCTGGCAGGCAGCGCCGAACTGATGAGAGCCGCAGAAGAGGCCCGACACAAGGCAGGGCTGAGCAAGCCAGAGCTGCAAATACTCATGGCTATCCGCTATTCGCCCGGCCAGACGGTGGGCGATCTGCGCGATTCCCTGAGCATGACGGTGCCCACTTTCGCCCGGATCATTGGGGAACTGGACAAGCGCGGCCTGATCGAACGCGAGCGTGAACAGGCGAGCGACAAACGCCGCCGTGCCCTCACCCTGTCGGATGCCGGCACGACGCTGACCACCCAGATCACCATCGTCTTGAGGGAGCGGCTGCGTCTCGCCTATCGCGCGGCGGGGCCGGATGCGGTTGAAGGGGCAAGGAAAGTGATGGATGCGCTCGTCAAATGACCCAGGATGCCGCTCATATTCTCGTGGTCGATGATGACGACCGCATTCGCGACCTGTTGAAACGCTACCTGACGCGCGAGGGCTATCGCGTGACCTCCGCATCGGGGGCCGAAAGCGCGCGCAAGCTGATGGACGCGATGGAGTTCGATCTCGCCATTCTCGACATCATGATGCCGGGCGAGGACGGCCTGTCCCTGCTGAAATCCATGCGGGAGGGCCGCAACCGGGAAAGCCCGGTCATGCTGCTGACAGCGAAGGGCGAAACCTCCAGCCGGATTGAAGGCCTGAAGCATGGCGCGGACGACTATCTGGCCAAGCCGTTCGAGCCGGAAGAACTCTCCCTGCGCTGCGCCGCGATCCTGCGCCGGTCGCACAAGGCCGCACCGCCTGAAGAGGTCGAAATGTCGGGCCTTGTCTTCAACGCCCAGCGCGGCGAGCTGAAGGAAGGCGACACGCGCATTCGCCTGACCGAAGCCGAGCTTCAATTGCTGACCGTACTGGCATCCAATCCGGGCGAACCGGTGAGTCGCGAGGAACTGGCCTCTCTGACCTCGGCGGGGATGGAGCGCTCCGTCGATGTGCAGGTCACGCGCCTGCGTCGCAAGATCGAGCCCAATCCGAAAGAGCCGATCCACATCCAGACCGTGCGGGGCGTCGGCTACCGCCTGATGCCGGACTGATGCGATGCTGCGCCTGAGAGATATCACACCGCGCGGGCTCTATGCCCGCAGCATGCTGATGGTGATCGCGCCGGTCGTGCTGATCCTGTCGCTGATGTCCTGGTATTATTACGACAGCCATATCGCGGAAGTGAACCGCAAGCTGGGCCAGTCCATCGCGCGCGATGCGAGCCTTGTTCAGGCCTATTGTGATCGCCGCCAGGATTCGGTTCTGGACCGCCGGACCATCGATGAGCGCCTGGACATGACCTTCACCTGCGACAGCGACGCGGCGAACATCGACCGGAGCAGCCATGTAAGTGTCTTCTCCTATAGCGGTACGCTGGACGATGAATTGGAAACGCGCCTCGGCGTGCCGGTAGAGACCGCGCTGGACCCGCGGGATTCGATGCTGCATCTTCGCTTCCCGTCCGGACCGCGCACAGTGGAGATCATTGTCGAGCGCAAGCGGGTGCTGACCGTCAATTCCCACTTCTTCATTGTCTGGGTGATCCTCTTCTCCCTGTTCATGGTGATGCTCGCCATTGGCTTCCTGAACCAGCAGGTCCGGTCCATCCTGCGCCTCTCCAAGGCCGCCCGCGCCTTTGGCCGGGGCCGGGACGTGCCGGATTTCCGCCCGTCCGGGGCCAATGAAGTGCGCGAGGCCGCCCGCGCCGTGATCGACATGAAGAACCGGCTGACCGCTTTTGCCGAACAGCGCACCGCCATGCTGGCCGGGGTCAGCCATGATTTGCGCACCCCCCTCACCCGTCTGAAGCTGGCGCTCGCCATGATGGACGAGACCGACGACATCAAGGCCGCGCGCGCCGACCTCGATGACATGTCGATGATGCTGGACGAATACCTGACCTTCGCGCGCGGCGAAGAGGGCGATGACCCGATCGATTTCGACCTTGCGGAACTGGTGCGCGATGCAGCCGCCGGGTTCGGCCCCCATGTCATCGTGGCAGGCCCGGAACAGATCATGGTCAATGGCCGCCGCCTGGCGATCAAGCGGGCTGTGACAAATTTGATCTCCAATGCGATAAAATTCGCGACCGACACACAAATCACTCTTGTGGACGGTCCGCATGCGGCTGATATACACGTCGATGACAACGGACCGGGCATTGCCGCCGAGCTGCGGGAGGATGCCTTCAGGCCCTTCATGCGGCTGGACGAGGCCCGCACCCAGAATACGCCGGGCACCGGGCTCGGTCTGACCCTCGCCCGGGACACGGCGCGCGCGCACGGCGGAGACCTCCGCCTGAGCGACAGCCCTCTCGGCGGCCTGCGAGCCAGCCTGCGCCTGCCCCACTGAACCCTATCCCTCCAGAGGCATTCCTTCGCCATGAGCAATAGCAAAGCAAAACTGATTATCCGCAACGCCACGCCGGATGACATTCCCGGCCTTCAGGCCCTGTCCGCAAGGGTCTATGGCGAGGGCGAGGAATATTCTCGCGACCACCTCATGGCCCAGATCAACCGGTTTCCGGACGGGCAGTTCATTGCCGAATATGAAGGCCAGATTGTCGGCCATTGCGCGACCTTCATGATCGCCTCCGAACATGCGTTCGGGCCGCATACCTGGATGCAGATTACCGGCGGCGGTTATGCCGCCCGTCACGATCCGGAAGGCGATGTGTTGTATGGGATGGACGTCGCGGTCGATCCGGCGTTCCGCCGCCTGCGCATTGGCCAGCGTTTCTACAAGGCGCGGCGCGAGCTGTGCCAGTGGCTGGAGCTGAAAGGCATCGTGTTTGCCGGTCGCATGCCGGGTTATGCTCGCCGTGCCAAGCAGTATCCGAACCCGGAAGACTATGTGAAAGCCGTGCGCGAATCCAAGCTGCGCGACCCGGTCATCACCTTCCAACTGAACCAGGGCTATGTGCCGCTCGGCGTGCTGCGCCACTATCTGCCGGAAGACACGGACTCGATGGGACATGCCACGCACATGTTCTGGGAGAATCCGCTGGCACAGGAGAAGATCCAGACCAATACGAGCTTTGGTGACACTTCCCTGCCCGAGCGCGTACGGATTGCCACCGTCCAGTTCCAGATGCGCCGCATCACCTCGATCGACGAGTTCGAAGGTCAGGTGGAATACTGGGTGGATATCGCTTCAGACTACCAGTCAGACTTTGTGGTCTTTCCGGAAATGCTGACGCTGCAGCTGCTGTCGCTGTCCGAACGCCCGCTCGGCCCGGTCGATGCGATCTCTCAGATCTCTGACTATACGCCCCGTTTTGTCGAGTTCATGGAGAAGCTGGCGGTCTCCTACAATATCAACATCATTGGCGGTACGCATCCGAGCCAGATGGCGAATGGTGAGATCCTGAATGTCTGCCACGTCTTCCTGCGCGATGGCTCAGTGCACACCCAGCAGAAGCTGCACCCGACCCCGTCCGAGCGCCATTGGTGGAACATCCAGGGCGGACGCGGCAACTCCGTGATCCAGACCGATTGCGGACCGATTGGCGTGATGATCTGCTATGACAGCGAGTTCCCGGAAATCGCCCGCCACCTGGTCGATCAGGGCGCGCTGATGCTGTTCGTGCCCTTCTGCACCGATGAGCGTCGCGGCTATCTGCGCGTGCGCTATTGCTGCCAGGCGCGGGCGGTGGAGAACCAGTGCTATGTCGCCATGTCCGGCGTGGTCGGCAATTTGCCGAATGTCGAGAACATGGACATTCACTATGCGGAGAGCTGTATCCTGACGCCGTCAGACTTCCCCTTCTCGCGGGATGGCGTGGCTGCAGACACGGCGCCGAACACCGAAACCATCGCCTTGGCCGATCTGTCGATCTCGGACCTGCTGACCGCCCGCCAGTCCGGCGCGGTACAAAATCTCAAGGACCGCCGGCTGGATCTCTATCAGGTGGCCTGGAAGAAGAACTAGGCTTTCCGGATCAGTCCTGCTCCCTGATGGCGGACATTCCCGACCGCCGGATGGACCGGCCATGCCTGCATTTCAGCCGCAGGATAGGGCGCGTAGAGATCTGACACTTTGCGATTGTCGGCGTTCAGCCATCGAAGATGGTCGGACGCCTTGAGGATGACCGGCATCCGGCTGGACAGGTCCGAGATCATCCGGTTCGGCCGGGTGGACAGAATGGTAAAAGTGTCGATCTCGGAGCCGTCTATCATGGCCCGGTTCCAGAGCCCGGCAAAGCAGAACCAGGGCCGCTCCCTCAAACCGATGGCGTGGGGCTTGCGATGGCCCTGCGGACCGGTCCATTCATAATAGCCGCTCACCGGGACCAGGCAGCGATGGTGCCGGAACGGGCCGCGAAACGTGTTGGAGAATTCAAGGTCTTCGCACCTTGCCGTAAAGGTGGAGAATTTCTTCTCGCTCAGCGGCTTGTTCCACCAGCTGGGGATCAGCCCCCAATAGGCCGGGGCGAGTTGGACCGTACCGGGCGGCACGTACTCGCCTTCGGGAGCCATGCGGATGATCGGCACGAACTGGCTGGGCGCGATGTTGTAGGCAGGCTCCGGCGGCTCGATGCCCGGTGGGGGCACAAGGCCCGTCGTCTCGCGGTAGTCGTCCCACGAAATATCCTGTCTGAAAAAGCGGCCCGGCATGGCGTTCCCTTAACCGGCGTCGCGCGCCCTGCCCAGCCCCGTGTCAGGGTTTGAACACGGCCGCGCTGTCCTGCAGAAGATCGTAGGCGACATGGTGCTTCAGCTTTTCAGTCAGGTCGCCCGCATCGCCTTGCAGCCGGTCTGGAGGAATCATCTGGCCGAACGTCATGCGCACTTCCGCGCCGCGCTTGTTGAGAAGCTCGTGGAACAGGGTGATGTCGCGCAGCTCCGGGTTCAACTCGCTGAAGAAATAGAACAGCCGGGAATTCCATGCATCGAGATTGAGCGGCAGGATCGGCGCTTCTTGCTTCCGGGCAAGGCCGACCACGGTGGAGAACCAGTCCTTCTCGATCAGTCGGCCGTCTTCCTTCCGTGCCAGCCGGCCGGACGGGAAGATGACGACGCACTTCTCTTCGGCGAAAGCCTGCCCTGCCCGCTTCAGCGTTTCCCTTGTCTTGGCGGGGGTGCGCTTCTCGGCGACCCATTCGACCGGGATGATGACATCCTGAAACTGCGGATTGACCCGGATCGCATCGGCATTGGCAAAGAAGACAATATCCTCGCGGACCTGCTTCAAGAGGTCCCAGACCGCCACGCCATCGGCAAGGCCGGTCGGATGGTTTGCGGCGATGATGACCCTGCCGGATTTGGGAAGACGCTCGATGCCATCCACGGTAAGCGAGAAGTCCAGCTGACGGGAGAGATGGTCGAAGGATTCCCGCCCGGTCAGCTGCATGATCGTGTCGGCCATTTCCCGGGCGCGGCGATAGCCGAGCGTCTTGTAGAGGACCGGACGGACAAGCGGCCAGGACCAGCTGTCCCGGAGTTTCGGACAGCGCTCCTCGATCAGCGTATCGACGATATGCTGGTCAATGTTTTTTTCTGCATCAAGAAATGCAGACGCCTGCAAGGCGGGCGATTTTGCCGTCAGGCTCTCGTCGCTCATAGGGTGCTGGCCACTCCGTTCTCCCCTTATATACATAGGGGTTAGGGCGAATCCCTCAAAGCAGGAAGTACAGGATCACGGCCCCTCTGCGGACCGGCTCAGCAGCTGCATTGTGTTGAAATATAAACACTTCGGAAAGTTTCGCTTTACCAAGACGTAAGAGCCACGTGCCATTGTGAACGCCACAGGGGGGTTGGCTTAAGGCTTTCCTTCGCGGGCAAATTAATCGGGATAAGTGTAGATGAAAGTTCTCTGGGTTGAAGATCACGAGCCGGTACGGGACATGCTGGCGATTGCTGCAGACAAGGCAGCGCGTTCGCGCGTGCAAGTCGACCTTGTCATGGCGCCGACCCTGATGCTGGCCGAGTCCCGCCTGCGCCTCGAACGCTTCGATCTTGTCGTCCTGGACCTTGGCCTGCCGGATTCCTTCGACCCTGACATGACCATCGCGCGGGTTGCCAATATGGGCAAATACCGGATCGCCGTTGTCTCTTCCATGGACGTGCGTGACCAGGCCGTTGAGTCCGCCCTGCGCTGCGGCGCCAACATCCATCCCCAGGCCATCTTCAAGGCGACCCTGCCGTTCAATCGCTTCATCCAGCGCCCCGATGCGTTTGAAGACTTCCTGATGGACCTGATGCCAGCCGCTGAAACCAAGGCCGTCCGCGCAGCATAACCCATGCGGGCGCTTGCGAAGCGCCCCTTCCCCTTGCTAAGCCGCCTTGGATACGTCCGGGCGGCTTTTTGCTGGGCGGCATAGCAACAAGGCGGTGACCCCGATGATGGAATTCCCCGTGACGATCAGCCTGATCGCGGCCAATGTCCTCGTCAGCCTGATCGGCCTGTCGAACCGCGACTTCTTCGAGGACAACAGTTTCTGGATCGCGCCCATTCGCGAAGGACGCCAATGGTGGCGCTTCGTCACGTCAGCGTTCCTGCACGTCAATGCCACGCATTTGTTCATCAACATGTTCGTCCTGTGGGAATTCGGCCGGGTGCTGGAACGTATTCTCGGTGCAACGACATTCCTGATCATCTATTTTGGCTCACTGCTGGCTGGGAACATGTGGGAATATATCGATAAGCGCGGCAAGCCGGACTATCGCGCAGTCGGTGCCTCGGGTGCGACCTCTGGCGTGGTGCTGTCCTTCAGCGTGCTATTGCCGTTCGCTATGCTCGGCCTGTTCTTCATCATTCCCATGTGGGCGATCGTAGCCGCCGCATTGTTCATTTCCGTCAGCTATTTTCTCTCTCGCAGGCCCAACACGATGATTGCGCATGGGGCCCACCTTGGCGGAGCGCTGGCCGGCGCGGCGCTGACCTTCCTGCTCGTGCCCGGATCGTGGAGCCGGCTGCTGTCCCAGATCGCCGAGCGGCTGGGTTGACCGGAATGCGCAACGTGCTTGAGAAATATGAAGCCCGCGTCGAAAGCGGCCAGCTGACGCCGGACCCGGTTCAGGCTACGGCCGCCGCGGCCCTGAACGATCTGGAACATCGTCTTGCCAATCGCAAGACCGGCGGCTGGTTCTCGAAAGCCGAAACCGTGACCGGCCTCTACATGTGGGGCGGCGTGGGCCGGGGCAAATCCATGCTGATGGATCTGTTCTTCGAGAGTGCGCCGGTGGAAGCCCGGCGCCGGGTCCATTTCCATGAATTCATGGCCGAAGTGCATGACCGTCTGGATGCCTGGCGCAAGCTGTCACAGGATGATCGCAAACGTTCGGAATGGCGCGTCAAGGGAGCGGGCGACGACCCAATCGCGCCAGTGGCGAAACAGATCGCCTCTGAGGCGAGCCTGCTCTGCTTCGATGAATTCCAGGTCACGCAGATCGCCGATGCGATGGTTCTGGCCCGCCTGTTCGAAGCGCTGTTCGACATGGCCGTCACGGTTGTGGCCACGTCCAACCGCCACCCCAATGATCTCTACAAGGATGGCATCAACCGCCCTCTCTTCCTGCCCTTCATCGAGCATCTGAAGGCGCATTGCGATATCCTGGAACTCGCATCGGAGCGGGATTATCGCCTCGACCGCCTGATCGAAGCGCCGGTCTGGTATGCCCCGCTGAACGCGGGGTCCGAGGCGGCCCTGGACCGGGCCTGGGACCGGCTGACCCTTGGCGCCGAACCGCAACATTGCGTACTGACCGTCAAGGGCCGGAAGCTGGAAGTGCATCGGGAAGCTGCCGGGGTGGCGCGCTTCACCTTCGAGGAATTGTGCGCCCGGCCACTCGGGTCTCGTGACTATCTGGCGATTGCCGCAAATTTCAACACGGTGATCCTCTCAGGCATTCCGACGCTCGGCCCGGAAAACCGGAATGAGGCCGCGCGCTTCGTGGCGCTGATCGACGCACTCTATGAAGCCAAGATCAAGCTGGTCGCCAGTGCGGCGGCCGAGCCGGAAAGCCTCTATCCTGAAGGCGATGGCAGTTTCGAGTTCGAACGCACCGCCAGCCGCCTTCATGAAATGCGGTCTACGGATTATTTGGCCGAGGCCCGTGTCGAACTGGACACCGAGTAGCGGCCATGCCGTGCGCCCTGTGACAGGCACATCATGGACCATCCCCCGCATAGACATGCAGGTGCGACGCCCATGAAGGCGCTTGGAAGGTAAACCAGGTTTTCAGTGCGCCCGGCGGTCAGGTATCGGGCAGAGGCAGCGGCAATCGGGCCCCCTGCCCCTGCGAGCCGGCGCAGGCCGACGCGACCGGAAGCGCGCGCAGGACACGCGCAGAAAATGCCTGATGCATCGGGGACAAGACGATACGGCCCATCACGGCCTGAAAGGCTTTTGAGGGCGTGAAGGCCAAGGGGTCTGATCGCACGGTTCCCGGTGCATCGCCGATGGCCGCGATCCAGACATTGCCGCGGGCATCACACATGGTCAGGAACGGCGTGCCGCGCCCCTTCAGGCGGCGCACATAGAGGCGCAGAAGGACCAGCTGCAACCATATCCAGAACCGGAACGGCCTAAGGTGCGGCTTGAGCGGCGGTGGGGGCGCAAACAGGCTGTCCATGCGGAGAGTATACGCCATGCCTGCAATGCGGACGGATAAGGTCTGACCGGGGCCCAGGACGGCCACAGGACCGGGACGTTTTCTTGCGGGACAAGTGCGCGGCTCCTCCCCCTATGCGGCGGTCTCAGCCTGCGCGCACAGTGAGGTCGGGCGCGGTCATTTCCTTGCACAGCACAGCCCGGCCAATCAGATAACCCTGGATGAGGTCGCAATTGCGCGCGGCGAGCTGTTCCAGCTGCCAACTGGTCTCGACGCCTTCAGCACAACTGATCAGATTCATTTCCCGGCACATTTTCAGGCTGCCCGTCAGCACTTTGGGCAAGACGCCGGAATCACTCTTCTTGCCCAGCAGGCTCTTGTCGAGCTTGACCTTGTTGAAGGGCAATTCTTCCAACAGGGAGAGCGAGGAATAGCCGGTGCCGAAATCATCGAGGGCCAGCGAGACCCCTGCCCCGACAATCTTGCCGAGCACCTGCTTGCTTGTGTCGATATTCCGGAACAGGACATTCTCGGTGATTTCGAGTTCGATCCGTTCGGGCGGGATGTCATGCCGCCTGAGTGCGTTGAGGAAATGGTCGGCAAATTCATGAGACGTCAGCTGCGAGGGGGAGACGTTGAAGGACAGGAAGCTGGTGCCGTCGGGCAGCCAGCGCAGCGCCTGATTGAGCATGGACCAGAAGAAACTGTCGATCAGGCCGAGACGCTCAACCGCCGGCATGAACTGTTTCGGCGAGGGTTGGCGGCTGAACCCGCTATCAGGCCAGCGCGCAAGCACCTCATAGCCCGCAATCATGTGCGTGCGCAGGTCCAGGATCGGCTGGACAGCAGGCTGGAAACGATTGTCCTTCACGGCCCCGATGATGGTCTTGTCGAACTCTTCGGCGCCCATGTCGGACATGTCCTGCCGCCGGTCGAACGCGGCAATCCCTCCGCCTTCGGATTTTATCCGGATCATCGCCTTGTCGGCGGCATACATCAAACTGGCCTCATCGGCCGCATCCTGGGGGAATGCCGCAAGGCCGATGGAGGCACCAACCGAGACAAGGCCAAGCTCTGTGTCTATGGGGGAGAGCAGCGCGCTCTGGGCGTGGGCCGCCATGTCCAGCGCTGGCGCACCCGCGCCGCCAAGGACAAATGCAAATTCGTCCCCGCCCAGCCTGCAGGCAAACTGGCAGCCCTCCATCTCCGAGAGCCGGGTTGCCAGCACTTTCAGCACACGGTCCCCAATGGCATGTCCGTAGCGATCATTCAGCGGCTTGAACCGGTCCAAATCCACCAGGGCGCACATGAAGGGTGCCCCCTGTGCGACCAGGGACTGCACTTCACGCACAAAGGCGCGGCGGTTGAGGATCTGTGTCAGCGGGTCGGTGTCGGCCAGTTGCCGGATCTTGCGCTCGGCGCGCTCGCGCTCCTCGATCTCGGCCTGGAGGTCCGTCAACATGCTGGCGTGAATCTCGGTCAGGGCATGGAAGACGCCCAGCGCATTCAGGCAGCCCGCATACACGCCGTCCTCATGAACCAGGATCAGGCCATTGGTCAGGAGATCGGATTTGTCCCGAATGCTGCCGAACACCGTCGCCGCATCCCCGGACAGGGCCATGACGAGGGGGTTGCGGTCCATGATCCCGGCCACCCCTTTCTTCTGGTTCAGGGCATACCCGAAAGGGTTGGAGATCAGGCGCTGGAAAGCCTGCAGCGAGACGAAGCCTATCGGCTTGCCGGTCTGGTTGACGATCGGACACAAGGTGGCTTCCGGATTGTTGACAAAGAATGCCGACACCGCATCAAAACTGTCGCTCACATAGAGCGGCGCAAAATGCATCCAGGACGTGGAGCGAAATCTCATAATAAACCCATCTGCCCCACCCAAAGGCACTCAGGGGTCTGTCTATCAGGACAGTCTGAAAACTTGGTAACCAGTAATATCCACAACAGCGGACAAGCCGTTGAATTATGTGAATTTATTATGACACGCGAAGCTGTGCGGGCGCCTGAATCGGACCCGGTCGAGCATCAGGATTGATCCGGGACACCCCGCACGGAACGGGCCAGATGCTCAGGCGATATGCTGGCATTTTCGCGCGCAATCACGCTGAAGGACGCATCCGTTTCCAGCACGACCGCTTCGGCCGCCTCTACATGCGTGAGGCCGTTCTCGCGCAGCGCGGCAAGCACTTCCGATTTGGTGAGGCGCTCGTCCCGAATATTCTTATCGAGATATTCTCCCCGATAGACGAGCAGGCGTGGACTGGATTTGACCAATCCCTCAAGCCCGCCCATGCGGGCGATGATGAAGGTCAGGGCCCATTGAATGCCCAACAGGATCAGGATGGCGAACAGGGCTTCGAAAGCCGTGACACTGTTTGACGTAATCCCTGCCCCGGCGATGGAGCCAAGCGCCACCGTGACCACCCAGTCAAAATTGTTCATCTGCGACGTCGACCGTTTGCCAGCGAGGCGTATGAACGCGATGATCGTGAAATAGATGACGGGGGCAGCCAGAGCGATCCGGACCAGATCTTTCCACCCGTCATAATAGATGGCTGAAATATCCATCAGACCGTCCCCGACGCGATTTCATAGTCAATCGGCTTGTAGGCAAAATTGTTCGACTCTCCGGCCGAGCAGCTGGTCATGCCGATCAGCAAATCCATACAGGCCTCGAAGGTGATCGATTGCCCGGCCTTGCTCAAGGGCGGCAGCACCTTGATCTCGCCGGTCTCCGGATCGGTTGCCACATGCATGAAGATGTTGAACGCGATCGGGATATCATCCGGCCCGATATCATAGTCGGCGAGCGCCGCTTCCAGGTTTTCCTGACAGCCTCCTTTCGGATCGCTCTCATTGTACAGCTTGCGGAATGTATCCTTCGAGCAGGGCGTCAGGGTGAAATCGTGGCGGCCAACCTCGTCCTCGACAATCTTCAACATGTCATTGCTGCGGTTCGAGTAGAGGATGTCCCCCTTGGTCAGGAACATGCGGCCCGCATAATCAAGGGAGCGACCGGACGAAATGACTTCCTTCCGGTCGTCCAGATTATACGCGACCATATCGCTGACCTGTTCGCCCTCGGGATCCGTTACGGTCAGGCGCTCGCCCTTGCGGAGGATAAAGGCGGCGCCGGATTTTGGCGGGATTCGATGGCTCATTTCAGCGGCTCCTGTGGGGTGAACGGACATTTCCAGTCTGGGCCGACCTCGCGACCGGAATACTGGGCGGCTTCAGAGCCGCGACCGAAATCGGCCAGCATCGGATTGACCGATCCAGCCAGGGCCTTGTCGCGTTCGCGGATGATCTTTTTCATCTTCTCGAACCTACCATCTTCCCGCAGGCGCTCAAACTGCTCATGCGAATTGAACACGAGCGCGGGGAATTCAAACCGCCGGGCCGGACGGGACGCGTCGGGGTGCAAGCCGATGACGAAGAATGCTTCGCCCAGCAGGCCCATGGAGAAATGCGCGGAGTCCGGATCTCGCTCGGCGCTCTCGGCCCATCCCCTGCCCTCGACCACGTCGAGATTGTGGAGGGATTGGAGCCGGTTCCAGAGCGCGCGTTCGAATTCGGTTTCCGACATCTGGGTCGGCCCCGTGAAGATCGCCACGAAGGACTGGACGACCGGCGAGTCGAAATCGAGCTGTTCGATAAACTCTTCGAGCGCCCGCCTGAGATTGATGTCGCTGGCGGCGGAGTCGATATCCCCGAACTCGGCAATCATCAGCTGGTCCCGGACCATTGCGGATTTTGCGCCGATACAGGGAAAGGTGTCGGATTGCACGAACTGCCTGAAAGCATCCGTGCGACTGAGAGTAGTGCTGCCCATTTCAGTATTTCCTGTTATGATACGGGCAATCAACCGCTTAACATTGAAACCGGTTCCGCAGCTTCTGACAGGAAAATGCGGCGCATGTGCGCACCTTTCGATGGTAATGGACAAGCTGGCTGCGCTAAGTGAATTCAGCCGTTCAAAACCCCTTCAAAAGCAGGGGTGGCGCGCTTATTTATGTTAATCCGCGATGATAGACATGCGGATAATACGGGGCGACGCCGCCGCATAGCGGGGCTAAACGTCAGGAAGAACATCTGATTGCCGGAACGATCGCCGCAAAGCGGGGTTGGTCTGCAAAGGAGGAGATTGGATTATGGCGAACAAAACCGCCAGTGCGAGCGTGGCTCTCAGCCCGGAACAGGGCCTCAGCCGCTACCTCACCGAAATTCGCAAATTCCCAATGCTCGAGAAGAACGAAGAGTTCATGCTCGCGCGGAAATGGCGTGAACAGGAAGACACCCAGGCCGCTGAGAAGATGGTGACATCCCACCTGCGACTCGTGGCCAAGATTGCCATGGGATATCGCGGCTATGGCTTGCCCATGGCCGAAGTGATCTCCGAAGGCAATGTCGGCCTGATGCAGGCCGTCAAGAAATTCGACCCGGACAAGGGCTTCCGCCTTGCCACCTACGCCATGTGGTGGATCCGGGCCGCGATCCAGGAATACATCCTGCGCAGCTGGAGCCTCGTCAAACTGGGCACCACGGCCGCGCAGAAGAAGCTGTTCTTCAATTTGCGCCGCCTGAAGGGCGAGATGAAAGCGCTGGACGAAGGCGACCTCCGCCCGGAACAGGCCCAGCTTATCGCTGAAAAGCTCAACGTCACCGAAGCCGAAGTCTATTCCATGAATGGGCGCATGTCCGGCTCGGACGCCTCGCTGAACGTGCCGATGGGCACCGATGGCGACATGGAGTGGCAGGACTGGCTGGCTGATGACGACCAGGGCCAGGCCGAGGAGTTCGCCGACAAGCAGGAATTCAATGCGCGGATGGACTTGCTGACCTCCGCCATGGAAGACCTGAACGAACGGGAACGCCATATCCTGACGGAACGGCGCCTTTCAGAAGAACCGAAGACGCTGGAAGAACTCTCCGAGGTCTACAATGTCTCGCGTGAACGGATTCGCCAGATTGAAGTGCGGGCGTTCGAAAAGCTCCAGAAAGCCATGAAACGCATGGCAAAGGATCAAGGCCTGCCAAGTACGGGCGCCAGCGCCGCCTGAGGGCTGGCCTAGCCTAGCAAGGCCTCAGCGTTCCGACAATTTCGGATAGGCCGCTTCATCCAGATCAGACGGCTCATGAAACAATGGGTCGTCTGTCAGGTGCCCCACACCCGCAGACTTCAAATTCCATTTCCTGTGATTGGATGACCAGATTGCGACGAGGCAAGCCCTCTCGCTTTGAGCGTCACGGCCATTTTCTGATGTCCCTCTGGGCCGGAAAATGGACTCGCACACAATATCCGACCGCTTGGCCTGCACGGACTGAACAGAGCAGGTCAGCGCCTTGGGCTGTGGACCCACCACCGACCGGGTCCGAGCCCGCTGGCAAAGCGGAGCGGATAACCCTGTGGGCCCTCCCCCATTCATCAGGACATGAACACGCTGCATGTCTTCCGACGAGAGGGCGTCCAGCAGAGCAGGCACTGTATCTGCGGCATCGTATGCCGTCAGTTCGTCATTCAACTGGAGTTGCAAACCCGAAACCTGCTCCAGAGCCGCCTGACGATACATCTGTCGTCCCGCGGAAATGGCCAGGAGGCTTGCCGCCACCAATATCAGCATGAGCACCAATCTATGGTGCCACAGCACGACCATTGTTTTCATTATCAAGCTCATGCGCCCCCCGGCCAGCCAAGAAATACTGAATCGCCCCCTCAATATCTATTTATGATAGTGTTCACAATAGCAAAAGATTGAATTTTTCTCTCACTAGGGGAATATGTTTGCAATTTACGCGCAGCAGGCGATCCGGGAAGACATGCGATGAAGAGGCATGATGAGTTCCCACGCGACCGGAGTGTCTTTGACTTGTCCGCTCGCCTTGCCTACAGCCCCTCTTCCCTCCTCACGCCAAGACAAGACAAAGCCGATGCCCCTGATCCCGGTTTCCCATTCAGATGATCCGCGGCTGGAGGCCTATTTCTCCCTCCGCGAGAAGGATCTTACATCGGGCCACGGCGCGCGCTTCATCATCGAGGGTAAGGTAACGCTGGAGACAGCGCTATCGCGCGGGCGGTTCGCTCTGGAAAGCGTGTTCCTTGCCGAAAGCCGGGTGAAGCCTCTGTCGGACCTGTTAGCTGAAGTGCCGGACGAGATTCCGGTGTATGTGGCGCCGCAGGGTGTGATGGACGCGGTCGCTGGCTTCCCGATGCATCGCGGCGTGCTGGCCTGCGGACTGAAGGGGGAGATTGCCCCGCCGGAGGCCTTCCTGGCGGCGAAGGGCACTGGCCCGTCCACCCTGCTCCTGATGTCGGACCTGTCCAATCACGACAATGTCGGGGCGTGTTTTCGCAACGCCGCCGCCTTTGGCGCAGATGCCGTGCTGATGGATGGGCAATGTTGCGACCCGCTCTATCGCAAGGCCATTCGCGTCTCCTCCGGCAGCAGCCTGTGGCTGCCCTATGCCCATGGCGGGACGGGCCTGGACATGGTGAACGCGGCCAAGGCGGCGGGCTATGAAGTCTGGGCGATGACGCCGCGCTCCGAGGCAACGCCGATCATGCAAATGGACCTGCCGGAACGGCTCGCCATCCTGCTCGGCGCCGAAGGGCCGGGCCTGCCTGATGAACTGATCGCGGCATGCCGGCCCGTGCGCATTCCGATGTCAGAAGGCTTCGACAGCGTGAACGTGGCGACCGCAGGCGCGATCGCCCTCGCTCATATATATGGGGCAAGAGCCTAGAAAACCCGCGGGCGTTCCGTCTTCTCGACGTGGAGACCGCATTCGGACTTCGCCTGCCCGGCCCAGCGACCCGCGCGCGGATCGTCCGGATTGTCGGAGGGCTTTGTGCATGGCCAGCAGCCGATGGAGGGATAGCCCTGAGCGACAAGGGGGTGGCGTGGCAGATTACGCTGCTTGATCAGCAGTTCCACATCGTCAGGCGTCCAATTGGCCAGCGGGTTTACCTTGTAGCGACCATTGGCGAATTCGAAGACCGGCAGGCTCATCCGGGCGCCGCCATGAAAGCGTTTGCGGCCGGTGATCCAGGCATCAAAGCCTTCCAGAGCGGGCTCCAGCGGGCGCACCTTGCGCAGGGCGCAGCAGGCGTCCGGATCAGTCTTCCAGAGATTGTTCTTCGGGTCGAGCACCTTGCGCTCGGTCTCGCTTGGCGCAATCTCGCGCACGCCGGTCAGGCCGAGCTTCTCGATCAGCTCGTCCTTGTAGTCGAGCGTCTGCGGGAAGTGCATCCCGGTTTCGAGGAAGACGATGGGCAGGTCTGGCTTCACGTCCGCGATCAGGGACAGCATGGCGACGCTTTCCGCACCGAAGCTGGACACATAGGTCAGACTGCTGGCCCATTCGCGGACCATGGCGACGCGCAGCACCGTCTGGGCGGACGCATCGCGCAGCTCGCCATTCAGGCGGGCCAGACGGAGGTCCGGGGCTTCGGTCTTGCGGGCCAGGCTGTCGCCATAAGGCATAAGGATCAGCTTTCGTGTCTCTTGCGATAAACCGGCACCCGGCCAGCCGCGGCGGGCTGGTAGACATCGGAATATTCTTCCAGTGCGTTCACTACTTCATGTAGGTCAGCACGGGCGGTCTCGTAAGCGTCAAAGCCTGAACGGTTCATATAGAATATCTGATCCCGCAGAACGTGGCCCACGGCGCGCAGTTCGCCGGAATAGCCGAAACGACGGCGCAAGAGCTGGGCCTGGGAGTATCCGCGCCCATCGGTATATTTAGGGAAACTGATCTCGATCAGTTGCAACCGGTCGAGATATTCCTCCAGTTCGTGGGGGTCGTCCCCCGGTTCCAGACGCACGCCAATATCGGTATTGCGGGCCAGCAGGATCTCCCGCTCGCTGCGGAAGCGCCCCAGTGAAACTGTAATACATCCACCAGGAGACAGCTCGCCTTCATCCGGGACAAAGGCCCAGATATTGTCGATCTCCGTGCCGTTCTTAACCAGCGGCATAAAGCGCCTCCTTGAAGGGATCGTGGCCGAGGCGGGCCAGTGTCTCGATGAACAGTTCGGTCTTGTCGGCGCGTAGCTCGCGATAGGTGTCGACGACGCGTTTGAGGGCGCCGGGCACGTCATCCGCCTTCAGGCCGGGACCGGCAATATCGCCGATCGCAGCCTTCTCATCGGCGCGACCCCCGAAGGTGATCTGATAGAATTCCTCACCCTTCTTGTCGACGCCGAGGATGCCGATATGGCCCACATGATGGTGCCCGCAGGCATTGATGCAGCCGGAAATATTGATGTGCAGCCGGCCGATATCTTCCTGATAGTCGGGATCGGCGAAGACCTGTTGCACCGCCTGCCCGACCGGGATCGAGCGGGCATTGGCGAGGTTGCAGTAATCCAGCCCCGGACAGACGATCATGTCGGTGATCAGGCTCTCATTGGCCGTGTGGAGGCCGGCGGCCTTCAGTTCACGATAGACGTCCGGCAGATCATCCAGTGCGACATGCGGCAGGACAAGGTTCTGGGCATGGCTGACGCGGATATCGTCATAGGCATAGGTTTCGGCCAGGTGCGCAACCGTCATCATCTGAGCATCCGTGGCGTCTCCGGCAAGACCGCCAATCGGCTTCAGGCTGACCGTGACGGATGTGTAGCCCGGCTGCTTGTGCGGGTGGAGATTGATGCGGGCCCAACGCGCGAACTCGGAGTCTTCAGCCTTCAGCGCTTCGACGGCTTCGGACGCGTCCGGCTTCGCGGCCAGTTCCGGCGGCGCGAAATAGGCATGGATACGGTCGATCTCGGCCTGCGGCAGGTCGATCTTCTCATTGTCGCGCTGCGCGGCATATTCGGCGTCGACGAGGCGACGGAATTCGGCCTCGCCCAGTTCGCTGACGAGGATCTTGATGCGGGCCTTGTACTTGTTGTCCCGGCGGCCGAAGCGATTGTAGACGCGCATGATGGCTTCGAGATAATCGAGCAGCTTGGCTTCCGGCACGAAGTCATTGACCAGCGTGGCAAGGTGCGGCGTGCGCCCCTGCCCGCCGCCGACATGGACTTCAAACCCGACCACATCCCCGCGCTTGCGGATGTGCAGGCCGATATCATGCACGCGGATCGCGGCGCGGTCATGCTCGGCCGCCGTGACGGCGATCTTGAACTTGCGCGGCAGGAAAGCGAATTCGGGGTGGAACGTGCTCCACTGGCGGATGATCTCGCACCAGGGGCGCGGGTCCATCAACTCGTCCTTCGTCGCACCAGCATAATGATCGGACGTCACGTTGCGGATACAATTGCCGGAGGTCTGGATGGCGTGCATCTCGACTTCGGCCAGCTTCGCCAGAACGTCTGGAATATCCTTCAGGGCGACCCAGTTGAACTGGATGTTCTGGCGGGTCGTGAAGTGACCATAGTTCCGGTCATAGTCGCGCGCGACGATGGCCAGTTGGCGCAGCTGGCGGCCATTCAACTGGCCATAGGGAATGGCCACGCGCAGCATGTAGGCATGCAGCTGGAGGTAGACTCCATTCTGCAGGCGGAGCGGCTTGAACTCGTCTTCCAGCAATTCGCCCGACAGGCGGCGGTCCACCTGTCCGCGGAATTGCGCGACCCGCTCGGAAACGATCCGAGCATCAAACTCATCATATCTGTACATTACGCAGCCTCTTTTGCGTGCGGTATATTGAGGGCCGCTTCGGTGCGGCTGACCCATCTCTCCACGGAGGGAAACTCCGTCAGGTCGAAGCCGCCCTCATGGGCGACCCGTGTGTAAGCAACCAGCGCGATGTCGGCGAGCGTCATCGTGTCGCCAACGATCCAGTCCGTATAGGTCAGCTGCAACTCCATCACGCCCAGCGCGCGGCGGCCCTTGGCCATCAGCTGCGGATCAATCTGGTCGTTCGGCGTATTGAGATAATGCTTCTGGAAGCGCCGCACAGCGATGGCCGTCTCGTGGGAATATTGTTCCCAGAACAGCCAGCTCATCATCTGGGCCCGGCGGAATGTATCCGACGGCACAAGGTCGCTGCCCGCCTCTTCGGCGAGGTACAGCATGATGGCGTTTGACTGCGGCAACGCCCGGCCATCCGGCCAGCGTGCCAGCGGCACCTGGCCCGCCGGGTTCAGCGACAGGAAATCTTCGGTCTGCGTCCCGCCCTGCAGGATGTCGACCTCGACCCAGTCATAGCGAATGCCGAGCAGGTCAGCGGTCCATTTCGGCTTCATGCAATTGCCGGAAATGGAGTCGCCATAGAGCGTGAGCCGCGTGATCTCGCGATGGGGCATCAGGCACCCTCTCCATAGGAAACGGTCGGTCCCTTGGCACGGATCGTCTCGCGCAGGGTTTCACGGCCCGTGATTTCGCCCATTTCGGTGACTTCCATGAAGTACGGATCAGTAACCGCGCCTTCCTGCGTCATCGCCTCCGCCAGACGGGCTTCCGCCTCGTCGCCAATGAAGGCAGCGATTTGCGAGACATCCTGCGTCCAGCTGCCATTGGCAGTCATCCAGACATTCTGGCCGGTGGCGGTTTCCCATGCGGTGACGGCCTTTGGCGTATCCGGCTTCAGTTTCGGGCGAACGGATGTCATGCGAAAGTCTCCTGACCGACGTGGCCCGACAGGCCGATGGTGCCACTAGCAAAAGGGAGGCCGGCCACCTTACCGATAATCAGCAGTGCCGGCCCCTGAATGTCGTTGTCTGTGATGAGGTCCGGCAGTTCCGCAAGGATGCCGAAGACCTGGATTTCATTCGGACGGGTGCCATTCTCGATCACCGCAACCGGCGTGTCAGGTGCCCGGCCCGCTTCAATCAGCTTGTCGGTAATGGCTGTCGCCGTGCCAACGCCCATAAAAACGGTGACGGTCTGATTTGGCTTGGCCAGCGATTCCCAATCGAGATCAGGCACGCCGCCCGCCTTGGCGTGGCCGGTAACGAAGGTCAGGCTCTGGGCATGATCGCGATGGGTCAGCGGGACACCCGCCTGCGCCGCGCATCCGAGCGCAGAGGAAATACCCGGTACGACAAAGGCTTCGACGCCGGCCGCGAGTACGGCTTCCATCTCTTCCCCGCCGCGTCCGAAGATGAACGGGTCGCCGCCCTTCAGACGGACGACGCGTTTGCCGTCGCGCGCCGAACGGATGAGCATTTCATGGATTTCGTCCTGGGGCACCGAATGGTCGCCCTTGCTCTTGCCGACCGAGACCCGGTCTGCATCGCGGCGGATCAGCGAGAGAATCTCATCGCTGACAAGCCGGTCATAAAAAACGATGTCGGCTTCCTGCAGCAGGCGCAGGGCCTTCAGGGTCAGCAGTTCCGGGTCGCCCGGACCCGCGCCGACCAGATGGACCACGCCCTGTGTGCGACGGCCAGCCAGCGCATCATGCATGGCCTGTTCGGCGGCCTCGATCTCTCCGGCATAGGCAAGCTCGGCGGCCTTGCCGTTCAGCACCTGCTCCCAGAACTGGCGGCGGTCGGAGGCGTCCGGAAGCTTGGCCTTCACGTCGTCACGCATCCGTCCGGCCAGGGCGGCAAGGTCCCCGATACGGGCAGGGATCAGTGCTTCCAGTTTTGCGCGGACCGATTTGGCGAGCACGGGGGCGGACCCGCCGGAAGCAACAGCGGCCACGATCTCGCCCCGGTCCATGATGGACGGCACGGTGAAATCGCAGAGGTCCGGCCGATCCACCACATTGAGCGGCACGCCATACTGGCGCGCCCAGGTGATGGCGCGTTCTGTATTCTCATCGATCCGGCACGCCACGATGGCGAAACGGGCCACGTCCAGCGCGGCACCTGCCTCTGCCTGGGGCGCGATGGTGATGCGACCGGCAAATTCCTGAGCGAAGCCGGAATCGATGTCTTTCCCGATGATCACGGTGATGTGTGCCGGGGTCTTGGCGAGCAGGCGCACCTTGCGACGGGCCTCTTCGCCACCGCCGAACACGACGACGCGCGCGTCATCCATGTTGAAGAAAGCCGGGAACTGGCGCATGCGGGCGAACCCCTTTTTAGGCAAGCTGATCAATCAAGTGCCAAAATGGCTCTTGACGCGGCGGACGCAACCATGAACCCCTACAGCGATCCTTTAGAGAAACTATCCATGTCAGACCCATCCGACCGACTCCCCCCATTGAATGCGCTGAGAGCCTTTGAGGCCGCCGCGCGGCGGCTCTCGTTTACACAGGCTGCCGAAGAGCTGAATGTCACGCCCGGCGCGATTTCACAACAGATAAGGCAGCTGGAAGAATATGCCGGCACGCCCCTGTTCAAGCGAACGGGCCGTTCAGTTTTGCTGACAGATGCCGCTCAGGCGAGCCTGCCGCTGGTGCGAGACGCATTCGAGAGAATTTCTGAAGCCGGCCGCATCATGCAGGCCCCCGCCCGCAAGGGTCGGGTGATGGTCTCATCGGCGCCTTCCTTCGCGGCGAAATGGCTGGCCCCCCGTCTCGACGGCTTCCATCGCGAGCATGGAGAGACCGAAGCCTGGATCTCGGCCGACATGGGGCTGACTGATTTCACGACGGCAGACGCCGATTTCGCCATCCGCTATGGCCGGGGCAATTATGACGGGCTGAAATCGGAAAAACTGATGGACGAGACCGTCCTGCCGGTCTGCTCCCCTGCCCTGCTGGAAGGCTCGGATGCGATCCGCAAGCCTTCGGATTTGCGCCATCACACGCTGATCCATGATGAAAGCAATGAGAATGACCCATCCTGCCCCGACTGGGCAAGCTGGCTGCGCGCACGGAACGTGAAAGATGTCGAGGGCTCACGTGGCCCGCGCTTCAATCAGGCCATCCTCGTGATCGAAGCCGCCGCTGCCGGGCGCGGCGTGGCCCTGGCCAAACGCGCCATTGCCGCAGCAGACCTCGCCTCCGGTCGGCTGGTGGCCCCATTTGCCGACGGCTCGCACCTGATCGATTTCGGCTACTGGATTGTCTATCCGAAGGGCCGCCACCTGACGCCGGATGTGCGCAATTTCATCAAGTGGCTGAAAACCGAAGCGACAAACAGCGAAGTGGTCGGCGTGTAAAGGCCTGATGGGTCCAGAGCCCCCTTACGGCTCATTGCCTTCCCAGTCGACGATCCAGTCCTCGGTGTCTTCCTCGAAAACCGTGTCTTCGGAGACGGTACGCCCCCGGATGGAGTGGCCTTCTTCATGGATACGGTTCCGGTCGCCGCACACGAGATGGTGCCAGTCGGGCAGATCCTTGCCTTCATGGATCAGGCGATAACCGCAGGTCTTCGGCATCCAGCGGATCTCCTCCACTTTTTGTGGCGTCAGGATCACGCAGTCTTCGACGATTTTCTTGCGATTCTGGTAGTCGGCACACTGACAGGTCGCGCTATCGAACAAGCGGCAGTGCAGTCGCGTATAGGCAATCTCGCCGGTGTCTTCGTCTTCCAGCTTGAGCAGGCAACACTTGCCACAGCCGTCGCAGAGGGATTCCCATTCCTGCGGTGTCATCTGGCCAAGCGACTTCGTTTTCCAGAAGGGCTGGGTCATCCCCTCAGGGCGGCCCATTCGGGCGACTTTTCGATCAGGGCCGTGGCGAACCAGCAGGAAGACGACACCGTCTCGCCTGCGGCCATGATATCTTCCATGACCGTCTTCACCAGCTTCTTCCCGAGGCCGCGCCCCCCGAGTGCTCCCGGAACAATCGTATGGGTAATATGGCGATGGCCGGTGCGCGGGCGCTCATAGGTCAGGTACGCTTCCAGACCATTCTCGAAATGGCTGTAGCGCATATGGTTTTCGTCATGGGTAATCGTGGTCATGCGAGGACATCCTGCCATTCGGTGTGTTTCTCGATCTGGGCCTTTGCGAAAGGACAGAGCGGAATGATCTTGATGCCGTCCCGGCGGGCATCCTCGACCGCGCGCTTCACCAGGGCCACGCCAACCCCGAGACCGCCAAGTTCCTTCGGCACACCCGTATGATCTATAATGATCCGTTCCGTGCCGGCCTTCGAATAGGTCATCTCGGCCTCATGGCCATTGACCCGTGTAACATAGCGCCCACCGGTTTCTCCGTCTTCGCGCTTGATCTCGATCTCGCTCATGAGCATGTGCCTTCTGCTGAGAAGTCCTATGTGGCGCGCGAGGCAACGGCGCGCAAGGAAAAGCCGCCCCTCACGGAGCGGCTTTCACAGTAGTGTGATGCGGTCTTACTTCTTGACAGCATCCTTCACGTCACCCGCCGTTTCGCGGGCTTCGCCTTCGGCCTTGTCCATTTTGCCTTCGGCCTGCATCTTCTTGTTGTCCGTCATCTTGCCGACGGTGTCCTTGACTTCGCCTTCAGCTTTCTTGGCGCCGCCTTTAACATGTTCCTTGTCCATTGAGGTCTCCTTCAGTTTGCTTGTGTCGGCCGCATGAGTGCGGTCACTCAATCAACGCGCGCCTTGCCGGAGCGATCCGATTAAATCCTTGTCAGAATGTGCGCGGCGCAGGAGGACTGTTCAAAAGCCCGTCACACGGTTACCCCATCGCCCATGGCCCGCCTGCTGACGCACCCGACAATCGACTGGAAAGAAGATGGCACGCCCGTCGCGCGCGAGGCGGGGGACGTCTACTTCACGGCCGGGGATGGGCTGGCTGAAACCCGCGCCGTATTCCTGCAGGGGTGTGGCCTGCCGGAAGCGTGGATTGGCCGGGACCAGTTCACCATCGCCGAAACCGGATTCGGAACCGGGCTGAACTTCCTTGCCCTGTGCGAGCTGTGGCAGGCCCACCGCCCTGCCCCGGAGGCGTGGCTGCACTTTGTCAGCTTCGAAGGATTCCCCCTGACGCCAACCGATGCGGCGCAGGCGCTGGCCGCCTGGCCGGAATTGTCGGCACTGGCCAGCCGATTGCTGGCAGACTGGCCGGAGCCCGTGCGCCGCGTGCATCATCTTGTCTGGGCCGATCTCGGCGTGACGCTGACGCTTCATCTCGGCGACATTCACGACACACTGCCCGCCAGCCGCTTCATGGCGGATGCGTGGTTCCTCGATGGGTTCAGCCCGGCGAAGAATGAAGAGATGTGGGCGGCTGATCTTTATGGCCTGATCGCGGAGCGCTCCCACCCCGGCGCAACCATTGGGACGTTCACTGTGGCAGGCGCTGTGCGGCGGGGGCTGGCGGAGGCGGGTTTCAACGTTGCCAAAGCGCCCGGGCATGGCCGCAAACGCGAACGGCTCGAAGCGAGGCTCACCCAGCCCCCTGCCCCAAAGCCTGACATCTACGGCTTGCGCGCCTTGCCAGCACCGGCGCGGAAGATTGCCGTCCTCGGCGCCGGGCTTGCAGGGGCGAGCGCCGCACACGCTTTGGCAGAGCGCGGCGCAGAGGTCACCCTGTTCGATCCGGTCGGTCCGGCAAGTGGCGCAAGTGGCAATCCGCTGGCGCTTCTGATGCCACGCCTTGATGCGGGCGATACGGTACAGGCCCGCCTGCTGATCGACGCCTATCTCGCCGCCCGCCGCACCTATGCCGGAATGACTGGCGCGCACGAAACCAGCGTGCGCCAGATGCCCAAGGACGAGACCGAGCGAACCCGGTTCGCCAAACTGCTCGCCGATCCGCCTTTGCCACTCGAAGACCTTGAAGCGATCTCCGGCGGCGGCCTGCTGCACAAGCGCGCGCTGATCCTTGAGCCCGCGCGCATAATTGCGAACTTGCTGCAAAATGTATCGGTTCGGATCGGGCCCGTAGATGTATCGCTGGAAGACCGCACGGTGAACAGTGAGGCCTTTGACGCCATCGTGCTCGCCACAGCGATGGAGACGAACCGGCAGCTGAACTGGATCAACCTCGAAGGACGGCTCGGTCAGGTCGACAGTGTGACAGGCGCCGCGTCCGTCGAGGCCGATGCGATGGCCAGCGGGCATTATGCCCTCGCGCTAGGGGACCAGCGTTTGTGGGGCGCGACATTCGAGAAGGTCGCAGACGACGTGCCACCCCAGACGTCCACGGCGGCCCGCGAAACCAATGCAGAGGCATTGCGGGAATTGTCGCCCTGGTGGCGGCGGGACGCGGCTGCGTTTCCGGTATCATCCCGGGCTGCGATCCGGGCCACGACGGCCGACCGATTGCCGCTGATCGGCGCCGTGCCGGATCATGATGCGGTCGTGGAAATCTTTGCCGGATTGCGAAAAGGGCGCCCTGCCGATGCGGACGCCCCAGTGCTGGCGGGCATATTCATGGTGAATGGATTTGGTGCGCGCGGCTTCACCTGGGGCCCGTGGGCCGGGCGTGTCCTGGCGGCGCAATGCCTGGGCGGGCCCTCCCCCGCCGAGGTGCCGGCGCTGGAGGCGGTCAGCCCCCTGCGCCTGATCCTGCGCGGCTTAAAGCGCGGCGATACCTGACTGGCCCAGCGAGCGGGCAATGCTGAGGCGAACGCCCCCATCCTCGTGCGGAGCAAAATTCATCTGAAGTCCGCCGAACTCCAGAACGGTTTGTCCGTGGAGGCTGGAGATGAAGAGTATCATCATCAGGATGAGGACGGAGAGCCCTCCCAGCAGCCAGTTATTTGTCAGTAGCGTCCCCTTACGCATTTTTCCGGTCCTTCTTGTCGGATGGTTAGGGTGAATGGGCGCGGTCTAGTTGCCACGCTCCAGGTCGCGAAATTCCTTGCGCAGGCGCCACTCGTCAGACGTGACCTTGCGTTCGATATCCCTGAGGCGTTCATCGAGATCCATGAATGTGTATTTCAAATTCCCGAAGGTGGCGCGCGGGCGATCATTCACATTGCGCCAGAAGACATCTTCTTCCGGAGAGATGAGACGACCGCCCAAGGGCGTACGGGGCGTAATCATCCAGACCACGATGTAAGCGATCAGGGCGATCGGCCCGGCGATGAAGAAAAAGGCGAGCACGGCCAGCAGGCGAACCAGGATAGGCTCCCAGCCGAAGCGCTCGGCGAGGCCGCCACAGACGCCGGCAATGACCTTGTCATGGCGCGAGCGGTAATAGCGCTTCGGGTTGGGGGAGCCGTACTGGTCGCCTTCTGGGGCGGGATCACGGTAGGCACGGGATTGGCGGGACATATATCTGGGTCCTTAGTCGTCAAAAGTGGGGCGGGAAGAACGAGGCGGCTTGCGAGGGTTGTCTGCTTCGCTCTGCTCAAGGAGGGATTCCAAGGTCTCGATCCGGCGTTCCATCGCCTTGGCCGAGCGCCAGAGATCCTCCATCATGCGCTCATCGTCCGGCATCAGGGTCTTCTGCTTCCGCCACAGGGTAATGTAGTGGAAGATCATGCCCGGAAGGACGATAAACAGCGAGACAATCGCTATGATTGGAATAAACTCATCCATCAGGCGGCCTCGTCAGCGGAGTTGGCGCGATTGGCGCGCGCCTGGGCGATGAGGCCCGGAGCGCAGACCAGCGTCATGAAGCCGGCAAGGCAAGCGAGTGAAAAGATCATCGATTAGTCCTCCGATTTCTTGCTGGAAGACTTCGCCGAAGACTTGGCGCGCTTCGCTTTCAGGGCTTCGAGTTCTTTCTCGACGCTCTCGTCACGCTCCAGCGCAGCGAATTCGGCTTCGAGGGTCGGCTCGCGTCCCTTGATCGTATCTGCATAGGCTTCCATTTCGTCCACCTTTCGCTCGATCGTGTCGTAGCGGGCCAATGCATCATCGACCTTGCCGTCATAGACCTGGCTCCGGATACGGATCCGCTGCTCGGCGGCTTCGCGGCGCATCATCAGCGCACGATGCTTTGCCTTTGCCTCGTCCAGCTTGGCCTGGAGCTTGGCCAGGTCATCCTGGCGCTTCTCGAAGGCTTCTTCGGCAGAAACCATCGCAGCCTTGCGGCGTTCGATTTCGCCGTCGGCCTTCTGCTTGGCGGTCAGGGCACCGCGGGCAAGATCTTCCCGGCCCTTGTCGATGGCGAGTTCGGCCTTGGCCGCCCACTCGTCGCGGGTCGTGGTGAAATGGACGATTTCGCGTTCCATTTCCTTCTTGTCTGCCATGGCGCGGGCTGCAGCGGTGCGAACCTCGACCAGCGTATCTTCCATTTCCTGGATAATGAGCCGGGCAATCTTTTCAGGATTTTCGGCGCTGTCGAGCATCGCGTTGAGATTGGAGTTGATGATGTCACCGAGTCGGGAAAACAGGCCCATTTTGGTGTCCTTTCGTGAGTGGGGGGAGGATTAGAAGAACAAGCCGCCGAGGAAGATGCCGATTACGAAAAACATCCAGCTTTCCGCGGGGCGTGTCGCGAGCCACCGACCGAAACGGCCAGCGTCTGAGCGGGCTTCCGAAGTGTTGTAGCGATCTTCCATTTTCAGTTTGTCCTTCTTGGGTGTGAGCAACGCCCTGTCGCTCTGAGCCCTTCTGTCACTTCAAGGACCGTGCCAGTTCAAAATTAATTTTATAATACGTTGTTTTATAATGATATTATTCCATTTTGGCTGAGAGATGTTTTTGATTTTTAGTGTATTTTACCAAATGAGTTGTAGATTTAATCTCCATTTTTAGCTATTTTGACGAAATGGTTGACCAGACTACCCAATTGCTGGGCCAAGCCCCCGCATGGCTGAGCGCCCAGGAGCATGTCTCCCGTGTCGCCCCGCTGGATCGCCCCATCCTCGTCATTGGGGAGCGGGGAACCGGCAAGGAGCTGATCGGGGAACGGCTTCACTTCCTGTCCAAGCGCTGGGACGGGCCCTTCATAAAGGTCAATTGCGCGGCGCTTTCAGAGACTTTGCTTGATTCCGAATTGTTCGGGCATGAGCGCGGCGCGTTCACCGGCGCGACCGAAATGCGCCGGGGCCGGTTTGAACTGGCCGATGGCGGCACGATCTTCCTCGACGAAATCGCCACAGCGAGCGACCAGGTGCAGGAGAAGCTGCTGCGGGTGGTGGAGTATGGCGAGTTCCAGCGCGTGGGCGGATCAAAAGTGCTGGCAACGGATGTCCGCATCGTGGCGGCCACGAATGCCGATCTGCCAGGCATGGTCGCGGCGGGCGAGTTCCGCGCCGACCTTCTGGACCGACTGGCCTTTGACGTCATTACCCTGCCCCCGCTCCGCGCGCGGCCCGGCGATGCCAGCCTGCTGGCCGATCATTTTGCCCGGCGTATGGCGATTGAGATGGCACAGGACTTCCCAGGCTTTGCGCCATCGACCATTGCCGCCATCGAAGCACATGACTGGCGGGGAAATGTCCGCGAACTCCGGAATTTTGCACAACGCCTGGCGCACCGCGCCATGCTGGTCGCCCCGGACGAGCCGGTCCTGTTCGATCCGTCGGCCCTCGACCCCTTCGACTCTCCGTGGCGACCGACCGGCTCCCATGAAGCCGGACACCCCGACCCCCTTCGGGCCGATCCGGTACGCATTCGCGACAACCCCGAAATCGCCGCCGATTTCAGCGCCCAGGTTGCCGCCTTCGAGATGCAGTTAATCGATGAGGCACTCAGCCTGTCACAGGGCCATCAGGGACGGGCGGCAGATTTGCTCGGCCTGTCCTATCACCAGTTTCGCGGCCTCCTGAAAAAGCATGATTACGGCCGCAATGCCGGCAAGGCCGCTGAGCCGGAGGTCGGCACGCCTATCCGCGGCCCGATGAGAGGCATGTAAGCTGCCGCGCTAGTCGGACGCAGTGAGATTTTTCAAGGCATCTATCAGCCGCGGAAAATGTACCGGCTTGGTGTGGACTGCACTCCCGGCCAGGCTCCCCTTCAATTCGGCCTGGTCATTGCCTGTCACAAACACGAAGGGGATACCGAGATCCTTCAAGCGGGACGCCGTGGGAAATGACGTGACCCCACCAAGGTCCATGTCGAGAACCGCCGCATGGACTGCGCCTGGCTGGATCAAGGCATCCGCGTCCTCATTGCTCGACGCCGGGCCCACCACTTCCATCCCGGCATCCTCGAGTTGCGCCTTCACATCGTACGCAATCAGGAAATCGTCTTCCAACAACAGTATTTTCGGCATGCGCCCCCTACCTTCTTACTGGAAAGCGAAACTGAGCTTTTAATCCTTTCGGGTCAAAGGTTAAGTTCGCTTTCCCCCCAAGAGAGTGCGCCAGGCTCTGTTCGATGAGCACGCTGCCAAAGCCTTTCCGGGTAGGGGGCGTGACCGGGGGACCACCATTTTCGATCCAGTCGACGATCACTTCCGGCTCGTCGTCACGCTCTTCAACACACCAATTGATGCTGAGCCGGCCGGAATCGTTCGAAAAGGCGCCGTATTTTGACGCGTTCGTTGCCAATTCATGCAGGATCAGCCCGAAAGCGTGTGATCCCTGCGGTCCGAGCACCAGTGGCGGGCCGGTCAGCTCAAGCCGTGCCTCCCCTGCCGGGGCATAGCCCATCACCTGATCCCGGATGAGCCGGGAAATATCGGCAGAATCCCGGGTGGTCGAGACGAGAAGGTCGTGGCTGGCGGCAATCGCGCGCAGGCGTCCGGTAAAGGATTGGCGAAAACTCTCCAGCGTGGAGGCTTCGCGCAAGGTGTGCGCCGCAATCGCCTGGATGGTCGCCAGCGAGTTCTTCACCCGGTGATTCAACTCACTGAGCAGCATCTCGCGGTGAGCTTCGGCGCGCTTGCGCTCGGAGATGTCGACTGCAGACATGACAATGTCTGTCACCTGTTTAGCCTCGTCGAAAATCGGAGCCAGTTGCACATCCACCGGGATCAGTCGGCCCCGGGAATCCCGGATTTCCGCATCAAAACGCATGCGCCTTCCCGCCTTCGCCTTGCTGAAGGCGGAAATCAACCGGTCCTGCATGGCCGGTGTGTGGGACCAGGCCGGGTGCTCCCAGATCGGCTGCCCGATCAAATCCTCCCCCGCGGCGCCCGTGAGCCGCAAGGACGCCTCGTTGATCTTGAGCAATGTTCCAGACGGCGTGGTGAGGCCGATCATCGACACGACCCCGTCAAGAATGGTGCGCAGGCGTTGCTGGCTCGCCTGCAATTGAAGCTCTGCCTGCTTGCGCGCCGTGACATCCTGAAAGGAGACAGCAAATCCGTCTCCGACCCGGGCCACTGTGAAACGAAACCATCGCGGCTCCCGGTCTTGCGGATAATATATTTCCCGCTGCCAGGGCTCCCCGGTTTCGACGGTCTTGCAAAATACATCGAACAGGCCGCGCGTGAAGGCTTCCGGCATTTCCTGCGACAAGCGCTTGCCGACCAGGGCTTTTGCCGTGCGTGCGGTCAGCTGTTCTGCGGACGGGTTCACGAATTCCCAGATGAAATCATCGATCTCGCCTGACATGGCGCGCAAGCTGCGCAGGATCATGAACCCGTCAGGATTGGTTTCCTGAACTGCGCGGAACCGGGTCTCGCTGTCGGCCAGGGCCCGGCTGATCCGTTTCTTTTCCGTGATGTCCTGAAGGATGGATATGAAATAATCGACCTCGCCGTTCGGACTCCGGACACAGCTGACCGCAAGGGTCACCCAGACGATGCGACCGGATTTGTGATAATAGCGTTTCTCGATCCGGTAGGTGTCCCGCTTCCCCTCAAGGACTTCATTCAGGAGCCCGACATCCAGGTTCAGATCATCGGGATGGGTGATGTCCTGAAAGCTGATCTTGAGCAATTCTTCGCGCGGATACCCGACGATCTCGGAGACGCAGCGATTGACGTTCAGCCACTGGCCCTGGGGCCCGACATGGGCAATGCCGACGCTGGCATATTCAAACGTGTTCCGGAACATCGCTTCGCGCCCAGCCAGAGTGACCGGCGTGTTCTGCGGTTCCTCGGGCTCGGCGGTCGACATGCGTGGAGGTCATCCTTGATGAAGGGATATTAATCCAGAAGACTACGCGAAAGTGTAAAACAGGTTACTCGAACTGAGCCCGGCTTACCACTTTGTAGTCAGGGCGTTTTTATCTGACCTCTTCAAAGGAGCATGTAGAACGCATCGTATTGCTGCCTCGCCAGAATGCGGGTTTTGGAGAATTTTTCCGGGTCGGCTCCGGCTGGGTCTTGAGGCCACCTCCCTCCCGTCCCAAGTCTTGAAGATGAGGAAATCGATTCGCCTCGGTCGCATTTCTGCGCCATACTTGAATCCTGAAAAAACAAAGGAGACCGCCCGTGCAGATACAGATTACTGGCAAGCATATGGATCTCGGCGAGGCTCTGCGGAGCCGTATCGAAGACGGACTGGAGGCGGCAGTCAGTAAGTATTTCAACCGAACTGGCGACGCCCGCGTTTTCGTCTCCCAACAGGGCCCCTTCGTTGAAGTCGACTGCAATGTGCACCTACCCTCCGGCATCATTCTCCAGTCGACCGGCAAAGCGGGAGACCCCTACGCCGCCCTCGAAAACAGCCTCGACAAGATGGAAAAAAGGGTGCGCCGCTACAAGCGCCGCCTGAAGGATCATCATTCCGGAACATCGGCCCCGATGCCGAGCGAACTGGCGCCGGAATCCGTGTTTCGCGTGAACGGACACGACACGACCGATGAAGAGCCCATGGAAGAGGCAGATGACACGCCCCTGACCGTGGCGGAGACCTCGCACACAATTCGGACAATGAGCGTATCTGAAGCCGTTATGCAGCTCGAACTGCAGGAAGTGCCGGCGCTCATGTTCAGAAATGCTGGCCATGAGGGGCTGAATATGGTCTACCGCCGACCAGACGGGCACATTGGATGGGTGGATCCAGCGAACGCCCCGAGGAACTAGGCCGGAAGACGGAAAGCAACTTCATGGCGACTGATTTGACGTCCCTGCTCGAAGGCGGGGTAATCATCCCTTCTTTGGAGGCGAAAAGCCGCAAACAGGCAATTCACGCGCTCGCCGAGGCCCTGGCCGACGCGACGGGCATTGGTCTGCGAGAGATTGAGGACGCCGTCATGGAACGCGAGCGCCTCGGATCGACCGGTGTTGGCGAAGGCGTTGCCATTCCACACGCCCGGCTGGACGGCATCGAAGCGCCGGTTGGCGGCTATCTCAGACTGGTCCACGGCGTCGATTTCGAAGCCATCGATGACCGGCCCTGTGATCTTGTCTTCATGTTGCTGGCCCCGAAATCCTCCGGTGCCGACCATTTGCGGGCACTTGCCCAGGTCAGCCGCACCTTCCGCCAGAGCGCTGTGCGCGATGCCTTGCGCGAAGCCGGCACGGTTGACGAGGTGAAGGCCATTGTCTGCCGCGAGGCCGCCGAACAATCCGCCTGAGGCCGCACTTCAAAAGCCTGAATTGAAAAAGCCCGCCGAAGATTTTCGGCGGGCTTTTCATTTTGAGGGTGCTTGATGTCCGATCAGCCTTCGCTGGGCTGCTGCTCGGAGAAGCCGCGCAATTTCAACAGCGGCTCGATGGTCGGGTCAGAGCCACGGAAATTCCGGTAAAGCTCGTCTGCTTCGCGCAGGCCACCGGACTCGTAGACCCACTTCTTCAACTGGGCCGAAAGCTCAGGGTCATAGATGTCACCCGTATCGCGGAAGGCGGTGAAACCGTCAGCGTCGAGGATTTCGGACCAGAGATAGGCGTAATAGCCAGCCGAATAGCCGCCGGCGAAGATGTGGCTGAAATACTGGCTGCGATAGCGCGGCTCGATCTCCGGGATCAGGCCGTACTCTTCCAGCACCTTCTGCTCGAACTCACGGGCGTCCGTAATCTCTGCCGCCTCTTCGGAGGTCAGCATGTGCCAGCGCAGATCGAGCAGCGAGGCGGCAATGAATTCTGTCGTCTTGAAGCCCTGGTTGAACGTCGCGGCGGCATTCATCTTGTCGATGAGTTCCAACGGGATCGGTTCGCCGGTTTCATAATGGTTTGCATACGTTGCCAGCACTTCCGGCGCGCCAGCCCAATGCTCCAGGATCTGGGCCGGGAATTCGGTATAGTCCCGCGGACCATCCACCCCGGAGAAGGTTGAATAGCGGATCTGCGTGAGCAGGCCATGCAGGCCATGTCCGAATTCGTGGAACAGGGTTTCCACCTCGTCGAACCGCATCAGGGTCGGCTCGCCTTGGGGTGGCTTGATCAGGTTCAGATTGTTGGCAATGATCGGGCGGATATTGTTGCCGTGAACGTTGGACGTGTCGCGGAACGAGCTCATCCAGGCGCCGCCCCGTTTGGAATCGCGGGCATACATGTCCGCCATGAACAGGCCGAGATGCTCGCCCGTTTCTGCGTCCTTGACGTCATAGGCCGTGACGTCAGGATTCCAACTCTCGACCTCGACCGGCTCCAGCGTGACGCCGAGCAGTTTCGAGGCGACGTCGGACGCGCCCGCGCGCACGGCGCCCAGTTCGAAATACGGTTTCAGCGCATTGTCGTCGAAGGCATACAGCTCCTGCCGGACCTTTTCCGAATAGTGCCACCAATCATGCCCGGCGATCTGGAACTCGTCACCGACCATGTCCTGCATGGCGGCGCGCTCTTCCTTTGCACGCTCAAGGCCCGGCTCCCACACACGCAGGAGGAATTCCTCGGCACCTTTCGGTGTTTTCGCCATCCGCGTTTCCAGCTGGTAGTGCGCATGGGATTTGTAGCCCATCAGCTCGGCGCGTTTGGCGCGCAGCTGGGCAATCTTGATGGCGAGCGGGCCATTGTCATACTCGCCTTCGGACGCGCGCAGGCGGTAGCCGTCAAACAGTTTTGCGCGCAGGTCGCGGTTCTCGCTCTGCGTCATGAAGGTCTCGTAGACGGACCGGTCGACGGTCAGGACCCATTTGTCCTCCCCCTCGACTTTCAGGGCGCTCTTGAAGTCATCCGACAGGCCAGCGAGGTCCGCTTCGTCCGTGACCTCGATCTTGAAGGCCTTGGTCGACAGCAGCAAATTGCGGCCGAATTTCGTGGTCAGGCCGGACAGCTCTTCATTGATCGCGGCCACGTCGGCCTTGGTCTCCGGCGACAAGGCCGCGCCATTGCGCAGGAACTCACGATGCGTCAGCTCCAGCAGCCGGGCATCCTGTTCGTCGAGGCCAAGGCGGTCACGCTGGTCATAGACCGTCTGGACCCGCTTGAAGAGGTCTTCATTGAAGCTGATTGCATTGGTCTCCCGGGTCAGCATCGGCCAGATTTCAGCTTCCAGCTCACTCAGCGTGTCATTCGTATCGGTATTGGTGATGTTGCTGAAGACGCTCAGGACCTTGTTCAGCGAGGCCCCCGCCGTATCGAGCGCGACGACCGTATTCTCGAAGGTCGGCGCCTCAGGATTGCTCACGATCGCATCCACGTCGGCGCGAAGCTCGAGAATGGCCTTCTTCGTCGCCGGCATGTAGTGCTCGTCGCGAATGTCTGCGAAGGGCGGCACGCCATAGGGCGTGTCCCACTCCTGCCGGAATGGGTTGCCTTCGAGTTCAGCGTCCGTCACGACGATCTCCGGCAGGCCCTGCGCTTCGACAGGCGTTTCTGCCTCAGCCGACGTCGCGGGGGCATCCGTCTTGGTGTCACAAGCCGACAGCGAAAGCGCGATCGCCGCGGCGCCGCCTGACAGGAGATATTTTATCTGCATAATGTCCTCGTGAGTTGTTTCATACCGTTTAGCGATAAAATACCGCAAGAACCAGTCACCAATTCCCCTCCTTGTGGAAGATATCACGCAATCGCACGATCCTTGGCCGTTTCGCGCTGACCCTGGGCGGCCTGTGGCCCCGACCTGTCGGCGCCTATCGGTCAGCGCGGACCACAAAGAAATCATCGAGATCGGGAACCCGGCCGAAGGCAATCTTCGCCCCTGCATACCCGCCGGGCGGCTCTTTCCGCGGGCCAAGCGACACAACACACCCGCCATTGCGGGCATTCAGGGCATCCATGGCATCCGTCACGCGCTCCCACCGGGAGCGCTCAGCGGCCTTGTTGGCGTGCTCGAAGAGATCTGCACTCACATCGCCGGGCTGACTGATATGGTGGAGCATGACAGAGACCTTTTTCAGGCGGCGTCCCTCCAGCGCCCGGATCCCCGCATCGTAAACTTCGCAAGCCTTCCGGAGAAAGGTGTGATCGTCCCGCGCCGGAAAGAAGGTCGTATCGCCCCCCCAGCGCATCCCGTCCTGTGTGCCGATGGAGACGTGCAGCGCGCTGGCCAGATAGCCTTCCCGCCGCAGGCGCCGGGCCGCCTTGGCCGTCAGCAATCGCAGGCAGTCGCGGGCATTTTCCGGCTGGCGCCAATCCGATGAGAGGATACGGCCGTGCCCGAACATGCGGCGCACCGTTTCCGGTCGTCCCACCGCATAGCCCCGCAACTGCGCCCACATGCGCTCGCCTTCCACGCTGTTCCAGATGGCACGAGCCTGCTTGGGCGAGAGATTCCAGAGCTGTTCGACCGTATACACTCCAGCCCGTCCAAGCCGCGCATACATACCGCTGGAAATGCCGGGCAAGTCCTGCAGTTCCAGTTCAAACAACCGGCCCGGCAGGTCTTCCGGGCGCAGCATGACGAAGCCTTCGGGCTTGTTCATTTCCGCGGCCACTTTTGCCAGGAACTGGTTCGGCGCCAGACCAATGGAGGCTGTCAGGCAGGGGCCGATATTCTCCTTGAGACCCTGACGGATATTCGCGGCGATCTCCTCGCCCCGGCCCCGTTCGGACCCGATCAGAGCGCATTCCATTTCATCGACAGACCAGACTTTCCGGACCGGGACATGTCGGTCGAGCTCCTCAAGGATCTTGTGGTGAAGCTTCACATACTCATCATGCCGGGCGACCGGCAGGGCAATCTCCGCGCATAGCGCGCGGGCCTCCTGTACGGATGTGCCGCGCTTCAGGCCAAACGCCTTGGCCAGATAGCACCGGGCAATCAGGCTCGTATGGTCTGACGCCAGCGGCACCACCCCGACAGGACGGCCGCGCAGCTCAGGGCGCAGATGTTTTTCCGCGTTTGCAAAAAAGGCATCAAAGTCGATATAGAGAGACTCAATCTCTGTCGGCAAACGCATGGATATACCCCGGACACAAAAGTGAACATACAGAGAACATTTGTCCGGCCTGAGTCAAGCGACATCCGCGCCCCGAAAGGATTTTCGGCATGATCCTGAGACCGCCCAAAGCGGACGAGCTGCAGTCCCTGTCGGAGATGTGCCTCCGGTCGAAATCTGTCTGGAACTATGACGATGCCATGCTCGATGCGTTTCGCGATGAACTCACCCTGACCGAAGAGGATCTCGAAAAAGACGCCATCGTCGTGGCCGAGGACCGGCGCGGCGTGGCCGGGCTGGCCGAAATCTCAGTCGATGAGACGGGCACGAGCCATCTGGACAAATTGTTCGTGGAGCCGACCCGGCTTGGCGAGGGCACGGGCAAGATGCTGTATGTCTGGGCCTGCCGCTTTGCGCAGGGCCTCGGCGCACATGAATTGGTAATCGAAGCAGATCCGGACGCGGCGCCATTCTACGTCCATATGGGCGCCGAGCAGGCTGGTGAAGCCGAGTCCGGCTCCATTCCCGGACGCTACCTGCCCCGGCTGGTTCACAGGCTGTAGGCGCGGATGACCGACTCCAACACGCCCCTGCCCCAGATCCTGGTCGATGCGGATGCCTGCCCGGTCAAGGACGAGGTCTACAAGGTCGCGCTGCGCCATTCGGTGCCGGTGGTGATCGTCGCCAATTCCTATATCCGCATTCCCGAGCACCGGCTCGTCAGCCGCAAGATCGTCTCCGACGGATTTGATGCGGCGGATGACTGGATCGCGGAAGCGTCCACGCCGGAATCCGTGGTCATCACGGCGGACATCCTGCTGGCCGACCGGTCCCTGAAAGCGGGCGCCACCGTCATCTCCCCCACCGGCAAACCCTTCACCGATGCCTCCATCGGCAACGCCGTCGCCGTCCGGGCCATTCATTCCGACCTGCGCGCTGGTCTGGGGGACGGCATTGCGCGCGGCCCTGCCCCCTTCTCCAAGGCGGATCGGTCACGGTTTCTCTCCGCGCTGGATGTGGCGCTCGTCGCCCTGAAGAAAGCTCAGCGCTGATTGTTTGAGGGGCGCCGAGACACTTGCCCTTAACGCCTGAAGTGCTACAGCCTCGCCATGAACGGCATTACTCTTCACAAGGGCGACCTGCCCGCTGGTATCGACTTTGGCCCGGTTGTGGCGGTCGACACCGAGGCCATGGGCCTGAACCTGTTGCGCGACAATCTCACACTCGTCCAGCTCTCGTCCGGCGACGGCACGGCCCATCTGGTACAGCTGGACCGCAATTATGATTGTCCGAACCTCAAAAAAATCCTGACCGATCCCAAAGTGCTGAAACTGTTTCATTTCGCGCGCTTTGACGTGGCGATGATGAAACGCTGGATGGGCATTGATTGCGCGCCGATCTGGTGCACCAAGATCGCCTCGAAACTGGCGCGCACCTATACCGACCGTCATGGGCTCAAGGATGTGGCGCGCGAGATCGCCGGCGCCGACATGTCCAAGGCCCAGCAGAGCTCCGACTGGGGCTCCAGCGAACTGTCCGATGCGCAGCTCCAATATGCCGCCTCCGACGTGCTCTACCTGCACAAGATCAAGGACGGGCTGGAAGCCATGCTGAAGCGCGAAGGCCGGCTCGAATTGGCGGAGGCCTGTTTTGCGTTCCTGCCGATCCGTGCAACGCTTGATTTGTCGGGCTGGGGCGAAACGGATATTTTTGCGCACAGCTAACGCTGTCGCCATGCCTTCGCCGCTTTTGTTTCAGAGGCTGGTCCGTTAAACGTCCCGTGTAGTTACAGAAGCAGGCCCCTCTTATTCATGGACGCCGTCAAGCATCACGATCCGGCATCATTATGGGCTCCGCGGCGCCAGCTGACGCTGGCCCAGGCGCGCAAGCGGTCTCAGGGTGTACGCCTTCTGCGCCTCGCCTTCTCGGCTTGCGCCGCGATTTCGATCGGCCTGTTCCTCGGTTACATCGTGCGCAGCGCCATCGCGAAAGATGCAACTCCGGTTCAGGTGGCGCAGGGCGAAACCGTCACCATGTTGAACCCTCGGTTTTCCGGGCGGGATTCGGTTGGCCAGAGCTTCAACATCACGGCAGATGCCGCGCGGCGTCGCCAGACCACCGGCACGCTGGTCGACCTGGTGAATCCCATTCTTACGGATCAGACGGGCAGCAAGATCCGCGCACCTTCCGGCATGTATGATCGCGACGCAGGCATTCTGGAACTCTATGAGGATGTCCGCATTTCGGATGCAAACGGGTTCACCTTCATGACATCCGGCGCGCGCGTTTTCGTCGATGAAGGCCGCGTTGAGGGTCTATCGCCGCTGCAAGGCAGAGGCCCCCTTGGCGATATCAGCTGTGACTCGTATGAAGTTCTGGAGGATGGCAACCGGGTCATCTGCAAAGGCAATGTCAAAACGGTGCTCTATCCTGCCCCGGCAGACACAAATGAAACAAATGAAGGTGAGACAGATGGCTCTCAATAAGGTTCTTGTTTCGCTGGCCGCCCTGGCAGCCTTCACGCTACCGGCGATGGCGCAAATCTCGTCGGAAGGCGGTCCGATCTATATCAATTCGGAGCGTACCGAGAGCCTTGAGCGCGAACGCAAAGTGCTGCTGATCGGCAATGTCGACATCCAGCAGGGCGATGCCCGGCTGCGCGCCGACACGGTCACCATGATCTTTGCCGAGAGACCGGCAAGCGCCACGCAGACAACCAGCGTCGGCGGCGGCTTTGGCCAGGTCCAGACGATGATCGCAGAGGGCAACGTCTTCTACATCACCGCCGACATGAAGGCGAAGGGCGATCGCGGCGTCTATGACGCAGCCAGCGACATCATCACCATGACCGGAAATGTGGCCCTGTTGCGTGAGCGCGATGTGGCCGAGGGCGCTGTCCTGAGGGTCGAAATCGGCAACCGCCGAACCACGCTGGATGGCGGCGATGGCCGCACCCGCATGGTGATCGATCCGGACAATCAGCCCGCAAACAACTGAATAAATTTTAGCGGGATCGTGAAGCCGATCTTAAGTATGTAAGGGTATGCCTGTTTCCGGGTGGCAAAATCCCAGTGGATTGAGGGAATTTAGCAGAGATGACGGATTCGGCCGAAGGCCTTGTCGTTAATAATATTGCCAAGTCATTTGGCAAGCGACAGGTCGTGCGAGACGTATCTCTGAGCCTTCAACGCGGGGAAATTGTCGGCCTGCTTGGACCCAATGGGGCCGGCAAGACGACCTGCTTTTACATGATCATGGGCCTTATCAGCGCAGATTCGGGAACGATCTCGATTGATGGGGAAGACGTAACCCGTCTGCCCATGTACCAACGCGCACGCCTCGGCGTGGGCTATCTTCCTCAGGAAGCCTCGATTTTTCGCGGCATGACGGTGGAAGAAAATGTGATGGCCGTTGCGGAACTGGTCGAAAAAGACCGGGCGAAGCGAATGGCTCAGGTCGATAGCCTGCTCAGCGAATTGCATGTGGAACACCTTCGTGGCCAGGCGGCCACGTCCCTGTCCGGAGGCGAACGCCGCCGGGTGGAGATTGCCCGTGCGCTCGCATCCCGTCCGAGCTTCATGCTACTGGATGAACCGTTCACCGGTATCGACCCGCTCGCCATTTCCGACATTTCCGATCTTGTCCGCTATCTGAAGCAACGCGGCCTGGGTGTCCTGATCACGGACCACCAGGTGCGCGAAACCTTGCAGATCGTCGACAAGGCCTATGTTATGTATGAAGGTGAAGTCCTGTTTGATGGTACGCCGCAAGACGTGCTGACAAATGAAGACGTGCGCAGGGTCTATCTGGGTGAGCAGTTCGCCGCTTGAGGAAAGGCGCGGGCTTGGGAATGAAACAGTCACTCGATATGCGCCAGGGCCAGTCCCTGGTAATGACGCCGCAGCTTCAGCAGGCGATCAAGCTGTTGCAGCTTTCCAATCAGGAACTCACCGAATTCGTGGAAGCGGAGATTGAGCGCAATCCCCTTCTGAACAAGGCTGAGGAAGACACGTCCAGCGATTCCGAAAACCCGAAGGCGGACAATCGCGAGCAACTTTCACTGGATGAATCCTCCGGCCTCGGCGCAGCGCGCGACCAGCTCGATGCGCCGGGCGAGGATGTCTATGAGCCGGGCACAGGCTCCGATGCCGCAATGCCCGCCGGCAGTTCCGGCCCGTCTGCCAAGACCGACTGGTCTGGTGCCAGCGGCGGCGGCTCCGGCGAGGATTTCGACTATACCGCCAATGTCAGCTCCGAAATATCCCTTCACGAACATCTGCACACGCAACTCAACCTTGCTGGCCTGTCCGCAGCTGACCGCCTGATCGCGGCGCGCCTGATCGACGAAACGGACGATACCGGCTATTTGCGCACAGACCTCGATGAAGTGGCCACGGCGCTCGGCGCTGACATCGCGAATGTCGAGGCAGTACTGGATACCTGCCAGGGCTTTGACCCAACCGGCGTGATGGCCCGTTCAATTCCGGAATGCCTTGGTCTGCAGCTGAAAGAGCTCGGCCGCTACGATCCGGCCATGGAAGCCATGGTCAAGAATTTGCAGCTTGTCGCCAAACACGATCTCAAAGGCCTTGCCGAGATTTGCGGTGTCGACAAGGAAGACCTGCTCGACATGATGACCGAGCTGCGCCAGCTGTCGCCCAAGCCGGGATCGAATTTTGCAGGCGACGCATCCGTGGCGGTGACACCAGACGTGTTCGTGCGGGAAATGCCGAATGGCATGTACGCCGTGGAGCTGAATTCCGAAAACCTGCCGCGTGTCCTGATGGACAAGGCATATTACGCGGAAGTCACGGCCCTGCCGATGCGCGACAAGGAGAAGGAATTCATTTCCGAATGCGCCGCCTCCGCAACATGGCTCATCAAGTCGCTCGACCAGCGTGCACGCACCATTCTGAAAGTGGCCAGCGAGATTGTGCGCCAGCAGGACGCCTTCTTCGCGCATGGCGTCGCGCATTTGCGGCCGCTCAACTTGAAACAGGTGGCCGATGCCATCGAGATGCATGAATCCACGGTCAGCCGTGTGACGACAAACAAATACATGTCGACACCGCGCGGTCTCTTCGAGCTGAAATACTTCTTCTCTGCCTCGATCCCGGCAACGGGTGGCGGCGAGGCACACTCGGCCGAGGCCGTCCGCCACCGGATCAAGATGCTGATCGACAGCGAAGAGCCGGACAATGTGCTGTCCGACGACCAGATCGTGGAAATCCTGACCGGCTATGGTGTCGATATCGCCCGCCGGACGGTGGCGAAATATCGCGAGAGCCTGAACATCCCCTCCAGCGTCCAGCGCCGCCGCATCAACCGCGCCAGCGCCTAGGCCCTATTCTGCCTCTGGCATCTCCGTCAGGGCCGGATCAAACATCGCATTGAGATAGGCCGCCAGGCGCACACCGCCCTTGCTCATCTGCTGGTTCAGGATCGGCCGGGCCATATAGGCATAATCATAGGACAGGATTTCGGACTCCGGATAGATGGTGTCGCGAAGGGCCGCGCTCTCATCAGCCCACTGCGCTGGCGTAGCAGCGCCCCACTCTCCAAGATTCACCGGAGTGATCTTCTGGACCAGCCAGTTGGCCCATTCGGTATAGGAGAGCTCTTCATACTGAATGAGCTTTTCGTCCCAGACCTCATGCAAATTCGACATTTCCTCAAAGAAGACGACGTCGACCCAGTTCCCCCCTCGGTCGGTGCCGTTGCCGGCATGGAGCGGCTGCTGAAGGTCCCCGACAAGGTGCACGATGAACCGAAGGGCCAGTTGGCGTTCCTCAAGGGACGCGGCAGGATCGAGCACAGTGGCCCGGAAATTGGCAAGCGCCGTGATGGCGTCTCCGTTCGCGGGCGGCGTCACATCCGTATAGGTCTGCCCTTCCGGGATCGTGACATAATGCCAGGGATTGGCTTCCGAACGCCAGAAGGAGTCGGGATTGGAGCGCATATAGTCTGGCCAGTCGGCAGCCTCGGCGAGACCTTCCGGTCCGAGAATGTCTTCGATAGCTGTTGCGGCGGGCTCGCTGAGATAGGTCGTCGCGACCTCCCCTACGATCCGGTGGCCGGTCTTGCCCCAGGCCGATGCCGGAAGGGCGAGCGCCGTCACCGCCAGCGCGCTGGCAATCAATCGAAACATGGGAATCCTCCAACCATCAAAACCTAATTCCAGAAAGCCCTAGCGCGGCCATACGTCAATTGCATGAAGGCGCCCGCGCCTCATAGATATGGGTCAAGATTGAGGCGCTTCGGCAGGCTCGGCTGCGCGCCGGGCCTGGTGCAGGCCACTGCCCCCGCAGCGACCGCAAAGACGAGCGCCTCCTGAGGAGACTGGCCTTCGATCAGGCCGACCGTGAGGGCTGCGGTAAACGTGTCCCCTGCTCCGACCGTATCGACCACGTTCACTTTCGGCGGAGTGGCACGGGCAATCTCCTGGCCTTTTCGCCAGAGCGTCGCCCCTTCGCTGCCCAGCGAGATCGCGATGTAGGCATCCAGCTGGTGCAGCGCGCCGCCATAAAAGGCGGCTTCGGTCTCATTCACGCTGATGAGGTCAGCTTCGGCGAGCAATTCATCCGGCAGCTCCATGGCGGGCGCGAGGTTCAGGCTGACAAAGCCCTTGGCCTTGCGCGCCGCGGCAAACAGCGTATCCGCGCTGACCTCGAGCACGCCCATCATGTGTTCGATCTCTACGAATTCGACATCTGCCGGGCGCAACACCGCATTCGCGCCAGGGCAGACCACGATCTGGTTCTCGCCATCCATGGACACGGCAATCAGGGCCACGCCGGTCGTCTCGCCGTTTACGTGCTGGACGCTGGACAGGTCAACGCCGCCTGCCTGCAGGAGCTTCAGGGCCTCCTCGGCCATCTCGTCGGCGCCAACCGCCCCGACGAGGCGGACATCTGCGCCGAGCCGGCGCGCGGCCAGCGCCTGGTTCGCGCCCTTCCCGCCCGGATGGCGCGCAAGCTTTGCGCCCGTCACGGTCTCGCCCGGTCGGGGCAGTTTCGGCCCGGTGGCCACGATATCGAGATTGATAGACCCAACGACTGTAATCATGACGCCTCCAGCAAATTCTCCACCAGCGCAAAGAATCCCTCTGGGTCAGCCTTGGTGATCCAAGTATGGCGACCGGCCTCAAGCTTCGATGGACGCGTCTGGCCAAACCGTGCCCCGGACTCCGTTTCGACCGTCACATCTGCCTTGCGCCCCTCAAACAAATGCGGCGCGAGCAGGTAGGCAATGGTAGAAGGATCATGCATCGGCGTGCGCTTGCCCTTCCATTTCTGTTCCAGGACGTTCGCCGCCTCCAGCAGCTGGACCATGATACGTGGCCGGTCGCCCTCCAGTGTGCGGAAGGGAGCCAGGTGGGAGTCGAGCGCCCGGACCTGATGCGTCACATCCAGAGAGAGAATTGTTGCTGACGCATCGCTCGCCAGTACGACCGCCGCCGCATGGGGATCTGCAAAGACATTGAATTCGGCGAAGGGCGTGATGTTGCCGCCCTCACTGTCAGCGCCGCCCATCAGGACCAGCTGGTCGATATTACCAGCGATGTCCGGCGCCATGATGAGCGCCGTCGCCAGATTGGTCATCGGCCCCGTCATCACAATTGACAGGCCCTTCGGCCCGGCGGCGCGGAGCAGGTCGATCAGCGCGTTGACGGCATGCGCTTCGGCAAGCGGCGTCTCCGGCTCAAACGGTTCAAGCCCGGCAATCCCGCTTTCGCCGTGGAAATCTTCCGCAGTGACCGGCGTGCGCACCATCGGACGCGGGCACCCGGCATGGACCGGGATCTCCTTGCGGTCCATCAGGTCGCACATCATGCGCGCATTCCGGCTGGTCAGGTGCAGCGGGACATTGCCGGCCACCGCCGTGATCGCCCGCACATCGAGATCCGGGCTGGCCAGCGCCATCATCAGCATGACAGCATCATCCACACCAGGATCACAATCAATTATAAGAGGGATACGAGACATCTGGCTCCGCGGCATCAGGCAATCGAGTGACAAGACTGACGACAATGCCTAAGCAGGAAGCCCGCACTTGGCCAGAGGATACCTGCGTGACCAACCCGTCCCTTTCCCTGATCGAGCGGCTGCAAGCTGCCGCCAGTGCCGCACGCGAACACGCTCATGCCCCCTATTCCAAATTCAAGGTTGGCGCCGCCGTCCTTGACGATCAGGGGCGGGTTTTCGCGGGATGCAATATGGAGAATGCTGCTTATCCGCTTGGCACCTGCGCCGAAGCTGTTGCGCTAGGCGCCATGGTGGTGGCGGGCGGGAAGACCTGCACACATGTGCTCGTGATCGGCGGCGAGGGCGACCTGTCCCCCTGCGGCGGCTGCCGCCAGCGTATCGCTGAATTGTGTAGCCCGGACTGCATTGTGTACGCCCTTGCGGCGGACGGAACGGGCTTGAAGGAATGGAAAATGGCAGACCTGCTGCCATACGCCTTCGAGTTTGATCGCTAGGTGTTTTCCGCTTCCCGTTCGGCGTCGCGCGCCTGAAGGTCTGCGATGGCATCAAGGTAACGCTGGCTGAGCTCCGGGCTTTCCAGATCCAGCCCCATCGCCTCCAGCGCCATCTGCGTGGTCACCTTCTGGCGCCGCCGCCCCATGAGGCGCGCCACCATGCGGCTTTCCGCGATGAGTTTGCCCTTGCTGTGAAAGCGATGGCGGAAGCAGATGTAGCAATCCTGCCAACCGACCAGCTCGGTCGTCAGCTCGAATTTCTGCGGGAATTTCATCATCCGGTAGAAGGTGAGGGATTCATGCTGGATGATCGGGCTCCACCCGCGCTTGCGGTAGGTCATCAGCGCGCCCGTCCGGCCCATATAGTTCATGGTCCCCAGATCGGTGAAGGACGAGTAGCGCGAATTCGTCATATGCCCCAGCGGATCCTGATCGCCGATCCAGACGGCCGACCGAATGGTGTGCACGTCCATCAGCCCGGTCCGGCTCTTCGTGAAGAAGGCGGGAAGAAATATACGAAGAAACCTGAAGAACAGATTCATGGACTTACTCTACCTCGTGCACACCAGATCATGGTAAACAGAGATTTCGTCCTGAAACATCAGATCACGCTGCGTCACTGGGATCCCCTCTTCTTGCGCGCTCCCCTGTAACGGAGTGAGCCGACGAGAAGGGCTTCAGCAAGTCGCGGGCCAGAATAGTCGTAAACATTACGCAAGGCAGAAAAAAACCGGCACATTCTGTGCCGGTTTCAGTCTTGATGGAGAAGCCCCAGAACGTTGCTTCATTTAGTCTATGCACGAGAGGCCTCCGGGTTCCTTTTTCAGGAAATGCCTTGGTTAACGCCCTCCTCGCCGACATTAACGCGCGACCGGCCATACAGGATCAGCAGCGCGACCAGCCCGATGGATGTGCCCTGACTGGAAAAAAGCTCGAGCATGAGCGCAAAGAACCAGCCGGGAATGGAGGTGCGCGTCTGGGCTTCGACGAGGATGTCACCCGTGCCGGTGCCGAGCAGTTCGGCATTTGCTGTTTCGATCCGGACCAGGAGGTCATCGCGTCGGCGCGCCAGACCAAGCTCGTTCTGGGCATCGCGATAAGGCTTCTGGTGTGTCCGCCCCACGCGCTCGACTTCCTCAATATAGGCTTCCAGCCCCTCAACAGAGCGCGTTTCGGGCGGAATGCCCTCCAGCTGCCGCCGCCAGTCGGCGATCTGTGTTTGAAGAACATCCCGGTTGGACCCGGCACGTACGAGCTCGGCCTCGGCCGCCTGATTGTTCGCGGCGATGTACATTTGCGTTCCGACAATGGACGTCCCCCCGCCAGCAAGCGCAAACAAGAGTGCGCGCACGCCTTCTTTCATCCGGTGATTGGCCGTATGCCAGTAGAAAAAGGTGAAGCCGCCAAACGAGATGATCGCCGCAATCACGCCGGTCCATCCCCACACGCCCGACTGGAGGGGATCGGCGACCGATTGCGAAAAAGCCTGGTAGTTTGCAAAACCGGACAGGGCAGCTGCGGCGAGGCCCGCCCCCAGGAAGACGAGTGCCAAGAGCGTAATGATGATCCGTTCGCCCGTATGACGCCCCTCACGGGCAGCCTTGCGCGCCTGCTTTTCCTCCAGCCGCATTTCCTTATCGGACCGGACACGCTGCCCCTCCCCCAGATGCATCACTTTCGGCTCAGCCCGCACCACGGCATGGGTCGCGCGAATGGGCGCTTCGGAGAATTCGGCATCCAGTACGGCCGGCGCCTGGGCCTCATGCGCCAGGTCTCCGCTCTCCAATGCGCGGACAAGGTCGCGGAACGAACCCGACTGTCCGCAATTGGTGCAATGGAATCTTTCGGTTCGCTGGTTCAGCGTAAGGCTGTTGTCGCCAGACTCGATACAGTCCTGCGTCAGACGGCAAATGCTTTTCAGCTCGGCCTCATCCTGACTGGAATCCAGGTCCAGCCCGAGGTCGCGGAGCCTTTGCAGATCAAATTGGCGACGGTCGTCCACCATGCAGCGCCTCCCACAATAGCCCGGCACATGTTCCCGACGTGTTCTAGCGGGTTCAGGGCCAGTTCGTCACCCCCGGACCGCACGTTCCGGTCACGACTGCGTCAACGATGAGGTTCCATCTTTACGACGGCGCCTTGGCGGCTTTAAGTCTGTGTTAATCCGGCCCGCCGGACACTTCTATAAAACCAGGGCCCGCACAGGCGAGGCTTTCAGGAGGATATTCAATGACGCTGCCGCGTTCGCTCGCCATTCCAAAGACGTGGAAGAATTTCAACCATGCGAGCTTCTTTTCGGCCTTTGGCTATCCGGCGCTCGGCCTCGGCCTGTTCATCACCATGGTCGTGCTCGGCCTGGCCCTGACACAGCTGACCTTCCACTGGTGGTACGTTCCGTTGGCCATCGCCGTGATCGGCGCGTCGATCTTCGTTTGCAATGCCGGGATCGGCCCACTTCACCGCATCCTGCAGCATCGCGCAGGCGAACTGGCAATGCCCGGCCAGATCGTGACCATGCTGAATCTCGTCATCGCCATGCAGGGCAATGTGAAGGACTGGGTGAACTACCACTCCCAGCATCATCGCTTCTCCGACAAGCCGGGCGATCCGCACAATCCGTTCGAGTCCAAGCGCTGGGCCTGGGTCGGCTGGATCCTTTGGCGTGACCACCGCGACACCCAGCGCCCTCTGGCCATGTGGTTGAAGAACCAGCCCGCTGTAGTGTGGATGGACCGCTTCTATAATGAGATCAGCCTCGTCGTTCATCTTGTGATCCCGGCCGCGATCTATCTGATCGTCTGGGCTGCCGGCGGCTCATTGCTGCTGACCGGCCTGATCCATGCCAGTGTCGTCATCGGCCGCGCAATTCAGTTCCACGCGACCGTCTATGGCATCAATGTGCTGGGCCATCTGAAAACCCCAATCTGGGCTGACCATATGATGGCGCTGTTGACAGGCGGCGAAGCCTTCCATGACCACCACCACGACCAGCCCATCAGCGCGCTGCACCGTCCGCGCCGCGGCGTCTGGAACCGGATCGTCGACTATAATGGCACGATCCTGCTCGCGATGGAAAAGATCGGCTGGGTGCGAAATCTGAAAATCGCGCCCCAGTTTGCGTGACCTTACCGTCCTGAAATTTCAGGCCAGAGCAGCGAATATGAACAGCTGCTCATATTCACCGGGTGCGGACAGTCGTTCGCACCCGATTTCCTTTCTAACAACGCGTTAATGCCACATGTGCGCCTGATTTTGCCCGGAGATTAACTTACATCAGGCCGGGTGGCCCGATGTAGATTTCTGGTTAGGGACGCACGCATGAAAAAGCTCATCACAACACTCGCCGCCGGCGCAGCCGCCATCGCCTTGATGGGGCCGGCTTCGGCCAAGATACCTGCACCACAGCCGGATGATGATCCGGGGGCGGTGCATTCCTACATCCTGCTCGACCGCACCGGCTCGATGAGCAGCATCTGGGACGAAGCCCTCACCTCGGTGAATGCCTACGCAGCCAGTGTCGGTGAGGCTGATGAGGGGGAGATCGAGGGCAGCGACATCGAAACCGACGTCACGCTCGCCGTATTCGACTTCCAGGACGGGATGCAATTCGATGTCCTGCGCGAAAAGGTCATCGCCGAGGACTGGACCAATGTCACCAATGAGGAAGCCAATCCGCGCGGAATGACCCCGCTTTTCGATGCCATCGGGCGCATGGTTTCGCTGGCGGAAGCCGACGATCCAGAGAAGGCCGTCATCGTGATCATGACGGACGGGCTGGAAAACTCCTCTCGCGAACTCACCCGGGACGGCGCCAAGGCCGCGCTCGACCGCGCTGAAGCCAAGGGCTGGGAAGTCGTTTTTCTCGGCGCCGAGTTTGCCCGTTTTGACGATGCCGAAGCCGTTGGCGTCTCCGCCTCGAAGACCATGGCCGTCGGCCAGGGCTCGATGCAGGATTCCATGTCGGCGCTGGCCAAGAAATCCCGCGCCTATGGCAAGGGCGAGGAAGCAGAGATCATCTTCAATGACGAAGATCGCGCGATTGCTGACGAGGAAGGCGTAAAACAACGCAAGGGACAGTAAAGGGGACGACCGGGAGCCGGGCTCCCTTTCCGTCCTCGTAGCCCGCTTCCATTAAAGAGGCCCGCCCCCGAACCGGGAGCGGGCCTTTAAAGCGTTGCTGAAACGGCGTCAGCCGATCAGCGCGGGGCCATGCGGATGGCGCCGTCGAGGCGAACATCTTCGCCATTGAAGTAGCCATTGCTGAGCATTTCGCATGCGAGCGATGCATACTCTTCCGGATTACCAAGGCGCGCCGGGTTTGGCACAGAAGCCGCCAGTGCCTGTTTCACATTGTCCGGTGCGCCCTGCATCAGCGGGGTGTTGAAGATACCCGGCAGGATCGTGTTGACGCGGATCAGTTCGCGAGCAAGGTCACGCGCGATTGGCAGGGTCATGCCGACCACACCGCCCTTGGACGCAGAATAGGATGCCTGTCCCATCTGGCCGTCTTCCGCGGCAACAGACGCCGTGTTCACGATTGCGCCGCGCTCGCCTTCGATCGGGTCCAGCGTCATCATGCCAGCCGCAGACTTCGCAATGCAGCGGAACGTGCCGACAAGGTTGATCTGAATAATCATGTTGAACTTGTCGAGCGGGAAGTGGGTGATCTCGCCTGTCTCGCGGTTGCGGCTGGCCGTCTTGATGGCGTTGCCCGTGCCGGCGCAATTGACGAGGATGCGTTCCTGGCCGATGGCCGCGCGGGATTTCGCAAAACCGGCGTCTACAGACTCTTCATCAGTGACATTCACCTTGCAGAAAACGCCGCCGAGTTCCTTGGCAAGGGCTTCGCCCTTTTCTTCGTTGAGATCAAAAAGAGCGACTTTCACGCCCTGCGATGCCAGTTTACGGGCGGTCGCAGCACCAAGGCCGGACGCGCCACCTGTAATTACGGCAGAGATATTCGAGTTCAGTTCCATGGGCTGCTGCCCTCCCTTGTTTTTGTTGATACACTGTTGGTCTATAGTGCTGACAGGAGTTCGCAATGTCTGACGCAGCGGAAATTATCAACATGGTTCAGGACGCCGAGGGACGGTTCACGCCGCAATCGGTTGAGCGCATGGAACGTGGCACGAAAGGCCTCGTGCCCAAGCTGCTGCGCGTCGCCGGAAAGATCCCGTTCGCGGATGACCTCGCGTCGGCCTATTTTGCTGCACGCGATCCAAGCACGCCGCTGAAGGCCAAAGGTGTGCTGTTTGCAGCCGGCGCCTATTTCGTGATGCCCATCGATTTGCTGCCGGATTTCCTGGCCGGGCTCGGCTTCACCGATGACGCGACCGTGCTGGCCACCGCCCTCGGAATTGTCGGCATGCATGTCAAGGACACGCATCGCGGTATGGCGAGACGCCTGCTCCGCCTGCCGGAACCGGTAAAGCAGGACTGATTTCCTTATGACCCCCGACTTTCTAGCGCTGGCAGGCGCCATCGCGCTTGGCGTGCTTTTCTGGGTCGTCTGGTGCTGGCGCGCCGGGGGCAGCATTCCGCGCGTGGTCGTGAAGACAGGCTCGACGACACTTCTGGCCCTGTTCGCGTATCTCGCAGGTGGGCCGATCCTGCTCGTGGCGGCGCTGGCGCTCTCATCGCTTGGGGATGCGTTTCTCGCTCTGGACGGTGAGAAATGGCTGAAGCCCGGCATGGCGGCGTTTTTCCTCGCGCATGTGGCCTATGTGGTCCTCTTCTGGGGCCTGCCCCTGGCGGAAAAGAATTGGCTGGTCCCGGCGGCGCAGTTCGGACTTGCCCTGGGCGGCGTGGCCTATGTGCGCTGGCTGTCCCCTTCCCTAAGCGACATGCGCATCCCGGTGTTTGCCTATACGGGCATCATCCTGTTGATGGGCGTGCTCGCGCTCCGGCTGGACCCGCAATATTTGCTGGTGACGATTGGCGCGATGATGTTCGTCGCCTCCGACATGATCCTCGCCCGGCAGCTGTTTACGCGGCCCGAAGGCGCGCCGCCGCAACTCGTCTCATCGCTTCTGGTCTGGGGTCTCTACTTCTTCGGGCAGGCCCTGATCGCCTGGGGCATGATTGCCGCAACAGCCTAGCGCGGCTTGTCGCCATTGATCGTGGCCCGGCGCATGTGGCGGCGGTGGCCGTGATAATCATTCAGCGCATAATGCCAGACACAGCGATTGTCCCACATCGTCACGTCGCCCTCCTGCCAGCGCACGCGGCACGTATTCCGCTCCTCCTTTGACAGGTCGAACAGATAGTTCAGCAGCGGACGGCTTTCCTTACGGCTCCAACCGGCAAAGCGCAGCGTGAAAGCGGGATTGATGAACAGGCCCTTGCGGCCAGTCTCAGGATGCGTGCGGATAACGGGGTGTTCGTATTCCGGCGCATCGGGCGCGGCTTTGGCATCCATCGATTGGCGCACGGCAGCGGAATAGCCATCCGCGCCATATTCCTTGCTGGCCGTATGGATGGCGGTCATGCCTTCGAGCGTTGTCTTCAAGCCTTCGGACAGCCGGTCATAGGCGGCCTGCTGGTCAGCGAACAATGTGTCCCCGCCATAGGGTGGCACGTCGATGGCGTGCAGGACCGAGCCGAGCGCCGGCTCCTCAAGGAAGCTCATGTCGGAATGCCAGCCGCCGCCAAAATTGGTCTTCTCGTCGGGCTCCTTGATGATTTCCATCAGTTCCGGATGGTCGTCCATCCCCTTCACATAGGGGTGAATGTTCAGCGTTCCGAACCGACGGGCAAAATCCTTTTGCTGGTCTGGCGACAGGCCATTCTGGCCGCGCAGCACGATCACCTTGTGATCCAGGAAAGCCTGATGGATTTCATCAAAGGCCGCGTTGGAGAGTCCGCCGATGAGGTCAGCCCCGTGAATTTCGGCACCCAAAGTGCCCGACAGGCGATGAATGGTAAGGGTCATGGACCGAAGTGAAGCACCCAGTCGCACCGGACGCAATAATGTCATTTGCGCCCCCCATGGAAATGTGAGACAGACGCGGCGGGCCAGGCGCCCCCAACGGTGCCCAGCCTATCTGTGAGGATAGGAGTAAAAACAGATGACCAATGTCGCCAAACCCGGCGTGCTGCCAGCATGCCCGCACTTTTCTTCCGGCCCGACCGCAAAGCGTCCCGGATTTTCCCTCGAAAAACTCGAAACTGCCGCTCTTGGCCGCTCGCACCGCTCCGGCGATGCGAAGAAGAAGCTGAAAGCCGCAATTGACCGGTCGAAAGCCATTCTCGGCATTCCGGATGACTATCGCGTGGCCATCGTACCTGCGTCCGACACCGGCGCGGTCGAGATGTGCATGTGGTCCATGCTGGGCGCGAAGCCCGTGGACGTATTCGCCTGGGAAAGCTTCGGCCAGGACTGGGTCACCGACGCGACCAAGCAATTGAAGCTGCCTGAGTGCGAGACATATGGCGCCGACTATGGCGAGCTGCCGGACTTTTCCAAGGCGCGCGATGATGCGGACATCATCTTCACCTGGAACGGCACAACCTCTGGTGTGCGCGTGCCGAATGCCGACTGGATCAAGCCGAACCCGGACCGCGTCGTGATCTGCGACGCGACCTCTGCTGCCTTCGCGCAGGACATTGAATGGTCCAAGCTCGATGTCGTGACCTATTCCTGGCAGAAATGCCTCGGCGGTGAAGCGGCCCACGGCATGCTGATCCTGTCGCCGAACGCTGTGCGTCGCCTTGAGACCTACACACCGGATCGCGCCCTGCCGAAGCTGTTCCGCATGACCAAGGGCGGCAAGCTGAACGAGGACCTGTTCGCAGGTGCCACGATCAACACACCCTCCATGCTGTGCGTGGAAGACTATCTTCAGGCGCTCGACTGGTGCGAGGGCCTCGGCGGCTGGAAAGGCATGAAAGCCCGCTCCGATGAGAGCCTTGCGCATCTCACGGACTGGGTCGCCAAGACCGATTGGGTCGATTTCCTTTGTCCGGATGCGGATGTCCGCTCCAATACGGGCGTGACCTTCAAGATCGTTGATCCACGCGTGGCCGGTCTCGATGAGGACGCTCAGCGCGCTTTCGTGAAGGCGATGATGAAGCGGCTCGAAGCCGAGAATGCCTGCTTTGACGCGGCCGGATACGCAAAGGCCCCTCCGGGCCTGCGCATCTGGTGTGGTGGTTCCGTTGAGCCATCCAATGTCGCCAAGCTGACGCCGTGGCTTGACTGGGCCTTCGCCCAGGAAGTTGCAACGCTCTAGCCCGCGCACCTATTCAAAAGAGATACTGAACATGACCAAAGTTCTGATTGCTGACAAACTCAGCCCCGCCGCCGTGGACATCTTCAAGGCCCGTGGCATCGAAACCGACATCAAGGTCGGCCTGTCCAAGGACGAGTTGATCGAGATCATCCCGCAATATGACGGCCTCGCCGTACGCTCAGCCTGCAAACCAGACGCCGACGTGATCGCCGCCGCCCATAAGCTGAAAGTCATCGGCCGGGCCGGCATCGGCGTCGACAATATCGACATCAAGGCCGCCACCGCCAAGGGCGTTGTCGTGATGAACACGCCCTTCGGCAACGCCATCACGACGGCCGAGCACGCCATCGCCATGATGTTTGCCGCCGCCCGCCAGATCCCGGCAGCGAATGCCGAGACGCAAGAAGGCAAATGGCCGAAGTCGGGCTATATGGGGACCGAGGTTTCCTACAAGACGCTGGGCCTGATCGGCTGTGGCAATATCGGAAGCCGTGTCGCCGAGCGGGCGATCGGCCTGAAGATGAAGGTTGCAGCCTATGATCCGTTCCTGACAGAAGAACGGGCAATCGAGCTGGGCGTCGAAAAGGTCGAGCTTGAAGACCTCCTCGCCCGCGCCGACGTCATCACGCTGCACGTTCCGTTGACGGAGCAGACCAAGAATGTCCTGTCCCGTGAAGCGCTGGAGACCACGAAGAAGGGCCTGATCCTGGTCAATTGCGCACGCGGCGGCCTTGTCGATGAGGAAGCCGTGAAAGACCTGCTCGAAAGCGGGCATATCCAGGCGGCCGCCTTTGACGTGTTCGCGGTAGAGCCCGCCAAGGACAATGTGCTGTTCGGCACGAAGAACTTCATCGCCACGCCCCACCTCGGCGCGGCAACGGCCGAAGCGCAGGAGAATGTCGCCCTGCAGGTCGCTGAACAGATGTCGGACTATCTCCTCTCCGGCGCTGTGACCAACGCACTCAACATGCCGTCGATCACCGCTGAGGAAGCCCCGCGCATCAAACCGTTTGCCTCGCTCGCGGAAAAGCTCGGCAGTTTCGCCGGGCAGATTTCGGATTTCGGCTATGAAGAAGTCGTCATCGAATATGAAGGCGAAGTCGCCGACCTCAACCGCAAGCCCCTGACGGCGGCCCTGCTGGCTGGCATGCTGCGCGCCTCGCGCGGTGATGTGAACATGGTGTCTGCGCCGGCGATCCTCGCCGACAGCGGCGTCAAGCTGACCGAGACCAAGACCGAGGACAGCCCCGTCTATGACAGCCTGATCCGCGTCAAGGTGAAGACCAAGGCAACGAAAAACGCCCCCGAGGGCGGCTGGCGCACACTGGCCGGCACGATCATTGCCGGTCAGCCGCGCATTGTCGAAGTGAAGGGCATGGCGCTGGAGGGCGATTTCTCGCCGGTCACGCTCTACGTCAACAATCTCGACAAGCCGGGCTTCATCGGCGCGCTCGGCCAGTTGCTGGGCGAGTCCGGCATCAATATCGCCACCTTCCATCTGGGCCGCACGGCGGCCGGCGAAGAAGCCATTGCGCTGATCGGCGTGGATGCGGCGCCGCCCGCAGACATGATGGAAACGCTCGAGGCCCTGCCCCAGGTGCGTTATGCGAAAGTGCTGACCTTCTAGGGCCTCACGCCGCGTTTCATACGGTACGCGCATAAATCCTATTCAATCAGGGCGGGCTGTTCCACGGAATGGCCCGCCTTATTTGCCCCTTTCAACATGAAAGGGTTTCCCATGGCGAAGATCGTTATCGTTTATCACTCCGGCTATGGCCACACGGCCAAGGTCACCGAACATGTCCGCAAGGGCGCTGCAGAGGCCGGGTCAGACGTCACCCTCTACAAGGCAGAAGATCTGGCTTCCCCGGAGAGCGGCCCCTGGGATGAGCTTGCAGCCGCCGATGCCATCATCTTTGGCGCGCCGACCTATATGGGCTCCGCGTCTGCCCCGATGAAGCAATTCATGGACGCCTCCTCCAAGGCCTGGTTCAGCGATGCCTGGAAAGACAAGATCGCCGCAGGCTTTACCAATTCCGGATCTCTGGCCGGTGACAAGTCGGGCACGCTCGCCCAGTTCGCCACCCTCGCCGCCCAGCAAGGCATGATCTGGGTGAATTTCGGCATGAAGTCCGGGTTCAATGCGTCCAGCCACCAGTTTGGGGAAGCCCTCAACCGCGCTGGTCATTCCAACGGTCTCGCCACGCAGGCCCTGACCGACCTGTCGGCCGAGGACGGCCCGGATGCTGCCGACCTGAAGACCGCTGAGCTGTTTGGCGAGCGTGTCGCAAAAGCCACCCTTCGCTGGGTTCGTGGCAAGGCGTAACGGAACGCGCTTGACGGCGCGGCGTTGACTTCCATCTTGGGGATTAACCTTACAAAGGGGTAATGAATGAACCGCGCCGTCACTTTCCTTCTCTCGACACTTGCCTTCACCGCCGGAACTGCACAGGCCGACATTCTCAGCGAGGCGCGGCTGGGCGTCATGCAGGAGAACATCTGCGTCCTCGACTGCGACAATGCCGACAAGGAGCCCGGCCAGAATATCAGCGCCGAACTCCTGTTCGCCTCCCCCGATTTTCTCGACCTCATCTGGAGCCCGAAGCCCTACGTCATGGGCAGCCTGAATACCCAGGGCGATACGAGCTTCGGCGGCCTTGGCCTTCACTGGTCGTTCCAATTTGCGGACAAATGGGCCTTCGAGCCGAGCTTCGGCTATGTCGTGCATGACGGAGAACTGGCGAGCCCCTATCCCCAAGGTGACCCACAAGGCGACGCCTTCACCGAAGACCACGTCCTGTTCGGCTCGCGGGACCTGTTCCGGACCACATTCGGCCTCCACTACAACATCAACGAGATTTGGGGCACGGAGCTCATGTACGAGCATCTGAGTCATGGCCAGGTCCTCGGAAACGGCCGCAACCAGGGCATCGACAATATCGGCCTGCGCGTGTCCTACACGTTTGACGATTAGGGCTCGCGCTGCGGAACCCCTTGTGAAACGCCGGCATCGTGACACTCTCTCCCCAAAATATAATGGGAGAAAACACGCATGCCGGACAAGCACATCGTCATCATTGGCGCCGGACTGGGCGGCCTGACTGCGGCCATCAAGCTGCAGGAGGCCGGCTACGCCTACACAATCCTTGAACAGGCAGACCGGGTCGGCGGGACATGGGCCCAGAATACGTATCCCGGATGCGCCTGTGACGTGCCGGTGGCCGCCTACCAGCTCTCCTTCGCGCAATCGATGAACTGGACACGGGTCTTCCCGCAACAGGCGGAGATCCAGGCCTATGCCGAGGAGATCACAGACCGCTACCAGCTGCGCCCGAACCTCCGCCTGAACGAGGCCGCCGAGAAAGCGGACTGGAACGAAGACACAAGGACATGGACCGTCACGACCGCAAAGGGCGACACGCTCGAAGCCGACGCCGTGATCGGCGCGCTCGGCCAGCTGAACCGCCCCTTCTGGCCGGACATTCCCGGCAAGGACAGTTTCAACGGCCCGGTCATGCATTCGGCGGCGTGGGACCATTCGGTCGATCTTGAGGGCAAGCGGATCGCCATTATCGGTTCAGCGGCCAGCGCGGTTCAGATCATTCCGGAAGTCGCCAAGACCTGCGCCAAGGTCGGCGTCTTCCAGCGCTCCCCCAATTGGGTGATCCCGCGCAATGACCGTTTCATTGCCCCGGAAGAAATGGCGCTAATGTTCACCATCCCGGAAAAGGCGATGGAATTCGCTGAAATGAACCGGAAGCTGATCTACGAGAACGCCGACTATTTCTTCTGGCAGGCCTTCCAGTGGACCCCCGAAGGCCGGGCGCACTTCACGCGCCTTGCAACCGACCATTTGCACGAACAGGTGCCAGACGAGGCATTGCGCAAGAAGCTGACGCCGGACTACCCCGTCGGCTGCCGCCGCATCCTGATTTCGGACGATTACTTCACCACGCTGATGGAGCCGAATGTCGACCTTGTCACCGAGCATATCGCGGAGATCGTGCCGGAGGGCATCAAGACCGTGGACGGCAAAGTGCATGAGTATGACGTGATCGCCTTTGCCACCGGGTTCGAGACGACCGGCTGGCGCTGGTCGGTGGATGTGGTCGGGCGGAATGGCCAATCCATCGCCGATGCGTGGGAAGATGGCCCGGAGGCTTATCTCGGCATCACCGTGACGGGCTTCCCCAATCTGTTCGTCCTGTACGGCCCAAACACCAATCTGGGGCACAATTCCATTACCTTCATGCTGGAACGTCAGGTCGAATACACGATCAAGGCCCTGCAGGCGCTGGACGAGAAAGGCGCCGCCGCCCTCGTTCCGACCGAAGCGGCGCAGGAGGCCTTCAACAAGGATCTGCAGGAAAAGCTCTCGAAAACGGTCTGGGCCGATCCGGCCTGCAACAGCTGGTACAAGACCGGCTCCGGCAAGATCACCCAGAACTGGGGCGGCCACACGCGCTCTTATGCCGAGGCCGTCGCCGAGGTGAAACTGGAGGATTATGAATTGGTGTGAGGGGCTTGCTGGTGCCTCAGGCCAGCCGAGGGTTGGGAGATCGATTCGACCGCTGAGGTGTACGCCTAGTTCATCCCAAGAGCGTGCGTTAGAGATCGAACACAAAAAGAACATAGAATCGAAATATTGGCCTTGGCATGAGGCTGATATTGATCATCATGTTGTGTTCTCTTTGGGGGTTCGGTGCATATCCGCAGTCCGGAACCGAGCAAAGCTCACCCACAAAATCGACTTTCTTTTTGGTTGATGCATCAGGGACCATGAAAGAGTGGCGTGACGATGCACTCTCGATGCTGAACGCTAGGAAAACCCTGCTCCATCCCCAAACTCAGATATCGGTCAGCTTTTTTGGTCAGCTGCCAGAATTTCAGAACGAGGTTGTCGATTGTGATGACCCTGTCAAAGTCACGGACCTAGGCCCCAATTCGAACGAGATCACGTTCTTTCCCCAAGTCGGACGCGATGAGGATACAACCGCAATTGGACAAGCCCTTCTAGCAGCACTTGGGGCCGCGGGCGAATACGCCCACGTTGTATTGATAACCGACGGAAACGATGAGTGCGCTTCAGATTTTGCGTCGATACGACGAATGTACCCAAACGCGAACATCGAGGTGTATCAGGTTGGCAATGAGCCAAACACAGCGCTTGAACTGCTGGAGCTTTCCAGTTTCCCAATCGCCTCTTCTAGCACTGTTGAGCTACCAAGCCCGGTCATCATCGACTTTTCAGATAAAGAAAGCGAATGGGAGACTGCGGAACCATTAGCGCGATGGAATTGGCTCATTGGCATATTAATTCTCATGCTAGCCATCGTCGTCTTCGGGATTCAATACGGGTTGAAGGCACACACGATTGAGCGTCATCTGAAACAGCTTCGAGACGAAAAAAGAAAGTCTCAGGATGGGAAACTCGACGTGGGCGACTCTGAAAAACACTACCAAGAAACTATTTCCGCTTTGCGGAAATACGGGAGTTATTGGTGGCCTGTTGCGATATTTTCTTTCGGTGTACTGTACATTCTAATTCTGACATTCGGACCCGATAGTCATTTCGGAGTTTCCAGAAAGATGGCGTGGTTGGTTCTAAGTTCCTCTTTCGCAATCGTATTTTCGGTACTCACAAGCACACCATTGTTCTTCGCTTCTTCGCAATATTGGAGAAGTGTGCAAGCAAAGCAAACCTTTGAAAACGAGGTTGATCTCGCGAAGATCGTGGAGCTTCAACAGCAGAGGGCGAAACATGCGCAAGATTATCGTGATTATAAGCAACTCCAGCGAATGATAGCTGATCAGAACTTCGCCACCCCTTGGCCGTCAGGGTCATGGGGGAGTCTCTCATCATCGGACAAAACTGCTCGCCGCATTGTTGAGAAACGTGCCGCGTATCTGGCATCGGGAGATCAGGTTCCCGACGTTGATCCGGCTGTCGTTACCAAAGAGCTCGAAAGGCTAAAGCGTTATCGAGTGGAATGGCCTACCAATCCAAAACTCGATGCATGGATCATACTTATGACTGAAGATGGACTCCTCCATTCAGAAAGTTGGGCCTTGTTGCGTGAACGCATCGAAGCAGGCAGTCTAGAAGAAATAAAAACTCAATTCAGTGTTGTTAGCACCGAAATCCAAAGACTGAGTGACGAACAGATCGACGACTAGTTTATCTTCTCCCGTTCGTCCGCTTTGCGACTAAAGCGGATGGGAAAAGTAGTGTTTATCCGTGGATCGAATTGTCTAAGATTTATCGCTTCATATCGCTCCCACTTGCGAGGATAAGCGATTTTCTATTCGTCTGACGAGCACCGCCCTCACACTTGGGCCCATGAGTGTTGACCGGTCTTTCCTCAGTATGGGGCTGGAAGTTGCGGAGCGCGCGCTGACCGATCTGATCGCGCGCGACAATCTGCATCTGCGGCCCGAAAAGATGCCGCGCACGCGCCGCGTCAAGGCGAATGGCCGATTGAAACAAATTGAACAGATCGTCCGGCGGCTGCTTGTCCTGATGGCGCTCAGCCTGCACATCGTGTTCGCGCCGCCGCGCAAGCGCGCGCCCGCCCCCGGCCTGCCGGAGGGCGTCGAGCTTGTCACCTTCCCCGGTGCGGCGGACCCCTGTTTCGCACTGCTGCCCCGCGCTGGCGGCCCATTTCCCTCTGGACAGGTTATGGACACGTTCGGGACCTCTTATGGACCAGCCGGACCGGTCCCGACCGCAAGACTGCTTGCGCGCATCCGGGCGATCCGTCGCGTCCTGAAATCCCCGGACAGCGCCGCAAAGCGCCTTGCCCGGTTCATCCAGCGCCTCAAGGCCAGGGGCGAACCGAGGCCGATGGCGGGACATGCACACAGCGCGTTCCGGCTGTCCCCGGAACTCGGGGCGCTTTCCACGGCGCTGCCGGGGCTCCTCAATGCCTCGCTTGAGGCGACATGGGAGGAGTCCGGCTGAGGCCCCTCCACATGCAGACCGATTGCCGGAGCGCGAGCCGCGTGTCCGGATAGGGGCGCATCCTCGCCCGCCTGCGACAAAGGGATTTCATTCCCCCCTCTTGCAATTGGTGGCCAAATCCTGCCCATGTCGCCGCGGACTTTGCAGGAGCAAGAATCATGGCCGGAGTAGTGGTTGTCGGGGCCCAATGGGGCGACGAAGGCAAGGGCAAGATCGTCGACTGGCTGTCCAGCCGCGCCGATGTCGTGGTCCGTTTCCAGGGCGGGCACAATGCCGGTCACACGCTGGTCATTGACGGCAAGGTGTTCAAGCTGGCCCTGCTGCCCTCCGGCCTCGTGCGCGGCGGCAAGCTCTCGGTCATCGGCAATGGCGTCGTGGTTGACCCGTGGCACATGCTGGAAGAGATAAAGGGCATCCAGGCCCAGGGCGTCGACGTCACGCCTGAGACGCTCGTGCTGGCCGACAATGCCTCGCTCATCCTGCCCTGGCACAAGGACATTGACGCGGCCCGCGAAGGCGCGCTCGGCGCCAGCCAGATCGGCACCACGAAACGCGGCATCGGCCCGGCCTATGAAGACCGCGTCGGCCGCCGCGCGATCCGCGTGGCTGACCTTGCAGACCCCGCCGCCCTCGACATGAAGATCGAGCGCCTTCTGGCCCACCACAAGCCACTGCGCATCGGCGTTGGCTTGCCAGAACCAGACGGCGCCGAGCTGAAAGCAGAACTGCTCAAGATCGCCGACCAGATCCTGGCCTATGCCAAACCCGTCTGGAAACTGCTCGACGAACAGGTCCGCGCCGGCAAGCGCATCCTGTTCGAAGGCGCGCAAGGCGTGATGCTGGATGTCGATCACGGCACCTATCCCTTCGTGACCTCCTCGAACGTGGTCGCCGGCAATGCCTCTGCCGGGTCGGGTGTCGGCCCCGGCGCGATCTCCTATGTGCTGGGCCTCGCAAAAGCGTACACAACGCGCGTCGGCTCCGGCCCCTTCCCCACCGAACAGGACAATGAGATCGGCGAACGCCTCGGCACCGTCGGCCGCGAAGTCGGCGTGAACACGGGACGCGCCCGCCGGTGCGGCTGGTTCGACAGCGTGATGGTGCGTCAGGCCTGCGCGACCTCCGGCGTCACCGGCCTCGCCCTGACCAAGCTCGACGTGCTGGACGGCTTTGACGAGATCAAGGTCTGCGTAGCCTACAGGCTGAATGGCGAGACAATCGATCACTACCCTGCCGGCCTGACCGATCAGGCCGCTGTGGAGCCGGTCTATGAGACGCTGCAGGGCTGGAAAGGCTCAACCGCCGGTGCGCGCTCTTGGGCGGACCTTCCGGCTGAAGCGGTCAAATATGTCCGCCGCCTCGAAGAACTGGTTGGCAAACCGTGCGCCCTCGTCTCCACCTCACCGGAGCGCGAGGACGTGATCCTGATGAAGGATCCGTTCGAAGGCTAGCAGATAATTTCCATCTTTTTAGGCTGGGACCCCGGAACTGACGCGCCGCCCCCTTGTTGATCAGGACAGACAACAAGGAGACCGGACATGTCCGACACAATGAACAAGACTGAAATCGACGCCCTCAACGACGTCACCAAAGTGCTGATCGACAGCCAAAAAGGCTACGAAAAATGCGCCGAACTCACGGACGAAAGCTTCGGCTTTCGCGCGCAGTTCCAGCAACGCGCCAGCGACCGCGCGGCTCTCATCAGCCGCTTCCAGCAGCAGGTGCAGACACTTGGCGGCGAGCCCCAGACAGATGGCGGCGCCATGGGGGCACTGCATCGCGGATTCACGGACTTCTCTTCCCTGTTCCGCGATGACAAGAAGGCGGCGCTCTCAGCCATTGATGATGGCGAAGAGCACCTCGCAAAGGCCATCAAGGACCGGCTGGAAAAATCCGAGGTTCAGGGCCAGGCCCGTGCCCTTCTCGAAGAAGCTTATTCAAGCGCTCGTGAAGGCGAGACCTTTGCTGACAGCATGACTTCATAAGGGGTCGAATGCTGCAGAAATATCGGGGCGGCTCCTTTTCGGAGCGGCCCCTTTTTTTGCGCTTGAAAGGCGTGGCTGAGAAAGCCGCCGACCGCGAGGAACCAAGCGCAGCTTGGTGCCGTTAGATATAGTATTCCTCTTAACCAACGGGATTCTCTCATGTCAGAAAAACCAGACCTTCACCTCGACGAAGGTGGCGCCCCTCATCAGACGACTGAGGATGGCCACGAAACCATGACCACCCAGCAAGGCGTCCCCATTGCCGACGACCAGAACCATCTGAAAGCTGGCGCGCGCGGCCCGATGCTGACCGAAGATTTCATCTTCCGTGAAAAGATTTTCCATTTTGATCATGAGCGCATTCCTGAACGCGTGGTGCATGCCCGCGGCTATGGTGCGCATGGCTACTTCGAGACGCTCGATACCCTGGAGGACGTCACCACAGCAGACATTTTCCAGCGAAAGGGCGAAAAGACCAACGTCTTCGCACGTTTCTCAACGGTAGCCGGCAACAAGGGCTCACCCGATCTTGCCCGCGATGTGCGCGGCTTCGCCGTGAAATTCTACACGAAGGAAGGCAACTGGGATATCGTCGGTAATAACATCCCTGTCTTCTTCATTCAGGACGCCATCAAGTTCCCGGACCTGATCCACGCGGCCAAGCCGGCACCGGATCGTGGCTTCCCTCAGGCCCAGACCGCGCATGACAATTTCTGGGATTTCATCTCCCTGTCACCGGAATCCATGAACATGGTGATGTGGATCATGTCTGACCGGACCATTCCACGCTCACTCCGCTTCATGGAAGGTTTCGGCGTCCACACGTTCCGGTTCGTGAATGCTGAAGGCAAGGCAACCTTCGTGAAGTTCCACTGGAAACCGAAGCAGGGCCTCCAGTCGGTGGCCTGGAATGAAGCGCTCAAGATCAATGGCGCCGACCCGGACTTCCACCGCCGCGACATGTGGAATGCCATCCAGATGGGCGACTATCCGGAATGGGAACTCGGCGTGCAATTGTTCGACGAGGAATTTGCCGAGAATTTTGAGTTCGACGTGCTCGATGCGACCAAGATCATTCCGGAAGAACAAGTGCCAGTCCGCATTGTCGGACGCATGGTCCTGAACCGTGTAGTGGATAATTTCTTTGCTGAGACTGAACAGGTCGCCTTCTGCACACAGAATATCGTGCCCGGTGTCGACTTCACCGCGGACCCGCTGCTGCAAGGCCGCAACTTTTCCTATCTGGACACCCAGTTGAAGCGCCTTGGTGGCCCGAACTTCACGCATATCCCGATCAACCGTCCGCAATGCCCGATGCGCCACTTCCAGCAGGATGGCCATATGGCGATGGAGAACCCCAAAGGCCGCGCCAATTACGAGCCGAACAGCTGGGGACCGGAAGAAGGCGGACCGCGCGAAGATCCGGCCAAGGGATACCGATCCTATGCTGAGCCGGTTGGCGGAGAAAAGACGCGCCTGCGCCCGGAATCCTTCGCAGATCATTACAGCCAGGCTCGCCAATTCTATGTCAGCCAGACCAAGGTCGAGCAGAAACACATGGCAGATGCCCTGACCTTCGAGCTGAGCAAGGTGCAGAAGATGGAAATCCGTCTTCGTATGCTGTCCCATCTGTTGAACATTGATGAGGACTTGGCGAAGAAGGTGGCAGACGGCCTCGGCGTGTCCGACATGCCGCCAGCGGCGGACCCGGCCAGCCCGCCCATCACCGACCTGCCTGCTTCCGATCCCCTGAGCATCCTGAAGAATGCTCCGGACAGTTTCGCTGGCCGCAAGCTGGGTATCTTTGCCACAGATGGCGCCGATGCAGACCTTCTCAACGCGCTTAAGGAGGAAGTGACTTCGGCGGGCGGCATGACGATGCTGATCAGCCCGAAAGTGGGCGGGATCACGCTAAGTGACGGATCGCACGTGGAAGCTGACGAAAAGATCGATGGTGGCCCATCGGTGCTCTTCGATGCCGTCGCCCTGCTGATCTCCGAAGAGGGCGCAGACATGGTGAAGAACGACGCCCCCAGCCGGGATTTCGTGGCTGACGCGTTTGCGCATTGCAAATTCATCGGCTTTGTCGAAACGGCCCAACCTCTCATGGAGAAGGCCAGCGTCTGGGATGCCAAGGATGAGGGCTGCATCGCCCTCAGCGAGACAGAAGACGTATCAGGCTTTGTGAAAACGCTCGGCAAGCTTCGCTACTGGGATCGCGAACCGATGGTGGATCTTGACGGCTAGGGCGAGACCCCTGCCCTGCAATTGAAACGACCATAAAGGAAGGCGGCCAGGTCGCCTTCCTTTTTTATGCCTCCATCACACGGCGGACCCATTTTGTGGTGCCGTCTTCCATGCCTTTGAATTTTGGCAGGGAGTCCAGGCGACCAACGAACAGGGCGTCCGGCTCGGCCAGGCGTTTAACATGGTGGTAGAGTCTGGACTGCGTCTCCGGCGTCGAAACGAGAAACAGACGCTCATCCAGCTTTCGGGTCATCAGAGAGATGTTTGCCGCGTCCAGCACCTTCCCGCCTGTGTAATAGACGACAAACATATCGGCGTCCGGAAAATCTGGATCAATCATGGAAACATCCCGTCATTTTTCAAATAACGCGGCAGGTTTCATGAAGTTTCAGAAGACTTCGGAATGGTGGGCGGTACAAGGTTCGAACTTGTGACCCCTACGATGTCAACGTAGTGCTCTACCACTGAGCTAACCGCCCGATCCATTCGGAAGCAGGGGTAATGGATAATTCGGCGCGCGCCGTCAAGACGGGTTTGGCGGTGTAACGACGCAGAGGGCAATTTTCTGCAGTATTGGCTCCGGCGTTTCGGGGTCTTCGGCGAAAAACCAGACCTCCCCAAACGGGTCATTTGCGGAGAATGCATGCTCTTCCAACTGGAATGAAAACCAGTGGCCCAGTTCCGAGGGCGTCAGGGAGACAATGTTCAGACCATCAAGGGTGGAAAGGCGCAGAATGCAATCGTCGAGACTCATTGCTGCCGGCGCATCGAAGAAATGCCGGCCAGCATCATGGGATATGGATTTCAGCAGCTTGGGAGGCTCGATGTCAGAGCCCTCCCCCATCAGGCCGCCATCACCTTGTCGACTTCGTCGACGATTTCACGGAGATGGAAGGGCTTTGACAGCACCTTGGCGCCAGCAGGGGTCGGCGCCCCGGAGGACAGCGCCACCGCCGCAAATCCCGTGATGAAGACGATCTTCATGGCCGGGTCCAGTTCGGCGCCGCGGCGCGCCAGTTCGATGCCATCCAGGCCCGGCATGACAATATCGGTCAGCAGCAGGTCGAAGACCTCCCGCTCGAGTGCGGACAGGGCACTTTCACCGTCGGCATAGTCCTGGATTTCGTGCCCGGCGCGGCGCAGGGCAGCGGCCAGGAACATGCGCATGGAATCATCATCTTCGGCCAGCAATATCTTGGTCACGCGGAAAGCCCTCTTCTCGGTAGAACCCTAAGCATAAAGACCTAGTTCGGTAAATCAGGCGTGAATACGCACCCCGGCAAAGCCGTAAATATGCGCCTCAACTGTCCGTTGACCGGCGAAAAGGCTTGACCTTCAGGCAAACAGAGAAACGATGTAGTGGATGACAGACGCCCCCCAATTTCTTGACAGGCCTGAACATTTTGAGCGGTCGCCCATTTTGCCGGAGGGCTCGTCGGCGACGGTGGGCTATGAAATCCCCTATCGGCTGCAAATACCGGAAAAAATGTCTGCGCCGGTCGTTTTTGCGTCGCCGCATTCCGGAAGCCTCTATCCGGGCGACATGCGCGAGGCTCTCTGTGTGCCCCTCGAGACCGTTCGCCGGACGGAAGATGCGTTTGTAGATGAGCTGTTTCACGCAGTCCCTCACAAGGGCGGCATCCTTGTTGCGGCGAAATACGCCCGCACGGTCGCAGACCTCAACCGAGACCCTCGGGAACTGGACCCGGACATGTTCAGCGACGGCGTCCCCCGCCCATGCGGCATGCCGACAGCCCGGGTCGACGCCGGGCTGGGCTGCCTGCCGCGCGTCGCGGCCCGGGGAGAAACCATCTATGGCCGCCGCCTCACCCGCGCGGAAGGCGAAGCGCGCCTGTCCGGCATCCATGATCTCTATCATCAATGCCTGGCAACAGAGCTCGGCAGCCTGAAGGAGCGCCATGGCCGCGCCTTCCTGATCGACTGTCACTCCATGCCCAGCGTCCAGCCCGGGCGCCGCAACCTCGCAGACATCGTGCTGGGTGACCGGTTCGGCTCCAGCTGTGACCCGCGCCTGACCGGACGCATTGAACGGGCGTTTCGGGCACACGGGTTCAGCGTGGCACGCAATGCCCCCTATGCCGGCGGCTATACGACACGCCGCTATGGCCGGCCCAAGCGCGACTTCCATGCTGTCCAGATCGAGATCAATCGCGGTCTTTATATGGATGAGCAGGCCGTGGCGACGAATGCGGGCTTTGAGCAGTTGCAGCAGACCTTGGCCGGTATTGTCGACGATATCCTTTCGGTGGCGGGCCAGATCGGCCAACGCTGACCTGGCTGACCCCGTACCTACCAATACCTTGTTTTCAAAAAAAAGGCCGCGCTACGAGAGCGCGGCCAAGGTCAAAGGGAGGAAACGCCAGAGGCGTCTGCACCGAAGTGCATGACCAGATTTATGTTGCGGCGCACAAAACGCAACAGTTGAATTCGTAAAAGTCTGCATTTTCGAAGACCAGCCCAAATATTAGGCAAATCTGCTTATCGGCACGCCGTTTGCGTAGGACCAGTCCGAACATCCCGTTTTGGGACTGATACCGGTCCCATACGCAAGGAGCTGAACATGGCTGATGAAACAGACCTGCACGTGGGCAAACGCCTTCGCCGCCGCCGCCGACTGCTTGGCATGACCCAGCAGGACCTTGCGAGCCAGGTGGGTGTGCGTTTCCAACAGATCCAGAAATACGAGTGCGGCGCGAACCGCATCACGGCATCCCGCCTCTACGAATTGGCCAAGGCCATGAACGTATCGGTGCAGTATTTCTTTGATGGCATTCCCGCTGCCGACGCTCCGGACGCCGCCAATGATGCCGAACGCATGGAAGGCGATATTCTCTCACAGAAAGAGACGCTGGAACTGGTCCGCGCCTATTACCGTCTCGGCGAACGCCCCCGCAAACGCCTGCTGGAACTGGCCAAGGCGCTGGAAGGTGATACGAGCAGTACAGGCGTCGCTTGACGATCTGCGCCGGGCGGGGCAAGCCCTGCCCGGATGACAAATTCCTTCTCCCTTGAAGATGAGCTGGCCTTCGCAGGCCGTCTCGCAGATGCGGCCTGGACAGCTATCCGGCCGCATTTTCGTGCGCTGGATGCGGTCAACAACAAGGTCACCCCGGCTCAAACCAATTTTGACCCCGTCACGGCTGCCGATACAGGCGCCGAAACCGCCATGCGCGCCCTGATCGAGGCAGAGCGGCCCGCTCATGGCATCATCGGCGAGGAATTTCCCGCAAAACCCTCGAAGAATGGTTTCACCTGGCTGCTCGACCCGATTGATGGGACGCGCGCTTTCGTGGGCGGCCTGCCAAGCTGGACGACGCTGATTGCCTTGTGTGACGACGCTGGTACGCCCCTCATCGGCATCATTGACCAGCCGGTGCTGGACGAGCGGTATCTCGGCTGGCCGGGTGGCGCAGCCCTGCAGCATGCGGGCGAGCAAACCCCGATCCGGGTGTCTGACTGCCGCGATCTACGCGAAGCGGTCATCTCCACGACGGACCCATTCATCCTGAACCCGGCTGAACAGGGCGCCTGGACCCATCTGCGCGCCACCGCCCGGATCAGCCGCTATGGCCTCGATGCGTACGCCTATGCCCGGCTTGCTGCGGGCACGATCGATCTTGTGGCGGAAAGCAGCCTCAAGGCATGGGATGTCGCAGCGCTGATCCCTGTGGTACGCGGCGCAGGCGGCCTCGCGACCGACTGGCGCGGCAATGCGCCAAAGCTCGGCGGACAGATCATCTGCTGCGCCAGCGAGGAAATCCTCGAACAGGCCCTGCTGGCGCTCCGGCGATCCGCCGACACCTGAGCCTAGGGGCCCTCGACCTCATACCCTTTGGCTTCCAGCATCTCGATGACGCTGTCTTGACCCGCCAGATGACCGGCGCCGACCGCAATCAACCGTGTTCCGGGCTCATCCAGCATGGCTTCGATCTTTCCGACCCAAACCTCGTTGCGCGATTTCAATAGCGCCTCATAAACCTCGTCTGAGCCCATCATGTCCGGATTGGACATGAGCAGGCCGATGCCGTGCACATCGCCGTCCACCCATTCGGAGACCAGCGTGTCGAGCACGTCTCCGCCCTCCTCAATTGACTCGGCAGAACTCACCAGAAAATCCACCTGAACGTCGGTCGGCATGTTGGCGAGCCGGCCAAGCTGCTCATCAATTGTCTCCAGATAGGCAAATGACTTGCCCGCCGCGCGCGCCTCAGCGCCCAACACGGTTTCAACGCCGGAATTCGGGTCGAAGCCCTCTTTCTTGATTTGCAGCACGGACAGATTGACCGCTGCCCACCAGGGGCGGAACGGCTCTATCGCGCCGAGCGGCAGGCCGACATGGTCCAGCGCTTTCTGCAATTCGGCGCGCTCCAGTTCGCTAAGCAGGCTCGACAATTGCTGGCCGCCTTCGAGCATGCCCTCCGACGAAATGAATTTCATCATTTCGGAGGCAGCCGCCTGGCTCGTCACATCCGCCTCGAACACGATTGTGTCGGCCTCGGCGAAAGCGGAATCCATCTCGTCACTGCGCCAGTCCAGATCCGGGCGGAGCAAATGCACCGTGCCGAAAATATAGAGCGTCGTGTCTTCGTCACTGAGCGTCCAGAGCGCCGGCTCCCCTGCCCCGCGAGATGCCTCGGCTTCGGCCAGAGCGTCTTCATAAGCGGCTTTCTGGGCTTCAAGCTGCGCTGCGCGGTCGGCGCTCTCGTCTTGCGAGGCTGGCTTATCGGCCCCTTCGTCAGGCCCACAGGCCGCAACGCCGAGCAACAGCGCCATCGCTGCCCCTGTCATGACAGTGGAAAACTTCCGCATCTCTGGCTCCTGAAATTATGTCTGTTCCAGACCTATCCCAATCGGACTGACGTGCAAGCGCCGAGCGCCGCGCAAACCGCATTCCGGCGTTGCACTCGGCGGCAGCTTGCCGTATTCACCGGCTTCGGTTTGCACCCATAGCTCAGCTGGATAGAGCGCTGCCCTCCGAAGGCAGAGGTCAGAGGTTCGAATCCTCTTGGGTGCGCCACTCTCTTAAAAAGTAAAAATCATTCAAAGAGCTTCGAGTCAGTCTCGTTTCTGATCGAACACGATTGAATCTCAACTGGTACGGCAAGCCTCAATGAAAGCCCGCAAGGGGGTGGGGGTGAGGCGGCCAGGATAGTATAGGCGCGGCCCCTCTTGATCGCGCCAGCAATCTGCGAGGACCGGAACAAGAGTTCCAGCCGAAAAGTCATCTTCAAGCCAATTGCGAAACATCCCGATAATGCCTAATCCGGCCCGCGCATAACTCAGCCCGGTGTTCATGGCGTTCACGCTGATCGTAAGCCGCGTGACCGGTTCCACACTGATCGTCTCATCCCCGTTTTTCAGCATCCATGGCAGGAGGGGTCCACCATGAAACCGATAACGGATCGCGTCGTGCATTGTCAGCTCGCCAGGGCTCTGCGGGCAGCCTCGCTCCTCCAGATAGGCAGGCGCAGCCGCCAGCGCGATCTGCTGGACGCGCGGGCCGATGGGAATGGAGACCATGTCCTTTTCCAATGAGGCGCCATATCTGATGCCTGCATCGCATCCCGACGCGACGATATCGACCAGATCGTTCTCGACCACGATCTCGACCTCCACCTCAGGATGTTTGCGCTGAAATTTCGTAAGAATAGGCGGCAGGATATCCGGCATGACGGCGCCGGGAACGTTCAGCTTCAACCGACCCCTTACCCGACCTGTGGAATTCGCCGTTTCCATACAGGCCTGGTCCACCTCCGCCAAAAGTGGAGCAATGCGGTCGGCCAAAGCACGGCCCTGTTCAGTGGCTCGGACGCTGCGCGTTGTGCGCACAAGAAGCGGCGCACCGAGTGTGGCCTCGATCCGCGAAACTGTGGTGCTGACCTTCGAAGGCGCGACGCCCAAACGTTTGGCCGCCGCTCGGAAGCCGCCTTCGTCGAGAACCGCTAGAAACACCCTGAGATCACTCGGCGGAACATTGTTCTTCATGGAGAACAGCTTATTCCGAATTTTTCGGATTATCAAAGATCAGGAGAACAGTCAGTTTGGTATTCAAGCTCACAACCGGGTGACGCGGGGCGTCCCGACACACAGCTTTAGGAGACCAATTCGTGTTGATCGTTACAGGTGCCTCCGGCCGCCTCGGCCGCAAGATCATCGACAACCTGCTGCTCCACGTTCCCGCCGAACGCATCGGGGCCAGCGTCCGCGATCCTGCGAGGGTGGCGGACCTTTCCGCGATTGGCGTCCGGGTGCGTCGGGGGAATTACGACGATCCCGAGAGCCTGGTCCAGGCCTGGGAGGGGGCGGAACGCCTGCTGCTTGTTTCCTCAAACGCAGCTGCAACGGGCAGGGATCCGCTGAAGCAGCACGCTGCGGCGGTGGCCGCAGCGTGTGAGATTGGAGTCAAAAGGGTTCTCTACACCAGCCAAGTATCTAGTTGCGCAGATTCTCACTTCCCGCCGGGCCGGGACCACGCCGCCACGGAGGCGATGTTGGCGGAATCTGGCCTCGCCTGGACAGCGATGCGCCACGGATTCTACGCGGCCAGCGCGCTCATGATGAATGCCCGTGGCTTGGAAGCAGGGACAATTGCTGCGCCACAGGACGGCAAAGTCGCCTGGACGACTCATGACGATTTGGCCGCCATCGACGCCGCCCTGCTGGCAGGGGTCGAAGTGATCGATGGCCCGACGCCGCCGCTCACCGGCGACGAGGCGCTGGACCTTGCCGATCTTGCACGCCTGGCGAGTGTGATCACCGGCAAATCAATTTCCCGAACATTCATTAGCGAGAAGGAGATGGCAGCGAATGCCCAAAGGGGCAACGTCCCCGAAGGCTCCATAGCGGTCATGCTCGGATACTATCGTGCAGCACGCGCGGGCGAATTCGAAACAGTTGATCCGACGCTTGGCAAGATCCTTGGGCGCGCGCCGGAGAGTATGCGCGTCTTTCTACAGGAAAGCCTGAGGTGAAGTTGGTGTTGTCTTCAGCCTCATTGCGACGAACAGGAAGGTCCGCGCAGCGAACTTCGCGAGATAAGGCGCAGGATCGTCGACTGACAATTTGGCTGTGAAGTGGACTTAGTCGGTTGGTTGCTTCGTGCGCCCGATCTGAAGGTTCCAGCTTTCACCCTCCCCGGTGCGCCATTCTCCCATTTAAGTGGTCATGCCAGCGATCATGGTCAGCCCAATTCTCCCACATCCAGGTATGGCGAGGCATCCAGTGCGTCCGCATCCAGCAGGCCGGCGGCGCGTTCGAGAGCAGCGACGAGCATGGCCTGCTCCCAGTCGGGCAATGTGTCGAAGCGGGCGGCGAAGGTTTCATGCAGCGGGTCCGGTGCGACGGACAGTGCCGTTTTTCCCTCAGGCAAGAGGTTCAGCCACACCCGGCGGCGATCCGTGTCGCAGCGGCGACGCGCAATCAGGCCGCGCGCTTCCAGTTTGTCGACAAGGCTGGTGATGGTGGCGTGCTTCAGCTGGGTTCCCTCCGCCACATGGCCGGCAGAGATCTCCCCCTGCTCGTCCAGCATCCGCAACACGGTCAATTGCGACGGGGTCAGCCCTGCTGTCTGGGCGAGGCGTTTGGACGCGAGTTCGGTCATGCGCTGGATCTTGCGCAAGGCGATCAAGGCATCATCGGACCGTGTGCTCACATGACAAACCCTATTCAGGCGCGAGGTCTGGCCCCAGCGCGGCTTTCAGAGGCTCAAGGTGTGCCTCATAGGGGCGCCATTGTTCAAGCCCGCTCTTGTTGATCGGGCGACGTACCTGTTCGGAGCTCGCCGTGCGCACAGCCCGGTCGGTCTTGTGAAAGTCGACACAGGCCCGGTCGAAGGGCAGGCCGCAATAATCGAGGAGGCGCCGCACCTGACCCTCCAGATCGTCCAACACATCCTCATGCTGCACGCGCAGGATACGGCCCTCCGGCAGGACGCTATCCCAATGCGCCATCAGATCGACATAACCGCGATAATAATTGCCGATGTCGTCAAGACTGTAGGTGAATTCCTGCCCCTCGGCGAAGAGTTGCTTGAAACCGGACCAGCAGCAATCCATCGGATTGCGCCGCGCATCAATGATCTTGGCATTCGGCAGGATCAGATGGATCAGGCCGATATGCCGGAAATTGTTCGGCATCTTGTCGGTGAATAAGGCCGCGCCCTGACGATGGATGCGCGTCGTCTCGATATATTCCTCGCCAAGCGCCTTGAACTCCTCCGCTGACAGTTCATGCAGGATACGAGGATAGCGTTCTCGATCCGTCAGCTGCTTGCGCCCCCGCAGGCGATGGGCGAGCGACAGGATGTTGGGCAGCTCCAGCGTTCCGTCCACGTCCGGATGCGAGGCAAGGATTTGCTCGATCAGGGTCGAACCGGCGCGCGGCAGGCCGAGAATAAAGATCGGGTCCGGCGCGGCGTACCCCTTCCCGCCCTGGGCCTCGAACAGATCGGCCGTGCAGATGGCTTTCTGCGCGTCGAACTCGGCATGCATCTGCTCGGTCGTGTAGCGCACCGTCTGGTGCTTCAGCGCATTGCCTTGTGCATAGGCGGCAAAGGCGGCGTCATGATTGCCGCGGTCTTCCTGCGCCTTGCCAAGGGCAAAGGCGATGTGGATGCGGGACATGTGGTCAATGTCCGGCGCCGCGAACTGAGCCTCGAGCCGGGAAAGCTCATCATCGCCGAATGTATAGGTCTTCAGATTTGCGAGTCCATACCAGGCGTCTCCCTGCCCCGGCGCAATCTCGGTCGCGGTCTGGTAGGAGGTGATCGCATCCTCCGTACGCCCATAGGTCTTCAGGGCATGGCCGCGTGAGACGAGGGTGGCCGGATCATTCGGAATTTTCTCGAGAACACGCTCAAAATAGTCCAGCGCTGTTTCATAATCGCCCGCCTGCATGCTTTCGATAGCAAAATGCGACTGGAACAGCGGATTGTCCGGATCCCGCGCCATCAGCACTTTGGCCTGCTCCAATGCTTCGGCGAATTTCTGCCGCTTGCGCAGCACCTGGATATAATCAAGTCGGAGCTGGATATTATCGGGATCGAGATCGACGGCACTTTCCAGCAGGAAGTCTGCATCTTCCTGCACACCGAGGCGTGACCCGATATCGGCCAGCAAGCGCATGCCCTCGACATGGGTCGGATGGCGCTGCAGGAAAGCACGGGCGATTTCCTCGGCGCGGAAGACGCGGCCTTCATGAATATGATTGGTCACGGCTTGCAGTTCACGCGGCAGAGCGCGGACTCGCTCAGCCTGCGCGTGGGCATTGCTGGCCGCGTCTTCATTGCCCGCCTGCTGGTACAATTCGCCAAGCGCAGACCAACTGGCGACGAGGGCAGGATTGTAGCGCGTCGCCCGCTCATAAGCGCTGATGGCACCGGACACATCACCAAGCTTGCGTTTGAGATGTCCTTCTTCCTGATAGGCCCGGCCAAAATCCGGAGATGCCGCCTTCAAGGTTGCAAGATGTGCAAGGGCGTCGGCGCTGCGGCCCTCATAGCGCGCGCAGACCGCCGCCATGTAAAGCGCATCCTTGTGATTTGGATCGCCCGCCAGAATGGTATCAGTGATCCGCGCGGCGGCAGCGAAGTCACCCGCCTGAATGGCTTTTTGTGCGTCCCGAAGGGCGAGGTCCGGATCGGCCGTGGCGGTCATGGCGTGGCGTGCAACTCCAGTCAAAATGAAAACAGCGCCCTGAACCTGTCAGGGCGCTGTGTCTGTATCAAGTAGGCGTCTGTGTCCTAGTAGTCGTAGGAGACGCGGATACCGATCGTGCGCGGGCGCATCGGCGTGATGCGTTCGCGGTCATAGACGAAGCTGCCGCTAAGCTCGGCATATTCGTTCGTCAGGTTCGAGGCGAAGATCTCCGCGCCCCAATTGTCGCCCGTGACGCCCATAGAGCCGCCCAGGGTGACATAGCCATCAAGGTCCATCTTGTTGATCTCGATGACATCGCTGACGGAGTCGTCAGAAAACACGATCTGCGGCATGACATGCGCGGTGAGGCGCTGGCCAGCCACTTCCTGCTCGAGGTCCCATTCATACCGAACCCGCAGATTGCCCTGATAGGCCGGCGCGAAGGCTAGATCGGAGCCTTCCACGACATCATCTGTCGGGACGAGCACTTCGGTGATTTCGGTATCCAGCAACGAGAACGCGCCCGCAATGGTCAGGCCATCAACCGATGCCGGTGCCCAGGTGAAATCGCCTTCGAGGCCCTGGATCTCGGCATTGGCCGCATTGTCGGAGAAGAACAGGTTCACGATCGACGGGTCGAAGATCGTGGTCTGCAGACCTTCGATGTCGACGAAGAAGGCCGATCCGTTGAAGCGCAGCGAATTGTCGAACAGTTCGGTTTTCCAGCCGAGCTCGTAATTCTTCACTTCGTCCGTATCGACCGCATACGGCACCGTGTAGCTGCCTGGACCGGATGCACCGCCTGGACGGTTCAGCAGGCCGGCACGGAAACCTTCGGAATACGTGGCGTAGAACATGACGTCATCGGTTGGCGTCCATTCCCCGGTCATCTTGTAGATCATGCCGTCGGTCGAGGCCTTGTCCGGCGCTTCTGCAGGACCGTCCGGGCCATAGATGAACGAAATGTTCGTTCCGAAGACCTGCTGGTCGCTTTCCGTGAACAGATTGTAGAAGGACGAGTTGGCGCTGCCTTCCAGATCGACTTCGACATCATAATAGCGCGCGCCAACCGTAAGCGCGAACTGGTCGGAAATGTCGAACGTCGTTTCCCCGAAGAGGCCCATCTGCTGATCGGTCCGAAGGATATCATTGCGAAAGATCACCCCTTCCGGGAATGGGCCTGCTTCGCTGTAGTACCCAGGATACACGCTTCCGATCTGACCGACCGCATCCACATTTGTCAGGGGATAGTTCGGAGCAAAACCGATGGTGCCATCCGTATAGGCCACCTGCGTTGAGCCCGGATAGACGAAGTCGTTACGCTCAGCCAGTTCCAGATCGCTGTAGAAGGCGCCGAAGGTGGCGCGCCAGCGATTCTCGCTCGGCGTATTAAAGCGCAGCTCATGCGTCTGCACTTTCGTCTCACTGTGCGAATTCACGGACAGGTTCGGCGCGTAGCAATTGCCGGTCGGTGCACCGGCCGGATAGGTAACCGAGTAATCGCAGATATAGTATGGCAGGTACTGACCGACGAAAAGATAGTCGGAATAGTCGACCGCCTGGTCCGTTGTGCGGTCCGTATACGCACCGGTATAGAGCGCTTCGAGCGCACCGATGCGACCTTCCAGCGTCCAGGACGTGTTGTGGAACTTGTCTTCGATGTTCTCCGGCGTGAAGCGGACAATGTCGTAATCATCCAGCTCCGGATCGGCGGCGAAGACACCATCGGATTCGATCTGCTGCTGGGCATGCGTAATCAGCAGGTCCCAGTCTTCATTGATCTGGTACATGCCGCTCAGGCGGAAGCCCTGATAGGTGACATCATTGATGTCATTTTCGACCATGTTACTGTTGTTGGCGTCGACAAAGTTTACGCCGGACAGGTCCGCGCCCGCCTGGAAACCCTCGCGCTGCGCGCTGACTGGAACGCCATTCGCACGAACGGTGCCTTCAGAACGGAAACGGGCAGAATCCCGAACCGACAGGGTGCCCCCGACATTGTCGATATAGCCGCCCTGTGTGTCATTATAGACGACGCCGCGCAGGGCCAGCTTGTCATTGACCGGAACGTTGATCATCGCCTCGACGCTGTTGCTCATCTCGCCGCCATCGGTGAACGATGTCGACGCGCTGAAGCCTGCGTCAAAACCGCTGAAGGACGGCTTGTTCGTGATCATGCGGACCGTACCCGCCTGCGAGCTGGAGCCGAACAGCGTGCCTTGCGGCCCGGACAGGACTTCGACACGCTCGATATCAGCGGCATAGACATCCAAATTCCGGCCAGGCTGGGCCAGCGGCTGTTCGTCGAGATAGAAGCTGACATTCGGCGCGAGACCGGCCACGCCGGCAACCGTCAGGTTTGGCGTCGTCGAGGCGAGGCCGCGAATGTAGATCGTGTTCTGGCCGGGGCCGGATCCGCCTGCCGTGACCCCCGGCAGCTGGACCAGATAATCGGAGAAATTCTTCACGCCGAGTTCGCGGAGCTGCTGTTCGCCAAGCGCCGTAACAGCAACCGGCACGTCCTGCGCGCTTTCCGTCCGTTTGGTCGCGGTGATGGTCACCGTCTGAAGGCGTTTTGCGCTTGCCGGCTCCGCCGGAGCGTCCTGCGCCAGAGCAAGCGGCGCAATGAGTCCGGCCATCGCGATCAGCGAGGCTCCGTATTTGAGTTTGTTCATAGGTCTTCCCTTTGGGTCGTCTCCAGCCATGGCGCGCCAGGAATGGTGGCGCAGCACGGAACAAATGGCTGCTCGATGCGTCCGGCCTACTAGGTTATTTCGATCATAGAAAGGTTTTGCCCGGTCATTGAACTGTCACGCGCGTCAAACTCGTGGAATGTGTTGCATCAAGAGCGCACTTCTTGCTCCTGAGGCGCAGGTTTTCTCAGATCAATGCTTTGATAATCGACGGATTTGCGGCAGAAGCCCGGCATGGACACAGATACTTCCGACACGCCTTCCGCCCTCGCCGCCGAGGATGAAGAGGCTCTTTTCGTATACGAAACCGACTACGAAATCGGACAGGACAACATTGAAGTCGCCGGGCTCAACATCCACAATCCGGTCTTTTTCCTGAGCGCGGGCCTGATTATTGTCTTTTCAGGCATCAGCCTCCTGTTTCCGCACATTTCTTCTGAATACCTGACCGCCGCCCGCACATGGACATTGCAAAGCGCGGACTGGCTCTTCGCGGTGACAGCTGTCCTCGTCTTCTTCTTCTGCATCGCACTCACCATCAGCCCGCTCGGCAAGATCCGGCTGGGCGGCCCGGCGGCGACACCGGATTTTACCATCATGTCCTGGGTGGCCATGCTGTTCGCCGCCGGCGTGGGCGTGGGATTCATGTTCTATGGCGCGGCTGAGCCACTCGCCTATTATACAGACTGGTACGGTATGCCGCTGGATGCCGAACCGCTTTCGGCCGAAGCAGAACGTCTCGCCTATAGCGCGACCATCTTCCATTGGGGCCTCGCGCCTTGGGCCATCTATGCCATTGTGGGTCTCGCGCTGGGCTTCTTCGCCCACAATAAAGGCCTGCCGCTCAGCATCCGGTCGGCCTTCTATCCCCTTCTGGGAGAACGCGTCTGGGGCTGGCCGGGACACATCATCGACCTGTTCGCCGTCGTCTCGACGGTTTTCGGGCTCGCCACAACCATTGGAATCGGGGCGACACAGGCCACCAGCGGCCTTGCCTACCTGCTCGGGTTCGAACCGAATGTGGGCATCCAGATCCTGCTGATCGCCGTGATGACCGGACTGGCGGTCCTGTCCGTGCTGCGCGGCCTGGATGGCGGCGTGAAATTGCTCAGCAACATCAATATGGGCATCGCCTTCGCCCTCTTGCTGTTCGTGATCATTGCCGGCCCGACCATCCTGATCTTTACCGGGATGGGCGAAAACCTGCTCGCCTACATGACCGACACACCGGCGCTGACCAATTGGGTGCGCCGAACCGACATCGCCTGGTTCCATGACTGGACCATCTTCTACTGGGCCTGGTGGATTTCCTGGTCGCCTTTCGTTGGCATGTTCATTGCGCGCATCTCGAAGGGCCGGACAGTCCGGGAGTATTTCGCGGTCGTCCTGTTTGCCCCCGTTACCATCGGCATCATCTGGTTCACGGCGTTCGGCAAAACGGCGATCGCCCAGTTCAAGACCGGTGAAGGCGAACTCGGCGAGGGCATGAGCAGCGCCTCACTCGTCCTGTTCCAGATGCTCGCTGATCTGCCGTTTTCCGCCATCACGTCCACGGCGGCCATTCTTCTGCTGGTTGTGTTCATCGTGACCTCGGCCGATTCCGGCGCACTGGTCGTCGACACGATCACCAGCGGCGGAAAGACCGACTCTCCCCGCCGCCAGCGTGTCTTCTGGGCCTGCCTGATCGGCCTGACGGCTTCGGCCCTGCTTTATGGTGGCGGCACGGATGTGCTGCAGTCGCTGCAAGCGGGCACGATCACCGCCGCCCTGCCCTTCACGCTGATCCTGCTGACCTGTTGCCTTAGTCTCTATATCGGCATGCGGGACGAATATCGCAGCATGAATGAAAGCGACGCCGCCGGATTCTAGGCCGGTCAGGGCATGATACGCTAAGCGCTTTGTGGGCGCGGATCAGGTCTGTTTTCGGGACATATCAAGGGAAGAGATGGCACACCCGGAGCGATTCGAACGCCCGACCCCCAGATTCGTAGTCTGGTGCTCTATCCAGCTGAGCTACGGGTGCCTGCCTTGATGAAGGCGGACACATACAGTGAGGAATCGGGGGATGCAAGCCTGTTTGCCACGGAAGTGTCATTCCTCTGCAGTGGCCTCTCCAGCGGCCGGCGCAATGCCTGTGACCGTGCTGATCCAGCCTGAATAAGCACTGACGCGCATATAGATTCCCGGGCTGTCCGGACGGGCACATCCCAGCCCCCAGCTAACCACACCGATCTGGACAGGGCCGTCCTCATAATTGCGCAGCATGAGAGGGCCGCCGCTGTCCCCCTGGCAGGAATCCACGCCGCCCGCGCCAGCACAAATTTGCGTCGCCGGATCGACCGCCACCCCGGCAAGATCGTCCTCAAGGCCGTAGTCGGCGATGCGGGCAGCAGTCTGTTTCTGGCAGCTTTCCACGTCCACCAACGGCACATATCCCTCTTGCAGGATCAGGCTCGGCGCAGTCACGTGGCGTCCGGTACGGCTCGTCCCGTCTTCGCTCTGCGCGGTCTCGCCGATTTTGCCATATCCGGCTACCAGCGTGTCGGCATAAGATCCGGTCGTGTCGACCGCCCCCGCCGTCAGCCCCTCAAGTGGCGCGACCTCCCCATCCCAGCGCCCCTCGATCCGTAACAGCGCGAGATCATGTCCCCGCTCAGGATTGCCGGAATCATAGTCCGGGTGCACGACAATCTCGGACACCGGGAACAAGGCACTTGAGGGCACATCCATCAGGGAGCCGCGCCCGATGGCGAGCCCCACAGGGCCGAACCGCTCCATCGTCCGCCCCGTCGCATCGGGGAAATACTGTACGGCGCGCCCATTGCTCTCGACGCGAATGCCTTCAACGCAATGTCCGGCCGTGATGGCCCATTCCGGGGAAATCATCGTGGCGCCACACTCGTGATAGACCGACCGGCCTTGCAACGCCTGTAGCGAGGCCATGCCCGGCCAATCCGCCGGGTCTGCATCTTCGCCGCCGACGACACAGGCCGTGGCAAGCGCCAACAGCCCCGCACCGAACCCAATTTTCCACCCCTGCCCCATGTCGTCCCCCGTCAGCGATTGGCTTCAAACACGCCCCGCGCGATTGCCCGGGAAAGCGTGGAGGCTGCCAATTCTCCGATCCTCGCGACAAGTATGGCACGCTTCTCCTGCGAGGCAATCCGGCCCGACGACATCACGAAAAGTGCGTCACCGTCGAAGGGTGCGAAAACAGGCCGGATGGCGCGGGAGAAGCCGGACAAGGCCATCTGCGCGACCCGCTTGGCCTCACTGGCCGTCAGGATGACGTCGGTGGCAATGCAGGCAATCGTCGTGTTCTGGCCAAGTGCTGGATTGGCCTTGGCGGCCCCCCAATCCTCGGCGTCGGCGGCATAGTCTTCGGGTGGGCGCTTACCGCCGAATTCGCCATCGACCTCAAAGGGCCAAGCCCAGAAAGCGTCTGTGCCGGGCATGAAAGCGGACCCGAAACAGTTCACACCCGCGAGCGCCCCAACCGTGATGCCGTCATGCGTCACGATACTGGCAGATCCCGTCCCACCAGCAAGTGCCCCAGCTCGCGCGCCATAGCCCGCGCCCGCCTGGCCAAGCGGCACATCCGTTCCACGGGCGCGATAAGCAGTGAGACCAAGCGCCGCATAGGGAGAGACGTCGCCCCAGGATTTGTCGCCGCCATTGGCAAGGTCGTAGAGGATTGCCGCGGGCACAATGGGCGTCCGCGGCACACTTGTCAGGGGGACGAGCGCGAAGCCTCGGCCTTCCTGTTTCAGCCCGGACGCAACACCGTCGGCAGCCGCCAGGCCAAAGGCGCTACCGCCTGACAGGCAAACGGCATCGATGCCATCGACCAGCATGCCGGCAGACAGAAGGTCCGTTTCGCGCGTACCCGGTCCACCACCGGAGACAGCAACAGCCGCAATCGCTGGCGCGTCCGGCACGATGACGCTGACGCCTGTGCGGACGCTGGCATCCTCTGCCTGCCCAACCTTTATGCCCGGCACGTCGGTAATGGTGTTTCTTGCGCCTGGTTTCGCCATAAGCTGTCGCCCTACCTTTCCCTCATGAGGGATGTTTCATAAGGTCTGCCGCAACACACGCCAAGCTGAAGGGGCACCTTATGAGACGTTTGCCGATTCTCCTCACCTGTATTGGACTCACCGCCTGCGCGCCGGGCGGCGATGGTCAGTTCAATGCGACCGAAGAGGCAAGACGAGCGGCCGAAGCCGCCGAGCAGGCCGGATCGGTCGAAGAAGGTGTGACCGAGGTCGCCCAGCCAACCCAGGAGGCCTGGACCAAAGGTGCCATGGTTGCCGCAGCAGACCCACGGGCCGTCGAGGCCGGTCTCGAAATGTTGCGCCAGGGCGGATCCGCGATTGATGCGGCCATCGCGGTGCATTCCGTACTTGGCCTTGTCGAGCCGCAAAGCTCCGGCCTCGGCGGCGGGGCCTTCATGGTCTATTATGACCATGCCAGCGATGAGATCATGGTCTTCGATGGTCGGGAAGTTGCGCCCGCCTCTACCACACCGGACCATTTCATGAAGGATGGCAAGCCGCTGGGCTTCCTCGAAGCCTGGCAGTCCGGCAAGGCCGTCGGCGTGCCCGGCCAGATTGCCCTTTACAAGACGTCGCACGAGGCGGCGGGCAAACTCGATTGGGAAACCCTGTTCCAGCCAGCCATCAAGCTGGCCGAAGACGGGTTCGAAGTCTCACCGCGTCTCGCTGAGCTTCTGGCAAATCCGCGCCTGCGCGGTGCGGTGCGGCTGGACGATCTGGCCGTGTCTTCTGAGTATTTTTATCCGGGCGGCGAACCGCTTCCCGTAGGCTTCAACCGGACCAATCCGGATTATGCGGCCACGCTGAAAGCCATCGCGGCTGAAGGGCCTTCCGCCTTTTATGAAGGCGAAATCGCGCAAGCGATTGTCGATGCCGTCAATAGTGACGCGACGCCCGGCAATATGAGCCTTGAGGATCTCTCCGCCTATTCGGTGAAAATCCGTCCTGCCCTGTGCGGTGATCGGGCGGATAGCTACCGCATCTGTTCCGCCCCGCCCCCCTCTTCCGGCGGCGTGACTCAGAACATGATCATGGGGCTGTACGACCTGTTGGAGCCAACGACCGAGGCCGAAATGACCGAAGAGGGCTACCTGAAGGCCTTTGTCGACGCGCAGCGCCTCACCTATGCCGACCGGGACCATTATGTCGCCGACGCCGACTTTGTGCCGGTGCCGTCAAAGGATCTGATCAATCCGGCCTACCTGCGCGTTCGCGCAAAAGAAGCCTTTGCCCCTGATGCCGCAAGCTTTCCCGGCGATCCGGGTGTTGCGCTTGGCCGCGACCCAATCCGCCCGCTCTGGGGTGAGGACGCCACCGAGCATGCGCCGGGCACAACGCATATCTCGATCGTGGATGCAGAGGGCAACGCGGTCTCCATGACCGCGACAGTCGAAGCCGCCTTCGGCACCTCCCTCATGGTGCACGGGTTCATGCTGAACAATGAGCTGACGGACTTTTCGCGCGAACCCACCAAGGGCACCAAGCCAGTAGCCAATGCGCCCGGCCCGCTGAAACGCCCTCGCAGCTCGATGTCGCCCACCATCGTTTTCGATCCTGACGGAGACCTGTTCATGGTCACCGGTTCGCCGGGCGGCAATTCCATCGTGGCCTATGTCTCGAAGACTCTGGTCGGGGTGCTGGAATGGGGCAAGACGGCTCAGGAAGCGATCAATTTGCCAAATATCATTGCACGCGGCGACACTGTCGGTGTCGAGATCGACGTGCCGGGCGGCATGGAAGCTGCCGACGCCTTGCGCGAAATGGGCTATGATGTGGAAGAACGAGAGGGCGAGAATTCCGGCCTGCACGTTATTATTGTGCGAGAAAACGGCCTCGAAGGCGGCGCCGACCCGCGCCGGGAAGGTGTTGCGAAGCCTCTGGAATAGATCCTGTGGCCAAGCTCTATTTTTCCTATGCCGCCATGAATGCGGGCAAATCGACGATCCTGCTGCAAGCGGCCTACAATTACCGCGAGCGGGGGATGGAGGTTCTGTTGCTGACCTCTGCCCTCTACAAGAATGATGGGGACGGGCACATCTCTTCCCGGATCGGGATTGGCGCCGATGCCATTCTCTATACGGAGAAGACAGATTTGCACGCCCTCGTCAGCGACGCGGTCAGCAACCACAAGCTCAGCGCCGTATTCGTGGATGAAGCCCAATTCCTGACCAACGAACAAGCCTGGCAACTGGCCCGCATCGCAGATCACCTGAACGTGCCGGTGCTGGCCTATGGCCTGCGGACCGATTTCCGGGGCGAATTGTTCCAAGGCTCGGCAGCCTTGCTGGCCATCGCCGACTCCTTGCGCGAAATCCGGACGATCTGCGAATGCGGTCGCAAGGCCACGATGGTGGTAAGGCTTGGCCCAGACGGTGAAGCCCTGACTGAAGGCGAGCAGGTCAGTATCGCGAAGGCGACGTATCTGTCCCTTTGCCGGCGCCATTGGGAGGAGCGGATGGGTCGCTTTCCCCCTGCCCCGGTGTCAGGGTGACAGTTCCGCCGTCAGAGCGTCAGCCAGCAGCCGGCCTTTCGCGGTAAGAGCGATCTGCGCGCCATCCTGCACCATCCAGCCTTCGGCGATGAACACATCAATCTTCGCCTGTGACAGGGTGCGGCCGGCCACGGATTCGATCCGTCGCCGGTCTATTCCGCTGGCCGGCCTCAACCCCATCGCCAGCAATTCCCGTGCATTGTCGATTGGATAGAGCTTCGAGGCATCGGACCAGCCCGACGCCAGCGCCTGCACATTCGCGATATAGGCAGCAGGCTGGCGCTCGGCTTCCGACGCATACCGGTTGCCGCCCACGCTGAGCCGTCCGTGCGCGCCGGGACCAACCCCGATCCAGTCCCCGCCATTCCAGTATGTCTTGTTATGCCGGGACTGGTACGCCTCGGACACGGCATGATTGGAGACTTCATAAGCAGGCAGGCCGGCAGACGACAGGACATCCTGGGTCAGTTCGTACAGATCGGCCTGGTCGTCATCTTCCATCGGCGTCATCTGGCCCCGGGCCGCCGCCTTGCCGAACGCCGTTCGTTCCTCGATGGTCAATTCGTACAGGGATATATGCGGCGCGCCGAAATCCAGAATTTCTTCCAGCTCGGCCTGCCACTCATCATGTGACTGGCCGGGGCGGGCATAGATCAGGTCGATTGAACTGTTCCGGAACATTTTCATCGCGCGCGTCATGGCCGACCGCGCGATTTCGCTGTCATGGTCCCGCCCAAGGAAGGCCAAGGCGTGGTCCCGAAGAGACTGTACGCCGATGGACAGGCGGTTGACGCCAGCTGCTTTCAGCCCCTCCAAATCCATCCGCATGATGTCGTTCGGATTGGCTTCGAGGGTGATCTCGGCGTCCGGCTTCAGGCCAAAGCTGTCCTCCGCCGCGGTCACGAGGCCCGCGATGTCCTCCGGCGCCAACAGGGACGGCGTCCCGCCCCCCAGATAGAGACTGTCGGCCTTGCCATGCTCCGGCATGCGCGGGCGGTGGATTTCGAGATCCTTCCGGATTGCGCTGAGCAGAGGGGAAGTGTCCCGATCCTTGGCGGCATACACATTGAAGTCACAGTAAGGGCAGATCTTCGCACAGTACGGCCAATGGACGTAGATGCCAAATCCATATTCCGGACCGAAAGGGGTGAGACCTCCCTTCATGAAAGCAGCGCCGCTTTCAGCTTGGCCACAGCATTCGCGCGATGGCTCATTGCATGCTTCCGGGTCGGCTCCATCTCTCCAAAGGTCATGGATTCGTCGTTTGCGACAAAAACCGGATCATACCCGAACCCCTTATTGCCACGCGGCGGCCAGGTCAGTTCGCCATGCACTTCGCCCTCGAAGACTTCGGCATGGCCATCCGGCCAGACCACGGCCAGCGCGCAGACGAATTTGGCTGACCGGTCGGTTGCGCCAATGTCATCCAGCTCCCGCTGGACCTTCTCCATGGCACGGCCGAAATCGCGCGGCTCCCCTGCCCAGCGCGCTGAGTAGATGCCGGGCGCGCCGCCCAAAGCTGTAACAGACAGGCCAGAATCATCCGAGAGGGCCGGGGCACCGGTGGCCTCGGCCGCCGCCCGCGCCTTGAGGATGGCATTGCCGGCAAAGGTCGCTTCGGTCTCTTCCGGTTCGGGCAGATCCAGCTCGATGGCCGAGACAACGTCAAAGCCGAGCGGCTCGAACAGATCCTTCAGTTCCGACACCTTGCCCTTATTATGGGTCGCTGCGACCAGCCGCCCGGGCGAGAGCCTTCGAATCATGCTAATTTCACCCATTCTGTAATGGCCCTATTCTTGCTTTTGTCAGTAATGTATATATCGTTATTCGGTAAGCCCTGCGTCTTTAGCGATAAAGTTAACGGGGTCCAAGTCAACAAGGCCGGAAGGTAGATAGAGACGCATGAGTACAAACGCGGGAAATTCCATGGCTGCCATCATGACCGTGCTGGTGACGATTGTCATGTGGATGACTGCCCTCATCGGCGCAATCGTTATCCTCGCTGGCGGGGTGGAATTGATTTCCATGCTGTCCGGCAATCCGATCAGCATCGGCGCCGTCAAGATCGACGATCATGACATCACTCTTCAGGAACTCAGCGCTGGCCTGCTGGGCGCCATCGTGGTCGTCGCCGCAGTCATTTTCGTCTGTCTGGAACTGCGCAAGATCCTGGCGACGCTCACGGCCGGCGACCCGTTCGTCCCGGATAATGCTGTCCGCTTGACGCGAATCGCCATCGCAATTGCGGTGACGCAATTGATGCGTTACGCCATCGCGCTGGTAATTGGACTGTCCGTCGAGGGAGCCAAAATACAGCTCTCCTTCGACCTTATCGCATGGGCGTCGGTTGCGGCGCTCTTCATCCTGTCCCAAGTCTTCCGGGAGGGCACACGCCTTCGCGACGAAGAAAAAATGACCATATAGGAGCACAGGATATGTCCATACGCGTGACCCTCGACCGAGTGCTTCTTGACCGCCGCATGTCCCTGACAGAGCTGTCGGAACGCGTTGGTGTAACGCTCGCCAACCTCTCAATCCTGAAAACCGGCAAGGCAAAGGCCGTACGGTTCTCGACGCTTGAAGCGCTCTGCCGCGAGCTGGAGTGCCAGCCCGGTGACCTGCTCATCTTCGATGACGAGGATTCCGCCGACCATGAACAGGTTGCGGCCGAATAGATGGACCGCCAGCGCCCCCTGCCCTTCGATCCGGGCGATGTGGTCTCAGTCCGGTTTGGTGCAGTCCTGTCGCATTATGGCTTGGTGACCTCCCGCGGAACCATTATCAGCAATTCCCGTCTGCATGATGGCGTGATCGAACAGCGCCCGGAAGACTTCGCCACGGGCCGCACCATTCGCCTGCATCGCCGCTATAGCTCGCTCGACAGCCATCTCGTGGAAGGCCGCGCCCGACGCCAGCTAGGCCGGGATTATGATCTGTTCGGCTCCAATTGCGGCCATCTCGTCCGCCACGCCCATCGCCGCAAGCCGACTCCCCTGCAGATTGGCGCGGCGACTGTGCGGGCGCTCGGCGACATGCTATCCAGCAAGCGCAATCCTTACTGAACCAGACAGGGAACGCGGGCGACAGCCCGGCGTAACTGCTGCATGACCCACAAAATTGCCTGCGCAATGCTCGCCCTGATTCTTCCCCTCACAGCCTGCGGCGGGGACAAGGAAGTCGGCGAATTCAAGAATGACTGGCTCGGCAATGAGATCAAGATCAAGCAATTGCAGGATCCGAAGATTGAAGGCGTTGTCTGTCATCTCTCCTATTTCGATCGCGGCGTCTGGGACCGGATCGGCAAGGGAAACTGGTTCGAAAACCCGTCCAATTCCTCGATCTCCTGCCTGCAGTCCGGCCCGATCCGCATCGGCCGCATTGATCTCGACAAGTCGGGCGAGGAAGTGTTCGACCAGAATCAGAGCCTCGTTTTCAAGCAACTCGCCGTGCGTCGCATCTACGATGCAGATTCCGACAGCCTGATGTACGTCTCCTACAGCCGCAAGATCGTGGACGGCTCGGCCAAGATGAGCCTGTCGACCGTGCCCCTGTTTGACCGGGACGTGATCTGGCAGAACGGGAAACCGGACTCCGGCAACTAGGCGCCTCCAGGCCAAATCGCAGCCTTTCGGATTTCACGTATGGACGCCGCCCGATCAGGCGGCCATCTGGCACTGCATGACCATTCGTATTCGATCCGCAGAAGACCGCCGCCGCGAGATTCAGGAAAATGCCGCCCGTCTTGGCATTGACGAGGCTTTCATCTCGGACCTTGTCGAGACTTTCTATGCACACGTGCGAGCCCATCCGCTGCTCGGTCCCGTCTTCGAGGGCGAAATCGGAGACCATTGGTCGCCCCACCTCGCCACAATGAAGGATTTCTGGTCGTCGGTGGCGATGAACACCGGCCGCTATTCCGGCAAGCCTTTCCCGGCGCACATGAAACTGACGGGCATTACGCCCGCCCATTTCAACATCTGGCTCGCTCTGTTCCGGCTGACTCTGGAAGACCTGACCAGTAATCCCGAGACGGTCGACTATTTCATGGACCGCGCCAACCGGATCGCCCGCAGCTTTCAACTCGGCATGTTCGAACTGGGCTCCTAGCCCAGCGCGGCCCGCTGGGTCTCGAACAATTCCATGCAGCCCTTTTCGGCAAGGCGTAGCATTTCATCCAGTTCCACGCGCGTCATCGGGCGCTCTTCGCCGGTGCCCTGAACCTCGATGAACCCGCCATCGGAACTCATGACAACATTCATGTCGGCTTCGCCGCGTGAATCTTCCGGATAGTCCACATCCAGCACCGGATTGTCCTGATAGATGCCGACCGAGATGGCCGCAGCCTGCTTGGCGATCGGGTCCGCCGAGATGACGCCTTCGGCGCGCAGATAGCGACACGCCATCGCCAGAGCCACAAAACCACCGGTGATCGAGGCCGTGCGCGTGCCGCCATCAGCCTGCAACACGTCACAATCGATCGTGATCTGGTTTTCGCCGAGCGCCCTCAGGTCACAGACCGACCGCAGGGAACGCCCGATCAGACGCTGGATTTCCTGCGTGCGGCCGGACTGTTTGCCGGAGGCGGCTTCGCGGCGCCCGCGTGTATGCGTCGCGCGGGGCAGCATGCCGTATTCCGCCGTAACCCAGCCCTTGCCCTGCCCTTTCAGCCAGGGCGGCACGCTCTTTTCCCAGCTGGCGGTACACAGGACATGCGTATTCCCGAACTTGGCGAGACACGATCCCTCGGCATAGCGGGTCACATTGGTCTCCAGCGTCACCTCGCGGAGCTGGTCAAAAGCGCGTCCGGACGGACGGATAAGCGTACTCATCTTGAAATCCTCTTTGCTGCCCTGCCTGATTGCGGGTTTTGGCGCGCCTGTCTACACCGGGAAAGAGGTTCACTACTGGTGGGGAAACATGCCGACAGATATCGAGATTGCCCGGAACGCGAAGAAGCGGCCCATTCACGAACTGGCCGAGGCACTCGAAATCGATGCGGCCAACCTCATCCCGTATGGGCATGACAAGGCGAAGATCGCCGCAGCTCATCTCGCGGCTATCAAGTCAAAGCCCAATGGCAAGTTGATCCTTGTCACCGCCGTCAATCCCACGCCCGCCGGGGAAGGCAAGACAACGACGAGCATCGGCCTGACCGATGCGATGAACCGGATTGGCGAGCGGACGCTGCTCTGCTTGCGGGAACCCTCGCTTGGTCCCTGCTTCGGAATGAAGGGCGGCGCGACGGGAGGCGGCCAGGCGCAAGTGGTGCCGATGGAGGACATCAACCTTCATTTCACGGGCGACTTCCACGCCATCACGTCCGCCCACAATTTACTGGCGGCCATGATCGACAATCATGTTCACTGGGGCGGCGAGAGCGGCATCGATCCCACACGGATCAGCTGGCGGCGCGTCATGGACATGAATGACCGCAACCTCCGCAATGTCGTCACCGGCCTTGGCGGCAGCCCGAATGGCACACCGATGGAAACCGGGTTCGACATCACCGTCGCCTCGGAAATCATGGCCATCCTCTGCCTCGCCAAAGATGCCCACGACCTACAGGACCGGCTGGAACGCATGGTCATCGGCTATCGCCGCGGGCGCGTGGCGGTCACGGCCAAGGAAATGAACGCCGTGGGCGCCATGATGGCCCTGCTGAAAGATGCCATGCTGCCAAACCTCGTCCAGACCCTGGAAGGCAATCCGGCGCTGATCCATGGCGGCCCGTTCGCCAACATTGCGCATGGCTGCAGCTCGGTCATCGCGACACAGGCCGCGCTCAAGATGGCAGATTTCGTCATTACCGAAGCCGGCTTCGGCGCGGACCTTGGCGCGGAGAAATTCTTCAACATCAAATGCCGACAGGCGGGCCTGGCGCCCAGCGCAGCCGTGCTCGTCGCCACCGTCCGCGCGCTCAAGATGCATGGCGGCGTGTCCAAGGAAGACGCCGGAATGGTCAGCTATGATTCGCTGGAAAGAGGTCTCGCCAATCTCGGCCGCCACATCGAGAATGTGAAACAGTTCAATGTCCCGGTCGTGGTCGCCATCAACCGGTTCACTTCCGATACCTCCGGAGAGATTGCAGCCATCGAAGCCTACTGCGCCGAGCAGAACGTGCCCGTGTCCATCTGCACGCACTGGGCCGAGGGCGGCCACGGCGCCGAGGAGCTCGCCCGCACAGTTACCCGCCTCGCGAACGACACACCCGCAGGATTTGAGCCCCTCTATCCCTCGGAAATGTCCCTGTTCGAAAAGATCGAGACGGTCGCAAGGCGCATATACCGCGCCAGTCATGTCGAAGCGGCCCCCAGAGTCCGGAACCAGCTCGAACGCTGGGAAAAGGCAGGCTTTGGTCATTTCCCGGTCTGCATGGCAAAAACGCCCTACAGTTTCTCAAGCGATGCAAAACTGATCGGAGCCCCAGAGGATCACGTACTCCATCTGCGCGACGTACGCCTGTCGGCGGGCGCTGGCTTCGTCGTCGGCATTTGCGGCGACATTGTCACCATGCCGGGCCTGCCGCGCCAGCCCGCCGCCGAAGGCATGCACCTGAACAGCAGCGGCCAGATCGAAGGTCTCTCCTGATCGGCACTCAGCATGGGGTGTGAAACCTGTTGAACGCGGGGCGGCGCGCGCCTAATCAATAAGGGATGATCCAACCACTCGACACACAATCCCTGTTGCAGCGCCTCGACCAGCGCTCGCGCGACATTTTCCGGGAGATTGTCGAAGGCTACCTGACCACGGGCGAACCGGTCGGCTCTCGCACGCTGTCGAAAAGCGGGATCGCCCTGTCCCCTGCGTCCATCCGCAATGTGATGGCCGACCTGACCGATCTCGGCCTGCTGGAATCGCCCCACATCTCTGCCGGACGCGCGCCCACCCATACCGGCCTGCGCCTGTTCGTCGACGGCTTCCTCGAAATCGGCGAGCCGAGCCGCGATGACCGGATGGAAATCGACGACCGGCTGAAATCGGCAGGCACCGACATCGAAGCCGTCATGGGCGAAGCCTCGAACATCCTCTCCGGCCTGACCGGGGGCGCGGGCCTCGTCTCCTCCCCAACCCGCGACGCAGTGGTAAGGCACGCCGAATTCGTGCCGCTCGGCGGACGCGAAGCGCTGTGCGTGATTGTCACCGAGGATGGCGATGTCGAGAACCGCATCGTCGAAGTGCCCGAGGGCCTGCCAGCCACCACCTTGATTGAGGCCGGTAATTATCTCTCGACCCGCGTGCGCGGACGGACCCTGTCGGAGGTCGCCAGCGACATCCGTCTGGAATTGCGCTCGCATCGCGCCGCGCTGGACCAGGCTGCCTCGTCCCTCGTCGAACAAGGGCTCGCGCAATGGAGCGGCGATGCGCCCGGACGGGGACGCTCCCTGATCGTGAGGGGCCGTGCCAATTTGCTCGAAGACGCACAGGCCGCGGAAGACCTTGACCGGGTGCGCCAGCTGTTCAACGAACTTGAACGCCAGCAAAGCCTGCTTGATATCCTCGATACGACACGCGAAGCCGATGGCGTTCGTCTTTTCATTGGCGCGGAGAACCAGCTTTTCCCGCTATCGGGTTCAAGTGTGATTGTAGCTCCCTATATGGGAGGCGGAAAACAGGTTATCGGCGCGCTTGGCGTGATTGGCCCCACAAGGCTAAACTATGCCCGCGTGATACCCATGGTGGATTATACGGCGAAAGTGGTCGGGCAGCTCCTGTCCACGCGCCGCAAGAAGGAAACAAATGGATGAGCGACGAAACCAAGCCCGGCGAAACCGCTGAAATCGATTCCACGGCCTCCAAGGCAGACCTGAAAGCAGCGGCGGACGATCTCCTGAAGTCTGCGCCGAAAGCGGCAGACGAGCCTGCTCCAGACTTAGACCCGGTACAGCAGCTGGAGATCGAGAAAGAAGAGCTGCGCGAGCAATTGCTACGCACGCTGGCTGACCTCGACAACACGCGCAAGCGCGCCGAGCGTCAGGTTGCTGATGCCCGCATCTACGCCATCGAAAAATTTGCTGGCGACCTGCTGAGCGTATCGGACAACCTCTCCCGCGCCCTCGCAGCCTTGACGGATGACGATCGCGCCGCGCTGTCAGAAGCGGGCCGGAACCTGTTCGAAGGCATCGAAATGACGGAGAAGGAGCTTCACACCGCCCTCGCCCGTCATGGCGTCACGGTGATTGCCGCCCTGCCCGGCGACACATTCGACCCTAACCTGCACCAGGCCGTCGCGAACATCCCGTCCGACCAGCCCAACGGCACCATCGCCTCCTGCTTCCAGCCCGGCTGGAAGATCGGCGAACGCACCCTGCGTGCGGCCATGGTCGCCGTCAGTGCAGGCGCCGCGAACTGATCAACGACCGACTTTCCAGACAGTCACCGTATTCTGCCCCCAATTGGGTACGATCACTGTGTCGCCGATCACGGTGAGGTCATTCTGGGAAATCTCTTCGTCGAACAGGGTCGTCACCGCGCCATCCTCGCCAACATAATGGATCTGGCCCGGCCAGGAGGAGACAAGGTATCCGCCCCCGGGCACGAGGCCGATTCCGTCGGCATTCTCCATGCCGCTGGCAATCTCTGTCAGTTCGCCTTCGGTGGTAACGCTGAACAAGCTGCCGGTGGTCATGGTGGAGACCAGCATGCGGTCGCCGTCGCCCAGCAGGCCATTTACGCCCGCCAGCCTTTCATCCTGCAGCCACAGCTCAGCCGCACCGTCTGAAATGCGGTAGATCGCTGCATCGCCTGAATCCGATACATAGATCGCGTCGCCCCAGTCCGTGACATCATTCAGGAATTTGGCACCGTCTATACGCACCTTGCCAAGGCGCTTCGCGCGGTCGACCCCGACCATGACGACATTATCTATATCCGCGACGTACAACACGCCATCCAGCACGGCCATTCCTTTGGGGGCGTCGAGCTTGGCGTGCCAGTAGCGCTCCGTGATCACGCCATCTTGCGACAAATGAGCGATATAGCCATCGCCGTCCTTGTCCCCCCCCTCGCCCATGACGTTCGAGATGAAATAGCCACCACCGGGCGCTGCGGCGACGCCTTCGGGACTGCCAAACCCTTCGGCGACCCATGCCTGTTCAATGCTGGCCACCGAAAGAGGCCCTCCCGCCGGATCCACTGGCTCCGACGTACAGGCTGCAAACAGCGAAATGGAGATGATTGGAACAAGTGTACGGAACATATGGAGCCTCCCCGGCATCTGCTTTCCGCCACTATGCCCAACAGGTGACGCGCCCGTCCAGCCGTTGCGGAACAATTCAGCTCGTCGGCTCAAGCGCACTGCGGCTACGGCCCGGCAGACGCTCCCACACCCGCTCATGAAAGGTATAGGCCAATGTCTGCACAGCGGGTTCGATCAGGCCGATGGCGAGCGCCGCATGCCAGTTGCGTGTCAGGGCGAACGCAACGGCAATCGCGACCGTAAAATGCATCAGGCTATAGGTCATTGTCTTGATGAGTTGGCGCGGCATGGTATTTCCTTTCACGCCCATAGAGATAGTGCGAGTGAGAACCATTATCAAATAAATAGATAAGGAAGCTGCCATAGGGCCGATCTATCGCAGCTAAGCACCAAAATCCTGTACAGCTACGTATTGCTACCCCCTTGAGACGCGCTAAACCCTTCCCATATCGCAAGTCGAACCGGCGCACGGATGAAACCCGTTACCGCCACCTCATTTGAACCCTTGGAAAGAGCCACTGGCTGTCCGGGGCTGCTGAGCAGACCGCAACAGAACATGGCCCGTGGCGGCTTGATAAAAAGAGAGATGCAACATGAGCAAAATCATTGGTATTGACCTTGGAACCACCAACTCCTGTGTCGCCGTCATGGAAGGCGGACAGGCAAAGGTCATCGAAAACGCAGAAGGCCAGCGCACAACCCCGTCCGTTGTCGCCTTTACCGAAAGCGGCGAACGTCTGATCGGCATGCCGGCCCGGCGCCAGGCTGTCACCAACCCGGATTTCACCTTCTACGCCATCAAACGTCTGATTGGCCGTCAGTTCGACGATCCGACCGCGCAGAAGGACAAGGAGATTTCCCCGTTCGAAATCGTCAAAGGCCCCGCAGGCGATGCCTGGGTGAAAGGCCGTGACAAGGATTATGCGCCACAGGAAGTGTCTGCCTTTATCCTGACCAAGATGAAGGAAACGGCGGAAGCCTATCTCGGCAGCGAAGTGACCCAGGCGGTCATCACCGTTCCGGCCTACTTTAACGATGCGCAGCGTCAGGCAACCAAAGACGCCGGCAAGATTGCTGGCCTTGAAGTCCTGCGGATCATCAACGAGCCAACCGCCGCCGCCCTCGCGTACGGCCTCGACAAGGACGAACAGTCCAAGACGATTGCTGTCTACGACCTCGGCGGTGGTACGTTCGACGTTTCCCTGCTGGAAATCGGTGACGGTGTGTTTGAAGTGTTGTCCACCAATGGGGATACCTTCCTCGGTGGTGAAGACTTCGACCTCCGGATCGTCGACTTCCTGGCAGAAGAGTTCAAGAAGGATCAGGGCATCGACCTGAAATCCGACAAGCTTGCGCTCCAGCGCCTCAAGGAAGAAGCCGAGAAGGCCAAGAAAGAACTCTCTTCTGCCAGCCAGTATGAAGTGAACCTTCCCTTCATCACGGCAGATGCAACCGGTCCGAAGCACCTCAACATCAAGCTGACCCGCGCCAAGTTCGAAAGCCTTGTCGAAGACCTCGTCAAGCGCACCATCGAACCGTGCAAGAAAGCCCTCGCAGATGCTGGCAAATCTCCTGCAGACATCGACGAAGTCGTGCTCGTTGGCGGTATGACGCGTATGCCGGCCGTTCAAGAAGCGGTGAAGAAATTCTTCGGCCGCGAGCCGCACAAGGGCGTGAACCCGGATGAAGTTGTCGCCATTGGCGCCGCCATCCAGGGCGGTGTGCTGCAAGGTGACGTGAAAGACGTGGTCCTGCTTGACGTGACCCCGCTGTCGCTCGGCATCGAAACGCTGGGCGGTGTGTTCACGCGCCTGATCGACCGCAACACGACAATCCCGACTAAGAAGTCCCAGGTCTTCTCGACGGCTGACGACAACCAGCCTGCCGTGACCATCAAGGTCTTCCAGGGTGAGCGCGAGATGGCCGTCGACAACAAGATGCTCGGCCAGTTCAATCTCGAAGGCATCCCGCCAGCACCGCGCGGGGTTCCACAGATCGAAGTGACCTTCGACATCGACGCCAACGGCATTGTGTCCGTGTCCGCCAAGGACAAGGCCACCGGCAAGGAACAGCAGATCACCATCCAGGCGGATGGCGGCCTGACGGACGACGACATCAAGAACATGATGGCCGACGCCGAAGCCAATGCCGGCGCCGACAAGGCCCGCCGTGAACTCGTGGAAGCCAAGAACCAGGCCGAAGCGCTGGTGCATCAGACCGAGAAACAGGTCGAAGAGCATGGCGACAAGGTGTCTGACGAGGTGAAAGCCGAAATCAAGACGGCCTCTGACGAACTGAAAGAAGCCCGTGAAGGCGACAACATCGCTGACATCCAGGCCAAGCATCAGGCCCTGATGACGGCCGCCATGAAGCTCGGTGAGGCGATCTATGCCAGCCAGCAGGATGAAGCGGCCACTGCGGACGCAGCGGCGGATGCTGCAGCCGACGGCGACGATGTGGTCGATGCCGACTTCGAGGAAGTCGATGGCGACCAGAAGTCTGCCTAAATCGGCTTACGCAATCTAACAGAAAAACCCGCCGGATCGCTCCGGCGGGTTTTTTCTTGGCCAAGCTGACTATTCAGGATTCGGTCGGGCGGACGAATTGCGCGCCAACCAGAACACCGGTCTGCCACCGTCTCTGACACGGCACGACCAGTTCGACGGCTCCACTCGGCGATAGAAGCTGCAGCTCGAACTCGGTCGGAACCATCCATATCTCCTGAAGCTTCAGCTTTGCCCCGGTCGCGGACAGGTCCCGCACCACCACATCAACTGAACTGTGACGCCGGTTCATGACAATTCGTCCCCGTCGCAAAGTGCGGAGACGCTGGGTCGCGCGATCCTGTGATGGTTGTTCGGCGGTGTCTTTGGAAGTGTCGTCAGTCATGCCGGATTTATGCGTGAGAACGGGTTCGGTTCAGCGGCAGACTGTAATTGGTACAACAGCCGATCCAGTGTGCTGAAACTCGCCGGAGCGATCCGGCGGCGCACTTACGGGAAACGGAAACAAAGGCGATGAGGGCGCGACAAGCTGAGCGCCAAGATGAGCGCCATTTTGCCACTTCTTCTGGCAGGGGACGGCCCATGCCGTGGCAGTTTCAATTGCGCCCCGCCTTCCGATCATCGCGGACAGGGGCATCAAACGTACTGTAGGAAGTGTTCACGAGCACGCATGCGTGGCGGAGAGTACGCCGCCGCGCTGCCCCGCATTGCTCAGTGTAGAGGCGGCGGGAAATGTCTGTGCAAGATTGCCTGGCATGCCTCAGCATCACAAACGCACTCACAGAATTTCCCGCCGCGATAAGAGTCTATCAGCAGATGTCCCGGAATGGGACTAGATCACGACGACAACCTTGCCCTGCGCTTTCCGGTCCATCAGCTCCTGAATCGCATCGGCTGATTTCTCGAGCGGATAGGTGTTGGAGACGTGGGGCCGGATCTTGCCCTCGCCGTACAGCTTGAACAGCTCGGCCACATTCTGCTGGTGCGCTTTCGGGTCCCGCGCAACCGCCGCGCCCCAGAATACGCCCCGTATGTCACAGCTTTTCAGCAGAGTGAGGTTCAGCGGCAGTTTCGGGATGCCGGCCGGGAATCCGATCACGAGGAAACGGCCTTCCCAGTTCATCGCCCGCACGGCCGGTTCGGCGTAATTGCCGCCCACGCCATCATAAATGATGTCGACGCCGCCCCCTGAAACTTCCTTGATATCGTTTGAGAAGGCTTTCTGGCCGTCCCGATCCAGCTCCCGCGCATAGACGAGGCCCTTGTCGGCCCCTTTCGAGAGACAGAAATCCACCTTTTCCTGCGTAGAGCAGGCCGCGATCACTTCCAGTCCCATCGCCTTGCCAAGCTCGACCGCTGCAATGCCAACGCCGCCCGCGGCGCCGAGGACGAGCAGCTTCTCGCCCGGCTTGGGATCAGCACGGTCCTTGAGCGCGTAATAGCTGGTGCCATACGTCATCATGAAGGCTGCCGCCTCTTCGAACGGCATTCCTTCCGGAATAGGCATCACGGCATGCTGTGCCGCGACGGCATATTCCGCCATGCCGCCATTGCCAATCGACGCCAGCACGCGGTCACCTGCCTTCACATGCGATACGCCTTCGCCGACTTCCTTGACGAAACCGGCGATCTCGCCACCGGGCGAGAATGGGCGCGGCGGCTTGAACTGGTACATGTCCTGGATGATCAGGGAATCTGGGAAATTCACCCCGCACGCCTTCACTTCGATCAGGACCTGGCCCTTGCCGCATTCCGGCATGGGCGCCTCTTCCAGCACCAATGTGTCCGGTCCGCCTACTTCCTTGGAGAGCACTGCTTTCATGCCTGCAACTTCCTTCCCGTCTTGTTGTTTCTGCTCGCAGACGGTAGCGGTGTGGCCGATAAAAGTCCAAGCCTGACGTAGCGGAGAGGTAGCACTCAAATGGCAAAGAAATGGGCCCTGGCCCTGCATGGTGGCGCCGGGCCAATCCCCGGACACGACTATTCCCTGCAGGAAGCCCATTTGGCGACCCTGCTGAAGAATGGTGCCAACCGCCTGCAGGATGGAGAAGCCGCGCTCGACGTGGTCGAAATCATGGTCCAGGGGCTCGAGGAATCCGGCCTTTACCTTGCCGGCAAGGGCGCTGCGCCAAACCTTGATGGCGCCTATGAGCTGGACGCCGCCATCATGGACGGCCGCAACCGCACGGCCGGCGCCGTAGGGGCCCTGCAGGGATACCGCAATCCGGTCTCCTGCGCGCGCGCGGTCATGGAACAGACGCCCAATGTCCTGCTGATCGCCGACGGTGCCCGGAAACTTCTCGCCAATTCCGGGCTGGAAATCATCGAAGACCCGGAGGCATATTATGACCCGGTCGAAGAGATGACGAGTCAGGACATGATCACATCGACCGGAACGGTCGGCGCGGTTGCGCTTGATATTTATGGCGACTTGTCCGCAGCCACGTCGACGGCCGGCATTCGCGGCAAGACTCCGGGCCGTCTCGGGGACACCCCCCTTGTGGGCGCTGGCACATGGGCAGACGAGCGCTGCGCCGTCTCCTGTACGGGACTGGGAGAATACTTCATCCGCGCCGCCGCTGCGGCAGATGTGTCTGCCCGCATCCGCTATGGCGGTGCCCAGCTGGAGGCTGCCGTCCAGGGCGCACTGGATGATGTCCGCATGCTGGGCGGCCAGGGCGGCATGATCGCGGTGTCCGCCAATGGCGACATCTCCGCCCTCTGGAATTCGTCCGGCCTGAAACGGGCCATGGCAGATTCCAATGGCAGATTCGAAATAGGGACATTTGGCTGATGGATATTCTCCTTTTTATCCTCCTGGGTCTGACCATTTTCATCCTGCTATTGGCGCTGCAAATGCGGTGGATGATTTCGGTCGCATTGCGCCGCGCCCTCACAGAAAAGTTCGGCGGCCTGCCCTCCGATACCGAATACTGCCAAGGGGTCGCGGATGCAGGCCGCCGCGTCTCACACACGGAAATCGCGACTCACCTCAACGAAACCTATCCGAGCCAGCTCGGGCACCTGCGTCTCGCGCGGCGCGTGTCGGTCTATACGCTTCCCGTGATGATCGGCTTGCTCGCGATCCTGAGGTTCGGACTGGAGGCCTTCTGATATGCGCGGCTATTTCGCCATCGGCTCTGAACGTATTTCGAAACCCATGAACCTTGGCGCGCTGATGCGCACCGCCAATGCGTTCGGGGCCAGCTTTGTCTTCTCCATCAACGCTGAACATCGCCTGCGCGCCGCCTATCAGGCCGACACATCAAAGACGGCGGGACAGGTCCCCTACTACCAATGGGACAATGTCGACGAAATGCAGCTGCCACGCGGCTGCCAGATGGTCGGCATCGAACTGACTGACGACGCCGTCATGCTGCCAACCTTCCGGCATCCTCCGCAGGCGGCCTATATTCTCGGCCCGGAAAAAGGCGATCTCTCGCCAGACATCCTCGCGCGCTGCGACCATGTCGTGAAAATTCCGACGAAGTTCTGCATCAATGTCAGCCTTGCCGGCGCGCTCGTCATGTATGACCGGCACCTGTCCATGGGCGGCTATGCCCCACGCCCCATCATGCCGGGCGGCACGGGCGGGGATGGACTCACCGACACATATGTTCCGGGCCGTGACCGAAAATGATCATTGGCCCAGCACACGCTGGATCAGGCCCATCACGCCCGTGAATTTCAGGCCCGCATCCCGCACGGCCAGCGCGAAACAGACTTCGCCCGCATCCCCAACCGGCTGATGCGTATCGTCCGGTCCCTTCACGGCAAGGTCACCAGGCCCAAAGCTGCCGGTCTCATCCGAGAACCCGCCTGAAACGACCAGCGTGAATTCCTTGCCGCCATGCGTGTGGCGCGGCACCTTGGCACCCGGCTGTATGCGGTAGAGTTCAACCTCGAGGTCGCTGCCCATATCGAGCTTCATCCGACGAATACCGGGCGCGGTGCCCTGCCATCCCTTCGCGCCAAACGCATCCAGGGCCGGATCGCGCAGGGGGGCGGGCAAGTCCGCAAGCTCATTGTCGTGCGGGGGGGAGCGAACGACGGGAGTCTCCTCAGTCTCAAGCGCATTGATCAGGTCCAGCGCGCGGGCCCCTGCCCCGGCTGACATCTGAACCGGGTCAGCCGATTCCAGCAAGCTGCCCGAAATCGCCTCACTGACGGCCAGCGCGCCGCGCACATCCGTGCGAAGCATGCTCTGTGTCTCCAGCAGCAAGGCAAAGGCCGGGTCGAGCCGACCCGCCGCATAGGCTGAATAGAGTTCGCTGAAGGATGACGTGGTTGGATCCTGCATCATGGCATGTCCCGTTCAATATGGTCAGGCGTCCCGTCTGCCGGGTCCAGTTGCCCGCGGAGCCGGCCAAAGGCCAACCGGATGCGCGACTTCACGGTGCCGAGCGGCAGGTTGAATTTCGTGGCGATCTCGGAATGCGACAGGCCCTCATAAAATGCCGCCTGTAACAATTCGAGCTGTTCCGGTGGCAGTTTCACCAATTCGGCCCGCACCGTCTCCTCGATCTGGACGCGATGAAACGCGGCTTCAGGCTGTTCAATGTCCGGCGGGCGCAGCATGGGCTCGTCCGCATCCAGGTCCGGCCGGACCGTCTGGCGGAATTTGTCGATGCGCCGGTTGCGTGCCACGCGAAAAATCCAGGTCGAGACCGAGGCCTGTTTGCGATCATACATGCCGGCCTTTCGCCAGACCGTCACCATGACGTCCTGGGCGAGATCTTCGGCTTCGATCTGGTTTGCCCCCAACCGCAGCATGTAACTCTTCACACGCGGGGCGTAGAAATCGAACACTTCCGCAAAGGAATCCCGACACTTTTTCGCAGCGATCTGCGCCATGCAATCTGCATGATGCGCCCTCATGCTTGGCGAAATGGTCGTTGTTACAGTGTCGTTCACACAAGAACTCGCAAGTTGCGCCAACCTTCACTATCGGGGCGCGCCGCATGGAACGCAACCATCGGACCGAACAAGCAAGTGTGATCGGCCAGGAGAGCTGACATGCCGTAGTTTAGCCTTAACCCTGTTGTCTCTATGATACCGGGAAAGCTCCGCGCAAATGGGAAATGTATAGAAGATGCACACACTGAGACTCAGCCGGAAAACACTGACCATGCTGGCGATCGTGGCGGCCCTTGCCATACCCACTGCGTCTGCCAGCCCGACAGCCATCGGCCGGTACAAGGATTGGTCGGTCTTCACCGACACCGCCAATGGCGAAACCATCTGCTACGCGGCCACACAGGCGACCGACAAGGCGCCCCGCGCTGCCGATCATGGCGATGTGTGGTTCTATGTGACCAATTGGAAATCGGGACGGGCACGCAACCAACCCAGCCTGAAAGTTGGCTTCGATCTGCGTGAGGATCTTGCGCCGAAAGCCAGTGTTGGCCGGTCGTCCTGGGCCATGTTCGGGGTCGGCCGTGAAGCTTTCGCCGATGATTCCGACGATTCGCGTATTGTCTCGGCCCTGAAAAAGGGCTCCGAATTGCGTGTGGAAGCCGTCTCCCAGCGCAATACGCAGGTCGCCTATCACTTCTCGCTAAGCGGCTCGGCAGCTGCTATCGACAAGGCCTCCGCCATCTGCCGTTAGAACTGGAGCGTGTCATGAACATCGGATTTGTCCTGTTTCCGAATGTGACGCAGCTCGATTTCACCGGTCCGCTCCAGATCCTGCATCGCATGCCGGGTGCGAAGTCGCACATCCTCGCGAAGACGCTGGACCCTGTTCCGAGCGATTGCGGTCTGAGCCTCGTCCCGACGGGCAAATTCGCGGAGGCGCCCCCGCTCGACATGATCCTCGTGCCAGGCGGATTCGGCGTGGTCGACGCAATCGGTGACGAGGAGACGATGGCGTTCGTGCGAGAGGCCGGCAGGGCGGCAGCCTATGTGACCTCGGTCTGCACAGGCGCTTTCATACTGGGAGCGGCGGGTCTGCTTCAGGGCAAGAAAGCGACCACGCACTGGGCCTACCACCATTTGCTGCCCCTGGTCGGCGCAGTCCCGAGCGAGGGACGGTGCGTGCGCGACGGGAACACCTATACAGGCGGCGGGGTCACCGCCGGTATCGACTTCGCCTTTGAAATTGTAAAAGAGATTTCCGGCCAGAAAGCCGCCGAGGGCATCCAGCTGGCTGTCGAGTACGATCCAGCCCCGCCGGTGGATGCTGGGCATCCCTCCAGAGCTAACGAGCACCTGCTCGCCGCCATGGAGAAACGGTATGCAGACCCCATCGAAGCGATGAGGTCTGCGATTACAGCTTAGTAGCTTTCTTCAGTGATCGGCGTCAGGATGATTTCCACGCGGCGGTTGGCTGAGCGGCCTTCGGCAGTCGCATTGTCCGCGATCGGCTGGGTCTCACCCATGCCAACAGCCGCGAGACGCACCGGCGTAACACCCTGGTTTACGAGGTAGGAGCGAACCGATTCAGCACGGCGGCGGGACAGGTCCATGTTGTAATCATCCGGACCATCAGAACTGGCGTGGCCAATGATATCAACGGCCGTCGATGGATAGTCGACCAGTGTTGCGCTCACATCATTCAGCGCGCTGTAGAAGTTCGGCTGGATCGTGGCGCTGTTCACCGAGAAGGTGATATTCGACGGCATGGTGAGGGCGATCTGGTCGCCCTGACGCTCAACGCCAATGCCGGTCCCAGCGGTCTGCTCACGAAGGCGGCGTTCCTGCTTGTCCATATAGCCACCCGCAGTGGCGCCAGCAATTGCGCCCACGGCTGCACCGATTGCAGCGTTGCGGCCATCGTCGCCACCCGCAAGGGTACCTGCGCCAGCGCCAAGGATGGCCCCTACACCTGCACCAGTCAGGACCCGTTGGCTGGGCCCGGTTTCGCAGGCGGGGAGGGCAATCAAGGGAAGCGCAAGCAGCGCATAGGAAAGGCGTTTCATATCATCAGCTCCTTTGGAAAGGACAGCCCGGTATTGGGCACGCATATCAACGCGTGGGCCAGTCTTTCCGTTCCTTCGATGACAAAACAATGGCGGCGCTCATTAACTCCCCGTAATGTAAGGCCTGCAGCGAGCAATTCCTTGAACGGCTTCAGCATGTTATAGGCGCCCATCATGAAAACCGAACTCGACCTCACCCGGCGCGCCGACGCCGCTTCCCCTGCCCCCCGTTCGCTGGCGGGCATGTCCCTGCCTGCCCTGAAGGCGGAGATGGAAGCGCTCGGCCTGGAGCCCAAGAAAGCCGGCATGCGCGCCAAGCAGCTACGCCGCTGGATTCATCATTTCGGCGTGCAGGAATTCGGCGGCATGACCGACGTTGCAAAGGATTTGCGCGAACAGCTCAGCGACACATTCATCCTGACCCGGCCTGAAATCGCAGACCATCAGGTATCTCGCGACGGCACTCAGAAATGGTTGTCTCGGTTTGGCCCCGGCATTGAAGGTGAAAGCGTCTACATTCCAGATGTCGGCAAAGCGGGCGCCCTATGCGTTTCCAGCCAGGTCGGCTGCACCCTGAACTGCACCTTCTGTCATACGGGGACGCAGAAACTCGTCCGGAACCTGACCGCGCAGGAAATCGTCGCTCAGGTCCTGACCGCACGGGATGCGCTGGATGGCTGGCCGAGTGACGAGGAAGACCGCCGCCTGACCAATATCGTCTTCATGGGCATGGGCGAACCGCTCTACAATCTCGACAATGTGGCTGAAGCAATCGACACGATCAGCGACGGAGACGGGATTGCGATTGGCCGCCGCCGGATCACCGTCTCCACCGCCGGTGTTGCGCCGAAGATTGCAGAACTCGGTGAGCGCACGAACGCCATGCTCGCCATTTCCCTGCACGCGACGAACGACGATTTGCGCAACGAACTTGTGCCCATCAATCGCAAATACAATTTGAAGGAACTCTTCGCGGCGATCCGGGCCTATCCCGGCATTGGCAATTCCCGCCGGGTGACGTTCGAATATGTCATGCTGAAAGGCGTCAATGACAGCCTTGCCGAGGCGCGCGACCTCGTCCGCCTGCTGAGGGGCGTACCAGCAAAGATCAACCTCATCCCGTTCAACCCGTGGCCGGGCAGCCCGTATGAGTGCTCCGACTGGGATACGATTGAGGAATTTGCTGAAGTGCTGAATCAGGCGGGCTACGCCTCTCCGATCCGCACGCCGCGCGGCCGCGACATCCTTGCCGCCTGCGGACAATTGCGCTCCGAAAGCGTCAAGAAATCTGCCGCCGAGAAACGGCGCGAAGCGCTGGACGCACCCGCCGAATAAAAAGGGGAGACATCGCCTCCCCTTTCCCTTCGATCAGGATTTCAGGCGATCATTCGCCTTTCAAGGCCGCAATCCGTTTCTGGGCATCGGCCAGAATGTCCGAGATCGCCTTGCGCGTGTCTTCATCATTCGATCCAGCCCGGACAGTATCCCGCACTGTATGGCGCAGCCGATGCATGGCCCCGCGTACATCTTGCGGGTCTTCCGGCCGCTCGCTTTCCTGCAAATCTGCCAGACGGGCCTCGATCCCTTCGATGACCTCCGCAGAGGCTTCGCGCTCCTTGCGTCCTTCCTGTGTCAGGCGGAATGTGCGGCGCTGGCCATCCATTTCCGCTTCGACCCAGCCAAGGTCCAGCAAGGCTTCAAGCGCGGGATAGATCACACCGGGGCTCGGCACATAGGCGCCGCCGGTACGGGTCTCGATCTCACGGATCAGATCATAGCCGTGACGCGCCTCATCTGACACCAGCTCAAGGATCAGCAGGCGAAGGTCGCCATGGTTCAGGGGCCGTCGGCGTCCGCCGCGATGCCCCTGTCCCCGTCCGTCGCCGCGTCCATGTCTCATTCTGCGTCGTCTCCCGCACATCTGGTCATAATCTTCGTCGCCCCGGCCTGCGCCGCGGCGGTGTTTCATGTCTCTGTTGCGATACACCATGTGGTTTCCTTTCGATATATCTAAATATAATATATTTTAGATATATCGAAAATCAAGGTTCGTTATATCGAAAAGTCACCAAGGGGGTCTGTGGCCGCTGTCAAATGCTTAACCAGACCTCAGGACCCATCAATCAATTCATTGGAACCGCTGACGTGCGTTTAACTTCGACCGCGCACACTGCAGGCTGGTCCCGAAGATGAGATAATAAGGGCGTGTGTCCATGCAGATTACGGAAACTGCGAAACAGCATGGCATCACACCCGGCCTGATCCAGAGGCTGGGCGCCCGGCCATGGGTCGCCACCGTCTTCTTCTCTGCGGCGCTGATTTTCCTTGTCCAGCCCATGTACGCCAAGATGACGACGCCCCTCATGGGCGGCGCGCCCGCCGTGTGGAACGTCTCACTCGTCTGCTTCCAGACCGCCCTGCTCGGCGGCTATGCCTATGCGCACGTGCTGGGCCGTCTGAAGTCCCTGCCCCTGCAGGTCAGCATTCATGGCGCCCTGCTCTGCCTTGCCGCGCTCGCCCTGCCGCTGTCCATTTCAGGCCTGTTGGGTGCGCCGGACCCGGAACATCCGGCCCTCTGGCTGACCGGCACCTTCCTCATCTCGATCGCGCCACCTTTCGCAATCCTGTCAGCGACCGCACCGCTGATCCAGCATTGGTACGCCCGCTCCGGCCGTCATGACGCCGAAGACCCCTACCATCTCTATTCAGCGTCGAACGCCGGCTCCCTGTTTGGCCTGATTGCCTATCCCCTGCTGATGGAGCCTTTTTCGGCGCTCAGTGCGCAGTCCCTGCTGTGGAGCGGCGGATACGGACTTGTCGCCCTGCTCCTGGTAACTTGCGGCCTGATCGTCATCGCCCAGCATCGCAAGCCTGCAACAGATGCAGCCCTGCCAGCGCCAACACATGTCTCCGTCAGCTGGAAGGAAAAGGGATACTGGCTCCTGCTGTCAGCCATCCCGTCCGGTCTGTTGTTGGCAACCACCTCCCACATCTCGACCGACATCGCCTCCGCGCCTTTCCTGTGGGCCCCACCGCTGATCGCTTATATCGCCACTTTCATCATCGTGTTCGCCAAGACACCGCTGATCTCGCCAGCGGTCGCCGACAAATACCTCCTGTTCGCAGTCGGCGCAGCGCTCCTCATGCTGAACGTCCCGATTTTCAATTCACAAATTGTCCTCATCGGGCTTGTCGTTCATATCGGCGCCCTGTTCATGGCCGCGCTCTGCCTGCACGGCGTGCTGGTGGCCCGCAGGCCTGCCGCCAGCGGGCTGACAGAATTCTACCTGCTCATGTCACTTGGCGGCGTCCTCGGCTCCGCCTTTGTCGCCCTGGTTGCGCCGCAGATTTTCAACGACATCCACGAATACCCGCTCCTGCTCGGCGCAGCGCTCCTGCTCAGCCCGCGTTTTCTCGGCAACGGCGTTACTCTGAAATTCGACAAGCGCACGGTGCTGTTCGGCGCGGTGGTGATACTGGCCATAGGGCTCACCTGGGCCTATGTCGCCCTCACCCGCCCCCATGAGAATGGCACCACGGTCACCCGGCGCGGCTTCTTTGGCGTGGTGAAGGTCTACTCTCCCGAAGGTCAGGACCTGACCCTCATGCAACATGGCAACACGATCCACGGCGCGCAGATCCGCAGCCAGACCGACCGGCCCACACCCCTCGCCTACTACAATGCCGCAACGCCCATCGGCCAAGCCTTCACGCGCCTCTCTGGCAGCGCGACTCATATCGGTGTGGTGGGCCTGGGAGCCGGCGGCGTCGCCTGCCATGCCCAGCCGGGCCAGAGTTTCACTTACTACGAAATCGACCCCATCGTGGTGGACATGGCGACGAATACGGACCATTTCACCTTCCTGTCCAGCTGCACACCGGACGCGCCGATCATTCTGGGCGACGCCCGCATCACGCTCGGACACGCCGCGCAGAAACAGTACGATCTCCTCCTGCTCGATGCGTTTTCCTCCGATTCCATTCCGGTTCATTTGCTGACCCGTGAAGCGATGCAGCTTTACCTGTCCCGACTGAGCGATGATGGCGTGCTGGTCTTCCACATTTCCAACCGCCATATCGACCTCGTGCCGGTCCTGGCCCGGATCGGCGCCGCCGAACAGGCGGTCATGCGCCACCAATTCTATATGCCAACGCTGGAAGAAGCCGCGCGAGGCGTCCAGCCGACCAATGTGATGATGTTTGCGAAGTCGGAGACAGCGCTGTCTCCATTCGCCGAAGACGCGCGCTGGCAACCCGTCACGGCCGACGACCAGCGCCCCTGGACCGATGATTATTCCAACCTCGTCGGCGCGATGCTGGAAACCCACATGGCAAATTGAACTTGCCCGTGGCGCGAGGCCCGGCCACCCGCTAATCTGGCGCTATGCGCCTTCTTCTCACTCTCTTCGCCTTCACCCTTCTGATTCATGCCTGCGCGCGGGCGGAGACCCGGTCTCCCTGCGCGCCGGTCATGCATCTTGGCCAGCCTTATACAGTCTGCGCCTTCGACGCGGGCGAGCCGGCGCGGCTCTGGCTGAACCATCCCGATGGCGCGCCCTTCGGCCAGTTCGACCGGCTGGCCGCGCATCTGTCAGACGAAGGCCGTGACCTCGTCTTCGCGATGAATGCCGGCATGTATCATGACGACCGCCGCCCGGTCGGGCTCTATGTCGAGAACGGCCAACAGGTCGCGTCCCTTGTGACGCGCGAAGGTCCCGGAAATTTCGGCCTGCTGCCCAATGGGGTCTTCTGGATCGATGCAGAAAGCGCACCGCATGTCACGGAAAGCCTCGCCTTTGAAGCGCTCGCACCGGAGGTCCGCTTTGCGACCCAATCCGGCCCGATGCTGGTCATTGAGGGCGAGCTGCATCCCGCCTTCAACGAAGACGGCCCGAGCCGGAAACGCCGTAATGGCGTCGGCGTCAGCGAGGACGGTCAGACGCTCTATTTCGCGATCAGCGATGTGCCGGTCAACTTTCACAGCTTCGCCACGCTGTTCCGCGACGAATTGGACACGCCCAACGCCCTGTTCCTGGATGGCTATGTGTCAAAACTCTATGCCCCCCACCTCGGACGCAATGAGGCGGGGCTGGACATGGGCCCGATTGTAGGCGTGACGCGCTCCTCCGATACCGACTGACCATGTCTGTACGGCGTGCTATGGTGACAGGCGTTTCCAAGGGAGCCCGCCATGGTCGCAAACACTGTTCTCCTGCTGTTCGGCATGTACTGGATCGCGTCCGGCATTGGCCTGCTGACAGGCCCCGCCCGGATCGCTCGGCTGATCGACGAGCTCGAGGCCAGCCCTGCGCTTGGCTTCCTGTTCGGCGCGACCATGATCTTCGCTGGCGGGGGAACCTTGTCGGTTCAGAACAGTTTCTCGGGCGTGGCCGACAGCCTCGCAACCCTTCTTGTCGCCGGAGTGCTGGTCGAAGGCCTGCTGCTGGTGGCCTGGCCGAAGCCGCTTTGGGCGATCGCCCATTGGATGATGCCAGATGATGACCACCTGAAAGGGTTTGGCATTGTTGCCGTAGCCCTCGGAATGGTTGTGTTCGCCATCGGCGCAATCTAGCCCTGTCGGGCAAACATTTTAGGAGACCCATATGTCGGCTGGCCCGGTAACGATTTACGGCTTGAAGAATTGCGATTCCTGCAAGAAGGCGCTGAATGCCCTCGAAGCCTCTGACCGCGAAACCGCCTTCGTCGACATTCGCGACGATGCGGACCTTGACCGGCTCCTTCCAGCCTGGCTGAAGGCAGTCGGCGCCGAGAAGCTGGTCAATCGCCGCTCCACCACATGGCGCACCCTGTCGGACGAAGAGAAATCCGGCGCCCTTGGCCCGAAGGCGGAAGCCGTCCTGAAATCCTATCCCACCCTCATCAAGCGACCGGTCATCGACACGGGCGCTGAAATCCTGGTCGGCTGGGACAGCGGCACGCAGCAGGCGCTGGCGCGGTGACGCTGGAAGAGTACAATACCTATTGCGACGGCCTTGGCCAGACGACCCATGTCGTCCAATGGGGCGGGTCGCATGTCTGGAAGATCGGCGGCAAGGTCTTCGCCATGGGCACACCCGATGGGGACCACCTCGCTGCCTGTACGTTCAAGGTCCGCCCGATCAGCTTCCACATCCTGAAGGACCAGCCCGGCTGCCAGGGCGCGCCATACCTCGCCTCGCGCGGCATGAAATGGATCCAGCGCTTCTCGGACGAAACGCTCTCCGATGATGACCTCAAGGATTACATCGCGGAATCCTTCCGCCTCATCGGCGGCGCCCTCAGCAAGAAGAAGCAGCGTGAACTCGGCCTGATCGAGTAGGCCCTTCGCAGGCGTGTCGCATTGACTTGCCCCCTCCCCTGTGGCGAAGCCCGCCCAACAGGAGACATGCATGCCAAACCCGCTCACCATCCTCATTCCGGCCCAGTTCAATGGCCCGCCCGGATCCGCAAATGGCGGCGTTTCGGCCGGCCTCGCAGCAAGCCGGATCGACGGCCCGGCAGAAGTTTCGCTGCGGGCTCCGCCGCCCCTCGACGCGCCGATGGACATGGTCGAGGAGGACGACGGATACGAGATTCGTCACGGCGACCAATTGGTCATGACCGCGCGTCCGGCCGCGCCGCTCGCCCCGCCGCCGGAAGCGCCGAGCTATGAACTCGCCCAGACCGGCCCGGACCGCTTCCCGCCTGTGGAGACCCACGCCTTTCCGCACTGCTATGTCTGCGGGCCCGAACGCATCGATGACGGCCTCTGCCTCTTCACCGGCAAACCTGATGGCTATGACGGCGTGACGGATGTCTGGACGCCAGATGAAAGCCTTGCAGGCGAGGACGGCCTTGTCCGGCCGGAAATCCTCTGGGCGGCGCTCGACTGCCCAGGCGCGTTTGCGGTTGGCTTTCAGGACAAACCGATGGTGCTGGCGCAGATCACGGCGCAGATACATGAGCGCCCGGCCCCCGGCGCCGACCTCATCGTCGCGGGCTGGTCCCTGTTTGATGATGGCCGCAAGCATGGTGCTGCAACGGCCCTGTTCACCCGGAACGGCAAACTGCTCGCCCAGTCGGAACAATTATGGATCGAGTTGAAAGCCCCAGCGTCCGCAGCCTGAATCGTCAGCGCCGGCGGCGGGGATTGTGGTAAAGGTCGCGCTCGTGATGGTCCAGTTGGCGCACGGAGCGGCCGCGATAAATCTGCTCGACTTCCTTCGCCACGTGTCGGCGTGCCGCGCGGTTGAATTTCAACATCGCACAAAACATCTGCAATACTGTCTCTAGCTTCGCATAGGTCTGCGTGGCTTCGACCTTTACGTTCCATGTCCCGCCTAGATTGATGATCCGATGGTCGAGCTTCCCAATGTTCCGTCCACGATCATCATAGAGAGTATAGTCTGCGCCAATACCTATAACATTGCGCCGCAGCCGGTAGAAACGCGGGCCATCATTCGTATCAATGAAGAAGGAAAACTTCTCTGGGAAAAACGGCCATTTCTGCGCCGAGCGTTCGAGCTGGATGATCTGGTCATGCCGACTGAGATTTACCGAATATGCCGGAACCGGCGTACCTTTCGCCCCAATGCTCAGTTGCAGGGAGCGCCCCATCAACAGCTCCACCGAGCCGCGCCAATTCATGGTCTCAGAGAAGAGTTTCAAGACGAGACGGCGCTTCATCCCCTCTTCGGCTTTCCAGACTTCCTTGCGATAGGCAAGGATACCTGTGCGCTCTCGGTTTTCCTTGATCTGGCCGAGGATTTCCATGTCCTTGGTGAACTGGTCAGATGCGGCCTCATGCTGGGTATGTTTCATGATGCCGATTTCAGTAAAGTTCAGATCCGTGGCCCATAGGTCCACCTTGAACTTCTTGTATTTTGGCTTTGCCTTGCTCTCCTCGGCAGAACCAAATGTCGCTGTAAAGGCCATGAGGCACGTCTCCGAATCCGTGTTCCAGTTTGCCGGAACCGTCGCAAATCAGCGTCGAGATAAGGTTAACAGAAACGGGGAAATGCTTAATCAACTGCATTTCCCGGCAATGGTGCACCGATCAGTCCCTTCGGCCTGCTCCCCGCAGATGGTGCGCCAGAATCCTAGAGCGTCTCGTCCAGGAAGGTGAGGATCTGCGGCCAGCTGTCTTTCTGGGAGGCGTAATTGGACAGGGTCGTGCCGCCATATTCAGAGTCTTCAGCCTCCGAAGGCTCTTCTGCGGGCACACCGGCAACGAAATGACCCGCCTCTGGATAGGCCAGGAGGGTCACGTCGGAATTTGCGCTTGCCCGGGCCTGAATCTGTTCCGACATTTCGCAAGATGGCCACAACATGTCCATGCCCCCGCAGATCAGCAACATGGGCGCGTCGGTCTGTTCCACCGGAATGATGGCGGCGGAAGTCTTGTCCATCTCGGCGAGGCCATTGGCATACAGGGAGTAAAGCCCCAGTTCCGGGTCCCACGCGCCGTAAGGCACGGCAGGATAGGGCTCTCCGTTCAGGGACCATGAAGGCTCTGCGGGCCGCCCGTCAAAGGCCCAGTTGATCCCGGTCCACGACACGCTTGAGGGGACAGCCGCGACGATCGCGGCAATCTCGGGATGGCGCGACGCCACGATCAGGGCGGCCTCGGCCCCCTTCGACGTGCCATAAATGCCGATATGGCCAGCCTCCACCTCTTGCCTGTCCTGAAGCCATGCCAGCGCATGATCAAAGGTTTCAAGCGGGACCCGTTCCAGATTTTCCAATTGCCCGGGCGCGCGATAGAACGACACTTGCAGCACATTGTAGCCATGATCCCGCAGCGCCAAGGCATCCCGCCTGGCACCGCTGCCCAGCCCCCCCTCGGACCCGCCCAGCAGCAAGATGCCCGGCCCGGCTGAAGCGGCTCTGGCCGGGAAATAATCGGCGTACAAAGTCTCCGTACGCAGCTGCTGGTCTTCGCGAATGTCCACTGTCAGGTCAGTATCCACAGCGGGTATGGGCGCCGAATGCATGCAGGCCGCCATCACACCCATCAGGGCCGGCAGGGAAAGTCGGCGCAACGCGCAACGCAACAGCTGCATGATCGAACTCCATCCTTGGTGTCCCTGCAGCTTCCCGCCGTTCGAGGCCTCTGCCAAGGGGCGCGTATGACACGATCTTTCCTTTCTGCAGTCCATGTTCCAGCGCCACTGTCGGCGCGCGGGGCCTGGCGGGCTCTTGGGGAAATCTGGCGCACATGCCGGGTTTGCAGCTCCCCTGTTTTCACGCTATGCAAGACCTATCCGAGGGGCGCGTCTGGTAAGCGCTGAGATGGAGCTGAGGTCAGCGAGGAAAAGTGGGAACCGGTTTTCCGCCCGCGCTGACCGTTCGAAAGAACACCGCTCCAGCACCCTTTGAACCTGATCCGGTTTGCGCCGGCGTAGGGACGGAATGAAATAGCGGCCCATGCGGCCCGGATTCCCTCTCTATTCCGTTGGTGCAGGCCTCAATGCTCGCGAGGATGCGCCATGAACAAGCCCACAGACCAAAGCCAGTTCGAGACCCCCAAAGTCACCACCGGCGCCCTGCCCGCCAGCCGCAAGGTCTATTCCCATCCCGCCGACGCGCCGGACATTGCCGTGCCGCATCGCGAGATCGACCTCCACCCCTCCGCCAATGAGCCTGCTGTACCGGTCTATGATACGTCCGGCCCCTATACTGACCCGTCCGTCACCATCGACATCGAAAAGGGCCTCGCCCGCGACCGGCGCGCCTGGGTGCTCGAACGCGGCGGCGTCGAGGAGTATGAAGGCCGCGATGTGAAGCCCGAAGACAATGGCGGCGCTGCGGGAAAGTATCTCGCCCGCGAATTCCCGGTGACGCACAAGCCCCTGCGGGGAATGGACCGGTTCGATAAAACCGACCTGGCTTCCTCCCCCTGCAGCATGGATATGGACCCGCCGCTGAACGCCGAAGGCAAGCCGCTTGTCACGCAATACGAATTCGCCAAGGCCGGCATCATCACCAAGGAAATGGTCTACGTTGCCACCCGCGAGAATATCGGCCGCGCAAAAGCCGTGGACGGCGCCGCAGAACAGATCGCGCAGGGCGAAAGCTTCGGCGCGCACATCCCGGAATTCATCACGCCGGAATTCGTGCGTCAGGAAATCGCCGCCGGCCGCGCCATCATCCCGTCAAACATCAACCATGCCGAGCTGGAGCCGCAGATCATCGGCCGCAACTTCCTTGTGAAGATCAATGCCAATATCGGCAACTCCGCCGTTACCTCCTCCGTGGAAGAAGAGATCGACAAGATGGTCTGGGCCATCCGCTGGGGCGCCGACAATGTCATGGACCTGTCCACCGGCCGCAACATCCACAACACCCGCGAATGGATCATCCGCAACAGCCCCGTCCCGATCGGCACCGTGCCGATCTACCAGGCGCTGGAAAAGGTCGATGGCGTCGCCGAGGACCTGACCTGGGAAGTCTATCGCGACACGCTGATCGAACAGTGCGAACAGGGCGTCGACTATTTCACCATCCATGCGGGCGTCCGCCTCGCCTATATCCACCTCACCGCCGACCGGGTCTGCGGCATCGTCTCGCGCGGTGGCTCGATCATGGCGAAATGGATGCTCGCCCATCATACCGAGAGCTTCCTCTACACGCACTTCGAAGACATCTGCGACATCATGCGCGCCTATGATGTCAGCTTCTCATTGGGCGACGGCCTGCGCCCCGGCGCCATCGCCGACGCCAATGACGCGGCCCAGTTCGCGGAGCTGGAAACGCTCGGGGAACTGACGAAAGTGGCCTGGGACAAGGGCTGCCAGGTCATGATCGAAGGGCCCGGCCATGTGCCGATGCACAAGATCAAGGTGAACATGGAGAAACAGCTGCGCGAATGCGGCGAGGCCCCCTTCTATACGCTCGGGCCCCTCACCACGGACATCGCGCCCGGCTATGACCACATCACCTCCGGCATCGGCGCGGCGATGATCGGCTGGTATGGCACGGCCATGCTCTGCTATGTGACGCCCAAGGAACATCTCGGCCTGCCGGACCGGGACGACGTAAAAGTCGGCGTCGTCACCTACAAGCTCGCCGCCCATGCCGCTGACCTCGCCAAGGGCCACCCCGCCGCGCAATACCGCGACGATGCCCTCTCCCGCGCGCGCTTCGAATTCCGCTGGGAAGACCAGTTCAATCTCTCGCTGGACCCCGAAACCGCCCGCGACTTCCACGACCAGACCCTGCCCAAGGACGCCCACAAGGTCGCCCATTTCTGCTCCATGTGCGGGCCAAAGTTCTGCAGCATGAAGATCACCGCCGAAGTGCGCGAGTATGCCGCCGGCATGTCCGAGAACGAACGCACCGATCTGGAGAAGCAGGCCGCAGAAGCGCGCAAGGGCATGGAAGAGAAGAGCGCGGAGTACGAAGCGATGGGACGGAAGCTCTACGTGAAGACTGATTAGAAAGGCTGTTCTTCGTAAAGTATCTCAGTTCGGTAAGCGGCATGCCCTTCGACGTCTATATCGATCGCGTAATTGCCGGGCTCAAATTTGCGTCTAATTATCCAGCGTCGACTGGGAGGAATTGGCTGCATTGCCTTATTTGCGAAGGACATCACTAGCTCGCCGCTACCGGTATTCCGGACGCGAATTTGAACTTCCACACTCGCACCATCCCGCCGAGGTGCCAGTTGGAAGGAGAGGCCTTCGTTGCTAATTGAAACGTTCTCTACGTAAGAGAATCGTTTCTCAAATACTTTCATATCGTCAGAAACTCGAATTCGAGGTCGCCAATATGACTCTGCTTCCGGTGTCAGCATGTATACCAATGTCTCAAACTCGGCCTGAGAGCGCCAGTAAATGTATTGCAGCGTCCCCGCGACACTCAAAGGTGACGGTACAAGAACCTCGGCGCATCGGCACCTTGTTATCGTGTCATCTCGGTCATGCGGGCCGTGATGAAAAATTTTGCTAAAGTCCATCTGGCTAGCGAAGAACTCATCATCACTTCCTGTGCGTGCATATGGACTCTGCATGTTACAAGTCGAGAATTCGACACCCTCGTTAGTCAGCAATGTCTTGGCATCAAATATCATCATCGCCAGTGTTGGAGCGTGCGCATTGCCGTATAGCTCTGCTACTTTGCGAATCCCCTCCATATGATACTGAGTTGGAGTTCTGGGGCGAAAATACATGCGGACTCTCTGATGGGCCCTGTCTGTTGAGTTCACAATTTCCTCTTCGGCAGCATCAATGATCCGTCTGCCGGTCGATGCGCTTCGAGAAAGGATCTCGCCACTGTTTAGTATCTCTGCAACATTCTCCAGCGGGTCATGACGGAATATACGCCGGGGCCATTTAGCCGTGAACGGGTAACTGCTTTTAGCTAATTTATCCGTCCAGCTTGAAATATGGGTATCCGCTACCGCAACACTTAGTGCCATGAGAGGCTCAACTGAGAGTCGCTAGCGGGCGTTTCCGTAGGGGAATTGCGATAGACCACCTCGGCAGCAATTTCAGCATGCTCAGCTTTCATGAGTTGAATTGGAACCGGCCGCACGCTGGGCATGAGGCTGAAGATCGAGATCAACTTGCTTGCATGATCGGGCGCGGACACGTCGAGTTTTCGCTTTGTAAGAATACCGCTAGCAAGGATGCGCCATGCTTCAAATATCTCTTCCTGCGTAAATACCGCCGCTGATCCCTTAGTATCCAAAATTAGCCCAGAATCGGTTGTCTTCAAACGAAACGGGCACCTGCTTTCGAAATCTATCATTCGATCACCGACTATGTCGGATACACTTAAGAGCGTGCTCCATACTTCATCAAACGTGGTCGGAGCGGGTCGCGACATTCCGCTATCGATCAGCGCCTCAATGTGTTCGGGTAGACCCATATTCACTTCATGGTCATGAATAAACACGTTTATGGGAAGTGGATCGAGATAATTTTCCATCAACGGGCGAACAATGTCCCAGTCTAGATTGCCGTTGCCGCAGCCCAGTTTTGGAAAAGCAATTTCTTTGATCCCTTGCCTTTCGTAGTGGTCTACGAATTTTTGTAGGCCCGCTTCGATCCATTCAATTTGGGACGGTGACCGCCAGTGCTTTTTGGTGGGAAAATTTAAAACCCACTGATCTGGCCCTTTCCAAAGCCAAAGCTTCCCCACGTCGAGCAATTTCTGGTCGCAGATGTTCTTGTAGCGCTCGAACATCTCCGGATACTGCTTCTTGAAGGCCGCAGCCAACCCCTTGCCCATCACGCCGACGCAATTCACTGTGTTTACGACAGTTTGCGAGGTAGATTTAAGCAAACTAGTGCGATGATAAATTATCATTATGCGATTCGCCTCCGACGACCTTTCACTAGGGTTATTCGTAGTAAAAAGTCAAAAGTTCCTGTTTTGTTCTTTAGCATATTTTTCCTAATAGAGCAATAATTCAGGAACAAGCAAGGCGTCCTACAACAATACAATAACAGCAATGCGATGCTCCGCATTGCTGTGGGGCGGGTTAGCGTCAGCGTAACCCGCCATTTCACGCGCAGAGTTGGCGGGACATGACCCGCTCCAGCCCCTCCCCTCCATTGCCACGCCCCGCCAGCAGCGCTAATCCCTCCGCCATGACCGATACCTCCCGCCTCGATGAGCTTGAAATGCGTGTGGTCCATCAGGACCAGACGATTGAGGATTTGAACGCCGCCATCACGGCGCAATGGAAGCTGATCGAGCGGCTGGAGCGCCAGGTTGCGCGCCTCGCCGAGCGCGTCGCCGACAGCGAGCGATCACCCGGCGACGCGGCCCCCATGGACCGGCCCCCGCCGCATTATTAGGGCCACCCGGTAGGGCGGGTTAGCGAAGCGTAACCCGCCATCCGCTCTTGCCGTCTGGCGGGTCATGACCCGCCCTACGAGTATCCTCTCCTCCGCGGACGCAGGAGCCCATCTCGGAGCCTTTCCCCGCGCATATGAGGCAATGACAGGAGATGGATACCTGCCTGCGCAGGTATCTTCGGACATGCGACACGACGGTCCCTGATCCGCCCCAACGCGCTTCCCTCTTGCCGCTTTTCCAAAGCTGCCTAAACTGTCCGCCATCCATAGAGGGGGACACACAATGATTCAGAAATTTGCACTCACGGCAGCCCTGACAGGCGCACTCATGGCGGGGGCTGCGCCTGCAGCCCATGCGGGCCCGGACGCATATCTCGGCGAGATCATGACGGTGGGCTTCAATTTCTGTCCACGGGGCACGCTGGAAGCCGATGGCCGCCTGCTGCCGATCAATGAGAACACCGCCCTCTTCTCCCTGCTCGGAACACTCTATGGCGGCGACGGGCGCACGACGTTTGCCCTGCCCGATCTGCGCGGACGCGTTGTGGTGGGCGCAGGCCAAGGGCCCGGCCTGACCGACCGCCGACAAGGCCAGCGCGGCGGCACGGAGTCTGACATTGCCGGCCCGGCGCTTGCGCATGATGGCGCGGCAAACCCGCTCGGCGACTCCGCCGCCGGCAACAATATGCAACCCTGGCTCGCGCTGAAGCAGTGCATCGTGACGCAAGGCATCTATCCGCCCCGAAACTAGGCAGCCCTTGCGAACCGGCAGGATAAACCCCGCGCTCTCCTCATGCGTCACCCCCGAACCGCGATAGCGGTCTGGGGGCCCAACTCTGAACGCCGCGGCGGGCGCGTCCTGTGCCGTCAGGCGCGCAGGTGCTGCAGAAAGCGCCGCGCGCGGCTGTGGCGAATTCAGGAGAGGGGTCCCCGGATGGCTTCGCCATCGGGGAGGACGGCGGAGGCAAGATATCCGACAGGCCGCCCCACCATGCCACACTCCCTCACATGGACCCGGCCTATCGCCCCTTCTTTGCCCATGTCTGGGCCTTCTGCTGGCCTTGGCTCTGGTGGAACCTTGCGCGGCTGACGGCATGGCGCAAACGTACGGGGCGGCGCGTGTTCGTTTCGGTCGATAAATACGGCAATGTCTTCATCCGCTATATCGGCGATGCGCCGAGGCCGGACAATGCCTACACCTACACGCCGCCCCGCATGCCGCGCTGGCAGAGCCCGTCGCTGGCAAGCGACCTGCCCTGCGGCCTAGATGTTCCGTTCGGACCCATCCGGACCCCTTCGTACACTTTATGGACACTTTACGGACCATTTCCGGACCAGTTCGGCAACGCGCCGGCTAGCCCGTTCAGCCCGGCCCGCGCGCCGCCCTGACCGCTGCCTTCCCGTCATTCAGCCCCTTTGACCGGACGGCCCCGCCGCTCCGGCCGCCCGTGTTGGGGTAAGTGCCGGAACAAGTGCCGGTCGGAACGATTCCATTACACCGCCGTTATCTTCGCGAGCCGCGCCTTTTGCGGCACCGTAACAAGAAGGAAAACCACACTCATGAGTACAGGAAAAGTCGTAGGAATTGTCGTCGCGGTCGTTGCGATTGTCGGGGCCGTCTGGGTCGCCACAACGCTGATCGATGTGGACCAGACCGAACCGGGCAAGATGCCGGATGTGGATGTCGCGATTGATGCCGAAGCCGGCAAGATCCCCGAATATGATGTGGACACCGGCGAAGTGGAAGTTGGCACCGAAACCGAGACCGTGCTGGTTCCTGAAGTCGTGATGGTCGAAGAAGAGGTCGAAGTGCCAACCGTCGACGTGGAAGAACCGGAAGACGACCGCGAGGAATAATCTCGCGCATGTGATTTGGGCGCCCTGAGCATCGGGCGCCGCCGAAGTGAGGACGGCGGGCAATGAAATGTGCCCGCCGTTTGCTTGTGCGCGGCCCAATCAGCGCGCATTGGGGCCCCGAAATTTTGATCCGCGCCGCTGAACCAAAGTCTGCGGCGCGCGTTGAGTGCGCAGTGCCTGCCGGAGAAAAGGATCCCCGCTCATGAAACGCTCCCTGCTTGTTCCCGCTATGGCCGCCCTGTTCCTGGCCGCCTGTTCCGATGATGCCCCGGAGACCCGGACTGCACCGCAGGACCCGGTCCAGCCCTATGCGGATGATGTCGACATCGCCCCTGCCCCGGACGAGGAAGAGACCTTTACCGACACGATTGACCGCGAAGAGATGGTCGCCTCCGGCCCGAATCTGCTGGACGCAGTAGCGGCAGACCCGCGCCTCTCCACGCTTTATGGCGCGATTGAAGCGGCCGGCCTCGACGAGACGCTCGCCACGGGCGGGCCGTACACGATTTTCGCGCCGACCAATGACGCCTTCGATGCCCTGCCCGAGGGCCAGCTGGAAGACTATCTGAAGCCCGACAATACCGACAAGCTCGTCCGGATGCTGGAATACCATATTGTCGAAGGCGAGGTGCGGGCTTCCAATGTGCCGCCCGCCGAAGAAGGCGTGCCGACGGCCAGCCTGAACGGGCTCGACCTGTCGGTGCGGGACATGGGCGGCGGCCAGTTGATGATCAACCAGGCCAGCATTCTCGAAACCGATGTCGAGGGCGGCAATGGCATCGTCCATGTCATCGACTCCGTGCTGGTGCCGCGCGAGACAGAATAGGATTGCGCTGCAACGCATGTGAACAAATAGAGAAAACGCAAGGTGTCATTAACCCATCCCGCTGATAGGATGGCGCGCATGACAGCCACGATTCGTATTCTCGGAATTGATCCCGGCCTCCGCCATACCGGCTGGGGCGTGATCGAGCAGACCGGCGCCCGGCTTGCCCATATTGCACATGGCGTGATCTCGGTGGAGCCCGGCCTCGCCATGTCGGAACGCCTTGGCGGCATCTTCGAGGCGGTTGGCGAACTCGCCCGGCATTATGGCCCGCATGCCTCGGGCGTGGAGGAAACGCTGGTCAATGCCAATCCCCGCTCGGCGTTGAAGCTCGGCCAGGCCCGCGGCGCGGCCATGGCAGCGCTCTCCATGGCCGGTGTTCCGGTCGCCGAATTTGCCCCGCGCAAGATCAAGCTGGCCATTGTCGGCACCGGCACGGCGGACAAGGACCAGGTGGCCTTCATGGTCAAACGCCTCCTGCCCCGCGCCGGAGAGATGACATCAGACTCCGCTGACGCCCTTGCCTGCGCGATCTGTACCGCCCACCATCTGCCGCTGGACCTGAAGCGGGGCGCGGCATGATCATTGGCAGACTGACCGGAACCGTCGCCGCCCTCGGCGCGGACAATATCCTGATTGACGTCAATGGCGTCGGCTATGTCTGCATGGCTGGCACGCGGCTCTTGTCCAAGGTCCATGTCGGCGAGACCTCCGTCTTGCATGTCGAGACCAAGGTCAGCGAAGCCGCGATCACGCTGTATGCCTTCGGCTCTGACGAGGAGCGCGCCTGGTTCGTCCGTTTGCAGGACGTGCATGGCGTGGCCGGCAAGGCCGCGATGGCGATCCTTGATGCCATCACACCGGCGGAATTGATGGATGCCATCGCGCTCGGGGATGCGTCCGTCCTGACGCGCGCCAAGGGCGTCGGCAAGAAACTGGCCGAGCGGATCACGGGCGAACTGGCCGGCAAGCCGCCGCCGATGGGCCGATTTGGCAAGTTCGAAACGGCGCAAGTCGCCGGCCTTGCCAGCGCGCCCGTCGCCGCAACCACCGGCGCACGGAGCGAAGCGATCTCGGCGCTGGTCAATCTCGGCTATGCCCAGTCCGATGCCGCGCGCGCCGTTGCCAGCGCGGCGAAGGATGCTGGTGATGACGATGTCAGCCTCCTGATCAAGGCGGCCCTCAAGGAACTCGCACGATGAGCCGCGAGGGCACCATCTCCGATCCCCATGCCCAGGGCGGCGACGCGCTGGACCGCGCGCTGCGGCCTCAGGCGTTTGATGATTATGTCGGCCAGCGCAAGGCAAAATCCAATCTCAAAGTCTATGTCGACGCGGCCCGCAAGCGCGAAGAGGCGCTGGACCATGTCCTGCTGTTCGGCCCGCCGGGGCTCGGCAAGACGACCCTGGCGCAGATCCTGGCCCGCGAAATGGGCGTCGGCTTCCGCGCGACCTCCGGACCCGTCATTGCCAAGGCAGGTGACCTGGCGGCGATCCTGACGAATCTCGAACCGAATGACGTTCTCTTCATTGACGAAATCCACCGCCTGCCCCCAGTCGTGGAGGAAATCCTCTATCCGGCCATGGAGGATTACGCCCTTGATATTGTCATCGGCGAAGGCCCGTCCGCCCGGTCGGTGCGGTTGGACCTGTCCCCGTTTACCCTTGTCGGCGCCACCACCCGCGCGGGCCTGCTCGCAACGCCGCTGCGCGACCGGTTCGGCATCCCGATGCGGCTCGAATTCTACGAGCCCGAAGAACTGGCCCGCATCGTCATGGCGGCGGCCCGCAAGCTGACCGCGCCGATCACGGAGGCAGGCGCCGTCGAGATCGCCAGCCGCGCGCGGGGCACGCCCCGGATCGCGCTGCGCCTGCTGCGCCGGGTACGCGATTTTGCCGAGGCCGATGGCGGATCGATCACCCAGGAATCGGCGGCGAGCGCGCTGAAACGGCTGGAAATCGATTCCGATGGCCTGGATGCGCTGGACCGGCGTTACCTCCATGCGCTGGTGAAAACCTATGCCGGGGGGCCGGTCGGCGTGGAGACGCTGGCGGCGGCCCTGTCGGAAGCGCGCGATGCGGTGGAAGACGTGATCGAGCCTTACCTGATGCAGAAGGGTTATGTCGCACGCACACCGCGCGGTCGGGTCGCGGCGCCGCTGGCCTATGAACGCCTCGGCCTGCCCAATCCCGGTAATGGGCCGGGCGGGCAGCAGACGGGCCTGTTCGGCGAAAAATAGCCCCCTGCCCGGCGGGGTACGTAGTTTTCCCGATTCCGCGCGGTCGCGGCCCATGTCCTGATAGGGTCAGACACACCAGATCAGGGAGCCTGTCCACATGTCTCATACCCCCCACGAACTCGTCGAGGAATTCCCGGACGCCGCCGACCGCATCCATGCGCTGAAGGAAGCCGACGGACATTTTGCCCGCCTCGCCGACGAGTATCATGAGGTGAACCGCCAGATTCACCGCATCGAGACCAATGTGGAGCCGGCAAGCGATGCCTTCCAGACCCAGCTGCGCAAACACCGCATGGCGCTGAAGGACGAAATCAACACCATCCTGAGCGCGGCCGCCTGAGCGAATATGAGGGGAACGGATCATGGGTAACCTCACCGTTGACGCCTTGGCCATTGCCGCTCTTGTCGGCTTTGCCAGCCTGTTGCTGATCGGGGCGGGCCTGACGGCGTGGCTGTGGAAACAGTCCGGCAAGTCCGAAGGGGATTTGTAAGCGGAGGCGAGATCATGACGCACCATATCGGAGAACTGGTCGGCGAGTTCCCGGACGCCGTGGACCGCATTCTCGAACTGGAATCGACCAATCCGAGATTTGCGGATCTGGCCGATGCGTATGATGAGACCATGGACGCCCTGCAACAGCTCGAATGCCGGCTGGACCCTGGCAACGCGGACGACCGGGCGCGCCTGCACCGCCGCGAGGTCGAACTCCTGCAGGAACTCTGCACCCTTCTCGTGAGCTGAGAACGTTCGGAGACAGAGACATTTGTCATCCCGGAATTCGCGCCAGCAAATATCCGGGACCCTGCGTTCGCCCCGGAGCAGGCCCAAGCGTGGGACGCGGGGCTGCCCGCGCCCGTGCTTCGACTTCGCTCAGCATGAGCGCTCATAAAGCACGGACTCATCCTGAGCGAAGTCGAAGGATGATTGGTGCGCACGAAGTTATCGGCTCTGGGTCACGGATAAGCGCGGCGCGCTTTCCGGGATGACAGGATTGCGGGTTGATGTCCTCCCTGCACAAACAGCCGGACTGGCGCTCGCCATCCGGGTATTCCGTGTTCCAGCTCCGCAAGGCGAAGCCGAGGCGCAGCGGGCGCCGTGGCGCTCCGCCTTGAGTTTGTAATGGCTACGGATTGGAGCGTTACCGCCCGCCGCGCCGAAGGATGGGGGTTCAGGACCCTGCCGGGGCTGGACACACTACACCGCCATGACGCGTTGCCGGAGGAGACTGTCTCCGGCCGGGCGGGGAGGGCTTCCCCTCCCACAGACACCCGGTGCAAGGCCCGCGGGAATTCCTCCACCACGTTTTGGCGTGGCTCCCCCTCACTGGACCAGGATTCCTAGGCACAGCCCGGCCGTTACCTCCGGACAATGCCAATCCATCCTTCCTGCCCCCACAACCAGAACGGTACCTGATCCGGCTCCTGTGAGGGCAGGAGTTTAGTATGGCTCGGGAAGCTATCAGACGGATTCGATCCGCGCGTAGGGCGGGTCATGACCCGCCATATTGCGAGGCTGGTGCGTGGGTTACGTACCGCTAGTCGCCCCAAAGCGTCATCGAGGGTCCCCGAGCATATCAGCTTCGGTCAGATCCAGAAGAAATCGGATAAATGCGACCGATAAGCTCACAAACAATAATCCCGTGTGCTACCTACTCGCGCAACATTCCAACACCTAACTCATCCACCTCAGCACGCGCGCCTCAATCGGGTTCGCGAAGTCGCGGCCTTCTGAGCGACACTCCGTCCACTCACGTTTGAGGCGTTGGTACCATTTGGCCTGGATGTCGATGTCGTCGATCCACATCATGGCTTTCTGGTGAGCGAGCCCCATGTTCTGGAGGTCCACCATGTCGCCATCCTGGCGGAGGAATTTGCGCGCCATCGGCTTGGCGATGGGTACGGCGAGGTGGAGCAGCGGCGCACCGGTCCACCAGGTGAATTGCGTGATCCGTGTACGTTTCGGCGCCTCAGGCGTCAGGCAGGTGAGCGTCAGGAGGCGCGCGGTATCGTTCGAGATGATTTCCCAACGATAGCCGGGCAGCTGGAACCGGATCTCGGTTTCCACCTTGCCGCCGAAGACCCAGCGATAGAGTTTCGAGTTCGAGCTTGGCTGGTGGCGGTCAATTGCCCAGCCGCGCTCCGTGGGGATAAAGGGCTTCTCTTTCAGCTTCAGGCCGGTCGAGGGCGGGCGCCACCACCATTGATTGTGCACGAAGGGCACATGGGCCGGGTCCATCAGGCCGACCACGGCATCATCCATATGCGCGTTGAACACGTCATGGATGACAAAGCCGGGCTTGTCCGGCAGCGGGCCGAATTCCGGCGGCGGCACAATGGGGGGCGTGTCCGCGCGGGGATTGTGGGCGACATAGAGATAGACCGCGCCATTCGCCTCATGCACCGGATAGCGACGCACTTTGACCTTGGAGGAGTCGTAGGGGCTGTCGTCTGTGAGGGACGGCATCAGCTTGCAGCCGCCATCGGTGCCGAAACGCCAGCCATGATACGGGCATTGCAGCGTCCACTCGCCGTCCGTCTCCAGCTGCTGGCCCGCAGACAGCGGCACGAGGCGGTGGGGGCAGATGTCGCGCAGGGCGAACGCCTCCCCTGCCGGGGTGCGGCCGACCACAACCGGCTCGCCCAGCACCATGATGCGGTGCTGCTTGCCCGCGACCAGCTCGGTCGAGGGGGCGGCCAGATACCAGCTGTCGGTGAGGTAGCCCTCCTCCGTGATGCCGGTTTTCGGGGCCGATGCGGGCGGGGTGGATGCGGAGTCTGCCATACGGCTTGCTTACACCCGGTTCCGCCACAGGCAAACCCGGCCTGGCAGATGCCAGACCGGGCTCCCACCCCGGCAACCGGCCGGAGTTATGGGGCAGCCGGCCACCGTCTATGGGGTGAAGTTGTGGGTCGGGGTCAGGCCGCTTCGCGGTTCACTTCGCCTTCGGCCAGTTGCGACATCTCGCGGTCACCGGAATAGGTGTTGTCGAGACAGGTCTGCAGCTGGTCGGCATCGTCTGTCAGTTTAAGACGGCGGGCAAAGGCCAGCACGGTGCCGTAGCCGGCCAGCGCGTAATGGGTCATGCGCTGGTATTGCGAGATGATGGAGGCGTCGCGCACGTCACCATCCTCGATCTCGGCATCAATGGCATGGGCCTTGGCCTCTTTGACGAGACCTTCCATGCCCTGGCAGAATTCCCCGCGCGGATCGGCCTTGTGCTTGCGGATCAGCCCTTCGACGGCATTGATGCCGTCATTGATGCCACTGACGCCGCGTTTCAGCGCGTCCTGCAGTTTCGGGTTGTGGGCCTTCTCGGCGAGCTTTTCAGTCACTTTGAGGGATTGGCGATTGGCGCTGTAGAGATCCTGCAGCTGGTCGATATAGAGGTCCTGGAGGGTCTTGATGCTCATGGGGAAATCCTTCCTGAGTGCGTGTTCGTGGTACGCAGAATCAATGGAAGGCCTGCCGGTTCGTTCCGGCGTTTCCTGATTTTAATGGAAAACCGCGACATTCTGCACCTGATGGCGCCAGAACCGGGCCCCGCCTGAACGAGAACGCTTCCCGCGAGGCCAAAGCGCGGTTATATCCCGCCCATGACACCACGCGACAAAATCCGGAATTTTTCCATCATCGCCCATATCGACCACGGCAAGTCGACGCTGGCCGACCGCCTGATCCAGACCTGTGGCGGCCTGACTGACCGGGAGATGAAGGAGCAGGTGCTCGACTCGATGGACATCGAGAAAGAGCGCGGCATCACCATCAAGGCCCAGACCGTGCGTCTGGAATACACGGCCCAGGATGGCGAGACCTATACGCTGAACCTGATGGATACGCCGGGCCATGTCGACTTCGCCTATGAAGTCAGCCGGTGCCTCGCCGCGTGCGAAGGCTCGTTGCTGGTCGTCGATGCCTCGCAGGGCGTCGAGGCGCAGACGCTGGCAAACGTCTACCAGGCCATCGACCAGAACCATGAAATCGTGCCCGTCCTGAACAAGGTGGATTTGCCCGCCGCCGATGTGGAGCGTGTGAAGGCACAGATCGAGGATGTGATCGGCCTTGATGCCTCGGATGCCATCGAAACGTCTGCCAAGACCGGCCTCGGTATTGCCGAAACGCTGGAAGCCATCGTGACGCGCCTGCCCGCCCCGAAAACCGGCGAGGTCGATGCGCCCCTGAAGGCTGCGCTGGTGGATGCCTATTACGACCCATATCTCGGCGTGGTGGTGATCGTGCGCATTCATGATGGCGTCCTGAAGAAGAAGGCAAAGATCAAGATGATGCGCACCGGCGCCGTCTATGAAGTGGACAAGGTCGGCACGTTCAATCCGAAGATTACCGAAACCGATGCCCTCGGGCCGGGCGAGGTCGGCTTCCTTGTTGCCTCGATCAAGGAAGTTGGTGAAACCGCCGTCGGTGACACGATCACGGAAGAAAAACGCCCCTGCGACAAGCCTCTGCCTGGCTATAAGGAAGTCCAGCCGGTCGTGTTCTGCGGCCTGTTCCCGATGGATGCGGGCGACTTTGACGATCTGCGCGCCGCGATGGGCAAGCTGCGCCTGAACGATGCGAGCTTTACCTGGGAGATGGAAACCTCCGCCGCGCTTGGCATGGGCTTCCGCTGCGGTTTCCTCGGCCTGTTGCATCTCGAAATCATCCAGGAACGCCTCAGCCGCGAGTTTGACCTCGACCTGATCGCCACCGCGCCGAGCGTTGTCTATGAAATGACGATGACGGACGGATCGGAAATCGAACTGCACAATCCGGCCGACATGCCGGATGTGGTGCGCGTTGCCGAAATCCGTGAGCCGTGGATCAATGCGACGATCTACACGCCGGACGAATATCTTGGCGGCATCCTGAAGCTCTGCCAGGACCGGCGCGGCATCCAGACCGAACTGTCCTATGTCGGCGGGCGCGCGATGGTGAAATACGAACTGCCGCTCAACGAAGTCGTGTTCGACTTTTATGATCGCCTGAAATCAATCAGCCGTGGCTATGCGAGCTTCGACTATGAGATTGTCGGTCATCGGCCTGAGAACCTCGTCAAGCTGCAGATCCTCGTCAATGACGAGCCGGTCGATGCGCTGGCCATGCTGGTCCACCGTGACCGCGCCGAAAGCCGAGGCCGTCAGATGTGCGAACGTCTGAAAGACCTCATCCCCCGCCAGATGTTCAAGATCCCGATCCAGGCGGCGATTGGCGGCAAGGTCATCGCGCGCGAAACCCTCAGTGCCATGAGGAAAGACGTGACCGCGAAATGCTATGGCGGCGACGCCAGCCGGAAACGGAAACTGCTCGACAAGCAGGCCGCCGGCAAGAAGCGCATGCGCCAGTTCGGCAAGGTCGAAATTCCGCAGGAAGCGTTCGTCGCGGCTCTGCGGATGGATGGGGACTAGCCCGGTGTCACATCCAGTTATCGAAGTCGAACAGCCTTCAGATAACGATAAGCTGTGGCGTTATATGGACCTGAGTAAGTATGTTTCATTACTCAAATCTCAGGCATTGTACTTTTGTCCATTAACCGCCCTCGACGATCCATTCGAAGGCGCAAGTCCTGACAACATTAGCTATGAAGGGATAACGCGATCTCAGCTTGATAGAGGTGAAATTAGCAAGCCCTCCTTTGATACACTTACGAACTTGGCCAGTCTCGCTCGACCAGTATTATTGGGCTGTACTTACGTAAACTGCTGGCATCTGTCTTCATTTGAATCTGAAGCGATGTGGAAACTCTACTCTGCCTCCGCAGATTCAGTTTGCATCCAAACGACCTCTAAGTCTTTAAGGAATCAACTTCCGGACACTGCGAACTTCGGAAAAGTTCGGTATATAGATTTTGCAACATACCAACTACCAGAACCTTCACTCGCTTATGATCCTGCGTTTCTTAAGCGACAATCCTTCGAGCATGAAAAAGAAGTTCGAGCAGTGATAGTGGACTATCCAATCGTTCATTCCAAACGAGACGCAATTCGACATCTCACCTCTCTCAACAAGACAGGCAAATACATTGCCGTAGACGTTCAGGAACTAATTGCACGAGTGCATATTAACCCACTAGCTCAAAGCTGGTTCGCGGACTTAGTTGGAGATATTACGAACCGGTATGGGTATCAATTTGAAATTTCTCAGTCAGCACTAAGCCAGAAACCTAAGTACTAAAGCAGCGCGAAGAGTGAGCCTAGGTTACCAGCCTGTTGCAGACAAATAGGTATTAGCCCTTCCGGGCAATCATCCCACCCGGATTGCCCTTCATTGCGGCGCGGAGGATGCGGCGGAAGGTGGGGCATTCCATATGGCTGGGCGCGCGGCACTTGGCAGCGTGATGCAGGCCGTCGCGCATGATCGTCATCTGACGGATCTTCTTGTCCAGTTCGTCCGCCTTGGCGATGAGGGCTGCGCGTTCGATGCGCGGGCCATCCGGGGACATCATGGCGGCAATCTCGTCCAGCTTGAAGCCCGCTGCGCGGCCAAGCGAGATGAGGCCCAAACGCTCCAGCACATCCGTATCGAACAGACGTCTGAGACCGCGCCGCCCTGTGGAGCGGATCAGGCCGCGCTCTTCATAATAGCGCAGGGTGGACGCTGGAATCCCGGATTGTTTGGCAACGTCGGAAATTTCCATGATACACTCTTGACCTCAAGTCGGCTTGAAGTGGCAGGATGCTTCCACAAGATCGCAAAGACAAGGAGCGCGGCACGATGAGCATGGCAAACAAGGATCAGGAAGAGATGTGGAACGGTGTGGGCGGCAAGGCCTGGGTGCGTGCCCAGACCCTGCTGGATACGGCGTTCCAGCCCTTCGCGGACATTCTCGTCAAGGCCGTTACGGCGGCAAGCGCGACGTCTGTGCTGGACATCGGGTGCGGCACGGGCGCAACGACGCTGGCCATGGCGGAGGCGCTGGGGCCGGACGCGGACTGTCTTGGCCTCGATATCTCCGAGACCATGATTACGCATGCGCGCAAGCGCGCTGCCGAGACCGGATCGACGGCGGAGTTCATCATCGCCGACGCGCAGACCCATCCTTTCGAGGCCGGACGGTTCGACGTGATTACGTCCCGGTTCGGGGTGATGTTCTTTGAAGACCCGGTCGCCGCTTTCCGCAATCTGAACCGCGCCGCGCAGCCGGGCACGAATCTGATCATGCTCAGCTGGCGAGGCCCGGCGGAGAACCCGTTCATGACCACCGCCGAAACCGCTGCCCGTCCCCTGCTGCCCGGCCTGCCGGAGCGGGAGCCGAACGCACGCGGTCAGTTCGGCTTTGCCGATAGCACGCGGGTCGACAGCATGCTGACAGAGGCCGGCTGGAGCGACGGCGCGAGCGAAAAGATCGACGTGCCCTGCCGCTTTCCCCTCTCGACCCTGGACCTCTATGTCTCGCTGATGGGGCCGGTCGGCTATGCGATGGCACAGGGCGTGGACGCGGAGACCCGCACCAAGGTGAGCGACGCCGTTCGGGGCGCGCTGATGGACTTTGTCGAGGGGGACGAAATCGTCTTCACGGCGGCGTGCTGGAAAACGACGGCGCGGGCCGTCTAGGCTGGCGCGCGGCCCATGCGCGCCAGATCGGCAAGAATGGCGCTCCATTCGGTTTCCATGGCCGGTGTCCAGTCCCCCGCCAGCACGTCCCGGAACGTGTCGCGGATGGCATCGAACATGGCGTCGATCTGGCCCTCATCGATGCCGTAGCCGTCATGAATCATGCGGGCGGCTTCAAGGTGGAACCGGGGCAGATCGCTTTGTTCCGCCGCGCCAGTGATGCAGTTGAAACAGCTTTCCAGCATGGACCCGCGCACGCCGCCATCCACGTCCAGCACGAACAATTCCTCGAATTCCGGATGCGTGGTGAACAGACGGGCATAGATTCGCTCCTTCGGGTCGCCCACCCGATCGGAGACTTTCTCCAGCGTCTCGAAGATCACGTCAGCCTGCGTCATGTCCCTGTTTCTCCCCGTATCGCTTTCATGTCTGGCGGATGATGGCAGTTTCCCGCGCCGCCGTCATCCGCCGCGTAGTTTGAGGACGAGGCCCCGCGTCGCGCGCTGGCGCATCTTGTGGTGGCGGGCAATGCGGCGGGCGAGGGTTTGCCGTTCTTCCCGCGTGCGTCCTAGGTCGTAGAGCTGGACCGCGAAATCGAGCGCGGCCTGCTGGTCGCGACTGGGGCGCCGGGCAGCGCCGGTCTCTTCGGCCCACCGGCCCGGATGGAAAGAGGCCGTCACCTTGGGCTGGTCATTGCCGAGATAATAGAGGAAGGCCGCCGGGGCCGAGACATTTCGGATGATCGTGTCCGGAATGAAATGCAGCCAGTCCTGGTGCTGTTGCCAGCGCCATGTATTGGGCGCGTTCTTGGTCCGCACGCGCAGGGCTATGATCCGCAGGCGGCGCTGGACGGCGCCCCAGTCCTCCCCTTCCCGCTCGGCCTGTAGTTTCATCAGGCGGATCACACTCTCCATCGTCCCGCCCGTCGCAACGAAATCAACAAGGGCAATCGGGCGCGGACCGGATGCGATGGCCTTGGGGCCGAGCCCTTCGGACTTGAGATACTCGAACAATCCCGCGAGGGCAGGCTCGGGGATCTGATCGACCGACCCGGCATTGCGCAGGGAATACTGGACCAGGTGAAGATGGGGCACATCCCGCAGGCCTTCGAGGCATCCGGAGAGGTAATCATAGAGATTTTCCGGCGTCCGGCCGATGAAGGCGAGGTCGGATGTATTGGCATGGGCCAGCACCCGCGCCGCAGTCGAGCGCAGGGATTCGAGGAACATGTCATTGAGCGGCGCGCCGGGCGCGAGACCGCTGATGAGGCCGCCCAGCTGTTCCCGCCGGGCAACATTCCACCGGAAAGGTGTCGCCAAGATCGTTTCTCCCATTGTTTTTGAGTGAGTATAGGGCCTGCGGGGCAAGCTTTCCAAATCCTGCGTGGGGGCTTACATGCCCCTTATGAGCCAAACGCTGACACTTCTGGGCATCGAGACGAGCTGCGACGAGACCGCAGCCGCCGTGCTGCGCCTGCAGGATGGGCGCGCCGAGCTGGTCTCCGACGTGATCCGCACGCAGCTCGACGAGCATGCGCCTTATCTGGGCGTGGTGCCGGAAATTGCCGCGCGCGCGCATGCGGAACTGGCCGACCTGACCGTGAAGGCCGCGATGCATGAAGCCGGGATTTCGTATTCAGAACTCGACGGGGTCGCGGCCACAGCCGGCCCCGGCCTGATTGGCGGCGTGCTGGTCGGCATGATGACCGGCAAGGCGATCGCGCAGGCGGCGGGCAAGCCCTTCATCGCGGTGAACCACCTCGAAGGTCATGCGCTCAGCCCGCGTCTCGGCAATGATTGCCCCTTCCCCTATTTACTGCTGCTGGTTTCGGGCGGGCATTGCCAGTTCCTGGAAGTGCGCGGCCTCGGAGACTATCGCCGGCTCGGCTCGACGATTGATGATGCGGTGGGCGAAGCCTTCGACAAGACAGCGAAGACGCTGGGGCTCGGCTTTCCCGGCGGCCCTGCGGTCGAGCGCCTCGCAGAGGGTGGCAACCCGGACGCCTTTGCCCTGCCCCGCCCGCTGTTGAACCGGCCGGGCCTCGATATGAGCTTTGCAGGGCTGAAGACGGCTGTTGCGCGCGCAGCGGCCGAGGACACGATGAGTGATGACCGGATGAAGGATCTCTGCGCGAGTTTCCAGACAGCGGTCACCGACATCCTTGCCACAAAGGCCGCGCTGGCGCTGGAGGCGTTTGATCCGGGTGGGGATGGCGCGAAGCGGTTTGTCGTCGCGGGCGGTGTCGCGGCCAACAAGGCCATCCGCGCCGCGCTGGACGAGGTGGCCAAGAGCGCAGGTGCACGCCTGATTGCGCCGCCGCTGAGACATTGTACGGATAATGCCGCAATGATCGCTCTGGCTGGAGCGGAAAGACTGGCGGCGGGCCTCGTCGAAGGCGAGGCCGGGGACCTTGGCACCGGGGCGAGACCCCGCTGGCCGCTGGATGAAGCGGCGGCGAAATCAGCGCCCGTCTACGGAACGGGCCGCCGGGGCGCCAAGGCCTGATCAGGCCGCATTTCTATACTGCGAATTCGGCAAGCGAATAGGTCGCCGCAAGGATGGCGATGGCCATCGGGAGCGCCGCAAGCAAGGCGGCCAGGGACTGGCGAGCTTCGGTCTTGGACAGGGTCATTGATCTGGTCTTTCAGCGTTTCAGGCAACAACCATCGCTGCCTGTGACTGCCATATAGCAATCACATGAACACTAATCAATGAATATTTTTGAAATCGTTCAGTAATTAATCTATATGCCGCGCGGGCACGGTCGCCCCAACGGACAATCCGGCCAGAACAAGGTCCATCACGCCGGCCAGTTCCCGCTTCAGCTTCGGCAAGGTCAGGTGCGAGAACATCTGCGGGAAGCGGAACTTCATCATCGAGGCCTGGATCATCTCGGCGACCTCTTCCTTGCGGTCGAGCGGACGGAATTCCCCCGCTTCAATGCCGTTTTCGAGGATCTGGACGAGGTAGACCCGCTCCTGCGCCAGCTGTTCATTCATGAACAGGGGCCGCTCATCGGCCAGCGTCTCGGCCAGCTCTACAAGCTTGTCCTTCTCTTCCAGCGCTTCATAGGTGCGCTCCATGCTGAATTCGAAGAATTGGCGCAGACGATCTGCAGCCGTGTTCTGCTTCCGGCATATGCCCGCATAGGTCTCGTAGAGTTCCGAGTTGAACTTCCGGCCAATGGCCTCGGCAATGTCGAGCTTGGAGGCGAAGAAGCGGTAGATATTGCCGGCAGACATGTTGCAGTCCTTGGCAATCTCCGACATCGTGGTCTTGGAATAGCCGTAGTGAACGATGCGTTCCATCGCGGCTTCCAGAATCTGCTGGCGAGTGTCTGTTATATCATTCATGACGCCACCTTACTCCCTGTTACTGAAGGATCAACGATTCATTCAGCCCATGGGTTCCTCTTTTTGGGAGTATGGGCACGCAGGTGGCAGTGTGGCATAGGAACCGAAGACACAGACCTGACCCGGAGCCGTCCCGCATGCCTCTTTTCTGCTTTCACAATCTCGACAATGAAACCGACGGGGCCGAATTGCGCGCCGCCACCCGGCCGGCCCACCTAGAATGGGCGGCAGGACTGGGAGAGCGGTTGCGCATGGCCGGGCCGCTCCTGTCGGAAGATGGTGCCATGATCGGCTCCCTGTTCCTGGTTGAAGCAGAGGACCTCGCCTCGGCGCAGGCGCTGGCCGCTGAGGACCCCTATGCCAAGGCCGGCGTGTTCGCGCGCGTCGATATCCGCGAGACGAAATGGCTGATCGGAGAAGGCAAGCGGGCATGAGACAGTTCGTCCTCGGCAATCTGAATTATTCCAGCTGGTCGATCCGGCCCTTGCTTGTGGCGCGGCGGGTGAATTTGCCCGTCGAGGAAGTCATCGTGCCGCTCGACTTTCCGGATACGTCCGCGAAATTGAAAGAGATCAGTCCGACCGCCAAGGTGCCACTGCTGATCTGGGACGATGTCACGGTCTGGGAAAGCCTTGCGATCACCGAATGGATTGCGGACTGGGCCCCGGCCGGTGACGTCTGGCCAGAGGATGCTGGCAAGCGCGCCATTGCGCGCGCCGTAACGAGCGAGATGCATGCCGGCTTTCCCGCGCTGCGCAAGGCCTGCCCGATGGACATTCGCGGCCGCGAGTCCACGCCGGAAATGACCGAAGCGCTTGAGGCTGATATTGCCCGTATCCAGACAATGTGGGACGCGCTGCGCGCGGAGCATGGCGAGGGCGGCCCATTCCTGTTCGGAAAGTGGAGCGCGGCGGACGCATTCTATACGCCGGTGGTCACGCGCTTTCGCACCTATGGCCTGCCGCTGAGCGGGGCAGCTGCGGACTATTCAGCCGCCATTCTGGAAGACCCGCTTTTCCTCGAACTGGAGGAGCAGGCCGAAGCCGAGCCGTGGTGGATAAAATACACGGCTGACGGGCGCTCAAGCGGTTACCTCAAGCCGGAAGGCTGAGCAAATCATAGTCGAGATCATGCCGGAATAGCGTCCGGATATGGTCGGTATAGATATCCATTGCCTCGCCTGTGAAAAGCTCCGTGAGCGGAGTCTTGCGATTCTGCAGGACGTTGGGCTCCGCATCCGGATCAATCTTTTGCGCCATGGCTTCCTTGGTGCCAGCAGCAAGCGCGGCGTCAATGGCGGCGGGCGTCAGGCCGAGGGACCAATGGCCTGACACGGCTTCCAGCACGGCGCGGGGATCTTTCTGCGTTTGCTCATAGTGGACGACATGGATCGTATCGCCGTGGCGGGCGCGAATATCGCCCCAGCGATTCCAGAAACGCGCAAGCCAGTAGAGGTCGCAACGATATTTGGAGCCACAGGGAGCGCCCTTCAGATAGGTCAGCCAGTCGACCTTGATATCGTACTCCCATTTGGCGTGATGGCTGGCGAGAATGGCCATGGGATGGCGCACGGCAAGCACATAGGGTGGCAGGCCGGCCAGGCTGCGCGCCCAGCCCCATTCTGCCAGATGGTGTGGAATCGTGTGGCTGAAAGCAAGAGATGGCAATTCCGCGTAGGTTGCATCGTCCTTCGGCCAACCAATGTAGGGGCGTACAGCATTCTCTGAGAAATAGGCCGGACGGGGAATACCGTGGGTTTCCGCAAGCGCGACGGCCAGCATGTATTTCAGCCAATGCGTACCGGAATTCTTGGAAGTGACGAGCATGCCGTCAAACCGGCCGTGGCGGAGAACCGAGAAATTTGTCCAGGACTCATTGCGAACCTTGGCACGGTATTCGCTGGGAAGTGACTTTGACATGACCACAATCCCTATTGCGCGCCAAGGGGGGGCGCAAGCGCTGTTCAGCTGTTGGGGGCTCAGGTCTTCAGGCCTGCCTTGTCTCTGAACACCTGCAGCAGGGCGAGCTGTTCACGCGTCGGCACGCCTTCGGCCTCAGACACCGCGACCAGCATGGCGTCGAGGTCGACGATCTCCTTGGGGCCGAGTTGCGGCGCGCTGACCACCAGCTGGCTCAGCTTGCGCATGGCGGCCTGCGGGTCCGGCGCGGAATTGGTGACCCACGCAGCATGGGCGGACAACTCATCGGCCTCGGCCTGGGTGAAGTTGAAATTGCGCATGATCTCTTCATCGATGGTGCGGGCCTGCCGCTCGGTCAGGGGCCCTTCCCGGCCCCGGGCGACTTCCATCATCATGATGGCGGCGGCTTCGCGGGGGTCCTCGATCAGGCTGATGCCGCCCCGCCCGGCCTTGTACCTGAAGGTGAAGCGGCGCGGCGCATTGGCAATCGTGCGGGCCGTGTCCATCGTAACCTTCGCGCCACGGCGCGCCATCTGGATCCGCCACGACCAGATGCCGATCGTTGTCAGGATACCCAAAATGAGAAGCAGGATGTGCATGAATGTGTATGTAGCGCGGCCTGCTGGGCCGCGCTACTCACAATACGGTCAGTTGGCGCCAGAGTCTGCCGGCACGGCGGCGTAAGCCTGGGCCAGCACATAGGCGCGGATCGACTCCACCTCTTCCGGGGTCAGATGGTCGGCGAACGACACCATGCCATTGGCGGCAAGGTTGCCGTCGATCACGACGCCCTTGAAAGATTCGGCATGCCCGGAGATGGCCGACCAGCGCAGGTCCGGAAGCACGCCGGAGCTGACCGCCAACGGACCGTGGCAGACGGTGCAGTTACGTGCATAGTGGACGGCGCCTTCGGCAATCAGGGCCTCGTCCCCAAACGCTTCGCCCTTCGGCGTCTTGTCGATCATCGGGAAGTCCGGATCGGCGATTTCGCCCGTGCCGCCCAGCTTGAAGGTGACCACCTTGCCAACCGTGGACGGAACCGTCTCATCATAGGCAAAGCCAGCCGAGAGGCCAAAGGCACTGCCCCATCCGGTCGTGATGGTGACGTATTGCTCACCATCGATCATGAACGTGCCCGGACCGGACGCACCGCCTGATTTCAGGTCGTGGCTCCAGAGTTTTTCGCCGGTTGCCGCGTCATAGGCTGCGAAGTCGCCATTCAGCTTGCCCTGGAAGACAAGGCCGCCCGCCGTGGAGAGGACGCCGCCATTCCAGGCGTTGTCGTGCTCGACCGTCCAGCGCGCTTCGCGGGCAATCGGGTCCCAGGCTATCAGGCGGCCCTTCAGGGTCGAGCGCAGGAATTTGGCAACTTCCGGCGGCGCGATCGGTGGCACGCCGGCAGAGAAGTCTGCACCGGTATTCCAGCCGACCGGCTCGGTCTCGAAACGCGAGTCGCGGGCATAGGACTGAGGGATTTCCTGCGCCGGGATATAGGCGAGGTTCAGATCCGGATTAAATGCCATCGGGTGCCAGTTATGGGCGCCGAGCGGACCCGGAAGCTGCTGGTAGGGCACGGCGCCATAGCGGGCATCGGGAATCTCGATCGGCCGGCCATTCTCGTCGAGACCGGTCGCCCAATTCATCGGCACGTAGGCATCGCCGGAGAGGAACTCGCCGGTTTCAGCATCCAGCACGTAGAAGAAACCGTTCTTCGGAGCCTGCATGGCAACGCGGCGGCTTTCGCCATCTTCGCCAACCGGCAGGTCTGCCAGGATGATCGTCTGCGTGGCGGTATAGTCCCAATTGTCTCCCGGCGTGGTCTGGAAGTGCCATTTGTACGCGCCCGTTGCGGCATCAACTGCAACGATGGAGGACAGGAAGAGATTGTCGCCGGCGGACGGGTCGCGGAACTCGCGGTTCCAGGGCGAGCCATTGCCGACGCCGAAGATGATCTGGTCGTTGACGTCATCATAGACAATGGAATCCCAGACCGTGCCGCCGCCGCCATCCGTGACCCAGGCACCTTCATCGCCCCAGGTCACATTGCCGATGTCTTCAAAAGCTGCGTCGGAAATCTCGCCGTCCGGTTGTTTCTCCGGGTTTGGCACAGTGTAGAAACGCCAGACCCTGTCGCCGGTGTCTGCATCATAGGCGGAGAGGTAACCGCGCACGCCCAGTTCTGCACCGCCATTGCCGATCAGCACCTTGCCATTCACCACGCGCGGCGCGCCGGTGATCGTGTAGGGCTTCGACTGGTCAACAGTGACCTTGCTCCAGACGATTTCGCCCGTCTCGGCGTCAAGCGCCTCAAGGCGGCCATCAATCACGCCGACATAGACCTTGCCATCATAGACGGCCACGCCGCGGTTCACGACATCGCAGCAGGCCTTCACGCCGACGGCGCGGTCAACATCCGGATCGTAGACCCACAATTCCTCGCCGGTCTTGGCGTCGAGCGCATAGACCAGCGACCAGGCGGAGGTCACGTACATCACGCCGTCCACGACAATTGGCGTCGATTCCACACCGCGATTGGTGGCGAGATCATACGTCCATGCAACACCAAGGTCCGATACGGTTTCCGTGTTGACCTCGATCAGGCTGGAATGGCGCTGCTCGTCATAGGTGCCGCCATAGGTGAGCCATTCGTCACCGGCGCTCGCCGTGCTGATGCGGTTGGTGTCGACGGCCGCAAAGGCTTCCGGCTCCGCTGCGGGTTCCGTGTCTGCGGTTTTTGCCTGCCCGCAGGCGGCAAGGATTGCGAAGGATGCTCCCGCAATCAAGGTGGACTGCCAGTTCGCCATGGCCGTTTCTCTCCCCGGTCTGTTTCTGCAAACGGTCTGATGCCGTGCTCGATGGGAAGAGTAGAGAAGGCAGGCTGATTGTCGAGACCTGTCTTTGGGTCAGGCGGGGGCCACACGGGCCTGACCGGTATAGGCCGAAAGGTCTGCCTGCGCCGCCTCGATGGCCGCCTCTATCAGGGCGCGCCAATCCGCCTTGTTAGCTGCCGTGTCAGACCCGACCGGGAATGTGACAGAGCGGGAGGCACTCACAACGCCGCCTTCAAGACGATTTCCAACCGATTTGAACCCGGCCAGCGCATCCTCCGCGCCGCCGCCCTGGGCGCCATAGCCCGGCACGAGGAAGAGTGCGTCCGGGGCAAGTTGCCTGAGCCGACGCGCCTCATCTGGCCCGGTTGCGCCCGCGACGAGCATCAGGCTGGACCATTCATCGGTCCCTTTGAGACGTGCGATGGCCGGAGCCAGCGCCTCCACGACGCGCGCATAGAGCGGCGCGCCCTCAAGATCCCTCGTCTGGAAGTCGGCTGAGCCGGGATTGGATGTGCGGGCGAGCACCACGACCCCCTTCCCGTTCGCCTCGGCCTGCTCAAGGAAAGGCTCCAGCGTGTCGAGCCCCATATAGGGGTTCACCGTCACGGCATCCGACGGGAAGGGTGCCGCGTCAGACAGATAGGCTGCCGCATAGCCCTTGGCTGTCGTGCCAATATCCCCCCGCTTGGCGTCCGCGATGACGAGAAGACCAGCGTCTCTCGACGCTTCGCAAACCCGTTGCAGCGCGCGCATGCCATCCGGCCCGTGGCGCTCGAACAGGCCCACTTGCGGCTTCACTACGCAGGCGCGATCCGCGACGGCGGCCACGACGGCCTCGCCCCAGGCCGCAAGACCGTCAGGTGTATCGCCCCCAAACATATCCGGGATCCGGCCGGGATGCGGGTCGATCCCGACGCAGAGCGGGCCAAGCTGGCGGGCACCGGCGATGAGGCGGGACGCGAAACTCGTCATGGCGTCACCCGGCAGGCGACTTTCACGACCTGCAGGCGGCGGCGGGCATTGTCAGACATCGGGCCGTAGGTCTCCTCGGCAAAAGTCTCGGTCGGGCCATCCTCGCGTTCCACGCTGAGGCTGGTCAGGAAGGCATCCAGAGAGGTCGGCGCGGCAGTATAGATGCGGCCCCGGCGCGGGCTTTCAGCCACGATCACACCCCGGACCGTGCCCCAGGCATCAAAGACCGGCCCCCCGGAAATGCCGCCCAGTGACCCGGACAGACCGCGTGTCCGGCCAATTTCGGCCCAGGCGAGGATCGGTTCGGCGCCTTCGCGGCGACCACGCGTGATCAGTTTCGAGCGGGACATGAGTTTCGTGGCTACCTCTCCCGGCCGCCCCTGCGGATAGCCGACATGATAGCCGGCCGTACCGATGCGGAGGGGAGAATTCAGGTCCAGCTTGACCGAATTCGGGCTGCGCCCCGTCGACAGGAGGGCAAGGTCATGGTCCGGATCCACCACGATACTATCAACCGGCACATATTGGCCCGGCGCCACCAGCAGGCCGACGGAATTGCATCCATCGACCACGTGCCGCGCCGTGACCCATTGGCCATTCTTGTTGACGGCAAAGGCCGTGCCGATGCCATCCTTGGGCTCGCTGACCTGAACCAGCACCTGCTCGTCCAGCGGCGAGGGCGGCGGCAGCGTCGGACCTTCGGATTCAAGAACGCTCGGGGGCGGCTCCGGCGCGTCGGCCTTCGGATCCTGCGAGAACATCGTCCAGACGACAACGCCCAGAACCAATGCGTAGATCACCCAGTCAAACGAACGCATCACAGCCGGTGCACCTCCGTCAGAACCTTTGCAGGACCGGGTCCCAGAGACCCGCTGCAATAATCAGGGCCGAAGCGAGCTTCGCCGAGACGAGAACCACGGCGGCGCCGGCCTCCTCCTTCTCGATCCGTTTGGGAATATCGGTCAGCAAGACATCGACAAGGCGATAGACCAGGAGCTGGATCAACAGGGAAACGATCCCCCAGATGGCGAGGTCGATCAGCGTGACACTTGAGGCGAGGCAGGAGGCAATCGGGATGGCAAGACCGACGATCGCGCCAGCAAGCGCAAAACCCGCGGCCGAATTGCCTTCCTTGACCAGTGCCAACTCCTTCCAGGGAGTCAGGAGCACGTATATGGTGCTGGCAATGGCCAGCATCGCGCCAGCCGCCGCAGTCCATATGAGAAAGCGTGGGAATGCCTCGACAAAGGCAAGAGTTTCACCGCCCATAAACGCTCGCTATTTCCTCGGTTACAAATCAGCCCTATCTGAGCCAGACCTATCCCTACCCATAGCACGCCACAGCCTCAAGGAGACATATTCATGATCAAGGGGAAAACCGCCCTCGTTACCGGCTCGACGAGCGGGATCGGGAAGGCCATTGCGGACCGGCTAGCGGGCGCAGGCTGCAATATCGTGCTGAACGGGTTTGGTGATGCCGATGAAATCAAGGCGGCACAGGCCGAGATGGAACAGGAACATGGCGTACGGGTCGGCTATTCCGGTGCCGACCTGACCAAGCCGGAGGCCATCGAGGAGATGATGGCCTATGTGACAGCCGAATTCGGCGGCGCGGACATCCTCGTCAACAATGCCGGGACGCAATTCGTCTCCCCTCTGGAAGAGTTCCCTGTGGCCAAGTGGGATTTGATCATGGCGTTGAACCTGTCAGCGGCTTTCCACACGACGCGCCTTGCCATCGGACCGATGAAGGCAAAGGGCTGGGGCCGCATCATCAATACAGGCAGCGCCCACGCCAAGGTCGCTTCGCCGTTCAAATCTGCCTATGTCGCCGCCAAGCATGGCCTGTCCGGCCTGACCAAGGTGACGGCGTTGGAGGGTGCGGAACACGGCGTACGATGCAACCTCGTATGCCCCGGCTATGTCCATACACCGCTGGTTGATGGCCAGATCGGCGACACTGCCAAGGCGCGCGGCATGACCCGCGATGAAGTTGTGAAAAACGTGCTGCTGGCCGCCCAACCGACGAAGGAATTCGTCACGGCGGAGCAGATTGGGGGCTTTGTCGCCTTCCTTTGCTCGCCCGATGCCGACCAGATCAATGGCGCCGACCTTTCCATGGACGGCGGCTGGGTCGCGCAATAGCTCACTGAAAGGTCATTTGACTGCGCCGCGTCGTTTCGGGATATGTCTTCACTGATGTTCTACAGGATCGCCCTTCTCTGCCTCAGCCTGTTGCTGATCGCATCCGGCACGGCCAGCGCCGTGCAGGCGGACTGCCCTGCGTCCGATGCTCGCCAGATGGCGCATGTCATGCCGGCCATGGATGCCGAGTGCGACATGGGCATGGCGTCGATGGATTCATCGTATCCCGCAGATGAAGATGAGGACGGGCCTTCCCACGACATGGCCTGTTGCTGTCCGGCCGTCGTTGCCGCGCTGCCAAGTGCGGCTGCACCTGAGGGCCATAGCGACCTGTATCCGCCGCTGTTCAATACTCCCCTGGATGCGTCCCCTGTTTCGGTCGCCTCCGTTCCGGAGCCGCCTCCTCCCCGGGCCTGATGATCCTCGCATAATTTCAGGATCAACCCGGAATAAAGGAGAAGGCCTTGTCCTTCCTTTCCCGCGCCGCGCCTTTCGCGGCATGCCTCACATGGGCGGCATTCGCCCCCATGGCCGAGGCCCGTCCTGTCTCCTACCCAGGCGGCTGGACGATCATGCAGGTGAACAATGGGGATTCCTCCTCGCTGCATGCGCATTATTCGCCTACCGCATCAGACTCGATCGGGTTCTATGCCGAGCGCAACTGGGCCGAAGACGTCCAGTTCACGGGCCTGCAATACAACCGGCTGCTGAAACGCTGGAATGGCCCCTCAAGCCAGGCGAACACCTATCTGAAGCTGGGCGTCGGCCAGGCGGATCCCTTTGGGGATGCGTCCGCTGAACTGTCCGGCTTTGCCGGGTTCGCCGCCGACTGGGAGACCCGCCGCTGGTTCGCCTCCTATGAGGCACGGGCCACCGACTATGCAGGCAACAAGAGCGTGCGCCATAGCGGCCGCGTCGGCGTTGCTCCGTATATCGGCGATTATGGCGACCTCCACACCTGGCTCATGCTGCAGGTGGACAACCATCCCGAGGGCGATGAGCCCGTCACCACAACCCCTCTCGTCCGGTTCTTCAAGGGCGTCCAGATGGTCGAGCTCGGCTACACGCTGGAGACCGAAGAATTGCTTGCGAACTGGATCATCCGGTTCTGATTTCCAAAGGATATTACTCATGAAACTGATCAAAACCGCTTTCGCGTCCGTTGCTTTCAGCCTGCTTGCCACTCCGGCAATGGCGGAACAGCCTATGGACCATTCGAAGATGGACCATTCGGCGCATGCCGACATGGTCGTTGAACCCAATACCGATGCCGACCCGGCCGCTTCCGCCCAGACCGTCACCGCCAAGGTGAACGGCCTTGTCTGTGATTTCTGCGCGCAGGCTGTCCGCAAGGTGTTCAAGAAGCAGGAGGCCGTCGAAAGCGTCAATGTCGACCTCGACACGGGCGAGATCGTGCTTGGCCTGAAGGCTGGCGCAACGCTGGATGACGAGACCATCGGCAAGCTGATCCGCAAATCCGGCTATTCGCTGGTCAGCATCGACCGGGGAGAGGGCGCATGAGCGAAGACGTTACATCGCCGAGCACGCTGCCAGCTTTTCTGTCGCTGTTCACCTCGACGGGGACGCTGATCTGTTGTGCCCTGCCGGCCTTGCTGGTCAGCATCGGCGCCGGCGCCGTGATGGCCGGGCTGATCGAGGCCGTGCCGCAGATCACATGGCTCGGCAAGAACAAGACGCTGGTGTTCAGCATCGCGGCCGTCATGATCGCGCTGGCCGGGGCCTGGCAATGGCATGCAAGGTCCCTGCCCTGCCCGATTGATCCGGTGAAGGCGCGGGCGTGTACGCGGGCGCGCCAGCTCAGCTGGATCGTCTGGTGGATCAGCGTCGTCGCATTTCTGGTGGGCGGGTTCTTCGCCTTCTTCGCGGCGAGCCTGCTCGGCTGATTGGGTCAGGGCCCGGCTGGAAAGCCGGGCCCTTTTCCTAGTCCTGCAGGATTTCTCCGAGACAGGCCGAGATGGTTTCGGCCGTGTCTTCATGGGTGAAGAAGGTTTTCAGCTGCCACTCCTCGTCCATCAGATAGAGGAGCGACGTATGGTCCATCGTGTATTCGGACTGGCTGTCGGATTGTTCGACGCGGGAATAATCAGACAGGAACTCGTCGGCTGCAGCGCGCACCTCTTCCGGCGTGCCGGTCAGGCCAACCAGATTCTTCGGAAAGCGCGGCGCCTTCACATAGCTGGCCAGCACGTCGGGCGTGTCCCGTTCCGGATCGACCGAGATCAGCAGGGTCTGTGGCGGCTCGACGCCTTCGGGCAACATTTCATAGGCGCGTTCGACATTGACCAGCGTCATCGGGCAAACATCTGGGCAATAGGTGAAGCCGAAATAGATCAGGGTCGGATGGCCCTTGAAATCTTCCTCCGTCACGCGCTCACCGGAATCTGACATGAGCGATATCGGCCCGCCAATCTCGGGATAGGCGCGGCTGAGGCAGCTGGCCTGTACGCCGCCGGACTTTGGTGCGCCTGCAGAATCTGCCTCCGGCGCTGAAGCGGGCGAACAGCCGGACAGAAGCGCCGCTGCCAGCAGCGCAGACGAAGTTGCAATCGATCTGATCATCATGACCGAGATATGCGCCGCAAGCGGTGCTTGGCGCAAGCGTCACGCTGCCGCATAAGACGCGGATGGATGATTTGGCCCGCGACGGACACATAGATCTCGACGATGCGATCTTCACCCTTCCCCCGGAAGGGCTCGGGTCGGCGCAATCCGCCCTCGGGCGCACGCGCCTGCGCACCTTCATCACGCTGCGCTGGCTGGCCGTGGCCGGACAGACGGCAGCCGTCTTGTTCGTGGCATTCGGACTTGGCTTCGACATGCCGCTGGCGCTTTGCCTGTCGATCATTGCGGCATCGGCCTGGCTGAACGTCTTCCTGTCATTCGCTTTTCAGAGCCAGCGCCTGACCCGCGGCTGGGAAGCGACGCTGCAACTGGCTTTCGACACGGTGCAGCTGGCGGCGCTGATTGCGGCGACCGGGGGATTGTCCAACCCATTCCTCCTGCTGCTGGTCGCGCCTGTCACTGTCGCCGCCCTCAGCCTCAGCCCCTTCCGCGCGACATTGATCGCCCTGCTCGCCCTGTTGCTCGCGGCCCTGATGCCGCTGATCCACCTGCCCCTGCCCTGGGGTGTGGCGAATTCCTCGATCACCTTGCCGCCGCTGTTCCAGCTCGGCCAGTTCGCCGCGCTAGCGGTGGGCGTGGTCTTCTTTGCTCTCTCGGCGGCACGGGTCAGTCAGGATGAGGCCCGTCTGGTGCGCGCCCTGGATGCGGCGGGCGTCGTGATGGCGCGCGAGCAGCGCCTCTCCGCGCTCGGCGCAATGTCCGCCATGACCACGCACGAGCTCGGCACGCCGCTCGCCACCATCCACCTCGTCGCCAAGGAGCTGCAGGCGGATTTGACCGAGGATGATCCGCGCGCCGAAGACATTACCCTGATCGCCGAACAGGCCGACCGGTGCCGCGCCATCCTTGCCACGATCCGCGAGGCGCGCGAGGCAACCGATATTGTCCACGCGCAGATCCCGCTCGATTCCCTGGTGGCCGAGGCGGCGGCACCGTTCAAGGGGCTGGGCGTGGATGTGGGCGTCCGGGCCGAACCCGGCGAAGGGGGCGCCCCACGCGCGCCGATCCTGAAGCGCAGCCCGGAAGTGCTGCACGCGCTGGGCGCCTTTATCGAGAATGCGGTCAGCTTTGCCGATACGCGCGTCAACGTGGTCGCCACCTGGACGGCGGACCAGATCATGATCACGATCAGCGATGATGGGCCCGGCTTTGCCGCCGAAGTGTTGCCAAAACTGGGCGAACCCTATGTTTCACAACGGGGAGAAGCGCATCTGGGCGGCGGCGATATGGGGCTTGGCTTCTTCATTGCCAAAACCCTGATTGAACGGACCGGGGGCCGCATCGCGACCCGTAACCGCACTCCGCCCAAGAAGGGCGCGGTCGTCCAGACCCTATGGCCATTGAGTATTTTGCAGGCACCTGACTTGGATTAAAGGCCGGTTCAGACCTATATGGCGGTTATTGTATCAAGGATATGACGATGGAACGGCCCATTAATGTGAATTTGCACGATAGCCTCAAGGATGTTGAGGACCGTTCGTGCCTTGTAATGGATGATGATGGTCCGTTCGTGCAACGCATGGCGCGAGCCCTCGCCCAGCGCGGTTTCGTTGTGTCTGCCGTCTCGACCGTCTCCGAAGGCAAGGATATTGCCCGCCTCAATCCGCCGGCCTTTGCCGTTCTGGACCTGCGCCTGGAAGACGGTAGTGGGCTGGATGTGGTGGAAGTGCTGCACAAGCACCGGCCCGATGCCCGCGCGGTGATCCTCACCGGATATGGCGCGATTGCGACCGCTGTGGCGGCTGTGAAAGCTGGCGCTGTGGATTATCTGTCGAAACCGGCCGACGTGGAAGACATTATCCGCGCCCTCGCCGCCTCGCCCGATGAAAAGCCCGCGCCGCCGGAGAATCCCATGTCGGCAGACCGGGTTCGCTGGGAACATATCCAGCGCGTCTACGAGCTGTGCAACCACAATGTCTCCGAAACGGCGCGCCGCCTGAACATGCACCGCCGGACCCTGCAGCGTATTCTTGCAAAACGGGCCCCACGTTAAACTCAGCCCTGCAACAGTGTTGCCGGAAAGCGTCGCTCGCGCGAACGCAGGCCTGCCATGAGCTAAATGCAGTTGCGTCTCATTCTGAGCGACTGGTAAGCGCCGGGTATGAAAAATTTTCAGTGCTCTGTCGCCCCGCTCGCCCTTCTCGCTTTTACCCTTCCTGCAGTGGCCCAATCCGATGATCCGGTGAACCGGCTGGATACGATCGTCACGACTGCCACCCCCAGCGCCGCGCCCCTGGCAGACATTCCGATGTCCGTCAGCGTGATCGAATCCAGCGACCTGTCGCTGGCGGATGCCTATGTCAGCGCCGAGGACATGACTGACCAGCTGACCGGGGTTGAGGCCGCTGTCGCAAACGGCACGCAGGTCGCCTTCCAGATCCGCGGCATCGGCGCGGTGGATCATCAGGCTCTGACGCCGACGGCGGCCGCGGTCTATTCCGATGGCGTCTATCTGGCGACGAACGTTCAGACTGGCCTGATGCTGTATGATCTGGACCGCGTGGAAGTCCTGAAAGGCCCGCAAGGCACGCTTTATGGGCGCAACGCGTCCGGCGGCGCGATCAATTTCCTTTCCGTCCGTCCGGGCGAGGACCAGCGCCGCTATGTGCGCGCAGGATATGGCAACCTGGACCGCGTGGACCTCGATGGCGCATATGGCGAGCACTATGACAATGGCTTCAGCTATCGCCTCGCCGGGCGATACCTGTCGCGCGATGCCGCGCTCGACAATGTGGCCGGGCCCGAGGATGCGGGCGGCGTGCGCGACGAATTCGGCCTGCGGCTTGGCCTGAACTGGGAAGAGGCTCTCGGTGGCTCCCTGCTGGTGCGGACGCATTATGAGGAAGACAATGGCGTCAACGCCGCACCTCGCAATGATACGCTGGACCTGGGTGATCATGAGATTGCGGTCGGCAGCGATGGCGTTCAGGACACCGACAATGAGTTCTACGGCGTCTCGGCAGAATACCAGCGCGCGCTGGGGCGGTGGACGCTTACATCCCTGACGGCCTTTGAAGGGTACAATCAGGATTACGGGTTTGATTTCGACGGGGCTGTCGCCCTGTTCGACAATCCGAGCTTCAATGCCAACCTCGCCTATATCCGTGACTTTCGTCAGTATTCTCAGGAAGTCCGCCTACAGACAGACTGGGAGGGTGGCAGCACCCTGATCGGCGTCTCGGGCTCGCTGGAAGATTTCAGCCAGACCTATACGATCTGGTGCGGAGACCTCGATGCTGACACGCTGCTCGGCACATGTCCCTATGTCGGCGCCGCAAGCCGCGCAGGACCCGCGCCGATCTCCGACACACGCGCCATGACGCTGGTGACCGACATTCGCCAGGAGCGGTCGGCGCTCGCAGCCTTCACCTACAATGAGGTCGACCTGTCCGACCGCCTCATAGCCACGCTCGGCGCGCGCGTGACGCATGAGCGCATCGAGGGCATGGGCAGCGGCCGTCACCTCTTCGAGGATGGCACAACCGGCTACAACAATGTCGGCGGTCTCGGCCTTGCGGCAGGATCGAACGAGATTGAGGACACGCGCATCTCCGGCAATGCGGCGCTCTCCTATCAGCTCGGCCAAGGCACTGCCTATGTGTCTGTGTCGAACAGCTACAAGTCCGGCGGCTTCAATGGCGAAGTCCAGAACAATGCGACCCATTTTGCGGAGGCTGGCCTGTTCGATGCGGAAACGGTGACCGCCTATGAAGCGGGCTACAAGGGCCAGTTGGGCGATGCGTTCGCTTACAGCGTCGCCGCCTTTGTGCAGGATTATCAAGACCCGCAAGCCCGCATCTTCGTGAACTTTCCGCTGCCGGACGGATCAAGCATTACGTCCAACTCGCTGTCCAATCTTGACGCGGCGACCTCCTACGGGCTGGAAGCCGATTTCGCCTGGCAGGCGACGGAGCACTTTTCGCTGGATGGCGGCTTGACGCTTCTGGAAACCGAGATCGACCAATCCTCCGATATCGGCGGGAATGCCGACACGTTTGACGGCAACCCCCTCCCCTTCGCGCCGGATGTCTCCGCGACGTTCGGCGGGCGCCATGAATTCGCGCTGACCGATACGGTTGAGGCCAGTCTAGCCGCACACGCCAAGTATCGCGGTGACTATTATCTCGATCCGGAAGGCCTCAGCAGCCGGATGCAGGACGGCTTCACCACGCTGCAAGCGGAAGCAAATTTCGTGTTTACGGATACCGGCGTCAGCCTGACCGTCTGGGGACGGAATTTGACCGATGAAGACTATGCCGTCTCCGGCTATGGCTTCATCGGCTATGATACGTTCCGGTCCGACCCGCGCACCTATGGCGTGCGGATCGGCTACGAATTCTAGGCGTCAGCCGGGGCAGTCGCCATAATCGAAGCGGAGGGCCCGGAGATTCACCGGGTCCCCGTTCGAATAGTTCAGCGCGTAATAGGGCTCGGTCTCGGTGACGCAGAGGCGCATCTGGTCGGCCTGCGCGCGCAAATGGGCAATCTCGTCTTCAATCGGGGGCTCGGCCTTGCGATCCTCGAAATTGACGAGATAGACGACCGGATAGGCGGACGGGTCCTGCGGCAGGTCAAGCGGCGTTTCCGGCGGATGGAGGTTCTGCGTGCCGAGAGTCAGCACATAGGAGGGCTCGGCATAACCAAGCGCCAGGATGCGTTCAGGTGCCTGCCAGTCACACGCCTCGCCCGGCACACCGCAGACATCCTCCAGCGCCAGCCGTGCCGTCTCCGTCGGCTGAACCCAGACCTGGCTCGGCAGCATGAAGATGCGGACATGCCAGCCAATCGCGACGCTCGCATAGATCGCGAACATGGCCGCATTGCATTCATGCCGACGGCTGAATTCGATGATGGCAACCCCGCAAAGGCCGAACCCGATCCACCAGAACCAGAGCGGGAAGCTGCGATAATCCGCCCAGGAATTGAGAACGTCCTCGGGCACTGCGGTCGAGAAGTCGCCCGCCGTCTCCGCCATGAAATAGGTCGTCACGCCTGGAAAGGAGGCGGTGAGCAGGAGGATCGCGCCCAGCGCAAAAAGGATAAGCGAAAGCCAGCGCGTAACCGGCCAGAGCTTGCCATCCATCATCTGGGTCGCGGCATAGCCCGCCAGCAGGCCAAGGGCCGGATAGGCCGGCAGGATATAATGGCTGAGCAGGGTCGGCATGAGCTCGAAGAAGGCGTAGGTCAGCACGGCCCAGGCCACGAGCATCCGCATCGCGCGGGTATTTTCCGGAATGACGGTCTCGCCGACGGGCCAGCGACGCATCCACTGGTCCCGGCCCGATGCCCACCAGAAGAAGGCAAGCAGCAGCGCTGGCCAGGCCGGCAGGGGTTTCAGGGTCGCAATCGTATCGACTGACCGCGCGAACAGGCCCGTGCCTTCAGGCCTCGGCAGGAAGGGGAGCAGGTAATTCAGTGCCAGCAGGCCCGCAAACGAGATGGCCCCAATCAGCGCGACGTGTTTCAGCCAGGCGCTGCCCTGCGGCTTGATCGGCTTCAGCGTCTTCCACGCCGCCACCATGCCCGGAAGAATGTACAAGGTGGCTGGGAAGAACCAGGCGGGGATATGGGTCAGATGGTAGAATGGCCAGCCGCCATGGCCCTCTGACGCGCCGGTGAACTTGTCTTTCAAATCCTTGCCGACCGCGCCCTTGATATATTGCCCGTCAGTCGCAGCCTGGATCCACAGGAACCAGGGCAGCACCATCGCGACAAAAATGGCAGGCCCCGGCCACCAGAGCAGGACGCGCCACCAGTCGCCCCCCTTGCCGTCGGTCGCTTTGGTCCAGACCCACGCCCCGATGCCGGCATAGGCCGCAACCATAGGCGTGACCGGTCCCTTGATCAGGAAACTGGTGCCCATGCAGAACCAGAACAGCAGCGCCATCTTCTTTGAGTGGTCCCGCCGCATGTAGAGCCGGGCGAGCGCGCCGATGCTGAGCGTGGTCAGGAAGACCAGCATGCCGTCTGTCTTGGATATATGAGCCTCAGACGTCAGCAGCAGCGTCGCGCCGAAGAGGGCCGAGCCGACGAAACTTGCCCGCCGCCCGACCAGAACCAGCCCTGTCCAGAAACAGGCAAGCGTGCCAAAGGCCGCGCCCAGCCAGCTGGGGACACGATAAGTCCAGATTTGCTTGGCTTCCGGCCCGGTGAACACGGCCGTCGAGGCGGCTTGCAGCCAATGGATGCCCGCCGGCTTCTTGTTGCGCAGCTCATCCTGATACTGGATGCGGATATAATCCTTTTCCTCGAGCATTTCCTTGGAGGCCTGAGCGAACCGGCTTTCGTCCCTGTCGAGGGCGGGCAGGTTGAACACACCGGGCGCGGCAGCGCCGAAAGTCAGGATGAACAGGACGAACCAGGGTTTCCAGCCAGTGGAAAGTCGATCAAGCAAAGTCATGACAGCCGTTTACCTCGTTCATGTCGGCGCGTCTTCAGGGTTTTGCGCTGAGTTTCAGTGAGTGACAAATGCGCCGCAGGGCTCGCCTTGCGGGAAAACGCTTTGTATGAGCGTCCGAAACCTGCCTCGCGCGTGTGCGAGTCCCTTGCCTGAAAGGTGCCAGCCGTGGCCCAGTCGCTTGAATTTTCCGTTGTCGTGCCGGTTCACAATGAGTCCGGCAATGTCAAATCCCTGATCACCGAAATCCATCGCGCGCTCGACGGCCGTGCGTTCGAGATGGTGTTCGTCGACGATGCCTCGACCGATGACACGCGCGCGCGCCTGATCGAGCTGAAATCGCGCTTTCCCATGCTGCGCGTAGTCGGACACAGGAAGAATGCCGGGCAGAGCCGCGCCATCCGCTCCGGCATCCTGGCCGCCCGCGCGCCGGTGATCGGCACGCTGGATGGCGACGGACAGAATGATCCCGCCGATTTGCCGGACCTTTATCGCCAGCTGACCCGGCCGGATGCACCGGAATCGCTCAAAATGGTGATGGGCCGCCGGACCAAGCGCAAGGACACGGCCTGGAAACGCTTCGGCAGCACATTTGCCAACAATGTCCGCAAGCGCATGCTGAAGGATGATTGCGACGATGCCGGCTGCGGCGTCAAAGCGCTCTACCGCGACGCGTTCCTGCAACTCCCCTATTTCGACCATATCCACCGCTACGTCCCTGCCCTGATGCGGGCCGACGGGTTTGACGTGGAATATCGTGATGTGAACCATCGCGAGCGGCGCACGGGCACATCGAACTACACGAATTTCGGCCGGCTGGCGGATGCCCTGTCCGATCTTCGCGGAGTCATGTGGCTGATCCGGCGCCGGCGCAATCCGGGCGGCATGGACGAACTCTAGCGGTACGTCGCGATGGCGATACAGATTTCGCCATCCTCATCAAAGATGAAGGTCTCGGCAGCCGATTGGCCCCGGTGATTGGTGTAGAGCAACGTGATCGCATCCGATCCGGCCAGTACGTCATCCAGTTCGAAGAACAGGTCATTCGCGCCCGCAAGCGCCGCATGCCAGTATTCGCGCAAAGCCGCCTTGCCAGTAAGCAAGTCTTCTTTTGTCTCCATCACCTGCGCAATGCGCGGCGAATGGAACACGACCCCATCGGCATAGTGCGAAAGCACGCCGTCGAGGTCGTGATCATTCCAGGCTGCTACCCACTCACGGGCAAACGAATCAGCATCCGGTCTGGCCATACGGCCTGTTACTAGGCTTGGCCGTTTACCGCCAGAACATCTTCAACCGTCCGGAGGCCCGGCTTCGGCGAGGTCACCAGAACAGCCATGTTTCCGGGCAGATGCTTGTTATCCAGCATCTTGTCGTGCGCGGCCGGAATGTCTTCCCACGGGAAGACTTCCGACATACCCGGATCAATGCGCCGGTTGATGACCAGCTGGTTAGCGGCGCTTGCCTGTTTCAGGTTTGCGAAGTGGCTGCCCTGTACCCGTTTCTGCCGCATCCAGAGGAAGCGTGCGTCCATGGTCAGGTTGAATCCTGTCGTACCGGCGCAGATAACGACCATGCCGCCGCGCTTCACGACAAAAACTGATACCGGGAAGGTCGACTCGCCCGGATGCTCGAACACGATGTCCACATCCTTCTTGTCGGTGAGTTCCCAGATCGCCTTGCCGAATTTACGGCTCTCTTTCATGTAGTCCTTGAATTCCGGGCCGTTCACAGTCGGCAGCTGGCCCCAGCAATTGAAGTCCTTGCGGTTGAGCACGCCCTTGGCACCGAGACTGAGCACATGCTCCTTCTTGTCGTCACTCCCGACAATCCCGATCGCATTCGCTCCGGTAACCGCACAGAGCTGGACACCGAAACTGCCAAGGCCCCCGGAAGCGCCCCAGACAAGGACATTGTCTGCCGGTTTCACGATGTGCGGGCGGTGGCCGAACAGCATCCTGTAGGCCGTGGCGAGCGTCAGCGTGTAGCAGGCGCTCTCTTCCCATGTCAGGTGTTTCGGACGCGGCATGCACTGACGAGCCTGGACGCGGCAGAACTGCGCAAACGAACCATCGGGCGTCTCATAGCCCCAGATGCGCTGGCTGGGCGAGAACATCGGATCGCCGCCATTGCATTCCTCGTCGTCGCCATCATCCTGATTACAGTGGATCACGACTTCATCGCCGGGCTTCACGCGCGTCACCTTGCGGCCAACGGCCCAGACGATGCCGGACGCATCCGAGCCTGCGACATGGAAATCCTGCTTGTGAACGTCAAACACCGACATCGGCTCGCCGAGCGCGGCCCAGATGCCATTATAGTTCACGCCGGCGGCCATCACGAGAACCAGCACTTCGTCGGAATCGATTTCCGGCACCGGAACCTGTTCCAGCTGCATCGCCGTGGACGGCCGTCCGTGGCGGTCCCGGCGGATCGCCCAGGCGTGCATCATCTTCGGTACGTGGAACTCCGGCGGAATCTCGCCGAGCTCGTAAATATCTTTCGTCTCCCTTGCCATGGCAGGGGGGCCCTCCTCCTTGATTGCGTTTCCAGGATGGTCTGGCGCACAATTATTCGTGGCTTCACAAATCATCCGGTTCCCGCCACCTTGGCCGCTGAGCGAGGAGCTTGCAAGAATTTTGTTGCGCTGCACAAATTTTGAAAAAGGGGCGTTGCAATCATGCCAATTGGCGAAACGGTTTATCTGAACGGCGCCTTCACCCGGCGGAAAGACGCGCTGATTTCCCCGTTGGACCGGGGATTCCTGTTTTCGCATGCAGCCTATGAAGTGACCGCCATCTACGGCGGGAAGCTCATCGATTTTGACGGCCATATGTCGCGACTCAGCAACACGCTGGAAGCAATTTCGATCCCCAATCCGCATGATGTAGCCGGATGGACCGACATTCATACCCAGCTGATTTCTCGCAATCAGCTGTCCGAGGGGCTGGTCTATCTGGAAGTTTCTGCCGGCACTTATGACAGCCGGGATTTCGCCGGACCAGAGATATTCACGCCGACCATATTCCTGTTTGCCGACCATCGCCCCCTGATCAACGAGGCCGCCGAACACGGCATCAAGGCGATCTTTCTGAATGACATTCGCTGGCGCCGCCGGGATATCAAGACTACGCAGCTGCTGTCCCAGGCCCTCGCCTATCGGAGCGCGCGCGAGGCAGGGGCCAAGACCGCTTTCATGGTGGAGAATGGCTATGTCACCGAAGCCGCCTCGGCGAATACCTGGATCGTGACCGAGGATGACCGGATCATTACTCGCAACCTGTCCAGCGACATCCTGCCCGGTATCACACGGGGCCATGTGATTGCGCGCCTGCGGGAGCGCGGCCTACCGGTCGAGGAGCGTCCGTTCACGCCGGACGAAGCCTATGCGGCAAAGGAAATCTTCACGACGTCGGCAGGCGCGATGATTGCGCCGGTCATCCAGCTTGAAGATCAGCCTGTCGGGGACGGCAAACCCGGCCCGGTCACGCGCCTGGTCCAGCGACTGTATTATGAAGCGATTGGCGCGGAGGTGGCGACGGCTGCCCCCTGGGCCCTCGTCTGAAGCGTATTGCGCACTTTCAGGCACAGGATCACGCTGGCAAGCAACAGGGTCACCAGATTGGCCACGATGATCGGCAGGGATCCGGTCAGGATGCCATAGACGAGCCAGCCCGCAACGCCGGTGGTGAACATGATGTACATGACCAGCGAAATGCCATCCGTCTTGCCAGTGCGAATGACCAGCAAGGCCTGAGGCAGGAAAGATAGGGTCGTGAGAGCTGCGGCCATCAGACCGATCATGTCAGACATCTTCAAAAACTCCGTCAGCGGCGGTGCTCTATAGCGGATTTGTGGTCCTCACGAAACCACATCCGGGCGCAGACGCCTCATGAATGTTTGCGGTAACGGACATGCCGCGAAGTTTAGTCGCGGTCGATGACTTCACCTTCAATGATCTCACCCGGCCCTTCCCCAGCCTGAGCCGTGCCGCCTGGCGGCGTGAAACCGGCATTCATCTGGGCCATCACACTGGACACTTCCCGGGTCGCCATTCGCGCGCTGATGGCGTTGGCCAATAGCGCCACGCCGGTCACAGCGGAGAACAGCCCCAGATCGGCGAGCCCCAGCCCGCGCGCCAGAATGGTCTCCCGAAAGAGCGCGAGCACACCAAGACTGACAATGAACAGGCCCGCCAGAAAGCCCGCCCGGACCGCGAAGCCGGGCAGCAAGCCGGTAATGGCGGGGTATCCCTCATTCCCCGACAGCCGGTGCAACCGGAACCGTTCGACCCAGCTGACCAGCAGCATGCCGGCGGCCAATACCGCGACCATCAGGACGCTGCGCTCCATCAGGGCCGCCACCCCCACGCCGACCGGAAACGCCAGAATGGCGACGATCCGCAAAAGCAGGGCGGTCTGGATCACATTGGTCGGTTGGCTCACGGCAATCTCCTCTCGCCTACATCTGGTTGTTCAGGCATCCTGACGCAAGCAGCAGCGCTTGCCTTGTGACGTTGCACGCGGCATGCTGCGCCGCAACATAACAAGGGGAGAATTCCGTGGCAGACATGGATAAAACGTACCAGCACGCACCGGACCGCCCGTGGATCTTCCGGACCTATGCCGGGCACTCGACGGCTACCAAATCCAACGAACTCTATCGCGGCAACCTCGCCAAGGGCCAGACCGGCCTCTCCATTGCCTTCGACCTGCCGACCCAGACCGCCTATGATGCCGACCACATCCTGTCCAAGGGCGAAGTTGGCAAAGTGGGCGTGCCGGTCAAGCATCTCGGCGACATGCGTCTCCTGTTCGACCAGCTGCCGCTGGAAGAGATGAACACGTCGATGACAATCAATGCGCCCGCCGGCTGGATGCTGGCCCTGTATGTGGCGCTGGCCGATGAGCGCGGCGACGACCGTACCAAACTGCGCGGCACGACCCAGAACGACATTGTGAAGGAATACCTCTCACGCGGGACCTATGTGTTCCCGCCGGAGCCGAGCCTGCGCCTGATCTCGGATATGGTGAGCTGGTGCTATACCGAGGTCCCGAAATGGAATCCGATGAATGTCTGCTCCTACCACCTGCAGGAAGCGGGCGCGACGCCAGAGCAAGAGCTGGCCTATGCCCTGGCCACGGCAATCTCGGTGCTGGATACGGTCAAGGCCGGCGGACAAGTTCCGGAATCAGACTTTGAAACCGTCTTCGGTCGGATTTCCTTCTTCGTGAACGCCGGGGTCCGTTTCGTTACGGAACTCTGTAAGATGCGTGCCTTTGTGGAACTTTGGGAAGAAATTGGCCGTGAGCGCTATGGCGTGACCAGCCCGAAGGCGCTGCTGTTCCGTTATGGCGTGCAAGTGAACTCACTTGGCCTGACTGAGCCGCAGCCGGAAAACAATGTCTACCGCATCCTGATTGAGGCGATGGCCGTCACCCTGTCGAAGAAGGCCCGTTGCCGGGCCCTGCAGCTGCCGGCCTGGAACGAAGCGCTCGGCCTGCCGCGCCCCTGGGATCAGCAATGGTCGCTGCGCCTGCAACAGATCCTGGCCTATGAGACGGACCTGCTGGAATATGAAGACATCTTCGACGGCAGCCATGTCATCGAATCCAAGACCGAGGAGCTGAAGGCTCTCGCAAGAGACGCGCTGGCCGACCTCGACGCCCGCGGCGGCGCCACCCAATCCATCGACTATATGAAGGAAAGCCTCGTCGGCGCGCATATCAACCGCATCAAGGCGATCGAGAGCGGCGACCTGACTGTGGTCGGCGTCAACCGCTACACCGAGACTGAAACAAGTCCGCTGGCTGGCGGCGACGGATCTATCCAGACTGTCGATCCGGCAGAAGAATCTGCTCAGGTCCGTGATCTGAAAGAATGGCGCAGCAAACGCGACGCAAGCGCCGTGGACGAAGCACTCGCCGCGCTGAAGCAAGCCGCCCAGGACGGGACCAACATCATGGAGCCGTCGATTGCCTGCGCGAAGGCCGGCGTTACGACCGGCGAATGGGGCACCGCGATGCGGGAAATATTCGGCGAATTCCGTGCGCCGACGGGCGTCGCCATGGTTATCAAGACGGAAGGCGAAGAGGACGCGGTCGCTGTCCGAAAGGAAGTGGAGCGCGTATCCGAAGCGCTTGGCCGCCAACTGACCTATGTGCTCGGCAAGCCCGGTCTCGACGGCCATTCCAATGGTGCCGAACAGATCGCGGCACGGGGCCGCGAGGTCGGCATGAATGTCGTCTATGAGGGCATCCGCTTCACGCCGTCCGAAATTGCTGCGCAGGCCAAGGAAAACAATGCCCACGTGGTCGGCCTGTCCATCCTGTCGGGGAGTCATCTCGACCTCGTGCGCGAGACGATTGCAGAGCTGCGCGCGGTGGGGCTTGGGGATGTGCCGGTGGTCGTTGGCGGCATCATCCCGCTGGAAGATTCCCGCGCCCTGCGCCAGATGGGCATTGCCCGCGTCTACACGCCAAAGGATTTCAAGATCACCGAAATCATGGGGGACGTGGTCGGGATCGTCGAGAAAGCGTGGCTGGTTGAGGGCTGATCGGCAGTGCCCTGCGTATAAATGATTGAATCCCTGCCTGTTCGCCTCTATCGGGCGCGAACAGGCAGGAAGGCTTTCAAGATGACGCAGTCAGAATCATTCCAACTCGGCTGGGAAGAGTGGCTTTCATTGCCCGATCTCGGCCTGCCTGCGATCAAGGCGAAGATCGACACGGGCGCGCGGACCTCTGCGCTGCATGCCAGTGTCATCGAGCCATTCGGCCCGTCGGATGCGCCGCAAGTGCGTTTTTTGATCCAGCCTGATCCGAGCAATCCCTCTCTGGAAGTCACGTGTTCCGCACCCGTCGTCGACCGGCGTGATGTCACGAGTTCCAATGGCGAAACCGAATTGCGCTATGTCATCCAGACCGATGTGGAAATCGGAGGACGGCGTTGGCCGATCCAACTGACCCTGACAAACCGCGAAAGCATGACCTATCGCATGCTGTTCGGCCGGGGCGCGATCCAGCCGGACATGATCGTCAATGCAAACGCCTCCTTCCTGCAGCCGAAGCTCGACTTTGCCGCCTATGCCGGTCTGCCAAAGAAACGGCCGGTCAAGCGACCCCTGCGCATTGCCTTGCTGACCCGCGAGCCGCGAAATTACTCCAGTCTGCGCCTGATCGAAGCTGCGCAGGCACGGGGTCATGTGATCGAGGCGATCGACACAGCGCGCTGCTATATGCAGATCGGCACGACCCATCCGCAAGTCCATTATGATGGCAAGGCCCTGCCACGCTATGATGCCGTCATCCCGCGCATCGGGGCAGGCATTACCGGTTACGGCCTCGCCGTGCTCAGGCAGTTCACCAATACCGGCGCCTTTTGCCTGAACAGTGCCAGCGCGATCGGCCACTCCCGAGACAAGCTGATGGCGCACCAATTGCTCGCCCGCGCCAAGATCGACATGCCGGTCACAGCCTTCGCGCACAGCCCGAAAGACACCAAGGATCTGATCTCGCTCGCTGGTGGCGCGCCGGTCGTCGTGAAACTCCTGTCGTCCACACAGGGAAAGGGCGTGGTCCTGGCCGAGACGCGCAAGGCCGCCGAGAGCCTGACCGACGCGTTCCGCGGCCTCGATGCGAACTTCCTAGTCCAGGAATTCGTGGAGGAGGCTGCTGGGACGGACGTTCGGGCCTTCGTCATTGGCAACAAGGTGGTCGGCGCGATGAAGCGCCAGGCCCAGAAGGGCGAGTTCCGATCAAACCTCCATCGCGGCGGCACCGCCTCCACAATCAAGCTGTCCCGGCTGGAGCGGGAGACGGCCCGTGAAGCCGCCAAGGTGCTCGGCCTGCGCGTGGCAGGCGTTGACCTGTTGCAGACCGAGAAAGGCCCGAAAGTTCTGGAGGTCAACTCGTCCCCCGGACTTGAAGGCATAGAATACGCCAGCGGCAAGGACATTGCCGGCCTGATCATCGAACATCTCGAAAGCCAGGTCCGGCCCCTGTCCCGGATACGCGAACCGTCGGCCCGCCAGCGTCGCCAGAACAAGCTCAGCGAGAGCTGAACAGCTTGCCCTTCTCGGTGATCAGCACGATCGCGAGCGCGCCTACGCCAAGACAGGCAAAGCCGATGATCAGCGGCAGCGTTGTCCCATTGTAGTAGCTACCGATCAGTATCCCCAGCAGGCTTGAAACAGTCGTCGTGGCAAAGCCATACGCCGCCGACGCGGTGCCGGCGATCTTGCCCAGCGGCTCCATGGCGAGCGCCGAGAAATTCGCGCCCATCAGGCCAAAACAGGCAAAGGTCAGTGCAAACATCGGGAAGAACCAGAGCAGGCTCTCGCCGAAGAAATACGTGACGAGCGCGAGTGCCGTGGACATCAGGATGAAAAAGATCATGGCGGCATGGCTGATGCGGCGCATCCCGATCTTTTCCACCATGCGGGAATTGAAAAAGTTCGCGCAGGCCAGGGCGCCGGCCACGCCTGCAAACCAGAAAGCAAAGGTTTCTTCCTGTTTGAACACGTCTCGGAAGACCTGTTCGGACGAGCCAATAAACGAGAAGAGCGCCCCGAAGATGACGCCGGAAGCACACATATACCCGAAGGTGATGCGGCTGCGCGCGACCGCAAGATAACTGCTGAAGGCAGACGAGATATTGAGCGGAGTGCGGGCTTCCTGCGGCAGGGTCTCCGGCAGGCGCAGCCAGGTCCATGCCAGCAGCGCCGTGCCGAACAGCGCAAGCACGCCAAAAATCCACTCCCAGGGGGCGACGAACAGGATCATCTGCCCCATGGCAGGGGCGATCATGGGAACGACCATGAAGATGGTCATGACGAGCGACATGAACCCGGCCATACGGCGCCCGGCATACAAATCCCGCACCACGGACACCGCCACGAGCCGCGCGCCCGAGGCGAACACACCTTGCAGGAAGCGCGCGGCCAGTAGGGCGTGGAAATCCTTCAGCGCAATGCACAGGAGGGCTGTCAGCGAGTATCCGATCAGCCCGATGAACAGGGGCATGCGCCGCCCGAACCGGTCGGATATCGGACCCCAGACCAGTTGGGGCGCGCCAAAACCCAGCACATAGGCAAAGACAATCATCTGCTGGCGATTGGAGTCTTCGGACGATGCGCCCGTCAGGCCAGTCGATTCCGCAATCTGCCCAAGCGCCGGCAGCATGATGTCGATGGCAAGGGCGTTGAGGGCCATCAGCGCCGCAACCATGATCACCATCTCCGTCCGCCCGGGCACAGGGCGGCCATGGGCACCTTCAAGAATACGCGGTGGGGTCGCGGGGAATTCGGAATCCGGCATTGTGCGGGGGAACCTCTATGTGAGTCGTAAGGGACCTATCTGGGCCGCCTCCACCTTAATGGCCAGTGGCAGACCCACAAAAAAGCCCCGCCGGGGGGCGGGGCTGCAATGCGAATTCGCAAGGACGCGAATTATTTGGGCTGTGGCCGCATGATATTGGCGCCCAGATTGAACACCACTTGTTCAGCGTCGAAATAGGCTGCATCGACCGGCTTTTCGCCTTTGCCCATCAGGATCTCTGCCGAGGCGACATAGCTGGTCCGCTCGCGATATTCCGGAGGACCGTTCCAGAACGGGTCATAATAGCCGAATGGGGAGTAACGGGTCCGATAGAAGGGATCGCGGAAATACGCGGCATGCGGCCCGTAATAGGCGTAATCCAGATGGAAATGATTGTAATAGGGAGAGTAGGTGCTGCCGCCAACGGGGACCAGCCGACTCTCAGCATCCGTCTCGCGGCGCACGACCCGGAAATGGTCATAGCCGCTCAGCCGGGTGAGTTCCGCCGCCCGATAGAGCAAATAGGTCTCCACCGTCTTGCGGTCGGTCAGCGAGTTGCCGGCAAATTCGACCTGGAACCGGTTGTCCTCGATCTTCATTTCCGAATAGCCACGCTCGCCATCGAACGCAGCCTGATATGGGGTGGCCGTGGCGCAGGCCCCGAGTATGGCGAGCGCTGCCAAAGCGCCTGTTAGCTTGAAGCTGGGCATGGGTGTTCACCCTCCAAAGCAGTGTTTCCTCTAATGTATGAATGAAGCGAGCTGAACACTAGTTGAATTGCCTTCACAATTCAGAGAGCCCCCTGATCGAAATCAATTGCGCAAACAAAAAGGGGCGACCTGCAGGCCGCCCCCGATAATCTTGAACGTCTCAGCCGATCAGGCGGCCTTGTATCCAATGACCGCTTTCACTTCGAGGAATTCCTCGAAGCCATGCTCGCCCCATTCGCGGCCATTGCCGGACTGGCCGTAGCCGCCGAAAGGCGCCGTGAAGTCCGGACGCGCGCCATTGACCTGAATCTGGCCAGCGCGGATGCGATTGGCGACCTTGCGGGCTTCCTCTTCAGGACCCTGCACATAGCCTGCGAGGCCATAGACCGTATCGTTTGCCATCTCGACGGCATCGTCGACATCTTCGTATGGGATCATCACGAGGACAGGCCCGAAGATTTCCTCACGTGCAATGGTCATGTCATTGGTGACATTCGCAAACACGGTCGGGCGGGCGAAATAGCCCTTGTTGAAACCTTCCGGACGGCCCGGACCGCCAGCGACCAGCGTGGCGCCTTCCTCGATGCCCTTCTGGATCAGATCCTGGACCTTCTGGTACTGATTGCCGTTCGAGATCGGACCGATGGCGCCCGGCGAAGCTTCGGCCGGCATCATCACTTTCACTGATTCAGTAGTCGCCTTGGCGATGGCAATTGCCTGGTCCTGCTGGTCCTTTTGTACGAACATGCGGGACGGCGCGTTACAGGACTGACCTGTGTTCGTCATCATCTGCATGATGCCGCCACTGACGGCCTTTTCGAGGTCAGCCGATGGCAGGATGATGTTCGGGCTCTTGCCGCCAAGTTCCTGGGCCACACGCTTGACGGTCGGCGCAGCAGCCTGGGCCACCAGCACGCCGGCGCGGGTGGAGCCGGTGAAGCTCATCATGTCGACATCCGGATGCGACGACAGGGCAGAGCCGACGCCGGGTCCGTCACCATTGACGAGGTTGAACACGCCTTTCGGCACGCCAGCCTCATGCATGATCTCCGTCAGGATCAGCGCATCCAATGGCGCGATTTCGGAAGGCTTGAGCACCATGGTGCAGCCCGCAGCAATGGCCGGGGCGACCTTGCAGGCAATCTGGTTCAACGGCCAGTTCCAGGGCGTGATGAAGCCGCAAACCCCGATTGCTTCCTTGCGGAGCAGCGTCGTGCCCTTCAGCTCTTCGAACTGGTAGTCACGCAGGATGGCTGCGGTGGTTGCGAAATGGCCCATGCCAGCCGGCACCTGGGCCGCATTGGCCAGCCACATAGGCGCGCCCATTTCATTGGAAATGGCTTCGGCCATTTCAGGCAGGCGTGCCTGAATACCTGCAGCGATCTTTTCCAGCAGCTCGGCCCGGTATTCCACGCTGGTCTGCGAGAAGGCCGGGAATGCCGCCTTGGCGGCCGCAACGGCCTTGTCGACATCCGCCTTGGACCCGATCGAAATGACCGCGAAATTCTCTTCGGTCGCCGGATTCTCGATTTCCATCGTCCGCGGCTCCACGGGGTCTACCCATGCACCATCGATATAGAACTGCTTGTATTCCTTCATGCCGGTCGGGCCTCCCTGTGGTCCATATGCTTGTTATGAGTATAGGTGAGCCACCCGCCACCGGCGAGTCCTGACGCTGGGTAATTTCGTGACGATGGCGTTAGCCGCCGTGCACGTGATCCACATCGAAGGCTGCAATCGTCGCCAGATTGACGATATCGCCCACCGTCGCCCCAAGCGATGCGATCTGTACCGGCTTTTCGAGACCAAGCAGCATCGGGCCGATCACGGTCGCGCGGCTCATCGATTCCAGCAGCTTGGTCGAGATCGAGGCCGCGTGAATCGCGGGCATGACGAGGACATTCGCCGGGCCCGTGAGACGCGAGAACGGGTAGAGGATCTTGTGGCTGGTGTTCAGGGCCACATCGGCGCTCATGTCACCCTCATATTCGAAATCGATATTCGCCATGTCATCCAGCAAGGCGACGGCTTCACGCACTTTCTCGCCGCGCTCGCCCATCGGGTTTCCGAAAGTCGAATAGGACAGGAAAGCCACCCGCGGGGAGAAGCCGAGCGACCGAACGCCGCGTGCGGCCTCGATCGCGATATTGGCAAGGTCTTCACCTTGCGGCAGTTCCGTCACGCTGGTGTCAGCAATGAAGACCGTCCGCCCCCGGTTGATTACCATCGACATGCCGATCACGGCCTGGCCCGGAAGCGGGTCAAGCACCAGCAGTGAGTCATTCAGGGCCACATCATAGTTCCGCGTGACACCGGTGACCATGCCGTCCGCATCGCCATTCTTGAGCATGCAGCACCCGAACACGTTCCGGTCCTGGTTGACGAGACGTTGGGCGTCGCGCTTCAGATAGCCGTCACGCTGGAGGCGTGCATACAACATGTCCGTATAGACGGGATTGTTGTCGGAGAGACGCGCGTTCAGGATTTCGAGCGTGCCCGGCGCAATCCCCATCTGCTCCATGGCGCGCTGGACCTGGGCTTCGCGACCGATCAGGATCGGATGGCCGAGGCCCTGGTTCTTGAAGCTGAAGGCGGCGCGGACAACGGCCGGCTCTTCGCCTTCGGCAAACACGATCCGTCGCTGGAGTTCCTTGCAGCGCGCTTGCACGCCCTGGATGAAGGATGCCGACGGGTCAGCACGGCGGGCCAGCGAATGCCGATAGGCTTCCATGTCATCGATTGGCTTGCGGGCGACGCCCGTATCCATTGCAGCCTGAGCCACGAAGGGCGGAATGAAGCTGATCAGGCGCGGATCGAACGGAGTCGGAATGATATACTCACGGCCAAAGCTCGGGCGCGCGCCATGATAGGCAGCCGCCACTTCGTCCGGCACGTCTTCGCGCGCCAATTCAGCGATAGCCCGCGCCGCAGCAACCTTCATTTCCTCATTGATGCCACGCGCGCGCACATCAAGCGCACCACGGAAAATGTAGGGGAAGCCGAGGACGTTATTGACCTGGTTGGGATAGTCCGACCGTCCCGTCGCAATGATCGCATCGTCGCGGACTGATTTGATGTCTTCCGGCGTGATTTCCGGATCCGGGTTCGCCATGGCGAAGATGATCGGATTGTCGGCCATGGATTTGACCATCTCTTTCGAGACCACGCCCTTCGCGGACAGGCCGAGCAGAACGTCAGCCCCCTCAACGGCTTCAGCAAGCGTGCGCTTGGTCGTCTTCACGGCGAAGGCGGATTTGAACTGGTCCATCTTCTCGGTGCGGCCTTCATAAACCACGCCGCTGGAATCACACATCAGGATGTTTTCAGGCTTCACACCCAGATGCCGGATAAGGCCCGCGCAGGAAAGGCCTGCGGCCCCTGCTCCGGAGACAGCAACTTTCAGGTCCTTCAATTCTCGCCCGGTAATGTGGCAGGCATTGATAAGGCCCGCAGCGGCGATAATCGCCGTGCCATGCTGGTCGTCATGAAAGACGGGAATATCCAGGTCTTCGCGCAGGCGGCTCTCGATGATGAAACAATCCGGCGAGGAGATGTCTTCCAGATTGATCCCGCCCCATGTGGCGCCGATGTTCCGGACCGTGGTGATGAATTCCTCGACATCCGTCGTGCTGACCTCGACATCGAAACTGTCGATATCTGCAAACCGCTTGAACAGGACGGCCTTGCCTTCCATCACCGGTTTGGACGCCATCGGGCCGAGATTGCCGAGTCCGAGAATGGCCGTGCCATTGGAAATCACGGCGACCATGTTGCCCTTGGACGTGTAGTCGTAGGCCTTGTCTTCGTCTTCGGCGATGGCTAGCACGGGAATGGCAACGCCCGGGCTATAGGCCAGCGACAGGTCCCGCTGCGTCCCCATGGGCTTGGTCGGCACCATGGAAATCTTGCCGGCGTGGGGCTGCGAGTGGAAATCGAGGGCTTCCTGGTCTGTGAAGCTCGGCCGTTTAGTGGTCATCGCGCGGCAATTCCGTTTTTTGCAAAAAGTTTCAAGTGAGGCGGCAAACTAGGCCGGTGCGAAAGGCATGCCAACCGTAAAACAGGCCATTCTATGCGATAAGATCACTTTGTCGCGCGCAAGCTGGTGCGAGGCTTTGCGAATCTCTCCTGCTGGCGGTAGCGTCCCCGCCCATGGCCGACACTGCTGCTCCCTCGAAAACTCCCTCTGCGCCCAGCCCGTTCATGGCGCAATACCTGTCGATCAAGGCGCGGCATGCCGATGCCCTGCTCTTCTTCCGGATGGGGGATTTCTATGAGCTTTTCTTCGAGGACGCCGTCCAGGCCGCCAAAGTGCTCGACATCACGCTCACGTCGCGCGGCGAATATGAGGGCAAGCCGATCCCGATGGCCGGGGTGCCCTACCATGCCGCCGAGGGCTATCTGGCGCGCCTGATCAAGGCCGGGTGCCGGGTCGCCGTGTGCGAGCAGACCGAAACCCCTGCCGAAGCGAAGAAGCGCGGCTCGAAGGCGATCGTGAACCGGGACATCGTGCGCATCGTCACGCCCGGCACGCTGACCGAAGACGCCCTGCTGCCGGCCCGTCAGGACCAGGCCCTTGCCGCCATCGCGCTTGGTACCGGCGGGACCGAAGCAGCCATTGCCGTCTGCGATGTGTCGACCGGTCGGTTCGACGTGACCGCCTTGGCGGCAGATGCGCTCGCCGACAGTCTCATGGCCTATCCGCTGTCGGAGTTGCTCGTCTCGGAAGGCGATCTCGACAAGCCGGTCATCGCCAATGCAAGCGCCCTCTCTACTGCGCCAGTCACCTTCCGGCCCGCCCGCAGCGCCACGTACAAATCCGGCGAAGCATTGCTGAAGGAAACTTTCGGCATTGCGGCGCTGGAAGCGCTGGGCGATTTCAGCCGGGCCGAACTCGCCGCCATTGGCCTGTTGCTGGACTATGTGAAACTGACCCAGGCCGGCCGCGAAATCCGGCTCGACCCGCCGATCCGCGCACGCGCCGAAGGCCACCTCGCCATCGATCCGGCGACCCGGACCAGCCTGGAGATCGACCGGTCCATGCGCGGCGACCGGGACGGCTCGCTGCTCGGCACGATAGATCGCACCGTCACAGCGCCGGGCGCCCGCCTGCTAGCCTCGCGGCTGGCGAGGCCGTCGGTGGACCGGGCGGAGATCGAGGCGCGCTTCGATGCCGTCGCCTGGTTTGCAGATGATCGCGATACGGTGGAATCGGTACGCGCGAGCCTTCGCGCCGCGCCTGATCTTGAACGCGCGCGAACGCGCCTGCGCCTCGGCCGCGGCGGTCCGCGTGACCTTGTTGCCATCGAACGGGCGCTGGCGGCGTCCCATGAAGCGGCCAGCCGCCTCGCCGAAACCTCTTCCGGCCTGCCGCCAAAAATTGCCGAGGCAATCGCTGCGTTGGACTTGCGTAATGACTCAGATCTCGCCGCGCTGGCAGAGGATCTTCGCAAGGCCCTGTCGGACACGCCGCCAACGCTCGCCCGGGATGGCGGCTTTGTCGCTCCCGGATGGGATACAGCGCTCGACGAAGCCCGCGGCCTGCGCGATGACAGCCGCCAGATCATCGCGGCGCTTCAGGCGCGTTATGCCGAAGAGACCGGCATCTCTGCGCTGAAGATCAAGTTCAACAATGTGCTCGGCTATTTCGTTGATGTACCGGCGCGGCATGGCGACCCGCTGATGAAGCCGCCGCTGTCGGAAACCTTCATCCACCGCCAGACGCTGGCGAGTAATGTTCGGTTTTCCACGCAGGAACTTTCAGAACTTGCGGGAAAGATTTCGCGTGCCGAAGATGAAGCGAAGGCCCGCGAGCTGGCAATTTTCGATCATTTCTGTGAGCGGATCGATGCGTTGAACACGCCCCTCACCCGGACGGCCGCTGCCATTGCCGAACTGGACGTGGCGGCGGCTTCAGCCGAGTGGGCCTTCGAGTCAGACGCAGTTCGCCCAATCCTGACTGATGATGCGACGTTCAAGGCGACAGGCCTCCGCCACCCCGTTGTCGAGGCGGCGCTCAAGAAGGACGGCCAGGGCTTCACCGCAAATGATCTGGACCTAAGCGGCGAAGACGAGTCCGGCACGCGGCTCCTGCTGGTCACCGGCCCGAACATGGCGGGTAAATCGACCTATCTCAGACAGGCGGCGTTGGCCGTCATCCTCGCGCAGGCGGGTCTGTTCGTCCCGGCACGTTCGCTGACACTCGGTCTGGCTGACCGCATCTTTTCACGGGTTGGCGCGTCAGACGACCTTGCCCGCGGGCGTTCGACCTTCATGGTCGAAATGGTGGAAACCGCCGCAATTCTCAATCAGGCTACGGAGCGCAGCTTCGTCATCATGGACGAGGTTGGCCGGGGCACATCGACCTGGGACGGCTTGGCAATTGCCTGGGCAGCCGTCGAGCATCTTCACTCGGTCAACAGGGCCCGCGCGCTTTTTGCCACGCACTATCATGAGCTGACCAAACTGGTGGAAGACCTTCCCGGCGCGGCAAATGCCTCGTTGCGCGCCAAGGAATGGAAGGATGACCTCGTCTTCCTGCATGAAGTCCAGGCCGGCCCAGCCGACAAATCCTATGGAGTCCAGGTCGCCAAGCTGGCCGGCCTACCCAAGAAGGCTGTGAAGCGCGCGGGCCAGATCCTGAAACAGCTGGAAGCCGAGCCGAGCGCGCCGGAAAACTTGCCACTCTTTGCCGCCGCCTCGCTTGCGCCGGATACGGACGAGACGGACATGACCGAGACAGCCGGGCCGTCCGAGGCAGACCTGATGCTGCAACAGATTGACCCGGACTCGCTGACCCCCCGCGAGGCACTGGACCTGCTCTACCGGCTCAAATCCCTCGGCGGGGACTGATCTCCGGGCTTCAGACCCAATTTCTTCAGGGGGCTGCCCATCCCGCCGGATACCATCGCCGCCAACAATTTCGGCCCGGGCGGAACTTTGCTGATCGGGGCGGCGAGCCAGTCCCGCAACCAGGCGAGCATCGTCGAGTCGGACTGGTAGACCGGGGTGAACAGCCAGCTCATCGCTTGGAACAATCTGACGTGTCCGGATCGCATGGAAGCATAGTGGCGCAATTGGCGGTCCAGATCATCGTGGACGGTCATAGCCCGCGCGAGCGCGAAGGCATCCAGAAGCGCCATGTTCGCGCCCTGCCCCAATTGCGGGCTGGCGGCGTGCCAGCTGTCGCCGAGATGGACGAGCCGCTGGTTCACGACCGGGCCATGTGTGCGGTGATCATATTGAGCAAAGGTCAGCTGGTCATGGCGGTCCAGCTGTTCCAGCAAAGGTGCCGTCTCGGGCCAGAGCGTGGTCGCTTCCCGTTTCCAGTCCGATAGCGGCGCCTGTTTCCATGCGGCATGCGCATCGGCGCGGATAGACCAGAAATAGGTGAGCGTTTCTGGGGCAGCATCGCTCCCGCGTCCGGACGGCATCACCCCCGCCATCTGGCGCGCCTGCCGGTAGCGCTGCGCCAGCGCAGTCTTCTCGAACCCCAGATCCTCCTTCCACGGCAGCGTTGCCCAGAGCGCCCCATAGGCCAGCGGGCTGCGCGAACGCGAGGAAAGCGGCGAACGCACCCCCAGCGCATCAACCACAAGGTCGAAAGGTCCGAGTGTCTTGCCCTCTCCTGTGGTCAAATAGCCGCTGACGGCCTGCGCAGACAGGATACGCGTGGACGGGACGATCCTGGCCCCGGCCTCCATGGCTGCGCGATAGACAAGGTCAAACAGGACTGGTCGCTGGATCGCCACGCCGCACAGGCCGGGCCGGATTGCATCATACCGAACATCCAGAACGGTCCGGCCAGAGCCGACAGCCTGTCCGTACAGCCGGTAAAGGGGCGCGCCAAGCTGCTCCGCCCGTTCCCGCAAGCCAAGTTCCGCCAGGATCGCCAGACCGGTTTCCTGCAGGATCAGGCCGCATCCGATGGGCTTTGGCGTGTCAAACTGGTCATAGACTGAAACTTCATGCCCCTGCCGCGCCAGCAGGGCCGCCGCCGCCAGGCCGCCAATGCCGGCGCCGGCAATCGCAATCTTTCGGGATGAGATCATATCAGCCAGCAACCTTCACGGGGTTGCGGTTGCAGACGAGTTGTTTGACGAATTCGACATGGCTGCGCAGTCGGTAGAGATCGTCCGTATAGGATAGCGGCACTTCGACCGCGCCGATCTCGGCCTGCAAGGTTTCAAGTTCCTCGAGCACCTTGTCGCGTTCGGCCGTGTCATCTGTCGATCGTCCGCGCTCTTCAAGTGTGCGCAGATCTTCATACCAGACATAGATCTTCCGGCGCACGCGCCAGCGATAGATGGGCGGCGCGACCCGGACCAGCGGGAACAGCAAGGTCAGGAGCGGAATGGCCAGCACCCAGGCCCGCTCCAGGAAGTTTGCCACATCGAACGAGAAATAACGGCGCAGGAAGGAGGGGCCATTCTGATAATACCGCCGGGCCTGATCGGAAATCGGCAGGTCAATCAGGTCCGGGTCCGGATATTGCCCGGCCGCCGCCAGCAGCGTGCCCTGCGAATGGATCGCTGTTGCGGCATCGATGAGAAGCGCCTCAATGGCCGGATGCAGATCCTTGCGCACCACCAGTTGCGCGACCGGGGCAACGAGCGGAATGTCGGCTGCGGGCACATCCCGGCCAATATCGACCACGCCCCTGAGCAGGATAATGTCGGACAAGGCCTCATGCCGCCGCGCCAGCGCCGGAGCGCGGTCAAACCGCAGCAGGCGCACCTCGGAACTGTTCAGCAGCCGGTCCACATAAGAGGCCTCTATGGAGGCGGAGAACGCCGCCGCATCGACCTCGCCTGCCAACAGGGCGTCTGCCGCCGCATTGCCGGACAGCGGCAGCCGGGACGTGGTATTCCATTCGCCGCCATAATCGCTCTCGAGTTCTATTGCGAGCATGCGCGTGCCGGATCCGTCCCCGCCAACGGCCATCCGAACTGTCCGCAAATCCCCGAGCGTTTCAGCAGGCAAGTCAGTCCGGACAAATACCCAGAACGGTTCCGGGAACAGGCCGCCAATCGAGCGGAGCACGTCTTCGTCGCGGACATTCGACAGCCCACCCTGCACAAGGCCGACATCCGCTTCGGAATCGCCCAACAGGCGCAGATTGTCGATCGAGCCCTGCGTTTCGACCAGAACCACCTCCACCCCCTCTTCTGCGAGGAGGCGCTGATAGCGTTCTGCAAAGGCGTGATACGCACCGCCTGGGCTGCCGGCAGCAAAGCGGATCGTCTTCGGCGGCGCGGGATCCATCAGGACGAGGGCCAGCAGGACGCCTGCAAATGCAATCACGACCAGCGGCCAATAGACTTTCAGGAAATCCCGTAATCCCGACATGAACTCCGCCTCCCCCGCGCTGACGCTGTCGGGTAAAGCTGTAGGCCGGGAATTTGCAAGGATCAACAAAGTGTAAGGGAGCGCCTTCAAATCGCCTCATGCACGCCGCGCATGGAACCTATTCGGTTAGGAGAGTGTTCATCAACGTATCGAGGCACCATCTGGAGCCCAGATTGTCAGAAAGGATCACCCCGTGAGCAACTCCGTTTCCATTACGAGGCTTTTGTCCGTCGCTGTGATGGGTGTGATCGCCGCAGTGGCCGTGGCCATGATCCTGATGCCACAGCCTTCGCTCTATGCGGGCTGAGCGCTAATCCTTGTGATACGGCGTCCCGGCGAGGATCGACACAGCGCGATAGACCTGTTCTGACAGCATCACCCTGACAAATCTATGCGGCCAGGTCTGTGGCCCAAAGGCCAGCGTCTCCGGCACCGCCGCCTTGACCGCCGCGCCATAGCCTTCGGCTCCGCCAATCAGGAAAACCAGATCCGGGACACCCTGATCGCGCCATTTGGCGAGATTGCCAGCGAAGTCGCGTGAACGGTGTGCGCGTCCAAATTCATCGAGTCGGATACATTTGGCGCCGGAAGGCAGCTTGGCGAGGATGCGATCGGCCTCTGCGTCGAGCCCGCCGCCACTGGCCACTTCAATTTCCTCGATCCCGCGAAAGCCGAGCGACCGCGCAATGGGACCCGCCCGCTTCATGTACTCATCGACGAGCGCTCGTTCCGGCCCGGCCTTCAACCGTCCGACGACCAGGAAAATGATCCGCATGGCAGGGCCCTAATTGGCCGGTGCGCGGTGGGCATTGTCGGATGCCCAGATCTTTTCGAGATTGTAGAATTCCCGGACTTCCGGGCGGAACAGATGGACAATGACGTCACCGGTATCGATCAGTACCCAGTCTGCATTGGGCATGCCTTCGACACTGGCCGGGCGGCCGGTCAGCTTCTTGACGTCCTGTGCGAGATGGTCTGCCAGAGCCGCTACGTGCCGGCCTGAACGACCGGAAGCGATGATCATGAAATCTGCGAGCGAAGATTTTCCATCAAGGTCGATGAAGAGAATATCTTCTGCCTTGTCATCCTCAAGGGCCTGGGCGAGGGATTCGGCCACATTACGGATATCGTCGAGCGTGGCCTGCTGGGCGGGCTGAAGCCGCGGGGCGCTAGGGGTCAGGGGTCCGGTTCCTTCTGGTTACGTCCACTCAAGATAATAGCATCTGAAGGGCCGAACAACCAGCCATTAACGGGCGACACGCACCTTATCGAGTCTGAATCCGCACCAAAACACACCTATTGTGCAGCTTGCCAGATTTTCGCCGCATCCTGATGTCAGATTCCAGCGTCATTATTATCGCTGATGGAGTAGAGTTTCATGCGCACACATATTGCTGTTGCCGCCCTTCTGTTTGCCTTGCCGCTAGGAGGCTGCGCCGTCGCCGCGCTTGGCACCGCAGGGGCGGTAGGCGTCGCCGCGGCCCAGGAGAAATCCCTCGGGGAGGCCGTCGATGACGCGACCGCCTCGAACCAGATCAAGAGCAAACTGTTGTCGGAAAGCGCCAACCGGTTCGGCGAGGTCGATGTCGAGGTCACGGGCGGTCTGGTCCTGTTGTCCGGTCGCGTGAACGCCCCCGAAGACCGGGTAAAGGCCGAGGGCATTGCCTGGACCTCTCCCCTCACCCACGATGTTGCCAATGAAATCCGCATCCAGCCGCCGGGCGGGTTCCTGTCCAATGTGTCCGACGAAGTGATCACCGGCCGTGTCCGCGCCCGGCTGGTCGGGTCGAGCACCGTGAAAAGCCTGAATTTCAACATCGAGACCTATGATGGCGTGGTCTATCTGATGGGCATCGCCCGCTCCGCCGAGGAGCTGAAGCGCGCGGCCGAGGAAGCCAGCGTTGTCGGCGGCGTCAAACAGGTGGTTTCCTATGTCCGCATCCGCGATGGCCGCACAACCCAGCAGGCTGCCCCCACGCCGCAGGGCGCTGCCCCTTATCAAACCGCACCCGATGCCTCATATGACTACGAGGCCGACGGGGAACTGATCGGCGCCAGTTACTAGCAGGGTCAGGTCGCATGGGCGGCGGCCCGTTTAAGGGAGCCGCCCGATGAGCCTTCGCGTTGCGATCCAGATGGATCCGCTCGAATCCGTCAATATTGACGGAGACACCACTTTTGCCCTCGCTGAAGTCGCGCAGGCGCGCGGCATGGAGCTGTTCGTCTACGGCCCCGAGCATATGAGCATCGAGCAGGGCCGCGTGACCGCCGAGGTCCGGCCCGCCCGCGTCCAGCGCGTGAAGGGCACGCCCGGTCTGTTCGACGCGCCCGTCCGCCTTGATCTCGCAAAGGATGTCGATGTCATCCTGATGCGCCAAGACCCACCCTTCGACATGAGCTACATCACTGCATGCCACCTACTCGAACAAGTGTCTGACGAAACGCTGGTGGTAAACGACCCGGCCGGGGTGCGCTCCAGCCCGGAAAAGATATTTCCACTCATGTTCCCGGAGTTGATGCCGCCGACGCTCGTCTCCCGGGATTTGTCGGCCATTGAGGCCTTCCGCGCCGAGCACAGGGACATCATCATCAAGCCACTCTACGGGCATGGCGGCGCAGGCGTGTTCCGCCTGAAGGAAAACGATTCCAATTTCGATTCTCTGACCGAGCTCTTCTTCAACCGCTCCCGCGAACCCGTCATGGTGCAGGCCTTCCTGCCCGCCGTCAGCGAAGGCGACAAAAGAATCATCCTGATTGATGGCAAAGCCGTTGGCGCACTCAACCGTCGCCCCAAGGCAGGCCAGGTCCGCTCGAACCTCGTCGTCGGCGGCACTGCCGAGGCAACAGATCTGAGCGACGCCGACAAACGGATTTGCGACGCGATTGGACCGGAATTGAAACGCCGGGGACTGGTTTTGACAGGAATTGACGTGATTGGGGGCCGCCTGACGGAAGTGAACGTCACCTCCCCCACCGGGGTCCAGGCCATCAAGAAACTCAGCGGCATTGATATCGCAGCCGATTTCTGGAACGTTGTGCAAGACAAGCTTGCGAGCCGCTGAGGCTCACGGCAAGAATGGGGACATGATCATGAAACTGACAACGTCATTCGCCATCGTGTCACTTTGCCTGGTCGGAACGGCTTGCTCCGAAAGCACCGGCCCCGCAGACACCTCCGCCACCGTCGCAACCGAGACCGCACAGGTCGAGGACGAGTATACCGGGTCGCTGAACCTGAACCTGCCGACGTCTTCCGCAGCGCAGGATGCCGACACCGGATCGCTCAATCTTCGGATCGGCCAATCCGGTTCGGATGATGACCTCCTGATCGGATCAGCAGGATTTGGGGGCGGCCGCTTCGAAGACAGCCCGTCTCTGGGTCTTTCTCTGCCAGATGACACGGCAGAGCCGACAGCGGCGCAAGCGACAGAAGATGACGTCATCCGCCTCGACCCGAAATAGGTTCGGGGCTTTCTAAAGCACAATTCCCAGTTGAATTTTATAGGGTGCACCCAGTTGCAATCCATTCTGGATTGAATATGGTCCTCCCGAATTTGATCGGGTGCACGGTGTCTTGGGCCAGGTATCCCGCCTCAGGGACCGAGGATGCCACACACCCCATCTCCCCATGATGCGAGGAAACCCTCCGATGCCGACCGATTTATCGGTCGGCGGGTCCGGCAGGCGCGACGGGAATTGGGAATGACGCAGGAGGGCCTCGCCGAGAGCCTCAGCCTCACCTTCCAGCAGGTACAAAAATATGAATCCGGACGCAGCCGCCTGTCAGCTGGGCGTCTGAGAGAGGTTGCCGTCGCGCTCGGCAAACCGATTGGATATTTCTATGAACCGTTTCCGGTCCCGCCCGTCATACCGGATGCGGACCATGCGAAGTTGCGGGTGCTCAAGCGGGATGCCAACAAGCTGGTGGACTCCCTGGCGAGCATTGAAGACCTGAAAGTCGCCATCCATGTGCTCACGGCGCTCGGATCCCCGCCTCCCTAGCGCTGACACGCGCTGCAGAAGAAGCTGGATCGACCGGACTGGACGATACGCTGGACAGGCTTCCCGCAATTCCGGCAGGCATCCCCTTCCCGGTCATAGACAGCGAAGCTGTGCTGGAAATAGCCGAGTTCCCCACTGGCGCTGGCAAAATCCGAAATGGATGACCCCCCGGCCGCAATCGCTTCGGCGATGACGTCATTGATGGCAGGCACCAGCCGCGCTGCGCGCTGGCCGGGAATGGTTGCTGCACTCCGCCGAGGCGAAACGCCCGCGCGCCACAGAGCTTCGCAGACATAGATGTTGCCGAGCCCTGCAATCACAGACTGGTCGAGCAAGGCCGACTTGATCGGCGTTTTCCGGCCCTTCAGCGTCTCGTTGAGATAGGCTTCCGAAAAGCCATTGGAGAGCGGTTCCGGTCCCATCGCCATTAACCTTGGATAGGCCTGAAACTGCGCGGCTGGCCACAGCTCCATGAAGCCAAAGCGCCGTGGATCATTGTAGGTCACGCGTGCACTATTGCTCAGATCGAAGACAACATGGTCATGGCGCGGGTCAGTCCCCGTCTCATGATGGAACTCGCCGAGCTTGTCGCCCGCCACCGTAAACCGTCCGGTCATGCCGAGATGCATCACCAGAACCTCATCCGTCGACAGGACGAGCGTCAGGAATTTCGCCTTGCGTCCAAGATGCATGATCTGCGCGCCGGTAAGGCGTTCGGCGAACCGCTCCGGAAAGGGAAATCTGAGATTGGCGCGATTCTGGACCGCGCGCTCAATCCGCTGTCCCTCCATGACAGGCGCAAGGCCGCGGCGAACTGTCTCGACTTCGGGTAATTCAGGCATGGCTATGGCATATAGCCTAGGGTGATTGAGGCAACTATGGTGGCACGCATGTCTGCAGACAGCAAAACGGAACGCACGGTCTCGTTCGGCTTCGAGGAAGTCACGGAGACAGAGAAAGTCGCCCGCGTGAAGGGTGTCTTCCGCTCCGTCGCATCCCGCTATGATCTGATGAATGATTTGATGTCGGCCGGCGTCCATCGCCTCTGGAAGCATGACGCGATGAATCAGGTGAACCCGCAGCCCGGAGAACGCCATCTCGACGTGGCGGGCGGCACTGGCGAACTGGCCCGCGCCTTCCTGACAATGGCCGACAAGGCGGGCAAGCGGCGCGGCATCGATAGGCCCGCCACCGCCATTGTGTGCGACATCAATGATGCCATGCTGGAGGCTGGGAAGGCCCGCGCAGATAATGAGAAATTTGCCGGTCGGCTCGACTGGGTTTGCGCCGACGGCCAGAATCTGCCCTATCCGGACCGGTCATTCGATGCCGTGACCGTGTCCTTCGGCATCCGCAATTTTGCCGACCGCGAGGCCGGCCTACGCGAGTTTCGCCGCGTTCTGAAGCCAGGGGGACGTCTCGCAATACTGGAATTCAGTCACATGACCGTCCCTGCCCTGCAGGCGGCCTATGATACGTACAGTTTCAACGTTATTCCGCGTCTTGGCAGCCTCGTGGCGGGGGATGCCGAAAGTTACCAGTATCTGGTCGAATCCATTCGAAAATTCCCGACACAGGACATTTTCCGCAAAGAGCTGGAAACAGCGGGCTTTTCGCGGGTCAGTGTAACGAATTATTCGGGAGGCATCGCCGCCCTGCACTTCGGCTGGGCGGTCTGATGCGGGTCAGCCTGGGCTCGAATCCGGTGTCAGGCTGGAGCGCTGTGCAGGGTCCAGCAACAGCTGGTCAGGGGTCTGACTTGGCTCGGCATAGTAGATCGCCGCAGCAATCATTGCAGCCACAAGCAGTCCACTCGTCACAAAGTATAGAGTTCCTTTGTTTTTTGGTGCTTTTTTAGTGGCCATGACAGCCTCCTCTGTAAACATATCTTCCCTCATCAAACGCCGTCCGGGCCTGCCGGTTCCCGTTGGCACGCGGAGCATGGCATGGGACTGATCGGAGATTACCGCCGCCTGATGCGCGCCGGCATGGCCTTGGCCCGCCACGATGTGATCTTGCCGGGTGCTTACCAGACGCGGTTGCCACTGCCGGCGCGGATCGCCGGACGCGTGCTGCGCATCTTTGGCGGCGGCGCACGGGGACGGCCCGGCCAGCGCCTCGCGCGCGCGCTGGAAAAGCTCGGCCCCGCCTATATCAAGCTCGGCCAGTTCCTGGCGACGCGGCCGGACGTGTTCGGCGCCGAAGTCACCCAGGATCTGGGCCGCCTCAAGGACAAGCTGCCGCCCTTTTCGATGAAAGCCGCCCGCGCTGCCCTTGCAGAAGAGTTTGGCGAAGCCGACGCTGCCCGCCTGTTTGCCGAGCTGTCAGATCCCGTTGCGGCCGCCTCCATTGCGCAAGTGCACCGTATGTCACTGCCGGAGGGCGAGCGCGCGGTGAAAATCCTGCGGCCGGGCATCGAGCACAAATTGATGGTGGAACTCTCCGCCATGAAACGCGCCGCACGTACTATCGAAGGCATCTCAGCCGAGAGCCAGCGGCTGAAACCCGTCGCCTTCACTGAAACAATTGCCGCAGCCATGATGCGGGAAACCGATCTCCGCCTCGAAGCCGGCGGCGCAGACGAGATGCACGAGATCAGCCAGAAATCCGGCCATTTCGTCATTCCCAGCGTGGATTGGGACCGGACCGGCCGCCGCGTCCTGACGATTGACTGGATCGACGGGATTTCGCTGACCGACCCCAAAGCACTTGAGCATCCGGGTATCGACCGGAAGAAGCTGGCCAATGACATCACGCAAGGGTTCCTGACCCATGCCATCGAATACGGCGTGTTTCATGCCGACATGCATGAAGGCAATCTGATCATCACGCCAGAAGGCAAGGTCGCCCTCGTCGATTTCGGCATCATTGGCCGGATCGGCATGGTCGAGCGTCGTTTCCTCGCGGAAATCCTCTGGGGCTTCCTGAAACGCGACTATCTCCGCGTCGCCGAAGTGCATTTCGAAGCTGGCTACGTACCGGCCAGCCAGTCCGTCGGCGAGTTTGCTCAAGCCCTTCGCTCGATCGGAGAGCCGGTGCACGGCAAGCCCGCCGAAGAAGTCTCCATGGGCCGCGTCCTGCTGCAATTGTTCGACTACACGCACACATTCGGCATGTCCCTGCGCCCGGAACTGGTCCTGCTTCAGAAAACCATGGTCCAGGTTGAAGGCGTTGCCCGCGCTATCGACCCTTCGCACAACATCTGGATCGCCTCCGAACCCGTCGTCGGGAGCTGGATCCGGCGCAGTTTCGGCCCGGAAGGCGCTGCCAAACTCGTGGCGGGCAATGTCAAGGAAATCACCAACCGGCTGAAGCGCCTGCCGGAAGTGATGGACCGGTTCGAAGCATCTCTGGAGCCCCCGCCGCCGCCGCCTCCTCCGCCCCGTCGGTTTGCACCCTGGTGGGGCTGGTTCGGTTTTGTCACGGCTCTGGTCGCGCTTGCCATTTGGGCCGCGAAATAGGCCTTTTTCGACAAATCCCTGCCGAAACCCGCGAAAACCTTAACCGAGCCGCCAAGTTCACAGGGATTTCATGGGGTAACGGCAAGAAATTTGCGATAAGACACGCTTAACGAACAGAGCCCGGCCAATGACGCAAAAACGCATCCTCTTGATCATTTCCGGCGGTATTGCCGCCTATAAGAGCCTGGAACTGATCCGGGAGCTGCGCAGGCGCGACATTGCCTGTCGTTGCATCGTGACGAAGGGCGGGCAGGAATTCGTCACGCCGCTCTCGGTCTCCGCCCTGTCCGGCGACAAGGTCTATACCGAGCTGTTCAATCTGAGCGACGAAGCGGAAATGGGCCATATCGAGCTGTCACGCTCGGCCGACCTCGTGGTCTTGTGCCCGGCAACCGCAGACCTTATGGCCAAGGCCGCAGGCGGGCTTGCCAATGACCTCGCCTCCACCACGCTGCTCGCAACCGACAAGCCAGTCCTGATGGTGCCCGCCATGAATGTGCGCATGTGGCAGCACCCGGCAACGATACGAAATGTCGAGACGCTCCGCGCGGACGGTGTCACGGTGATGGAACCGGATGAAGGCGCCATGGCGTGCGGCGAATTCGGCCCGGGCCGCCTGCCGGAACTCCCGGTCATCGCGGCAGAAATCGAACGCAGGCTGGCAGGCGAAGCCTCCGGCGCACTCGCGGGAACACATGCGCTGGTGACAGCTGGCCCGACGCGCGAACCGCTCGACCCGGTGCGCTTCCTGTCCAATCATTCCTCCGGCAAGCAGGGCTATGCAATTTCTGAAGCCCTCGCCCGGCTTGGCGCGCAGGTCACGCTGGTCTCCGGCCCCGTTGCCCTGCCTGCGCCCCGCGGCGTGAATCTGGTCCCGGTCGAAACCGCCCGACAGATGCTGAAGGCTTGCGAAGAGGCCCTGCCCGCTGACGTGTTCGTCTCCGTTGCGGCCGTGGCGGACTGGCGCCCGGCACGCGCGGCGACCAAGAAACTGAAGATCAAGGGCGCTGGCAGCGAGCATCCGTCCATGGAGCTGACCGAGAACCCGGACATCCTCAAGACGCTCGCCAACAAGCGCAAGAACCGGCCCACACTGGTCATCGGCTTTGCGGCAGAGACCCATGATGTAGAGGAACATGCCGAGGCCAAGCTCGCCCGCAAGAATTGCGACTGGATCGTCGCCAATGATGTTTCCGGCGATGTGATGGGCGGCTCGGAGAATGAGATCGCCCTGATCACACGTGATGGCGCCGAGCGCTGGCCCCGCATGGGCAAGGCTGAAGTGGCGCGCCGACTGGCCCACAAGGTCGCTGAAACGCTGAATGATGAAGGCAGCGGGCTGAAACTCGCCGCAGAATAGGAATCAGGCAGGCGGCTCGCCATTCCGCGCGAGCACTTCCCCTGCCAGATACAGAGACCCGCAAATCAGGATCCGGTCGACGCCGGTTACCGCCGCAGCCTTGAGCGCGGCCTGGAGGCTATCGCACGCGGTGGCTTTCAGCCCAGCATTGGTGGCTGCTTCCGCCAGAGCCTGAGGGTCGGCGCCCTGATGACCCGGCGCATTCGGCAGGGTGAAGACCTCAGGCCGCACCTGCCGGAACGGCATGAAATAGCCAGTCGCATCCTTGGAGGCGAGCATGGCTGTGACCAGCGCGGTGCGCCCCGGCATGTTGTTCAGCTGTCTTGAAATGGCGCGGGCTGCATGCGGATTGTGCCCGCCATCCAGCCAGATTTCCTGATCGGGGGCGAGCGCTGTGACAGGCCCTTCTTTCAAGCGCTGCATGCGCGCGGGCCAACTCACATTCCGGGCACCTTCGAAGATCGCGGTCTGATTGATGATTGTGGAATTCCCGAACAACTGCACGGCCATGGCGGCCAGAGCCGCATTGGCACGCTGGTGTTCGCCCAACAGGCCAAGGTCTTCCGGCATCGCATCAATGAAATGCGCTTTCAGGCGGTAGAGCGGCGCGCCGACATCCTCGGCGCGCTTTGCGATGACCTCGTCACAGACCCTGCGCTGGATCGCGGTCAGCGCAGGGCGCCCGGGCTTGATGATCCCCGCTTTCTCACCCGCAATCTTGCGAATATCCGAGCCGAGGAACGCCTTGTGATCGAAATCTATCGGCGTGATCACACTGAGCGCCGGCTGGTCGATCACATTGGTGGCGTCATAGCTGCCGCCGAGGCCGACTTCGAGGATCAGCACATCTGCGGGTACTTCGGAAAAGGCAAGCAGGGCCGTGGCCGTCGTCGCCTCGAACTGGGTGATCTCCTGCCCCTTGATCGCGTCATAGGTCCACTCCAGCCAAGCGATCAGGCGCGCGTCATCGACGATCTCTCCGGCGAGCCGGATGCGCTCATTGAAGCGGACCAGATGCGGGCTGGTGAAAACATGTACGCTGAGCCCGGCCGCCTCCATCATGGCGCGCATGAAGGCGCAGGTAGAACCTTTGCCATTCGTGCCGGCCACATGGATGACCGGTGGCAACCTGTCTTGCGGACGCCCAAGCGACTCGAGCGCGTTCAGGACGCGTCCGAGCGATAGTTCAATCGTTTCTGGATATAGCCCTTCGAACCGCCCCAGCGCCTCGGCCAGGGCCGGACTGTTACCGATCAAGCAGGGCTGCCCTTACTCTTGCTGGATTTGGCGGCATGGGTTTTTGGAGGTGTCAGCGAGGCTGGCAACCGGTCGTCCGTGCGGCGCACATTCGGCATCAGCATGGACAACACATTGGAGAGCGTGTCCTTCAGCTTCCGTCGGTCACAGACAATATCCACCTGGCCTTTTTCACGGAGGAATTCAGCACGCTGAAACCCTTTGGGCAGGCTTTCGCGGATCGTTTGCTCGATCACGCGTGGGCCGGAAAAGGCGATCATTGCGCCCGGTTCGGCAATATGGATGTCGCCGAGCATCGCGTAGGACGCCGACACGCCGCCTGAAGTCGGATCGGTCAACACGACAATGTAAGGCAGTTTCGCTTCGGCCAATTCATTAATGGCCAGCGTCGTGCGCGGCATCTGCATCAGGCTGAGCGTGCCTTCCTGCATGCGCGCGCCGCCGGAGGCCGTGCAGACGACGAAACCCGCCTTGCGGGCCAGCGCCATCTGCGCCGCTGCCACAAAGCCTTCTCCGGCAGCCATGCCGAGCGATCCGCCCATGAAGGCAAAATCCTGGACGAGCACGACCGTTGGTACGCCGCCAATCTTGCCATAGGCCGCGACCATGCAGTCTTCCTGAATGATCGGCGCGCCACCGTTTTCGGATTCCTTCTTGTCCCGGGCCGCAATCTTGGCCTTCGCAGCCTTCAGGCGCGACGGGTAAGGCTTGTCATCCTTGAATTTCAGGGGGTCATGCGGAACCGATGGCAGGGCCAAAGGCTCCCAGCGCTCATCATCGAACAGGAGGCGCAGCCGGGTGCGCGGGCTGATCCGCAGATGCGCGCCAGCTGGCGTGACATGCCAGTTTTCTTCCAGATCGGTCTTGTAGACGAGTTCGCCGGACAAAGGACATTTCACCCACAAATCGTCGGGCGTATCCTTCTTCGCGAGCATGGTCTTCAGGCCCGGCGGGGTGACCTTGGTAATCCAGTTCATGCCAGAACCTCCTCGGCGGCAATCAACACTTAAGGCTTGGTGATCGTTCTGATCGCCGAGCTCAACTCCTTCGCCAGTGCGCCCATTCCCCGCGGTGCCCCGGCAAAATCCCCCGATTCGTGGGCCTTTTCCGCATGGTCCACGAAAGCAGAGCCTACGACAACCCCATCGGCGATTTTAGCCATTTCTGCAGCTTGTACACCAGTTTTGACGCCAAAACCTACACAAACAGGCAATCCTGAAACGCGCTTGGCCATTTCAATGTTCCCGGCAATCGCCTGGGGATCGGCGCTCCCAGCGCCTGTAACGCCCGTCACTGCAACGAAATACAGGAAGCCGCTGGCACCTTCAGCGACCTTTTTCATGCGGTTTTCATGGGTTGTCGGCGTCGCCAGCCGGATAACGGAGAGATCATATTGCGCATACGCCTCGCGCAATTCGCCATCCTCTTCTGGCGGCAGATCGACCAGAATCGTGCCGTCCACGCCTGCCTGATGGGCAGCCTTGGCGAATTCAACATAACCCATGCGGAACACCGGATTGGCATAGCCCATGACGATGATCGGGGTGATCTGGTCGTCCTCGCGAAACCGCGCAGCAAGCTTCAGCGTGTCGGCCAGCGTGGTGTGGTGCGCCAGGGCGCGCAGACCCGCTTTCTGGATCGAGGCGCCATCGGCCATCGGGTCGGTAAATGGCGCCCCCAGCTCGATGATGTCAGCGCCATTGTCGCGCAGCGCGCACATGGCGGCGTAGCTCGTCTCCAGGTCCGGGTCGCCGGCCATCAGGTAGGAAACCAGGACGGCGCGCGACTCGCCACGGGCCCGGGCGAAGGTATGTGTAATGCGGGAAGTTGGCATCAGGTGTCCGTATTCTCGTGAACCCATGCCTCATAAGGCGCATTCGCCTGAATGCAAGGCAGCGCGACCATGGCGGGGACGTCATACGGATGGTGTGTCAACACCAAGGCTTCGATCCGGTCCCAGTTGGCCTGAGGCGCTTTCAGCCACAGGACGAATTCAAACGCCTGCTCCACGACACTCTTCCAGCGATAGGTGGACGAGACCGGCCCTTCCAGATTTGCGCAGGCGGCAAGGCGATGCTCGATGGCCGCGTCCCCTATTTCCTCGGCTACGCGGCGGGACGGACAGGTGATGCGAATGAGGAGAAGATCGGTCAATTGGGTCTCTCGGCTGGGACTTTGATGAGAGCGCAAGGGAGCATTTTCTACACGCCGCGTCCATCCGGATCATGGCAAACGATGCAAATCTTGTTGCCATCCAGATCGCGAAAATAGGCGCCATAGTAATTCGCATGATAATCCGGGCGCAGGCTGGGGCTCCCTTCATCCTGAGCGCCCCCTGAAACGGCCAGAGCATGTGCCGTGTCCACGCTTGCTCGGTCAGGCGCAAGCAGCGCCAGCATCTGCCCATTTCCGGGATCATGGGGCTCACCATTGAACGGGCGGGTCAGGGCCACCAGCGGCCGGTCATCGCCCGTCCGGCGCCACATGATGAACGGGTCTGAGCGCTCGAACGGCACGCGTGGATTGCCAAGCGCCTGCATGATCGGCTCGTAAAAGACGGCCGCCTTTTCGAGATCATTTGTGCCAAGGGTCACATGGGAGATCATGGAGACTCCATCTGCGAGACCTGAGCTTGCAAGTCCAGCCCGGATGCGATCTCCAGACTCAAGGCACCCAAGCCATGCTTGGCAATGAGGGCGAACAGAACGGCGATACACAAATTCGCCAGCGTGCCGAGCAGGTAATAGGAGGGGATCAGCCGGATCTGTTCATTACGCACGAATTGCTTCGCGCCAATGATGATGGCCAGCGCATTGAAGGCTCCTGCAAAAACGAGCACGAAAATCAGCAGGGTTTCGGTCAGGCCGATCCATATCCCGGTGGATTGCCAGTCGAAGACGCGGCCCGCCTTGGAGCTTTCCGGCAGGCGGCCATACCGGATCAGGGCATCCAGCGGGTCTGATGCCTCCTCCGATTTGGTTTCGACAGCGCCCGTCTTCAGCTTTGGAATGCCGATCCGGATGATCAGGGTCGACAGGATGAAGGCGAACAGGAAGCTGGCCACCACGAGGCCCCAATAGATAACATCAGCCATGGGGGCTTGCCCTCTCCGCTGCCAGGGAGGCCAGAATGGCGTTCAGCGCGGCCTCGATGTCAATAACGGTTTTCGAATGGCCACCCTTTTTTGCGTTGGACACGGACCGGGCATCCTTTCCCAGTTGCTCTGCGATATCCACGCCTTTCTTGCCCTCCTGATGGAGCCGGAAAACCGCGTACTGATAATCCGTCATGTCAGCGATGAGCGAGGAAGCCGCATTGCTGAGCGCCGTGAGCGACAGGTCTGTCGCGGTATCGCCAATAATCCAACGGCTGGATTGGCGCGACTTCTTGAGGGAGTCGAGCGCATGGCTCGCGGTCTCGAAGACCGGTCCGCCCATCTCACGGATTGATCCGCCAGCATATCCGATGCGGCCATGGACAACGACAAACCGGAAGCTGGCAATACCTTTGAGGGCATGTCTCAGATTGGAGACGATCTGGTAAAGCGGGCCAGGGGTCGTGAACAGGCCCGCAAATTCATCGCCATAATTTACCTCCATCGGATAGGAAATCTCGGCGGAATGACGGCTGTTCTCCCGCTCAAGTGCCGGCAACAAATGCGCCATCAGGGCCTCTGCCTGCTTTGCAGACAGGACCGAAGACCCCTGGATGTCTGCGAGCAGCAGGTAATAATCCGTGCGATTATCCATACATCTATCAATACAGATAGATATTAAGAAATCAATCAAAAACCATAGATAATATGGTATCTATGGTTTTCAATAGATCAAATCTTCACGCCCAGCGCCTCTGCCACGGAGAAGACATCCTTGTCTCCCCGACCACACAGATTGAGAATCATGAGGCCATCCTTGCCGAGATCCTTTGCCACCTCACCGGCGCGCGCCAGGGCGTGCGAAGGCTCAAGCGCCGGGATAATCCCTTCAAGCCGCGTGCAGAGTTGGAACGCCTCCAGCGCTTCCTTGTCGGTGCACGACAAATACTCCGCTCGCCCCATATCGCGCAGGAAGGCGTGCTCCGGACCGATGCCCGGATAATCGAGCCCGGCCGAAATGGAGTGCGCATCAATGATCTGGCCGTCATCCGTCTGAAGGAGGTAGGTCTTGTTGCCGTGCAGAATACCGGGCTTGCCGCCATTCAGCGCTGCGGCATGCTCGCCGCTTTCGATGCCATGTCCGGCCGCCTCGACGCCAATCAAACGGACGCCCTCATCCTCGATGAAAGGATGGAACAGGCCGATCGCATTCGAACCGCCGCCAATACAGGCCATGACGGCGTCCGGCAGGCGCCCTTCCCGCTCCAGGACCTGGGCCCGGGCCTCCTTGCCGATGATGCTCTGGAAGTCGCGCACAAGCTCCGGATACGGATGGGGTCCAGCAGCCGTGCCGATGCAGTAGAATGTGTCTTCCACATTGGTGACCCAGTCGCGCAGCGCCTCGTTCATGGCGTCCTTCAGCGTACCCGTACCGGAAGAAACCGGCACGATTTCCGCGCCGAGCAGTTTCATGCGGAACACGTTCGGCTTCTGGCGCTCGACATCCGTCTCACCCATGAAGACGACGCAATCGAGGCCGAAGCGGGCGCAGATCGTCGCCGTGGCGACGCCATGCTGGCCAGCGCCGGTCTCGGCAATGATGCGGGTCTTGCCCATACGCTTGGCAAGCAGAACCTGACCGAGGCAATTATTGATCTTGTGCGCGCCGGTATGGTTCAACTCGTCACGCTTGAAATAGATTTTTGCGCCGTCGAAATGCTCGGTAAGCCGTTCGGCGAAATAGAGCGGCGACGGGCGGCCGACATAATGGGCCCACAGATCGTCCATCTCCGCCTTGAAGGCCGGGTCTTCCTTGGCCTTGCGGTACTCGGCCTCAAGCTCGAGGATCAACGGCATCAGCGTCTCGGCGACATACCGCCCGCCAAACTCGCCGAAACGGCCATTTGCATCCGGCCATTTGTCCCATGTGTTCCGCAAATCCATCTTGTACCTGCTTTCTTGTATTATAGGCCCGTACTTAGACCGAAGGACAGGCCAAGGAAAGCGCGTCGATGCGCCCTGCCCCGCGACGCCTCAGCCCAAGGGAGAATAGAAGAACTCCTCTCGGGCAATCTTGCCCTCCTTGACCGTGTAGACGCCGACTTCCTTCGCCCGCATCCACTCGCCGGTCTCCTTGTTGGTGACGTCCATGTCAAAGACGAGCGAGAACTGGTCATCCCCGAACAGGAAGGGCCCCTCCGCGCTGACGGAATGTACGTCATGCGCACCATACCACCATTCATGCTTGCCCTTGATGGCCTCCAGCCCCTGTGTCTCGCGGCCAGCCTCCCCCATCGGAAGCGCCTCGACCGAAACGCAATCGTGCGCGTAGAGGCTGTTCAAGGCTTCCGCCTCGCGCCCCGAATTGCAACACTCTGTCAGCTTGCCTGCTATGTCGGTCAGTTCCTGCGGAAACATGGTTCATCCTCCCATTGCCAATGGCAGAATGATACCACAGAACAAAAGCGGAACAATATTCTTCTTTATGAATTTTTCGCGGCGTCGAGGAAGGCGGTGACAAGGCGACGATCCTTGAGGCCCCTGCTGCGTTCAACACCGGACGAGACATCCACCGCCATCGCGCCGGTCAGACGTACCGCATCGGCGACATTTTCCGGAGTCAGGCCACCAGCGAGTATCCAGGGACCCGGCACTTGCCAGCCCTTCAGCAAATTCCAGTCAAACGGCAGGCCATGTCCCCCGGTGCGGTCTGCATCCTTGGGCGGTTTGGCATCGATGAGGAGACGGTCGGCCCGTGTGAAGGCTTCAGCCTGCGCAAGGTCGTCCGCGTCGGCAATGCCCACCGCCTTCCAGATTTCCGCACCTGTGCGGGCCTTGATCACAGCCACGCGTTCAGGCGTTTCCGATCCATGCAATTGGAGCACAGGAAAGCCGAGGCTGACAATGCGATCGATCTGGGCATCATCCGCATCCACCAGCAGGGCCACGGGCGTCGCAGACCCAACCTGCATCAACAAGCTTGCGGCTGCCGCTTCCGTAACATGGCGCGGGCTGGCTTCGGCAAACACGAATCCGATCCAGTCGGCACCTGCCTGCGCCGCATGGCGCACGAGGTCGGGATCGGTCAGGCCGCAGATTTTGACTTGAGTCATGCCGAAGGCGTTACGCCAGCGCGCGGGGCCGCGTCAATTCACGGCGTGACGGGCCGGGCATTTTCCTTGAGGACGGCCGCAAAGAAGATCTTGCCGGAATCCTTCGGGCCGATCTCGCGGTTGAAGGTCCACCGCATATGCGTGATCTCTTCCGGCATCGAGACGCGGACCGGGTGAACCTCGTCCAGCGGGGCCTCGGCGATCAGTTCGTCGCGCGGGATATAGGTGGCACCTCCATCGACCGAGAAGTCGACCGATGCCTCGTCATATTCCGCCATGGCGGAATCTTCGAGCAGGCTCACCTCTGCCGGCACTGGAAGCGTCAGGATCACATCCTTGGCCGGAGCTTCGCCCGGATTGGAATAGGTCACTGAATAGAAGAGCTGTTCGCCCGGCTTCACTGTCTCGGCCGGCAGCAGCTCCATTTCGAGACCGCCCTCTTCATCCTCGATAACGATCACACGTTCGACCTGTTGCTCGACGATGAGTTCCTGAGCGAGGGCCGGAAAACCGATAAGAAGGGTTCCGGCAAGAGTGGCAGCTGCGCGCATCAGCATGACATGAATCCTTGGCAGAGACGGTTGATGAAACTCTGTCCAGAATTGCGCCAATTAGTTAATGTTTGCTCAAAATTGATAAAGCATTTGCAGGCTTTTCCAGCGAAGGTTTCCAATTCCTGAATGCTCGCCCTGAGGGTGCCACAGGCCCGCCCGCTTATCGCCCCGGATGTTGCGCGCGGCTGATCTCCCAATTGAATTCGCAGTAGTCGCTATGTGCAGCAGCGGCAAAAGAGACTGCAGTACTCGTTCTGACAGAATCTGAATCACGCGGACCAGATGCTCCCCACACAAATAATGTTGTACTTCAGGAACGGGAAAGGGACGACTCTATGTGCCGTCTACTACATCGTCAAAGGCGGCATTTAGCTGTCTGGACTGGAGTGGCGAGTCGTGGCCGTGGGGCTACACAGAGAAGCTTGTCGAACGTGAAACTTCATCCCATGTCGCCATCTCTGTCTGCATGAAAGCCAGCTTCTTTCCAACGAGTTCCAACGCATCTTCGCCCAGGAACAACCTGCTTGGCGGATTATCCGATTCAATCAGTTTCAATAGCACCTGAGCAGCCTTTTGTGGGTCACCTTGCTGTTTCCCACTTTTTGCCTGCCGCGCAGCACGGATCGGATTCATCACGTCATCATAGTCGTCAATGCAGCGAGGTGTGCGGTCCATTGAACGCCCGGCCCACTCAGTTCGAAACTGACCAGGAGCCAGCGCGGTAACATGGATTCCAAAACTGGCTACCTCTTTCCCAAGAGCTTCGGAGATGCCTTCGAGCGCAAATTTGCTGCCATTATAGAAGCTGATGCCCGGCATGGTGATAAAACCACCCATAGATGTGACGTTGACAATGTGCCCCCGTCGCCGCGTACGCATACCCGGCAGCACCGCCTGTATCATCGCGACTGGGCCAAATACATTGGCCGCAAATTGGCGTTTGAGATCATCAATGGAAGCCTCCTCAAGCACTCCCTCGTGGCCATACCCAGCATTATTGACGAGCACATCAATCGGACCGGTCATCGCTTCAGCGTCCGCTACAGCGGCGGGGATAGCGTCGTAGTCGGTTATATCGAGTTGGACAGGATATGCCCGTTCCGGTGCCAGCTGGACAAAACGCTCGGCATCCTCAGGCTTCCTCACTGTTCCGATGACCTGATGCCCCGCAGCGAGCGCGCTCTCCGCAAAAGCGCGTCCGAGTCCAGAGCTCACACCAGTGATAAGAAATGTCTTGATTGTGGGAGGTGTCATCTTGATACTCCAGAGCCCATTGAAATCTATATCATGATATAATTTAGAAAATGCCCTCTCGCAAGCTGAATCCTGCTAAGCCCAACCTGACTGTGCGCGAGCGCGTGCTGCTGGCGGCTGAACATCTTCTCGCCAAAGGGTCTGCAGAGTTTTCAATGCGGGAGCTGGCGGCAGAAGCTGGCGTGAGCTTCGCCACGCCTTTCAACCATTTCGGCAGCAAATCTGCGATCATGCACGCGCTTTCAGCGCGTCTCATCGAGACAATGCATGAACGCTATGCTACTTCCTCACCTGCTGTTGGGGCACCTGCCCGGATTCTCCATGCTCTGGAAATCGCCGCCCAAGTGATGCTGGACAGACCCGGCGCAAACCGAGCCATCATGGCGGGACTCGGGGCCCCCAGCCCAGAACCTGGCGACGTATGGGACGCTTCCCGCGCATTATGGACAACGGCATTGGATGACTGCAAAGGGCTCGAGCCAGACTGCATTGATCTCGCGCGCATCATCCTGCCTGCTCAACTGGCATTCTCATTTCGTGGCCTGCTTTCATTCTGGGCCGCCGGCGAAATCAGTGATGACAATCTCATTCCACATGCGCGAGGGATAGGCGCAGCGTCCTTGATGGGTTTCGTCGACAAGGCTCGACGCAAATCACTGATCGGCGACATGGTTACTTCAACTTGAAGCCATCTGCCGTGCGTGGAGAGGCACACCATCAACCAAGCCCGCCCTGCATGGGACTTGTAAGGAGGGGGAAGTCTTCGGTTGTTAGAGGCTGCTGGCGGTGAGACAGGGATTCGAACCCTGGAGACTATTGCTAGCCTACACACTTTCCAGGCGTGCGCCTTCGACCACTCGGCCACCTCACCGTACTCAGCAGAGGGGAGCCAATAACCGAAGGCCTGCAAGATCGCAAGACTGTGATTGCCGTTCCTGTCAGACAATCCCATATGAGGCACAGAAAGGGAGACCGATCATGCTGTTCTCGAAAAAACCCCTCACCATCCCGGATGCCGACAGCGCCCTGCCCGGCCGCCCGACTCCGATCCCAACTGCCCCAACCCATTATGTTTATGGCCGTGACCTTCAGGGCCCAATTCCGGACGGCTATGAGGCCGCCGTGTTTGCGCTGGGCTGTTTCTGGGGCGCTGAGCGCATCTTCTGGCAACAAAAGGGCGTCTGGCTGACCCGCGTCGGCTATGCAGGCGGATCGACCCCGAACCCGACCTATGAAGAAGTCTGTTCCGGCGGCACCGGCCATACCGAGATCGTCGAGATCATCTTCAACCCGGCCGAAGTGACCTTCGCGGAACTCGTGAAACTCTTCCTTGAAAGTCACGACCCGACGCAGGGCATGCGTCAGGGCAATGATATCGGCACGCAGTACCGCTCAGCCATCTACACACAATCCGAGGCCCAGGCCGAAACGGCCCGCGAGATGCTCGCCGCTTATGAGAAAGCACTGGCTCAGAGCGGCCATGCCAGCCAGATCACGACGGAACTGGCGCCGCTGGACAAGGTCTACCTCGCCGAGGACTATCACCAGCAATATCTTGCAAAGAATCCGAACGGCTATTGCGGGATTGGTGGCACGGGCGTGTCCTGTCCCATCGGCCTCGGGGTTGCTTCCTGATTTTTAAGGACAGGCGCTAGCCGCCGAAATTCACGGCAAACCGTTTGCGCGTCTCAAGCAGGTTCTGCGCCTTGTACATGGCGTCGGAGGCGGCTTGGGCGCGCTTGATGGTGGGATCGGCCTGAAGCGCCTCGATCACCTTGGAGAGATGGCTGATCGCCTCTTCGACTGTCTTGCGGTCGAACTGTTTCGTGGCGCGCGCGAGCAGTGCCCGGCCAAGGTCCATGTGTGCCTGCACGGCGCGTGAAGTATCCCGGTCGCTCTTGATGTCCTCAAGATGGATCCGGCGCAGCATGATCACATGGTCCAGTGCCTCCATGTCACCCGATTGCTCGGCCACATGGACGGAAGACGCGCAGAAATCCGCTTCGATCCGGCTACGTAGCGCGACGGACAGCGCCGGCGATTCCGCCAGCAATTCCGACAATGCATCGGAGAGGGTCTTCATCTTCTCGGCCCGGAAGGATTGCGGGTGAGCGAGGGCCGGCTGCAATTCCCGCGCAAGCAGGTAGGCCGCGACCCGTGGCATCTGGCCCTCAAGGTCGGCCATCTTGCCCGGCAGGACGAGGGTGAAGGATCGCGCCTCGGCCGCCGTCAGGCCGCCGCCCCGGCTGAGGCCATGAATTACGAACCCATCTTCGCGCCGGCCCGTCCGGTCAGCCCAGACCAGCATGTCGGCATCGGCCACGTCCAGCCGCCGCCGGGCGCGCTGGACGGCGCGTGTCTGCATACCGCCGCGAATGGTGCCGGTGCGGAACAGCTTGAGCGGCGCACCGAAATTGAACTCGGACAAATGGGAGTCGAGTGCCGTCAGCAGCCATTTCCAGGCGCGGCCTGCCCTTTTCCCGGAGGGACGCGCGACGAGGATGCGGTAGCCGGGTGTCTTGTCATTGCGCGCTGCCCGCGCGCCTGACGCATTGCGCAATGTTTTCAACAGAGAGCCAAGCAGGCTGAGCGCCAGAATGACCAGGGTCGCCGCCAAGACACACAGCATCACGAATCCGAACGTGGCGAGCTCTGTCGCATCCACCACACTCGCTTCAAACCAGCTCTCGGCTGTCGTGAACCACGCTTCCACAGGCATTCAGGCTGACCTCCTGTCCGACAGTGCGATACGAGCCCAGCCCAGGACTGGCAACAGGTAAACGCTGTTCAGCCTGAGCTCTGAATGGTTAGATCGGGAAACAGGCGACGTGACAGAAGGGAATCGAATGGGCGCTGGGGAATTTGTCACGCGGTTTGCGCCTTCACCCACCGGGCACCTCCATCTCGGCCATGCCTTGTCGGCCTTTTATGTCTGGGACACGGCCCGTGCGAATGGCGGCAAGGTGCTGCTGCGGATGGAAGATATCGACCAGACCCGCTGCCGCCCTGAATACGAAGCCTCCATACTTGCCGACCTCACCTGGCTGGGCCTCGACTGGGACGGGCCGATGCGCCGCCAGTCGGATCATTTCCCGGAATATGAAGCGGCCCTCGACTCCCTGAAAGCGCGCGGCCTCGTCTACCGCTGTTTCCGGACCCGGCGGGAGATCGCCGCCGCCCTGCCCGCTGGCGCGAGCCCCGACACCGCTGGCTTCACCGGAAAGCCACTCCCCCTGGACAAGGAAGAGGACCTGCTCGACCGGGGACACGCCTATGCGTGGCGGTTGTCCCTGTCGGCGGCGCGGGCAGAACTGGGCCCTGAATATGACGCCTTGAGCTACACAGTCTTCACCTCATGCGGCCAACATGAGGTGAAAGCAGACCCTGCACCGTTCGGCGACGTTGTGCTCGCGCGCAAGGACACGCCCACCAGCTACCATCTCGCCTGCTGCCACGATGACGCCTGGCAGGGAATCACTCATGTCGTGCGCGGCGAGGACATCCGGGAGATGACCTCGGTACACGTCCTGCTGCAGGCGCTGATGGGCTGGCCACAGCCTCTTTATGCCTTTCATCCGCTCATTTTGGGGGCAGATGGCAAGAAATTGTCCAAGCGTGCAGGGGACCGGGGATTGCGCGCATGGCGTGAAGACGGCAAGACGCCTGAAGACATTCGCGCCATGACGGGCCCTTCTTAATGACATCAACAGAAATGACAGCGCCGGCCCGCCGGGAATGGCTCGGCGTGCTGATGCTGGTTGGCGGCGCGGTCGCTATCGGATTTGCCCCCATTGGCTTGCGCTTGGGCCTCAATGATCTCGGCCCTCAGGCCATCGCATTCTGGCGGTACACGTTTGCCCTGCCAGTGCTGACGGCGCTCGTCCTGCTGGTCGAGCGCCGCGCGCCCCGCAAGCCGAACATCTATGTCATCCTCGCGGGGATATGCTTCGCGGTGGACATCGGCTTCTGGCACTGGTCACTGACCCTGACCAGCGTGTCGAACGCGACCTTCATCGTGAACCTCGGAAATGTCTGTGTCGGATTCCTGGCCTGGCTGTTCCTGAAGGAGCGTCCCGCGCCTATGTGGTTCATCGCCGTTATTCTGGCGATTGGGGGCGCATCAGCCCTGTCACTGGGCGGAACCGCGGAAGGGGGCGCAAGCTTTGTCGGAGACCGGATCGCCATCATCGCGGCCATCAGCGTGTCCGGATATTTCCTGTGCTCGAAGCTTGCCCGGCGGACGCTGAATGGTCTGGAGACGCTGTTCTGGCTGACACTTGTGGAAGTGGTCGTCGGGGCCATCATGGTCATGGCCTTTGGGGAGAACTTCCTGCCAGAGAACCTGTCGGGCTTCGCCGTGCCGCTATTCCTCGGAATCATAATTCACGTGGTCGGCCAGGGCCTGATCATCACCGGGCTCGGCAGCACGCCGACCTCCATCGCGGGTGTCATCATCCTGATCCAGCCTGTCATGGCCGCCGCGATTTCCTGGCATCTCTTTCAGGAACCGCTCACAACCCTGCAGGCCGGCGGCAGCATGCTCATTCTTGTCGCGGTCTGGCTCGCCCAGCGCGGCCACAAGGTGGACCCAATCGACTGAGTGCAGCAATAGTGTCACGAATTCAGTCTATGCCCGCCCCAGACCTGATATTCCGGAGACTGCCCATGCGCCGTATCGCCCTTTCGCTTGTTTCATTTACCGCCCTCGCTGTTGCAGGCTGTTCAGCGCCGTCTGATACCGCCGTGGCACAAAGCGAGGCTGCACCGGCGCCGCTACGCGAAGGCACGACGCCTATTCAGGCAAGCGATTCCTATTATCAATCTGCCGCTGAAGCCGTAGACACACGCATTCAGCAGCGCGGGGTCAAGCCTGCCAGGAATGTCATCCTTTTCGTCGGTGACGGCATGAGCATCCCGACCATCACGGCCGCGCGGATCTATGCCGGTCAGGCACGCGGGCTCGATGGGGAATCCTACACGCTGACCATGGAGACACTGCCCCACATGGCGCTGTCCAAGACCTATAGCCATGATTTCCAGGTCTCGGATTCCGCCTCCACCGCGACGGCGATGGTGACCGGGGCCAAGGTCAATTCGCGTACGCTCGGCATTCTGAAGGAAGCAAGCTTCGGGAATTGTGCGAGCGTTGCAGGACACACCACCGACTCCATCTTCGAATTGGCGGAACGGTCGGGCCTCGCCACGGGCCTCGTCTCCACCGCCCGCCTGACCCATGCCACGCCAGCGTCCACCTTCGCCAAGACCCCCAGCCGCGACTGGGAAGATGATAGCAGCCTGAAGGGCGGCGCGGCAGGCGACTGCAAGGACATTGCCCGCCAGTTCATCGAGTGGCCTGAAGGCGACGGATTTGAAGTTGCGATGGCCGGTGGCCGCGCGCATTTCACCACCTCTGATGAGGCCGACCCTGAAGCGGAAAACCGCACCGGCAATCGCACCGATGGCCGCGACCTGACCGCCGAATGGACCGCAAAATCCGAAGACCATGTCTATGTCACCGACACCGCCGGCTTTGAAGCGATCGATTTTGCCTCGAACGCAAAGGTCCTCGGCCTGTTCGAGCCGTCGCACATGAAATTCGTGCTCGACCGGGACGAAGACCCGGCAGGCGAGCCCTCGCTGGTCGATCTGACCAAGGCCGCCATCACGCGCCTGTCGCAGGATGAAGACGGTTTCGTGCTGCTCGTCGAAGGCGGGCGGATCGATCATGGCCATCACGGCGTCAGTGCCGCCCGGGCCCTGTCGGAAACCGATGAGCTGGACCAGGCCGTCGCGGCGGCCCTGGAAATGACCAAGGCGGACGAGACGCTGATCATCGTGACCGCGGACCATTCCCACACGATGACGATTTCCGGCTATCCCAAGCGCGGCAATCCGATCCTCGGCAAAGTCGTCAGCGGGCTGGATAACGCCCCGATGAATGCACAGGACGGCAAGCCCTACACGACGCTCTCCTATGCCAGCGGCATGACCGCTTGCCGGATGGTCGATGGCGAGCCCGATTGTGTCCGCCAAGACCTGTCCGACATCGACACAGAGGACAAGGATTTCCAGCAACCCTCGCTCGTCTTCATGCCATCCGAAACGCATGGCGGGGATGATGTGGCCATCTTCGCGACCGGCCCCGGATCGGAACTGGTCTCCGGCGTGATGGAGCAGAACGAAATCTTCCACGTCATGGGCCGCGCTTCGGGACTGGTCGCAGCGCCAACAGAATAGCCCCCTGCCGTAGCGTCGGGCCTGTTCAGGCCGCGCGTTCTGGGGGACACTTCTTTTGAAATCCGGTCATCGGCGCCAGCAAGAGCGCGGAGACCGGGCAAAAGGAGGAAGACCCATGAAGGCTGCTGTCATGCGCGCGCCCAATGCGCCGCTATCCATTGAAGATGTCACGATTTCCAAGCCCGGCCCGCGCGAAGTGCTGGTCCGGCTGAAAGCGGTCGGTGTCTGTCACTCGGATGTGCATTTCTGGGACGGGAATTTCCCTGCGGAATTGCCGGTGATCCTCGGGCATGAAAGCGCCGGCATCGTGGAAGAGGTCGGCTCGATGGTCTCGGCGGTGAAACCGGGCGATCATGTCATCTCGATCCTGTCGCCCTTCTGCGGCACCTGCGAGTATTGCCTGACCGGTCACATGTCGGTCTGCCATACGGTCAATCGCGAGCAGTTCCAGCGCCAGCCAACAGAAGCGCCGCGCCTCTCCATCAAGGGCGAAAAGGTTGGCCAGTTCCTGAACCTCTCCTCCTTTGCCGAACAGATCCTTGTCCATGAGAACGCGTTGTGCGCCGTCGACAAGGACATGCCGATGGACAAGGCTTGCCTGATCGGGTGCGGCGTCATTACCGGCGTCGGATCGGTCTTCCATTCCGCCAAGGTCGAGCCGGGCTCCACGGTTGCCGTCCTCGGCTGTGGCGGCGTCGGGCTTGCCGCGATCAATGGCGCAGCCATCGCAGGCGCAAGCCGCATCATCGCGGTCGATCTGTCAGACGAGAAGCTGCAGATGGCCGTGCGCTTCGGCGCAACCGATACCGTCAATCCGGGCAAGGTCAACGCGATCGAGGCGGTCAAGGAACTCACCAAGGGCGGCGTCCACTATTCCTTTGAATGCGTGGGCCTGAAACAGACTGCCGAGCAGGCCTACCACATGCTCCGTCCACGCGGCGTGGCCACGGTGGTCGGCATGATCACGCCGGGCGTGAACATCGAGATTCCCGGCATTGAACTGCTCGCGACAGAAAAACGCCTGCAGGGGGCGATCATGGGGTCGAACCGGTTCCGGGTGGATTTCCCTCGGCTCATCGAGCTGTACAGACAGGGCAAGCTGCACCTTGATGATCTTGTCTCTGACCGGATCGGTCTTGAGGGGATCACCGGCGCCCTGCAGAATCTAAAGGACAACAAGGGCACGGTCGCGCGGCAGGTGGTCGTGTTCGACTAGGCTTCGGAACTGCCCGGCTCCCCCGGCATTGTTGTGATCACTGAACAGGATCACAACAGAAGGCGGGCCTTGATGTCGGAAAGTTTGGAATGGATCGCGATGGGCACCGGCATTGTCGCGGCCATCATGGTGTCTGCCGATCTTGGGCGACGCATTACCGGCTTCGCTTTTATCGTGTTTGCGGTCTCTTCCACATGCTGGGTCGTGATCGGCCTCTCGGATGACGAAGCCCCGCTCATGTACCAGAACATTGTCCTGACCGTGATCAACTTCATCGGCATCTACCGATGGCTGATCCTCAAGAAGGAAACGGGCTAGAGCCCGAACCGCGCCGGATTTTCCCGGATCAGGGCTTCGAGTTTCGGCATGCCATCCTTCAGGCCCTTGGCAAGCTGTTTGGAAACAATACCGCCAAGGATCAGCGGCGCGCTGGCTTTGCCCGCCCAGCGCAGCTCGCAGCCTTCCGGCGTTTCAACGACGACATAGTCCTCAACCGCCGCCGAGACCGGCAGCGTCGACTTCTCAAACCGGAAGGCCATGCGCCTGCCCTCTTCCCACGCAAAGAAGGTTTCCTCGACTTTCTGGTCCCCGATCTCGACGGTGCGAGTTGTCCCGGCCCCGAACGGTTGCGGGCTCGTCCAGATCACCTTCGTGATCGGCAGCCATTCCGTCCATGCCTCTGCGTCCAGCAAGGCGGCCCAGACGGCGGAGGCCGGAAATGGGAATTTATGCGCGACCCGCAGCTTTGGACTGACGGTCGCGAGATAGTCTTCACCGACCGGCTTGTGCTGTTTCAGTGACTTGGCCATTCAGCCGTCCCCTCTTCCTGATTTCAGGCAGGATGGGAGCGGACCGAACGACCTGTCAAACCGTGCCGCCACGGCAGCACGGGACAGTCAGTCGCCAGGAATCAGTCCCGCAGCAGTTCGTTGACGCCGGTCTTTGAGCGGGTCTGGGCGTCGACGGTCTTGACGATAACGGCGCAGGCGAGGCTTGGGCCGCCATTCTTGTCGGGCAGCGTGCCGGGCACGACGACGGAATAAGGCGGCACCTTGCCATAGCTGATCTCGCCGCTGTGGCGATCCACGATCTTGGTCGACTGGGTGATGAACACGCCCATCGCTATGACCGAGCCTTCACCGACGACCACGCCCTCGACCACTTCGGACCGCGCGCCGATGAAGCAATTGTCTTCGATGATGGTCGGGTTGGCTTGCAGCGGCTCAAGAACACCGCCTATGCCGGTGCCGGCCGAGATATGGCAATTCTTGCCAACCTGCGCGCACGAGCCGACGGAGGCCCAGGTGTCGATCATCGTGCCTTCGCCGACATAGGCGCCGATGTTCACATAGGACGGCATCAGGACCGCATTCTTCGCGATGAAGGCGCCGCGGCGCACGGCGGCCGGGGGCACCGCGCGGAAGCCGGCAGCCTCGAATTCCGATGAGCCCCAGCCCTGGAATTTCGACGGGACCTTGTCCCACCAGTTTCCGCCGCCCGGTACGCCGGAAATCATGCCATTGGCATTGAGGCGGAAAGACAGCAGCACGGCCTTTTTCAGCCATTGATGCACCGTCCAGCTGCCATCGCCATTCGGGCTGGCAACGCGGGCCTTGCCGGAATCGAGCAGGTCAATGGCCGCCTCGACGGCATCGCGAACCTCGCCCCGGGTTTCGGTGGTGAGGGTGTCGCGGGTTTCCCACGCCTGTTCAATCGTCTTGGCCAGGGCTTCTGTCATCTGTCTCTCCGGGGGCAGGTCTTAGTCGAGTGTTTCAATCGCCGCTTCAAGGAAGGCGGCAAGGTCGCCCGTCACATAGTCTATGTGGTCCGGCCCGTCATCCCCCAACAGATCGTCCAGATTGGCCGGTCGTGCTTCAATCGGCTCGTGGCTCCAATCCTTTTCGGAATGCACCAGCACCGTCGTGAAGCCCATATCCTTGGCCGGCAGCAGATTGCGCGCGAGGTCCTCGAAGAAGATCGCCTTGCGCGGCGCAACGTCATGGAGTGCGCAGAACCGGTCATATGAGGTCTGGTGCGGCTTCGGCGTATAGTCGGCGTCTTCGATGCCGAAACTGCCATGGAACAGGTCTTCCAGCCCCATCTTGCCGACGACCCGCTCCGCATGCCGACGCGAACCATTGGTGTAGACGAATTTCCGGCCCGGCAGAGACCGGATCGCCTCACGCAGCACCGGCAGGTCCGGCAGGGGCGACAGGTCGATGTCATGCACATGGTGCAGGAAGTCGGCCGGGTCGATCTTGTGAATTTTCATCAGACCGGACAGCGTCGTCCCATAGGTCGCGTAATAATGCTTCTGGATCTTGCGCGCTTCCAGCGGCGGCAATTCCAGCAGCCGGGAGACGAACTCCGTCATGCGGGTATCAATTTCGGCGAACAGATCGCACTCTGCCGGATAGAGCGTGTTGTCGAGATCGAACACCCAGTCGGTGACATGTCCGAAGCTGCCGAAGGGCGCCAGATGCACCCCAGCCTTGGGAGAGCTCATTGGCTGCCGGCCTTGGCGAAATCCCGCTCGAAGAATTCAAACACGAGGCGTTGGTCCACCGGCTCGGGAGCGGCGGCGAACAGCGCCGTACGATAGGCCGAAGCCTCGCAATCATCCCGGCCGACAATGGCGAATTTCGCCCGGCCCACACAGAACGGATCAGACGCCTTGGCCAGGGTCCGGATGCGGGTGCCGTCCTCCATCTCGCCATAGACATAGTGCTCGGTGCCGCGCAGGGCCTTGTCGATCACACGCGCGCAGCCGCCCGCCTCCAGCATCCACCAGCCCCGGCTTTCCCAGCCCTCGGTGCCACGGCGGCCAATCGCACTCCAGATCCGCTTATCGGTGCGGTTACACAAGGTGAATCCGACATTGCGGCCATTCTCCTTGGCCACCTGTTCGAGAAAGTCGATCAGGTCTGAATCGGACGTGGAGTCCGGCAGGTTGTTCTCTTCCAGAAACTTGCCGATCGCGGTGCGCGTCTTGTAGCCGATCCGGCCATCAATCGCGCCGGACAGGACGCCTGCCTCTTCCAGCAGGCGCTGGATGCCGGCCGCTTGGGCGGTGGCACGGTCATAATTCTCGATCTCGGTGAAGGTCGTGGTCCAGCGTGACCGGCTCGAAATCTCGACCGAACGAAATCCGCGCGCTTCCAGCCCCATGGCATTGCAATTGGGCGGGCTCTCCAGCGAGAAGCCGCCGGTCGGATCGACACACAGTTCGCGTTCGCCGCCCCATTCCCTCAGGCCACCGCGATGCGCAGTGGAGGTCCGGCCATAGACATAATGGATCTTCGGGTCGAGGGGCGCGCGCACGGCAACCTGACAGGAGCCGGGTTGCAGCTTGATCCAGCCATCCACCGTGACCGAGCCGCCCACGGGCCGGCCCACGGCGGTTTCGATGATGTAGCTGGTCTCGTTGCAAAGCTTCCAGCCATCGCCGGACGCGCCCTGTGCCTGCGCCACAGCGGGAGCACCCGCAGCCGCCGCCAGCAGGACAAGACCTTTAAGAAATGAGCGTACCTGCGCCATGTTCGGTAAATAGCTCCATGAGGAGGGCATGCGGGGCACGCCCATCGAGGATCACTGCCGCCTCGACCCCATGTTTTACGGATTGCGCCGCAGTTTCAAGCTTCGGTATCATGCCACCTGCAGCTGTGCCGTCCGCGATCAGGCCGGGAATGTCGTCCACGGCCACTTCGCGCATCAGCTTCTTCTGCTTGTCCAGCACCCCGGCCACATCGGTCAGCAGGAACAGACGGCTCGCCCCCAACGCAATCGCGAGCGCGCCGGCAGACGTATCGGCGTTCACATTGTAGCGGTGTAGACCATCCGCGCTCACCCCCACCGGGGCGACCACAGGGATCAATTGGGAATCGGCTTTCAGCAACGCATCGAGGACGCTGGTATCGACCGCGCTCGGCTCTCCCACGAAGCCGAGGTCCAGCACCTGTTCGATATGGCTGTCCGGGTCGCGTTCGGTCTTCTTGGCTTTTTCGGCCTGGATCAGATTGCCATCGGAGCCCGACAGGCCAACCGCCTTGCCACCAGCCTGGTTGATCGCGCGCACAATGGATTTGTTGATCGGCCCGGAAAGGACCATTTCGACCACTTCCATCGTGGCTTCATCGGTCACCCGCAGGCCGCCCTTGAATTCGGAGACAATGCCGAGCCGGTCCAGCAGCTTGCCGATCTGTGGCCCGCCGCCATGCACGATGACCGGATGGATGCCCAGCGTCTTCAGCAGGACCACGTCCCGCGCAAAGATCGTCGCCAGGCGCTCGTCCACCATGGCGTGGCCGCCATATTTCACGACAATCGTCTTGCCGGCATAGCGCTGGATATAGGGCAGCGCCTCGGAAAGGGTCTGGGCCGTGAACTGCGCGTCTGAGATCTGGTCTGTCATGCGCGCCCCTTTAGCGTGGTTTGGCGGCAGGACAAACTCGAATTCTAGAGCGGCCGCTGCATGAAGACGCTGTTCGGGTCGAGCGTGTACTCGCCGAAGGGCGAACAATACTCGAATCCATACGCCTCATAGATGCGCCGCGCTGGCAGGAAGCCGACCATGGACCCGGTTTCCAGGTAGAGCGCGGAATAGTTGCGCCGCCCGGCTTCGGCCATGATGTGCTCCAGCATGCGGCGGCCATGCCCCTGCCCCCTCAAATCGGAGCGTGTGTGCATGGATTTCACCTCGCCGGTCCCGTCAGGCAGCGCCTTCAGTGCACCACACCCCACCAGCACGTCATCATCCCACATCGACCAGACGGTCACGTCCGGCGTGCGCAGGCCCTCCGCGGGCAGGAAATGGCAGCTGCCTGGGGGGGACAGGGCCAGCATCAGATCCGCATGAGTCCGCAATAGCGCCAGCATGTCCGGACTGGTCACGTCATCTACTCTGATTTCAATCGGCATATATATGCGCCGCTCCCGAATTTACTCCGGCGCACATGTAATCGCAATTTGCAGCGCTATTCCAGCCCGGCAATCTCTGCGCGTAATTCGGGTATTCCCCACCCTTTTTCGGACGAGGTCTGACGCACGATCGGATGCGCCGCGCCGCGCTTTTTCAGCTTCCCTGAAATCTCTTCGACCAGTGCATCGACTTCGGATTTCTTCATCTTGTCGACCTTGGTCAGGACAATCTGATAGGTGACCGCCGACTTGTCGAGCATGGTCATGACGTCCTCGTCCGTGTCCATCAGGCCACGGCGGGAATCGACCAGCAGGAACACCCGGCGCAGCGACGGACGCCCGCGCAGATAGGAGCGCGTCAGCCGCATCCAGCCCTCGGCCTGCGTGCGGCTGACCTTGGCATAGCCGAAGCCCGGCAAGTCCACGAGGAACATGCGGCCTTCGCCAAGGTCGAAATAATTGATCTCGCGCGTGCGGCCCGGCTCAGCCGACGACCGCGCCAGTTTCGCGCGATTGGTCAGCGCATTGATGAGGGAGGATTTGCCGACATTCGACCGGCCCGCAAAGCAGACTTCCGGACGGTCTGCCGTGGGCAGGCCCTTCAGGTCGACCACGCCCTTGACGAACACGACCGATCCCGCAAACAGCACCCGGCCAGCTTCGAGCGCCTCTTCACTGAAGCCATCTCCGGTGTCCATCTGACTATTCCGCCGCTTTCTTCTTGCCGTGCACGAGCCGGCTGATGAATTTACCGATCTCGGTATCGACCCCGTTGCGCCGCATGATGAAATATTGCTGGCCGAAGGAGAGCAGGTTCGACCACACCCAGTACATGACGAGGCCCGAAGCAAATCCACCGAACACGAACATGAAGACCAGCGGCATCGCCTGGATGATCCGGCGCTGGGTTGGGTCCGGCGGCGGTGGGCTGAGCGTCTGGATAGCGGCCATGGTCACACCATACAGGATCGGCAGGATGCCAATGCCAATCACGATTCCGACATAAGGAATGGATTTCAGGTCTGTCGCAGACCACCACGGGATCAGGCCGAACAGATTGCCGATGGCGGTTGGGTCTGGCGCCGAGAGGTCCTTCAGGAACATGAAGGGCGCATGGCGCATCTCGATGGTGACGTAGAGAGTCTTGTAGAGCGCGTAGAAGATCGGGATCGTGAACAGGATTGGCAGGCAGCCGCCAACCGGATTGGCGCCCTCCTGCTTGTAGAGCTTCATGATCTCCTGCTGCTGGCGCTGGGGGTCTGCCTTGAAGCGCTCCCGGATCTCCTGCATCGGCTCCTGCAGCTTCTTCATCTTGGCCATCGATTTGTAGCTCTGATTGTAGAGCGGCACGAGCGGCAGTTTGATGAGGACCGTGAAGGCCAGGATCGCCCAGCCGAACGATCCGACAATGCCGGACAGCCATTCGAGCGCATAGAAGAAGGGCTTGGTGAGGAAGAACGCCCAGCCCCAATCGATCGCATCCACCATGCGCGGAATGCCGAGATCATTCTGGTAATGCTGCAGCACTTCAAACCGTTTTGCGCCGGCATAGAGACTGTTGGCCATGGTCTGGCTTTCGCCGGGCGCGAGCGTCAGTGGTGCAGATTCCGTACGCACTTCAAGCGGTTGGCCGCGCGACAGTTTGCGCTTGTCCACGAGACCGGCAAAGAACTGGTCCTGCTGCGGGACGAGCGCGCCGAGCCAGTACATGTCGGACAGGCCCCACCAGCCGCCTGTGTCGGACGGGAACGTGCCTTCGCTGGTCTCACCCTTGATGTCTTTCAACTGGTAGAGCGGCTTGTACTTCTTCATGCGCAGCTCATCATTCACCACGCCCATCAGGCCCATATGCGCCATGCCCTTCTTGGCGGACGAGCCGGGATCTGTGGATTCGAGGAATTCCTCATAATCGCCGTGGCGCTCAATCGAGCCAACGGCGCGCAGTTGGCGCGTGTCGCCGGAATTGTTCGTCACCGTGTCGGTGAAGGTGAAGAGATAATCCTCATCGACGGAAACCACCCGGTCGATGGTCAGCCCTTCGCTTTCGAGACGCAGCGTGAGGGGATTGCCGGGCGTCAGCTGGCCTTCGCCCACTTGCGTCCAGGGTGAGTTGCGCCCCGCCACCAGTTTCGAGCCATCCGCCCAATACCAGGTCGCGAAATAGGCAAACTCTGTGTTTTCCGGACGAAACAGGCGGACTTCCTGTTCCTTGTCGACGGTGAGATAATGCTTCTTCAGGCTGAGGTCATCGATCCGGGAGCCAGCAAGGCGGATCGTGCCGTCCATGGAGGCGGCATCAAACGGCACACGCGCATCATCCTGCAGCGCTTCCTCGACCGGCTTGATTTCGGCAATCGCCGGCGCGTCGGCCGCGACCGTCGGACCAGTCTGCTGTTCGGCTTCGCGTACGGCCTGATTGGCTTCGAATTCTTCCTGCGCGGGCTTCATGATGAAGGCCTGATAGGCAAAAACGAAGGCGATCATGGCGACCATGGCGATCAGGAAATTGCGCTGGTCTTGTTTTTCCATCTGGCGGGATCCCGGCAAATCTTGTGAGCACGCCGGAATCGGCGGCGGTGGGGTTAATCAGCGGCGAGGCTTATCAGCGCGCCTTCCATATCGTCAAGCAAACGCGGCCACGCAATGTCAGCGGTGTCCATACGTGCAATGAAGACATAATCCCACCCCGGTTTGCCATGCTGCGGCAAGAGAACACGCGCGGCCTCGCGCAGGCGCCGTTTCGCCCGGTTGCGGGTCACGGCGTTCCCGATCTTCTTGGTGGCGGTAAATCCGGCGCCGGTATGGTCCCCACGCGCTTCGCCCTTGCGGCGACGCGCCTGTACCAGCAGGGCTTTGCGGCGCTCGGTCTTGCCGTGGCGCACATAAAGAAATTGAGGCCGCACGCGCAGGCGGGCGACCTCAAATTCGGTAGTGTCTGTTTCGCTGGTCATGGCCTGTTGCCGCCTGCTTGAGACGGTCCCCGGCCTACCGCCTTAAGCGGAAAGCGTCTTGCGGCCCTTGGCGCGGCGACGTGCCAGCACCTTGCGGCCGTTTTTGGTCGACATGCGCTCGCGGAAACCGTGTGTGCGGCTGCGGCGAAGGTTGCTTGGCTGGAAAGTGCGTTTCATGGGTCTGCTCTGAAAGCTAAGAATCTCGGAAAGAGGGGCCAATACAAGCAGCACAGGCCCCAAGTCAAGCCGAAGGGACAGCCAAAACCGAATATTATCTGTCTCCCGGCGCGGTGGACTCTTTACATGGCGGGAGAGTCTTGGGAACTCTGGGCGCTGAGGCTGGGTGCAGAATTCTAAGAGGTCCTATGCGGTTTCCACGCTTCGTCATCCCCTGCCTGATGGCCATTGTCGCTTTCCCCGGAAATGCGCTCGCGCAAGTCATAGACTATGGACGCCTTGATGCCCGACTGACCCAGCTGGCCGCCGATGAGGAAATTGTCGGCCTGTCCGTCGCCGTGATCGACCGGGGCGAGCTTTCCTTTGCCAAGGGATATGGCGTGACCGAGATCGGGGGAGAGCCCGTCACGGCTGAAACCGTTTTTCGGTGGGCATCGCTCTCAAAAGGCGTCGCCGCGACAGAAATCGCCATCCTCGCCACCCAGGCCCGGCTCAATATTTCCGATCCCGTATCGAAATTTCACACTTCGCTCCGGCTGCCCGAGGGCGGCGAAAACAAGGCCACGCTGGAAGATGTCCTCTCCCACCGGCTGGGCATCCTGCCAAACGCTTATGATACCCGGCTGGAGGATGGCTGGGATCCGGCGAAGATCCGGAACAGTCTGAAATCCCTGAAACCCATTTGCCCCATCGGCGACTGCCACACCTATCAGAATGTGGCCTATGACAGCATTGCGGAAGTGATCGAGGACGTCACCCAGTCCAGATATGCTGACGCCGTTGACGCGGCGATCTTCAAGCCTATTGGCATGGTCACCGCCAGTATTGGCCGATCAGGGTTGGAAAATTCCGCGTCCTGGGCTCGCCCCTATACCAAACGAGGCCGGGGCAGCGGCCCGCCGCGCAAGAAGATCGTGAATGACGATTATTATCGCGTCCCCGCCGCTGGCGGGGTCAATGGCTCGATCCGCGATCTCGCCCTCTATGCAAGGGCGCATATGGGCCTGCTCCCGGACGTGTTGAGCGATACGACATTGGAACTCCTCCAGACGCCCCGCATCTACACGCGCCGCGAACAGGCGAGCATGTCCAGTCACTATCGGGGCACGGTCCGCGATGCGCGATATGCCCTTGGCTGGCGCGTCTACAAATATGGCGAGGCCGGCAACCGGGTTGTCGGGCATCGCGGCGCGGTGGAGGGCTACCGGTCCTACATCCTGTTCGATCCGGACCGGGACACCGGCGTTGTCATCCTCTGGAACTCCAGTTCCCGCCGCCCCAATGGGATCGGGTTCGAGGTCATGGACATGGCCTACAATCTCCCCTTCCACGACTGGATGGAAATCGGCACGTCCGCCAGCGCCGGCACTCACTGACATTCCAATCACGGGCCTGTCAGCGGGGCGCACGCAGACGTGACGGGATATTTCCGCGGCATCGGGCTATGTGGGAGCTTCATTCGCTCCATACTCCAGACCCGGTGCCCATGCCTGATTGTCTTCCTGCCAAACGATTTCTGACGAGCCTGTTTCTCGCCGTTCTCGTGGCCCTGCCCGGCGCGGCGCAGGAGCGCGACGTGTGGACCCGTCTCCTCGAAACCTATGTCCATGAGAGCGCTGACGGCGTGAACCGCGTGAACTATGCCGCCCTTGCTGCGAGCCCCGAAGACCGCACCGCGCTGAACACTTATATTGCCAGCTTCGAGACGCGCGACCTCTCTGGCACCAGCAACGCCGATTTCGCGGCCTGGGCCAATCTCTACAATGCCGTGACGGTTCGCTACATCGTGCAGGCCTACCCGCTGGAGTCGATCCGGGACGGCTATCTCTTCGGCGGCCCCTGGAAGAAGGTCAAAGTCATGGCCGGGGGCCGCGAGGTCTCCCTCGACGCTATCGAACATGAGATCCTGCGTCCGCGCTTTGCCGATCCGCGTGTGCATTATGCCATCAATTGTGCATCCTATGGCTGCCCGAACCTGCTCAGACACGCCTGGACAGCCGACACGCTTGACGCAGACCTCGACGCCGCCGCACGGGATTACATCAATCATCTGCGCGGTGTCAGCGTGGGGAAACGTGGCCTCACCGTCTCCTCCATCTACAAATGGTTCGAAGCCGATTTCGGCGGATCGAAAGACGGCGTTATCAAACACCTGCTTGAATATGCAGAACCCGCACTGGCCGAGAGCCTTCGTGCCGCCCCGAAAATCCGCGACTATCAGTATGACTGGTCGCTCAACGACACCCGGACGGATCCTGCCAATGACTGAAGACACGCCCCAGCCATCGCGCCCGCTCTGGATCCGCCTGTGGCCGCTTTACCTGATCGCGGGCGGCCTCATTGCGGCCTGGGCGTTCGGCCTGTTCGATTATCTCTCGCTCGACACTTTGCGCCAGCAGCAGGCCAGCCTCCGCGCCTTCGTGGACGACAATCTCTTCCTCGCCATCGCCGCCTATATCGGCATCTATGCCGCCAGCACGGTCTTCATGCTGCCCGGCGCGCTCTGGATCACGATCAGCGGTGGCTTCCTGTTCGGGCTGGCCGGCGGCACGCTCGCCACCGTGGTGGGGGCAACCCTTGGCGCCAGCCTCCTTTTTCTGGCCGCGAAGACGTCCCTTGGCGGCTTCATGCGCAAGCTCGCCAGCGACTATGCGGAAAAGGTCCGCGCCGAATTCCAGAACAGTCCGCTGGCCTACATGTTCGCCATGCGCTTCATCCCGGCCATGCCCTTTCCCATCGCCAACATCCTGCCCGCGATCCTCGGCGCGAAGTATCGCGATTATGCCATCGCCACCTCGCTTGGCATCGTGCCGGGCGTGCTCGCCTATACCTGGGTCGGGGCCGGGCTCGGCGCGACCTTTGCCCGGGGCGAAGACCCGGACCTTGCCTCCGTGTTCCAGAATCTCTTGCCTGCGGCCATCGCGCTTGGGATCGTGTCCCTGCTGCCAGTCGCATGGAAGAAATTCTTTCCGCGGAAAGCCAACCAGATCGAAGAGACCGCCTGATGCCTGAAACCGCTGACCAGAATGCCCGCGCCCCGCTCGCCGGATCGGCCGATCCCGCCCGGACCCCGACCTCCCCTGCCCCGCATTCTCCGGGCGCGGCCCCGATGCGGGAAATGAAAGCCGACCTCGTCGTGATCGGCGCAGGTTCGGCCGGCCTGTCCGCCGCCGCCGGCGCAGCGCAGTTCGGCCTGTCGGTGGTGCTGTATGAGAAAGGCGAAATGGGCGGAGACTGCCTGAACACCGGCTGCGTCCCGTCCAAGGCCCTGCTCAGCGCCGCGAAAGCCGCCGCCCAAATCCGCGAGGCTGGAAAGTTCGGCATCGAGACCAGCCCGCCCCGCGTGGATTGGGAAAAGGTGAAGCTGCACGTCCGTACCGCCATCGCCACCATCGCGCCGGTCGACAGCCAGGAACGGTTTGAAGGCCTCGGCTGCACCGTGATCCGGGAACATGCAAAATTCGCCGCGCCCGATACGATCACCTCCCCGACCACACGGGTGAAAGCCCGCCGCATTGTCATCGCCACCGGCTCACGCGCCTTTATCCCGCCCATCGAGGGGCTCGCAAAAATCCCCTACCTCACCAATGAAACCCTTTTCGACCTGCCGGACTTTCCGGAACACCTCGTCATCCTGGGCGGTGGTCCCATCGGCATGGAAATGGCACAGGCCTTTGTCCGTCTCGGCGCCAAGGTCACCGTGATCGAAATGGACAAGGCGCTCGGCCGCTCCGACCGCGCCCATGCCGAGATTGCCATCGAGACGCTGCGCGCCGAAGGCGTCACGATCCTGGAAGGCTACAAGGCCACAAAGGTCGAGCAGGAGGGTCAGGCCCTCCGCATCCACACAGAACCAAAGGATGGCGAAGCCTGGATCGTTGAAGGCTCCCACCTGCTTGTCGCGGTGGGCCGCCAGACCGTGTTCGACAGCATGGACCTCGAAAAGGGCGATGTCGATCATGACCAGAAAGGCATTCTTGTCAGCGACACTCTCCGCTCCATATCCAATCGCCGGGTCTGGGCGCTGGGCGATGCCGCCGGACGCGAACAATTCACCCATATTGCCGGCTGGCACGCTTCCGTGTTCGCCCGGCGCGCCTTCTTCAAACAGCGCACCACAGCCGACAGCCTGCCCGTGCCAGCCGTCACCTATACCTCTCCCGAAATCGCCCAGCTCGGTCTCACCGAAGCCGAAGCCCGCAAACATTATGGCGACGACATCACCACGCCGAGTTTCAGGTTCGAGGAAAGCGACCGCGCCATCGCCGAAGCTGATACCGAAGGCGAGGTGAAGCTGATCGTGCGCAAGGGCAAACTGCTCGGCGCCTCCATCATCGGCAAGGATGCGGGCGACCTGATCCAACTGGTTTCAGTTGCCATGTCCAACGGGCTTGGCGTCAAGGAGCTGACCAATTTCATCTCCCCCTACCCGACCCGCGCCGAAGGGGTGAAACGCGCCGCCAATGCGCACTATGCCGATGTTGTGTTCGGCAAGAGCGCCAAACGGCTCGTCGGCTTGCTCCAACGTATCCCCTAGGCTAGTTCAGGCGATGTGAACCACACCGCCGACCTGCCCCTGCCGGACCCAGACCGAACCCGCGCCGGAGCGCGCTGGTTCAACAGCCTTTCGTTCCGGCTTTTCGGCCTGACCATTCTCGCCATCCTCGTCGTGGAGGCCTTCATCTTCGTGCCGAGCGCATCCGGTTTCCGGACCACTTGGCTGACCGAGCGCATCGAAGCGGCCCGCATCGCATCTCTCGCGCTTGAAGCCGCCCCGGACAGGTCGGTCTCGGAGGAATTGTCGGCGCAGCTTCTCATGTATGCTGAAGTGTGGGCTGTCACCGAAATCGAAGACGACATGCGCTTCCAGCTCCTGCCAGCCCAAATGCCGCTGGAGGGTGACATGCACATGCTCGATCTCCGCGAGACGACCTCCATGAACCGTGTCGCGAACACGTTTGACGCTTTCTTCGCATCCGATGACCGCATTCTCGTGGTCACGGCGAAGGGCGTGGAAGACAACCGGGTGATCGAAGTCCTGATGCCCCACGCGCCGATGAAATCCGCGCTGCTTGCCTATGCACGCCGGATTGCCGGCCTCTCGCTGTTGATCGCGCTCGCGGCGGCCACGATCATCTATGTCCTGCTTCATCTCCTGGTCGTGCGCCCCATGCAGCGCGTCACACTGAGCGTCGAACAATTCCGCATGGATCCCGGTGCCTGGACCCGGCGCCTGCCGCACACCAAACGCCGCGACGAGATCGGCCGGGCCCAGAATGCCCTCGCAGACATGGAAAGCGCGGTCGCCGAGAGCTTTCGCCAACGCTCTCACCTTGCCGAACTCGGCACGGCAGTCGCCAAGATCAATCATGATCTCCGCAACTCTCTCGCCTCGGCGCAGCTGGTCTCGGACTCACTCGCCCGCTCCGAGGATGCACGTGTACAGAAGGCTGCACCGCGGCTTGAACGGGCCCTGACCCGCGCCATCAAACTGGCCACCGAAACGCTGGACTATGGCAAGGCCACGCCTCAACCCGCCGAGCTTGAAGGGGTCGGCCTGAAGCAGGCGCTGGACGAGGCGGCCGACGAAGCGCTCGCCGCATGGCCATCGGTCGAATTCGTCAACAATGTTCACATGCTTGAGCATGTCATGGCAGACCCGGACCATTTGCATCGTATAGCATCCAATCTGATCCGGAATGCCGCAGAGGCCATGTCCGCCGCAGGATCGGATCCATCCCGCATTTTCGTCAGCCTGGAAACGAACGAAATCATCTTCACGGACACCGGCCCCGGCCTGCCGGACAAGGCTGCCCAGAATTTGTTCACTCCCTTTGCGGCCACCACGCGCCAGACCGGCACAGGGCTTGGCCTCGCCATCGCGCGGGAACTCGCCCGGTCCATGGGCGGCGACCTCTCCCTGTCGGAAACCGGCCCGGATGGGTCGGTCTTCCACCTCACACTTCCGCCACAGGACTGACACCTCCTGCCACAAAGTCGGGAACCAAGCCCGGCCGCACGCATTGGTCCACCAGATAGCTGGATGGACACCATGACCCCTGAGACCATTGTTTCTTCTGTATTTTCCACGGGCGCTGCTGCGGCGGCCGGACTGGCAGTCATGCTGCAGCCCACACTCCCCCACCCGGATGTAACGCCGGTTGGCCACTTCCAGGAAGCTGATTTCGCAATCTATGACCGCGACTTCACCCTGCAAAACCGGACCTGTGAAATCGGGATCCAGAAGCGCGGCATCTGCCTGAGTGGCTCCCCTCTGGAAGACTCCATCGTGCCCGGCATGGTACTGCCGATGGAAGTGCCGACCACAAGCGCGGAATTCCCGATCATCCTTGAGAGCCCCCTGAAGAATCCGAACCTGCAGACGGTCCGGTTCGGTCACCGCGTGGCGTTGTTCAATCCAGACACCCGCGAGATTGTCGATGTCATGGATCTTGATGCGCAGAGCTTTGCGGAAGCGCATGACCTCACCCGCCAGAAAGCTGACCTGTCCGAGAGCGCGGCAAGGTCCAGCTAGGAGTTTCTTCCCGACCCGCCATGCACAAAAAAAGCCAGCCCCGAAAGGCTGGCTTTTTGCTGTCGATGGCGATGAGACTAGTTGGCCTCGTCTTCGATGTCGTCAGCAGCATCGTCGATCTCTTCACCGAGCTCTTCTGCCGGGCCTTCATTCGTGTCACATGCTGCGAGACCAAACGCGCCGAGACCGAGAAGAATTGCAATAAGTGGCTTTTTCATTTCCATAACTCCTTTATCAGTCAGCCCCCAGAGTGAAGGCGTCCCCCTCCCAACGTGCGGATGGGGGTCTGGTTCCGACGGAGCAGGACCGGTTTGACATCCCCTTATACCCCCCCAGCCTGTCTCTTATACACATCTGACGCTGCCGACGATATGCA